>Ga0076121_11_pt1 | contig 617113 bp, 626 predicted proteins | sample RifGroC2_FD_67678 | JGI IMG/M metagenome (GOLD analysis project Ga0076121, IMG submission 67678) | Parcubacteria (Wolfebacteria) bacterium GW2011_GWC2_39_22 | reverse complement strand
AAGCCTCTCCTAAGATTAGACATCGTTTGAGACTCCTGGAAGACTACCAGGTTGATAGGCTTCAAGTGTAAGCATGGTAACATGTGTTTACTGTTGAATGTGAGTTGATAAGTGAAGAATGAGTGACTTCGGTCACAAGTTTGGAACTTTGACACAAGCGTTTGATGGTTTAGCTGAGAAGTACTAATATGTCGATTTGTTCGTCTATTGGGCAAAGTAACCCAAAAAATAAAATGGTTGGTGATAGTTTATGCGTTTCGATTGTTGTCAATGATTTCCTGGTGATTTAGCTTATCGTGATCTACTCGATCCCATTCCGAACTCGGATGTAAAAGCGATAAGTGCCGATGATACTAACTGGTTCGCCGGTGGGGAAAGTAGGTTTCGCCTGGAATTCATTGCCAATAATCGTTCGCGACTATCAGCAATACTCAAAAACCGCCTTCGGGCGGTTTTTGATTTTCTAATATTTCATTTCGACAAATAATATACCGCATGTTAGAATGACAGTAAAGAAAATTAATAGTAAATATATAACTTCGCTATGCAAAATTTTGAAAGAAGTCATCGTGATGTTGGATTTTCGGAGCAGCATGAGGGGGTTAGTCTGGAGCAAGCTAAGACAAGGCGTATATTAACTCCAAAATCAGAAGCTCCAAAAAAGTTTATTGTCAATGAACAGGGAGGGGCTGTGGAAACTGAATTATCTGAGGATGAATTAGAAAACATTGGGAAGATACTTGGTAAAAAATATTTATAATAATGATTAAGTAATAGGTATAAAAACAGGGCACTCTGTAAGCGAGGTGCTCTGTTTTTATAAATACAAGTAATATGTATTGCAAAAGCGGCCTTTTTGGTATACAAGTGAAGTAGGAATTTGTAAAAAATAAATAAAAAAAGGGGTTTAAGAATGGACCGTATTGAACATGCCGTGGAAATACTCTTCGCCTTTTTGTCGGAGCATACATCGTTCGAACAATTACCTGACGCAGATATTATTTTCGTGTTTGGGCATTGCGACGAATGTGTCGCACAACAGGCTGCATGGCTGTGGCATATGGGCAAGGCGCCTCGCATTGTTATAGCAGGCAAAGGAGGAAAAGGACTCCCCACTGGATACGAGACGGAGGCGGATCATTACGTTTCATTAATTATCCAGCGTGGCATACCTGCAGAAGCGATTCTACTCGAGAAGGAATCGATGAATTCGCTTGAGAATGTCCAACAAGGAAGAGGGGTGTGGAAAAAGGCGGGGCTTGAGCCAAGAATTATAATTGCATGCGCGATTCCGCCGCTATTGCGTCGATCATGTGCGACATTGCGCAAACAATGTCCGGGGGTTACCGTGCACGGAAGTGCATTTAAGATGTCTCCCGATGAGTGGGATTCCTGGGCTCGCCTAAGGAGGCTTGTGGGTGAGATCGACCGACTTAAGGAGTATGCGGGAAAGGGGGATATTGAAGTAGTTGATATCCCAGACCAAGTGCTTCACGCAACGCAGATAGTGAGGCAGTATTGCACTGTATAATTCGAGGGCCGCGTAACAGCGGCCTTTTTTTGAGCTTGCAAACAATCAACTTTTGATATACAAGTGAAGTAGTTATTAATAAATCAATCGCAGGCAACGCTGTTGTCGAGGAGGCGCGTATGAGTGTAACAGAATATTTTGGATGGCTGTTGCCAGGAGATCCGCAGGATATCGCTTGGGACATGCAAGGTGTCCCTGGGCCAAAGATTCCGATGATGTATAATTTTTGCGAAACGTGTGGACTTCTGGTGCATCCGGCAAACAACGCGTATCTAATTACCGATATTATTGAAGGTGGGACGCAATACCAGGAAGGGTTTGCGCAACATTTTCTGCCGGTGCATGCGCATGGCAGATATTTATGTTTTGGCATCCCCGAATACAGCCAGTTTCTCGAAGGGTCGATCATGCGAATGGTGTTAGACCCAAAGGCTGATATCGCCGAGGCACAAAGGCAGATGCGCAGAGGCCTTGATGAGGCAATTCGTCTTGCGGGAGACGGGCAGAACGGCGGATGCTTTAGTATGGAACGGCGAAAAGGGGTTTGGGCGCAGGTCTATCGGTGCAAATGGGTACAACGAATGGAAAAGTGCGATAAGTAAAGAGAGTGGGCCGCATAGTAGCGGCCCTTTTTTGTTGGCGGAATTAAGGGTATACTATACGGTAATGAGTAGAGGAATAAAAAAGTTTGTATACGGAATTGGATTTCTGCTATTTTTTGCGGGAGTTATTTTTGGTATATATACAGTTGTATTCAAGGCAAAGCCAACGTGTTTTGATAATAAGCAAAATGCGCAGGAGACGGGGGTTGACTGTGGTGGAGTCTGTGCACCATGCGCTCAGCGATATGCGCAAGATATTACCGTTGAAAGTATTATAAAATTTCCAGCAAATGGACGGGTTGTTGTTATTGCCGACCTACGAAACGATAATGAAGATTACGGGTTTCGCGATGTTGTATATACAATGATTGCAGAAGATGAAACTGGCAGTGTGCTGGGTTCGACGAGTAACCACACTTTTATATATGATGGGAAAACAAAAGGAAGTCGATATATTGTCGATCTTCTTGATGTGCCTGCAAAAGACATATTTGCGCTGAAGGTAGAATTTTCCGCACCAGAAATTGTCTCCAGTAAGGAGTTTACCGAGCCCTTCGTTAGTATAAAGCGCTCTTCTACCGATGTTGTTGGCTTGAGAAAGGTGATAGAGCCAGCATACGTATTTTCGCGAGAGATCAAAGTTGGGATGACGGGGGATGACGTCAAGAACCTTGAAGATTTCTTATATAAGAAGCAATTACTTAAGAAATTTCCCGATGGTACGTTTGATGCCGACGCAGTAATAGCCTTGAAAGCATATCAAAAAAGCAAAAAGCTGCCGACAAGTGGAGTATTGGACACACGAACGCGTACGAGTATAAATGCAGAAGTGGATCGAGTTGCAAAAATTGTCATCGACCCGAATGCATCGGTTTCAATTAGTGGCAATGTTAAAAACGACGACTTACTTCCGGCATCAAAAATAATAATCACGGGATTTCTCTACGATGCCCTTGGTATTCAATTAGGAGGTTCAAAAACAGAAATAAATAATCTTGAAGCCGCGGCTGAGGAAGATTTTAAGATTGTGTTTGCAAAAGATATTCCTCTTGATAAGGTAGACGGCACAAAGACAAGGGTGTTCATAGATTCAATTAAGTAAACCCATTGTTCTTCCGGGCACGTTGCAGTTAACAGTAACCAGATTTATGAACGAACTATTTAATAAGCCATACGAAGCAAAAGAATTCGAAGAAGCAATATACAAACAATGGGAAGAATCTGGTTATTTTAATCCAGATAATTTGCCAGAGCGAAAAGATGATAAAGGGCCGTTTACGATCATCATGCCACCACCGAATGCTAACGGGCATTTACATGCGGGGCATGCACTTTTTATAACGCTTGAGGATATTATTACGCGCTACAAGCGCATGCGTGGGTATAAGGCGTTATGGATTCCGGGCGCTGATCATGCAGGGTTTGAAACGCAGGTAGTATATGAGAAAAAGCTCGAGAAAGAGGGGAGATCACGATTCAAAATGGATCCACAAGAGCTTTTTGATGAGATTATGGCGTTTACGCTGGAGAATAAGCAGTACATGGAGCAAGAGGTAAAACGCATGGGGGCATCATGTGATTGGTCTCGTGAACGGTTTACGCTAGACGCAGATATTATGAAGAAGGTCCAGGGAACATTTGCAAAAATGTACGAGGACGGCTTGGTATATCGCGGATTACGAACCGTGAACTGGTGTACAAAGCATCAAACATCGCTCTCTGATGTAGAAACAGAATCAGTGGAGAAGATGGATAAGCTGTATTATATAAAATACGGTCCATTTGTGGTAGCTACGGTGCGCCCAGAAACCATCTTTGGCGATGTGGCAGTTGCAGTCAACCCAAACGACGATCGATATAAGCAATATATAGGAAGCGTGATTGAGGTTGAAAATCCAAATGGTAAGCTGATATTAAAAGTTATTGGCGATGATTCAGTTGATATTGAATTCGGAACAGGCGCATTAAAAGTAACGCCAGCGCATGATAATAACGATTTTGCGCTTGCGCAAAAGCATGGGCTTGAGCATATCATTACCATCGATCAATTTGGTAAATTAAATGAAAAGGCGGGTAAGTACGCAGGAATGAAAATTGCAGAAGCACGCGAAAAAGTCGTTGCAGATTTAGAGGTAATGGGGTTGATTGAAAAAATCGAAGACTACAAGCACCAAGTACCGACGTGTTATAAGTGCAGTACGACAATTGAACCGCGTTTATTGCCGCAGTGGTTTGTAAAGATGTCCTCCCAAGGCGGATCCGCCTCGGGCGGACAATCACTCGCAGAAATGGCTGCAAAGGCTGTTGATGATGGACGTATAGAATTTATTCCAGACAATTATCGTAAAATATTTTTGTACTGGATGAACAATACAATCGACTGGAATATTTCTCGACAAATCGTATGGGGTATTCCAATTCCGGCAAAGCTTTGTAATGAGTGTGATTTTGCGGCACCCGACTTAGAAGATGAGATAAGCGCATGCCCAAAGTGTGGTGGGGAAGTCCGCAAAGATGCTGACACATTCGACACATGGTTTTCCTCTGGTCAGTGGCCGTTATTAACCTTGGATTTTCCAGACGGAAAGGATTTTAAAACATACTATCCAACCGATGTTATGGAAACAGGGCACGATCTTATTTTTAAATGGATCCCACGGATGGTTATTTTTGGATTGTATCTTGCAAACGAAGTGCCGTTTAAGACAGTGTACATGCACGGTTTGGTTAACGACGCAAAAGGAAAGAAGATGAGTAAGAGCAAAGGGAATGTTATTAACCCAATAGACCTCATTGATAAGTTCGGAACCGATGCATTACGCATGGGCTTGATTATCGGTAATACGCCCGGCAATGACACAGCGCTTGATGAAAATAAAATTAAAGGCTATCGCAACTTTGCCAATAAAATATGGCAAGCGACTCGGTTTGTACTAATGAATTCTGAGGGCGTAGACTTTACAAAAACACCTACGTTAACAGATAGAGACAAAGAGGTGTTGGAAGAATTGCGCGTCGTAAAGGAACAAACAACAAAGGAATTGGATAATTTTCTTATTCATCTTGCTGCAGAAAATTTGTATCATTATTTCTGGCATACATTTGCAGACAAAATTATTGAAGAGAACAAGGGACGTTTGAAAGGTGAAGATGAAGTAGATAAATATGCAGCACAGTATGTATTGAATGAAATATTAAGAACATCGATCAAAATGTTGCATCCGCTTATGCCGTTTATCACCGAAGAGATTTATGGCAATCTCCCAGGGAATGATGGTAAAATATTGATGGTAGAGGAGTGGTAAAATCTATTAGTTGTCATTCCCGCGGAGGCGGGAATCCAACTTTATGTAAATAAACATATGGAAAATAAAAAACCAGGCGTTGGATTTGGCATTATGCTAATGAAAGGCGATAAAATTTTATTAGGGAAGCGCCATGATGACCCTGAGAAAGCGCAGAGTGAACTCGATGGAGCGGGAAAGTGGACAATGCCGGGCGGGAAGCTACATTTTCAGGAAACATTTGAAGATGGGGCGTATCGTGAGGTCATGGAAGAAACAGGTATTACTATTAATAAAGAAGAGCTAAAACACATCAGTACGACAAATAATATTGTTGAGACAGCCCACTTTGTAACACTCGGCTTTACCTGTGGCGATTTTATAGGGGAGGCAGAGGTTAGAGAGCCGGACGAGATAGTGGAGTGGAAGTGGTTCGATCTCGACCATCTACCAGAGCCGATGTATTTCCCATCGAAGCAAATTATAGATGTTTTTAATGAATTGAAATAATATGGCAAAAAAACTCATCATTGCAAACTGGAAAATGCATCCATTAACCCTGCGGGAAGCGGGCGTATTAGTTGACGTGGTAGAAGATGCTCAAAGCAATATTGATATCGTACTTGCACCTCCGTTTGTATTTATTGAGCATGTTGCATGCCTCACATCTCCGGAAATTAAAATTGGCGCGCAGGATGTATACTGGGAAGATCCGAGCAAGGGAGGAGCATATACGGGAGAAATCTCAGCGTCAATGCTTAAAAAGCTCGGCGTCACGTATGTCATCGTAGGACATTCTGAGCGAAGACAGTATCTGCAAGAAACCGATGCAATGATTGGAGCGAAATTAGCAACTGCGATAAAGGCAGGGCTTGTGGGGGTGCTTTGTGTTGGAGAACCGATGACAATTCGATCAAAAGGAAAAGCAGCGGTAAAACAATATATTCGCAAGCAGCTTGATGGTGCGTTTCGCGATATGCGAGCGCCATTACTACAATCAAAAAAGATTGTCATTGCCTATGAGCCGATTTGGGCAATTAGCACGAGCGGCGAAAAAAATCATGAAGAAACACCAGAAGACGCAGTTGAAGTAATTTCCTATATAAAATCAATTCTCGCTGCGGATTATGCTGTGCCAACCGTCCGAGTATTGTATGGAGGGTCGGTAAATAGCAAGAACATAGCTGGATTTGTTGAGCAAGAAGCGATTGACGGAGCGCTTGTGGGTGGAGCAAGTGTCGATAAAAAGGAATTTAAAAAAATAGTAGCAATAGTATCAAATCTATGAACTCGTTTGATTTAACGACATTCAACTTCATACATATTCCGGCAGGGAAGTGGTTTTTGCTCGACTGGCTTGTGATATTTTTTGCAATCTATGTTGCATACTTACTCTGCGCGTTTTTAGTCGTATTATTGTTTAACGAAAAAGATCGAAAAAAGCGAGCGTATGCATTTGCATGGGTTGTGCTCGCAATGATTGTTTCGCGCGGCATTATTGCACAAGCAATCCACTTCTTTTATCAACGAACACGACCGTTTGTTGCGTTAGAAATCGAACCAGTGTTTAATCATACCGCAACTGCAGCATTCCCTTCGGGACATATGGCACTGCTAGCAACCCTTATATTGCCAGTGTGGTATCTAAATAAAAAGTGGGGATGGATATATTTATGTTCGGTCATCGCCGTAGGCGCAGCGCGCGTGTATGGAGCAGTACATTGGCCGACTGATATTATCGCAGGAATTATCCTCGGAGTGGGTGTATCATACATCGTAAAGCACTTTCTATTTAAGGAAGAAAGTGAATTAGCAGAAGAATTAGACAAAGAAGGAGAATAAAATGAAAACCGCCTAATCTTAAAAAGAAGGCGGTTTTTAGTACGAAAAAAGCGGGGCTTGCGTATATAGACGAAATGGTGTATGAGTGGGTTAGAGGCAGTAGCCATGACATTAACAACTCATAAGGAAAAGGTGGATTATATGAACAAGGAGCTTGACCTCATTAAAGCTGTCGTTGCGATAGCTGAGCAACTCATTACTTCACGGGATTACAGGAAGTCGCTTGAGATTATTGTGAATAGCCTCAGCCAACTAACAGGGGCTGCTCGGTCATGTATTATGATCGAGAATCAGAAAGGGGAGTTTGTTATCAAGGCGGGGTGTCCTACAGGGGGGCATGGTGTTAATATGGTAGTGACACCTGCAATTGGTGAAAACTTCTTGAGGAGCGTTATCAAAAACGGAGAAATGGTTGTTATAGACAACCCGAGAGAGGATGAGCGAGTCGAATATATGAGAGGGTTGGCTTATACCTACGACCTAGCAAAGATTCTATTCATTCCGCTCACGTATCACGGGGATACGATAGGTATTCTCGCCCTCGACTTTTCTCGAGGGCATGAAGAAGTGCAGCTACCCGCTGACTTAGTGGGGATGCTGGCAAATCTTGCAGCAGGAGCAATAGGAAGCGAGTATGAGCGCCGCCGCAATGAAGCAAAGACAATGCAAGCAGAGCGAGCCTGTGTGCTCGGGAGGAACGAGGCAGACCTTGCACATAAATTTCGCAATGCACTTACTATTGTTGTGGGGTATGCGCGAAGGGCGGAGAAAGCACATAAAGCGAAAAAATACAGAGCGACGCGTGAAAATATTGAAGCGTCGCTACGGGGAGCTGAGGAGCTCGAGGTTTTTACGAATGACCTGCTTCGGTTTGCAAACCCGAAAGAAGTGTATCCTGAACCAGTGCGTCTAAACGCTCTTATTGAGGAGCGAGTGCTATCAACGGTAGGGGATATGCAGGGCGTTGAGATAATTTTAGACCCAGCGCTCAGCGAAATTTTCGTTATGGTCGACCCAGTGCGCATCGGGTTTGCTACTATTGATCTTGTTCGCAATGCAGAGCAGGAAACAGAGGAGGTAGCTCTGGAAGACAGACGTATCGTTGTGACCACAAAGCTAATGCGCAGGAAAAAATGCGCGGTCATAACATGCGCAAATAACGGAAAGATAATCCCGCCGAATGATTGGGAGACAATCTTTTCCCCGTTTTACACGACGAAGTCGGGTGGAACAGGGCTGGGGCTTCCGAACGTACGGCAATCCGCCGAGCTACACGGAGGTACTGCTCGGGTTGTGATGAGTACGACAGAGCAAACGGTTTTCGAAATCACCCTTCCGTTATAAAAGAGGGTCAAGCCCCGCATCATCATGATGTGGGGCTTTTGTTATGCGAAAAAAAAGATATATACTATATCTATATGGAACCAATGGATCAAATACGAAACGTACAAAAAATGGTAGGCAATGATGTGGAAGCAATGCGAAAAACAGCGCGGGAAAAGGTATGGGGCTATATCGCCGCTGCACTTGGGTTGGTTGCTGGTCTTGCATGGAACGATGCAATTAAAGGATTGATAGATCACTATTTCCCAATATCAAGCGATTCCACATGGGCAAAGGTTTGGTACGCGGTTATTATTACCGCAATCGTGGTTGTAATCATGGTTAAGTTCGAAAAATTCTTTAAGAGCGAAGAAGAGATAAGTAAAAAAGAGGAAGCGGTAAAATGATAAAAATATATATCACAGTAAAAACGAACGCCAAAGAGCAAGGGGTGGAAAAAATAAGCGAAACCGAATATAAGGTAAGTGTAAAAGCGACGCCTATTCAAGGAAAGGCAAACATTGCGGTTGTAAACGCACTCGCAGAATATTTTAATGTAACGAAGTCCGAAGTGAGCATCACGGGCGGCTATTTTGGAAAGAAGAAAATTGTTGAAATTGGATGGAATTAAAAAACGCTCATCGATGTCGATGAGCGTTTTTTAAATTGGAGGTCTTTATTGTCTTATTTTTCGTACGATGAGCGAAATAATAAACAGAATAGCACTGGAAAGAATAAAGAGTGGTCCAGGAGCAACAGCGAGAAATTCAGAGAGAAGGACTCCACCGATTGCAGAAATCACGCCAAACGAAACACTCGCGAGCATAAATCCATGTAAGCTGCGGCTGATATTTTTCGCCGCCGCCGCAGGGATGATAACGAGCGATCCCATAAGGAGTGCCCCAACAAATTTAATACCGAGCGCGATGGACAACGCGAAGATGAATAGATAGATAAAATCGAGTGCACGGTTTTTGATACCGACCGAATGCGCCAGTTCTTCGGAAAGCATACTGAGGGCAAGCTTTTTATGAATGGCGAGTAATGCAGTGATGATGCCAATCGATAAAAGAACAGAGCTAATAGATTCTATCGTGCCGAGCGCACTAATATCACCAAAGAGCGCTTCGAGTAGTTCTTGCTCAGGAATAAAGAGAATACCGAGCGCAAGGCTGGAGGTGAAAAGAATACCGACTAAAGTGTCGACTGGCAGCTCGGTTTCATATTTAAGGAGCCAGATGCCGACGACAGCAATAAATAGTGTTGTGAATGCGCCGAGGAACGGATTAATATGAAAGGTTAATCCAAGCGCGATACCAGGGAGAGCAACATGCGAGAGTGCGTCACCGACAAGCGCCATGCGCTTGAGAATCACAAAGCTTCCGAGTAGTCCTGCGCTTGCAGCTACAAAAACCGCAGTAATGAGTATTTGGAAAAAGGGTGCGTCAAAGGTCATGATGAAGTATGGTTATGAGCTTTTTCGTTGCCATGGTCGTGCTTATAGAGTCCTCGTTCACCGCCGTAGAGCGACTGCAAATGTTCTGCTTGCAGCATTTCATCGGGGATGCCATAACAAAGCTTTTGATGGTTAAGGCAGAGGACATTGTTTGCGTATTGGTACACAATCGAAAGATCATGGGAAATAAGAATAACCGTAAGTCCTAATGTTTCATGTAAATGCGAAATCATTTTGTAGATCGATTCTTGTCCAAAGATATCAACATCAGCGGTTGGCTCATCAAAAAGAAGGACGTTTGGGTTATCCATAATAGACCACCCCACTAAAATACGCTGACGTTGGCCAACGGATATTTCTCCGAAGCCTGATTTGAGAATCGGAGTATCAAGCTGTACATAGTTAAGTATCTCTCGAATTTTTTCAGGCGTTGCTACTGAGCCATGGAGTTTGAAAAATTCCTCAACCGTAAGAGGGATATCTGTTTCGATTTCCATGCGCTGAGGGACGTAGCCAATTTTTACATTGGGCGCCCACGTAACTGAACCGGAATAAGGGGTAAGGCCAAGAAGAGCCTTAAATAATGTTGTTTTGCCGGCGCCATTTGGGCCAATAATAGCAAGTGTTTCTCCCTGAGCAACAGAGAAATCGAGTTTCTCAATAACAGGAGATGATTTTTTCCCGACGGTCAGGTCGCGAACTGTAAGGATATCCATATATATGGTAGTATAGCATAAATAGAGGCGTGAAACAGTTATAATTTCAAAACACATGAATAGTACGATTCTAATTCTTTCCTTAGTTGTCTTTGCCGGCGTTGTTATCAGCGCGGTGTATTTTTTACTAAAAAAGTTTGCTCCACAGTCAGAAAAGAAAGATGACCAATCAATGATGATGCTACAGTCGCAAATCAACGATATTGCAAAAATGCTTGATACGAAGTTGTCGCATTCTCGAGAAGAGATGCAAACAACGTTTGCACGATCGCGCGATGAAATGCAGACCGCAGTACGAACACAATTTACCGAATCCCAAAAGCTGGTAAAGGATATCACCGAGCAAATTGCACAGGTGCAAGAATCGAATAAGCAAGTGTTTACCATCGCAGACCAGCTAAAAAACCTTGAAAAGGTATTAAAGAATCAAAAACAGCGAGGAAATCTAGGGGAAGCAAGCTTGGAGCTTGTGATGAGTAATATTCTTCCACCCACTGCCTACAAAATACAGTATGAGTTTGCAAACAAGGAAAAGGTAGATGCCGCGATCATAACTAAGGACGGCATGATTCCTGTGGACGCAAAATTCTCACTTGATAATTATATTCGCATCATTGACGAGACGGATGAAACAAAAAAGGAAGAGCTTGAGAAGGAGTTTAAAAATGATTTAAAAAAGCGCATCGACGAAACGGCAAAATATATTAGGCCAAACGAAGGAACGCTGCCGTTTGCGTTTATGTATATTCCTGCAGAAGGAATCTACTACGACCTATTGATCAATGAAGTGGGTGCGGTAAAGGTAAACACCCGTAGCTTGATCGATTATGCATATAAGGAAAAGAACGTCATTATTGTTTCGCCGACGACATTTGCTGCATATCTGCAGTCAGTACTTTACGGGTTCCGTGCATTTAAAATTGAAGAAAGCGCAAAAGAAATCCGCAAGCGTGTGGAAGATTTAGGAAAACATATCGCAAGCTATGATATGTATATGCAAAAATTGGGTACGACACTGGGCACGACAGTAAACCATTACGACGCAGCATATAAAGAGCTTAAAAAGATTGATAAGGATGTGGTAAAAATAACCGAGGGAGAATCACTCGGCATTGAGCCCTTGGCAATCAATAAGCCTCAGACTGGGGAATAAAAATACTGGCGAAAGCCAGTTTTTTATCATATAGACAAACAAAAAGAAATGTGGCAGAACGCGCCTAGTACACTATTCTATTGGCGGAGGTGCGTCATGGCGCAAGCGAAAATGAAGGATTCAGAAGTGGATCCCCGAGGGCGATGGCATGTCTTATCTCAGGAAGTCGCAAGACAGCACCGAGGAGAGGTCGTCGTGATTAGGCAGTGGCCTATCGGAAAAAAGATGGCGTCGGTAGTTGCGTCGGATGAAGACCCTCGGTACGCGATTCAGCAGGCAAAAGTAAAATTCGGGCGCGATATAGGTATTGTCGCACACAGCATGCCCGAAAGCCGTATCCCGTGGATCCTCAAGATTTGCAAACCTGCCGAACGAAGGGAGCGTCGTCGATGATGGTTGACCGAAAAATGCAGATTATGTCTCCGGAAGATTGGGAGATGTATCGCGGCAAGATTGTTGCCATGGATGGCTGGCCAAAAGACGGAAATCCGTCGCCAGTGATTGCCTCAGGCGCCACCACAGAGGAGCTTGGAACTGCACTGCGAGCAATCGGCCGATCGTTTGACAATGTGATTGTGCAAATTGTGACGCTCGAAGACAGGTTCTGTTTTCCTGCGACCGCATGAGCGGAGCACGAAGTAAATATTGGAGGCCGGTTTTCCGGCCTCTTTTTTCACTCCCATGGTGTGCTATACTAGCGATATATAGTCATTGATTGGCTATCCGAATAAACTCTAAGATTGAGAGGTGTGGCGGAAAGCGTATGAATTAAGAGGGATTTTCTCTCTACCTCATACCGTGTACCGCATGCTTCCTACGTATGTGAATATAAAACCATTAGCAAACCATTTGTTTATTGAACAGATCGAAGCAGAAACAATGACGAAAAGCGGAATCTATATTCCAGAAAGTGCAGAAAATAAACCAACAACAGGAAAGGTTGTTGCGGTTGGAGAGGGAAAGATAAACGAAAAAGGAGAGCGCACTCCAATGTCGGTAAAAATTGGCGATACAGTATTATATAAAAAGTATGGGTTGTCAGAGGTTGAGATCGATGGTAAAAAGTACATGGTTGGAGACGAGGATGATATACTTGCAGTTTTAGAGTAAAGAGTGTGTGTCGTCATTCCCGCGGAGGCGGGAATCCAGAATGACTGGAATAGATTCCCGCCTCCGAGGGAATGACAGGCTAAAGATATATTTTTATACATTATGGCAAAACAACTAGTATTTAATGAAGAAGCTCGTATTGGTTTAAAGCGAGGAGTTGATAAATTAGCAAACGCAGTCAAGGCGACACTCGGACCAAAAGGTCGTGCAGTGGTACTTGAACGCGGTTATGGATCTCCAATCGTAACGCATGACGGCGTAACAATTGCAAAAGAAATAGAATTGGAAGATAGAATAGAAAACATTGGAGCACAATTGATAAAAGAAGTTGCATCAAAAACGAACGATATTGCAGGAGATGGAACAACTACTGCAACATTATTAGCACAAGTATTAATCGCGGAAGGATTAAAGAATGCGACAAGCGGAGTGGATGTAACGGGTATGCACAAAGGCATGCAATTGGCACACGAAGCCGTTGTAGAGCACTTAAAGAACTCGGCAAAAAAGATATCCACCAAAGAAGAGATAGCACAGGTGGCGACTATTTCAGCACGAGATAGCGAAATTGGATTATTGATAGCGGACGTTATCGAAACCGTTGGCCATGATGGCGTAGTTACGGTAGAAGAAGCACAGACTGTTGGGCTTTCAAAAGAAGTCGTTGAGGGAATGCAGTTTGATCGCGGCTATGTATCGCAATACATGGTAACCAATGCCGAGCGCATGGAAGCAGTTATTGAAGAGCCGTATATTTTGGTAACAGATAAGAAAATAGGTTCAATTTCTGAATTAGTCCCCGTGTTGGAAAAAATAGTCCAGTCAGGTAAAAAAGAATTGGTTATTATTGCTGATGATATTGAAGGAGAAGCACTTGCAACGTTAATCTTGAATAAGATGCGAGGCATTGTAAACGTACTCGCAATAAAAGCCCCAGGATTTGGTAATTCCAAGAAAGAATTACTCGAAGATATTGCAATCGTTACGGGAGCAGATTTTATCACCGAAGAGCTGGGGCGCAAATTTGATAGCGTTGAATTAACATCGCTCGGGCAAGCACATCGTGTAGTGGCAACGAAAGACAGCACAACGATTGTAGGAGGGAAGGGCGATAAAGTGACAATCGAAAAGCGGGTAGCACAGTTAAAAGGACAATTAGAAACAACCGAATCAGAATTTGATCGCGAAAAGATGCAAGAACGACTGGGAAAACTTTCCGGTGGTGTTGCAATCATCCGCGTAGGAGCTGCGACCGAAGTAGAACAAAAAGAAAAGAAATATCGCATCGAAGATGCTATTAACGCAACTAAAGCAGCGATCGAAGAGGGAATTGTCCCGGGAGGTGGTGTTGCATTGGCGCGTGCTATTCCAGCGGTACAAACATTAATTGACGGGTTTTCAAAAGCCCAGCTCGCAGAGATGGTTGGCGCAACAATCATTTTGGAAGCATTAAAAGCGCCTGTTCGACAAATTGCACAAAATGCAGGATACGATGGAGCAGTTGTGGTGGATAAAGTTTTGAGCGGTGCAGATGACTTTGGATTCAATGCCGCAACAGGAATCTACGAAAATCTTATTAAAGCAGGCGTTGTTGACCCAGCAAAGGTAACGCGCTCGGCAATGCAGAATGCGGTATCAATCGCTTCGATGATTCTTATTACCGAAGTAGTGATAGCAGATATTCCAGAAAAGAAAGAAGATAATTCAGCTGCCATGCAAGGAATGATGGGAGGCGGCTACTAAGCCGCCGACCAGTCCTGAGCCCATTCGGCAGGCTCAGGGTAAAACTCGTCGAAGGAATGGGAGATGGGTATTAAAGTGAGCTCTTAAATTTCAAAAGCCACCCGCGAAAGCGAGTGGCTTTTCTGGTAAAAAAGGGCGGGTTATGGTATAGAATACGTAGAACAGGAGAAAAATAAATAAAAAAGTAAATCCAACCGCGGAAAGGGGAAGCCTCATGGGGGAAAAGTATGAAGTATTTGGTATGGGTGTTCAGGTGCAGGGAGGAGAAAACGTGCCTTTTGTGCCATGCAAGGGGGGTTGTGTTGCGGAGAAGGGGCAGTTACTGTTCACTCCCGCGGCAGAGGGATTTCCGTTGGCGAGACAGAATTTATTCTCTTACTCTGAGAAAGATGATAATGCCTTTGACTGCCCTCCAGGGTTTGCGGTTTCGGGGGTTGATCGTTCCGGCGAAATGAGGTTCACCTGCGGTCTAGCTGTGGGGGTATCCCTACTGCTGTATGTGCGGGAAGAGAAGTGAAGCAACGGGCGGCCATGAGCCGCCCTTTTTGTTTGCAAATTATAGTAGTTAGTGGTATTAAATAAGTAGAAATAGATTTTAAAATTACATAATGAATGGAGGTACGCGATGCGAGAATACGGAGCACTAACCGACAGGCTAATGGCGCAGTTGATCGAAGGAGGGTTTATTAAAAACGCTTTATTGGAGAATATTAACCCGAGTTCGATGGACTTAACACTCACGAGTGAGATCTATCGGGTGGACGGTATTTTCCAGCCAATGTTTGGGGAAAAAATAAGGAAGCTACTCAAAAGAGTCGGGGCAAGAAAACACGATTTTCTCTACCCGCTTGAAAGAGGGGTCACTTATTTGGCCAGGCTGAACGAGGTATTTAACTTGCCGAGCTCGATTTACGCATATTGTAATCCGAAATCGAGTACCGGCAGAATCGATCTACATGTGCGGGTTCTTGCCGACGGTTCGCCAAGGTATGACACGTTGGCACCTGCGGGTTATTCGGGGGAAGTCTGGATAGCGATGAGTCCAAAATCGTTCCCGGTATTACTGGAACCAGGTGAAAAGTTGTCGCAAGTCAGATTTTTCAACTTCGATACACGGTTCAATGAACTCGAACTGCAGTTGCGAATGGGCCTCTGGGGGTTGTTATTTGACCAACACACCGGAAAACAGATAGAGCATCGGGATCTGAAGATAACAGATAATGATGGCTCTATAATCCTGACACTCGACATGGAGTGTGATCCGATCGGCTACAAGTGCGTGGGTGTGAACAGGGTATTCGAGTTTGCGAAGAGAAACTTCTATGAAGCGGACGCCTTCTTCGAGAAGATAACGCGGGAAGAGATTTCTCGAAATGGGTACCTGACCTTGCAGAGAGGCGACTTCTATATACTGTCGACGCTCGAAGCAGTTCGTATCACTCCGCAACTTGCATGCGAGATGCAACCGGTTGATGCAAAGACAGGGGAAATGCGGTCCCATTATGCCGGATTTATTGATCCGGGCTGGGGTTGGGGGCGTGATGGGAAAGGTGTTGGCAGGACGCTGACGCTGGAAGTGAGACCATTCGAGAACCTGATTGTCCGACATGGGCAGCCGATCGGAAAGATTGGATTCGAACGCTTGGTCGAGTGCCCTCAGAAGTTGTACGACGAGATGGGAACATCGAACTATGTGGATCAAAATGGTCCGCGTCTTTCAAAGCACTTTAAATCGTAAGACGAGCGGGGTAGCAATGCCCCGCTTTTTTGTATGGAAATATAATAAAAGAAAGAGTATGCTGTCGGTAGACCATTAACTCGAGAAAGGGGAGCTATCGTGGAGAAAAAAAGACGCATCATTGCGGTCCTGGGGTTGCCCGGATCGGGGAAGTCCGTTGTTATTAACTACATCATGCGTGTGTACGGATGGCCGAGGGTGTACTTCGGTGATGTGACGTTTGATGAAGTAAAGAGAAGGGGGCTCGAAGTAAACGAGGCAAACGAACGGCTTGTTCGCGAAGGATTACGAGCGGAATTCGGAATGCTGGTCTACGCCGAGCGGGTAATTGAAAAGATACATGCACTCAAGGGCGATAAGCCGGTATTAGTGGAGAGCCTCTATTCTTGGCAGGAGTACCTGCGCTTTAAAGAGGTTTTTGGTGACATGTTTAAAACGGTGGCAGTGCACGCTGCTCCAGGGTTGCGGTATGATCGACTTAGTAACAGGCGAGAACGTCCGCTAACAATGGAAGAGGCGCGAAGCCGCGACTATTCGCAAATCGAAAATCTGCACCAAGGAGGGCCGATTGCGATGGCGGATTACGTTGTTTTAAACGATGGAGCGCCGGGGAAACTGGTGAGCCAGAGCGATGTAATCGTATGGAAGCTGAAATAATTCGGCAGTTCGGCAATCATTGCCGAATAAATAAGTTCGGCAGAGATGCCGAACTTTTTTGTATTATATTGCTTAGCATTGTCATTCCCGCAGAGGCGGGAATCCAGTATTGTGTAGATTCCCGCCTCTGCGGGAATGACAGACAAGAGCAAGCCGGTGTATACTAAAATCATGAAGCTAAAAATAGTAAAGCTCTCCGATGTGCCAACACCGACCTATGCGAATCCAACTGATGCAGGGCTCGATTTATATGCAAATGAAGCGCATGTTATTGAACCAGGGCAACGCGTATTAGTAGGAACAGGATTAAAGATGGAATGGCCCGATGGCTATGCTGGGCTTATTTGGCCAAGAAGCGGTATATCTACAAAACATGGCGTCAATACGCTCGCAGGCGTTATTGACTCCGGATATCGAGGAGAAATTAAAGTTGCCCTTATTAATCTCGGCCAAGAGGCCTTTACTATAGAAAAGCATATGCGTATAGCACAAATGCTATTTCAGCGAGTAGATCAAGCCGAAATCGAAATAGTTGAAGAGCTGTCAGAAACCGCACGAGGAGAGGGGAGCTTTGGCAGTTCGGGGGTGTAAAATTGATTGACTTGCTCTGCAAAAATAGGTATGGTTCGAACAGTAATTAACCAACTAAACGAGGAAAGAAAGGAGACTCTGAGATGTCGTATTGGGATGCAACAGACCGAGTTTTGCGTGAAAACGGAGGCAAGGGGCCACCATGTGGATTTTGCGGCAGGGAAAAGTTTCCCATTGATGATCATGGCAGATTTGGTTGCTTCTGTACCGGGGCAAACATTGGTGGAGAATTCGGCATGCGATCCGCTGCTCAGATTCCACAGGTAGACGTCAGCACGATGTCGGATGAGGAAAAGGCATTGATTCCACCCATACACAGGCTGGACGCCCCGCCTACGGAGGCAGAAGCGAAGATACTAGATGCGCTTTTGCGTGGTCCGGAAGAGGTGCAATGCAGATTCAACGCAGATACGTACGATCTTCCTTGCGCGAAGGAGTAGGCAGGGTCTTTGGTAGAGCTTGGCAGTTATGATATGTTGTACTAATTGGATTAGTGCCCAAAGCTTAAAAGGAAAGAGGTGACTGCAATGGAAAAGCCAAAGATGGAAGAAGGGTATGCTGGGGCGGAAGGTGAAAAAAGATCTTTTATTGGGGTGAGCCTCTCGTCGAAGGATTTATACCTTCTCGCCAAAGCAATGAACGAAGCATTTGAAGATTGAGTCTCCTGCTTAAAGGCCCCGCTGTGCGGGGCCTTTGTTTTTCTAGGTGTCATTCCCGCGTAGGCGGGAATGAAAAGCTCCCGTGTCCCGTATCGCTTACGAGCTTACCCTGGCTATCGAGCTTAAGAGCTCCAAAAGGTGTTGACATGGCTCGAGCTATCTGTTATTCTCACTAAGTCAAATATCAACAGGAATGTTGGTATCGATTGAAAAAGAAAATAGCGTAGCAAATAATCTTTTACGAAAGATTTAGTCAAAACACCAAAGGGACGGGTGGATTACTAAATCCGCTCGTTTTTTTCGATAGATAAACATACTATGAAATTCATACTCGGCAAAAAAGTAAAAATGACTCAGATTTGGCAAGGCGATAAGCAGATCCCGGTAACGATTCTGCAAGCTGGTCCAATAACAGTGACGCAATTGCGTGGCACTGAAAAGGATGGTTATGAAGCGGTTCAAGTTGGATTCGATAAATCTGACAAGAAAGCGAACAAGCCTCTTGCAGGACATCTGAAGGATCTAGGAAATTTCAAAACCCTAAAAGAATTCCGGGTTGAAGGTTCCGAGTTGAAGGTTGGAGATATCATCGATGTCGCACAATTCACCGAAGGTGATGTGGTAAAGATTAGTGGTTTGTCAAAGGGACGTGGTTTCCAGGGCGTTGTAAAGCGACATGGATTTCATGGAGGACCTAAGACACACGGTCAGAAGAACCGACATCGTGCACCAGGATCTATCGGATCTACCGCAACGCAGCGCGTTGTACCAGGAAGAAAGATGGCTGGGCACATGGGTCTGGAGCGCTTCTCGATTAAGAACCTTAAGGTTGCTGCAATCGACAAAGAAAATAACCTCTTGATGATTCACGGTGCAGTTCCAGGAATGAGAGGAACTATTATCGAAGTACGAAGCTAACGCGAAAGCGAAACAATAAATCGATACCTATTGTATGAAAGTTGATATCTTAAACTATAAAAACGAAAAGGCAGGAACGATGGAAATGCCAGAGCTGATGGTTGCCACGCGATGGAACCCAGATTTGGTACACCAGGCGCTCGTAACGCATCTTGCGAACCGACGTGATCCTTGGGCACATGCCAAAGGACGCAGCGAAGTACGCGGCGGAGGTAAGAAGCCGTGGAAGCAAAAGGGAACTGGTCGCGCACGACATGGTTCTATCCGATCTCCATTATGGAAGGGAGGAGGCGTAACGCATGGTCCAAGCAAGGATCGTGATTTCTCAAAGAAGATTAACAAGAAGATGAAGCGAGTCGCTGTCTACTCAGTTCTTTCTAAGAGATTCGCAGACAACAACGTTACCGTAGTTGACTCATTTGCAAAAGTGGGAACAAAGACGAAGGAATGGGCTGACGCATTGCGAAACTTTGTCGATCTACGCTCTAAGACAGTGGTTATCCTCTCAACAGAGAATCGCCAATTGGCTCAGGCACTCGGCAACATAAAGAATGTTGATACATTGAACCCTGCATCAATAAACGTCTATGACTTGATGAAGTATAAAAACCTCATCATCGAACAGGGCGCTATCGCAGAAATCGAAGAGCATTACAAAATATAAACCATGGCTATTGCAAAGAAAATAAAAACTGAAGACGGCGTAGTTGCTGAAAAGAAAACTGCGGTGAAGAAGGGCGCTTTGCGAAATCCGGCCAACGAGTTTATAATAAAACACCCGTTGATCACCGAGAAGGCGTATCATATGAGTGCCGCCGGTCAGTACGTGTTCGTTGTTGATAAACATACGAACAAGGCTGAAATCAAAAAGGCGATCCAAAAGATTTACAACGTCGACCCGATTTCCGTAAACACGGTTACTATCCGGGGAGAACGACAAAAGTACAAGGGCGTTGATGGTAAGAAAAAGACCACCAAGAAAGCCATTGTGACGCTCAAGAAAGGACAGAAGCTCGACATCATGCCTTCCTAAGGTACTGGATGAACGCGAGAAACTAAGATGACCATTTTATGAAAAAATATTCACCAACAACTCCATCACGACGCCACATGACTGTGGTTGACTATAGCGTTTTGACTAAGATTGAGCCGATGAAAAGCGCGCTTATTCGAATCGCAAAGCGGGGTGGTCGCAATAACCAGGGCCGTATCACGACCCGCCATCAGGGAGGAGGTGTAAAGCAGCTCTACCGTATGGTGGATTTCAAACACAATAAGTTTGATATTCCGGCACGCATCGAAGCTATTGAATATGATCCGTATCGCTCTGCGTTTATCGCACGTGCGCTTTACAATGACGGCGAAAGACGGTATATTTTGGCTGGCAAGGACATGAAAGTTGGCGATGAAATCATCACAGCGGAAAATGCAGTTGTAAAAAACGGCAACCGCTCAAAGTTGAAGAACATCCCGACCAGCTACATGGTCTACAATATAGAATTACAACCAGGCAAAGGAGGACAGATGGTAAAATCTGCAGGTTCCTATGCACAGGTATTGGCACACGAAGGAAAATATACAAGCCTTAAGCTTCCATCAGGAGAAGTACGAAAGGTATTGACCGAAGGATATGCAACGATGGGACAGTGTTCCAATCATGAACATAACTTGGTTAACCTTGGAAAGGCAGGACGCTCTCGACACTTGGGAATCCGACCGACAGTTCGTGGCTCTGCTATGAACCCGTGCGATCACCCATACGGTGGAGGAGAAGGAAGTCAGCCACGCGGAACCAAGCGACCGAAGACTGCATGGGGTAAGGTCACTGGTGGACGCAAGACACGAAATAAGAAGAAAGCGTCAACTTCACTTATTGTTAAGCGAAGGCCGACAGTTCGAAATAAGACTAAATAAGGAACGAATAAACTAATTTACTTACGAGCTCACGAGCAGCAATGCTCACGAGTTATCCAATACACAATATGTCACGATCAGCAAAAAAAGGTCCATACGTAGACGAGAAACTCATGAAAAAAGTGTCTGTTTTAACGCTTGGCGATAAAACAGTAACCAAGACGTGGGCACGTAGTTCCGAAATCGCTCCGGAAATGATCGGACATACGTTTGGCGTACATAATGGAAAAGATTTTATTCCAGTTCGAGTGACAGAAGAGATGGTCGGTCATCGATTGGGAGAATTCTCACCAACAAAGAAGTTTATCAGACACGGTGGTAAGTTGGCGAAGGAAGCAGATCGCAAAGTAGCACAGAAGAAATAACGGGTAAACGAGATCATATTTTATGAAACAGCAAACAGCAAAATTAAATAATCTTCGAATGGCTCCGAGAAAGACTCGTTTGATGGCTACGGTTATCAAAGGATTGTCAGTCAATGATGCGCAAGCACAGTTGTCTATCAATGCAAAGCGAGCAAGTGAGCCGGTGTTGAAATTGTTGCAGTCAGCGATCGCAAATGCGGTCAACAACGCAAAAATGGATGCATCAAAGCTTTTCGTCAAGGAGATCCGAGTTGATGGTGGACCGATGCTGAAGCGCTGGTTACCAAGAGCACAAGGACGCGCTACGCCAATCCAAAAGAAGACTAGCCATATCACGATTGTTCTCGAAGAATCTGATAAGACAAAGGCACCGCGCTTTACTATGGTAAAGCAGTCGGAAAAGGCAACTAAGGTAAAGGCAGAAAAGGTTAAGAAAGTTGCTGTAAAGAAGGCTGAAAAGACCGAAAAGGTTGAAGAGAAGCCAAAGACAAAGACTGAAAAGGCCGAGAAGACAACCAAAGCTACTCAAGAAGGAACAAAGCGCAAGCTTTTCCAGAGAAAATCTATCTAAACTGAAATAAGGGTTCGCGCATCGGAATACGATGCACACACTCTACTACTATTAATCACTATGGGTCACAAAATAAAACCAACTGCATTTAGGGTAGGCGTGATCAAAGACTGGACAGCTCGCTGGTTCCCGAAGAGAGTCAATTTCAAGGAATACTTGGAAGAAGACGTCACACTCCGAAAGATCATCGCCGATAAAATCGGTGCTGCCGGAATTGATTATGTTGCAATTGAACGCTTTGGCGATTCGATTCGCATCCACATCAAAGCCGCAAAGCCAGGTTTGATCATCGGCCGTGGAGGAAAGGGGATCGAAGATCTCTCGAAATTGCTCGATAAGAAAGTTTCAGCCATCCGAAAGAAAAACGGAAGCAAGAAGCTTACTGGAATCAGCATGAACATCGAAGAGCTGAAACGATTTGACGTATCTTCCGCAGTAACCGGATACAACATTGCTCGCGATTTGGAACGACGTATGCCGTTTCGTCGCATTATGAAAAAGACACTGGAAAGCTTGATGCAGTCCAGAGAAGTAAAAGGAGCAAAGATTCGCGTTTCTGGTCGTTTGAACGGTGCAGAAATCGCACGAACTGAACAGCTTGCAAAAGGAACTATTCCGTTGCAGACAATTCGCGCAGATATCGATTACGCAGAAGCAACCGCCTATACAACCTATGGAACCATTGGTATAAAGGTGTGGATCAATAAGGGCGAGGTGTTTAAGGAAAAAGAAAAGGAGCCAGTAAAGCGCCAATCTTATTCCGAGAATCGCCCACAGCGAAGAAACTAATAACGTACAAGTATGCTTATCCCGAAAAAAGTAAAACACAGGAAATGGCACAAAGGTAGAAGCCGAAAGCGAACGGTTGAAACCCGAGGAATTGGACTAGAGTTCGGATCCTTTGGAATACAGTCGCTCGAAAGCGTTTGGCTAAACTCCCGTCAGATTGAGGCTGCCCGAAAATCAATCACGCACTTCACAAAGCGCGGAGGAAAGATTTGGATCCGGGTATTCCCAGACAAGCCGGTCACCAAGATGCCGCCTGAGGTTACCCTCGGAGGAGGTAAAGGTAACGTGGATCACTATGTGTTCCCCGTCAAACCGGGCAGAATGTTATTCGAAATCGATGGTGTGAAAGAAGAAGTCGCTCGCGAGGCATTCCGCCTAGCAGGACACAAATTACCAGTTAAAACAAGAGTTGTAACAAAATGAAAAAGCAAGACCTCCAACAATTAAAAAGCAAATCGCATGCAGAAATGCAAAAAGAGCTGAGCGAGAGCCAGACGAAGTTGAGGGACTTGAAGTTTGACCTTGCAGCTGGTAAAGTAAAGAACGTTTCTCAAATCAAAAAGCTCAAAAAGGTCGTAGCACGGTTGTCAACGATGATAACTGCCAAGAAAGAAGCGTAATCTATCTACTATTTTATATTATGTCAGCAAGAAAATTACAGGGAACAGTTGTTTCCGATAAAATGGACAAAACACGAGTGGTAGCGGTTACGCGACTTGCAAAGCACCCGACCTATCAGAAAATGTACAAAGTCACCGCACGTTTTAAAGCGCACGATGAGCAAAACGAGTACAAACAAGGTGACGTAGTTGTCATCGAAGAGACAAGGCCGATGAGCAAAGACAAGTACTTCCGTATTGTCGGAAAGATCTAAGTACAGGAAATGTGTTGCGGGTTGGCGAGTTATGAGTTGCAAAAGCAACCCGTAACCCGCAAACTCGTAACCGTTACCGAATCCAAGCATATGATACAAGAACGATCAATTTTAAAAGTTGCTGACAACTCTGGAGCAAAAACCATCCGTTGTTTCCGCATCTTGGGAGGAACCCGAAGAAGGTATGCACGTATTGGCGATATTTTTGTCGCTTCCGTACAGACCGCGGAACCTCGCAAGTCGGTAAAGAAGAAGGATGTTGTAAAGGCAGTTGTGGTACGACAGTGCAAAGCGATGAAGCGAGCCGATGGTTCATACATCCGATTCGATGAGAATGCAGCAGTTATTCTCAACGCAAAGATGGAACCAAACGCAACTCGTATCTTTGGACCAATTCCACGTGAATTAAAGGAAAAAGGATTTGAGAAAATCGTTACGATGGCGGAAGATATTGTATAATTCAACACAAACATGCGAATCAAAAAAGGTGATACAGTAAAAATAATGCAGGGCAAGGAGAAGGGAAATACTGGAAAAGTGTTGAGCATCATGCCGCTAAAAGGACGTATTCTTGTCGAAGGCCTTAATTTATATAAGAAGAACGTTAAGCCAAAGAAGCAGGGAGAAAAAGGACAGATCGTAACGATCCCACGTTCACTCAATGCTTCAAACGCTATGTTGGTATGCCCAGCATGCGGAAAGGCAACCCGTGTCGGAGTAGCGGTCGAGAATGATAAAAAAGTTCGCGTCTGCAAAAAGTGCAAAGCACGCATCAGCTAAGATGCGCAAGCGTTAAGTAATTTACGAGCGATTATGAAAGATCTAAGCCTAAAAGAAAAATACATAAAGGAGGTAGTTCCTGCATTGAAGGCCAAATTCGGATACAAGAACGAAATGGCTGCGCCAAAGATCCAAAAGATCGTAGTAAATGTAGGTACGGGACGCATGAGCCAACAGGCAAGCTTTACCGATAAATTATTGCCAGCAGTAGTTAGTGAACTCGCAGCAATGACCGGACAAAAGCCACGAACCAATCAGTCAAAGAAATCCATTGCAGGATTCAAGATGCGAGAGGGTGCCGTTGTTGGTGTTTCAGTTACCTTGCGCGGAGAGCGTATGTATGCATTTTTGGAAAAAGTGAACAAGATCGTTTTCCCTCGCGTCCGAGACTTTAAAGGTCTTGAAACAACAGGTATCGATTCAGTTGGAAACCTATCTATCGGATTCAAGGAACACACCGTGTTTCCTGAAATAAACCCGGAGCAGGCGAAAGCAGATTTCGGAGTGCAGTTCACAGTCGTTACTCGTGCAAATACACGAGAAGAGGCGGTCGAAATGTATCGATTAATGGGTGTGCCCTTGAAGAGTTAACCAGTTGAGTGTATTATTTACTTCTATTATCATGGCTAAAAAATCAGTTGTCGTAAGATCACAAAAAGAACCTAAGTTTCAGTCCCGTGCAACAAACCGGTGTTTTAAGTGCGGTCGAGGACGGGCATATATGCGCGACTTTGGTCTTTGCAGGATCTGCTTCAGGGAAATGGCATCAAAGGGTGAAATCCCGGGAGTAAAGAAAGCATCTTGGTAAATAATACGAATTTGAATTATGTATATCGACCTATTGACACAAATTAAAAACGCGCAGGCAGTAAAAAAGGAGTCTATTAAAGTTCCGTACACGAAGAACGATGAACGGATCTTGGAGATTCTTGCAAGCCGCAAGTACATTGCTGCGTATGACAAGAAAGGAAGAGCTCCGAAGCGCGTATTGAGCATTGACTTGAAGTATGGAGAGGATGGAAAGGGAGCAATCGAAGGAATTCGTTTTGTGAGCCGCCCAAGTCTTCATATCTACAAAGGATGTGACGAAATTCGCCCAGTAAAGAGTGGCTTTGGTCTTGCAGTAATATCAACACCAAAGGGTATTATGACTGGCGGACAAGCTCGTAAGGAAAAAGTTGGTGGAGAGATCTTCTTTGAGATCTGGTAACCGTAAAATAAACTACATTTATGTCAAAAGTTGGAAAAAAACCGATAATAATTCCTGAAGGAGTAGCCGTTACATTCAACGGAACTGCTTTGGAATTGAAGAAAGGGGATAACGTCGTAACAATGGACGTACTTCCGTTTGTAAAAACTGAAATAGGTGATGCTGCAGATGCAGAGGGTGTCATGAAGAATGCAATCACATTCACGATTGACGATACCACGAAGCAGGCGAAATCAAACTGGGGAACAATGCGTGCATTGACCGCAAATGCAATCCAGGGAGTACTAGGAGGTTTTACAAAAGTTTTAGAAATTGAAGGAGTCGGCTATCGCGTTGCGATGGACGGAGAGAACATCGTTCTCAATATCGGTTTCTCTCATCCAGTAAAGTATGAGGCACGAAAAGGCATCAAACTTTCTACTGAAAAGAACACTATTACAATCACAGGAATCGATAAGGCAATGGTCGGACAGACTGCAGCTGAAATCAGAAAGATTCGAAAGCCGGAACCATATAAAGGAAAAGGTATTCGATACAGAGGCGAAGTCGTACGACGCAAGCAGGGTAAGAAGGTCGGCAAGTAATGATTTGTTGAAACAAAGCTATGAACAAAACAAAGGAACTCAATCAAATAAAGAAACGCCGACAGATTCGAACTCGAGCAAAGATTTCAGGAACTCCAGCTCGACCAAGACTTTCCGTATTGCGCACCAATCAATTCACTTCAGTGCAGTTGATCGATGATACAATCGGTAAGACATTGGTAAGTGCTTCAACCCGCGAAATGAAGGGGAAGGAGGCAAAGATCGTCAAAGCAGAGGCCCTTGGCGAGATGATCGCAAAGAAGGCATTGGATTTGAAGGTTGTTGCAGCGGTATTTGACCGCGGAGGATATAACTATCACGGTCGAGTAAAGGCAGTAGCAGAAGGCGCACGAAAGGGCGGATTGCAAATATAAACAACAGGTATGATGAACACACCAAATCGAGATTCAAATCGGGGACCCCGCAGGGATTCACGGGAAATGAAGCCAAAATCTGAATATAAGGATAAGATACTCGACTTGCGCCGCGTTACGCGTGTTGTTGCGGGAGGTAAGCGAATGAGTTTCCGCGCGACAGTTGTCATCGGAAATGAAAAAGGCCAGGTAGGTATCGGAGTCGGCAAGGGACTCGATGTCGCACAGGCAGTGGACAAGGGTAAGCTCAAGGCAAAGAAGAACTTGATTACCATCCCTTTGAAAGGACGAAGCATCCCGCACGAAGTGTTGGCAAAATATAGCGCCGCACAGGTTGTTATCAAGCCAGCAAAGCTCGGGCATGGTTTGAAGGCAGGAGGTTCAGTTCGCGACGTACTCTTGTTAGCAGGTATCAAAGATGCTACCTCAAAGACATTAGGAACAACAAAGAACAAGCTTACAAACGGAATGGCAACGATTGAAGCATTGAAAAAGCTGAAAGTTGTTGTGAAGACTGGAGGAATAAAGGCCGAAGCAGTAAAGGAACAGCCGGAAGTACCGGAAGAAAACCAATAAAACAAATTTATTTTGGATGAAGTGCGAGGCGCGGGAAGTTAGCGAGGGAGGCGTACCAAAGCGGTACGACGAACGAGATAACAGGACCCGCAACGAAGGAGTTCGCCAAAATAAACTGTTTTATATCTACGCATATGTTGCATGAAATAAAACCCCAACACCCGGGAAAATCTAAAAAGCGAGTAGGCCGTGGAGGAAAGCGTGGAGATAACTCCGGCACCGGACACAAAGGTCAGAAATCTCGTGCTGGTCACAAGATGAATCCGGCTTTACATGAAATGCTTATCCGTATTCCGAAGTTGCGTGGTTTTAAGAACAAGCCACTCTTTGGAAAATCAATGGGCGTCAATCTTACTGCAATCGATGCGAAAGTAGTTGGTTCTGTAATTTCATTGGAAACATTAGTAACTGCAGGTTTGATCCGAAAGTCGCAGACTGATATCAAAGTACTAGGTAACGGAGAAGTGTCAAAAGCATTTACCGTAACTGGACTTGCAGTATCAAAAACCGCGAAAGAAAAGATCGAAGCAAAAGGGGGAACAGTTGAAGAATTGACTGTAAAGCCACCAGTAGTTCGAAAAGCAGTAGTTGCTAAAAAGCCAAGAGCAGCTAAATAAGCGAATGAGAAAAAAGGAGCGCAAGCTCCTTTTTTTGTATTGCTTGCCCCGTGGTCCGCTTAAGGTGGACTTTACGGGGTCATTCCCGCGAACGCGGGAATCCAGAGCCCTAACAAAAAGGCCGCCCCATGAGGGCGGCTGTTGCTTAAGGATTGTGTTGCCCAACGACAGCGTCTTCGAAGTGAAGTGTGCTCGCAGTAAAGCGAAACAAGTGCTCAGCTTCAACTGCAATTTCGCCACCAACTTTATTTCCCGTCTCGTCGATGATTGGCATTATTCCCGGCTCGCCGTCGTAGGAATAAAATGGGTGACGCTGATCGAGTATAATACTCGCAGCGAACATTTTTTCGACCTCTTCGCCGTCCTCGATGATTGGGTTGGAGAATACGCGGATACGTCGCCATATCGCATCTTGCAGTATTTCTTCGAGCTCGATTTCGAGCCCTCTGCGCATTCTTGCGAACCAGGGTAAAACAGCAACTTGCGCATTCCGATGCGAAAAAATGAATTGCGCTGCATAGCGATGTTTCTTCCCCGTTTGCCAATACTCGGAAACGACATTAACGAGCTCGTACTCAGCCGTAGTTAAGTCAGCGAGGAGTGTGGCAGGCGAAAAATTCCCAAACTCTTCAAGGAGTGGTTCTTGAACGGGTAAGTCGAATGTCCCCTTATACGGCTTATGAGTCATTCGCTTCAAAAACTCACCAGCGCTCGGAAGTAACACACGAACGCCAATCGTTGGATAGTACGATTGTTCCATTGGAGCCTCCTTAAGGGGGGAGAAGTTTGTCTCAGTGTGAGACATGAAAAAGAGCTGAATAAATTACAATAAAACAATGTCAGATTAAGCGTGGGAAGTCAAGGATTTTATGAGTAAAAAAAAGAGCCGACACTTGCGTGTCGGCCCAGGTCAATGGGGCAGTAGTTGCTATGCGGCAACCGATTCTTTCGGCTGGAATGCCTCCTCGAATTCGAGGTAGTCTCCGCGGAGGCGGAGCCAATAGCTCGGCTTCAGGGGCAGCGGCGCGTCTCCGATGCGCTCGTCGTTGGCGTCTTTCGCCCACACGGTAACGAGCGTGCCGTCGGGCTGCCAAAGAGCCTTGCGACCTTCGAGAACGACGCTGACCCAGTACCGCCTTTCCACAACCGCGCCCTGTTCGAAGACCGGGTTTTCGAAGGCCTGCAGTTGGCTCCAGATCGAACGCTTAAGCAGTTCGGTGAAATCCCGCTCGTACACATCTCGGAGAGCGAGGAAGCTTGCGGAGACGACCGCACCTTCGCTCATCAGGCCGAAGGTGGCCCGCACCATATAGTGCGTGCTGTTCCTCGTGCCGCGCTCTTCAACGGAAAGAGCGATCATCCGGTAGCCGCTTTTCTTGAAGTCGGCAATCAGGGGAAGGGGAGAGAAGCTAACAACCTTCTCCTCCAAAATCAGTTTTCCGGCCGGCCTCGTGGGCGCAACTTTCGGTGCCTCCGCCTTTTTTACTGCTCGACGCATAGACGCCGAGAGCGGGTATTTTGCCTGGAGCTTCATCTGGATAACGATTTGGTCTGGGCCGACTTGCTGACTCATCTGGAGCCTCCTTGGGTAGTGGGGGCCACACTCGCGAAACACGAGCGCAGTCCAAGTTAAAGAGCAATAAAAACTGAAATAACTCTAGCACATTATATAAATTATGTCAAGGGGTGGGGCAGAGAAGCGGGTCGAATGCCTTGCCCCGTAGTAGTCCGTTAGAAAATGGGCTATTTTACGCAGGCATTTCGTATTTTGTGTGTGCGAGCCTGTGAAAATAGCGGATAAAATGGTCGAAGAGAAATTGCACCAGAAATCGAGCTGTTTGAGCAAAGCGAGTTCTCGAGTTCGTAAGCAATTTCTGAGAACATTCCGCTATTTTTATTCGCTCGCGATTTTTTACTCCACTTTTTATAAAAAAAGTGGAAGGAGATGGATTTCCGTCATCGGCGGGAATAGCAAGTATTATACTAAGATTTAACTTGCATCCGCCCCCTTTTTGCCCTATACTAAATCCACTAACAGAACCCCTCGCATTTGAGGGAGCATTAATTCATGGAAAAATATCTCAAAATATTCAAGGTAAGAGATTTGCGAATCAAGGTCATGACCGTCGCATTTCTTCTCGTATGTTTCAGAATTCTATCGGCAATACCGATTCCAGGAGTCGACAAATTAAGACTCGAAGAGTTTTTTGGTTCAAGCCAACTATTTAGCATGGTAGGTATTATGGCCGGAGGAACAATGAGCAATTTGTCCATCATCATGTTGGGCGTTGGTCCGTATATCACGGCAACAATCATCATGCAGATTTCGACAATGCTTTTCCCAAAGTTAAAGGAAGCATATTACGAAGAAGGCGCAGCTGGACGTGCAAAGTTCAATCGATATGCACGTTACTTAACTGTTCCGCTAGCAGGATTGCAGGCATATGCATTCCTTAATCTATTAGGATCACAAGGTATCGTTGGAAGTCTTGGGTTAATGGATATGGTAAAGAACATTATCATTATCATGGCAGGTTCAATGTTGGTCATGTGGATTGGTGAAATGATTTCTGAGCAAAAGATGGGAAATGGTATTTCCTTAATCATCTTTGCAGGTATCGTGAGCAGTTTGCCACAGACGATTGTAAACATGATCCAGAGCTACAATCCGACCGAATTACTTACCTATATTGGGTTCGTCATTATTGCACTCGCAGTTATCGCCGGCGTTGTATTCATCAACGAAGGAGAGCGAAAGATTCCAGTATCCTATGCAAAGCAGGTTCGCGGTAACAAGATGTACGGTGGAGTTTCAAGCTATTTGCCTATCAAGGTAAACCAAGCAGGTGTTATTCCAATCATCTTCGCAATCTCTATCTTATTGTTCCCACAGTTTCTTGCACAGGCAAGTGTACTCTTTTCTAAGAGTCTATCATTGAAGCTTACTGATTTTGTGAATCAGTTCATGAATAACCAATATTACTACAGCGCAGCATACTTCTTGCTTGTAGTTATTTTTACGTATTTCTACACATCGGTAACATTCGATCCAAAGGAAATCTCAAAGAATCTTCAGCGCGCAGGTGGTTTCGTTGCCGGTATCCGACCAGGAGAGTCAACGACGACATTCTTGAGCAAGGTTATCAGCCGCATCACCCTTTGGGGAGCTGTCTTCCTTGGTTTGATTGCTATTTTGCCAAACGTAGTAAGTATGTTTACGGGCATCGCAATTCTTACTATCGGAGGTACCGCAATCTTGATTGTGGTTTCTGTAGCATTGGAAACATTGCGCCAGATCAACTCACAGTTGATGGTCCGCGATTACGAATAAGAATAATTTTAAAAAATCCCCGCATGAGCGGGGATTTTTGTATGTGTCATTCCCGTGAACACGGGAATCCAGAGCGCCTTCATTTTTTTGCATTGTCATACCGGCGGAGGCCGGTATCCAGAGTTCTTGTCATTTCGAACTTGTTGAAGAATCTGTAGTAAAAAAGGCCCCGCAAAAGTGCGGGGCCTGAGATGGTTAGAGAATGCCAGCGACCTTGAGCATACGCTCGAGATTGGCTTTAGTTTGCGCCAACTCCTCGAACGTTCCGTGGGCTACGAGTTTGATTGACGGCTGCGATAGATTGCGCCGATCGTAGATACAGCTCAGACCTGCGCGGAAAGATTTTGGGTACTCCCGACATCTCAAAACGTCGATGAAGTAAACGGCATCGGACAGGTCTCCATCGAAAAGGCGGCGGAGTGCCGGCATGGGGTTATTCTGCATCTTATAACAGTTTTTAATCCACTGCTCCATTTCAGGCCACGAGAAACCATTGCGAATAAATTCCTCCTCCACTGTTTGCTTGATGGTTTGTTCCTTCCACTCGGCGATATCGATAAACTCTGCCGGCGTAAGCTCAAGGAGAAGTTTTCCGATAAGATGTTTCATGAGAAAAAATAAGTGCTTTCGGGATATTCTAGTTGTTACTCCTTTGCTGTTAGTGAGTTCCCAAACGTCACTCGATCCGTTCAACCGGATTGTTGCAATTCCATCAATTCGCTTAATTCCCATACCATTCTCCTCTTTCGTCCCGAATTTAGCATTCAGGCGTGCTAGCGATGGTCGCCACCCATATGTTCCGCCGAGGCGGATTCTTAAAGTACATAAAAATTATGTACTTATATAACCATTTTGTCAACCCCGTAGTAGATTTTGGCAGGGCGAAGCGCATTCTGCCTGCAGGCAGAATGCAATGCCAAAATTCACTACAGGGTCAATATATTTCGCAGTGTCATTCCCGTGAAAACGGGAATCCAGAGCCCCCATTTTTGTACTGAACAATAAAATATTGCTATAATAAAGCCATGACAAAAACGAATGTAGACCACATGGCAGTTGTTTTTTACGGACCTCCAGGATCGGGAAAGGGAACACAGGCGCAACTATTAGCAGGCAAGCTGCATCTATTCCATTTTGATACGGGTGATTATTTGCGAAAGCTCCTCCATAATCCAAAGCTAAATGGAGACAAGACAATTCAAAGGGAGCGTAAGTTGAATGAATCAGGAAAGCTTAATACGCCGTCATGGGTATTGAACGTTATGATTAAGCAGGTAACCGAGCTTGCAAAGCTCGGCCAGTCGGTTGTATTTAGTGGTTCACCGCGTAACACATATGAAGCATTTGGCGACGAGCACCACATCGGCCTCCTCGACTTTTTGGTAAAGAAATATGGAAAAAAGAACGTGCATATTTTCTTTTTACAAATCCCCGACGAAACAACCATCAGAAGAAATACGCATCGAACGATTTGTTCTGTGTGCAAAACACCACTGCTCGATATAAAGCACAAGTCATCATCGTGTCCGTTTTGCGGAGGGAAAGTAGATCATCGTATCGATGATAAGACTAAGATTATTACACAGCGATTGAAGGAGTATCATATGCGAACAGAGCCAGTTATTGCCGAATCAATAAAAAGAGGCTATAACGTTATAAAGATGGATGGCTCACCAGCGCCGTATAAGGTGCACGAAATGATAACCTCGTATTTTAATAAATAAAAGCGTAATCTGTCATTCCCGCGAAGGCGGGAATCCAGTATTTTATAGATTCCCGCCTTCGCGGGAATGACACCTCATCTCTAGCCTCACATCTCCAATTTCACCCCCATGGTCCGCATCTACACCCCAGAAGAAATAGATAAAATAGCCCGATCCGGGGCTATTTTGGCACGCGCACTGGCAGCGGTAAAAGAAAAGATTGCCATTGGTGTAACGCTAAAGCAGCTCGACGATATCGCGCGTGAGTTCATTCGCAAAGAGGGGGGCGAGCCAGCCTTTTTAAATTATCAACCGCATGGTGCGGAGCATCCATACATGGCATCCATTTGCGCATCAATTAACGAAGTTATTGTACATGGGTTTCCGACGGAATATAAATTAAAATCAGGGGACATACTAAAGATAGACTGTGGCGTATTACTCGACGGGATGTATTCAGATTCAGCGTTTACGATTATTGTTGGAAAGAGCACGGTAAAGGCACAAAACCTTGTTAAAGCGACGCATAAGGCGCTAGAAGAGGCGATAAAGGAGATAAAGCCCGGTAATCATATCGGGGATATTGGGTGTGCTGTAGAGAAGACTGCAAAACGATATGGGGTACATGTTGTACAGGGATTGACCGGTCATGGTGTCGGTTATGGATTGCATGAAGATCCGTATGTATATAATTACGGAAACAAAGGAGAAGGCATTGTATTAAAAGCAGGTATGGTTTTTGCCGTTGAGCCAATGCTCTGCACAGGAAGAGGACAAGTAAGACAACTCCGAGACGAAAGTTGGGCTATGGAAGACGGGGGATTATCCGCTCAGTTTGAGCACACAATAGCCATTACCGAGAAGGGAGCAAGGGTATTGACAAAGTAAGAGAAAAGATGTATTATATAAAAATAATACAGCTCTTAGACAAAACAATAGCGCAGACTCTTGCTAAATAAACTAAGAGCTGGCAAAGGAGAAAAAAAATGAAGGGATTTCTATGGTGGTGTGCCGGCTGCACACTGGTGTTGGTAGGCATCGTAGCAACGTTTACCGCGATTGGCTACGGGGTAGCGGGGGTGCTTACGCTAATCAGTCCTTCTGGAGGCATGTCAACAGGCGCGGTGATAGACCTAGGAATAGAGAGATTGGCCAGCGCAGGTGGGCTGGCCTTCGGAGCAAGGCTAAGCTTCGCGGGGGCAAGGAAAATAGCTGAGAGAAGGACATAACTTATAACCCATAGAAGGAAAGGAGGATAGCCATGTTGAGCTATTCGCAGAACAGGAAGGCTGGCACAATTATCGGTTTCGTGCTGGCGGGAGTTGCAGTAGCGGTCGTCGCGTACGCAGTATCACAGGCGATGACACCGCTGCAGGCGATTACGGACGCCTTGAGCATCCTGAAGTAAGGCTGCGTAGCGCAGCTTAATCCGCGGAGAAAGGATAACTGAGGCAACGATGCGGTCGATCCGGACCAGTAGTACAACGTCAACCAACTAACCGAAGGGAACGGGCAAGATGAAATATCGATAATGTGGGGCCGACCCCCACAACACATATTTCTCGAGACGAAGGCTTGCAATTGGGGCACCATCATGGTGCCCCGATTTTTTATAATAAGGTTGACAAAAAGAGTATAAAATACGCATACTACGGATAGCAGTTTTCGAAATCATAATCCTACGGGAGGCCTGTATGCTCGAAATCGTGAAAGAGGAAGATAAGCATTCTCCAATGGTCGTATTTGTTGGAGCGGGAGATCTTTTTTATGCGAAGAAAGTGATGCGTGACGAGTGGGGAGATATGCTAGTAACTATAGAAAATCTTCCCAGCGGCATACTGCGCTTGCGTGCGAAGAAAGATCTGCTTGCGGTGGTGAGTGGCATCTGGGATATTCCTACGGGAGTGGATCACGTATTGTTTTTACGGGCAGGGCGCAAGGGAGCAGGAGGTGTTCGGTTTAATATGGATATAGCACCTTGGCGACGGCTTGCCGCAGCACTCTATTTTTTTAAGGTAGGCGCTCGGCCAATTGAGGCTGGAGCGATTAACGCACTTATCTACGATGACGAAATTGTTGTTCCACACAATTCCGTGTCTGGGTGGGTTATCAAACGAGATGATGCGCTAGTGTACATAGCTGCGTACGAAAAGGCTCGAATGGGGTGTATTCGTGTGTGGTATGAGTTGCGCAGCGACTCGAATGGTGAAGAAACGTTTGAGGTGCTTATTGAGGGGTGGAATGAGGCCCCTGGGCGAAGAGGATTAGGTGAGAAGACATTCGCCGAATATCGAGTCCTGTATCGGGAAAAAGATTCGGTGATAATGGCGATTCTACTGACCGACTTATATGTCGAGGACGTTCCCGTTTCAGGATTACCAAACATAAAAAGCATTGCCGTAGGTAAGCGACTTCCGGCAAACTTACGGTAGGGAATATAGGGCTCGCGCTTGCGCGAGCCCCTTTTATTTTTACAGAAAAGGCGTAGGATAATTATTACAATATGAGTAGTAGCAACATAAACAACAATCACGGAACAGTCCCAGTTATCGCAGCCCTTTCAGGGAATGCGCTCATCATGGTACTTAAGTTTATCGGGTTTTTACTATCCGGTTCAGGAGCGATGCTTTCCGAGTCAATTCATAGTTTTGCCGACACGGCGAACCAAGCGCTGTTGATGGTGGGCATCAAGCGATCAAAGAAGAAGGCAACGAAAGAGTTTTCATACGGATATGGAAAAGAACGTTTTCTGTGGGCGCTTATTTCCGCATGCGGAATATTTTTCGTTGGCGCAGGCGCTACAGTATATCAGGGAATAAACGCATTGTTTGAAAACGAACATGTGGCAGTAAGCTGGATAGTATTCGCTATTTTAGGCATTTCATTTGTTGTTGAGCTGTTTACCCTTTGGCTCGCATATCGAGAATTGCGCGCAACAACAAAAGGCATGCGATTAAAGAAGGCGCTTGAATATGGCGATCCAGCAACAATAGCCGTGCTATACGAAGATAGTATCGCTGTACTTGGTGTGGTGGTCGCATTTATCAGTATTTTATTGACCAAGCTCACGGGTAATTATTATTGGGATGCAATCGGTTCAATAACAATCGGAATAATGCTCGGCGTAATGGCTATCGTATTAATTAATAAAAACAGGGGACTATTATTAGAAAAAGCGATCCCAGAAGAAATAAAAGAACGCATTATCGAGATATTAGAATCAGATCCTGTAATAGAAAAAGTGCTTGAGTTTAAATCAGCGATTATGGACGTGGGGAAGTATCGCATCAAATGCGACGCAGAGTTCAACGGCAACGCATTAGCGAAAGAAATGTTTGCGCAAGGAGTGTTAAAAGAAGAATACGAAGAAATAAAAGACGATTATCAAGCATTCATTAAATTCTCAGTTGATTCTATCGACCGCGTGCCCCGACTCGTAGGAACGCACATTGACCGATTGGAGAAAAATATCCAAAAAGAATTTCCTGAGGTAGTGCATATTGATATTGAATTAAATTAATACGTTTCCTATATATAAGAGAAATATGGTAGACTAATAAAAGGTAAATAAAAACAATCATATGCATAAAATAAAATTATTAGGAGTAATAGCCTTTGCGGGTATATTACTATCACCTGCATTCACCTCAGCCGCAACAATCGAAGAGTTGCAGGCACAGCTCAACGCATTGATAAAGCAAATAACGGTTTTGCAAGAACAGATTAAGCAGCAAAAAGGAAATGCAACAAGCACAAGCGCAATAGAGAATAATAAGCCAATCGCCGACAATCGTTGGTGCTATAACTTTAATAAATCGCTTAAGGTAGGTGCGAAAGGTGCAGATGTAACTGCGTTACAAACAACGCTTGAAAAAGAAGGAATAGCTATTTCAGAAGTAGATAAAAAACAGGCAGTCTTTGGAGTATCTACTGCATCTGCGGTAGAGAAGTTTCAAGAAATAAATAAAAGCAGTATCGCTGGCTTCAGCGACCCAACTGCGCGAGGAATATTCGGACCACAAACACGAAGCGTTATTGACCGCGTCTACGGATGTGGACAAGGAAGCGTTGTTACTAAGCCGATAGCTAACTGTCCACAAATTGCTATTGCTATACCAGTCTGCAAAGATGGCGAAGAGGTGGTTGCTGGCCCAAAGGATCCAAACAAAATAGGAGATCCGTGCTATCGTCCTGCTCCAGTATGCAAGCCAAAAATTAATATTGCACAAGCGTTCTGTGGAGGAATACAGGGAAAGATATGTCCTACAGGAACAACGTGTAAACTAGATGGGTCATATCCTGACGCAGGCGGAGTCTGTGTGCCAACAGCATCGACATATGCATGCCCACAATACAGCCCACCAGCGCCTGGCTATTGTGCAGGAGGAACGATGGTTCCAAGGCCAAAGGATGAACATGGGTGTGCCGTCCCAGCGACATGTGTGTATCCGGTAAGTGCGACCACAACAATAAGCACAGCTACTACCAGTAGCGATTACTAAAATAAGGAAAATGGTTACTAAAAAAGAGCAGGAAACTGCTCTTTTTGTTTCACAAGAGGTATTGACATAAATTATAATAAAGTGTATAAAATAAATAAGCATAGTAATCGACATCGGGTTGATTAAATGCTCAAACGCACATTATTAAATAGATAAAAGGAGGTGTTGGAGTGAACTTCGCAACGTTCTTCATTTTGCTAGTGTTGCTGGCGATGATTTCTCCGACCCAGTTTGTAATGGTTGGGAAGAATCTGATTAGCGCGGTATATCCTGTGGTAGAAGCTGGCATGCCGTTGGCAATTATGATCGCCGTCGTGCTATTTCTTTTTGGCAAACTCTAACCGTCCGCTTTGGCGGAAGAAAGGAGATGGGTATGAACCCATTCATCTGCCTGTTTTTCGGGAACCCGCGGCGGCTTGCGGGTACGCTGGCGGGCGTGGCGATGTTGGTCGCTATCTTCGCCCCGGGTGCGTTTCATTGGTTTACCGAAAGGGCAGCCGATGAACTGAACTGGACGCTGGGCACGCTTGTAACCAAGTTGTGGCCGTGGATCCAGATCGGCGCATTCGTCGCAATCGCGGCAGGCGTAATCCTGTCGATTCTTCGACCCAAGAAAGGCGGGTCATGAGGCGCGAGCAATCGCGCCTCTTTTTTATAGTCTTAGTAATGTGTGATCAGTGCCTATTGACAAATAGGCAAGAAGAGTATATAATAAATAAATAAGCTAAGAACATTGAAAACAATATAGCCGATAAGACCTTACCAGAAATGGAAGGCACGGCAAAGGAGTTCAAGATGCGGATCAAATTTAAGGTTGAAGGAATCATCACCCCTGAAATCCTTCGTGCAATGTTGCAGAAGGAGAGTGTTGGCTTCGATGATATGGCCTCGGCCGGTATCGTCGAGGATGGTTCTGGAAACCCCGTTTGGGTCACCGCGTGGTCTGGATTCAAGTACACCCTTCTGGAAGTTAAGAACGGGTGGACTACCTTTCTGTACGAAGGGGCGGAGGCAGGCTTCCTCAGCCAGAATCTTCTCCCTGACCTGTTACGGAAAGCGGGCTGCAAGCTGTTCGGTGAAAACCGCGACCGGTATGAGCGGGACGCCTTCCAGAATGGATGGGAGGTGCCGAATGGCCACTCCGAAATCGTTTGGGCGCGAGGTTCCTACGGGAACTTTACCGGTCCAGGCGCCCTTGAGGCGTACGCCGAAACAAAGGCGGAAGCGCGGCAATTGGCCGCATAGCCATCGGGAGACGAGCTTACGGGAGCGCCGATTAGGCGCTCCCATTTTTTTACAAAAAACGAATCGATTAAGTGCTTGCGAACGAAAGAAAAGGGCACAGTAAAATCATTGCATAGTAAGGAAGAATCATGTATAATTTGGGCAATCGAAATATAAGCATTCATTGTTCCGTGCCAATTGCTGCCAACCGTTTTGACGGGGGCAGCGGGCACGGAATTTACAAATAAAGCATATATGGATAAAAAACCCCGCCTTTCGATAATTATACCCGCCTATAACGAGGCGAAGCGCTTGCCGTTGACATTAGTCGACATTAAAAAACATCTTGAGGGTGTCGATATTTCTTACGAGGTAATCGTAGTGGATAATAATTCAAAAGATAGTACGAGAGACATCGTGCTTCGATTCGAACACCTATGGCCCGAATTGCGGCTTACCGAATGTAAGACTGCAGGCAAGGGCGCAGCGGTGCGTAAGGGTATGTTGGAAGCAAAGGGAGACCTCCGTGCATTCGTTGATGCGGATAACTCCATTTCCATTGATCAGGTCATACACGCAATGCACTATGCCGAAGATGGATACGATGTCATTATTGGATCACGAAACATCGAGGGAGGGAAGCGAACCCAGCCATGGTACCGAACGATTCCAGGGAAAATGGGAAACTTGTACATCCAAACGTTGGTATTACCAGGGCTACAGGATACACAGTGCCCATTAAAGATTTTTAGTGAACGCGCTGCCGAGGATATCTTCCCCGTTATGAAGATTAAGCATTGGGGCTTTGATGTAGAAGTGCTCGCACTTGCAAAGAAGTTTGGCTATAAAATAAAAGAAGTACCTGCAAATTTCATCGACGATCCGAATTCACGGATGACCATAAAGCTTTACATAAAAGTGTTGCTCGAAGTAGCAAAAGTTCGCTGGTGGCTATGGATTAATGCATATAAAATTAAGTCGAAAAACTAAGATAGAAAATTAAGTAAAAGAAGAAAATAGAAAACGTAGGAATTTGGATGGGATACAAGGCGCCGACGAGGCTTGCGACTAAGATGGAGTTAAGCTCCTTTGCGGGAGCGAACGAGGAGGTAACGCAGTAGGACGCCAAATTCATACGTTTTTAAATAAAACATGGAATTTCATATCACCAAGGAACGATTAGAGGAGCTAAAAGGAGAATTAGAGACCGAGAAAAAAGAAGGTCGCAATGAGATTGCCGATCGACTAAAGCGCGCAAAAGAATTTGGCGACTTGTCTGAGAATGCTGAATATTCCGAAGCAAAGGAAGCGCAGGCAAAGCTCGAAGCGCATATTATCGAATTGGAAAACATTATTCGCAACTCGGTGCTCATCAAAAAGACTCACGGGAAAAAGACAATCGATTTGGGCGCAACCGTAAAGGTAGAAAAGGATAAAAAGACGTTTGAATACACAATTGTTGGGTCAAACGAGGCAAATCCAGAGAAACGGCTTATTTCAAATGAATCGCCGCTCGGTGCAGCATTCATGGGCAAAAAGGAGGGAGATGTAATAGACGTGGAAACCCCACGCGGAATGGCAAAATACAAGATTCTCGAGATAGAATAATGCGATAAATACTGCCATTTGGCAGTATTTTGCTATATTGTCCGTGTGTGTTGTCATTCCCGCGCAGGCGGGAATCCAGTATTACATAGATTCCCGCCTGCGCGGGAATGACATGCTGTGTGCGTGGGGCGAGAGGGTTTAATTCTCTATTTACATTACCCCTGAATAAGCCTAAAATACAGGAACAAAGATACCAATCCGAAGGTATCTATTTCCATAATTAAAACCATGCTTGATAATATTCGAGAAGCAAAAATAGAAAAACTCAACCGGCTTGTTGCCGCAGGAGAGGAGGCGTATCCGCAAGAAAGTAAAAAGGAATATACAAACCAGTACGTGGTGGAGCATTTTGATGAACTTACAGAAAAACCCCTCACCCTCGCAGGACGTATTAAGTCCATGCGCGTCATGGGTGCGCTTGCATTTGTGCACATCGAAGATGAATCAGGGAAAATTCAGATATTAGTAAAGCGTGATATCGTAGGTGACGAGCGATTTGATCTATTCGCAAACAATATCGACATGGGTGATTTTATACAAGCAACCGGAACGTTGTTTATCACCAAGACTGGAGAAAAAACATTGCAAGCAGACGCATGGAAATTGCTTGCCAAAACATTGTTGCCAATTCCAAGTGAATTTTATGGATTAAAAGATATTGAAGCATTATTGCGCAAGCGGTATCTCGACTTGATGATGAATCAAGAAACGCGCGAGCTATTTTTGAAGAAAACAATTTTTTGGAAAACAATCAGAACCTTTTTAAATAACGAAGGTTTTTCTGAGGTAGACACACCAGCATTAGAAGGAATTGCAGGAGGTGCAGATGCTCGTCCGTTTATCACCCATCACAATGCACTTGATCGTGATTTCTTTTTGCGCATCTCACTTGAATTACCATTAAAGAAAATGCTCGTTGGTGGATTTGAGAAAATTTATGAAATAGGAAAGGTATTTCGCAACGAGGGCATCGACGCAGAGCACTTGCAAGATTATTTGGCAATGGAATTTTATTGGGCATACGGCGATATGGAAAAGGGTATGGACGCCGTAGAGCGCATGTACAAAGAGATTGTTAAAAATGTCGTAGGAGAGGACATGAAAACACAATACGATGATGTAGAAATTGACTGGTCAGGCACATGGCCACGCGTCGATTATTTTGTGGAGTTTAAAAAAGAAACAGGCATCGATTTGTCTGGAGAAGTATCGGTAGAGGAGTTGAAGAAAAAGGCAGATGAGCTCGGTATTAAATACGACACAGCCGACGGCAAAGGCCGCATGATCGACACTATTTATAAAAAGACAGTAAGGCAACGGCTTATTCAGCCTTGTTTCCTCGTGGGGCATCCGCTCGAAGTTTCGCCATTGGCTAAGAAAGATCCAAATGACACAAAGCGCGTATTACGCTTCCAGCCAATTGCATGTAAATCAGAGCTTGGGAACGGTTTTTCTGAGTTAAATGACCCACAAGACCAGCGCCAGCGATTCGAAGAGCAGGCAAAGCTCCGCGAAGCAGGCGACGAAGAGGCACAAATGCTCGATGAAGACTTCATCGAAGCACTCGAATACGGCATGCCGCCAGCGGTTGGCTTTGGCTTGAGCGAACGACTGTTCTCATTTTTGATGAACCGGTCTATTCGCGAAACAGTAGTGTTTCCTCCGATGAAAGAAGAAGGCGAAGTAAAAACAGGAAAGGCAAAAGAAACAAAAATTGCCGTTGTGGTATTAAACAAAGGAGCAAGTATGGAACGATGGGAAGAAATGAATACCGTCGGGCACTTGAATGCAGCATTTGCTGCGCGAGGAGGAAAAGGACTGTTGATGCAAGACGAGATACAAACAAAAGACAATCAGGCAATTAAGCTCAATATTCAACACGCAATATTGATAAAAGAGGCAGGTTCAAGCGAAGTGATTCAGAAGTTGATAAAAGAAAGCAAAGTACAAAAGCTTGACGTTGCGGAATTTACACGCGAGATGCTAAAAACAACAAACGATAAAAAAATTATCGAAGAAACAAAAGCAAAAGACATCGACGATGTGGAATTTCTCGGCGCATTAGTTTTCGGAGAAAAAGGAAAAGTTGAATCCCTAACCAAAGAGTTTGAGTTGTATAAGTAAAAAAGAAGCATTTTATTTTCTGTCATTCCCGCGCAGGCGGGAATCCAGTATCTCTAGTAAATTATGAAAAACTCCATCGAAGAAAAATATAATCAGGGGAAAAATGCAACCGAAATTTTCAAAGGGGAGAGCGAACTAAAAGCACTTAAAGAAGTGTACGGCGAGACAGCTGGATTATTTGCAGGGATTTTAAAGGAAAAGCTGGAAGAAGATACCCAATATACGTTGGCAGACTTAGGAGCATTTAAAGGCGAATTAGCGCAAAGCATCTTAAAATATATACCAGAACTTGATCTTGAAGTAATAGCCATCGATGTTAATCCGGACGCATTGGAACAAAATAAGGCGGCTGATAAAAAAATAACGGCAAATTTGACAGAGTTGCCACTTAAGGATAAATCCGTTGATATTGCAATGATGCGATATGCGTTGCAATGGAATACACTAGAAAAACAAGAAAAAATTATCGAAGAAGTTAGTCGAATAATAAAGAAATTTGCCATTATTCAGCACGCAGGATCGGAAAATGAAGATCCGCAAGGATGGAGAGGGAAAGTGCAACGGATATTTAATGATGAGGAATTACCAGAGTTAAAGCGGGTAGAAATATTTTTCTCATCTCGGGATGAGTTGGAAGATAGGATGAAGAAGATGGGGGTGCGGTTTGAACGAGTCGATGAGAAGGTAATAGAAAATTTAGCCGACGTGTACTGTGAACGATATACATTGGATGCGGGAAAATGTGAACGCGTACGCGCAACACTCGGGGATAAAAACTTCATGTTAAGAACAACATGGGTTGTATTTCCAAAAAGTGAGTAAGAGAGGTTTATATATTTATACATGTCAATCGAAAATCCTATTGAGGAAATAAAAAATCGCATAGACATCGTACAGGTCATCGGTTCGTATATCGAAGTGAAACCTGCGGGGAGAAACTTTAAAGCGCGCTGCCCATTTCATGGTGAAAAAACAGCGTCTTTTATGATATCGCAAGATAGGCAGACATGGCATTGTTTTGGATCGTGTAATGAGGGAGGCGATGTGTTTTCGTTTCTTATGAAGTACGAGAACATCGAGTTCTATGAAGCATTAAAAATTCTCGCAGAAAAAGCGGGTGTTGAATTGAAAAAGCTAAGCCCAGAAGATCAAAAACAATTTGGCATCTTGTACGACATCAACGACGCGGCGAAAGAATTTTACAAAAAGCAGCTACAAAAAAATCCAAAGGTACTCGAATACATAAAGAGTCGCGGATTAACCGAAGAAACGATAAGTGATTTCGAATTAGGGTTCGCACCACAAGAATACGAAGCGATTACACGAGAACTCGTGAATGTGGGCAAGTTCGATATTCAAGATATCGAGCGTGCAGGGTTAAACTTTCGCACAGAGCGAGGCACATACACAGACCGCTTTCGAGGACGTATCATGTTCCCAATTTCCAATCATACAGGGAAGGTAATAGGGTTCACGGGGCGCATCTTGCCTGAATATGACACGGGCGAAACAGGAAAGTACATTAACAGCCCAGAAACGGCAATCTTTAACAAATCGCGCGTACTCTATGGGTTTCACAAGGCAAAGAATCATATACGAGAAATGAAATTCGCATTGCTCGTAGAAGGGCAGATGGATTTACTCATGTGCGTGCAAGATGGACTTAAGAACGTAGTGGCAACGTCCGGCACCGCATTAACTGCAGATCATTTAAAAACGCTCAAGAAACAGACCGACAACATTATGTTCTCGTTCGATAATGACGAAGCAGGGCAAAAGGCTGCAGAACGAAGCATCGACCTTGCAAAGAATCTCGACTTCAACGTAAAGATTTTATCCGTAACGGATTATAAAGACCCCGCGGATGCTATCAAAGATAAACCCGGTATTATGCGGGTATATGCAAAGGAGGCGAAAGAGGCAATGGAGTTTTACTTCGCACGCTATCTCTCGCACGGTGAATCGTTTAAAAACAATGCACCGCTCTTTAAGAAAAATCTACACATCGTATTGGAAAAGATAAAGGCACTGCCAAGTGCAGTAGAACGAGAACATTGGATTCGTCAGCTCGCGCAGTTGGTAAATATCAGTGAGCATATACTGCAAGAAGATATGAGTAAGGTGGAAGTGGTTGTGCCGCTAGAAATGCGCCCAAAGCGCGAAGAAGCAACGCTGCAAGAAGTGGAAGCAGAAAAGATGCGCATTGATTTGATCGCAGAGCGCGTACTGCGAATGGCAATGATAAAGGAGAGCTTTATGAAGGGGCTCGAAGAATATGCAAAATATCTTCCAGCTCGGTATCGCAGAATATACGATGCATCAGTAAATAAGGAAACAATAGACGATCCGAAACTCATGGACGATTTGCACACGTTTAGGATGCGTGCAGGCACGGACGTGGAAGATATAGACCCCGATAAAGTAGAAAAAGAGTTTGGGGAGCTGTTGCGGCAATTGCGCACAGAAGCACTAAAAGAGAAGCAAATGGTGGTTATGAGAGCTATTCGCCAAGCGGAGAGGCAAGGAGATACAGAAAAAGCCTTGCATTACCTGAAGCTATTTGACGAGGTATCAAAATTATTGCAAAATTAAAAGTATTATCCGCGTAAGCGGGTGGTGAGAATCTATACTATGGTAAAAAAAGTCGTTGGTAAAAAATTAAATACAGTCAAAAAAGCCGCTCCAAAGGCGGTCAAGGGGAAAGCTGCACCGAAAAAAGCAGCAACAAAAAAAGCCGATAAAAAGGTAATCAAAAAAACTATAGTTAAAAAGGTAGTAAAGCCAGCTCCTAAAAAGGCTGTTAGCAAGAAGCCTGCAGGTAAAAAGGTGGTTGAAAAGCGACCTTCAAAGTTGCCAGCACGAGGCGGAAAGCAAACACAAAAGAAGGAGCCAAAAAAGAAGCTCACAGCAGAAGAAACAGAAAAGAAAGTCGCATTCGATAAAGAGCAAATGGAAGAGCTCGTGCATCGAGGACGCGCAAAAGGTTTTGTAACAGATACGGAAATTTTGTATTACTTCCCACACGTTGAGGAAGATATTTCGTTACTCGAAGAGTTGTATGACTTCCTTGATAAAAACAATATCAAGGTTATCGAAACTGCAGCATTAATTGAAATGCCGAAAGACGACGAGCCAACAGCAAAAGAAATCGAAGCAGTAGGAAAGGGGCGCATGGACGAAATGCCCGATTCAGTGCAGATGTATCTAAAAGAAATTGGACGCTATGCATTGTTAACCTCTGCCGAAGAAAAAGATCTTGCAAAACGCTCTGAAGACGGAGAAGAAAATGCACGACAACGATTAATCCAAGCAAACTTGCGATTAGTTGTTTCCATTGCAAAACGATACGCACATCGCACAACGCAGATGGGTATTTTGGATCTTATCCAAGAGGGGAACATCGGTCTTTCAAAGGCAGTTGATAAATTCGATTACCGCAAAGGATTTAAGTTTTCAACGTATGCAACCTGGTGGATTCGACAGGCAATTACCCGCGCATTAGCCGACCAATCGCGTACGGTTCGTATTCCGGTCCACATGATCGAAAACATCTCAAAGTATACGCAGGTAAAGCGCCGACTTATGCAAGAACTCGGCCGCGAAGCGCTTGCCGAAGAAATCGCTATTGAAATGGGTACAACCGTAGAAAAGATCTACAACATCCAAAAGATTTCTCAAGAAGTTATCTCGCTCGAAGCTCCGCTTATGGAAGATAGTGACGAAGCAACCTTGTCCGATCTTATCAAAGACGATAAAAACTTATCCCCGACACAGTCAGCAGAACTTGCCCTGTTAAAGGAAAAGATTCGCGATATCTTAATCGATCTTGCTCCTCGTGAGCAGGAAATATTGCGACTTCGCTTCGGTTTGGAAGACGGAGTAACACACACCCTAGAAGAAGTAGGAAAGAAGTTCGGTGTTACCCGTGAGCGTATTCGACAAATCGAGGCAAAGGCAATTGAAAAAATCAAAGGCCACGCAAAGTCAGAAGAACTCCGCGGATACTAAAAATAACAAACGACAGTATTGTCATTCCGAGCTTGTCGAGGAATCTGGAGCTACTGCCATTCCCGCGCATGCGGGAATCCAGTACTATAAAATATGGAAAACTTTTTTAAGCCAACAAAAGTAACGTGGATAGTGATAGTAGCCATAATAGCTGTATATATTGCGGAATTTTTTATTCAAGATATTACCCTGAGTAATGGTATTGGAGGAATACCAATCAAGTCTCCTTTTGTTGCCATGTTAGTTGATATTTCCAGGATTTGGGGCTTTATTATAATAGCACCGGGTATAGCACTAATTGGGGGATGTGGAATAACTTGGGATATAGGGATTTGCGGATTTGGTATTGCAACAACATTATATGAAATAGCAGTTTTTTACATAATTGCGTCCTTTGCCTCATTGATGTGGTATAGAATAAAAAATAAAAAAACGATAAATACAGATTCCGTATCAGGTACGGAGTGATAATAAATAAACAGAAACCATGCAATCAAAAGATTTACGAAAACATTTCTTCAATTTTTTTCATAGTAAAGGACATGCGCGTGTTGCGTCGTCCTCATTAATGCCGGACGATCCATCGGTATTGTTGACGACCGCAGGTATGCAACAGTTTAAAAAGTATTACACTGGCGAACTCGACGCGCTGGAAGATTTTGGTTCACAGCGAACCGTATCGATTCAAAAGTGTTTTCGTACGAGCGATATCGAAGAAGTAGGCGATAAGACCCATTTGACCATGTTCGAAATGATGGGCAACTTTTCATTTGGTCCAGTAGGTTCAGATGAGCCAGAAGACGATGGAAAAGAAGGCTACTTTAAGCGAGCTGCTATCCACGCAGGATATCAGTTTATGACAGAGATTTTGGGCATTAATCCAGACCGCATGTATGTCACCGTATTTGGTGGCGACGCAGAAACACCGTTCGATGAAGAAGCATATGCAATTTGGAGAGATGAAATAAAGATGCCAGAAGATAAGATTCGCAAAGGTCCGCGCGAAGATAATTTTTGGGGACCAACAGGAGAAGAAGGTCCTTGTGGTCCATGCACAGAAATCTACGTTGATGATGTAGAAGTATGGAACATCGTATTCAATGAATTCTTCAAAGATAAGAGCGGTATTTATCATAAAGCAGAACGTCCAGGTATCGATACCGGAATGGGCTTTGAGCGTCTTTCAGTAATGCTCGAAGGCGTTGATAACGTATTTGAGTCGGAAATTTTTCATCCGATCATGGTAAAGATCAACGAAATCGCGCCAACCGTAGACGATACAGTAAAGCGTGTATTTGCAGACCACTTGCGCGCATCAACATTCTTGATTGCCGACGGTATTGTACCCGCAAACAAAGAAGCAGGATATGTATTGCGTCGCTTATTACGTCGCGTAATGGCATACCAAATCAAATACGATGTACATACCGATCTTTTTGCCGAAATGGTTCCCGTGGTAAAAGAAATTTTTGGTGAAATTTATCCAGAAATAAACGATACAAAGCGAATCCTTGATGTATTCGAAGGCGAGCGTGTTAAGTTCCACGAGGCAATCGCGCGGGGAATGAAAGAAATAGAAAAGTTCGAGACCATTAGTGGTAAAGATGCTTTTTATTTGTATGAATCATTTGGTTTGCCATTCGAATTGATATTGGAATTAGCTCCACAGAGCGCAACAGAGAATCTCAAAAAAGAAGAGTTCGATGAGTATTTTGAAAAACATCAAGAAGTTTCACGCGCAGGAGCGGGAAGCAAATTTGGTGGACATGGACTTATCCTTGATACCGGTGAATTGAAAGCAGGAAACGAAGAAGAAATGAAAAAGGTTATCGGATTTCATACCGCAACCCACTTATTGAACTGGGCGCTGCGCCATGAATTTGGTGACGAAGTACATCAAATGGGATCAGATATTAATCCAGAGCGTCTTCGTTTCGATTTCTCTTTCCCAAGAAAGATGACCCCAGAAGAAATACAGAAGGTAGAAAATTTGGTCAACGATAAAATAGATGCAAATCTTCCGGTCTATTTCGAAGAAATGCCAAAAGAAGATGCAGAAAAGTTGGGAGCAGTTGCATTCTTTAAGCACAAGTATCCATCGATGGTAAAGGTATATTCAATCGGATCAGAGGCGAGCGGAGGAGTAGTAAGCCGTGAATTCTGTGGAGGACCACACGTAGAATATACGGGCCAAATTGGTTCGTTTAAGATTACAAAAGAAGAAGCCGTTTCCGCCGGAGTCCGTCGCATCCGCGCAACAATTGGATAAAAGAGTAGCCCCCGCATTACTTCGCCCGCCCGTAGCTTTAGCGAAGGCGGGTCATTCCGCTCCCCGTCTTGTCATACCGGCGTAGGCTGGTATCCAGACCCTCTCGCATTGTCATTCCCGCGAAGGCGGGAATCCAGAGCCCTTCTTTCCTCGTATTGTCATCCTGAGCTTGCCGAAGGATCTGAAACTGCATTGTCTCATAAGCCTACACACCAAAACCATGAAACTAAAAAAAATTATTCACTACTTCGATAGATTAGAAGACAAGGTGCGTGCAGCATTGGCACACCACCCCGTTGTATACGCAATGGTTGGTAGCGTGGGCATTATTTTGCTATGGCGTGGTATCTGGGGCATCGCAGATGACTATGAGATGAGTTACATCGCATCAATCATAGTCGGAACGCTTATCCTTTTAATATCAGGATTATTTGTCTCGTTCTTTGTTGGAGAACAGATTATTATCAGTGGAATCAACGAAGACAAGCGCATCGACGAAGAAACAGAAGAAGAAATACGTTTTCAGTCAGTAAGCCACATCCAAATGCAATGGAAGCTAGAAGGTATGCTCAAGAAGCTTGATCGACGCCTTGAACGGGTCGAAGAAAACCTTGGTATCATAGCGCAAGAGCCCGCTGGAGTGCCTCCCCATACACAGCCCGTGCATAGAGAAAAAGATGCACAAGGGGAGAAAAAGGCATAACGCAAGAAGGCGCTATATAATACAAAAATAAAAAATGACACAATTGTCTCAAGAACAGGAAGAGGACGAAAAAGGAAAAGATGGACAAATAACCACCCGAGTATTACCTGGGTTTATGGAATTGTTACCCGCAGAGCAAATTGTTTTTGACGGGATAAAAGCAGCAATCGAAGCGGTATATGAAAAATACGGATTCGTCGCATTAGATACTCCGGTAATAGAGCGAGCAGAAGTATTGCTTGCAAAAGCAGGAGGAGAAACAGAAAAACAGATTTATCAATTTACAAAGGGTGATAACGATTTAGCATTGCGATTTGATTTAACTGTGCCGTTGGCACGTTATGTGAGTGAACATGCGAATGATTTAGTATTCCCATTCCGTCGCTGCCACATCGGTAAAGTATATCGCGGTGAAAAACCACAAAAGGGTCGTTATCGAGAATTCTATCAATGTGATATCGATATTATTGGAGATGGATCATTAAGTTTAATGAACGACGCGGAAATTCCGAGTGTGATTAACGAAGTGTTTAGTAAATTAGATTTTGGACCGTTTGTCATTAAAATCAGTAACCGAAAACTTATCACAGGATTACTTGATTCACTCGAAGCAGGGAATCAATCCGTTGGAATTATCCAGACAATTGATAAGCTTGAAAAAGTAGGTGAAAACGAAGTGAGGGGGTTATTAGTTGCGCTCGGCGTCCCTAATCTCGCAATCAGAGAAATATTTCAATTTATCGGAATTAATGGAACGCCACAAGAAATGCTTATGGCATTGCGAAACTTGTGTGTCGATAATGACATTTTTCGACAGGGCGTAAGCGAGCTCGACGAAGTCGTGTGTGCTATGCAAGCGCTCGGCGTCCCCGAGGATCGATATGTAATAGACCTTACGATCGCACGGGGACTCGATTATTACACAGGAACAGTGTATGAAACAGTATTGCGCGATTATCCAGGGCTCGGATCAATTTGTTCAGGAGGAAGATACGATAACTTGGCAGAAAAATATACCGATAGAAAACTGCCAGGGGTAGGGATATCAATTGGGCTCACAAGATTATTTTCACAATTGAAAGAAATAGGGCTTATCAAGACAAGCGTAGCAACACCGACAAAAGTATTAGTTGTTCCGCTCGTTGAAGATATGTCTATGCCGTTAGAAATTGCAAAGCGCATCCGCGAAGCAGGAATTTCTACGGAGGTGTATTTCGAAGACACAAAGATGAAAAACAAGCTCACCTACGCAAACAAAAAAGGGATTCCATTCGTTGTACTCGTAGGGGAGGATGAAATAAAATCTGGCCTGTTTGCTGTTAAAAACATGGAAACAGGGGAGCAAGTTATGTTAGTGAAAGAAGCCATCGCAGCACATATAAGCGAAGCGATGAAATAAAGTTTTTGACAAAAAAGTTAAAGAGTTATAGAGTAAAAACAATGTACAGAAAAGTCGCTCTCAACCATTATCATCACAGTTATACCTTCACCACAAGGCGTGTTTGTTGATGCGACTAATTCCCGTATCTTAAAGTTAAAATGCGCCTTGCGAAAGCAGGCGCATTTTTAATTAAAAATAATAACAAAGTATAAAAATATGAACAACAGAAAATTACAAATTGGTGTTATGGGGTCAGCGGCAGACTTAAATTATTCAAAACAATTAGAGGAAATCGCCTTAACAATCGGCGGTGACGTCGCCAAAAGTGGCAACGTCCTTTTCTATGGTGCTGAAAAAGACTACGACTCATTATCGACCGCAGCAGCTCGGGGAGCAAAAAAGTACAACGGCACCACCGTTGGCGTAACCTACGGTAAAGGGAAGGATATTTGGGATACCGAGAGTACAACCGATATTATTATCTGTAGTGGCTTAGAGCGCGGCGGTGGCCGTGAATTTGTCCTCGTTAACTCATGCGACGGCATTATTGCCATTTCCGGTGGCTCAGGAACGATAACTGAGATGCTTATCGCGTACCAGCTAAATATTCCTATTGTTGTGGTTGAAGGAACAGGCGGCTGGGCAGATAAAATGGCTGGCCAACCCTTTGATCAGCGCAATAGAATGATCGCTGAGCCCGCAACAGCAGAAACCGCAGTCGAGAAAATAATAGAACTCATCAGTAAAAAGAACAGCTAATCGCGTCGCCTTGCCTATATTGTCATTCCCGCGCAGGCGGGAATCCAGTATCCCTGCATTGCTTACCCCGTGGTCAGCCTTGGGCGGACTTTGCGGAGCTTCGCCCGCCCATAGCTTTAGCGAAGGTGGGTCATCCCGTTGAAAAACAGGATCCAGCACACTCTCTTTTACAGGTTGTCATTCTGAGCTTGCCGAAGAATCTGAGCCCAACCTTGCCCTTGCAAAATAAGGATTTTTTGATAAAATAGGTATTACGTGGTTGGAGAAATCCACCCCCACGGATACAACTAAATACATTCCCTGGTAGCTCAGTGGTAGAGCGGCTCGCTGTGAAGTTATACGCAGCCCTTTCAAGTAATTGAAAGCGGAAAAACGAGGTGAAATCGGTGAAGCCTAGCAATAGGTAATACCGAGCCAAGCCCGCCTTAGGCGGGAAGGTGTAGAGACTATCCTTTTTAGGAGTAGATCATTGTTTAAACGATGATCGAAGCGCCTCGCTTCCTTATTATGAGGAAGATGATATAGTCCATCCCTATAAGTAATCATAGGATAAATGTAACGAGATGGTCGGGGGTTCGAATCCCTCCCGGGGAGCAAAAACAAAAAGATAGGCCTTAGGGCCTATCTTTTTGTTTTCTGTTCGTCGGACGTGGATGAGAAACCTCTCAAGGGGGTCGGGGAAAGTGTAGTTTCCCCGCTGGGGTGACCGAGCAGAGCGAGGACAAGAGGGCGTTAGCCCGCCCTGGGCGGGGAAGCCCTATTGGGAGGAGTGAAACGACGACGGGAAAGTGTTTTGACTGGTGATGTTGCCACGGCCGGAGCCGTTCGCAACATCGGAATGCCGGCGAAGTATACATTCTTACACGAAGCCGGCCCTCCCAGGTAATTACATAATAACCAATAATTTGATAAAATTAAGTAATTAACAAGTAAGGGGTTAAACAATCTAATCCCTTTATTACAATTAACAATAAAATACAACTATGCAAAAAATAGTTCCGTGTTTATGGTTTGACGATAAAGCAGAAGAGGCAGTGAATTTTTACCTATCGATATTCAAGGAGGGAAAAATACTTAACATTGATCGATATGGTGCCGAAGGGGCACAGGTTTCCGGAAAGCCAGAAGGATCGATATCAACTGTCGAATTTGAACTAAATGGTCAGCGATTTCTTGGCTTGAACGGAGGCCCGATGTTCAAGTTCACACCCGCTATTTCCTTTGCGATATATTGCAAGACACAGGAAGAGGTAGATCATTATTGGGAAAAACTAATCGAAGGAGGCGATGAAAAGGCGCAGCAATGCGGATGGCTACAAGACAAATACGGTGTTACATGGCAAGTAGTGCCAGAAATATTAGATGAAATGCTGCGGGATAAAGATCCAAAAAAAGCAGAGCGGGTAATGCACGCAATGTTGCCGATGATAAAAATCGACATCGAAGCCCTAAAGAAAGCATACGAAGAAGCATAATAAAAATACACCCATATTGGGTGTATTTTTTTCTGTACTTCCTGTTTCTTAGACGCAGATAAGAGCACTCTTAGGGGATTAGAAAACTAATCAAACCACATACCCCTAGGGGAATAGCATTCAGTGTGACATAATAATGGTATATGAAACTATTGCGTAAAATATGGGTTATCGTATTGGTGACTATTTTTTGCATCACAGTAAATAGTGCGCAGGGTGCAAGTAGCGTGTTCACAAAAAATCTTACGATAGGAAGTCGTGGTAGTGAGGTATCTGCATTGCAACAAATATTAATCGCCGGAGGTTTTCTGGAGATTGCTACTCCAACAGGTTATTTCGGGCCGATGACAAGAAAGGCTCTTGGTGCGTGGCAGGCATCGGTAAACATTAGTCCTACTGCTGGTTATTTTGGTATCCTATCAAGGGCAAGGATGAATGCATCAATAGAGCCATTACCGACTATTAATATCCCTGTAAAAGGCATAATTGCAACGACAACGGAATTAGTAGAATCAACAGGAGTGGCAGTTGGAACAGCAACCATACTAAGGGGAACAACAACGGTAGTTGCGATAAACAACAGGGATGGATCTCCAATACGGCTCACCATTCCGAAAATAAATGTTAATGCAGGTTTTCAATATACAGGAATCACGCCCGATGGAGCGATGGAAATACCAAACAATATTATAGATATTGGATGGTTCACGGGAAGTGCGCGACCAGGAGAGAAAGGCACATCTGTCATTACCGGACATGTGGCGCAGATTCGCGGTGGGGTGGCTATAAAGCCGGGAGTATTTACCGATCTGAGTATATTGCGCCCAGGAGATACGCTATCAATTTTGAATGATAAGGGAGAGTTGATTAACTTCGTGGTTCGGGAGAGTCGCTTGTATGATCCAGCTGCAAATGCAACGGACGTTTTTGCAGCTGCGGATGATGGAGCTCATCTTAATATAATTACGTGTGAGGGTACGTGGAATGCAGATACATTAAGCTACGATCAAAGACTGGTGGTATTCACCGACGCCATTAAATGATTTTACAATTAATGGTGCCTGACCCCATTAATAAAATAAACAGAGTAATTTGACAAAATAGCCCATATGGGCTATTTTATTTTCAGTACGATATAGAAATAAAAAATTCTGGGAGGAACAGGGAATGGAAGCATTTATGGTAAATTTCCGTAGTGATGGCCGCGGTGCTGGAGGATGTATAATCGCCGAAGATATTAAAGAGCTGCGCGCTAAGCATCCGAACGTATTAGTGCTCGATGCCTTTGCTTGTGGCGGACTTACATTGTCCTATATCGCAGGAGAAGAGAAATCTGATCACAGGGCGCTTCTCGAGATGTTTTTGGGGATGGCATACTTTGCCAATTCTAAGACCACAGGGCCTGACTGCTATCAAACCTCCTGGCATCGTGAACAGGAAACGTGGGGTGCGCGGATTCACACGATCATCGACCAAGAAGGCGGGAGAGGTGCGATGGTCCCAGGATAATACTCCGACCTCAAAGAAGACAAGCCCCCGGCAACGGGGGCTTTTTTATTAGTTATATAATAGGTCAAAATTTGGTAAGATTGAGGGATTAATGGGGGATGATACTTACCCCCCCCGTTATCCAGCTAAAGGTCTTTATCGCGTCAAAACCGTGAAAAGCACTGGATTACGCGCCAGTTTTCACGATTATGTTGACATAAACGTGAAAAATATAAGAGTAACTTAAAACGAGGCCCTCATGGCCTCGTTTTGTGTTGGTTACATAATAGGTCAAAATTTGGTAAGATTGAGGGATTAATGAAGGGGAAACGGTGATTAATCCTATTAGCACCGTTGATAATTATTACATTTCAGATTAGTATAGTAATATTAAAACCACCGCCACTGCCGCAAGGCAAGGGCGGTTTTAGTTTATGCTTCTAACAAAAACCCGAGCATAAGCCCGTGGGAGCTTCATATTTTTATTATATATTCGTAATATGATAAAATACTGATATGAAAACATTTGCATTTATTGATGCATCTAATCTATTTTATGGAGGAGAGAAAAGTTTGGGGTGGAAAATTGATTATAAAAAGCTTTTTACATATTTAGGTGATAAATATCAGACCGAAAGAATTCTGTACTTCGGTGGTGTTGAAATCCATAATTTTAAATATGACTATCAAAAAGATGAAACAGTCCCAATAAAGCGACTAGAAGAGCATTTATTGGATATTTTAAAAAATGAAGAAAAGACTTTGAATGAAGCGGATATTCTGCTTATTGGGAGACATCTTCAACGGGTTAGATTTTATTTAAGGCTTGAGTCCTTTGGATATGTATTGTTTTTAAAACCAGTAAAGTTATATGATCAAGATGATGGATCGACAAAACGAAAGGCGAATTGTGATGTTGATATGGCGTTCCATTTAATGAAAGAAAAGAATAATTTCGAGAGGGCGGTTGTGCTTTCTGGGGACGGAGATTTCTTGCCAGTATTGAAATATCTTAGAGGAGAAAATAAAGATGTTATTGTATTAAGCAGGAGCGATAGAACCGCAAAAGAATTAAGACAATTCGCAGGAAGTAATTTGAGAGATTTTGAGTATCTTAGAAATATCCTTAGGATGGAATAACGAAGAAGGGCACCCATATAGGATGCCCTTCACGTTTAGTACATAAAGTATAGCAAGCAAGCAGTTAATGTCAATGGTGGGTAATGATTAAGGGGACTAAAGCTATTCCCATAAAAAGCAAAAGCAAGCTATCCACAGCAGGAAAGTCTGTCATTCCCGTGAAAACGGGAATCCAGAGCTGTTATTTTATTGCATTAAAGAATCCACCCAAAACGAGGCCCCACGGCCTCGTTTTGTGTTGGTTACATAATAGGTCAAAATTTGGTAAGATTGAGGGATTAATGAGCGGGGGTGAAAAGGGTATTAATGGGTAATTAGCAAATATTAGTACTATATGGCTTTTAAAATAAAAAAAGGACATTTTAAGAATAGAAGTTATTCTTTCGTATATGGCTCAGGCTGCATAACCGCACTGAATGACTTACTCGGGGAAAAGAAGTTAGAGTCTCGCGCTGTGATTGTTTCTCACCCAGAATTAAAGCAACTATTTTCAAATAAAATAGAGCAATCTCTAGGGGCTAAAGGAGCGCGAATCGACTGGGTTCTTATTCCGCAGGGTGAAAAAAGTAAGACCCTAGAGACCGTAGAGTTTCTTTATGCTGAATTTGCAAATTTGAAGGTTACTAAAAGTACCCCAATCATTGCTCTAGGGGGTGGTGTACTACAGGATGTAGTCAATTTTACTTCGGCTACATATTTACGCGGTGTGCCGTTTATACAGGTACCAACATCACTTTTATCACAAGCGGATATTGGAATAGGCGGGTGCGCCGTAGACCACCCAAAAGGGAAGAGTCTAATCGGTACTTTTTATCAACCAGGTGGGGCTATTCTTGATTCTAGTCTGCTCGCTTCGCTGCCTTTGGATGAAATAAAAAACGGCATCTCTGAAATAATTAATAAAACAGTTTGCCTAGGGGGATTAAAGCCGGCAAAGTTAGCAAAAGATATTGATACATTATTATCTCGGGATGAAAAAAAATTATCTGAGTATGTAATGCGGTCTAACGCAGTAAAGCTCTCCATTATAGAGAAGGATGAAATGGGGCTAGAAGGTAAGCGCTTCGCTTTGGATTTTGGGCACACGCTAACGTATGCGATAGAAAAAGCTACGGACTATACAATGCCACACGGTTTCGCCTTGGGCATTGGGATGAATGCCGCGCTCATGCTTTCAGAAGAAAAGGCTGGACTATCTCAGAAAGTTAGCGAGGAGGTCCGCATGCTAATTAAAAAGGCTGGATTACCACTGAATATACCGGGTGAACTTAAGATAGAAGAACTATTGGCATTAATGCACGTAGATCAAAAGGCTAGAGATGGATCAATTCGTTTTGCGTTAATTTCTAAAATAGGCAAACCATTTCTTTCTGAAAAAATAACTGACGAGGAATTAACTACACTATTAAGTAAGCTATACAAATAAAAAATATGAATGAGCAAAACGATGATAAAAAAATAAACAACGTTTCTAAGTGGGATAAAGTTTATCAAACTAAGCCCCTAGAAGAAATTCCTTGGGGTTATGAGACTGTTCCCGATTGGTTTAAAAACATTATAGAGAATGGATGGATGAGCCCTTGTAAGGTGCTTGATGTTGGTTGCGGGCTAGGTACATATTCGGATTATTTAGCAGAAATAGGCTTCGATGTATTAGGAGTAGATTTTTCTCAAGAAGCTATTAATAAGGCCAATGCAAATTATAAAAGAGATAATCTAAGATTTTCCGTTTGCGATGCACTAAAGTTGGATTCATTAGAAGAAAAATTCGAAGGAGTAATTGATATTTCTTTATTTCATCACATTAAGCCTGAGGAGAGATTAAAATACGCGGATTCACTAGCTAGCGTTACCGATACTGGGTCAAAGGTGCTGGTCTGCTGTTTTAACGCAAAAGACGAGCTGTTTGAGGGCAAGGGGGAGTTTTATGGCCCAGATACGGATACTACAACGTATGTATTAACTGAAGAAGATATAAAAGAAACTTTCAAGGATACATTTAATATTATTGAAATATCTGAGTTAGCGTACGGAAAATTGTCGAAGTTTAAAAATAGCAAAACAAGAAAAAGACATCTTGTTAAGATGAAGAGAAAATAAAAAGCCCACAACGTTGTTTGTTGGGGCTCTGATAACAGCAAAGCTGCAAAGCAATTCTTATTGTTTTTCAAGAAGCATGGATGAATGGGTTGCCATCAGCCCAGGTCCATGAAGGTAATACCACTGGCGAAGCAACTCTTCATCCGAGAGGACCTTCTCTCTTAGAATCTTAAAGTCTCCTTCGTCATTTTGGATGTCAACATATCTCTGCTCCAGAAAGGTGCAGAAGCTCCTTACATCTTCAATCGAGAAGCCTGCCCTGACTAAGGCATTTTCATGCACATTAAGTCTTTGCTTCGCCTCTCGCAATGCTGGCCAACCTTCGAAGACGATTTCGCGATTAACCCGGACGCAGTTTGAACCGGCTGAGTGTGAGAAGATACGATCCGAACCGCTCACCATTATGGCTTCATTCAGATCCGAATCAGCGCACACACCAATTAACCGGTCAATAAAGCTAGCCAAAATTTCAAATACCCGTGTGTCCATCGTGCTCCTCCTTGAGTGAGAGTGTAAGTATATCCGGTTTATTTATGAGTAGCTCTGTAAAGGTGCAATAGTAAGCCTGATTGCTTATTAAAAAATTATAGCATTTTATTAATAATTCGTCAATACCCCTTCGGGATTAAGGGAGTAATGGGAGGGAATGTACGCCTTACGATGACGTACATATAAAAAACGAGGCCCCTACGGCCTCGTTTTGTGTTGGTTACATAATAGGTCAAAATTTGGTAAGATTGAGGGATTAATGAGTGGGGTGAAAAGTGCATTAATGGGGACTAACCTCCATTAATATCTATTAAAATATATGGATAAAATTAAGGAACTAACAGCGAAAATAGTAGAGTTTCGAGATGCACGGGACTGGAAGCAATTTCATAATCCTAAAGACATGGCGTTGTCGCTCGTTTTGGAATCCGCTGAAGTTATGGAGCATTTTCAGTGGAAGAGCCAGTCTGAAATGGAAGAATACGTGAAAGCCCATAAAGATGATATTGGAGACGAATTGGCTGATGTTTTATACTGGGTCTTATTAATGAGTCATGACCTGGGTATTGATATTTTAGATGCCGCAGAAAAGAAAGCAGAGAAAAATGCAGAAAAGTATCCTGTCGATAAGGCAAGAGGGAAACATACGAAATACGACAAACTTTAGAGTATGATCGTTTATCAGGCAACAAAAGAAAATTTTTTAAAAGACGTCTCAGATAGAAATATCGAAGACATTGTTTTGAGTTGTGTACAAGATAAATTAAAAATGCGAGTTGGTCAAAGCGAGAGAGATTCTTGGAAGAATTCATTAAAGGAGATGTATTTTGTTTTGAATGATACTTTAATACCAAACGATTCAGGCGTCGCTATTGAGTATCGTATCCCCCAAACATCAAAAAGAATAGATTTTATTTTAACAGGACAGGATAAGGACAATGTTGAGCAGGTGATTCTCATTGAATTAAAGCAGTGGGATAAGGTGCAACTCACAGAAAAAGATGCAATTGTCGTTACGCGTTTTAAAAGCGGCCTAAGCGAAGAGAATCACCCTTCTTATCAGGCGTGGTCGTATGCTTCCTTAATTAACGGTTTTAATCAGACTGTTTATGAAGAGAAAATCCAATTAAATCCGTGTGCGTATTTACACAATTATATAGATGACGGAATTATTACGAACCCATTTTATTCTGATTACATTGCGAAAGCGCCTATTTTTTTAAAAAATGATAAAGAAAAGCTGCGGGAATTTATTAAAAAATACGTTAAATATGGAGATAAGAAGGGTACTATATATCGGATTGATTCCGGTAAAATAAAGCCGTCAAAAAGTCTCGCTAATAGTTTATCGTCAATGCTAAAAGGTAACAACGAATTTGTAATGATTGATGATCAGAAAATCGTGTATGAGACAACCCTCGGACTTGCGAAGAGGTCAAGTGTGACAAATAAAAATGTATTAATAGTTGAGGGAGGGCCTGGCACGGGAAAATCGGTTGTAGCCATTAATCTTTTAGTAGCCCTTACAAAATTAGGGCTAAATTGCCGATATGTGACTAAAAATTCTGCGCCTCGTGACGTTTACGAGAGCATGCTAACTGGAGATTTTAAAAAAAGTGAAATATCGAACATGTTTAGCGGTTCGGGGGCATTCACTGAATCAGAAGAAAATACGTTTGATGCTTTAATTATTGATGAGGCACATAGGCTAAATGAAAAGTCGGGGATGTTTAAAAATCTGGGCGAAAATCAGGTTAAGGAAATAATTCAGTCGTCGAAGTTCGCTATCTTCTTTATTGACGAAGATCAAAAAGTTACCTGGAGCGACATTGGCGCGAAAGAAGAAATTATTAAATGGGCGGACGCGCAAGGAGCACGAGCTTATAGTCTTTCGCTATCTTCGCAATTTCGATGCAATGGTTCTGACGGATATCTCGCATGGCTCGATGATGTTTTAGGTATTAGAGAAACTGCAAATACTATCCTTGATCAAGAGGATTATGACTTTAGAGTGGTAAGTTCTCCGAATGATCTTAAAGATCTTATTTTTGAAAAAAATAAGATAAATAATAAGGCTCGTATAGTTGCTGGGTATTGTTGGGATTGGGTCAGCAAAAAGAATCCTTCCAGTAAAGATATAGCTATTCCAGAATATAATTTTGAAATGAAGTGGAATCTTGCAACCGACGGGAATCTATGGATTTTAAAGCCGGAGTCGGTTAGTGAGATTGGTTGTATACATACATGTCAAGGTTTGGATATGGACTATGTCGGTGTTATTATTGGGCCCGATTTAATTGTTCGAGATAATGAGGTCATTACGGATCCTTCTAAAAGAGCAAAAACTGACGCATCGCTAAAAGGATATAAAAAGGGACTCAAAGAAAATCCAGAGATTACTAGAAAAAGAGCAGACGCAATAATTAAAAATACTTATCGCACATTAATGACCCGAGGCATGAAAGGGTGTTACGTGTATTTTACGGATAAAGAGACGGAAAAATTCTTTAGAGATAGAATCGGAAATATATCTTCTTCTAAAAAAGTAACACTGGAAAGTATTTTATCGCCAAGAGTTGAAGAGATGATCAGTATTCCTTTGGTTGGCTCAGTTCCTTGCGGTACGCCACTTTTTGCAGAAGAAAACATTGAAAAGATGATTTCTGTTGAGAAGAAAAAAATTCAAAGCGGAATGAAATATTTTATATTACGTGCAAGTGGTGATTCCATGAATGAGGCAGGGATTAATGACGGAGACCTTATTTTATGTAAACAAAAACTAACCGCAAGGGAAAATGATCTTGTTGTCGCATTGATTGACGATTCAGCAACGGTTAAAGAATTTCATAGGGACGGGAATAAAATCATTCTTAAGCCACGTTCAAAAAATACAGAGCATCAGTCGCGTTATTTTACTGAGGGCGATGATTTCAAAATACAGGGGATAGTGCAGGAAGTTATCAGGCCACTTGAAGATAAGTAAATATAGATTAATGGGGTCAGGTACCATTAATTATCATTTGTCATAGAAGAAAGAAGCGATATACTAGAAGTAATGGGTCAGGTGCCTTTAACCCCTAAGAATCAATTTGACAAAATAGCCCATATGGGCTATTTTATTTTCAGTACGAAAAATTAAATGAGAGCAGGAGGAGTTATGGATTTAGTAGTAATGGATTTGGCCGAGAAGCGCAAAAAGATGAAGCTCACAGTGCTGCACAGAGCAGGCGGGAAGTGGCATGCTTCGGAAGAAAGCAAACTTGCTAACGGCCTGACGCCTGAGGTGCAGAGCCATCCACAGTATCCGGAATACCTAATACTCGTGGGGCACCACACCAAAGAGGCGACACTGGCAGCGATCGGTGGCGGTATGGCCTACACGGCAACGCAAGTCGTCGGGGCTTCTCACGAAGATCTTCCGTGGCCGTACAAGTTTTAGCTTCGCAAGAACGACCCCCCGTCGAAAGACGGGGGATTTTTTATATTTAAAAATAAAGGGGCTAGGTACTTTTGATCTATAAGAGGAAAGCCGCAGTAACACCGCGGCTTTTTTATAATATATAAAAAAACGCCAGAATATGGCGATGAAATAAGTAGGGGGAGGAATGACTTTGGCCCAAAGCCATTTCTCGGGAGTCAGTATGTGTTGCAGGCAGCGGTGAGCGGTACACCGCCATACTGAATGCCATTAAAATCTTTCGCTTATGTACGGGCCGAGGATAGGGTCTGTATGTTGCTAGTCAACTACTTACGCATAAGCGCCCCATCGCGTTGACATGAATATACAATACCATTATTTGATAATTTGTCAATACTGAAAAATAAATCTGCATAGTACATAAACAAGGAAAAATTTGATACCATGTATATAAATAATAAACATATGAACTATACATACATCGCTTGGGGTGCTGTTGGTATTATCGCGCTTTGGTCTGTCTGGGGGTTTTTCGGTTCGCATGTTGAGCAGGCGGATTATACGGTGATTAAAAAAATGAATGATTACGAAATACGCGAATATCCAGCGCATATCGTAGCGCAAACAACGGTAACGGGACCGTATGGGGAATCATTGGAGAGTGGGTTTAGCATTGTAGCGGGATATATTTTCGGTGGAAATACGAAGAAAGAAAGAATCGCGATGACTGCGCCCGTAGTCGCACAAAAAGAAACAGAAACTAAGGAAGGGGAGAATATTGCGATGACCGCTCCTGTGGTGGCGACAACCGAAGGGGGTGAGCAGACTATTTCGTTTGGCATGCCGCGCTCCTATACACTTGAAACATTGCCAACCCCCGATGACTCGCGAGTAAAAATTGTAACGATTCCTACTAAGCAATATGCAGTAATGGAATTTTCGTGGTATCGTTCAGATGCACGAATTAAGCGTATGCAAGAGAAATTGTCTGCATCACTTACCCGCGATGGAGTTGTGGCGCAAGGAAGTGTTGCATATGCGGGATATAATGCACCATGGACTCCGCCATGGATGATACGCAATGAAGTATTGGTTGAGATAAAAGAATAACATCCGATCATTATTCTCTAATAAAAACAACAGGCATAATACAAATAAACGAATGAATATATTTTTTGGACTCGTCCTTATCGTAATAGGGTTAAGCATTTTCTTGGGAACATTTTTGTTTAAACTCATCTTTGCATTCCTTTTGGTATTTTGGGGAATTTCGCTTCTTGTAGGAAAGAAAAGAAAAAGTAATTGGGATAAAAAAACGATTTCACGAGAAGACACACTAAACGAAACCGTCGTATTAAGCTCTTTTAATCGAGCTATTCATGCGGAAAACTTTACCGGTGGAAAGGTTGTTATGATCTTGTCAGGCGGAGAACTCGATTTGCGTGAAGCGCAACCGGAGGGGAAAGAAATCGAGCTTGAAATTTCGGCAATTTTGTCGGGCATTAAAATAATCGTGCCAAAAACATGGAAGGTAGTTATGCAAGGAACTTCAATTATAGGCGGATACGAATCGAATACAGAGAAGGGAGACGAGGTAACGCTTCGCATCAAAGGAGCTGCAATATTGGGAGGGGTGGAGATTGTTAATTAAAGGAAGTAAAAATACGTTCATGGGAGCGTATTTTTTATTAGTACGAAGACGCAATGCGTGTCATTCCCGCGAAGGCGGGAATCTAGCATGTTATGGATTCCCGCCGGAGTTTATCCTCGCGGACGCGGGGACCTGAGTTTGGGAATGACAAAAAGAATCGTGCGATAGTTACATAATGGGTAAGAATTTGCTACTATTGAACAACTAAGAGGAGTAACCGATTGAAGGAAATGGAAATTATCGATTTTATTTTGCATGTTGATATATATCTAGAAAGCGTCATTGCGCTTTTTGGCGCGTGGGCGTACGCGATTATATTCCTTGTGCTTTTCGCGGAAACAGGTCTGGTTATTGCGCCGATTCTCCCAGGGGATTCGTTGCTTTTTGCCGTGGGCGTGCTTGCAGGAGGGGGGTTTCTTAAAATAGGGGTTGCATACAGTATTATGATCGCAGCGGCTATTTTAGGCGATACGGTGAACTATTGGATTGGGCACCATGTGGGACCGAAAGTATTTTACAAAGATAATGCGCGATTTTTTAAAAAAGAATACTTAGAAAAGACGCGAGAGTTTTATGAAAAGCACGGAGGGAAGACGGTTATTATTGCACGCTTCTTGCCTATCATTAGAACGTTTGCGCCCTTTGTGGCTGGAATAGGAAAAATGCATTACGGTACATTTTTTATGTACAACGTTGTGGGCGCATTCGTTTGGGTCACGAGCTTTACGAGTATTGGTTATTTCTTCGGAGGACTTCCGTTTGTAAAAGAAAATTTTGAATACATTGTGATTGGCATTGTGCTCGCATCGTTTATTCCTATGGGTATTGAATATATTCGGTACAAGCGAGAACCAAAGGCGGTAAAAGAATTGTCTGAACAGGTGACGTACGAAGATATTCAGGAAACATTCAAAAAAGAGGACTTAAGTGATTAAAAGTTGCAGATATACCAAGAAAAGGAAGTGGGATATACTAAGGAGATAAAAGTTGGATTTTTATTAATTGCATTATAAGGGTGTTATGCATAAGAAGCAGATTTTAATCACAAGTGCGCTATTACTGTTTATATTTATCTTGTTTGCCTCATCGGCAATTTTTCAGGATATGTTTTTTCGTGTAACCGACAGGCTTGATGTGTATGCACATGCACATTCTGTACTGGGCCCATTGGTATTCGTAGGGTTCGCAGCAATGAGCGCATTGCTAAGTCCATTTTCAAGCGTACCGCTTGTGCCACTAGCAATAGTAGTGTGGGGTACGGAAACAACAGCATTACTGTTATTAACAGGTTGGGTGTTGGGAGGAGGTATTTCATACAGTATTGGCTATTTTCTGGGGTATCCGGTGGTGCAAAAGATTGCACCAAAGAGAAACTTGGAAAAATGGATGGAAACGCTTTCTGAAAAAATAGATATTTCGGTTGCGTTTTTGTTTCGCTTGGCAACGCCATCGGAAACAGGGTATGTGTTTGGCACATTGCAATACAGTTTTTGGAAATATATTAGTATTACATTTTTCGCAGAATTGCCCTTTGTCTATCTTGCCGTGTATGGAGGCGAAGCCTTTATTAACGTCGGATGGATAACATTCCTTACCCTTGGGCTCTCGTGGCTACTTATTGTAGGCATTGCGCTATATCTTTTGGATAAGCGGCTCAAACGATAACCTATTTGTTATCCCGCGGCGACTGCAGTATGATAGATAATAATCACTAATAACTTACACCTATGCCCCTTGTTCAATTTCTAGCCATTGTCGTTATCCTTATAATCATCGGAAGTATTCGTCAGATTAATCAGTACGAAAAAGGTATTAAATTTACGTTTGGAAAGTTTACCTCAATAATGGAGCCAGGATGGAGAATAGTGCTCCCTATTATTCAGGGGTATCAAAAAGTAGACGTACGCGTAAAGGCAGTAGATGTGCCCGATCAAAACGCAATTACCCGAGATAACGTGTCGGTGCGCGTAAACGCAGTTATTTATTACAAAGTAAGTGACGCACCTAAAGCAATTATCGAAGTAGAAGATTTTCGCTATGCAATTTCGCAATATGCACAAACAACAATGCGCAATATTGTCGGAGAAGTTACCTTAGATGAATTGCTTTCGAGCCGAGATAAGATTGCAGACAGAATTCGAGAAATTGTTGATATTGAAACAGACGCATGGGGACTTAAAGTAAATAACGTTGAGTTAAAGGACGTAAGTTTGCCACCCGAGATGGAACGAACAATCGGCAAGCAGGCAGAAGCAGAGCGCGAAAAACGAGCCGTTATTATAAATTCAGAAGGAGAACTCGCAGCTTCGCAGAATATCGCAAAAGCGGCAGAAATGTTGAGCGCAACCCCTGGTGCGTTGCACTTGCGAACATTGCAGTCGATAAACGATATGTCTTCAGATCAATCAAATACCGTTGTGTATATGGTTCCAATGGAAGTACTTAAGGCACTTGAAGGATTTGCTAAGAAATAAGTAGATATAAAATAGCCCCAAAGCGGGCTATTTTTATTGTTCACCTTCTGTCATCCCCGCGTAGGCGGGGATCCAGTAGTATGGGGATGGATTCCCGCTTTCGCGGGAATGACAAGCTATGCTATAGATAATTAAAATAAGGTATAATAAAACTATGAAAAAAATAGCAATAATCATCGCGGCAGTTCTTACGGTATTAGCACTTGGATTTGGGATATACACGCGCAACGTAACAGATAGCATTGAGAATAGCGAAAGCCGAACGCAAATAGGAGAACACGATGGAATATATATAATTAATGGGACGAGCGTAACGCTTGTAAATGGAGTATCAGAAGTCGAAGCAGCTCCAGGGTCGGCGACTAAAGTAATTACGCGCTATTTTGGTAACGAAGTGCGTCATGATTTTAATGGCGACGGAAGAGAAGATAGTGTGTTTTTAGTAACGCAAGAAATGGGCGGAAGCGGTACGTTCTTTTATGTGGTTGCGCGACTGGACACGGCAAACGGACCTGTTGGCTCACATGGCGTGTTGTTAGGCGATCGCATTGCTCCGCAATCAACAAGTATGGGAAAGGGAACTATTGTGGTAGTAAATTATGCAGAGAGAAAGAGTGGGGAAAGTTTTACAACGCAACCATCGGTTGGAAAAAGTATATGGCTTTTGCTCGATACAGCAACAATGCAATTCGGAGAAGTGGCGCAAAATTTTGAAGGAGAGGCAGACCCAGCACGGATGACGCTTACTATGAAGCCGTGGACATGGGAGCGCACGATATATAATAACGACACAGAAATAATACCGCGCGCGAATAAAAAGTTTGTACTTACGTTTACAGATGGGAAGAGATTTTCTGCATCAACCGACTGTAATGGTGTCGGAGGTGAATATGCAGTAGACGGAAATAAAATAGCATTCACGCGGATGATGTCTACGCTCATGTACTGCGAAAATTTACAAGAAGGAGATTTTTCAAAAATGCTTAGTGAAGCGCAAAGTTATTTTCTTACCTCAAAAGGCGAGCTAATTTTGGAGTTGCCGTATGACACCGGATCGGTGATATTTAGATAATGCGATTCCCAATTAATCATTGCTGTGTACATGTCATCCCCGCGTAGGCGGGGATCCAGTATTATGGGGATGGATTCCCGCCTACGCGGGAATGACAAAATGCAATGGCTGCTCGGGGATGGCATAAATGGGATTGCTTTACGTTTTTTACAGGGGCGTGGTATAATAGAATTATGGAATCATTAATAAAAGCAGATATCTTTTTCTTTATTGCATCTGTGGCAACGGTCGTATTAGCGATTCTACTTTCTGTTCTTGTGGTTTATCTCATCAAGGCAGGAAAAAATCTCTATATGCTCTCAGAAACACTCAAAGAATGCTTTACGGATTCGCAAGAATTTGTTGAAGAATTACGAGAGCGCCTAGAAGACAATTTGGTGTTTCGAATGTTTTTCCCTCCAGCACGAAGGAAAAAGAAAGCAACAAAAAAGGACGCATAATAAAAAAATAATAAATAATTTTACAACAATGAAAAAAGCAAAAAAGAACGCAGGAAGTGGGGTGAAGATGGCAGCCGTTGGAGCAGGACTTGCTGGTTTAGCAGCAACTGCATATTTCTTCTTTGGTCCAAAGGGAGTAAAGAATCAAAAGCATGCAAAGGCATGGGCAATTAAGATGAAAGGTGATGTGGTAGAAAAGCTTGAAATGGCAAAAGAAATCAGCGAGCCAGTATATGCTGAAATCATCGATTCCGTTGCCGCAACCTATGCAAAAGGACGAAAGGCAAGCGCAGAAGAAATCATCGATTTAGCAAAGGATCTTAAGAAGCACTGGAAAACGATCAATAGCTCTGCAAAAGCAACAAAAAAGGATGCCGTAAAGAGCGTAAAGAATGTTAAGGCAGTAGTTAAAAAAGCGGTTAAAAAAGTAGCGAAAAAGGGTAAATAAAAGAATACGATTTACATACAACGCATCTTTTTAAGATGCGTTGTATGCTATAAAAACTAACTACATAAAAACCATGAAAGGATTTAATGCAAATATCGAAAAAGAAACGGTAGAGAATGAAAATTTTAGAAGAGTTCTCTATACGGGAAAGTATTGTCAGCTCGTATTGATGAGTCTTAAGCCAAACGAAGATATTGGGATGGAAGTGCACGAAGAAAATGATCAGTTTTTCCGATTTGAACAGGGAAGTGGTAAGTGCATTATTGATGGCAATGAATATGCGCTTACTGATGGTTCAGCAATCATTGTGCCAGCAGGAGCAGAGCATAATATTATCAATACATCAGAAACAGAAGCATTAAAGCTGTACACGATTTATTCCCCAGCACATCACAAGGATGGCATCGTGCGAACGACCAAGGAGGATGCGATGGCGAACGAAGCAGAATTCGATGGAGTAACGACTGAATAAAATATAGAAAATTCTGGATTCCCGCATCCGCGGGAATGACAGGAGCAGGTGTTATAAAAATACCCCCGAACATTCGGGGGTATTTTATACAACGTTATATTTTAAAGTATGCACGCACGTCTTCTTCGGACAAGACGTCAGCAATCGAGATAATGTCTTCCGCTTCCAATGCCTCAGGTTCTTCAAATACGAGATCGAGATCCTCAAATGCCTTAATAAGCTCTTCTTTTGACATCGTCTTCATCTTGGTATTGAATGATTCCCATGCTTCAGCATGCCATCCCTCGGGGGTTTGTTGTGTTGTGTTTTCCATAATGCGTATAGCATAATATGTTTATGCGCGTTACGCAAATGAGAGGGGTTGTGGTTATTTAAAAAATAGTTTTGTGGTATACTATAGGTAATATGGATAAAAAAATCTTAATTGTAGAAGACGATAAGGCAGAGGCGAATGTGCTTCTGGAAAAGTTTTCGCAGGAGGGGTTCTCGGTGACTACGGCAGAGAATGGAAAGAAGGGTCTTGAGCGAGCACTTATGGATCATCCAGACTTAATCTTAGCTGATATTGTGATGCCAATCATGGATGGCATTACTATGATCAATGAATTACGGCAAGATGCATGGGGCAAGACAGTCCCTGTTGTTATCTTATCCAATCTTAATCCTGATGATGAGATAGTAAGACACAAAGCGCCACTCGATTTCTCTTATTTTTTGATGAAGGCAAATTGGACACTCGAGGATGTTGTGCGTGCCGTGAAGAAAGAATTGAAGATGATCTAATCCGTAACAGATCGCAACGGGGCGACCTTTGGCGTCGCGGGAAATTGCATATGGGTATGCTATAACGATGCTATATTCACCGTAAGGAAATTATCTATTACGTATGGATGAACAGGTGAAACAAAAAAAGGACTGGTCGATATTTTTAAGCAGTGTATTTTTTGTGCTAGGGTTTTCGTTTGTTTTTTCACTGGTAGGAATATTGCTGCAGACGGTGTTGGCAAATGCGTCCTATGCTGTGCAGGTGTGGTTAGGAAGAGTTGGGGGAGTGATTATTATTTTATTTGGGCTTTTCTTGGTTGGCTTGTTTAAGCCAACATTTTTGCAGCGGGATCATAAATTGCAGGTGACGGGGGAATATCGGTCGTATTGGGTAACATCGTTTTTATTCGGCGCGGCCTTTGCTGTGGGGTGGACGCCCTGCGTGACCGCGGCGCTCGGGGCGATTTTGGTACTTGCAACGACTCAAGCGGGAAGTGCATTTTTCTTACTCATGGCGTATACGCTGGGGATCGGGATTCCGTTCCTGTTAGTGGGGTTGTTTGCCGATCGTGCTCAGGCAGTAATCGATCGCGCGGGCAAATGGCTTATCTATGTGCAATACGTATTTGGTACATTGTTGATCGGTATGGGTGTGCTGATATTTGTAGGGCAACTGAGCAGGATAGCAAATTTTGAAGTACTGACCGACTTACTGTTGGCGCTTAATGTAAGCACGGGTGTGGGTGGCGGCATCGCATCGTTTACTGTCATTAACGCGGGCATCGCATTTGGTGCCGGGCTAGTCTCGTTTCTCAGTCCGTGTATCCTCCCACTTATCCCAGGATTTCTTTCGTACTTGGCATCCACTGCAACACATAAAGAATAATACATGGAAGATCGCACACGAAAAATTATTTTAGTCATTGTGGTGGCAGTCATTGCGGCTACGATTGGATATTTCGAGTTACAAAAACCAAAACGGATTGGAACGACGGGGACTGAGATAGAAGTTCCGGCGGTGCTTACATTGTCGACAACGACACAGGAAATATCTCCGCAGGTCGCAACATCAGGAGTACCTATGGCAGTAGCGCCTACGAAGGAAGTCGTGAAGCAAGCGAGTATACGATCAGCAGATCGTTCTCCTATTCAACGAGAAAAAGCGCTGCAATACGATCGCATAAAAGAGCTGATGAACCCGGGGAAGTTTATCAACACGAATCCGTTTATGCTTGCTGACTTGGCAGGAAAGAAGGTTATCCTAATTGATTTTTGGACATACAGTTGTATTAACTGTCAGCGAACAACACCGTATCTCAACGCATGGTACGAGAAATATAAGGATCAAGGGTTGGTGATTGTTGGCGTACACACACCGGAATTTGGATTCGAGAAAGTGTATGAAAATGTTGTAAAGGCAACGCAAAATGCTGGCATACAATATCCAGTAGTGCAGGATAACGAATATGGCACGTGGAATGCATATGCAAATCGATTCTGGCCGAGAAAATATCTAATCGATATTGACGGCTTTATTATTTACGATCATATAGGTGAAGGTGACTACGATGGAACGGAACGGGCAATTCAAAAAGCACTCGAGGAACGACAGAAGGCGTTTGGCATGAGTGGTTCGATTGCAAGTGGCGCGGTATCTCCTGAGGGGGTAGTTGATATGAGTACATCGGGAGTTAAAAGCCCAGAAGTCTATTTTGGAGCATTGCGTAATGCAACATTGGCAAACGGTACGGCCGGCTTGGTGGGGGTGCAAATGTTGGAGGTTCCCGAGACTGTGTCGTTGAATCGTTTGTATTTAGGTGGGGACTGGTATTTTGATGGCGAGTTTGCGCGGGCTGAAAAGAGCGGTGCAAAAATTATCTATCGCTATAGCGCAAAGAATATTTACTTCGTCGCACGTTCTAATGAAGGCGTCACAATAAAAGTGACTCGCGATGGGCAAGTGTTGGGAGCTAATGCGGGAAGGGATATGGATACCAACGGCACGGTACGAATACAGGAGGATCGGCTGTACGAGCTGGTCAACGGCGAGGAGTATGGTGAACATGTATTAGAGATCGAGGTACTGGAGCCGGGGCTTGAAGCATACACATTTACATTTGGATAAATAAAATAGATATGGAACAAAAAAAGGAAGTGGCAATATTCGGTGGAGGATGTTTTTGGTGCACGGAAGCCATATTTAATGCACTTAAGGGTGTTATAGTAGCAACTCCTGGGTATTCGGGTGGGCACGTACAAAACCCAACATACGAAGCAGTTAGCGCGGGGACGACAGGGCATGCGGAAGCGACTAAGATCGAGTTCAATCCAGGGGAGATATCGTTCAAGGAACTCTTGACGGTGTTTTTTGCAACGCACGACCCTACGACAATAAATAGACAAGGGAATGATGTGGGGCCACAATATCGATCGGTTATTTTTTATACCAGTGAAGAACAACGGATACAGGCGGAAGAATATATCAAGGAAGAGCAGGCTTCATTTTCCGATCCGATTATAACCGAGTTAAAGCCGTTCGAAGTATTTTACGAAGCAGAAGATTATCACAAGCGGTATTATGAAACCCATAAGGATGCGCCGTACTGCCGAGCGGTTATCGATCCAAAGATGGAAAAACTGCAAAAGCAGTTTGCCGAGCTACTAAAAACACATACAAAATAACTATGAAAAAAGACGAAGAATTATCTCCGGAGTTGTATACGATTGCGCGAGAAAAAGGAACAGAACGTCCGTTTACGGGAAAGTATTGGGATACCCATGAAAAAGGAATATATACCTGTGCCGTTTGTGGTACAGAACTATTTTCTTCGGATACAAAATTTGATTCTGGAACAGGATGGCCAAGCTTTACTGAGCCAGTAAATTTAGAGCATGTAATACTAAAAGAAGATACAGCAGGAGGCATGCAACGTACAGAGGTTGTGTGTAAAACATGGGGAGCGCATTTAGGGCATGTATTCGATGATGGACCGAGTGAAAAAGGAGGAAAGCGATTTTGCATTAATTCGGCATGCCTTGAGTTAAAGAAAGAAGAGTGATATAGAGGATACAAAAATAGCCGTATGTCGGCTATTTTTGTATACTAAAGTATCTATGAAGATTTATTCTTGGAATGTAAACGGGCTACGATCAGTATATAAGAAAGGATTTTTGGAGTGGTTTAAACAGGAGAAGGCAGACATTGTTTGTTTGCAGGAAATAAAATTACAGGAAGAGCAAATTCCCGAAGAACTGCGCGTGATTAAGGGGTATACAGCATATTATAATACCGGAACGCGTAAGGGCTATGCGGGCGTGGCAGTATATACGAAACAGATACCGCGCAAGGTGAGTACAACGCTAGGCATGGAACGATTTGATTGTGAGGGAAGATTTTTGCGATTGGACTATGATGATTTTATTGTGATTGCATTGTATATACCACAAGGAGCGCGCGATAAAAGAAACCTTACATATAAGCTAGAAGTATACGATACGCTATTGGTATACCTTAAAAAACTAAAAGGTAAAAATGTAATTGTGATAGGGGATTTGAATATTGCGCACACAGAACTCGATTTAGCACGTCCAAAACAAAACACGAAGAATATCATGTTCACCCCAGAAGAACGCGAGAAGCTTGATGCGCTTGAAAAGCTTGGTTTCGTGGATACATTTCGCACGGAGAATAAAGAAGGAGGTAATTATTCTTGGTGGCCTTATTTTGCGAATGCGCGGGAAAGGAATTTAGGCTGGCGCATCGACTACGTATTTGTTTCAAAGATGTTTGCTACGAGGGTTAAAAAAGCGTTCATACTTCCTAGCGTAAGAGGGTCAGATCATTGTCCGGTAGGGATTATGGTAAAAAAATAAAAGACCAATAGGTCTTTTATTTTTTAGGGTGATGACACTTTACGCAGCGGCATCCATGTGGCTTAAGAAACTCTTCAAAATATTCTTCGCCATAATCATAGGCAAGTTCTTCGCCTGGGATTATTTCTTCAGTGGCGTAAATTTTTACCTTACCGCCGACAATACGTGATTCGCAATTTGGCTGGCACGAGTGGTTGATATAGCGAGCAGTATTGTGGTGCTCCTTGCCATCAATAGTCCATTTGGAATTGATGTTAAACAGATAGCGACCACCGCGGCGATCAGCCTCTGCGTTGGTTATTTTTTCGCCGGTATATTCTATAATGAAAGCTCCTTTTTTGATAGGAGCGGTTGCGAACAAGCCAAGTCCTGCTCCAGCTGCTGCACGACGAACAGTAAACGGCTGCGTTGTTTGTGTACGTTTCATGATAATAATGAGAGTGATGCTGTATATGGTAGCGTATTCATAATAGAGATGCAATGGATAGGGCACCTATGGTATACTAAATAAAATTACTGGTATGGCACATATTAAATGGACAGATGAATATAGCGTTGGTGTGGAATTAATCGACGAGCAGCACAAGCATTTTTTTGGCCTGCTAGACGAAATGTTTGAAGCAATTAGCTCACTAGATACAGGGCATAAAATTGGGGGTGTTATCGCAAAGCTAGTAGCACATACCGCAAACCACTTTGCCACCGAGGAAAAGTATTTTGAAGAATTCAACTACGAATATACCGAGGATCATAAGGAGCGACATCGTGATCTTGCGGCAACGGTTGCAGACTTTGAACGCCGCTATCACGAGGGAGATGTGGAAATGGCAAGCGAAATGGTCGAATTTCTAGAAGGCTGGATTATTGGGCATATTATGGAAACCGATAAAAAATACGTAGATTGTTTCCATGAGCATGGGTTGTGCTAAATAAACATACTAATCAATATAACAATTATGAAAAACATCAACTACGATTTATTAAAGTTATTGCATACAAAGTTAGATACCGTGTGGCGTCTTGAAAAGCACTATATCGAAGACGCAGAAAAAGTGCAGTGTCATAGTGTGGATGCACTAAAGCAGATGCTCGAGGATGATAAAAAGCATATTGCAATGCTCAACGAAGAAATCAAAATGCGCATGGAGGCAGGGGAGTGGAATTAATACACAATAATAAAATCGTACGCCCTAGGGCGTACGTTTTTATTATTGTCATTATGATGTAGCTGCCATACGTCGATAGAATATGCGCTTAGCAAATTCAACGGCAATGAGATATACAACCGCGATGGAAATGATACCGACAATCACCTGTAAAGGTAGTGATTCAAAGAGGAAATAGGCTCCTAGTGAGGTGAATGGAATAATCCATCCAATCAGAACCGCGGCGAAAGTCGTAGCAAAAAGGAGTGGCCCTGGCGCGCTTTCGAGAAACGGAATTTTTTTAGTACGGATGATGTAGATTACAAAAATTTGTGTTGCAAGGGATTCAATAAACCACCCTGTTTGAAATTGGCTTTCCGAAAGCTTAAAAACGAAGAAGAGAAAGCCAAACGTGATAAAATCGAAGAACGAACTAATAAGTCCAAAGACAAGCATAAACCGCTTTAAGAAATGAATATCCCACTTTGGTGGCATGCGAATATCTGTAGCATCAACCGTATCGGTAGGGAGTGTAATTTGAGATGAGTCATAGAGGAAGTTATTCAAAAGAATTTGTGCCGGAAGCATAGGAAGAAACGGAATAAACAACGATACCGCGGTCATGGAGAGCATATTCCCAAAGTTAGAGCTCAACCCCATAAGAATATATTTCGTTGTGTTGTGGAACGTTTTACGGCCCTCGATAACACCATCGCGCAATGCACGCAAACTTTTACGAAGCAAAATAATACTTGCCGTTTCTTTTGCAACGTCAACTGCATTGTTCACGGAAATACTTACATCAGCAGCACGAAGAGCGGGTGCGTCATTGATGCCGTCGCCAAGATAGCCCACAACAGCCCCGCCGCGTTTAAGCGCAAGAATAATGCGTTCCTTTTGCTCAGGATTAATGCGTGCAAAAATAGTGGTTGTGGTTGCGCGATGCATAAGCTCGGCATCATTCATTTGTGCAACGTCTGTTCCCGTAACGATACCGCGTACAGGAAGACCGATATCGAGACAAATCTTTTTAGTAAGAATGTCGCTGTCACCCGTAAGGATTTTTATTTCTACACCAAGTTCATGTAAATCGCGAACAGCTTCGGCGGCAGTTGCTTTTGGAGGATCGAGAAAAATAATAAATCCAAGAAACGTCATATCGTGTTCAGCGTCTTTTGTGTACACTTCTTCCGTGAGTGTAATTTCGCGCGTAGCAACCGCAAGGACGCGATATCCTTCGGCACTAAGCTGCTGATAGCGCTCATGCGCAGCGCGCACAAGGTCGGGAGAGAATGCACAATTCGCTCCATTTCGTTCGCATGCAGTAGAGATAGAGAGAACATCTTCAGGAGTACCCTTAGTGACAAGAATACCCTTGCTATCGTGTTCGATAACGAGGCTGCCGCGCTTGCGTTCAAAATCAAAGGGAATCTCGTCAATTTTTGTATAGGCAGAAATATCAAATTGTTTATGCTCTGCGATAGCAGTGTCGAGTGGACTGCGAATGCCAGAATGGAGCGCCGTGGTGATATATGAATAGAAGAGAATTGGCTCGTAGACTTCGCCAAAGGTATCAAGATAGTTAACCATAACAATCTTGTCTTCAGTAAGCGTTCCTGTTTTATCCGTGCATAAAACATTCATACTGCCGAAATTTTGAATGGCGGGAAGATGTTTTACGATAACGTCCTTCTTAGCCATGATCATGGATCCACGGCTCAAGGAAACAGAAATAATAACAGGGAGGAGCTCGGGTGTAATACCTACGGCAATTGCTACGGCAAAGAGAAACGTCGTAAACATAGTATGCCCGAGAAATATATGAATCAGAAAAACAAGCAGGACGAGCACGATAGTTACTTTCATTATGAAATAACTAAAGTTTTTAATGGCCGTATCAAAGCTAGATTCCGGCGCTTCTTGGCTAAGTCGTTTAGCAATCTTGCCAAATTCAGTCATTGAGCCAGTCATAACAACAGTTGCGGTTGCTGTTCCCGTAACGACGCTCGTACCCATAAAAATAATAGGGTGGTCAGTTGTGGAAAGGGGGTGCTTTTCGACGGGGAATGATTCTCCAGTTAACGTGGCTTGATTCACAAAGAAGTCTTCGGCTTGGGTAACTTCTGCATCAGCAGGAACAACGTCTCCTGCAGAAAGAAAAATAACATCACCCGGGACGAGGAGAGAAAAATCAATTTCCTGTGGTATGCCATCGCGCACTACGGTGGCAGAGGTTGCAACGCGCGAGGTAAGGCGAGAAACAGCTTTTTCTGATCGGTATGAATTTACAAAATCCAAAATAGCCGAAAGAACGACCATAAGGAGGATAATAATCGAATTAACCCTCTCTCCAAGAAAGAATGCAATAATAGCCGCAACGATAAGGATGATAAGAAGCGGGCTATTAAATTTCCCTAAGAACACAACAATTGGCCGAAGGCGCTTTTTCTTGTAGATAGTATTGTCGCCGTATTGCGCCAATCGCTTGCGCGCCTCGGAAGAAGTAAGCCCAGTTGATTGTGCGGGAGAAGGAGCAGTGCGTTTCATGTATATAAGTATACTCCTGTTTTGATTGTTGGAAAAATAAGCGATACTCGATATACTGAAGCATATGGCGCATAACGAAAAACAAATTGGGAAAAATATTGGTAAGGCTGCGTTTATCGTTGTGCTTATCGGAGCGAGTATCGTAGAACCGTTATATGTACTTCTTGGCGGGTCGGGTGCGGCACTAGCAGTGCACGTGATTATTATAGGTATTCTATTGAAGCTATTATTAAATGTAGTACGCGATATTCGCGTACGTATGCAAGGAGCAGGAGGAGAAATGGTGGTACGAACAGTATTACGCGGGTTAGACCATCGGTTTCGCGTACTCGGAAGTGTCGTGATTGGGAATAAAGGAGATATGGACTTTGTGGTGGTTGGGCCAACAGGCACATGGGTAATCGAAGTAAAGAGCCATAGAGGACGTATAAAGATTGAAGGTGGAAGACTGCTCCGCGACGGAAAACCATTTGATAAAAATTTTATTCGACAGGTATGGGGAGCAACGTACGCATTAAAAGATGCGCTGAAACGGCGTATTCCTAAAACACTCCATATACAACCTGTCGTGGTATTTTCGAGCCCCCATGCGAAAACAGGGATTGAATTAAACAAAGCAGAAGACGCGTATGTGGTGGGTGTTGATCAACTTGTTCGACTTATCGAACGACAAGAAGTGCAACAATTGACGACTGATGAAGTTGAACGAATTACTGATGCAATTAGAACCGCGGTGCGAGAAAATTAATACTATGAAACCAAAAAAATACTACGCATACAATGTTGCATCGATTGGTGCGCACGGAATAACGGACGATTGGGATGTATGTAAGGAAATTGTATCGGGCAAGCACGATGCTCGGTATAAAGGATTTAAAACACGACAAGAGGCAGAAGAATGGTTGCGCTTAGGGGCAAAGTACGAAGTGAAGGTTAAAAAAGAAATAGAGAAAGGTATTTATTTTGACGCAGGAACAGGGCGTGGCTTTGGCGTGGAAATAAGTGTAACCGATGAAGCAGGAAAAGACTTGTTGCAAAAAGTAATTGCAAAAGAGTTTATCAACGAACACGGTAAGCATTTATTAACAAAAGAAAAGACAAATAATTACGGAGAACTGTTGGCATGTAAGTATGCAATTGAACTGGCATTACAAGAGGGGGAGCTACGAGTGTTTGGGGATAGCAAAATTATTATCGAATATTGGTCAAAGGGAAGAATTAAGATAGAAGGAATAGCGCCTGAAACGCGAACGCTCGCTTTTGCGGTAAAGAAACTGCGCGAAGAATTCGAGGCAGCTGGCGGCAGCGTGCAACATATATCAGGGGACGATAATCCTGCAGATCTTGGATTTCATAGATAAATAAAGGGATTTTAAGCTATTGCAAAAAATATAAATATATGGTATAAAATAAACAGTATTTTTGACATATAGGTAAGTGAAGCTATATAGGGCAAGATTGGTACGTTAACGCAACATGAACCCGCTCGCACGAGCGAGTGAAAAGGAGTTGGCTCATGAAAAGTCTCAAGTGGTTTACGATTTTGTTGTCCCTGCTGGTTTTGGCGATGGTCGCCGGGTGTGGAAGCGGTGGTGGGGATGATCCCCAGCCCGTTCCCGAAAAGGTGGTGAAGATTACTTCGCTCAGCCCCGCATCGGCAATCGTCGGTGGTGCAGCGTTTACGCTGACCGTAACCGGCAAGAACTTTAAGCCCGAAGCGAACGTCGAGATTGACGGCGCGGTGCGGGCAGACGCGGTGGTTGTGGATTCGTCCACGATCACTATCCCTGTTACTGCAGCAGACATTGCGGCAGTCGGCGAAAAAGAAATCTCCGTCGATGGCGCAACCAAGACCTTCGTGGTGAAGATGAAGCCGTGGATAACGGCACCGAACGCACTCGATTACAAAATGGTGAAGGCTTCGGACGGCTTGCTGTACGTTATGTACACCGTCAATGAAGAAGTCTTCCTCTGCCGATTCAACGCAACCGGAGAGAAAGTCACCATCAACGGTAATGCAGATCTTCAAGTAACGGATAATGGTCACGAAGACCGGCCGGAGGGCATTACGGTGTTCGGCGGATATGCGTGCATGGTGGTTCATCGCGGATGGGCGGTTGGCGGTGAAGGATTTTTGTTGAAGGTGAATCTCGCCACGGGCGAAATCACTGAAGACATCATTATGCTTGTCGGGGGTCGTCTGACGGGGTTTGCGAGCGATGGGGCTGGCACGATCTATATCGCCTTTAATGGCGAATGGGGGGAGGGCTTTGTGTCTGCAGTTCGAGGAATTCAAGTCGCTGATGCGGCGATTGTTTTCGAGCAGGTCTGGACAGAAAGTCCACGCATTCACTCGGTTGTCGTCGACGCAACCTCGCTGTATTTTGGCGGGACCGTTACCAACGGGTCGGGCTGCCAACAGCGGATGTACGTCCGCAAGGTCGAGAAGCATTCCGGAGCTTTCCAGTGGGAAAGCCAGGTCAATGCTGTCGATGCGAACATGGAAAGCGATTCAATGTACTACCAGGCGCTTGTCATTGACTCGACGACCGACGCGCTCTATTTTAGCGGTGTGATTGGGTATACGGCCGATGTGTCTCGGGGAGCAGTTTTTCGCATCGATGCGTCGTCTGTGGACGGCACGTTCGCGTGGGGCTACGTGAACGAGCCGGGGTTCCTTGACCTCTCCTTTAGTCTTATGGTTGTCGATAACGGCGACCTGTACGGGTGGGACGGGGAAAACAGAACCGTTCGGATAAACCCCGATAATCCGCCGGTGTTTCCATGGCGGATGGAGGACACGCACCCTGGCGCCTTGCACGCGGCGGATGGGATTTTGTACATGCCCTACACGGCAGGCAAAATCCTTCTGATCAGCAAAGAGGGGCAAGTGCTCAACTAAACTTCACCTATATAGTAAGATGGCGGGACCTCTGTGTCCCGCCTTTTTTGTTTTAAAATAGGAATATATGGTATACTGCGAATAATTATAAACAGAGATGGCAATACAAACGGCGCATGAATGAAACACAAAAAAGGATACTCGTAGTTGATGATGACCCTGCGTTAAGAGAGATATTTGGAGAACGCCTTACGATGGCGGGTTATTTTGTTTTGTATGCAAAAAACGGAAACGAAGGGTATGCTATGGCAAAAGCAGAAAAGCCAGATTTTATACTACTCGATGTAATAATGCCAGAAGCTGATGGTCCTGAAGCACTTGATATGTTAAAAAGCGATCCTGACTGCAAAGATATTCCTGTCGTATTCTTGACAAGTATTGATGATCGGCCAGAGGATATAAAAGCTGCTAAAGAAGTAGGCGCAGTTGATTATTGGAACAAAGCGGCGGATTTTACAGAGTTTATTCCGAAGATTGCGGAGATAATAAATAAAACTAAATAATAGAATATTGTTATGAAAAATTATCTACTAGGGTTTTTAGGTGTAATGGCAATTGGGCTTACTTTTGCATTATTGGGAGTAGGAGGAGCAAGTAATATGTTTGCAGCTATGCTAGTTATTAATGATTTGCCTGCGTCTACGACAACGGCGCCGGTTCTCGTAGACGTGCCTGCGAGCTCAACTCCAAATATCGATCCAGTAGAACCTGCACCTGTACAGGCAGATCCTGATCCCGTTGTTGTACGTGTAGCGGTACTTAATAATCTCGTTGCGAATCAACAGCTAACGGGAATGCACATGCTTGGTGTTTCTGTAAATGACAATCCAGAGAGCGTAACATTTAGCATAAGAAATATAGGTACTACGATAGAAAGAAGAGTATTAGCCGAATGTGCTAGTACGCAAGAAATTAAAAGAGAATGTAAAAAGGAAATAGATACGCAAAAAGAAGAAAACGGAAAATATTCTATTGTTGCACAGGCAATATATACTGACGGAGCAATAATAAGAAGTAATGAGATTTTTGTGTACATCAATAATACGAAACCGTTATTTATATTTTCATCACTGGCAAGTCCTGTTGCAGGAGAAGTAACAATTGGAGGTAGCATTAGCGAAGCGACTGCAGTCGAATTTATGTATATACCAACGGGAGGAGTGCAGCCGGTGCGTATTGGGAATGCGGTGAGTATTAGGACGGGTACAGAAAGTATCTGGGCATATCGATGGGATACAAGGCAGGTAGCGGATGGAGCATATGCAATATTCGCGAAAGTAACGAGCGTAAATAATAAAGAGCCATACAAAGCGGGAGAAACAACAATAAAAATTGTAAACACCGTAGAGCAGCCAGTAGTGCCAGTAGACCCTACAGCATCGTCCAGTGAAGATACGCTAGAGGAAGTACTTCTTGAGATGACAGCTCCACAAGAAGAGCCTCCTAAAAGTGCTTCGACTACAACGGTTGCGGGCAGATTTGAGACACAAATAGAATTGTTAAAGAAGAAACAGGAGGAGGAGAAAAAGAGAGAAGAAATAAAACAAGAAGAGAAAAGAAGAGAGGAGAAAAGAGAAGAGAAGCGGGAGGAAGTGCCTCTGCTACAAACAATAACACCTCCAATCGTGCAGCGTATTCAAAGTATCTCCACGGGATTACAAGGAGGAGGTTCTGTGACGACTACACGTGAAATTGAAGTATTAAAAAAAGAATTATGGGGAGATGTAAACCCAACGAGTCCTGAGGTACGAGCAAAGACGCAATATCAAAGTGCAAAGACATTTGGTACGACCGTCAATGCTTCGGTATTGCAAGTTGAAAATATTGCACTTTCCACAACAACCGCAGAAGTTGTTGTTCCGATAGCGACAACAACCGCAGAAGGGAAGGCGGTGACGGTAAACGAAAAAAGAACAGTGGTGAAAGAAAAATTGCGATTAGCAGGAAAGGCATTGCCCGACATATACGTAACTATTTATGTGTATAGTGAAGTGCCAACCATTGCCGTAGTGAAAACAGATCGCAATGGAAATTGGGTATACGAGCTAGATAATAAATTGGCAGATGGAGATCATGAAGCATATGTAACTATAAACGATAAGACAGGAAAAGTTGTTGCAAAGAGTGCGCGATTTGGCTTCGTAAAGACTGCTGAGGCCGTTACCGTAGAAGATTTTGGAGCACTTGGTCGTGCGGAGGCTTCAACAGAAGACCCCGTACAAGCGGCAAAACGGCAGTATTCGTTGATAGCCTTCCTTCTTATTGGAGCAGGTTTACTAGCGGGAGTATTCCTTATGCTTCGTGCGCCAAAAGGCCAGAAGCAGGATTTTATTTGATATGATCGTTATAGAATATGTAAAAAAAGCCTTTGGGTTTGTACGAAAAAATCCAGGGATATTATCATCACTCGTGTTGCTGGTTGTAATACCAGTTGCATTGTATTACAACGTAAAAACAACTGTTGATGCGTTTACAAGAAATATCGATGAGATTGTGCAATCGCAGGTATTTGCAGCAGAAAAAATGCTCGGCGTTTTTGTAACTGAATATACAGAAAAGGAAGAATTGCAAGAAAAAATAAACGCCGTCATGGATGCAAATCCAGATATCGAATTTATTGAAATTACAGGAAGTGATCGCGAAGGATACGCGCCTATTGCGTCTATGGTGCGCGAGGGACAGCAGATGTCTACTGATACGGAAAAAAAGATGCAAGACTTAAGTGCGATTGCATGGAATAAGAATGCTGATGGAATTGGATTTGATAGTAATGACGGAGGATTGCGTCAGTGGAATGTTATTAAGCCATTACATAATAAAGAAGGGGAGGCGGTTGGGTTAATTCGTATGGCAATGTCAGTAAGTGATGCTGATGAGCTATCTCGTCGAGCACAGGAGCAGGCGTATTATGTCTTATTTGGGGTTATTATCTTGGTATTGATATTGATTATCAATCATACGCGCATGTTCCAATACGCGGTGCTTTTTGGAAAATTGCAGGAAATAGACAAGATGAAAGACGACTTTATTTCCATGGCGGCACATGAACTTAAGACACCTGTTGTGGTTATGAAGGGATATGCAGAGTTGTTACAACAGGCTGCTAGCAAGTTGACCGAGGAGCAACGAACCGATCGATTAAGAATGATTGTTTCGTATGCGGACAACCTAATGACGCTTATTTCTGATATTCTTGATGTTTCACGTATCGAACAAGGACGACTTGTGCTTGAGATGAGTGACGAATCACCGTATCCGATGATCCAAGAAGTTGTTGACACAATACGTGATAGCGCAGAACAGAAGGGTCTTGTGCTTGAGTATGAGAATAAAGAAGTTGCAGAGCCTGCAGTAGTAGCTATTGATACAAAGCGATTAAGACAGGTGCTTATCAACTTAATTGGAAACTCAATTAAGTATACCGAGAAAGGAACGGTTCAGGTGATTACAAAAGTAGATAAAATTCACAAACGATTTGTGCTTATCATTGAGGATACCGGGTTGGGAATGTCAGCAATTGCACAGCGAAGCTTGTTCCAAAAATTCTATCGAGTTAAAACAGAACATACAGAACATATTTCAGGAACAGGGCTTGGATTATGGATTACAAAAGCTATTTGTGAACAAATGGACGGAGATATTTCCGTAGAGAGTATGGAAGGAGTGGGTTCGAAATTTACAATTACCTTCCCATATAAGGAAGCGAAAAAAGAAATAGCGTAACGTCCATAAAACATACATGATATACAATACAAACCACTATACGATTTCGGATCTTTTTCGTGAGGGAGGGAACGTTCGGTATGTTATTCCTAAATTTCAGCGGGAATATATCTGGTCTCGTGAAAATTGGCAGGTATTGTTTGATGATATGGTGGAAGGCAATGGAGAAGGAAATTTCATCGGCTCGATTTTATGTGTAAAAAATGAGAATACAGCGACGTTGGGGGTGCAGGAATTGGAAGTGGTTGACGGGCAGCAACGTCTCGCAACTATTACAGTATTGTATTGTGCATTACACGCGGCGCTTAAGGCGTTGCCGGCTGATGCAGCGGGAGGAGCAAATGAATTATTGCAGACAATTAAAACGCGCATAGTGCAGGGAGGAGGGGAGGCGTGGACGCGCATTATCTTATCAGAACAGCATGGAAATCTCGTGGACTTTGAGGCGCTATTAGCTGACCTTGGATTGTTAAAAATAGGAACAGAGGTACGGGGAAGAAAGGCGAGAAAAATATATAAAGCGTATGACTACTTTCTAGGCAGATTGAAAGAGTATGACTTGGAAGGACTGAAAAAGCTTTTTACATGGATTGATAGTATTCTCGTAGTAATGATCGAGGTTAGTTCACACGCGGATGCATTTATGTTGTTTGAAGGATTGAACGATCGCGGCGTACCGTTAGCAGCAGGGGATTTGATTAAAAATAAAATGCTTTCTGAATTGGAACGTGGCGGAATGGATATTGATGAAGCCTTTAAAGGGTGGAATTTATTTTTGGAAAATGTAATTAATCACGCCATACAAGAGCGATTTTTGCGGCAATATTATAATGCGTTTCATCTCTATCGACCAGAAATAAAAGTAGGAACAATTGAGAAGGCGACAAAGGCAAACCTCGTAAAGATATACGAAACGTTGGTTATAAAAGATGCGAAATTGATTTTCAACGAGCTTGTTGCAAAATCTGCAATGTATCACGCAGTAATAAAGAGTGATAAAAATGATCCATTGTTCGGCACGATGGTAACTGAACTGGAGGCATTAGCGGATGCAAAGGCGTCGCCGGCATATATGGTGTTACTATATCTCATTGCAAGTGGGGTTACGGACAAAGATTTTTATAAAAAGGTAATCGATGCGTTAACGCGGTATTTTAATAAGAGAAATTTGACCGAATATCATGAAGAAAAAGACGTAGACCTATTCTTTATGGAATTAATCAAAAAGATTGAGGAAGACAGGGCTAATCGCCTAAATCCCGAGTATATTACAGGCTATCTGAGCCATACGATCTACTTAAGGTAGTAGGGTTGACACGAAAAGGTATCTATTGTATATTGAAACGTCAGTTCAAATTAAATCATATTGGTCTCGAAAGACGCCAATAGATTCCTTATCGCCATCCGCTGTGCGGATATGTAGGCGAACGAACTTCTTGTCATGTTATTGCTATGTGATTCGAGTTGATACAAGGAATCACATAATCAAATAGTATGACAACAAAAAAACCAACGGAGGGTTTTTACGGCTTAGGCATCGCGCCCAAGCTGCTTGAAATTCTCGACAAGAAAAAATTCACCACACCAACTCCTATTCAAAAGGAGGGTATTCCTATTGCCATTAGCGGTAAGGATATGATTGGTATTGCGCAAACCGGAACAGGTAAAACGCTCGCCTTCGGTATCCCGATGATCCAGCGACTTGCGACAGGCGATAACCAAGGCGTTATTTTAGTGCCGACTCGTGAACTTGCATTGCAGGTTGACGAACAGATACAGGCAATCGGACACGAGCTTGGCTTAATGACTGCCGTATTAATTGGTGGTGCATCTATTGAAGCACAAAAGAAATTACTCCGCCGAAACCCGCACATTATCGTTGCAACTCCGGGAAGATTTCTTGACCACATGAATCAGCGCACATTGCATTTGCAAGCGGTGAACATGTTAGTACTCGACGAAGCAGATCGCATGCTCGACATGGGATTTGCACCGCAGATCAACAAGATTATTGAAGCATTGCCAAAGGTACGTCAGACGTTGCTGTTTTCAGCAACCATGCCTACTGATATTGTGCGCATTGCCGAAAAGCACATGCAGTTACCAGTACGCATCGAAATGGCGCGTCCAGGAACAACTGCAGCAAACGTGATTCAAGAAATGTTTATCGTTCGCAAGGATGATAAAGATCGTTTACTTGAAGCATTACTTGAAAAATATCAAGGAACCGTACTCGTATTCTCACGAACACGACATGGTGCAACGAAAATTTGCAGAGCAATAAAGCGAATGGGACACAGCGCTTCGGAAATTCACTCTGATAAGTCATTATCACAGCGAAAAGAAGCATTGCTTGGATTTAAAATGGGTAAGTACCGCATGTTGGTAGCAACTGATATTGCTGCCCGTGGTATCGACGTAACAGGAATCGAATTGGTTATCAACTATGATTTACCGGATAGTCCAGAGGATTACGTACACCGCATTGGACGAACTGGCCGAGCAGGCGCAAAGGGAAGAGCTATTTCTTTTGCTGCACCTGATCAGCGATTCAAGGTTCGAACGATTGAGCGTTTAGTAAATTCACAAATTGGAACATCTCCATTACCGACATTACCACCACATCGCGAGCCAGCATATCGTGAAGAGGAGGAAGAATCTCGTGGAGGCCGCTTTGGCGGGGGAGGACGCGGAGGAGATCGTCGTCCGCAAGGACGGGGCGGTGATCGCGGATCACGCGATTCATTCGCACCACGCCGACCAATGACAATGGGAGGCGCGAGCGATCGCGGCCCACGCACCGATGCATTTCCAGCACGCAATTCGATGTCAGTAGGGACACCAAGCCCACGCAATGATGCATTCCCGTCACGCCGACCAGCGACAGCAGGATTCTCAAATGAGCGTCCAGCGCCAGCAGGAAATCGCGAAGACCGACGCAAGCCGGTACAACGAGGAGCAGGAAAGAAGAGTGATCGCGGAGCATCGTCTCATGGACGTATGTTCGGTAAGAAGTCACGTCCGAAAGCGGATAGTCGGTAATGAAAAAACGGAACGCACATAATGCGTTCCGTTTTTTGTTATGAAGAATATAGAAATGGAGTACGTATTAAAAACACCTCCGAAGAGGTGTTTTTAATACGTAGCAGCTAGAAACCTTCTGCTTGTCTTGCGACTCGTGAACTGCTAGTTGCTGCTACGTAGGAGTAGTATTGCATAGTATAAAATGAATGTCAAGGGTTTATACTAGTTTGTCATTTCTAAATTAAGGTCCTTGTATCCGCGGGAATAAACGCTACGGGAATTGATGTAAATGGAGTACGTATTAAAAGAACCTCCGAAGAGGTTCTTTTAATACGTAGCAGCTAGAAACCTTCCACTCGTCTTGCGACTTGCAAATTGCCTGTTTGCTGCTACGTAGGAGTAGTATTGCATGGGAACGAATGAATGTCAAGGGGCTTAACGGATTTGTAAGAGTCGTACGGATATGTGGTATCCTTAGGGTATATGAATAAGCAGATACCTACGCAAAAAATTACGTGGATACTTACAGGGGCTGTGTGGATTGCCGCAATCGGATTGTATGCGACTATGCCAGAACGCATGGCAACGCATTGGAATGCGATGGGAGAGGCCGATGGACATTCGGGAAAGCTCTTCGGATTGTTTTTGGTTCCTTTAGTGATGACTGCTATACAAATGCTTTTTGCGGTACTGCCTAAAATGGATCCATTAAAAAGTAATAGTACAATCTTTAAAAAACAGTTTGAAGAATTTGCATTATTGTTTGCGGTATTTATGGCGTATTTGTTTGGAGCGATATTAGTATGGAATAAGGGGGTAGTATTTTCGATGACAACAGCACTCGTTCCGGCATTTGCCGTACTATTCTATGGGATAGGGATACTTTTACATGAAGTGAAGCGTAATTGGTTTATGGGTATTCGTACGCCATGGACAATGAGCAGTGACGTTGTGTGGGATAAAACCCATGCATTAGGGAGTAAATTATTTAAAGCATGCGGATTGATTATATTGCTTGGATTTCTATTTCCGCAATATGTTATTGGGTTAATACTCATCCCTATTATAATAAGCACGATTTGGACTGTGCTCTACTCATACCTCATATTTAAGAAGGAAAAATAAAACCGGCAATCGCCGGTTTTATTTTTTCCAAATACTAAAGGTGCATCCGCAGTAATTTTGATGATAGAAGTTGTGCTCCTTGGCAAGTGTACGTGTTTTTGCCCAGATATCTTTTTTAGATTCCCCGAAGTCAGCAACAGTAAGAAAGGTGAGGCCGAGCTCCTTGGCAATTTCTGTACCAATAGCACCGATAACATCTTCGTTTTTATAAGGACTCGTTGCAAGGGTGGTTGTAAAATGCGTTGCACCTTTTGCGACGGCGAGCTGCGCAGTTTTTGCGAGACGCATACGGAAGCACAACGGGCAACGCTTGCCACCTTCAGGTTCGCCTTCAAATCCACTAATCGTTTTGTACCATTCCTGCACCGCATAATCACCCTCGATGAATTCAGAATTGTAGAGGGCTGCAAGTTTTTGCACAGATGCTTTACGTTTCTCATACTCCTCCTCGGGGTGAATGTTGGGGTTGTAGTAATAGTAGATAATCTCGAAGCGATCTTTAAGAAGCTCAGAAAGATATGCCCCACAAATAGAGCAACAGATATGGAGAACAAGTTTTGGTTTTGTGACAGTAGATGACATGTCGGTAGTATAGGATATTTGTGCAGATTGTAAAATGGAATGGCTTCTTTGACAGCGCGGGTTACGCTTGGTACGCTAGGGGCAGAAACTTTTTAATAACCCCAACCGGAGGAGGCGCCTATGAACGGGACAGTCCGAAGAACGGGGAATCACATTGAGTTCCTCGGCGAAGTAAACGAAAAGATGGCCATGTGTTTATTGGATGCAATATGCAAGGCGCTGAACGAAGGAGTAGATAAAATCATAGTATCAATTTGCTCGGGAGGTGGAGATGGATGGATTGCATTTCAGCTCTATGCGCGTATCTGGAAAATGATGCGGGCAAACGCGCGCCAAGACGGAAAAGCAGTGCCATTATGGACATGCGCTGTCGGAGAAGTTTCATCGGCGGGGATTGTGCTGTTTATGGCAGGAGATCATCGCTGTATGTCGCAAAGCGCAGAGTTGAAATTCCATGAGGGAGTTGTGTCGATGGGGCCCAAAGGGCAGAACGTGCCGGCGCAAGCGATTAAGGATTCTTTAGCGGCAATCAGTAAACAAGAGCATTGTTTATGCGCAGATGTGAATGTGCGTATTCTTATGAGAGGTCTGTTAGGAACAAGTAGGCGAAGAAAGCGCCTATGGAATCCGTATACGCGAGAGCTCGCGGCGATATCCCGACAAATTATTAAAGGAGTGCATTGTTGCGAAAAGAGCCCCGCGGTAATTAAACTCTTAAAGGGGATGACAGACGACGCGGAACGCAGGGGGTACATTTACGCAGGCATCATCGCGCGCCGGAGTGGCCTAGCGGTAAAAGACGTTAATGCGTTAATGCGTCAAAGCGAGCGAATCGACGGCGCACAAGCTTGTGCGCTCGGGTTAGCGCATGAGTGCATTTAACGACAGTGGGGCGGTACATACCGCCCCTTTTTATTTTTTAAAGAGAAGAGGATATACTGAAGATATGATCGACACATACAGAGCCTTTGAAGATCTCGCGGCACATATGCAAGAAGGGCAGGACTATCGAATTGTAACAAAAAAAAGAAATAGCCCGTATCTTATCGCAGGAATTCACGGCGGGCGCATTGAGCCGTTTACTTCAAATATTGCTGAATCAATTGCAGGAGAAGAGTATGACGTGTATCTTTTTGAAGGGATAAGGGAAAAAGATAATGCACAGCTCCACATAACCAGCGCTTATTTTAATGAACCGCAAGCGCTGGATATGGTACGTGTCGCAGAAATTGTAATTGCAATTCATGGAAAGCACGATACAGAAGATGAATTTGTTATGGTTGGTGGGCTTTGTGAAAAACTCGTCCAGCAAATACAAGAGCAGCTAAGGGCAGTAGATATTACGATAAAACCGTTTGACGAGCGAATGCATCCAGAGAGCTTTGAAAATATATGCAATCGGGGTATGTCGGGAGGAGGGGTTGAGCTTGAGATAAGCCGAAAACTTCGCGATGCATTACAAGAAGACGAGGGCCTATATCGCTTATTCATCAATGCGATTCGTCGAGCAATCGCAGGGTATTACAATAACTAAAAAATATGAACATACAGTGGAATGTGGTGATATGGTATTCAAAATTTTTAGCCGTCATAGTAGGTATCGGTATTTTTGTGCTTGGCGCATACATTGGATCGTTCTACCAAAAAAGTCGCACTGCAATGGAAATCGCTGAAGGATTAAAAGGTAAAGTTGCATTGACTGTTGAAAAGAAAGTAGAACAGGTATACGCATTTAATGAAAAAGGAAATATTAAAAATATTGCCTCAGGCGATGTCGAAGAAGATGAATGGGTGTTGATTTATGAAAAGCCGGGAGCACCCGCGTTAACAAAGGAGCTTGTATTTACCACGAGCAGTAGCTGTGTTATTGATGCGCGTGCCGAGTTCTGCAACACAGCAGCATTCGAGCAAGGGCAACGAGTCTGGGTTATGGGGAGTATAAATGGAGAGGGAATAATAAACGTTGAGCGCCTTGAAATGGCAGGAGGGGCGGAGATGTAAGTTGATTACAAAATCATTGACACGATTACAGTATTATTGTAATACTGTACCTAGTACTCAAGAGGCGAGGATAGAAAAGATACACCAAACCCATTGCAAAGGAGTAGAGCCGATGTCGATTCAGGAAGTAAGTCAAAAAACGGAGATCCCGGGGTTCGGGCAGTATGTGCTGGCAATTTTCCTTACACCGATCTATTACGGCTTGAAGGGCAAATGGGGGGCATTCATTGCCACGGCGATTCTCTATCTTATCGCCACTCTTACGATGCCCCTTCTCGGTCTCGGCATCGTCTTCTGGATGGCAGCGGCAGCGCCGGCCACCTGGAGCCTGCGTAATGACATTATGGTGGCGCATGCCCGTCGCACGGGCGAAGAAACCGCCGCCGCAATCGATCGCCAGCAACAACGAGCAGCGCAACAGTAGGCCAGCATGTTCGCGCATCATAGTAGCAGCCCCTCCTTAGGGGCTGTTTTTTAAATTGATAAATAGAGTAATAAAAAAGCCGGCGCTGGTGCGCCGGCAGTTTGGGGAATCCCTTGGGTTAACTCTGGACGAGAAGCCCTTGGGAAAGGGAGAACACCACGCCGTCCTTGTCGAGCAAATGACCCCGAACGTTTCCAGGATATGTTGCAATGACAAAAGGTATCCGTACAGACGGATGCAGATGTGCGTGCGCTTTCTGTACCGCTCGCTGCAGTGCATCGAGTGTAAGCGAGCTCACGTCGTTTGCCAAATAGCGCAGAGCGACGCGATATGTTGCTAACAGCGGATTGGTATGTAAGATGGATGGGAGCAGAATAACGGCCCTGCGATCATCGTCCTGTTCCCGTTTCCGGACTTCTTCGAGGATGGCCGAGGGCAGAACGGTTTTCGGTATACCACGGACAATTGCAATCTTCATGTGATGCCTCCTGAAAAAAATGAAACAGCTGTCTATATTCTGCTATACAAGTTAGATATTGTCAAATAAAATAAAGTATGCTAGTATATATCCACAAATACGGCAAAGAGGCCGTTTTTAGTTCTGAAAAGATTGAAAACTTGTTGGTTTGAATGAAGTACAAGGCGCCGACGAGATTGCGACTGAGATGTAGATAAGCTACTTCGAGGAAGCGATCGAGGAAGGCAACATAGTAATTCGTCAAACCTAAAAGTTTTAAAACTATGAGCAACGGGAACGTAATAATCAGATTCAACGAAGTATCCTTTGGATACAAGCATACAAAGCCCCTCTTAGAAGAGGCTGATTTTTCTATCCGAGAAGGCGCAAAGGTAACCATCATGGGACAAAATGGTGCAGGTAAGAGCACGCTATTTAAATTATTGCTCGGCGAGTTAAAGCCGCTCGATGGTTCGATTGCTATCGAAAAAGGTTCTACTATTGCAATTGCACGCCAAGTCTTAACGCGCGAACAGCTAGAGCTTACGGTGAAGGATTTCTTCGAGAGTATGTTCGATAAGAAAGTATACGACATTGATCCGAAGATAGCCGCGGTATTGGAAATCGTCAATGTAAAAGCGCCGCTTGAGCGACAGATGAAAACATTCTCCGGAGGACAGCAAGCCCGATTATTACTTGCCTCAGCGCTTATTCAGGAGCCAGATATTTTATTACTTGATGAACCTACGAACAATTTAGATAAAGCAGGTATTGCGCATTTAACCGACTATCTTAAAGCATATGATAAAACCTGTATCGTTATTTCGCATGATGCGGAATTCTTAAATGCATTTACACATGGCGTATTGTATCTCGATATATTTACCCGAAAAGTTGAACAGTATACCGGAGACTATTATAAGGTGATGGAAGAAATTAAACTGCGCTTAGAACGAGAGCGCAGTAAGAATGCGCGTCTTGAAAAGGATATTATTAACCGCAAAGAGCAGGCAAACTTTTTCGCACAGAAGGGAGGTAAGTTGCGCAACATCGCCGCAACAATGCGAGAAAAAATCGAAGAGCTTGAGGAGGACAAAGTGGATGTTCGCCGTGACGACAAAACGATTCCAAGCTTCACGCTTGAGAATCAGGATATTTCACATCCAGCAGTACGTTTCGAATCGGTTGGTATTGTGAAAGATCACAAGAAAATTGAAAAGAAATTCGATTTAATTTTGCGTAAGAAAATGCACTTGTTAATTGCCGGTCCAAACGGTATCGGCAAGAGCACACTTTTGGAATCGCTCTACAACGGCACAGCCAAGGGCGCTAAAATAGAAAGCGGAACGATTGTGGGATATTATCGTCAAGATTTTTCAACACTCGATTTTGATGCAACCGTATACGATGTGTTAAAGGAAGTTGCGATAGAAGCAACCGATCAAGATGTGCGCGGAGCTGCAGCACGATTCTTAATCACTGCAGACTTGCTTGGCTCAAAAGTAGAAAGCCTATCCGAAGGACAGAAAGGGCTATTGTCATTTGCTCGCTTTATGTTGCAAAAGCCAGGGCTCTTGATCCTCGATGAGCCTACCAACCATATCAATTTCCGTCACTTGCCAATCATCGCAAAGGCGCTCGATAAGTATGAAGGAGCGATGATTATCGTAAGCCATATGCCAGAGTTTATTAAACAGATTCGTATTGACGAAGAGCTTGACCTAGGGAAGATGGAGTGAGCTGGACGAATGTGTGGAACAATTGCATAAAAAGGGGTATAATACGAGTAATAGTCGCTAACTAATACTCGTATTATTTTTTATGAAAAACATAAAACAAACGATAGCGTTGGTGTTTGCGGTTGCAATAGTGCTCGTGCCAGCAATGGCACAGGGGGCAGAGCTTAAGGCAGTGCGTGATTACACCTTACAAAAAGGTGATGCAGTTGCGAGCGATCTTTACGTCGCCGCACAGACGAATGTAGTAGCAGGGGAGGTGTCAGGAGATTTAGCCGCAGCGGGTGCAAATATGTTACTCACAGGAAGTGTTGAGGGAGATTTGTTTGCAGCAGGAGGAACAGTTGAGTTGTTAGGAGTGGTCGGAGACGATGTTCGTGTAGTTGGCGGAACAATCACAATTGGGAATGCCGTTGGAGGAGATGTGGTTGCCGCAGGAGGTGTACTCCATATTATTTCTGGTGCAACAGTTGCGGGAGATGTTATTGTCGCTGGTGGACAAGTAATTATCGATGGCACAGTACAAGGGAGTGTAAAGGTTGCAGCCGGAGAAGTAACGATCAATGGAACCGTTGGTAAAGACGTTTCTGTTCGATCAGATAAACAATTTTCAATAGGAAGAAGCGCAAAGATTGATGGCAATCTTTGGTATAAAGCAGCCGACGCCGTAATCGTCGCTGAAGGCGCTGTCATTCAAGGAGAAACAAAGTTTGAAAAAGTAGAGCGACCAACACGCGTAGACAAACGAGCTGGAGCTGCAATGGTGGCGATGGTTGGAGCGGTAGCATTGTTAAAGTTAATCGCCGCTATGCTTATCGCGGTACTGGGAGTTACATTGTTCCGTAAAGGTATTCAGTCACTTACAAAAACAGTCGCGGATAATTTCGGTAAAGAAATGGTTCGTGGATTTGTGGTATTGATTGTTTGCCCCGCAGCAATCATTCTCGCATTTATGAGTATTATTGGGATCGGTCTTGGTATCGCAGGAATACTGTTATACACATTACTGATCATGGCAGCAAAGGTGCTCGCAGGCATTATTGTTGGAACGGTATTAGTGAAGATGATTAAGAAAGCGAGTGCATACGAAGTGAACTGGCAAAATGCGGTAATCGGTGTGTTCGTGTTTCAAGTAGTTGGAATGATTCCAATCGTAGGTTGGTTGTTCGCCTTCTTGCTCCTCATCGCATCACTCGGAAGTATTTCTATGATGCTGTATCAAAAGGTGTGGTTGAAGCGATAATAGTAAGAACAAAAAACGTCTGCATGGTGCAGGCGTTTTTATTGTCTTATATAATTGAATACGATACGATGCATATATAAAAATGGCTACACAAAGAAAAGTAATAATTGGAGGGGGGGTATGTGGCGCGCTTATGATATGCGGGTTTATATTTATGTACACGGCACGTTTAGAGGAGAGCAACAAGGAAAAGTCGGTTGGCGCTATTAAAGAAGAGAAAAACAGTCAGCAGCAAATACTCGTACAGGAAGAGGTGGGCAAAGGAAATACCAGTGACGAAAGCAGAAAAAAGGATACGCAAGAAGAAGTAGACTCAATTAGCAGTCCTAGTGGTTTTACATGTGAAATTTCCAGCCGATGCGACATAAATCGGCTATCTTCGATTTTTGGAGTAGCAGCAAAAACAGAGGCCTTAGCCCACGGGGCAAACATCGTCTATCTTCTTCCTGAAGGCACACAAAAAGCCGAGCAGGGACTCCTTATGTTTCCTGGAACAAACGGTATTGCGTGTCAGTTTGCACTAAAGGCACAGCCCATAATAGAAAAGGCGCTTTCCGAAGGAATTGCCGTTATTTTATTTCAGGCGGAATGCCCGTATTGCAGCAAGAGGCAGTTTAGGCTTGAAAAAAGCGGGAATGTGGATATAGAAATGGTGCAAGATGCAAGAAGCTGGGCGATGCGTAATCTCGGAGTAAAGGGTTTTGTTGTGTATGGCTTTTCCGAAGGGGCAGTTTTTTCAATGCTTGTTAACGACATGGTACAAGACATACGAGGGGTGGTTGTTGATGCGGGGTTTCATCCATCGCAACTAAAAAAAGATGATGGGTCGGGCACGTGTACGACAAACTTCGTGAGTAGCGAGACTGTAAACATTGCAATAAAAAGCCCTGCGCGAATTCTGCTTAATTGTGGAGAAAGAGATTCAATATGCAACAAGGCTCAGCCAAAATTATATGAGCAAATAAAAAATACGAATCAAGTACGATTAAACATTTTCAAAAATAATCCGGCAACATCCATAGATGAGAGCACGCATAGTCCGCATCTCGATAGTAAAACAATAGAAGAGATATTTAGTTGGGCGTATTCGTTGTAACGAATGTCTGAATGCTTACGCTTGAGAAAAAATGGTATTGAATATTTATAAACCCCTAGGATGGACGCCATTACAGGCGCTCGATGCATTGCGCAAAGTGCGTCCAGAATTACAGGACGCAAAGATGACATATGCAGGGCGACTTGATCCCATGGCAGAAGGCGTATTAGTGGTACTTGTAGGGGAGGCGGTGCATACAAAAGAAGAATATACAAAACTCGATAAAACATACGAGGCTGATATTATGTTCGGTATTGGAACAGATACGCACGATCTTTTAGGTATGCCGACGATACGCGCAGCCCAAAAGATTACAAATGAGCAACTAGAAGAAGCGATCAAAAATATGCATGGTGAAAAAGAATATGCGTTTCCGATATACTCGTCAAAACCGGTAGAAGGTAAACCATTATTTCAATGGGCGCGCGAAAATAGAATGCATGAAATAAAAACCCCAACGCGATTAATGTGTGTACAATCGATGCGCGTGATAGAGCGAAGAAGTGTAACGGGGTTAGCGCTACAAGATGTGATTAAAAAAAATATTGGAAACGTAGCAGGAGATTTTAGACAAGAAGCAATAGTAGCTCAATGGAATGCTTTGTTGGGTGAAAAAGAAAAGGAAATATTCGACGTTGTACGCGTAACGGTGCAATGCGGGAGTGGAACATATATCCGCACGCTTGCACATACAATAGGAAGACAGTTGGGCGCAGACGCGATACTCGCCCGATTAGTGCGAACAAGCGTAGGGCCATATGCAATTGGCGATAGTCTGCGGTTTGACAATAAGAAGCAAGTGGAAGACGCTAATGACAGCAAATAAATTCGAAAAGACGAGGAGGGAACATGCCCCACTGTATGCTATGTGGCAAGCCGTATCTGTTCAGAGGAAAAATGAAGCCGCTGTCCGATAGGGACAGAAAAGGCAATGAGATCATGGCCTGTGTAAGTTGTTTTGATAAGGTACAGATCGGAACATGTGTTGTGCAGGAGAAAGAGGAAAAGGAAAGTGATTGGCGGGGAAGTGGATAACAGAGCCGCGGGCGTATGCCCGCGGATTTTATTTATATGGACAAACATATATAATAAAAGTATGAAGATCGTGATAAAAATTGGGAGCGCGGTACTTGTGAAGAAAGAAGGCGGGGTAATAGACCGACGCACTATCGCATCTATCGTGGAGCAGGTAAACGAACTAATTAGCCGCGGACACTCGGTTGCGTTGGTATCTTCGGGGGCAGTGGCAAGTTGTCCAACTACGACGTTTTCTAAAAGCCTTCGTGCGGCAATTGGGCAGCCAAAGTTGATGCAACTGTATGGGAGTTACTGTAATAAATTTGGACGCGAAGTATGTCAGCTACTCTATACACATGAAGATCTGAGCGGCGAGCGCAGTACGTATACGAAAAAGGTACTCTTAGAAGCCATGAAGAACGGAATCATTCCCGTAATTAACGCAAATGACAGCGTGAGTGGGGAAGAGCTGGATGCAATAAAAGAATATGCAGATAATGACATCCTTGCGGCACGTGTTGCAACGATGATTGCAGCTGATCAGCTATACCTTCTTATTAGAGAAAAAGGCTTGATTAATTACGACACGGGTGAGGTTATTCATGCGGTGGATGATATACAAAAGGCATCTCAGCTTGTGCGGGGGAAAAGCGCTGTGGGAAGTGGGGGGATGCAAAGTAAGCTGACGGTTGCTGATATGGTATGTAAAAAGGGGGTTGGCGTATGGCTTGTGCCTGGCAAAAAGCGCAACGCGATCATTGATGCAATAGATGGAAAAGAAATAGGAACGACGTTTAAGGTAAAAAGAAAGAGGCAATAGAAAAGCCTCTTTTTTGGTAGATATAGAACAGATGTAGAACATACGATAATGAACGTGTATATAGCGTAGTGAATGTATGTAGAACAAAAGTAGAACGGATAAGCCTAAGAAGGGAGCTGGAGAATGTATAGTGGGGATAATACCGGATATGTGGATGCTCTGCTTTCGTGGTGCGCTCGAAATTCGTAAAAACGCATTGGCTCCATAAGCTTCAACTGATTGTCATTCCCGCGCAGGCGGGAATCTAGGAAATCGCCAGATTCTCCTTAGAGTCTGTTCTTACTCATAAGCCCTCTAGGATTGGGAGGGCGTACTCGGAAGAATTCTGGATTCCCGCCGCAGTTTACTCTGATCCGCCGGTTGGCGGACGAAGGGTGGGAATGACACAAATAGAGATCCGTACAGTATGCGTAATATTGATACGTGAGGATGGTATATTTAAGTAATCGACAAAAGCCGAGAGGGCTACCGCTTAAGGATGTGGAATAAATTTTTGTTTGGAAAATATATGTAACAAAAGAGAAGTTAAAAAATGAAAAATGCAGTACTGTACGAGTTGTTTGCTATATTACATAGTGAATATACGTGATATACTTTAGATATATGAAGAAGTTATTTTTTATTGGAGTTGGCGGAGTAATGGTAAGCGCAGCAGCGTTTGGTTTGTCGCAAACAAATAACGCACTCATCAATCCAACTGCAACTTCTACACCGTCTTCACGCGAAGAAGCATTGTTAAAAAAAGAAGAGCCAATAATAAAAAGAATGGCAACGCCAAAAATTATGAAGGCGGTATATTTAACTGCGCCTTCCGGTGGCCGCGAAGATAAAGTGCAGGCGGTTATCAATATGAAAAAAGATGGGCTCAACGCAGTTGTGATAGATGTCAAAGATTCGTTTGGCATGGTGGCATATGACTCGCAACTGGAAATTGTTAAACAGTATAAGTTGCGTCAAAAATTTATCAAAGATCTCGCGGGCTTAGTACAGAGATTTCACGACGAAGAGATTTACGTCATCGCGCGCGTCGCAGTATTCCAAGACAGTGCTTTTGCAGAAGCACGTCCCGACCTTGCGGTGCAAGACGTGGCAAAGCTACGTGCTGCAGGTGGTGTGATATCGGGGAAGACCCTTTGGCGTGATAATAAAAAACTCGCATGGGTTGACCCATCATCAACAGAGGTGCACGAATATGTTGTAGCGCTATCAAAAGATGTTTTGAGTTACGGGTTTGATGAAGTGAATTACGATTACATTCGATTTCCGTCTGATGGATCGTTATCAAATATAGGCTATCCCATTACACCCGTAGACGCGTCAAAGACAGAGGCAATAAAAAAGTTCATGCGCTATCTGCGTGAACAAACAAAGGGAACTATCATTTCGGCAGACTTGTTTGGCTTTACGATGATTAAGGCGGAGGATATTGGAATCGGACAAATTGTAGAAGATGCGTACGCGAATTTCGATTACATCGCTCCAATGGTGTACCCATCACACTACCCAAACGGATTCATGGGATATAAAAAGCCAGCAGCGTGGCCCTATGAAATCGTTGCGGATTCAATGCAAAAAGGACAGCAACGATTAGATATATATCGAACGACCGCATCAACGACTGCACAACTAAGACCATGGTTGCAAGACTTTGACCTTGGCGCGGATTATGACAGCGTAATGATTGGTAAACAGATTAAAGCAACGGAAGATGTATTGGGCGAGAACTACGCTGGGTATATGTTATGGAACCCATCAAGCAACTACACAAGGGGAGGTGTACAATGAAAAAAAGTTATCCCCATACACGCACATATATAAGAGTGATATACTTATAAAAGTAATAAACGTAAACAAAATACCTGTCTATGTCCCATAAAAAAGGTGTACCATTGTTTAATATATTCGCACTAGTCGGATTAATGATCGGAAGTGTTCTTTTGGGTACCGCACCCGTGTATGCAGCAAACGGTTCAGGGACAAATTCCGTCACGCCGACAAGTACGGATGTTTCATCGACAGGGAATACGTTTACGTTTACTTCTACAGCCGCAGAAACAATGGACTCAGGCGGTATTTCTATTGCTGTGCCGGCAGGATGGTCAGCACCACAAGAAAATATCGGAACGGCGGGATATATCACAGCAACGTCACCCTCTGGTATCGTGGGCGATGTAGTAACAACTGCCGACTCGGCAACGGGCTGGCAAGAGGATGATTTCGATGCATGCAGCACGTTGTCTGCTACCGCGGGAACAGTAAAGGAGGGTACTGCATCAATCCAATGTATTAATACGCAGGCAAACGGTCCAGATGATGGGGATTCCTTTAGCTATCGTTTTGCGAATGCCGATTGGTCTGGGTATACAAAACTAGGAGTATGGCTCCGTTCATCGGTTGCAATATCGTCGGCAATGAACTATATCCAGGTGGCATACGTTGATGGTACAACGGGTACCGACCTTGGTGATGGTGCGGCAGAAGAGACGTTCAATGTGCAATCATTAGCAGCGAATACCTGGACATACTTCACCTTTGACCTTACGGCCGCCCGATCTTCAATAAATGGAGTGGGTATTATTTGTAAAGGAAGCGGATGCGATTCGCGAACGATTTTTGTTGATTATGTTTTACTTGGTCCGGGATCGCCAACAATTTCAGGCGCGGGACCGTGGACGGTTAACGTGCCCTTTTTGACGATGCCATCGGCAGGAACGGCAACAATAACATACGGAAGTGGAGGTGGTACGAGCGGAGTCACTGCGCCGAGTACGGCAGGTGACTATACATTTACGACGCAATCGCGTTTTGACGCTGGAGGAACGCTGACAAGCATTGGGTTATCGCCGGTCATACAGGTACGCAATCCAGTGCCGACAACGACGGGCATATCGCCGAGCTCTAAAACAGTAGGGGATGCGCAATTCACGATGACGGTCAATGGAACAAATTTTGTTTCCGCATCAGTCGTGCGTCTTAATGGATCGGACCGAACGACAGTTTTTGCCAGCTCGACGCAGCTAACTGCAACGATTCCAGCAAGCGATATGACAGCGCCGACTACTACGGCACAAATTACCGTATTCAATCCAACACCAGGGGGAGGCGTGAGCAATGCACAAACCTTTACGGTAAACAAGGCAAATATAACTATTACATTAGGATCTTCGCTTAATCCGTCTACGTATGGAGACTCAGTAACCTTCACCGCCACAACAACAAGCAGCGTAAGCACCCCCACTGGCACAGTCACATTTTTCAACGGCGCAACGCCGCTCGCAACAAGTACATTGACTGGTGGTGTTGCGACATTAGCAACGAGCACGCTTTCGATAGCAACGCATTCCATTACGGCCGTATATAACGGTGACACTAATTTCAACGCCAGCACCTCAGCTACAGTCTTGCAAACAGTCAACAAAGCGAACATTACGATTACGCTTGACTCATCGCTAAATCCATCTACCTACGGCGATTTAGTTACGTTCACCGCCACGACAACAAGTGGCGTAGGCACGCCAAGCGGAACGGTCACGTTTAAAAACGGGGGTGTTGCATTTGCAACAAGCACGCTGACTGATGGAGTAGCTACCGTTGCAACGAGTACACTCACTGTTGGTGCGCATTCCATTACCGCTACATACAACGGCGACGCTACATTCAATGCAAGCACTTCCGCTGCGGTATCACAGACAGTCAACAAAGCGAATATTACTATTACATTAGGGTCTTCGCTTAACCCGTCCACCTACGGCGACTTGGTCACGTTTACAGCGACGACTACAAGTGGAGCAGGAACGCCAAGCGGAACAGTAACGTTTAAAGATGGGGTTACAAACTTAGCAACAAGTACGCTAACTGGTGGCGTTGCAACGTTTGCAGTAAGTGCATTGACTGTTGGTGCACACTCAATTACCGCCGTATATAACGGTGAAGCAAATATTACAATTACGTTGGCGTCGTCATTGAATCCATCAACGTACGGCGATTCAGTTACGTTTACTGCAACAACCACTGCGACAGCAGGAACCCCATCGGGAACAGTTACATTCTTCGATGGTGCAACACCGCTCGCAACAAGTACCTTAACGGGTGGCGTTGCGACACTTGCAACATCGTCGTTAAATGTTGCGACCCATTCAATAACGGCTGTATACAACGGCGACACTAACTTTAACGCCAGCACTTCAGCCGCAGTATCGCAGACGGTTAACAAGGCAAACATTACAATTACACTGGGCTCATCGTTGAACCCTTCTACGTATGGAAATCTGGTGACGTTTACCGCTACCACGACAAGCTCCGTTAGTACGCCGACTGGCACAGCAACATTCTTCGATGGTGCAACACCGCTCGCAACAAGTACCTTAACGAGTGGCGTTGCAACGTTTGCAACAAGTGTGCTTACCATAGGCGCACACTCAATCATCGCAGTATACAACGGCGATACAAATTTCAATGCAAGTACCTCCGCTGCAGTTTCACAGACAGTCAACAAAGCAAATATAACTATTACATTAGGGTCTTCGCTTAACCCGTCCACCTACGGCGATTCCGTAACCTTCATCGCTACTACTACAAGTGGCGTAGGTACGCCATCAGGAACCGTCACATTTTTCAACGGCGCAACGCCCCTTGCAACAAGCACGCTATCTTCTGGAGTAGCAACGTTCTTAACCGATGCGTTAACTGTCGGCGCACACTCGATCACCGCAACATACAAGCAAATATTACAATTACGTTGGCGTCGTCATTGAATCCATCAACGTACGGCGATTCAGTTACGTTTACTGCAACAACCACTGCGACAGCAGGAACCCCCTCCGGAACGGTGACGTTTAAAAACGGTGGCGTTGCATTTGCAACGAGCACGTTAACTGGCGGAGTAGCTATAGTTGCAACGAGTACCCTCACTGTCGGCGCACACTCGATCACCGCAACATACAACGGTGATACCAACTTCAATGTCAGTACCTCAGCTGCAGTAGCGCAGACGGTCAACAAAGCAGATATTACAATCACGCTCGACTCATCACTAAATCCATCTACCTACGGAGACGCCGTTACCTTCACCGCAACCACGACAAGTAGTGTTGGCACACCATCCGGAACGGTAACATTCTTCAACGGTGCAACTCCGCTTGCGACAAGCACGTTAACCGGTGGCGTTGCGACACTTGCAACCTCTTCGTTGACTGTTGGAGTGCATTCAATAACGGCTGTATACAACGGAGACGCCAACTTCAACGCTAGCACTTCCGCTGCAGTTGCGCAGACGGTAAACAAGGCAAATATAACGATCACATTAGGCTCTTCACTAAATCCATCCACATATGGTGATTCAGTAACCTTTACCGCAACCACGACCGCACTATTTGGAACGCCAAGTGGAACAGTAACATTCTTTGATGGCGTAGTGTCATTGGGAGATGGAACACTTTCAGGAGGAGTAGCGACACTCGCAACATCTTCATTGGCTGTCGGAGCACACTCCATCACCGCTACATACAACGGCGACACTAACTTCAACGCCAGTACCTCCGCTGCAGTTTCACAGACAGTAAACAAGGCGAATATTACAATCACGTTAGCTTCATCGCTAAACCCGTCGACATACGGTGACTTAGTAACATTCACCGCAACGACCACAAGCGGATTGGGTACACCATCGGGAACAGTTACCTTTAAAAACGGTGGCGTTGCATTTGCAACGAGCACATTGACCGGAGGTGTTGCTACCGTTGCAACGAGTACACTCACTGTTGGTGCGCATTCCATTACCGCTACATACAACGGCGACGATATGTTCAATGCAAGCACTTCGGCTGCGGTTTTGCAGACGGTTAACAAAGCAGATATTACAATCACGCTCGATTCATCACTAAATCCGTCCACCTACGGCGACTTGGTCACGTTTACCGCTACGACTACAAGCGGAGCAGGAACGCCAAGCGGAACAGTAACGTTTAAAGATGGAGTTACAAACTTAGCAACAAGTACGCTAACTGGTGGCGTTGCAACGTTTGCAACAAGTGCATTGACTGTCGGCGCACACTCAATCACCGCAGTATACAACGGTGATACCAATTTCAATGCAAGCACGTCTGCTGCAGTAGTACAGGTGGTGAATAAGATGGATATTACAATCACGCTCGGCTCTTCATTAAATCCATCTACCTATAGCGATTCAGTCACGTTCACCGCAACGACAACAGCACTTTCAGGGACACCAAGCGGAACCGTCACATTTTTCAACGGTGCAACACCGCTCGCAACCAGTACAATGACTGGGGGAGTTGCAACCTTTGTAACCAGTACATTATCAGCGACCACTCACTCCATCACCGCAACATATAATGGCGACACCAACTTCAACGCCAGTACGTCAGCCGCGGTTTCACAGGTAGTAAACAAAGCGAACATTACGATTATAATGGGTTCATCGTTGAACCCGTCCACGTACGGCGATTCCGTAACATTTACTGCGACGACAACGAGTGGAGTAGACACGCCATCCGGGACAGTGACATTCTTTAATGAAACAACGCCACTCGCAACCAGCACGTTAACTGGGGGAGTTGCGACGTTTGCAACAGATGTATTACTAGTAGGAACTCACTCCATTACTGCTGTATATAACGGTGACGCTAACTTCAACGCCAGTACCTCAGCCGCGGTTTCACAGGTAGTAAACAAGAAGTCGGTCACAATCACATTAGGCTCATCTTTAAATCCATCTGCGTATGGTGACTTAGTAACCTTCACTGCAACAACAACAGCACTCTCGGGAACTCCAACGGGCGATGTCACATTCTTCAACGGCGCAACACCGCTTGCAACCAGTACAATAGCTGGCGGAGTGGCGACGTTTGCAACCTCTTCGTTAGCGGTGGGAGTGCACTCAATCACGGCCGTATATAACGGAGACACCAATTTCAACGCCAGCACTTCTGCTGCAGTCTTGCAGACAGTAAATAAAGCGAACATTACAATTACGTTGGCGTCATCGCTGAACCCATCTACCTACGGCGATTTAGTTACGTTCACCGCCATGACAACAAGTGGCGTAGGTACGCCAAGCGGAACGGTCACGTTTAAAAACGGGGGTGTTGCATTTGCAACGAGCACACTGACTGATGGAGTAGCGACACTCGCAACAAGCACGCTTTCTATAGCAACACATTCCATAACTGCAACATACAACGGAGATACCAACTTCAACGCCAGTACATCGGCTGCGGTTTTGCAAACGGTTAACAAAGCAAATATTACAATCACACTTGACTCATCATTAAATCCGTCCACGTACGGCGATTTAGTAACCTTCACCGCCACCACGACGAGCGGAGTTGGAACACCAAGCGGAACAGTGACGTTTAAAGATGGAGTTACAAACTTAGCAACAAGCACCTTAACAGGTGGCATTGCGACATTTGCAACCGATGCATTAGCTGTTGGCGCACACTCAATCACTGCCGTATATAACGGTGACGCCAACTTCAACGCAAGTACCTCCGCCACAGTTTCACAGGTGGTAAATAATCCTACTCCTATAATTACACTGCTTTCTCCAAATACTATTGAGGAGGGAAGTGCTACGACTTCATTGACGATTAGCGGGAGTCGATTTGCAAGCGATGCAACCGTTACGTTTGATGGAACACCCCTAACAATAGATACGCAGTCATCGACTACTATTAATACCACGATCCCGGCATCACTAGTAACCGCATTTGGAACTTCGACCGTTGCGGTTATCAACCCAGTTCCAGGAGGAGGTACGGCGACATCTTCATTTATCATCACGCGTGGAGCAGCAAAGTTTGTATTTAATGGGCATCCATATAGCGGAACTGTTGATGCGCCAATTACAATAACGATACAGGCACAGCGAGAGAACGGAACCGTGGTAACAAATTATCAAAACGACGTAACGCTCAACGTGAGCGGATCGGCATTGCCAGAAAGTGTATTAATTAACATCATCAACGGAGTAGGAACGACGACGATATCGAATACCGTTGCGGAAATAGTCACCCTTACATTAGCAGACACACAAAGCACAGGCCTTGATGTGACTGCGACAACGTCGGCAACATTTGGCCACGGTGCAATAACGCAATTCACGCTTGCGGGGCCGGCAACGCTTAATGTAGGAGATCGCGCAGAATTTACAACGACGCGAAAGGATCAGTACGGTAATCCAGTGACCAGTGGGCCAGATACCACGGTATATTTCTACACAACATCGACTTCATCATCGGCAGTATTTTATGACGCCGCGACAAATGGAAATACAATAACCTCTGCAATTATTGGATCGGGAGCGAGCACGACGATGGCTTGGTATTATGATGAAGACCCAGGTGTCTATACAATCACAGCCTCAGATAACGGGGCAGCACCTGATGGCGATACGGGAATTAACGACGCAACAAGCACGCTTACAGTAAATGCAGTAGCAACCCGCTTTGTAATTATTGATCCAACTGATGGCACAGTAGATGCGCCAATTACCGTTGTTGTGCAGGCACAGGATAACTTAGGTCGCCTGATAACCGACTATCAAAACGATGTTACGCTCATTGCATCGAGCACGGGTGGATTAGTAAATGCAACAAGCACCTTAGTAGGTATTGTTAATGGTTCGGGAACGACGACTATTTCAAATACAGTAGCCGAGACGGTATTCCTCTCACTTGCAGATTCTCAAGGCACGGGGCTGAACGTTGCATCTTCAACGCAAGATGTGGTCTTTGCTCCAGGTGAGGTTACACAATTCTCATTGACACATAGTGGTGACATGGAACAGAACACGCGCAAGGAATTTGTCGCGGGAAGAAAGGATCAGTACGGAAATTTTGTAAGCGCAAGCACAACACAAGCGTATCTCTATGCGAGCCCGACAAGCACGGCAAAGTTTTATGACGCTGATGCAGGTGGAAATGAAATAACTGCGATCACATTAACACCGGGCAATGCAACGACCAGCTTCTGGCTTTACAGCAACACGCCAGCAACAACGACCGTAACGGTGTCTGATAATGCGACTACGCCAGATGGAGATACAAATATAAACGATGCAGTAAACGAAATCCTGGTAACACCAATCGCAGTACGATTTGAAATTGTTGATCCGACTGATGGTACCGTAGATGCGCCAATTACGGTGACAGTACGTGCGCTAGATGAATTTGGGCAAGTAGTCCCGAGTTTCACTGAAGACGTAACGCTATTGGTAACAGGCAGTGCAGTGGCAAATCCAGTACTTGTAGATCTTGAAAACGGCGTTGGCACGACACAAGTAAGTGATACCGTTGCGGAAACAGTCACGCTTACCTTATCAGACACGCAAAGCACAGGCTTAGTAGCAACATCGACACAGAATGTAGTATTTGCAGTAGGTGCATTTGCAAAGTTAAATCTGAACAACGTGGTCAATGCGACGGCTGGAGATCTGGTTGCATACACGGTTACGCGAACCGATCAATATGACAACCAAATAACCAGCGGTTCAATAACTGTTAATCTTTCGGCGACCCCGACAACGACCCCAGGGACATTTTACAGTAGTAACGCAACTTCAAGTTCGGTAATTACGTCAGTCGCGATTGACTCGGGGAATGCCGTGGGCCAATTCTGGTACTACAACGAAGTTGCTGATTCATATCAGGTAACTGCGCAAACAGGAGCTGTAATTGGGTATGACGATATTGTCATTAACGCAGCGGCAATCGCAAAGTTTACGATCAACGATCGTACTAGTATGAATCCAGCGAGCCGTGTGCAATACACCGTAGTGCGTAAGGATCAATTTAATAATTTAGTAACTACGGGCGATACGACGGCATATTTGTATGCCGATCCCGCTGGAGTAGGAACGTCATTCTACGATGCCGCAACCAATGGCAACGTAGTGACGAGTGTGGCAATTGGCAGTGGGCAGTCATCACAGAATGCATGGTACTACGAAGAGACGAGTGGAGCACATACGATTACTGCATCGGATAACGCTACAGCGCCCGATGGCGCTGTAGGGGTTCTCGATGCATCCGATGTACTATCGGTGCAAACGGCAACGGGTACGCGATTTGTATTTAATCCGGATCCTGATCCGCTAACAATCACAGCGGGGAATTCTTCATTAGTAACAATTCAAGTACAGGATGACTTTGGCAACATTGATACAAATTATCAAAATGATATAACACTGGTCACGGGAGTGACGTCAGTGAGTGGTACTGGACTAACCAACGGCCAGGCGCTAATTGATATCGTAAATGGTGAAGGAACGATCACATTAACGGACACAGTAGCGGAAACGGTTAATATGGCACTGTCCGACTCACAAGGAACGGGGTTGGTGGTGACGGATACGGCTTCGCTTGTATGGACTGCGGGAGCGGTGACTCAATTTACTATCACTGATCAGGCAAGTATCGTCGCAGGAACGAGCACACCATATACGGTAACCAGAAAAGATCAGTATGGTAATACCGTAACATCAGGAAGTAACCTTGTATATCTCTACAGTAATTCAACGGGTGCAAGCGCACGATTCCAAGCAACCGAAACAGGCACGAGCTCTATTTCATTTGTAACGCTTGCGAATGGATTTGCCTCAACTACGTTCTGGTACTATGACGAAGACGCAGGTACATGGGACATTACCGCATCAGATAATGCAACGACGGCTGACGGAGCGACGGGAATTGCTGATGCATCGGATTCACTCATAGTAACCGCAGCACCAGTTGTGGCAGACCGGTATATTATACTTGATCCACCAGACGCAGGATTGAATGAAAATATAGTTGTGATTATTCAGGCGCAGGACGCTGATGGTGGTTTGGATACGACGGTGCAAGAAGATGTATACCTCGCGTTTAGTACATCATCAATTACTTCGTCGCCAATGAAGCTAGATGGGCGTGCGCTTGTGAGTGTAGTAGATGGTATTGGAACTGTAACGATTTCTGACAGCGTTGCCGAGACGGTGCAATTGTCATTAGAGCGCTTAACTGGATCAACCTCAACGCTTGCGATAACCTCGACACAGGATGTTATGTTCTTTGTGCGACAAGTAGCGGTTGGGGGTGGTGGTGGTGGCGGTAGTGTATATGTCGCCCCGACAGTAACCTTTAGTGGGAGAGCATACCCTGGCGCAAGCGTTTCACTCTTTGCTCGTATCGGTGGCCAAGATATCCCATTGGAACGTAATATAGAGGTGCGGGCAGACGGCACGTTCACGATTGACTTCTCAGGAGCATTGCGCGGACTGGAATCGTTCGGGCTGGCAATTCTTGACAAGGACGGAAACGTTGCGCAGATAAAGACGTATACGATGGATAAGATAACAAGGGCAACCGAGCAGAAGAACCTGTATATTGCGCCAACGGCAGGCTTAATACAACGAACAGTAACTATTGGTAATAACGCAGGTATTGCTGGTTCTGCCGCGCCAGGAAGCGTGATTCGAGCAGAAGTCGATGGGCAACCAGTTGCCGCGCAAGCACAAGTGGGCAATGATGGGACGTATCGATTACTAGTAAACACAAACGGTCTTGCATACGGTGGTCACATTATCCGCATGAAGCAAGTGGATAAGGATGGTATCGAAAGCGACTGGTCTCCATCAAAAGTATTTATGGTGTCGCGTGCACTCGTAACACAAGCAGACCTTAACAATAATGGTGGCATTGATATTGGTGATTGGAGTATTTTCCTAACGCGATTCGCATCAACTGATACTGAAGCACGAAAACAGGTTGATCTTAATAATGATGGAAAGGTAGACATCTCAGACTTCAGTGTCTTTATTCGATCGGTAGTAAATAGATAATGCAGAGAAGTGACGCATATGGTATACTATAATAAAAGATCATTAATATGAATCGAGTTATGAAATATAAATTTGCACTTTTAGTTGCGAGCATAGCATTTCTATTTACAACAATACAGGCTGCATCTGCAGCAACATTGCAGTTGAGCACAACAAAAGATACGTTTGTAATCGGGGATCAGTTTACCGTAAGTGTATTAACGGACAGTGAAGGAGTTGGAGTGAATGCCGCACAAGGAACCGTACAAATTTCAAAGGATGTTCTCGAGATTGTGAGTGTTGATAAAACAGGGTCTGTATTTAATTTTTGGCTTACCGAACCGACATTTTCGAATGATTCGGGGCAAGTGAGTTTTCTTGGGGGTTCAACGAGCGGATTTTCCGGACGATCATTACAAATCATTAAGATCACATACAAAGTGAAGGGGAGCGGTAAAACCGACATCGTCTTTACCGATGGGGCAGTAACTGCAAGTGACGGAAGTGGAACGAACGTGCTCTCTTCGATGAGGGGGTTGTCAATTACAAGCGTTCCATCGACAGAACTGGAGACAATAGCACCTAAGCCAGTACAGATTGTGCGTCCTGCTGAGCCAGCAGCACGCGTACCGGCAAAGCCAGAAATACAAGTAGCAGGGTATCGCGACCCAGAAGCGTGGTACAACTTTGCAACTCGATTTTCTGCATCATGGCAGTTGTCTAACGATATCACAGCTATCGCAACCGAAGTAAATAAAGATCCAACATTTATTCCTACCGAATCGGAAGGATTATTCGATAATAAAATTTTCCAACCGCTTGGAGAGGGTGTGTGGTATCTGCACGTCCGTTTCCGAAATAATGTCGGATGGAGTCAAACACTCCATTATCGTATTGCAATCGATTTAACGCCACCACCAGCATTTCAGGCAAAAATTCGCGAAGGAGGTGTAACTGATCATCCAGATCCTACGATTGAATTTGCAGCAAGTGACGGACTGTCAGGATTAAAAGGATACTATATTCAAGAAAATAACGGAGAAGTAAAGGACGTCACAGAATCTCCGTATAAACTTGATTTACATAAACCAGGGCTCTACACGGTTAAGGTTGGAGCAATAGACCGAGCGGGTAATAGCGTTGAGAGCATTCTTTCACTTGAGATTTTACCGATAGAAGCACCGAAGATCACCTCAATAACAAGAAATATTTTTGTTGGAGAAGGGAACCTAGAAGTCCTTGGGTTCGCGATTCCCGATGTCGGGATAAGTGTTTCCGTTCGAACAGAGGGGGGGCAGGTAGAGCAATTAGTTGATACGCATGCAGATGATCATGGAAGCTGGGCCGTATCAATGGATAAGCCGCTTAAGACAGGGAAATATATCGTTGAAGTTATTGCAAAAGATGCACGGGGCGCATTAAGCTTGCCAGTAACATCTGAGGTAGTTACCGTGAAACAGCGCCCTGTGTTAATTTTAGGATCGCTTGAGATAACCCAGTTCTGGTTCTTTACGTTACTGATTGTGATATTATTAGGAGGCTTTGGAGCGGCATGGCTCTACGTGCGATTAAAAGAAGCACAGCAGGCGCGCAAGGTAATCATCGCACAACGAGATATCGCTAATGCAATCGCAACTATTAAAAAAGATGTAGATGGTATTTTAGCAAAATATGCAGATGATAAGATCGACGAAACGGAAGTTTCTGAAATCCAGTACTTGGCAAAGAAAATAAGCACGAATCTTGACCGAGCTCGTAAATACATCGTTGAGGATATCGGGGATATTAACAAATAAGGAGATATCCTGTATACTTAACAAATAAGGAAAGGTAGATTATACTGAAATTATGCATAAAATTGTTATCGTCGAAGACGAGGAGGCTCTAGCAAGAGTGCTTAAAGAAAAATTTGAAACCGAAGAGTTCCAGGTAGAGCTCGCAATGGATGGAAAAGTAGCACTCCCAATCATTCAAAAAATGAAGCCGGATCTTGTTCTACTTGACTTAATGCTTCCAAAACGTGATGGAATAGACGTTTTGCGAGATATTAAGGCGGATCATGACCTTGAAAACCTTCCTGTTATTGTACTTTCGAACCTAGACGGTGACGAGGATATAAAGCAGGCAATTGCGCTCGGCGCAAAGGATTACTTCGTAAAAAGTCAGCATCCAATTAAAGAGGTTGTGGAGAAAGTTAAGGATTTCTTGATCAATCCGCAGCAATATAAATAAAAATAGAGAAAACCCTCACAGCGTGAGGGTTTTTAGTGATGCCACGAAAGAAATATGGTATACTGCCGTAGTAGAATGTGACAAAAAGTTGCTTTTATGCTCAATGTTGGTATGCTCAGGGGTGGTATCGCTAAAAGCACGGATAGGAGAATACAACTATGAAAAACAGACATTATTATGATGTAGCAGTTATCGGGGGCGGACCTGCTGGAATGATGGCAGCGGGACGCGCAGCAGAGCTCGGAGCACGAGTTATTTTGGTTGAAAAAAATACTGAGCTCGGTAAGAAGCTGCTTATTACAGGAGGCGGAAGGTGTAATCTTACGAACGCTGAACCTGATGCAAGAAAGTTTGTCGAAAAACTTGGAAAGAACGGCAAATTTTTCTTTTCACCCCTTGCAACATTTGGGACACAACAAACAGTTGAATTTTTCGAGCGATTCGGAGTAAAGACAAAAGTAGAAGACCGCAGTCGAGTATTCCCAGTTTCCAATGATGCTGCCGACGTACTAAAAGCGCTCGAGGAGTATATGCGCAATGGGAAGGTGTTTGTGTTTAAAGAGGCGGTTGCAGCTGGATTTAATAAGCGAGAAGACCGGTTAACGCAGCTTATTTTGAAAGGAGCAGATGTTGAGGCAGGTGCATATGTACTTGCAACAGGGGGGCGCTCAAGGCCAGAGACAGGGGCAACCGGCGAAGGGTTAAAATGGGCCACTGCCCTAGGGCACCACGTGCTTAATCCATTTCCCGCACTCGTGCCATTAAAAATAAGCGATAACTGGGTCAAGTTGACGCAAGGACTAAGCATGGATAATGTAGCGGTAACGCTGCGCGTAAACGGAAAAAAGGACGCTGCACGAACAGGGAACATTTTGTTTACCCACTTTGGTATGAGTGGCCCGGCGATTTTAGATATCAGTAAGCGTGTGGGTGAAGTGTTAAAAAATAAAACAGATAATGTCATCTTAACGCTCGACCTTAAGCCAGCGATGTCTATTGCACAGCTTGACGAGCGATTGCAGAAAGATTTCAAGAAATTCCAAAATAAAGCATTTCGCAATAGTCTTGATGATTTACTCCCAAGAAAGCTGATCCCGGCGATTATTAAGATGACGCAAATAAATCCAAATAAGCCAGTGCACGAAATAACACGTGAGGATAGATTGAAACTCGTTAAATTGTTAAAAGACTTGCGTATGAGCCCAATCGGATTACTTGGATTTGATAAAGCGATTGCTTCGAGTGGAGGTGTCGATTTAGCAGAAGTTGATTCAAAAACCATGGGGTCAAAGATTATAAAGAATTTGTATCTCGCAGGAGATGTGCTTGATATTGACGCACCAACCGGAGGATTCAACCTACAACTCTGTTGGAGTACGGGGTATGTTGCAGGTGAATATGCCGCACGAACAGCGGGACGAAAAGAAGAAGAATAAAATATATGAACATCGGGATCATTGGAGCGCGTGGATGCGTGGGATCAGCGCTCATCGCACAACTTATAGCTACCACAGAGCATCGGGTTATTGCGTCGTATCGGCGAGAAGAAGAAACCGGCCTAGTGCATGAGCGAGTGCAATGGAAGCGAATAAATTTATATGATGATTTAGCGACCGAAGAGTTTTTAGAAGGGGTTGATGTCCTCGTGTATTTAGTGCATTCGCTTGCCGCAAAAGATTTCGAAGCAATGGATCACGCGTTTGCGAGTCGAACAGGAAAATTCGCCAAAAAGATGGGGGTAAAGAAGATAATCTACCTCGGAGGAATTATTCCTGCAAAAGAGGGACTTTCCAAACATTTACGCAGTAGACAAGATACGGGCAAGGCACTTGCAAGTGCGGGCGTTCCTGTCGCCGAGGTACGCGCAAGTATCTTATTAGGCTTATGTAGTGTTTCATATCAAATGGTGTACTGGCTTTCAAGGCGATTACCAATTCTCATAATGCCAAAATGGAGCAAAACAAAATGCTCCCCAATTGCGTTAGAAGATGCAGTTGCTATGATTGCGGCATTGATAAATCGAGATGAGGTAGGACATGAAATTTTTGAAATTGGATCAGAGGTAATGGGCTATGATGAGTTACTTATGCGCAGCGGAAGTATTGTACGAGGAAAAAAGAACCGATTGCTCCATATGCGACTATTTCCCATATCACTTGCCGCAATGGCAGTGCAAAGGATCACGGGGGTGCCAAGAAGAATTGCATCGGCACTTATGGGAAGTCTAAAAAATGATTCAATGGCAACACATAATCGTTTTACGGAAATAGTCGGGAGAGATCCACAATTAATTGACGCAGTTTTAAAAAGGCTCGCGAAAGATATGCAGCGCAAATAAGAAGCGGTATTACTTGCTCCGTTATGGCGCGTATGATACAATACTACTAAGATCTTTTGTTTGAAAATTGAGTGAGGACTTTTTCAAATAAGGGTATCAAACTATAAAAGACGCCTGTCATTCGATAGGCGTCTTTTATAGTATAAGGCTACGTGAGTATATTATTTTTCAAATTAATGGGATAATACCAATATGGATACAAACGAACTAGTAATACTTATAACCAAGCTTGATGAGCAGCAAAAGAAGATGGATCAGATATTTGTTTCGGTTGAAAAAACGCGCAATTATTTTAAGTGGACACTTATTATTAGTATCGCAGTGATCGTATTGCCAGCGATTGGACTCATGTTTGCAATCCCAGCATTCTTAAATACACTACAGATACCTGCGGGACTAGGGCTATAAGCGTATGATTAACTATGGGTTTTGGAAAAAACTGAAGAAGCCAATTTTTGCACTTGCGCCGATGGCGGGAGTAACTGATGCCGCATTTCGCTTTATGATTGCAAAATATGGCAAGCCCGATGTTATGTGGACAGAGTTCGTTGCATGTGATGGCCTCTGCTCACAAGGAAAAGATGCGTTATTGCGCGATCTGCAATATGACAAAAAAGAACGCCCTATCGTGGCGCAAGTTTTTGGCGCAACGCCAGAACATTTTTATCAGACAGCCCTATTAATGCAAGAACTCGGGTTTGATGGTATTGATATTAACATGGGGTGCCCCGATAAAAACATACAGAAACAAAATGCCGGAGCAAAGTTAATACAAAGCCCAAAGCTGGCGCAAGCAATTATTACAGAAACAAAGCGGGGAGCCGGGAAGTTGCCCGTGTCAGTAAAAACGCGTATCGGATACACAAAAAATACGCTCGATGAATGGTTACCGTATATTTTAGAAACCGAGCCAGCCGCAATTACTATTCATGGACGAACGAAGAAAGAAATGTCGGATGTGCCTGCACATTGGGATGTTATCGCACATGGAGTTGCGTTAACAGAGCAGTATTATGGAGGAAAAGATCGCCCGTTCGTATTGGGTAACGGCGATGTGCAAACATTGGAAGAAGCATTTGATAAGGTAAGGCAGTATGGTGTTGATGGAGTAATGGTAGGGCGAGGTATGTTTGGCAACCCCTGGTTTTTTGCAGATAAGGACAAGGCAAAGAAGAGGGGAAGTGTTGTGACAACAGAAATACTCCTGCAAGAAAAGATAGCGGCTTTACTAGAACATACAGAGTTGTTTGAACAGTTTTTTGGGATGGGAAACCGTTTTGATGTAATGAAGAAACACTATAAGGCATATATACACGGATTTGATGGCGCAAGGGAATTGCGCGCAAAACTTATGGCTTCTCGCGATAAAAATGACGTTACGAATACATTGCGCAAAGAAGGATATCTGTAATAAATAAGCGAGATGGAGTATACTGAAGCTATATGAAAATCGCACAACAATTTCCACAATTCAAGAAAGAAAGGGCGTTACTCATTGTAACCGGCACGCAAGAGGCTGAGTTCTATCTTGCAGGGGATGGCGTTATCGAAAAGATTGAAATGTTTCGAGTGCCGAAAATAAAGTTTTCAGATAGAGAAGGCCTTTCGGTAAGAACCGGAAAAACAGGGGTAACCGGAGGAAGCTCGAATTCACCTAAGGAACTATACCAGCAGGCGTTTGTAGCGAAGTTTAAAGTAACTGCAAAGGATGTTGTTACACGAGTGCTCCCTACCCAGATAACAATCATCTCGCCGGTAATCGCAGAGATTGAACAGCTCTTACCCGTGACCGCAAAGAAGCTTGTGACGATGCGCTTGAAAAAGAACGTATGTGAACGACACATGGAAGAAATCCTAGGGCATGTGCAGAAAGAATTGAGTAAATAAAAAACAAACCCCTAGGGGTTTGTTTTTTTATTCTTCAGTAACAACTTCTTTTACTTCTGGTGTAGTGTAATGCTTTTCCTTGATTACTGCATTGAGGAGACGCTTTACAGCGTCGAGGCTTTCCCAGTTGTACACCGAGATAGGAATGACCGTCGGATTGAGTTTTTTTAGTAACGCAATCTTTGCATCAAGTTCCGGCTCGCTAACCATATCACTCTTACTTAAGAACAAATATTCTTTTTTCGTAAGCAACGCGGGGTTATGCGCACCGAGTTCTTTACGAATAATTTCGTAATCATGCACTGGGTCGAGAGAATCAGCAGGCACAAGGTGGAATAATATTTCCGTACGCTCGATATGGCGAAGGAATTTATCTCCCAATCCTTTTCCTTGACTTGATCCTTCGATAAGCCCAGGAATGTCTGCCAGAATCAATTCATAGTAAACACCAAGGCTTGGCTCTAATGTTGTAAATGGATAGTTTCCAACCTTGCTTTGTGCATTAGTAAGTTCATTAAGAAGACTCGATTTACCGGCACTCGGAAGCCCAATAATACCAACGTCGGCAATAAGCTTTAACTCAAGGCGCAGCATAAACTCTTCCCCTGGTGTACCATTCTGATACTGCACAGGGCTGGTATTGGTTGAAGATTTGAAATGGAAGTTACCACGACCACCTTTGCCGCCCTTTGCAATCACAATACGCTCGTTGATTTTTACGAGTTCGTAGTCGGCGCCTGTTGTCATATTGTGGATGATTGTACCGACCGGCACCTTGAGGACAAGATCAACGCCCGTGTGCCCATCGTTAAACTGCGGCTTTCCCGGTTCGCCACTTTCTGCAGAAATCTCTTTCTTGAAGCGAAATTGGTTCAATAAGCTAAGATCTGAGGCGGCCTCAACAACGACGTCTCCGCCGTTACCGCCGCTTCCGCCCGCAGGTCCGAGGCTCTTCATGTTTTTGTTAAATGCAACCGCCCCGCGCCCTCCTCGGCCAGAGCTCACCTTGATTACAACATCATCGATTAACATAGTGGGTATACTATAGCAGATACCAAAGATATTGACAAGGTCACGAGTTTGTTATATATTCCTCGCAGTACCTATCGCCAAGAAAGGAGGAAGAGCCCCATGTGGACAAACCGTACCTACGCACTTCGCCCGGTAACCCGCTGTAAAGAAGGTTGCCGACGATCGGGTAACGGGTGTATGTAGCCCCGTTGCCCTGCTCACGCAGCAAACACCCTGATTTCGGTCAGGGTGTTATTTTTTGGTGACATTCCTAGAGAAACAGTATATAATTTGCATATGAACAAGGAGCTAATCGAGCAGGTGCAAAAAATGATGGCCACACTCCTAGGAAAGGTGGGGGATAAGCCGCTTACAGTGTTATCGCAAAAATATTGCGATGAAATAGCACACCTTGCTGGAAATTGGATTCTCGACGAGCTTCCCCATGCGCGCATCTATGTGATCAAGGGTATTATTGATCGAAGTGCGCATCATGATTTATTAATCGTTGAATATGGAGGAAAGGCATATTTAATCGATCCAGTTATTTGGCGATTCTTTAAAACAAAGAAATCGATATTGGTTGCAACAAAGCATACAATGCCAGAACTCCTTAGTGAGATTCAAAAAATATACAAAGGCATTTGGCGCATTTCAGATCGCGTAGAAAAGAGCGGGTTTGAGCGCCGATTAGAATGGGAACGTCGCATTGAAACAAAAGTAGACGAAGGCATACAAGAGATGGCAATTAAGGAGGCAAAATGACCGTTTAATCGCGGTCATTTTTTATGGTATGATAGTAAGAATATGACGAACGAAGCATTCAAAAACGCATACGCTAAACTCAATCCGCAACAAAAAACCGCCGTAGACACCATAGAAGGACCCGTTATGGTTATTGCAGGCCCTGGGACAGGCAAGACGCAAATTCTTACCCTACGCATTGCGAATATTTTGCGCACAACCGATATGGAGCCGAGTAGCGTATTAGCGTTGACGTTTACAGAATCGGGCGTTGCTTCTATGCGCCGTCGGCTTATGGATCTTATCGGAGGGCCAGCATATTCCGTAGCCATCAATACATTTCACGGATTCTGTAACGATGTTATAAAAGACTACCCAGAAGAATTTCCCCGTATCATTGGTTCGGAAAACATTACCGATGTCGATCAGATTCGCATTCTTGAAGATGCAATCGAAACAATCCCGCTCGCTGAGTTGCGACCTTTTGGCGATACATTGCATTATTTAGGCGCCATCTTAATGGCCATTAATGAACTGAAACGCGAAGGCGTTAGTGCTGATAGATTCACGCAGGAGGTGGACAAAGAGCGCGAACGATTTGAGCACATCGAAGACCTTTATCACGACAAGGGTGCGCACAAAGGGAAAATGAAAGGACACTATCAGAAGCTCGACAAAAGCATCAGAAAAAATGCCGAGCTTGCATTGGTATACGCCTATTATCAAAAACGACTAACTGACGATAAAAAATATGATTATAGTGATATGATCATGGAAGTGCTTGAGGTGCTTACAACTAATAAGAACCTCTTATTAATGCTGCAAGAGCAGTATCAGTATATTCTTGTCGATGAACACCAAGATACAAACAACGCACAAAACAAGATTATTGAATTGTTGTGTAACTTTCATCCCAATCCAAATCTGTTTGTAGTGGGTGACGAAAAGCAGGCAATCTATCGTTTTCAAGGAGCATCGCTTGAAAATTTCCTCTACTTCAAGAACCTGTATCCAGAGGCTGTATTAATTGTGCTTGAAGAAAATTATCGATCAACGCAAACGATCCTTGATTCGGCGCACAATGTCATCCCTGGGAAAAAGGAGCTGAAGGCAAATGTAGCGCACACAGAAGCACCCATACGCATTTTTAATTGCGCCGATGAGCAGGTGGAGCGTTATCTTATTGCAAAAGATATTGCAAATCATATTGCCGCTGGAGTTGCAGCAGATGAGATTGCGGTGCTATACAGAAATAACCGAGATATGGATCCGATTGCGGACATGCTGCAAAAAATGCAGATACCTTTTACGGTTTCATCCGATCAGGATATTTTAGAGGACGAGGATATTCGAAAATTACTCATGCTATTGCGCGCAGTGAATGAGTTCGGTTCACAGGAGTCTTTTATTGAAGCAATGCATGTGGACTTTTTAGGTATTGATCCACTTGATCTGTATAAGGTCATGGATTATGCAAATCGAAGCAAAGTGTCAGTGTATGAAGTAGCGCGCTCGTTAGACGTCTTACAGACTCCCGACCTTAAGCTCGAAAAGCCCCAGATTATTAACGCATGGTATGGGAAAATTGCGCAATGGAGTGTGGTGAGTCGCAATAAAGGATTAGCCGAACTGTTCGAAATTGTTATGCGAGAGTCAGGATTTTTAGGGCATATATTGGCAAGTGAAAATCCTGTAGAAAAAATAGAGGTTGTGGGTGGGCTGTTCGAAGAGATTAAGAAGTTAATCGAAGCGCATCGAGAATATGGCCTCGCTGATTTCTTTGCGTATATCGAAACATTAAAAACGCACAACATTCGCATCAAGAAAAGTATAGCCGGGCATGGCTCAGGCAAAGTACGTTTAATGACCGCACACAAATCAAAAGGGCTTGAATTTGAATACGTATATATTATTAATGCATTTGATGGCCATTGGGGTAATAAACGCAAAAAGACCGGATTTGAGCTACCAAAGCGACTATTCTCACTCGCAGGGAGTGATTTCACAGAGGAGGAGGACGAAAACGCAGACGAGCGAAGACTCTTTTACGTTGCGTTAACGCGAGCAAAGAAAGAAATCGTTATTACCTATGCGGCAATAAATAGTAACGGCCGCGCACAGCTCCCGTCACAATTTATCGGAGAGTTGCGAGAGGATTTGCTTACACAAGCGGATGCCGCACCATACGAGGCGGAGTTAGGCGCACAAAAAGAATTATTATTTGCGCCGCGCATGTTAAGTGGCGTTGATATCAAAGATAAGGAATACATCCGAGAATTATTTTTGCGCAATGGATTTTCTGTTACCGCGTTGAATAACTACCTCGAATGTCCATGGAAATATTTTTATACAAACCTGCTTCGCATCCCCAAGGCACCCAGCAAGCATCAAATGTATGGGATCGCGATCCATAGTGCGTTAAAAGATTTCTTTGACACCATAAAAGAGCGCGAGGTGGACAAACAATTCTTGTTGGATAAATTTACGTACTATCTTACACGACAACCGCTCGTAAAAAGTGAGTACGAGGAATCGCTCGCAAAGGGCTTAAAAGCGCTAGGTGGATATTACGACACCTACAAAGGTGCATGGCGAATAAACGCATTGACCGAATTTGCGGTGAACGGAATCATGCTAACGCCAGAAATTCGATTAACGGGAAAAATCGATAAGATAGAATTTATCGGTGCGGGTAACGAAGTAAACGTAGTCGATTACAAAACAGGAAAACCAAAATCGCGTAACGATATTGAAGGAAACACACAAGCGTCAGAGGGCAACATTAAACGCCAATTGATATTTTATAAGCTACTACTCGATCGCCATGAGGACGGCAAATATCGAATGCTCTCAGGCGATATTGATTTTATAGAACCAAACGAAAGGGGAGTATATCGCAAGGAGATGTTTGAGATAGTACCTGAAGAGCTTACAGCGCTCGAAGAAGAAATTAAACGAGTAGGGCAAGAGATTCTCGACGGCATCTTTTGGGAGAAGCGGTGCGACGACGCAGAATGTGAATATTGCGCACTGCGCGATATGATGCAGTAAGTTGTTGCACAGTACATAAAATAGAGTAGAAGTGGTATACTAATATCACTATGACAAAATCACAAAAAATAGCATTGCTTCTTTTGCGTGTCTCTCTTGGGTTTTTGTTTCTCTACGCTGGTATCGCTAAGCTCATGAATGCAGCATGGACGTCAGCCGGATATCTTAAAGGGGCGCAGTTTATGTCAGGATTCTATCAGTGGCTCGGAGCGCCACAGAACATTGTATGGGTTGATTTTTTGAATGAGTGGGGGCTATTCCTTATCGGAGCAGCATTACTGCTTGGGTTCGCTACACGAGCAGCATCGTTGTTCGGCGCAATAATGATGGCGTTGTATTATATTCCAGTACTTAAATTCCCGTATGTAGGAGAACATTCATACATCGTAGACGAGCACATTATCTACATTGCTGGCTTCATTGTGTTAATGGTGTTTAATGCGGGCAGTAACTGGGGCATTGATGGCATGATTGAACGTTCAAAAATGATTCCTGCGAAATGGAAAAAGTGCCTTTGGTGTAAATAAAAAAGATCCGCCGGAAACTCCGGCGGTTTTTTGACAAAAAAGATTTGATATGTGACTCTATAGCCAGAACTTAATACCAACGAGAGGAGTTAAACCCGATGATAGAAAGAGCCGTTATCTTTGACCTCGATGGAACATTGGTCGACACACAAAATGACTACCATGCGCGTTCAGAAGCAAGTGTATTAAAAAGACGTGGCATAAAAGTTGACCTCGAAGAGATTACAAGGCTATTTGCAGGAAGAAGTACGCGTGAAATGTTTCGGCATTATGCGCCGAATCATGACCCGAACGTTCTGTGGGACGAAAAATGGATCATGATGACTGCAATCGCGCGGGCAAAAAAAATTGAGCCGATGCCGTTTGCCAATGAGCTTGTCCGCACGTTGCATGCGCACAACATACCAATCGCGGTCGCATCGGCATCTCCGATGAGCTGGATAACCGCATGCATGGAAAGCGCGCGTCTAAGCCCTTGGTTCGCCGATCGTTATACATCGGGACATGAAGTTGCGCAGAATAAGCCTGCACCCGATGTGTTTCTACTGGCAGCTGAACGCTTGGGCGTTCGCCCTATTGATTGCGCTGCAGTCGAAGATAGCATTGCAGGCGTTCACGCTGCTTCATCAGCCGGCATGAGAGTCTACTGGCTCACCGAGAGCCGGGAAACATTTCCCGGTGCTCGCAAGATCTCCTCTCTAAAACAGCTCATGTAGAGCTTCCAAACCGCCGGAAAATCCGGCGGTTTTTTGTTTGACAAAATAGCACGAAAGTGATATTTTATTTTCAGCAGTTTGGCTTTTAAATAAATAGAGAGAAAAGGAGCTCGCATGTTTACCGACGAGAGGAAGGCGGAGATACTCCGCGAAGCAAAGGGAATATTTTTTAAGGCGATGCTTGCTGGATGGGTCGGCGAAGACCTCGGGTCCTGCAAAATGGAAGACGAGAACAACGGAGTAGCTATCGAATTCATCGATGGGGACTATCGCGTTCTCGACCGTTACTACACAACTCCTTACTCGGAAGCGTCATTCGGAACAACCATCATCTTTTACCAAGGAAATCCAATCTGGATGATGCACTACGCAGGGTTATACAAGGGGATAGAAGCGGTTCGCTTTTTGCGAGAAGTACTCGCAAAGGCATACCAAGCTAAAGAGTTCTTCGGAGGGCGCGGATGCAGCATGTTCGCCGATTACGCAAGAGCGCTTTGGTATACCAACGCCATAGAAAAAGATCGGGATGATTTCCAGTATTTCAAAGGGCGCGAAGAAATAACCGGAATGGATGGGCTAACAAAACTTGGCTTCCACGAGTATTCCGGCAGGAGCCTTTTCTAGAATAACGCCGCCCTTCACTGGGCGGTTTTTTTATACGAAGAGCAATTTAAATTTCCGAACAACGAAGGTGCTTGTATTTTTAGGCGCGCCTGTAAAAATAACTGTCAAAATGACTCATGTATTTTAATTTCCGAACATGGAAATATTTCGGATTAAGGGCGCATTAATTCGTATTCCCCGAGCATCCGTAAAAATGACGGGTAAAATAGGCGAAAAAAATTTCCTCAAAAACTGGGTTGTTTGAGCGGTGCGCAGGAGCGAGTTCACAGTTTTGTTAGAAATTTTCGAGCCTATTCCGTCATTTTCGGCGCTCGAAGTTTTTGACGTACTTTTTTGAAAAAGTACGAAAGCCTGGATTCCCGCCTGCACGGGAATGACAAGCATCGGGAAGTATTTCGGAAGCCTTAAAAAGGCTGGACAATTTTCAACCTTTACGTTATAATGGTAACTCAATTAATAGATACTGCCCCCAAGGGCTTTTTTATATGGAAATCCGCAATATTGCGATTATCGCACACGTAGACCACGGCAAAACAACACTCACCGACGCAATCCTAAAACAAACAGGAGCCGCTGTTGAAGGAGTAAGCATGGACAGCAACACGCTTGAAAAAGAGCGTGGTATTACTATCTATGCAAAAAATGCATCGATCATGTACAAAGGTACAAAGGTCAATATTGTGGATACCCCAGGACACGCCGATTTCGGATCTGAAGTAGAGCGCGTATTACGCTCCATTGACTCCGTATTATTGGTTGTTGATGCACAAGAAGGCCCAATGCCACAGACACGATTCGTATTGAAGAAGTCGCTCGAGCTCGGATTAAAGCCGATTGTTATTATCAATAAAATCGACAAGCCAGCCGCAAATCCAGAAGAAGCACATGAGATGGTTCTTGAATTATTTATGGACTTAGGAGCAACCGATGAGCAGCTGAACTTTACCACTGTCTATGCAATCGGGCGCGAAGGTATTGCAAAAAAGAACTTGACTGATGATTCAAAAGATCTGACCCCATTATTAGACGTAATCATTGACGAAGTTCAGCCAAGCCATATGCGTGATGATGCACCTTTTCGTGCACAGCCATTTAACTTGGCGTATGACAATTTCTTGGGTCGACTTGCGATCGCACGTGTCTATGAAGGAACAACAAAAGTGGGCGATACGCTCATTATCAAAAAGCCAACAGGTGAAACACGCACCGGTAAAATTACAAAACTCTTCACCTTTAAAGGCCTGGAGCGCATCGATTCACTATCAGTAAGCTCAGGTGATATTGTTATGATTGCAGGGTTACCAAACATCGACATTGGCGAAACATTGTGTGTAAGTGCAGACCAAGAAGCACTGCCAGCAATCGCAATTGATGAGCCTACAATCTCGCTAAACTTCTTGGTAAACGATTCTCCATTTGCAGGAAAAGAAGGTAAATTTGTAACAACACGACAGATTAAAGAGCGCCTAGAAAAGGAGCTTGAAGTTAACGTCGGCTTAAAAGTAGATTTTTCTGGCGGAGATACCTTTAAGGTATACGGTCGTGGAGAAATGCACATCGCAATTCTTTTGGAAAACATGCGTCGCGAAGGGTACGAGCTGCAAGTATCGCAGCCACAGGTTATTATGCGAGAAGAGGATGGGAAGAAAATGGAACCATACGAAGAGGTTGTTATTGACGTACCAGAAAAAATGGCTGGTGTTGTTATCGAAACACTCGGAAAGCGTCGCGGTATTATGACGCAAATGAAGCAGATCGAAAGCTACACGCGCGTCTTGTTCGAGATTCCTACACGAGGACTACTTGGCTATCGCGGACAGTTTACAATTGATACGCGCGGCGAAGGAATTTTATGTAGCCGGTTCATCGGATTTCGCCCATTTGCAGGAGAAATCGTAAAGACAGAATTAGGGTCTATGATTTCCATGGTAGCGGGTAAGGCGCTTGCGTTCTCGCTCGCAAACTTACAGGAACGCGGCACACTCTTTATCGATGCCAACACTGAAGTGTACGAAGGTATGGTCATTGGCAATACTGCAAAGGGACAAGACATGACCGTTAACCCAATCAAGGGTAAGCAGCTCACAAACATGCGTTCGTCACGAGCTGATGAAGCTATCCAACTAATTCCACCACTTACCGTATCATTAGAACGCGGCCTCGAAGTAATGGCTGAAGATGAATATCTCGAAGTTACTCCGAAGAGCATTCGATTACGCAAAAAATATTTAAACGAAACTGATCGAAACAAATCAGCAAAGGGCAAATAATGATTTTCAATAACAGCGCTCGAGGCGCTGTTATTGCATAAAGGGATTGTTCTTTTGTACAATAGAGAAAAGATAATCATATATACAGAACTATGAACAATAAAGAAGGCATCGCAATCGTGATCTTCTTGGTACTGCTCGTTATTGGAGTTGGAATCTACGGAAAATCCGACACCACAAAAAAAGATACGGGTTCAGTAACAAAGCAAACGCAAATAACTTCACCTAATACAGAACCAAAAAAACCTATGGAAACCACAGGATCACAAAAAACTAAAATCGAAGTAACACTACAGACAACTGCAGGCGCAATTGTAATCGCGCTCAATACCGACCAAACACCGAAAACGGTTGATAATTTTGTAACGCTCGCTAAAAAAGGGTACTACGATAACACAATATTTCACCGCGCAATCAAAGGGTTTATGATCCAAGGAGGGGATCCACGAGGGGATGGCACGGGTGGCCCAGGATATACGTTTGCGGATGAACCATTCGTTGGAGAATACTCACGAGGAACAGTGGCTATGGCAAACGCAGGGCCAAACACAAACGGCAGCCAATTCTTTATCATGCACGCCGATTATGCATTACCAAAAAATTACACCATTTTTGGAAAAGTAATTCAGGGTATGGATGCAGTAGATGCAATCGCAAACGCACCAGTGACCATGAGTCGCGGTGGTGAGCCATCTGCCCCTGTTAGCCCAGTAAAAATTCTTTCTGCAACAGTTAGGGAGGAATAAGTAATATAAAAATCCCCATCTCTGTGATGGGGGATTTTTATATTACGTAACGACACGGTTGACAGACTATCGTGTATATGTAAAGATAGCGACTCACTCGCACATTTCAAATTTATTTTTATATTGCCTTGGCAAGGGGCATATACGAAACCATTCACTTTTAAGGGGTGTCACTTGAACTACACCGAACGAATATACACGGTCCCGAAGTTCGTAGCGGAAGTCGGCAACATGAACCTCAGGCAGATTTGCGGTATCGCTGTGGAGGGAAATGTGGTGCACGTGCAGACGCTGGACGTGCCTGTTTCCATCGAAAGTAAGAAAAGTCTCATCGTCCCTGCTATGCGCTTTTCACAGTGCGCGGCAATTACCGCCATCAAAAGCGCGCAACTGAAAAAACGGCTTCTGATTGTTGAGGTGATGGGCGCGATGACTGGACCGGTTAAGGAGGTTATCGCCGCTTTGGCAACGCAATTACATGTCCAAGACATTGTAACCGCATTTTTCCCGTGTGGAACGCCAAAGGAGCCGACCGAATATTTCTTCGGATTCGGCCTCGACCTGCTGCGAAAAGCAACCCCCGTGGCAAAGAATATCCGCCTTCTTAACGAGGGGAACGGGATACTATTTACTACGGGACCCTGCTTGAAGTATCTTGGGCTTTCGCAGATAAACGAGTGTTGGGAGCAAGTCGCAGTCACGATGTATGTGGCGCAAAAAAGCGTCGCGTTTCTCGGACGCGTACAGCCCGACAAAACAGCGGCACTGACGTTAAGCGATGAAACGACATTCATCGTAACAATTACGCGCACCGAAGCACATGTTGCTCCGTTTGACGGGTTCTGCCAAAAAGTGACCGCTGTTTTCGGACACCTGCAAGAGCAGGTCGTCGGAGCAACGCAAATCATCGCTGGAATCAAGGGGCAGGAGCTTATCCTGATTCCCGCGCGCAGATAACATTCACCGCCCCTTGCCAAGGTGTGTTCATCATGGACCGTAGCACTGCTACGGTCTTTTTTTACAGAAATTTTCTGCTATAATCGTATGGCGTACTCAATAAAAATAAATCCATAACTATGTTTGATTCATTTAAACAATTAAAACAGCTCAAGGAGTTGCAGAGCGCAATTCAGCAAGAAGAGGTAACGGTGGAGCGCGACGGGGTTACTATTAGCATGAACGGTGCTTTTGAAGTAAAGAAAGTTACTATTTCTGAAGACATCGCAGCAGCAAAATTGGAGGGCATTATGAAAGATACGTTTAATGATGCGGTTAAAAAAGCGCAGCAAGCAATCGCGGGAAGATTCGCAGCGATGCAGAAGTAACAAGACAATCTATGCTATAATACAAATCAGTACGCACAGGTACTGATTTTTATTATTTTTATGAAAGACATTTTTATACGGAATAGAAACATCGTAATAGGATTTATCTATCGGACTATCCTAAAGCGTATCTTTTTTGCAGCTGATCCTGAAGACGTACACGATGCGATGACACAGGTAGGTGTGTTTTTAGGTAACTACGCAATAACGCGAGCATTAACAAAAAGCTTATTTGCATATGCAGATCCAATATTGGAACAGAACGTTGCGGGTATTCGCTTTGCAAATCCAGTGGGACTTGCAGCAGGGTTTGATAAAGACGGCGTTCTTACGGATATTATCGGAGCAGTTGGCTTTGGTTTTACTGAAATTGGATCAATAACAGGGAATGCGTGCAAAGGAAATACACGACCACGCTTGTGGCGTATGAAAAAATCTAAAGGCCTTATTGTGTATTATGGGTTAAAAAATTCTGGGTGCGCTGCAATAGCCCATCGTCTTACGCAAAAGCAGTTTCGCACGCCCTTAGGGACAAGTATTGCAATGACAAACGATAGCACAACCGCAACGCAAGAGGCGGGTATTGCAGACTATGCAAAAGCATTTTCCGCATTTGCAACAATTGGAGATTACTTTACGATTAATATCAGTTGCCCAAACACTTGCATGGGAGAGCCATTTGTAGAACCAGGCGCACTCGACGCGTTATTGACACGGATTGATGCGATTCAAACTAAAAAGCCAATCTTTCTAAAACTCTCTGCAGATTTAACCGATGTACAAATCGATGCGATTATTGTTGTAGCTAAACAGCACCGAGTCCACGGGTTTATTTGCACGAATTTAACAAAAAACCGAGAAAATAAGCATATCAAGGACAAAAACATTCCCGCATATGGAGGCATGAGTGGCAAGGTAGTGCGAGATCGTTCTAACATAATGATTGGCCATATCTACAAGAAAACAAACGGCGCCTATTGTATCATCGGTTGTGGAGGTATTTTTTCAGCACACGATGCCTATGAAAAAATAAAACAAGGCGCATCGCTCGTACAACTCATCACGGGAATGATTTTTGAGGGACCTCAATTGATTGGCGAAATTAATCAGGGATTAAAAACATTACTCATGCGCGACGGACTTACAACCATCACTGAAGCAACCGGAGTAAACCATCGAGCAATATAATACATACCCTGTAGCTACGAGTAAAAAAGATGTATACTTACATAAGATAAGAAGTGTAGTAGTGCGAGTAACCAAACGTATGCAACCACGCATTTCATTTAAACGAAAACTTATTCTGACGATCAGCGTAATCGTACTATTTTTTGGAACGCTCGTGCTCATCATGACGTTTCAGATAAATAACAATATTGCTTCACAATTGGGCCTTAAACACGTTGAATCAATCGCGATACAACAAGGGTCGGCTGTCGAAGTAGTGTTTACAAATGCGGAGCTTTTCACAAAACAAATTGCTTCTCAGCATATCGTAGTTGATTATTTACAACAAAAAAGTCCAGCCTTGCAAAACCCCGCAGTGCTAGAAAGCCTTACTATGGCTGATGCAGGCCACACCTACGAGTCAATTAATATTATGGATATAAGTGGGGTAGACCTCGTATCCACAAATCCAATGGCAGTGGGGCAAAGTTTTGCATTTCGCGAATATTTTAAACAGGCCGCTGCGGGCACCCCCACCATGGAAGGGGCCATTAGTGCTGTCACTAAAACATTTGGATATTATTTTTCTCATCCAGTAATAAATGCGGATGGAAAGGTGCTTGGTATTATTGCGGTAAAGCTAAAACCAGACATACTTAATACTGCCGTAAGGCCAGCCGTGGCAGCAGCTGAGAGCACTTCGATGATTGTTGATGAGCATGGCATAGTAGTGCAATCAAATCGACCTGAAATGGTCTTTCGAAGCCTCGGGGCACTTACGCCCGAAGTACAGCGAGAGATTTCTGATGCAAAACGATTTGGCTCGATTGCCATCTCATCATTGCAATACGACACACTGGGAATTGATACAACAAAATTATTAAGGACGCAATCGCAAACGATTCACGACCCCGTGCATGAACGAGATGAGATTATCGGTATCACGCGTATCGGAAACACATCATTCGCCCTAGTTATCGAAGAAACGCGGGAAACATTTATATACACAGCAAAGCAGCTCGTTGTAATGGGCGGTATTATTATTGCACTCTTACTAATAATTATGAGCGTTATATTGGCATTTCTCATTGAGCGATTATTACGCCCGCTAGAAACAATCACCAAGGCGGTTGAACAGCTTAACCAGGGCAACTTCGCACAACCAATAGTAATTAAAACAGGTGATGAATTTGAACACATAGGAAATGCATTGGGAGCACTTTCGCAAAGGTTAGGGACTGTCTACGGAAATATCGAAGAGAAGATATGGGAACGCGCAGCTGATTTTGAAAAGTTTAAGCTTGCCGTTGAAAGCGCATCCGATCATATTATTATCACAGACCTCGACGGGCGTGTTATCTATGCAAATAAAGCCGCTGAAAATATTACGGGATACTCTCGAGCCGAGCTCGTAGGCAACCGCCCTTCATTGTGGGGTAAAATGATGTCCAGTGAATTTTATAAAGACTTATGGGAAACCATAAAAACAAAGAAAAAAGTTTTTGTTGGAGAGATAACAAATAAACGCAAAAACGGGGAACTTTACGTTGCAGAATTACGCATCACGCCGCTTATTATGGATAAAGGCCTATTGTATGGGTTTGTAGGTATTGAGCGGGACATTACGGTTCAAAAAGAAGTTGACCGAGTAAAAACTGAGTTTGTTTCTATTGCATCGCATCAATTACGCACACCGCTTGCGGTAATAAATTGGTATATAGAAATGCTGACGAAAGAAGAGGTAGGTACACTTAACAAGGAACAACGCAAATACCTTGAGCAAGTTTATCTAGCAAGTAAACGCATGGTGGAGCTAGTGAACTCACTCCTTAGTGTTTCGCGTATTGATATGGGAGCATTTTATGTAGAACCGGAACCGGTACTACTTGCAACTGTCATCGATTCGGTTCTCGAAGAGTCAAAGCAGATTATCGAAAAAAAGGCGCTCCATATTAAGACGGAGTATGACGCATCCCTTAAAGAAATGAGCGCAGACCCAAGCTTGTTGCGCGTTATATTCCAAAACCTTATTGGAAATGCAATAAAATACACACCACAAGGAGGTTCTGTTTCGATCAGCATTAAAAAACAACCAGATCAAAAGCACGTCGCGATCACAATCACGGACACAGGATATGGCATTCCCGCAAAACAACAATCGAAAATATTTACGAAATTTTTCCGCGCCGATAACGCACGGGAAAAAGAACCGGATGGGAATGGTCTTGGCCTCTATATCGTAAAGGCGATCATTAAAGAAATTAAAGGGTCTATTGAATTTACCTCTGAAGAAGACAAGGGCACGACATTCTCCATACTATTGCCACTCACAAGCCCGAAAAACACACGACAAAAAGAACCATCAGTAAAATAAAGCAATTATATGTTTAAGCGACGCACCATTGGATTTAAAATAGTGGGGAGTTTGGCAATTATTCTAACGCTTGTAATTTTTGCCAACATTGCTATTTTTATTACACAACGCAAGAGCATTACCGACGGCATATCAGCGGAATTAAGTTTGATCAACAACACGGGCGAAATCATTATTACAGACGCCATAGAACGTTTAACCTACAGAACAGCAGATTTTTCTTCGGACGGCTTTATTAGAGAAACAACACAACAGATAGTTGAAACGCGAGATGTAAAAGCAATGGAAGCACTGGGAAACCATCTAAGAAACAACAAGATGGTTCTTGATTCTGCAATATACGGCATTAATATTTTAGATGAAAATGGCATAGTTATCGCCTCAACAGAAGAGCAGGAGTTGGGGAAAGACGAATCAATATGGGTAACAAACCTTCAATCCGAAGATATTACCTACGGGGCGACTCGAGTAAGCGACTTCGCGATTACCGATAAGTTCAACCGCAGTATGATTGCGTTAACAGTTTCTGCTCCACTAATCGATACAACACAAGGAAGAAAGATTGGTACGCTTATAAATTTTGTAGATGCCGGAAAAGTTGCCAATATGATACGTACAAGAAATGCAGTGCTTGCGAGCGCCGGGGAGCGCTATGCCTTGATGTCGGTATTTATTACCAATAAAGATGGGTACATTGTTGATGAACGCTATTTTGATGGCTCGCGCTTAACACAACATCTTGATGTGTCTAAAAAAGCGTCCTGTGGCGAGCAAAAAGAGTACTATAATATTAATAATGTACTAGTAATTGGATCAGCGCTCTGTATTAATAATGGATGGACACTAATAACGGAGATTCCGCAGTCGCAAGCTTTGCAAGCAATCACCGAACTGCGCAATGATTTATTCTATCTTGCAGGAATTTTAGTGATATTTATTTTACTGATAACGTATTTTATGAATCGGAGAGTTATTGATCCGATAAAAATGCTCGCACTTTCGGCACAAAAACTCGGGGATGGCAATTTAGATATCCGTGCAAATATTACATCTCGCGATGAGCTAGGGGACTTAAGTAATGCGTTTAATAGCATGGCGCAAAAGTTGGAGGATTCCCATCGTGTACTGTTTCGAAAAATACGCGAGGTAACAAGCAATTTTGAGAAATTTAAGCTTGCAGTTGAGGGTACATCAGACCATGTAGTCATAACCGATAAAGAAGGCGTTATTTTATATGCAAACAAAGCGGCCGAGGAAATTACAGGGTATTCCAATAAAGAAATGGTAGGAAACCGCCCATCACTCTGGGGAAAACAAATGCCAGAAGAATTTTATAGAAATATGTGGCACACAATTAAAGAAGAGCGTAAGAATTTCCACGGGGAAGTGACTAACAAGCGAAAAGACGGACGATTATATATCGCAGAAACAAACATCTCTCCCATTTCCGATGAGCAAGGAGCATTATATGGATTTGTTGCGGTTGAGCGAGATATTACGCGACAAAAAGAAATCGACAAGTCAAAAACAGAGTTCGTGTCCGTCGCGTCGCATCAGCTCCGTACGCCACTGACAATTATTAATTGGTATATCGAAATGCTTACTGATCCAAAAGATATCACTCTTACGGATAAGCAAAGAAAATATCTTGAAGAAATTGAACATGCGAGTAAGCGCATGGTTGACCTTGTTAACGCATTACTTAATGTTTCTCGCATCGACATGGGTACGTTTATGGTAGATGTAGAAACGGTAGATTTTGTAGCAGCCATGGAAGACGCACTCAAAGAATTATCTCTACAAATTGCACGCAAAAAATTACATCTGATAAAACACTACGACAAGGCGATACCGCTCATTAATGCAGATCCGAGATTATTACATATAATACTACAGAATTTATTAACAAACGCAGTCAAATATACGCACGAGGAAGGAACTATTACAGTATCACTTGTTAAACAAGAAGAAACGGTGCTTATTACCGTTGCAGACACTGGCTTCGGCATACCAGCGCACCAGCAAGCTAAGATATTTACTAAATTCTATAGAGCAGACAATGCGCGTGCAAAAGAACCCGACGGAAATGGCCTAGGGCTCTACATTATAAAATCACTTATTGAAAGTTCTGGGGGAAAGATTTGGTTTACATCAGAAGAAAATAAAGGGACGGCATTTTATGTTGAAATTCCACTCAGAGGGATGAAATCTCGCGAAGGGAGCAGGCCGCTTGCTATGTAATGCATGCGAATGGAATTTTTATTGTATTAGCTATATACTATACACATGGAACAGCAGCCAGAGAAAACCATAAAAATACTTATCGCAGAAGACGAGGACGCAATGCGAAATGCGATCGCCGACAAGGTGCGGCGAGAAGGGTTTGCAGAGCCGCTCTTAGCAAAGAACGGCGAAGAGGGGCTTGCGCTTGCATTGCAAGAACATCCCGACCTATTGCTTGTTGATATTTTGATGCCGAAAATGGATGGCATCACAATGGTCAAGGAGTTACGTAAGGATGCATGGGGGGAAACGGCAAAGGTAATTATTTTAACCAATTTTGACACCACCGATGCAATGCTAAAGGATATTGTACTCGTTCAACCATCATATTATCTCCTGAAGTCGAACTGGAAGATAGATGATATCATTATTAAACTTAAAGAAGTCTTAAAAGCAATATGACAGAACAAATGGATACTAAAATAAAAAATGGATTATGGATCGTAGGTGCATTAGCAGTAGTAACAATTGCATACTCAGGGCTTGTCTATGCGCGAGCATTTTCGGAGTCAATTGAACCGTCATCATTCCGCAGTTTTTCCGTAACAGGAGAAGGAAAGGTAACCGCAATTCCTGATGTCGCCGAATTTTCATTTGGCGTAGTAACGCAGGGCGATAAAAACGTATCAGCAGCGCAAAAACAAAACACAGAAAAGATGAATGCCATCATTGGCTTCATTAAAGAACAAGGTGTTGAAGATAAGGATATCAAGACGCAGCAATTTAGTATTGAGCCACGATACCAATATTATGATTGCTCTCAAACAGTTATATGGGCAACAGGAGGTCCAACATCAGCAGCACGTCCGTGTCCTCCTCCTGATATCGTAGGGTATACAATTACACAAAGCGCACTCGTAAAGGTTCGTGATTTCGAAAAAATAGGGGAGATTATGGGCCAGCTATCAGAGAAAGGGGCTAACTCAATCTCTCAGCTTTCGTTCACGATTGACGAGCCAGCAAAAGTAGAGGCAGCGGCTCGAGAAGAGGCGATTAAGCAGGCACAAGACAAGGCGGAAGCGACCGCAAAAGCAGCAAGCTTCCGTATTGGAAAGTTGCTCAACATCGATGAAAGTGGCTATATGCCCGTACCAATGTATCGCGATGCAATGGGAGGATATGCAAAAAGCGTATCACTCGAAGTAGCACAAGCTCCATCCATTGAACCAGGGTCTCAAGAAGTAACGGTAACCGTATCACTTCGATACGAAATCCGCTAAACATAAAAACAGGCTTATCATACGATAAGCCTGTTTTTTTGCCCCGTAGTAGATTTTGGCATATGTAGTACATATGCGAATTATAAAAATAATGTTATTAAATTTGATTACATTAGGACGTAAAATACATTTAGATAAGGCGCATTATTGCGCTGCCAAAATTCATCCTGTAGTGAATTTCCGACTTGCTTTGCTTCGCCTGAAGGCGAATAGTCGAAAATCTACTACAGGATTCACTACAGGGTTTTTGACAAACACAGGGGAGGGGGTATACTGCAGACAGTAGCATTTCAAATCACATAAAAAGGAAGCGTAAGGTTGTTTAACCTCTAGCGAAGGAAGGAGCCAGCTCATGCCCCCATCGAAAAAGAAGGAAGGCGGGAAAAAGAAAGTTTTTATCCTCGATACCTGCGTACTGGTACACGATACAGGATGTATCGAGAAATTTGGCGACAATATCGTCGTTATACCAATTTGGGCCGTGGAAGAGCTCGACGGTCTCAAAAAGAGGCAGGACGAAGTTGGCGCAAACGCGCGGATAATGTCGCGGAAATTAGACGCGTACAAAAAACAAGGGCCACTGGCAAAAGGAGTCCCCACTGAAGGCGGCGGCTTGATTATCGTCGACTACAACGGGAATGACTTTAGCCTCCTTCCCGTGGGGCTCGAGCGAAACCGCGATAACCGTATTCTTCTGATCGGGCAAGCGTGGACCACTAGCCAGCCGAAACGGCCACAGCAAAAACGGATCGGGTCACAAAAACGTGACCCGCTGCCTGAGGTTACATTCTCAGAAGCGTGGATCATTTCGAAAGATGCCAACCTTCGCTTAAAGGCGGATGCATGCGGGATTCTCTCGGAAGACTACCTCCACGACAAGTTAGTCAAGAACGTCGGCGAAATGTACACCGGAATACGGTCGTTCACACTTTCCGATGCAATGGGCGACTTGCTCAATGGTGCAAGTCCCGTCTGGACGAATTACCGCATCCCTGCGGGAGTGCTTGCTTCCGAGATCGACCTTGATAGCCTCTTGCATAATCAGTGCTGTGAACTCACAGTCTGTGGAAAAAAACTCTTGGCAATCTACAAAAAAGATGCGGCGTACTTCAGGGTAATCGACAAGCAATGCATCAAAGACGGCGGCGTTAAGCCTATCAACGATGAGCAATGGTTTGCGTATTACCTTGCGATAGATCCCGAGATTGCTTTTACGTCGCTCGGCGGCCATGCCGGCACCGGGAAAACACTCGTGGCGCTTACTGCCGGATTAAAACTCCTCGATGAGGGCGTATACGATCAAGTGCTGGTGTATCGTCCGAACTGCCCCTTGGGCGAAGACCTCGGATTCTTGCCAGGAGATATCAGTGAAAAATTTGCCCCATGGATGCTCCCGATAATAGACAATATGCGTCTTATCTTGGGCAAGGAGCTCGACACTGGCAAGCCGGGTGAATTCAAAGGTAAGGCGAATCCTGTCACTGAAATGATCAAGCTGGGAATTTTGGAAATTTCCCCAATCGTATACCTCCGCGGTCGAAGCATTCACAAGTGCTATGTGATCGTTGATGAGGCGCAAAACCTTACGCCACACGAGGCAAAGACAATCATATCGCGCGCAGGAGAAGGAACCAAAATAATTTTCACGGGGGATGTTGAGCAAATCGATAATCCCCGAGTTGATTCAATCAGTAACGGATTCGTGTATGCAGCCGAGAGTCTGAAAGATCTCGACTGCATCGGCCACGTTACCCTGCTCAAGAGCGAGCGGTCACGCCTCGCTGAGCTGGTCGCAACGCGCATGTAACAACGAGCACACTGTGTTTCACAGCCCCCATCCGCAAGGATGGGGGCTTTTTGTACCATAAAAACAGAGCGGTAATATCGTTGTGAAGCATCTAAATGTCCTATATACTATAGGAAAGAACCCTTTTATTATTCATTCGACATCATGATACAAACAGTACTGCATTTTCTAAAAAATAAAATTGTCATTGCGATTATTCTTATAATTCTTGCAATCGTTGGATATACATCGTACCAAAATAGTCGTCCTCAAACATATCCGACCATTCCCGTAGTACGCGGGGATATTAAGGAGGAAGTAAGTATTACCGGCAAAGTAAAGCCGTCACAAAATCTTGATATTGCATTTGAAAAAGGAGGTCGCGTTTCGCGCATTCGCGTAGCAGTAGGGGACACCGTAGGGCAAGGACAAGAAATGATGCAGCTCGACAATGCAGATTTGTATGCACAGCTTGCACAAGCGCGCGCTAACGTGCGTTCGCAAGAAGCAAAGCTTGCACAATTGCGAGAAGGGGCTCGTGCAGAAGATATCGCAATATCACAAGCACGCGTAGAAAATGCAAAGAATGCGCTTGCAGACGCACAGCGCAATGCGATCAACGTCACTGAAAAAGCGGCGACTGACTTAGCAAATATACATAGCTCAGTACCGGATACACTGACAGACGCATACACAAAATCAGACGACGCCATCAGAAACCAAATCGATGGGCTCTTTTTAAACGACGAGACCGATCGACCAACACTTTCATTTAGCTCCTTCAACAGCCAGGCAAAGATAAATTCAGAAGCAGGTCGCGTGCAAGCAACGGATAATCTTGCTGCATTTTCAAAAAATGTAACAACGGCACGCAACGCAAACGGAGATGCAACCGTATTAAATATCACACTTGAAAATGCAAAAGTGAATCTCGATGTTTTTCTTGCATTTTTTGGTAACTTGCAAGATGTCGTAAATAGCCCAAGTGGTTTAGATACAACAACACTCAACACATACAAAACTGCAGTATCAACAGCACGCAGCAGTATCGTAACCGCGCTTACGAACGTGAATAAGCAAAGGCAATCGATTGCATCGCAAAAATCAATCAACCAAAGCGCGATTTCGAATGCACAAGCAAGTATCACAACAGCACAAAGCACGCTCGATCAAGCAGAACGCGAGCTAACATTAAAAACGGCTGCAGCTTCCGTACAAGATGTAGCGTACCAAGAAAGTCAGGTAGAAAACGCTCGCGCAAACGCAGATTATTATCAAGCACAAATAGAGAAAACGATATTGAAAGCCCCATTTGCGGGCACAATAACAAAAATAGTTCCAACGCTCGGAGACATTATCTCACCGAATACGCCCGTTGTTTCTATTATCGGATCGGGAAGATTTTTGATTGAATCGTATGTGGCAGAAGCAGATATTGCAAAGGTGAAAATTGGAAACGAAGCGCGCGTAACGCTTGATGCCTATGGATCGGATGCATTATTCAACGCAAAGGTAATTCTTATCGATTTATCAGCAACAACCATAGAGGGAGTTGCGACCTACAAAACAACGTTTGAATTTACACAAGAAGATAGTCGCATTCTTTCTGGTCTTACAGCAAATATTGATGTACTGTCTGGTGAACGAACAAATATTTTGTATATACCAACAAGAAATATTATTTCGCGTGAGGGTAAGAAGTATGTAAAAGTACTTACTAACAAGGAAACCGGTACCGTGCAAGAAATTGAAGTAGTGACCGGCTTACGCGGATCTGACGGAAGAACAGAAATACTATCGGGGGTCGCAGAAGGAGACGCCATAGTAACTAACTAATAAAACGGTATGGCCACAGAACAACACAGGCACAACGATCGACCACTCGTACTTTCGACAAAAAATTTGCGCAAGGTGTACATGATAGAAGACCTGGAAGCGATTGCATTACGCGACATTTCACTCGATATTCATGAGGGTGAATTCGTGTCGATTATGGGTCCTTCAGGATCGGGGAAGTCGACCTTACTGCAAATATTAGGATGTCTTGAGCGCCCAACCGATGGAAAATATTTGCTCGACGGAAAAGATCTTGAGCATTATTCCGATGACGAGCTTGCACACATTCGCAATAAAAAAATCGGGTTTATTTTTCAGGCATTCAACTTGTTGCCCCGCCTTTCAGTAATCGACAATGTAAAGTTGCCGCTTATTTACGCAAATATATACGAACCAGAACGAACGCGCATTGCTCGAGAGATGGTAACGATGGTTGGCCTCGGCGAACGCGAAAATTTTCCAACCGTTAAGCTTTCAGGCGGGCAAAAACAACGCGTTGCAATTGCGCGAGCGCTGGTAAACGACCCCAAAGTCATTTTTGCCGATGAGCCAACAGGAAGTCTTGATTCAAAGTCGGGTGCCGTTATACTAGCTTTTTTGCAAGAGTTGCACGAGCAAGGTCACACGATTGTTATGGTAACCCATGAATCGTACGTGGCAGCAGCAGCAGAACGCATTATCCATATCAAAGATGGACTGATTGAAAGCGACGAATGGGTCGAACATCGTCACCGCGTAAAAGAAACCGATACGATTAAATAATATATGCGACTATGGGATACCATTCGCATGGCGGCTATAGGGTTAGCGACACATCGGTCGCGTTCTTTATTAACGATTCTTGGTATTGTTATTGGTATCGGCGCTATTATTGTCGTTGTGGCCTTAGGTGAAAGCGGTAAGCAACTCATTGTGGGAGAGATACAAAACATGGGGCCAAAGAATGTATTTATCGTTCCTGGACGCGAACCGACAGATGTTGGCGGCGCGGGTTCTACCTTGTTTACCGATTCATTACGAGAAAGCGATCTTAAAGACCTCGAGGAGAAGGCAAACGTTCCTAACGCAGTTTCAGTGACCCCTATTGTATTTGGAAATATAACATCCATATTCGAAAATGAATCGTACATGGGTCTTATTATGGGAAGCACACCTGATCTTGTACGCTTATTTGACCTCACGCTCGCAACGGGAGATTTTTTCCCCGATGAAAGCGTCCGTCAAAAAGAGGAGGTAGTGGTTATTGGGAAAAAAGTAGCCGATGAATTATTCCCAACACAAGATCCAGTTGGACAAAAAATAAAAATAAAAAACAAAAATTATCGCGTAGTCGGAGTGCTTGCACAAAAAGGACAAGGTTCATTTGTTAACTTTGACGAAACAGTGATCGCGCCCTACACCATTGTTCAGCAATACATATTAGGTATTAAGCATTTTCAGCGTATGGTTGTGGAGGTGGACGATGAAGCGAACATAGCAAATGCATCGCGCGATATAGAAACGCTCTTGCGTAATAATCATGATATTGATGATCCAACAAAGGATGACTTTTTTATTATGACGCAAGACGATATTGTCGAGCGCATCGGGACGGTTACGAATATCATGACCATCCTTCTTTCTGCCGTTGCGGCAATCTCATTGATTGTTGGCGGTGTTGGCATTATGAACATCATGCTCGTTTCAGTAATGGAACGCACCAGGGAAATCGGTCTGCGCAAGGCGCTTGGAGCAACTAATCGCGATATTTTACAGCAGTTTCTTTCCGAAGCAATCATATTAACGTTTAGCGGTGGAGTAATTGGCCTTATTATTGGCGTTGCCATAGGAATCACTATCTCACTTCTTATTAAGTATATGTTCGGCATTGCGTTCACATTTATATTCCCTGTTGGAGGAGCAATCGCTGGCCTTGCGGTATCGACAATCGTAGGATTTGTATTTGGAATTTTCCCTGCACGAAAAGCAGCACAAAAAAGCCCTATGGAAGCGCTTCGCTACGAATAATATGACTAATACTGACAGACTAAAAGCCGCATACGAAGGGGTTGTTATGCATAAATCGCGATCGTTATTAACGATACTGGGAATCGTGATCGGCATCACATCAATCATTCTTATTCTTGCGATTGGAAGCAGCGCACAAGAGTTAATTATTCGCGAGGTGCAAAGTTTTGGCCCTAAAAATGTGTTTGTACTCCCCGGGAAACAACCCGAGGGGTTTTCTGGGTTCAGTAGCTCAATCATGAATGACTCCCTACAGGAGGAAGACGTTGTAGCACTCCGCAGAATGGAAAATGTACCAGACGCAGAAACAGTTATGCCTTATATGGAAAGCAGCGTAACCGCAACCTATGGTTCGCAGCTTTTTAACGGCCCGCTCCTTGGAGGAGAGGAGGTGATCTTTAGAATTTTCCAACTCGAGCTTGAGGCAGGTGATATATTTACTGATGAAGACGTTGCACAAAAAGCTGGAGTAGTTGTTATTGGAAGCAAGGTGGCAGAAAAATTATTTGGATTGGAAGAGTCAATTGGTAAGCATGTAAAAATAAAGGATAAAAATTATCGCGTCATAGGAATACTAAAGAAAAAAGGCTCGGGCGCGGCAGGCGAATTTGATAGTGCGTTTGTTATCCCTTACACAACAGCACAGTTATACGTTATGGGCGTTCACTACATCAGCCACATTATTGTGGAAGCGCGCACCGAAGAAAGTATTCCAGCAATGGTGCAAGACATTAGAAGAACCGTGCGTGAAAGCCATGATATTACTGACAGCACCAAGGATGATTTTTACACCATGACCATGGAAGATGCGGCTGCACTTCTTACGACAATCACGGATATTCTTACAATATTACTAACAACCATAGCGGCAATTTCGCTCGTGGTTGGCGGCGTTGGTATTATGAATATTATGTTTGTATCAGTAACTGAACGCACCAAAGAAATCGGCCTTCGCAAAGCGCTCGGGGCAACGGACAAAGACATTCTGCGCCAGTTTCTTTTTGAAGCACTTATTCTCACGATGAGCGGGGCGCTTATCGGTATACTTATTGGATGGGGCGGGGGTATTTTATTAACCATTATTCTTGGCCAAATATATGGAATTGATTTTCGATTCTTCTTTCCTTTACAAGGTGCGGTTATTGGCGCAATTGTTGCAATAGCCATTGGATTTATCTTCGGCATTTTTCCCGCAACACAAGCGGCCAAAAAAAGTCCTATGGAAGCGTTGCGCTCTGAATAATTTGCTATGCACGTCTTGATTTGATAGGCTTTGCATAGATATTTTATCTCTTAAAAGCGTCGAAAGGAGCTGAGCTGCGATGGATACGAACGAGCAACCATTACTCCAGCCCGGATTTCTTGGGGCTGGGCAAAGCTTGGACAAAAAACTGCTCTGGGTGTCCCTCCCATACCGAGGGCACAACCTCCATATCCTGCTCCGAGAATTGGAGCAAAATTTTGGAATCAGCAGCAAGCGGTATATGCAATTTGATACCGCAATATTGGACACGAACATACAGGAGGATTCCCTGCGCATCGTGCGATATGCAAGACAGCGACGAAAAAAAGTGTATGCAATTCTTGTAAATGAACTCGGCAAGGAGGGCATATCAAACTTCTTCGTACGAAATCGTGTCCCCGTCATAACCATTTCGTTAACCGAAGAAGTTGAATCGCTGCGCATCGCATTGATTGCAGCGCTGAAACATGTTTCAAGTCCTTTTTAGGACGGTTCTCCGTGCCCGCTTACCTGCGGGCATTTTTTACCATAAATATGGTATAAATACATATATGAGAATCATCGCGCATATCGATATGGATGCCTTTTTTGCCGCAGTAGAAGAGCGCGATAAGCCGTGGCTCAGTGGTATGCCGATTGCGATTGGATCAGATCCAGAAGAGGGAAAGGGAAGAGGGGTTGTATCAACAGCAAATTATAAGGCGCGTGCATACGGCATCCATTCAGCACTCCCCATATCAACCGCATGGAAACTTTCACAAGAGGCAGTTAAGCGAGGCGAACCCGGGGTAGCCTTTATAACACCAAATATGCATAAGTATATGGAAGTTTCATCTCGTATTATGGCTATAGTGCGGACATACGCCGAACATATCGAAGAGGCGAGTATCGATGAAGCATATTTCGATCTAAGTCGTTTGGGAAATTTTGCAAAGGCGGTAACAGTGGCAAAAAAAATTCAAAAGGAAATACAAGAAAAAGAATTATTGACTGCTTCCATTGGTATCGGACCAAACAAACTCGTCGCAAAAATTGCATCCGATTTTAAGAAGCCCCATGGATTAACGATAGTAAAGCCATCAGAAGTCAAATCGTTTATTGCACAAATCGGATTGCGAAAAATCCCAGGCATCGGACCTAAAATGGAGTTGGCGTTACAAGAACAAGGCATAACCACAACAAAACAGCTCCAAGCACTCGAGCCAATTGATTTAGAACTGTTATTAGGTAAATCGGGCATCGATTTATACGCAAAGGTACGAGGCATCGATGACGCGCCGCTTGTCGAAGAATGGGTAGCACAATCCATAGGAGAGCAGGAAACCCTACAGCACGATACACTTGCCGCGGATATTTTGCTCGAACTCTTTAAAAAATTATGCGCACAAGTATTTAATCGTTTTGCAAAAAGCGAATTCACAACCTTTAAAACAGTCGGAATTACCGTGCGGTTCGAAGGGTTTGAAACAAAAACCCGTTCAAAAACATTATCCGAACCAACAGGCGATAGTGCAGTTTTTGAATTTGAAACCTTGAAATTGCTATTGCCATTTCTTGATGCCCGTGAGAATCCGAAAAGAAAACCGATACGCCTTCTTGGCGTAAAGATTGAAAAATTTACGTAAGGAGTTTTGATTATCAAGAGCACTATTTTCGGCTATACTATACACTATGGAACCCGTACACGACATTCTTTCTCCTGACACACAAAAAGGAGAGCAGGCGCAACCAGAGGTGAGCAAAAACGTTGTCATTATGGGAGTGGTAAGTTTTTTTACCGACGTAGCCTCGGAAATGGTGTATCCAATTTTACCAATCTTTCTTACCGCAACATTAGGAGCACCGATGACTATTGTAGGGCTTATGGAAGGCCTCGCAGCATCGGCGCTAAATATGCTAAAGATTGTTTCTGGATGGCTATCTGACAAATATCAAAAACGAAAAATTATCGTAGTTGTTGGCTATTCAATATCTGCACTAGCAAAGCTCGTAGTAGCTATGTCATCCGGATGGCACACTGCTATGTTTGGAAAGGTGCTCGACCGAACAGGAAAGGGGACACGGTCTTCACCGCGCGATGCGCTTATTGCGGACAGCACATTAGCAGAGCACAGAGGGAGGGCTTTTGGACTCCATCGAGCAATCGATAACGCAGGGGCAATTATCGGACCATTACTTGCGATTTATCTTTTATTTTTCTTACACATAGAAATACGTTCAATTTTTTATATCGCATTTATTCCGGCATTGATCGGCGTTATTTGTCTTATTCTCTTTGTTAAAGATATTCATACAAAACCAGTCAATCACACGGTATTTCGTTTTAAGCTTACCGATTTAAGCCCATCGTTTAAGGTGTTCTTGGCTATTAGTATTGTGTTTGCACTCGGAAACAGCGCAGATGCATTTATGATTCTTAAGGCAAAAGATATGGGTATGCCAATTGAATTAATTTTAGTACTGTATGCACTACTAAACCTGACTCATTCGTTATCATCATATCCCGCAGGTATCGTCTCCGATAAAATTGGCCCGAAAAAAGTGCTTTTAATTGGATTCCTACTCTTCGCATTGGCATACATATTATTCGGATCAATTACAGCGCCTTTCTTTCTCTGGCTACTGTTCCCTTTGTTTGGATTTTATCGTGGATTAACAGAAGGTGTGTCGGTTGCGTATGTATCAAACCTCGTCAAAGAAGAGCACACAGCAACCGCAATCGGTTTTTATCAAACAATGATTGGGTTTTCCATTCTATTAGCCTCTCTTATCGCCGGAGTTATGTGGGAAAGTCTTGGCTCAGCAGCACCATTCCTTTTTGGAGGAAGTATGGCGATTATCGCATCGCTGCTCTTTATCATATTAGAAAAGAAAATTAATCACATTTCGCTTTTTGCAAAAACACCAAATCCATGATTAGTGACAAGCACCACTTACATATATTCGGCAATAAAGAAATAAATGCGCTCTACGCAACGCTTGGCTTTTTAGCTTTTGCAGAAGGGCTGTTAAGCGTTTTCGTGCCCATATTTTTTTGGAATCTAGGATTTCCTCTATGGAAAATTTTGCTATTTTATTTTTTGCACTCAGCCTTATTTATCATCTTTACGCTTATTCTCTTACCTATCATTAAAAAAATAAGCGATAAGATGATGATGTTTCTCAGTATTCCTTTTCTTGTCCTTTATTTCTTTGGGTTGAGTATGGTGGAGGTAGAATCATTTATATTCTTTTTATTGCCAGTTGCGAGCGCAATGCACACATTGTTATTTAATATCGGATATCACATTGATTTTTCAAGCGCCTCAGATAAAGAAAGGATTGGAGAAGAAATTGGCGTGCGGTACGTTCTTGGATCGGTTCTCGGACTTGCTGCTCCCTTTTTCGGTGGTGCACTTATCGAAGCCGCAGGCTTTCAAGAAACATTTCTTATTGGAAGCGCAATCTTGTTAATTTCAGTATTACCATTGTTCTTTTTCAAAAACAGAAACCTCGCTTCAGATCTAACGATCAAATCAATAGTTCCATTCTTTAAGAACAGGGAGTTGCTTCCTTTTACGCTATCAGGAATTGGATATGCAATGGAAGTAGTGATCGGCAAAACAATTTGGCCCCTCTTCATATTTCTTGCTATTGGTGGTGTTAAAGAATTTGGCGGTGTTATATCACTCGGGCTTGTCGTTACCGCCGTTGTAACCTATCTTGTCGGATTCCTTTCGGATTATGGAAAGCGCCGCAATGTTATTCGATGGGCATCCATTGCCAATGCGCTTGTATGGTTTATACGTCCGTTTATTGGGCAACCACCCATGGTTGCAGGCATGCATGTTGGCGGAAATGTAATATATTCAGGGCTAATGGTCGCATGGGCAAGCCAGTATTATAAGATTACCAAAACCGTTTCCAATGCTACTGCATTTATTATCAGCCGTGAGCTCCTCTACAATGGTGCGCGCGTCATATTTATCCCAATATTAATGTATGTCGCATATACCACATCCACTAGTACATTTTTTTCAATCAGTTTTGTATTAGCAGGATGCATGTCGCTTATATTCCTAGTCGCAAATAAAACACACGCACATCTATTAACGGGGCTTATAACACACGAACATGGCAATAAAGATACACTGGCATAACTTAACGCCCGAAGAAGCGTACGATATAACGGGTAGTGGTCCGGGGGGACTTTCAGAAAACCAAGTAGTCGATATTGCGAAGCTTGTGGGCAAAAATAATATCCCCGAAGGAAAGCCCTATTCACGCATCAAATTGTTTATTGAGCAGTTTAATAACTCGCTCATATACATTTTATTTGGAGCTGCGATAATTGCATTTGCGCTAAACCATTTTATTGATGGGATATTTATGTTAGTGGTCCTTGCTATTAACGGAGTTGTTGGATTTTTACAAGAAAACAAAGCGAACGCATCGCTGCAAGCATTGCGTAAAATAGCGCACACAATGGCAAGTGTCATTCGCGAAGGTAACCGCAAAGAAATCGACGCCACAGAGCTTGTTCCGGGAGATATTATTGTCGTAAAGGCAGGAAACAAGATTCCAGCAGATGCACGCGTTATTGAAGCAACGCGACTAACAGTTAATGAATCCACCCTTACGGGAGAGTGGTCACCAGTGGATAAAAATCCAAGCAAGGTAGCTGCGGACGCATTAATTTTCGAACGCCATAATATGGTTTTTATGGGCACGACCGTAGAAACAGGGCGCGCCACGTTATTAGTCGTAGCAACAGGAGGTGATACTGAATTTGGAAAAATAGCGGTATCGCTTCAGGATGCTGAACGTCGCCCAACACCACTGCAAAAAAAGATAGCGCGCATGTCACGCGTACTGGGCGCAATTATCAGTAGTATTATTGTAGGCATTATTATTTTGGGCGTTCTGCGCGGTGAACCGTTTGCAGATATTCTTATTGCCTCGCTTGCACTTGCAGCGTCTGCGATTCCAGAAGGCTTATTGCCCGCTATTACGATTGTGCTAGTCATGGGCATGCGGCGCATTTTACAAGAAAAAGGGCTGGTTCGAAAACTTGCCGCCACAGAAACGCTCGGGAGTGTAACGGTTATCTGTACAGACAAAACCGGCACCTTAACGGAAGGCACGATGCAAGTAAGCCATATTCTTACTGCGACACACGAATTACCTATTGCGAGTGAAGATGACATTCATGGCATTACAAATAATGGTGGGCCAGAAGATTCACACATCACCGCATTGCGTATTACCGCATTGGTTAGTGAAGCATACATAGAAAATCCACAAGATGAGCTACACGATCTTATTATTCGTGGCACACCAACCGAACGCGCACTCCTTATTGCCGCCATGCACGCAGGCGTTGATCGTGATGAGCTTTGGAAAAATCGGTGGATAGAGGATATGACGTTGTTTGACTCAGAAACAAAGTACGCAGCAACGCTTTTTGGAACGGGCATTGATACGTATGAGTTACTAGTAGTCGGCGCCGCAGAACAAATTACAGCACTTGCAAACTCCGTAGACAAAAACGGCGTCCACCAACACATTGGAGAACCAGAACAAGACCGCATTATTCGTCATATGGAGATGACAACGTCCACCGGATTACGGGTTATTGCATGTGCACGAAAAACATTCACAAAACGTCCGACATATACTGAGTTTAATGAAATCGTAAAGGGCCTAACGCTAATAGGCCTCATTGCTATTAAAGACCCCTTGCGTGTTGATGCACGGCACACGATTAATCTCGCTAAAACTGCGGGAATTAGAACCGTGCTCATTACCGGGGACCATCGATTAACGGCACGCGCAATTGCGCAAGAAGTGGGCATTCCCGCAGAAGAAACGTGTATTATGGAGGGGTCTGAGATTGATATTGCAACCGACAAAGAGCTCAGAGAAATCGCACGGGGTGTTTGCCTCTATGCACGTGTTTCACCACATCATAAGTTACGTATTGTGCAAGCATTACAACAAAATGGTGAAGTTGTCGCGATGATTGGCGATGGCGTAAATGATGCACCCGCACTACAGAAATCCGACATCGGCATTGCGCTGGGGTCAGGCACAGACGCAGCAAGAGAAGCGTCTGATATTGTGCTACTCGACAACAACCTCAAGACCGTTTTAAAAACGATAGAGGAGGGACGAATTATGTACAACAATATTCGCAAGATTTTTATGTATTTAATTGCAGATAGTTTTGCCGAATTATTATTATTTATCACAACTATTTCATTTGCATTACCAATTCCACTTTTACCAACGCAATTACTCTGGATCAACGTCGTAGAGGATGGTCTTCCAAACATAGCATTAACTACTGAACGTGAGCGTCATGGAATCATGGAGGAGCCGCCGCGCAACCCAGCAGAGCCGTTTCTTAACAATCAGATGAAATATTGGTTAGGATTTATTTTCCTCGTGACAGGATCCGCTGCAATTGGAATCTATTCGGTATTCCTTGCAAAAACAGGGGATGTTGCGCTCGCGCGTACCGCCGTATTTGCTTTTTCATGCATAGATTCACTCCTATTTTCATTCAGTGTTCGTTCACTTAAATCAACCATGTTTACACGAGGAATCTTTACGAACAAATATGTTAATGGCGCAGCAGCACTAGGATTACTCTTGCTCCTCGCTGCAATTTATATACCAGGCGTACAAACAATCGTACGTACTGTTCCGCTTGAGCCAATCCACTGGGCAATTATTGGTGGCATTGGTTTAGTAGAAATAGCACTCATCGAAAGCGCAAAGTACGCGATATTCCTTCGAAAGCGCAAATAACCACGAGGCACAGCACGAGCACACTGGGGTTGCAATTTGCACTATATTCCGCATACTAATAATCTTATGATTGAATTCAAAATCAAAAAACGATCCACGAAAAGCAGGGCGCGCTTAGGTCTTCTTAAAACGCCCCATGGCACAGTAGAAACCCCTGCGTATGTTTCCGTTGCAACGCAAGGCGTCATTAAGACACTTACCTCAGAAGAGGTTGAGGCAACGGGAGCACAGTTGCTTATCGCCAACACCTATCACTTGCATATTCGCCCAGGGGAAGCCGTACTGAAAAAGCACGGCGGGTTGCACAAGTTTATGAACTGGAAGCGCCCTATTATGACCGACTCCGGCGGGTTTCAGGTATTCAGTCTTGGGTTTGGACGAGATTTTCAGACTGGGAAAATAATGAAGCAGGAGAGTGACTCGGTTATTGAGCTCGGCCAGCAACCGAAGCTACTTAAAATAACCCCTGAGGGAGTTATGTTTCGCTCCTATCATGACGGGAGTGAAATGTTCTTAGGACCAAAGGAATCCATAAAAATTCAGGAGCAAATTGGCGCTGATATTATTTTTGCATTCGACGAATGCACGTCACCCATGGCCGATCATGCGTATACGAAAAAATCACTCGAGCATACAAATGATTGGGCAAAGGTTTGTCTCAAAACAAAGAAGACGGATCAAGCGCTTTATGGCATCGTACAAGGAGGTAAGTTCAAAGATCTCCGTACAGAAAGTGCAAAGTTTATCGGAGGCCTTCCTTTCGACGGCTTTGGTATTGGCGGAGAATTCGGTGCCGATAAAAGCATGATGACGGGAATGCTCGACATCGTTACAAACGAATTACCGGAAAATAAACCACGCCACTTGCTCGGCATCGGACACCTCGACGACATCATCCCTATTATGAAGTCAGGCATCGATACCTTCGACTGCATTGCACCAACCCACTACGCTCGCCATGGCATGGCGTTCACATCAAAGGGACGCCTAGATTTAAAGAAGAAAGCGTTCCTTACTGATAAAAAACCGCTCGACCCGAAGTGCTCATGTTTTGTGTGCCAAAACTATAGCAAGGGATATATCACACACCTTCTCAAGGCAAACGAAATTACTCCATTGAAGCTACTTACATTTCATAATATGTATTTCTTTCATGGGTTTGTGAAAAAAGTACGAGAAGAAATCAAAAAAGGAAAGTTGTGAAGCAATTATTAGAGCAAACAATACAGGCATACGATTACGCGTTCCCCGAAACGCTTATTGCGCAAAACCCCGCATCGCCACGCGACAGCGCAAAGCTATTAATATACGACAGGAAGAATGACGAGGTAGCAGAAAGCACTTTCGCGCATATCGGAGAATATCTTCCGAAAAACGCGGTACTGGTTTTTAATCAGACAAAAGTATTTCCCGCTCGTCTCAAGGTAACAAAACCAACAGGTGGCGAAGCACGCATATTATATATCGCAACAGAAGGGGATTGCATTCGGGTCATGTCTGATAGAAAACTTATTGTAGGCACAAATGTTCTTATCGCAAAAGACTTATTTTTAACCGTCGTAAGCCACGACGAAAAACAGTATCTCCTAAAGCCGTCGTTTCCTATACAACAGCTTGCGGCCGTACTTGAGCGTTATGGTATTACGCCCATTCCTCCGTACATTAAAAAAACCCCGCTCACCGAAAGCGCTTTGCGAAAAAGATACCAAACGGTTTTCGCAAAACACTCCGGCTCAGTCGCTGCTCCCACGGCTTCTTTACATTTCACCGATCGACTGCTTAAAAAGTTGCAGCGATCGGGAATTGATATTCGTTTCGTAACGTTGCACGTAAACATCGGCACATTTGCACCACTGACGCAGGAGCATCTCGACACGGGAGCGCTCCACATCGAACAGTACGAGATAGACAAAGAGACTGCGGCATTTTTAAATAACGCAAAAAAAGAAGGCCGCCCTATTATTGGTGTAGGTACAACCGTTGTTCGTACGTTAGAATCAGCCACAAAGAAAGGGGAGCTTAAAAACTTATCCGACAACACGAGCATCTTTATTCAAGAAGGGTATCGATTTACCTTTATCGATGGCATGATAACCAACTTTCATGTTCCGCAATCAAGCCTTCTTATGCTCGTCGCCGCCCTCATCGGCAAGGACAAACTCTTTGAGCTCTACCGTCTGGCGATCAAACACAAGTTCCGATTCTTTTCCTTCGGGGATGGGATGCTGATCCGTTGACCGATTTTAACAAGTACAATCATTTGACAAACTGGCCTTTTAAGGGCTAAATTATTGCTAGCACCACACAATTAACGTCCCAATGGAGGAGAGATATGCGAACAATCGAAAGAGGCGACCTCATTGAACGAGCAGAGAAGATCGCACAAGAAGCGGCAAAAGAAGCCTACACGGCAACGCGTGGCCCTGCACAGCAACGGCTGTTGCGCAGCATGCCGATTATCGACATTCTGCAACGGAACGACATTTCGCCCTCCACCAAGCCGATAGAGCGGGGTTTTTATGTTGTCGTAAAGGAAGGTGAGCGGGGGTTTTTCGAACGTATCGAAGCGACTGCAGGCATGTCGCTGGAGGATGGCACCATCCTGTACCCCTGCGGCTTCGACGGATACAAAGCCCGGTTAGGGGAGGCTCGGCGCTATTATGATATCCTCAAGGCCGCCGGGGTCGAAAGCAAGATCATCCCCCTCCCAATCCTCGGATCGGGAGCGAAGATGGCGGTCCTATTCGTCCCGCCCATTCCGGCATGAGATCCATGCCGCCCTAAGCCCCCCCATCGGGGGCTTTTTATATCCAAACAACAAACAATTCAGTATAATAAGCTATATGCTAGTACAGAAGATGAAAGGTCTATCAGGGTGGTTCATTGTAGGGGCACTTTCAGTGTCACCGTTGTTTATTTGGGCTACAATACAGCCATTATCTGAACGTTTTGCAACGTTTACCACAACGCTAACCAGCATTGGCCAAATGCTCGGCCTCGTCGGCATGGCTATGTTTGCGCTCAATCTCATTCTAAGTACACGCCACCCGATTTTGGAGCGCTTTTTTAATGGAATGAATCGGGTATATCTTGCACACCACACGTTTGGTGCAATTGCATTTTCACTGCTATTATTCCACCCAATATTCCTCGCTCTTAAATTTGCGTTCGTAGCTTCACCACGTGACGCTGCATTATTTCTTCTTTCTACAAACCCGCCTATTCTCTGGGGGATATTTGCGTTGCTATCTATGATGTTATTTCTTGTGCTTACGTTTTTTGTTTCTTTTGCGTATGACAAGTGGAGGATTACACACAAGTTTCTCGCAGCTTCTTTTATACTCGCATCTATACATACCCTTATTATTTATAGCGACACACAAGTATCATCGCTATTGTATTGGTATATGGTATTCTTTGTCGTACTCGGCTTAATCCCAATCATATACAGAACAGTTGCTCCAAAACTTTTTGTTTCATACATAGAATATATTGTTGATGAAGTACGCCCCATGGATGAGCATACAGTAGAGATATTTATGAAGCCCGTGTTCAAGCCGTTTACATATAAAGCAGGGCAATTTATATTTATTAGTTTTAAAACTGAAATAGTGGGGGATGAATTTCATCCATTTTCCATTGTGTCGTCACCCGATGAGTCACGGCTAGCAATCGCCGTAAAAACACTCGGAGATCACACAGGGAAATTTAAATTAATCGCAAAAAACACCGTCGCAAAAATAGAGGGGCCTTTCGGCGTTTTTTCAAACGAGCGCGCCCCAGGAAAAAATCAGCTATGGATTGCGGGCGGTATTGGAATCACTCCGTTTATTGGTATGGCAAAAGCAATTATCGACCCTGCATACCGTATAAAAATATACTACTGTGTTACCAACAAAACAGAGGCGGTATTTCTCGAAGAGCTCATCGCTGTTGCGCAAAAGAATCCAAATATCACCATCGCAACTTTTTGCTCAAACGAGCGCGGATATATTTCTGCAGATGCGTTGCAAGCAATGGGAGAAGATATCTTTGCAAACGAGATCCTTATCTGTGGGCCAGTACCGCTGATGCACAGTCTCAAAAAGCAGCTTACTGCGAAAGGCGTTAGTCGAGCCCATATTCACACCGAAGAATTCGCATTACGTTAAAACCCATGAAAAAATTAACGCTCATCTCACTCTTTATATTTTGGGCATTTGTTACGTCGCTTTTTACCGCGGGCTTTGCACTCCAGGAAAAAACAAACAATCCAACGCCGCAAAACAATCCCGCGCAATTAATCGCACAGGGTGCAATCTTAACAAAAGAAGAGCTAGCAAAACATGCGAGCGCATCAAGTTGCTGGCTATTGATTGATAAAAAGATATATGACGTTACTTCGTATTTAAATCAACATCCTGGCGATGCAGATACAATTCTGCCAACATGCGGCACAGACGCAACACGAGCATATAGCACGAAAGGAAGAACCACAAGCCCATCTCCGCATTCTCAAAATGCACACGAACTATTAAAGGCTTACTATATCGGTGATCTCGGACAAGAAGCGATTGCAGTTACTCCAACTGCGAGCCCCACTACTAAACCACAATCAAATACACCGGCAACACAGCCAACAGCTCCATCCACGCAACCAAATACATCTGTAGCATTATCCATACAAGAAATAGCAAAGCATAACACAGCACAAGATTGTTGGATGATCGTTAATAATAATGTGTATAATGTAACAAGTTATATTCCAAGACACCCCGGAGGCGCGTCCAAAATACTCACGTATTGCGGCAAGGACGGAGGCGCTGTATTTGAAGGCCTTCCGCATTCAACGAACGCGCACCAACTACTTGCATCATTCTTCGTAGGCGCAGTTGGCCAAGTAGTAAATACGCAAACAGTACAACAAACCACAAGTCCAACTGTCCCCGTGGGAACAAGCAATAATAGAGGTGATGACGATGAGGATGATGACTGATATAGTATTCTCGTCGCAAAACCATCATACTACCACTAAACAATTTATTTAATTACACATCCATGGAAATACAATATTTACTATTCATATTTATTCTTAATCATCCAATCGAATTTCTTTTATTGTTTATATGGGCATTTACCATAAAAGGAGCTGCGCTATTGCGAGCGTTTGAACGAAAGGAAAAAGTTTGGTTTGTTGTGTTATTACTTATAAACACGCTTGGCATTCTTGAAGTATATTATCTCTACACCAAGCGTCAGCCAAAGGTGGCGGCAAAACATGAGAAGCTAGTAGAAGCACCAGCCGTAACGAAGGAAGAACACACTACAACAAACGAGGGAGAAATTACCTACGACGATTTTGCAAAAGTAGAATTAAAGGTAGCGAAAATTATGGAGGCTGAGCGAGTAGTGAAGTCTGAGAAATTAATTAAGCTTCAGCTCGAAGTAGGGGATGAAAAACGACAGATTGTTGCCGGCATCGGTAAAGCATATGGCCCAGAAGAGCTTGTTGGTAAAGAAATTATCATCGTTGCCAACCTCGCCCCACGCGCGTTAATGGGTGTGGAAAGCCATGGTATGCTACTCGCTGCAGGCGGAGCGGAAAACCCAGTACTCCTTACTCCAGAAAAAGATATTGAATCAGGAGCAAAGGTTAAATAAATGAAACTCTTCCTCGCATCCGCAATCGATAAAACCCTTCCACTCCTTAAGCCGCTTTTGCAAAACAAAGCGGCTACAAAAGTTTTATTTATTGCAAATGCATCTGACAACTATCCTACAAAAGATGCATGGTGGGTAAGTAATGATCGAATTAAATTCACGGAGCTCGGCTACAAGCTGACTGATATAGACCTACGAACCACTTCGACGGGAGCGCTCACACAGGCACTCGAGGATACAGACATTCTACATATTGCCGGCGGAAGTGTTTTTTATCTCGTCGGATTATTACGAGAAAAAAATCTAGGGCAGAGTATTATCGACGCAGTAAAAAGCGAATCTGTTATCTATACAGGATCAAGCGCAGGCTCAATGATTATTTCTGAATCACTCGCCCTATTTGCGTTTGACGAGGGTGAGAAAGAATTTCTCGATACCGTCCCCAACAGAAGGGGATTAGGGCTTATCAACTTCGGCGTCATTCCGCACTGCAATAATCCGGAATTCGCAAGTGAATATGCCGAGATTATTAAGGAGCTCTCCAACCACGCAGAACCGCTCATATTACTGCATGACAACCAAGCAATATGGGTCGATAACGATACACTTAAAATAATTTCAGCATAAAGACGCCGCGAGGCGTTTTTAGTTTGACATTTTCTCCTAAAATACTTACAGTGCGAGTAGCTCCATCACCCTAATCGAAGGAGAGAGGAGGTTTCCATGATACACATCGAGTTTGGAGGCAGACCAGGACACGAATTCGAAGAAATGATTCACGATCGAAACAAGCTCAGGAGGCACATCCGGCATCACAGACCAGGAAAAGATTGCCGTATCACGGTCGTCAACGGCGTATGCGAGCGCGTTGAGCGCCAAGGAAATCGTCCGTTTCTGCGGGCATACATCACTCCCGATGAGGACCATCGCAGCATCATCGGGCTCATCGATTCCTGCGAACATCTCTGCGCAGCAGAAACGTACGACATCGAAGTCGTGCAGGTTATCGCATACCGTCCGCGGTAATGCCAAACGCCCCATCTCGGGGCGTTTTTTGTTTGACATCGTTACAAAAAATAAATACAGTAGGGACAGCTCAAAACATCCTAAAAACGAGGTGACGTCTATGGACAGCGAACAGATCGGCGACGAGGTGGCAAAACTCGCGAATTACGGAGACCTCTATCGATGGGCAACGGAAAAGAAGGGCCCCACCGGCATAGAGCCGGAAACGTTAAGCCAACACATTATCGAAAAGGTCTTGCAGTTGCTCCTCTTTTACGAGGCAACTCCCGACGCACTCGATATCGTCGGCGCGCGACTCATGATTCTCGAGGAGATCGAGTATTTCGAGGAAACTGGGCGCTTGCGCCCCGCGGCAGACTAAGACAAAGGGAGGTAGCCCGCATGACGATCTTAGAAATTCACGGCGCCAACACGAGCGACGCACAGGCACTGCGGACAAAGATATTCAACGCAGCATCAATCCCATTACAAAGAGTTCTCGTGATTGAAATTATTTTGTCCAACATCGAGAACCACAGGGAAGAGAAGTGCCCGTATCTCAAATGCACTGCGCATGATCGTCGAAGCTTCAGGGAAGTGCAGCGAGTTGTTACGATACTGCAGGGGCGTTACGAAATTCCAAAAATGCCTTTGTTATACGTGGAGCTCTCCGATGCTTCATAGCTGTATTTGATAACTCGAAATACACCCAACGCCCCACCTCGGGGCGTTTTTAGTTTGACATATTTTATATATTATTATTTAATCTAATCAGCACTATTAACTCTCACACAGGAGGACAACCGATGATTATTGTGAAGATTCATGGAGTTGGAGAAGTGGAGGCGGAAAAAATTCGCCGAGAAATCGTTACCGCGTTGTCATCCCGTATGGCACATAAACTCGTGACCGAAATTGTTCAGTCAAAAGTCGCCGATCATTTAGGCGATCCGTTTCCGTACCTCGAATGCGTCGCCCCGGATATCAAAGCATTCCAGGAAGTGCAACGAGTCGTTAATTTGTTGCATGGACGGCACGAGATACGCAAGATGCCGTTGATCTTCATCAAGTTCTTGGACGAGGCATAAACGCATCGTTCAAAGCATTCAACAAAAGGAGCAGGGCCATGACCAACCTTCGTAATTGCAAAGGATACACGCTTATCGAGCTGATAATCGTTATCGTTATCGCGCTAATCGTGGTAGTGAACGTAGTAGTCATTCCCACGAACAATGCATGGTGGACGTCGGACGGCGTTCTAAAAGAACTGCGCGTAGATCATCCAACTATCACCGAAGTCATCAAGACAAAACGAAATCTCTTTAGCTACTCCGAGATCACTGTGCACGAAGGAGGGCAGGTGATTACCTATTTTCTGGACTCAAACGTGTTATTCAATTACACGTTTCACAAGTAGTTTCAACGCCCCCACTCGGGGGCGTTTTTTATTGCCATTTGATATATAATAAAAGCAAACGTCGACCCCTCCCATCTCTCACCTCATACCTCTAATCTCACACCCATGCACACACTCCCACAACTTCCATACGCATACAACGCACTCGAACCATTTATCGATGCGCGAACACTCGAAATTCATCACAGCAAACATCATCAATCGTACGTCGATAAACTCAACACAGCGCTTGAAAAATATCCCAAACTACAAGACAAAACCGCCGAAGAGCTCATCGCGATGCTCGATGAAATCCCTGAAACAATTCGCACAACCGTTCGCAACAACGCAGGTGGACATTTTAGCCATACGCTCTATTGGAATTGCATGAGCCCAACTGCGCAAGAAGATATTCCCGAAGAATTAGGGAAGGCAATTGTCGACGACTTCGGTAGTATTGTCGCATTTAAAGAACAGTTTACTGTGGCAGCAACAAATCTTTTCGGAAGCGGCTGGGTATGGTTAGTGTTCGACGCGACCAATAAAAAACTTACCATTGCTTCAACCCAAGGACATGATAATCCACTCATGACGGGAGACACGCCCCTTATGGTTATCGATATTTGGGAACACGCATATTATCTTCATTATCAAAATCGAAGAGCCGAATATATTCAAAACTGGTGGAACGTACTCGACTGGAAAGTTGTAGGACAAAATTATACTGAACATATATGAAAAAAATAATTCTCACCACAGGAGGAATACTTATTGCACTCGCGGTTGTCGGAGGAACGATAGTATATTGGACACAACTCCGAGGTATTTGGCCCGCAATCACAAAGCCGGAGCAAGACATCGTGAGACTTATCGAACAAGCATCTACATCAGTATCGCAACCAGAAGAGCAGGCGACACCAACAACCACGACGGCAACGCCAAAGCCGCCTAAACAAACAGCGCCAGTTATATCCCAAGGACCGCTCCGTATACCGCAAGGATTTTCACTTTCTATTTTTGCTAAAGATTTAAATGATCCGCGCGTACTAACGACTGATCCTAGCAATGTTTTACTCGCAAGTATTCCGGGTAAGGGGAACGTAGTCGCGCTTATCGATACAAACAACGACGGTAAAAGCGACGAGACAAAAATAGTCGTTTCCGGATTAAACGCACCCCATGGCATTCTTGTGCAGTGCGCACAAGAAAATATATGCAAACTATACGTCGCTGAAACAGATAAAGTAAGTGAATTTACCTACGACGCAGCAGCCTTAACCGCAACTAACAAACGGGTTATTGCATCCCTCCCGAGTGGCGGAGGGCACAGTACGCGAACACTGTTGCCGTACAAAAACAACCTCCTTGTTTCCATTGGTTCGTCCTGCAATGTTTGCAACGAAAACGACCCCAATAGGGCGACAATTGCAAAAATAGACATCGGTACAGGAAAGACAGAAACGTTCGCTAGAGGGCTTCGTAACGCCGTTTTTATGGCTTTTAACCCACTCACAGGAGACATTTGGGCCACGGAAATGGGCCGAGACCTCTTAGGCGATAATACCCCTCCGGACGAGATCAATATCATCAAGCAGGGCGGCAATTATGGGTGGCCAATTTGTTACGGGAAAAACAGCCATGATACGGAATTTGATAAAAATACCTATTTCCGCAACCCGTGCATGGAGCCTTTCGAAACCCCGAGCTACATCGACATTCAAGCGCATTCTGCCCCACTTGGGCTCGCATTTATTCCGAATAGCTGGCCAGAAGAATATCATAACGACCTTTTAGTCGCATATCATGGATCATGGAATCGCAGCGTGCCAACCGGTTACAAAATCGTACGCCATCAGTTCAATGCAAATGGCACATATGAAGGTGTAACGGACTTTATCACGGGGTGGATAGATGGCGAACAAAAAACGCTTGGTCGCCCAGTAGATATTCTATTTCACGCAAACGGAGCCGCATATATTTCCGACGACAAGGCAGGCGTTATATATCGACTTGCACCAATAACAAACAAGCAATAGACTGTAACCATATGAGATCACGAGCCTTTTTCTTCACAACAGTTGCACTAATCGGAGCTGCGCTTATTATTGGCATGGTTGTGCTATGGCAACAGAGGCCAGAAAAAATCGTCCCACCCACTTCACAAAAAGATGGTATTATACGCATGAACAAAACGGTGCGTGGTGAAGTTATTCAGGTTATGCAAAGCGCAAAAATCATAACCATAAAAGATGTATCAACAACAGAAGAAATACAAATAGCCTTTACCACAGAAACAAAATTTGTTGATGAAAAAAATAAATCCGTAGAAAGTTCACTTATACATATTGGATACACTATAGAAGGAAAAGGGGAGTCAATCGCAAAAAATGCAATGCTCGCGAATGATATTCGTATCATCACAAGTCCAGAAATTATTATAACGATCCCAACAGAAAATACTGTAGTAACAAGCCCATTACTCGTCGAAGGATTAGCGAGAGGTATGTGGTACTTCGAGGCAGTGTTTGGCGTAGAAATTATCGATGCAAACCGAAAACTGCTCGGAAAGCATTATGTAACTGCTACCGAAGACTGGATGTCCGAATCACTCGTTCCGTTCAAGGGAGAACTCGAATTCAAAAAGCCAACCACAAAAACCGGATTCTTAATTTTCAGAAATGACAATCCAAGCGGATTAAAGGAACACGAAAAATCGTTCGAGGTGCCTGTTAATTTTGAGTTATCGTCGATAAAAATTAATGTCTTTTTTAATAACAGCAAACTTGATCCGGCATTTCTCTGTGACAAAGTTTTTCCATCGACACGCGAAATACCATGGACCGAAGGGATAGGGCGTGCAGCAATCGAAGAACTTCTTAAAGGACCCATGGAGGCAGAGAAGGCTGCTGATTATTTTACCAACATCAATCCGAACGTGCGCATTAACACGCTCACTATCGAAAATGGAGTGGCGTATATAGATTTTTCCGAAGAGCTTGATAAAGCAGTTGGTGGTTCATGTCGCGTAACCGCTATTCGCGCACAAATTACCGAAACACTTAAACAATTCCCAAGCGTAAAGGAAGTTGTTATTGCAATAAACGGAAGGACAGAGGATATTCTTCAACCGTAAACATATATATGGAACATAAACTATTTATCGCAATCAATCTTCCCCAAGACATCAAAACAACTATTCGCAATGCGGTTGATTTAGATAAAAAGAATGTTGCGGAATTGTATACAGATGCGCATCCGATACCAGAAAATAATTGGCATCTAACAATTAAATTTTTAGGAAACCAGCCCGAGGAAGCGCTTTCGGTTATTGAGGATGTGTTGCACACTGTGGTAACAAAAATAAGTACACCGGTTGTTTCTCTGCGAACGCTCACGACCGCACCACCAAAGCGACCACCACGTATGGTTTGGATAACAACCATAACGCCAACCAATGAAGCACTTGGGCAGCTAAAACATATGATTGAGCAGGGACTCGCTGCAAAGGGTATTTTTCAAAAAGGAGAAGCGCATCCGGCATATCATGGGCATATTAATATTGCCAATCTTCCCGAGGGAAGAAAAATAGAGGGGCATGTAACCACATTTCCGAGCACGCTCACATTTACACCTGCGACCATAGACCTTATGGAATCGCGCCTAGATAGCACAGGGGCAACATATTCGATTGTAAAATCAATAGACTTCAAGCCCTCCGTTTGATACAATGGAGCAATGAAAAAACTGGCAACACGCATAGCACTTGCGGTTAGTATCGTACTGATAATTGTCCTTCTCGGAGGTGCGAGTTTTTCGTATGGATATCGCAAGGGAGCTGAACAACCGAAGCTCACTATTGTAAAAGGAGTAACGAATCTAGAAGACGGCAAGGAAACAACCGCTGATTTTAGCTTGTTTTGGGATGCATGGCAGGTCATGAAAGAGAAGTATGTCGATGCAAACAACGTAACAGACCAAGAAATGGTCTACGGAGCAATCTCGGGCATGCTCGCATCTACTGGTGATCCGTATTCCGTATTTATGCCGCCTAAAGAAGCAGACGATTTTGCCCAAGAGATTAGTGGAGAATTCGGAGGTATTGGAGCAGAAATAGGTATTCGAAACGAACAACTTGTTGTAGTAGCACCGTTAAAAAATACACCTGCTGAACGAGCAGGCATAAAAGCGGGCGATGCAATTGTAAAGATAAATGATGAAGATACGCATGGTCTTACCACAGAAACTGCAGTAGGGAAAATTCGTGGCGAAAAGGGAACAACTGTAACACTAACCTTATTTCGCGAAGGATGGTCTGATACAAAAGATTTTCCAATAGTACGTGATGCGATTCAAATCCCAACACTCGATTGGAAGATGGTCAATGACGCAGGCAAAGAAGATGCTAACGGAAAAATCCTATACATTCAGCTTTATAACTTTTACGAAAAATCTCCACTTCTTTTCTATCAAGCAGTTGCAGGAGCAATAGACAAAAATCCAAAGGGGATTATTCTCGACTTACGTAACAATCCAGGAGGATATCTCGATGCATCAGTAAACATCGCGGGATGGTTTGTTGATCGAGGAAGTGTTGTCGTAACTGAAAAGTTTAAGGCAGATAACGATGGGCACGAAAATTTCGAAGCACAAGGTCTTCCGGTATTTCGCAACACGCCAACAGTAGTACTTATTAACCAAGGGTCAGCATCGGCATCTGAAATTCTTGCTGGAGCATTACGCGATAATAATGGCGCTAAGCTCGTCGGAGAAAAAAGCTTTGGAAAGGGGAGCGTGCAAGAATTAATTCCGCTCAAAGCGGACGCGATGGTAAAGATAACGATTGCACATTGGCTCACGCCAAACGGAACCGTCATCGACAAAAACGGGCTTACCCCCGATATTAAAGTTGCTATAACCGAAGAAGATGTAAAGGCAGAAAAAGATCCGCAATTCGATAAGGCAGTTGAGGTGCTTAAAGAACAACTGAAATAAAAAGTATCCAGAATAATTTAAAAAATATTTCTAGATTTGGATGAAATGCGAGGCGCGCCTGCCTGCCGGTAGGCAGGGGAGAGTTGGCGAGGGAAACGTGCTAATTGTACGATGACCGAGGCAACGGGGGCCCGCAACGAAGCAGTTCGACAAATATGGGAATATTTAAAAAAACATGAAGGTAATATTCCTAGCAGACGTAAAAGGTCTCGGTAAAAAAGGCGACGTGAAAAACGTCTCCGATGGCCATGCCAAAAACCTCCTTATCCCAAAAGGATTAGTTAAGGTTGCAACAGGTCAAGCAACACACGAGCTACAAGTGCAAAAAGAAAGCAAGGAAAAGCAGCAACAGCGCCTCGTAGAGGAGCTCCGTGCGTCAGTAAAAGCAATGACCGAAACCCCATTTGTATTCACGACGAAAGTTGGCAAGCACAATGAAGTATTTGGATCAGTCACAAAGCATGAGGTAGAGGAGGCAATTAAGTCAACGCTTTCACCCCTCGGAAAAGAGAAGGCTGCTATAAAAGTTGAATTGGAAAAGCCAATCAAGACGCTTGGCGCAAACGAAGTAGCCATCCACCTCGGCCACAGCATTGATGCGAAGATAGTGATTACACTCAATCCAGAAGCATAATCCCTACAAATGGCAACTATTGAATTTCTGCGACAATTTCGTATCGGTGAATATGCGCTATTCGATCTTACGGTTGCATTTCTTGGTGTCTACTTGCTTGCGCCTTTATTATCAAAACTATTCCTTAAAATTGGAATTATCGTTCCGAAATATAATTGGCTTTATTTAACATTGCCAATTGGCATTATCGTGCATTTGCTCGTCGGAACGCTAACGCCTATGACAAAAGCGGTTATAGACGTGAACGGTTACTATATTTTGAAAATCATCGTAATTATATTAATACTATTAGGCCTCCGGGGAGTTCGCCTAAAGGCACGCACAAAAACCCGAAACTCAGCGTCAAAACAGATAGCAATTGGATGCCATATAAAAGAGATTTTAAATCAAATAGATGCAGCTCGAGCTGCATTACTATTACCTTGTGATCCTTATAACTCCCACCAATATTTTCTCATTCATTGTGTAATTATTTACAATTTAATAGCTCCTAATACAAAACCAGAAAAAAACAAGGCGGGCGTTGAAATTAAAGTCCAAAGGAGAAAAGTGGCCGAAAAAAGACGCGAGTCGATGCAAGAATACTTCGGAAACTCCTACAAACATTTTACTACCCAAAATTATGCCAGTGAGTTCAGGAACCATTTTGAGCACATAGACAGTAGAATCGACGTCGCTGTTTTAAGCGGAATTTATCGTGATAAAAATTCGTACTGGGGATTAGATACCATAATCAACCCAAAAGGAGGCGATGATAAATCAAGTCTTAGAGGTTATCTTAATGGAAAATTTACGTTTAATGAGAAAGTTTTAGATAATAACAAACTACAAATATGGCTAGATGAGATAGAGAGCTACATCAAGCAAAAGGGCGTTCCAAATACTGGATGTACCTTTATAATGACCGATAATGTTTTTGAATAAGGAGCGGCTTACATTTCTCTGTACGAACGTGGAAATATTTCGGATAAAGGACGCTGGAAAAATATCGGAAGAAGCTCGGTGTTTGAGCGCGCCTACCCTTGGCGTGCGAGTTCCGAGCTTCAGCCATTTTAGAAGCGACCCCCCGAAATATTTTCGGTTCGAAGTTTTTGATGTACTTTTTCAAAAAAGTACAAAGAAATATTGATTTAAAAATAGAAGTGGATTCCCGCCTCCGCGGGAATGACAGAAAAGAAACATAAAAACAAAGTACAATGATTTATCTTATCGGGGGACCACCAAAATGCGGCAAAACAACACTAACAAAAACCCTTTCAAAATCACTAGGGCTTCCTTGGGTTTCAACTGATACACTCGAATGTATTATCCGCCCCTATATCAACGAAAAGGACATATTGGGAAAGTTTCCTACATTAGGCCAGCGAAGCGCCACTAACGATGAAAAATTTTCTAAATATTCAGCAAAGGAAATTATCGATGCATATCGACAACAAGCAAAAACTTCCCATCAAGCAATAGAAATGTTTGCGGAGTGCGAAATCGTTTACGGTAATGATTTTATCATCGAAGGATATCATATCGAACCCGAGCTTGCCGCGAAGCTTATCAAAAAATATCCAGGAAAAATAAAAAGTATTTTTCTTATAAAATCAGACCTCGAAAAATTTATTGAGGGGATAGAAAAAAGCACAACTCCCGATGATTGGATATTGGCGCGCACTCATAACAAGGAAACGTACCGAAGTATCGCAAATATGATTTGTATCTACGGAAACTTTTTCGAGGAAGCTGCGGAGATATATAAACTCGCCGTTTTGAATATGGACGTAAATTTTGATGACAAAATAAAAGAGGCGATTGATATCCTAACAGCTATATAGACAAGAATGAATTTATCTGTGAGCCTGTGAAGATAGATTTTGTATCTCTCTTTCCGAACAAAATACGAAGAGATATTAATTTAAAAAAAAGATGGACCTCGCCAATTTGGGCAAGGTCCATTACGTAAAACACTTTTCGTAAATATCATTCAGGCTTTCGTGCCATCCGCGGATTCGTTATTACCACAGCAGCGTCCTCTTCCCTGACATCAGCAAGATCCGCTGTGTCAAGATTTATACTGAAATCTTTAAACCCTAATCGTTCTGCTAATCCACCCGGGATAACAAACATAGACAGCTCCTTCCTAAAAAGAATGATGATCTGCTTTGATTGTATCGGTTAAGCACAAGAAAAGTCAAAAAACCACCCATCGTAAGATGGGTGGTTTTTTATAAAGGGTTATGCTTCTACAGCTGTCTTTGCAACAATCGTCAAAACTTTTACTTCTCGACGGTTGCCGTTAAAACATACTTTTGAGCGAGACAAAAACTGAAGAGTTCCTGGAATCATCGCGTAAAGGCTGTCATCTTTTGCTCGGGCTACATTGAGACCTGGCAAATATTTAGTTCCACGCTGGCGGATCAAGATCTCACCGGCGCCGACAGTCTGGCCGTGCTGTCGCTTTACTCCTAATCGTTGAGCCTGGGAGTCTCGGCCATTTTTGGTAGACCCCTTGGCTTTGGTATGTGCCATATCGCTATTGAGAAAAAATGATCATAAAGCGTGGTGCCGTATGACCGCTATCTACGTTACTTTTTATTACACCTCAGTATAGAGTATAATTAGCTATTCTGTCAACGGGCCCTGCCCATTAGGGGATAACGCTCTCTTTACCTATATTTTCTTCACTATGCGACTTCATGACCGCGTTTTCTTACTCAAAATGACCATGCGAAAGGCACGAACGGAGCGAAAAAAGGAGCTTCTTTTTACATGTGCCTTGTTTCTTGCAGTTACTCTAAGTCTAGCAATTGGTTATATTGTCGGCAATGACGCACACCGTACGCCCATCATTATTCAAAAATGCCCTCCTGCCACGGGCGGCAATTGACAGGCTTAGCCCTTATAGCGCACACTAGGGTTAGTTACCTTTATATATCTTAAGGAAGGAGAGTGACCGATGGTAGAACTACTACTTGGAATGTCTCCCGCGGATCGAGCAGAATTTCGAGCGGATGAGGAGGAAGAAGATCTGGTAGTTGAAATGCTAACAAACTACATCGGGGAGCTAATCGAACGTCACGACATCTTTTTAAACTACGAAGAGGAGGATTGTCCAAAAGAAACCCTTGGAACTATTTGCATCATCATTGATGATGGCGCAGTAGGGGAATATCTACACAATTCGCCTAGTGGACAACGGATACTTGTTATATGCGCCCCCTCAATCGAATACGCAGAGGATGTCGAGGACGTACTGATGGAATGGGCGTTTGATTTTGAAAATACGCTCACCGATGTCGTGAAGTCATTTAGACCAAACGGCGGCAACCTGGACTTCTACAAGAACTACATTGACCGAGCAGTGAACGAGATATCTGCAGTCTTCCTTAACGCAATAATAATCCCAGCTGATTCGTTTATCGGGTTACGTCTGCGCAATGCCGCAGTGCGGGCCGGATATGCCGATGCATGACCCAAACGGGAGCCCTAGTGGCTCCCTTTTTGTACCTTGACAAATATATAGAATATGTTCATAATATAGTCAGTTCACTATCCTACAACTACAGAGAAAAGGAGCAAGACAATGGCAAGAAGAGCAGACGCGATGGCATTTTTCGGAATGCCCGGACAACCCCCGACAATCACGAGTGACATGGCAATTGACTTGGCGCTTGTCACATGTGCTCCGCCGTGGGCACCAACAACCAGCATGGTGCTGGAGGAGGCCGAGAAATTTAAGGTGGCCCTGTTCCAAAATGCAGATAGCCTGGTTACAATCGCAACACACACAGATGACATCGTGATGGCTCGCGAAGATAACTCGACCGCTATTATCCTGGGGCTTCAAAACCTTCCGGACAATGTGGACATTACTGCCCTTAAAGGCGCTGGCATTCAAGTTATCTCACTGGCGTACGACACCGTGAATATGTACGGCAGTGGGTGTATGAACCTGGATGTCGGACTAACGCAGGCAGGAAAAGACGTTCTCAGGGCGATGGATCAGGAAAAGGGCATGATTCTCGATCTCGCTCATGCAAGTCATCGCATGGCAAGGGAGGTGCTCAGGTTCATCCACGAAGCTCGGCTGTTTCTTCCAGTAATGGCATCGCACACAGGGTGCTACGGAGTGTATCCGCATTTCCGCAATTTACCCGACCAGGTATTGCGCGAGATTGCAGAACGTGGCGGTGTAATCGGCATCCCAACACTCGAATTTATTCTCGGGAACGGAAACGAGGACATTAATCATTTCCGAGCACACATCAGGCATGCAATTAATGTGTGTGGCATCGAGTCTGTCGTTATCGGAAGCGACGGGACATACTCGAACGTGGACGAGGAGCAAGCACGTGCGCAGTTTGAAATGATGCGCACGAAGATCGACCCCCAGGGAACATGGGGTGCGCGGTATCCGGAACACCCAGAGATCTTTCTCGGACCGAACAAGCTCGAGCACATCGCGAATAGTATTCGTGATATCGCCGGCGAAAAAACTCACACCGTCGTCGGAGAAAATCTTGTGCAGTTTTTCGAAAGAAGCCTGTTCGTCTAAACGCAATGTCTGTGTAACTACAACGGGAGCCCTAGTGGCTCCCTTTTTTTCATCTCACAAATATCCGATTTGTTTTAACCAATATTCATTTTCCCATTCCCATAGTTTCTTTGCCGCAAGAAATGCTTTGTAATCATTCTGCCAATAGGGAAATTCTTTTAGCTCAACGATGCCTTTCATGTCAGACCACTCGTGGTCGCAGTTTGGATCTCCCTTACCAAATCCAGCGCGCACTTTATCGCGTCCACCTTTTTGCCGCAACGAAGCACCACACTTGATACATTCTTTTGCTTGATCAATACGCAATATCCAACGTGTCTGTAAATTCTTGAACTCTTTATCAAGCGCGCCCATGTACGCAGCGGTTTGCAAATTATAGTCGCGATATATTGATTGCGACGTTTTAATATCCAAAACGCCAAACTTACCATCAATAAGCGCTAATGCATCCAATGTTCCCGTGTATCGTTCAGTGTGATTAACAACACGCTTCTCAATATACTCTTTATCGACTTGAATATTTGTGTCTTGCAAAAATTGATTAAACGCATCGATCGACGGTTGTATCGCAGGGTCAACGATAGGGGAGACACCGGCAAATATTTGCTCAGCAGCCTCATGAATAAGCGTTCCTTCTGAAGCAGACTTTTCTTTAATCTGCTCACCTTCGTCAAAGCTCGTCAGCTCGCCATAAAATTTATAGAGTGCTGGCTTTGCTTTAATTTCCAATATTTTTGTCACACGGGGATACCAACCACGTTCAAGGTCGTATCCAGAAACTTCTTTAAATTCATCGCCGGTTTTGTAGTACATAAAATAAAATTTGTATGCCCTAGTATACCAAACCTAGGAGCCAGCGGAAACCCTCCGACTACGCCGAGGGCCGTGGCCCTTGACTAATCTAGATAATAATGTTTTATTTAAGACAGCGCATTTATTCGAAATAGGCCGAAAGGAGGCGAAAGAGGATGGAAAGACCAGCAGCGACAGTAGTGTTTGTTGAAGTAAACAATCCCCGTGGCGGATGCTATGGGATTGTGGTAATTCGGGATAAATCGAAACCGAATCCCATTCTCTGTAAGTTCCCTGGAGGACACGTAGAGGAGGGCGAAACCCGAAAAAAGTGTGCCGAACGGGAAGTCTTTGAGGAGATCGGGATACGAGTCGACCCTTCGAAGCTTGAGGAGATCGCTGTGGTCCATAAGTGGAACCACGACCTCGTGTTCTTTCGGGTTACGGTGGATTCCATCGCCGGTATTCACCCGCAAAGGAACAAAGGGGAGGAGGTCATGATCCTTGACCCCCAAGAGGTCCTTGAGCGGAACGACTTTTTGTCGACCCACAGGCGCCCATATTTAAAGCGCCTGAAGGAACTCGCTATGGCGGCGTAAAACCTACGCCGCCATAGTACAAACAACAAACAAAAACCCACCAACCGGTGGGAATTTTTTACCTAAGATTATTACTAGGTGAGCACTATGTAAATTAATTAAATATGATACTCGCGTAAAAGATACAGCTTAATTCGAGAGGATAGATAAATGCTCCTTATTCATCTGTCGCAAAATGTAGGTTTTACGACGGATAATATGAGCTCTTTTAAACACTACGGTTCTACCGTATATCCCATATACTATTTTTATTCCTTAGAACCCTAATTTCTCAATAATAAGCGATGTTACTTTATCCGCTCCAATCTTTGTTGTCTCAATAACGATGTAATCGTTTCTATTTAAATATTTTTCACAATATCGATATAATTGTTCAGTTAACTTTTTGGTTAAATTTCCTTGGCCAAATTCACCGGTACGTTTTTTATTTCGCTGTAACACCATAGCCAACGGCGCATCAAGTAAAAAAACACTTCCTCCTAAGCGCCACAGTTCACTAACAAGCCACGTATCAGTTTTCCCCTTATCTGCTGCTGTAGGCGGAGCTATCTCCACAACAACATTAAACCCATTGGAAAAAAGGTCCTGTATTAGCCCAGGAGCAAGTTTCTTGGACAAAGTGATATATTCATCGCTTTGGCGACCGCTTGTGTACCTCATACAAGTCATATCACGAAGTACGTCGATCGAAATACGCGCAGTCTTGCCCGGTAGCTTTTTACACAATTTTCCTGCGACAGCTGTTTTTCCTATGCCCGCAGGGCCATGGAGTGCAACGAGTATATTGTTTTTCTTAGTCATTATTTTTTAAATATGTTTTTATTTCGCTGTTAGACATTCGTAATATCGAGGGGTCACTTAGTACTAGCTCCCACTTTTTTTGTGCAATATCTAAGTCTTTTCCTTTTGCATAATCCACGCAAAAATCAAACAACCCCTCACGCGCATTACGGATATACTCAATCTCTTTAAACTGACTTGATAATTCACTTAGTGGATACAGCACAAGACCACCAAGTCCGTAGAGTTTCATCAAGGCCGTATCGGCATCACTCACGACGGCAATCTCTTCATCGCGAACCGTAACCTTATTTACTTTAAAAAATTTTTTGATCGCAGTTTCTTTAGTCATAAAAGACACCGCACCTAATTTCGCATCATCATGGCTAATAAGACTTTTTACACCAACTGCCTTGCCTTTTTTATCAAATAAATATTCCGCACCAACTGCGCCATCAAACGTGCCTTTTTCACCTAATAATTGAAGCGCATAGTCACTAATGATCTCCCCATAAATTCGCAGATTTGACGTAAGAAAAATAACCTTCATGTTATGTTTTTTCTTAAGTATCCCTAATGCGCGTATAAGCGGTTCGTTAAGCATCCCCTGCTTCACTAAATCAAAAAAGAATTGCTTATAATCCTGATAATATTCACCCAGCTCGATATCGATTTTTGATAATCCAAGGAGATACTCCTCAAAACTAATCTGTCGCTTAATCATCTGCTGCCGCAGTGGCTTAATGCGATCTTTTTCTATTTTTGCGACTGCTTGTTTGCCAAGTTTTTCCTCTGACATCGAGTACATTTTAATACGTGGCTTGATTACAGTCCCATCGACATCAACTAAAATAACCTTTGGCCTTACATATACAGCCTGCTTTCTACGCTTTTTAAAAAAATTAAAATCCTTTTGAATAGCAGCCATAATAATAAATTATATCACAAGCATGCGTGCTAAAAAAATGCCCCAAGCAGCGGGGCATTTACGAAAACAAACCGTGAGGTGTTTTTACCTGCATCCATGGCACGATGAGCATTGACGGCAGATGATCTTCTTCCCGCCGTGGATGATCTCGATTGGGAATTGCATTTTTTCAACCTTTTCGATCTTCGGGGGGATGTACGGCTTTTTATCCATACAAAATACTCTCCTTTCTTGATTATCTCGTCGAGATAATCATTTCTTTATATTAAATCGATGTACTAATATTAGTAAACCATATAGCACGTGTAAAAACAACGTACAACGAATTAAAATTTATCCAAAAGCCATTGTACCACCATAATACTTAACTCTAGGATTTTAACGAACAAGTGGCCAATACTCTTAACTATTGTTACGAGCGGCGGCCAAATGCTTGCATCGAATACATGAGCGATGCTTTTTGCAATATCGATGATCTGATTAAGAAGTTCTGTCATATGGCGTCATTATACCACTATAACTACCCCGCCGTACAGAAAAAATTCGCTACAGAGCCCTGTAGCGAATCTTTTTCCTATTACTGTGGTGAAAAAACTTTGTTATTGGATGAGATGCAAGGCACGGGAAAATTAACGCGGAAGATGTGCTGAGTTGTACATCGACCAAGTTAATTGGGGCCCGTAACGTAGTAGCTCGCCAATAACAAAGTTTTTACTTAGCGAGGTAGTCGAACGGATTGAGGTCTCCTCCAAACGGCATCTTCGGACCACACGTCTTTGCGGCTGGCGCAATCTTAAACGTCGGTGTTGCATACACCGTAAAGTGTAAATGCGATCCCGTAGAAAATCCGGTATTGCCCATGTAGCCAATAACATCTCCTTTTTTGACTTCTTGCCCTTCACGAACCTTCCATAACGAAAGATGCGCGTACAGGGTAGTTAAACCATTGTAATGCGTAATGGCGACGAACTTACCGTATGCACCTTTTCGACAATACAAGTCTTGATCAGCAACTCCTACGACTCGCCCATCGGCAGCTGCGTAAATCGGTGTACCCACGGGTGCGGCAATATCGATACCATTATGCCGTTTACTTGCGTAATTACGCAGTGCAAACGGTGTTGATCCATACCCTTGCGTAAGTTTTCCTTGCGCCGGCATCATTAACGGACTGGTATCAACTTTTGGCAATGCGCCAAAGTTAATACTCTTACGCGCTTCTTCTTCTAATCGCGCAATTTCAAGGTCAATCTTATCTTGCTGCTTCTTCAGTTCTGCAAGTGAATTCTGGTACAGCTGTTCTTTATTTTTTGTCTGTGCAAGAAGCTGTTGCTGATAGCGTTCCGTTTCACTTAAAATAACTTTCTTATTTTTATAATTTTCGCCTTCTATTTCTTTTAAGCGTTTTTTCTCTTCGGCAGTTTTTAAATGTCCACCGAGCTCAATAGTATAATCTTGCAACTCACGAATATCTTGCGAAAACTTATCTTGAAAATCAAGCAACGCCTGAATCTCTGTAAGGGTGTCCGTCAACTTTTTTCCGCTCAAGATAGACATGAGGGGTCCTGATGATGTGTCCTTGCGTTGTACCTGTCGAAGCATTTCACTAATTTCTTTTTTGCGTTCCAAAATACGCTCCTCAGATTCTTCAATGGTATATTGTGTATCTTTTATTTCATAGCCAAGCTTTTCAGCAACAATAACACTTTGCTTAATACCCAGATCAAGTTGCTTAACCGTTCCACTAATTTGATTTAATTCGCGTTGCAGAGTTTGTTTTTCACCGGCAGTAACTTCAAGTTTTTCTTGCACCGCTTTAATTTGCGTACCAAGCGCTTGTTCTTCTTGTCGTTTTTTCTCGATTGCTTCTTTAAGCTCAGTTGGTGTTTGAGCAAAAGCAACACCAAAAGACCCCGCGGCCATCGCAGTAATTGCAAGAGTAACTATCCCCTTTTTTGTTACAATATTCATAAAAATACTTTACAAAAATACAAATTCGGTTTGTATTATAATTTATCAATTCCCATCTGAATTCTGCGGAGCGTTTCATCTTTTCCGAGCGCCGGCATGATTTCAAATGGCCCAGGAGATGCCTTTTTACCGCTTAAAGCGACCCGTAGAGGCCACAAAACGTCTCCCCTGCCCTTTGTATCAGCCAACGGCATAAGTACGCTTTCAAGGCCTTCTTTTGTGAATTGTGCCCCGTCAATCGGCTCCAGTAATTGCAGAACAGATTGTAGATGTGCCTTGGTAACTTCTGCGGCAGCATCTTTCCAAGCAAGAAGTGTTGGTTCATACGCCGCAATCGCAAAGAAGAACTCGGCTGATTCTGCAAACTCAGTTAGTCGCTTAAGGCGATCTTGTTCGGCCTCGACTGCGCGTCGCAATACTTGCGACTGCGTGGTCCACGCAGTAGGAATAAACGGCGTGATAGCATCAACAAGTGCATCAATCGAAAGCCGTTTAATATGCTGCGCGTTAAGCCATTCTAATTTTTCCAAGTTAAAAATACCTCCGCCTTTTTGCACGCGTTCCATATCAAAATCGCGAATTAAATCATCAGGCAACATAACCTCGGTATCATCCTTTGGGTGCCATCCAATAAACGCCATGAAGTTAACAAGTGCATTAGGAAGATATCCTTGTGTTTTAAAATCATTCAACGACGTTTCAATGTATCGCTTAGAAAGCTTACTGCGGTCAGGTGCAAGAATAAGCGGAAGGTGCGCATATTCCGGGATAGGAAAACCAAGTGCTCTCGCAATTGCGATTTGTTTCGGCGTGTTTGAAATATGATCTTCACCACGAATAACATGAGAGATTTTCATTTCGTAATCATCAACAACACCCGCAAGCGCAAACAAAGGTAAGTCAATACTGCGCGCAATAATAATATCGCCAATCAATGTAGCTTGCACAGAAACGGTATCGCGAATAATGTCATGAAATTCGATAGCACCCTCAGTAGGAACGCGTAATCGAATAACAGAAGCGTCGCCATTTGCAATATGCTTCGCCTGATCTTCTTTAGAAAGCGCACTGCATCGTCCAGAATACACCGGGGTTTCGCCACGCTGTTGCATTTCTTGTTTATCTGTATCCAACTGTTCTTTTGTGCAAAAACAATGATATGCCTTATCCTCATCGAGCAATTGCTGGAGATATTTTTGATAAAACGGAAGTCGCTCTGATTGTCGATACGGACCATACGGACCACCGACATCAGGACCTTCATCCCAATCAAAACCAAGCCATCGTAATCCGGTGACAATATCTTCTTCAAATGCCTTTGTTGAACGTTCTGTATCCGTATCTTCAATGCGAAGGATAAAGGTTCCTCCTGCATGACGGGCAAAAAGCCAATTAAAAAGGGCGGTACGGGCTGTTCCGAAATGAAGTAATCCAGTCGGAGACGGCGCAATACGCACCCGAATAGGTTCAGGTATGCTCATAAAAGTACTATTATCCTACCACATTTTACCCCAAAAATCCACCCTCACAGGTGGATTTTGATAGTATTACTGCACACAGGTCTTTCCCCCATACCCCTCCGGGAGTTGCATAACCCGAGAACACAGATCATCCAAATTCGCGCTATCACTTAGAATGTGCCCTTCTTTTTCATATGAAATAACGGTTGCTCCGATGTTTTTCTTTGCAAGCGCATCAAAGAGCATTGTCGTCTGCTGAGCGGGAATGGTCGCATCATCCTCCCCATTCACTAAAACAATCTTCTTTCCTTTTAAGTTATTCAACCGTAAAAAGATCGAGGCCTGATCATACAAAATCTTATTTTTAGAAGACGGTGCTCCGTTAAAATGTACTTTGAAAATGGAATCTGGATCGTTCTTAATAAGTGTCCACCAATCAGTTACCCCGTTAACAGAAATGGCTCCCGCAAACAATGCCGGCTTATCCGCTAATGCACGCAGTGCCAAGTATCCTCCATAGCTCGTTCCCATCGGATATACCTCTCCGATAGCCATTTCTTTTTTAAGTACTGTTGTGGCAGTTATAACATCCTTCACGTCAAGCTTGCCGACATTTCCTTTTAATTCTGTTGCGAATTTTTTCCCATATCCATAGCTTCCGCGATAGTCGAGTTTTAATACGATAAATCCATTCTTGCGAAGATTCTCTAAGAGCACGTCGTAGATACCGTAGCTATGATACGAATGGAACGAAGGCGATGTTTGCCGATGAGGACCACCATGCAACCATACGATCATGGGGTATGTTTTTTTCGCATCATAATCGTCTGGGGTGTATAGCACTCCATAGGTGCCAGAAAAATTCTTTATCTTACCTACCGCAAGCAAGAACGTTTCATCCACAGCAGTCGGTAATGGAGTAACGACGCGCGTCTTTGTATTAAACGTGTGTAATGCGGGTAATTCATTTTTTGAACGCACAAATACAATGTGATTTCCACTTCGCTGCGGAGGTGGATAGTACAGCACATCACTTGCAACTTCTTTCAAGACTTGTGTTGCAAAATCATACGAATCAAGCGACCAAATTAATGGATTAGATCTATTCGTAGTAGCATATAATAATCCATCATTACCGAAGAGAAGATTATTTACCGTAAAATTCCCCGTAAATGTACGCTTTCCTAGCCGTCCATTATTAATTCCGTCCAGTAGCCAAAGACGCGTTGTGTATATCGTTTGCGTTCCATCTCGATCACTCAGATACAAAAAGTATCGCTCATCGGGCGAAAAGTCGAATACTTGTTCTTCCTCGCTCAGCAAGTCCCAATAATCATTTTTTTCTTTCCATGTATAGGTATGGCCCTGAGCAACGTCTACTAATGTATATGTTCGGTCCATTCCGCTTAGCGTACTTGGTGCATAATAAGCAATGTAATTACCATGAGGCGAGAAGCGAATAAACGAGGCACCCCCAACAATGGGAATGCTTTTTATCCCTATATTTGTTGCGATATCAAAAACAATAAATTCCCCGCGCGTAGTCGCAAATAGAATTTTTGTATTATCATCGCTAAATAACGCTTTCTTCGTTTCTCCACTAAAATCGAGTGTCTTTATTTTAGTAGCTACACCTACTCCAAGAGTATATAAATCGTATTGTTGTGTAACTCCATATCCTTCAGAAACAAGTGCGAGTGACTGATCTTTAGAAAGAATAACTTGCTTCTCGATAAATTCAGGAAAAAGATTTATTGTTGTTGTTCCATGGCTTGCACAGGTCCATGCATCGAGATCGCACTGAATCGATAGTGGCTCTGTTTTTCCATACACTTCAACAGCCATAATAGACCCTCGTTGTTGAAATATTTTTTGATAGGGTACTTCAAATGCCCCCGCAGTAGAAGGTATCGTAAAAAGTGTGACCAACCCTATAATTATAAATCGAATATATGTGCTCATTGTCTACTTCCTAGTCGTATAATTTCTGATGCTAATGTTTCAGCGGCATCTGGACGAGCAAACGCTTTTGCCGCAGCTGCCATAGAGGCAAACGTTTCAGGATTTGCCGTAAGTCGTTCGAGTTGATTGAAGAATATATGCTTCGTGAGATTAGACTCTTCCAACGTGATCGCAGCCCCTGTTGCGGCATATTCAAAGGCATTTTTTACCTGATCGCGCGAAATAGATTCGGGTAGTGGAATAAGAATGGCAGGGCATCCCATAGCCGCGATTTCAAATATCGAACCACTCCCCGCTCGTGAAATAACAAGATCCGCAGCAAGATACGCTTCCCTAAGGTCTTGTTCAAAATACGGAACCATGCGATAGGAACGTCGGAGTGCATCGGAATATTTTTGTGTAATCACGCGCATTTCCGCTTCTGCAGCAGTAAAATTATTCGTCCCTACTTGATGCAAGATTTGCATATTTTGACTTAGCAAGTCCTCTGCAACCGATAGTATAAATTCATTGATGCGCACTGCGCCCTGAGATCCGCCCATAATAAGAATGAGTGGCTTTGCGGGATCGAAATCAAAAAGTCGTTTTGCCCCTTCTTTATCTACTTCGGTATTAGCAAAAAAGAACTCTCGAATTGGATTTCCAATAAGTGCTATCTTTTGCTCTATCATCGATCGCTTACGTTCACTTGCATTACGCGGAATAAAAGACTCTTTTGCAGCTACATAGGCAATGCCAATCCGTTTCGCGAATCGTGCAGAAGCAGCGCTCGTAAGCCCCGCAACCGAATCTGATTCGTGAATAATAATCGGAATGCGATAAAATGCACAAGCCAATACAACAGGGAGCGCACCCGGACCTCCTTTTGAAAAGAGTACGTCGGGCATAATCCAAAACACTTGCCACAGCGCTTGTAATACGCTGATAAAAAATACCGGCAAATCGATAAGATTACGCAACACATCACCGCGACGAAGCTTAGCCGATGCAATACGAGAAACGATTATTCCTTTTGACTCCAGTAGTTGCTGGTAAACACCTGGAACCCCTACATAATAAAGGTCGGCAAAACCGGCGTCTGCATTACCCGCCTTTAAAATTTTTTCAGCCACTGAGACGAGTGGATAAATATGCCCCCCTGTTACTCCACCGGTAAATAGAATTCTCATAGATAGTACAGTGATCGATTATTAGTTATGTGATTACGTATGTTTAGATATATTCGTTACAACTCCCATCATCGTCAAGAAAATCGCAAGTGCAGTTCCACCATAGCTGATAAAGGGCAGCGGAACACCCGTAAGGGGCAGCACACCCGATATGGCTCCAATATTCACAAACGTTTGAATAGCAAGTACGGAGATAATACCAATCACAGCCAACTGTCCAAATTTATCCTTACACTTATTTGCAATCATAAGTCCACGCGTAAAGAGCAAGGTGAAGAGTGCAAGGACAAATATAGACCCAGCAAACCCCAACTCTTCTGCGATAACCGCAAATATCGAGTCGCCAATTGGCTCAGGCAAGAATTTATATTTCGTCGTAGATTGCCCATACCCAACCCCCGCAGGACCCCCTGATCCAATAGCAATAAGCGCCTGTTGTCGATGATATCCCTTACCAAGCACATCAACTTTCTCAGGGTTAAAATAGTTCATAACACGTTCAGCACGATACGGCGTTGCGATAATCAAACCCACAAGCGCCACAAACCCAAGGAGGACAGTGAGTGCAATATAACGAAACTTCGCACCACTCATATAATATACGATTAGACTTGCAAGCATGATAACGGCAACCGTTGTCGTTGCAGGCTGTAGTACAATAAGCAATGCGATAAATCCGGAGATAAGTATAAACGGTAAATATCCTTCTTTAAAACTCGTTTGTCGTTTTGTGCGCTTTCCTCCAAGCCACGCAGCCATATACAAAATAAATGTCAGCTTAAGTAATTCGGCAGGCTGTAAAGAAATAGGCCCGATACTCACCCATCGAGTTGCACCACCCGCATGGATACCGAGTGGGGTAAACACAAGGAGCAGCGCAATAACGCTTCCAACTAATAAATATAATGCCGCGGTTTGCCATTTTTTATAGTGGAAGAATGCGGCAAATAAAAACCCAACAATCCCTGGAAGAAGTCCATAGTATATTTGGTGCTTAAGATAGTAAAAAGTATCGTCAAATTTTATCTTCCCAAGATCAGAAGAAGCGCTTGAAAGCATTACGATTCCAAATACAACTAATATGCCTAATGTAGACAAAAAAACGTAATCAGGCGCATGTCCTCCCTTATTATTTTTTAGAAAATTATTCATTCGCATGATTTACTATTCTTCCACTTAATGGAGTTTCAGTAAGCGCCCCGTCACGAACCGCAATCGTTCCGTTCACAAATACCGTTTCAATTTTTAAATCACGAATCATCACAAGATCAGCAAAATATCCTTCCCGAATAAGCCCTCGCTGTTTAATGCCTAACCGCTGTGCAGGAACACTAGTCAATTTTCGTATTGCAGACTCGATTGAAATTGCTTTATCAGTAACTATTGTCTGTAAATACGTTGCGATGGTGTCAGAGAATAATCGCAAGCGCGCTTGTGGTCGTGTACGCTCAAAACTCATCCCAGAAGAGGCAACGAGTGAACGGTCACATAGCAATGCACGGTTAAATTCCTGCAGTGAAATGTTGTTATACACAAGCGTTGCACGCAATTTCGTTGTACGCATTAAAATAAGCAACGTTTCTGGCATGGCGGTACCGCAATCATCGCCAAATTGTCGAAGTGTCTTCCCTACTAAATGATCAAGTCCAGGAGCATCATGAATAACAATACTATCTCCTAAAAAGTGCTCCAGCTCACTGATTATTTTTGCTGAAAGCTCAGGAGATTGCAGTACCTTTAAAATTTCGTCCATACCTCCCCGTTGAGCCCACACAGGCAAAAATGACACAATCGGAATGATGGAATGAGCAAACGGATGCATCGTGAAGTACACATCAGCAACAGCAGCGTTTTCTTCGATTACCTCAATTGCATGGCGATATTCTTCTTCCAATCCATTAAGAGGAGAAAAGTTCGTAATCAATACACGTGCGCCCGTTTCTTTAGACGCGTTAATAATTTCAGTAACAGCGGGAAGAAAATGATTATTAGTATCCCCTTTATGCACTGTGGTATCCGAACCGCTCCGCACCTTAAACGCCGCAATCCCTTTGTGCTTTTCCACAACTTCGAGTGCAAGCTTTATTTCTTTCGCAGGAGTAAGCGCCGCAACAGGAGATTGCAAATCAAATGAAACACCCATCGCGCCATCTTTCATTGCAGCATCAAGCATATACCGAAAGACGCCAAGCTCTTTTGGCGTTAAGTCGCGAAAATCATTGCCGATAATTGTATGGCGCAACGTAGAGTGACCAACAAATGTTCCAAAATTAACTCCGAGTGGTCGACGCTTTACTACGTCAAAAAAATCAGAAACCGTATGCCAATCCACATTTATTTTATACGGATTGGTATATATTTTTTGCAAATCCAATGAACCATATAAAAGTGGAGCAAGCGAAACTCCATCCTGTCCGCCTATGATTGTGGTAATGCCTTGTAGCAAGAAGTCTTGTTGCGTTGGGTTAGAAAAAATAGTTAAATACCGATCCGAGTTTGTATTGCAATCGATAAAACCAGGCGCAAGGTATGCGCCCATACCGTCGATGATAGTATCAGCTTGGTACCGAGGAAACGATCCGATGGCGGCAATCTTTTCATTCTTAACAAGCACATCGGCCTTCACAGCCGGCTGTCCCGAGCCATCAATCAATAAAATATTTTTAATAAGTATTGTCATTATTGCAAAATAAAATAGCCTCGGTTGGTATTCCTTGAATATAGTAAGTATACGCCATTTCAAGCGGCCTTTCCACCACATACCTGCCTTATCGCGGTTGACAATTATCAATAAGCACGATTACAATAGTCATCAGCACCATCATCTTTCCCTAGGAGCACGCCCACATGAGTAAAGTCACGGAACTGATCCAACAGCCGTCGCGTAAAGCCCTTAACGAAGTGACCCGTCGTTTCAGCGGCGCACATCAGCGCCCTGGCTTCTATCGTCGCATCGCCCCTCGCACTCCCCGCTCTAATCGCGGCTAACAGCCCGCACAGTTGCCTTACAAATAGCCCCGCATATTCTGCGGGGCCTTTTTCTTACAAAAACTTATGCAACGGCCATGTGAGCATTTCAAATACTTTTTGCAGTCGTGAACGCTGTTTCCATTGAGAAAGCACAATCTCTCGACACGATTCCATATCGCTTGTACAGTGTCCTTTTAATTCATTTACAAACGAACGGTTTGTGCAAACAAGATTCGCTTCGTAATTAAGCAACAAACTTAAGCTGTCCAAATTTGCGCTTCCCACCGAGGCCCAGTCGTCATCAATAACAACCGTCTTCGCGTGCATCATGCGATCATGATACAAAAATATTCGCACGCCAGCACGCAATATGATTCCAAAATACGATCGCGCAGCAAAATCAACAATAGCATGATTTGACGTCTTAGGAACAACCAAGCGCACATCGACACCTCTGCGAACCGCAAGGCGCAACACGCGAAGCAAACGTAAATCTGGAACAAAGTAAGGGGTCGTAAGATATATGTGTCTGCGTGCACTTCTAATCGCATCGATTAAGCTATGATAAATAAACCGTTGATGAAACCGAGGCGAATTAGTAAGAAAATAGAAATACTTAGTAAGCCCTTGCGGCTTACTATTGCGAAGCTCTGCATTAAAAAATGGCGCACTAAATCGGAAAAACTTTCCTTCTTTCGTCCTATTCCACATTTGGTCAAACACAGCACTCAATTCATGCACAATCGATCCCTCAATACGCACATTGGTATCACGCCAATCGTGCATTTGTTGGTACACGCCCACCCCACCGATATGTCCAATATGAGAATCGACGACAAGCACCTTACGATGGTCACGAAAAAACCATGAGGTATAGTTATTAATTCGCCACGGACTAATAGGATTAAAAAATAAAATTTCAGCTCCCTGTACAATAAGCTGTTTCGCGTAGGCAGACTTGTACAGCGTATAACTTCCTGCTGCGTCGCAAAGCAAACGGACCCGAACACCTTCCCGCACCTTTTGTTCCAAAATAGCGATAAATTGTTTTCCAATTGTATCAGGTACAAAAATATACTGCTCCATATCAATAGAAACTCGTGCATTGCGACAATCTTCTAGCATACTTTCCCATGCCGTATGCGCATGCAAGAAAAATTTCCATTGGTTTGTGCGTGTTGGCTCAAACATTATTTTTTCAGTATACCACGCTTCCGCCCACACAGATACTTTAAAATCAAACTACCCCATAATATTTAAAGCTATGTAAGGTTCGAATCCCTAACCGCCATGCTTTTTAAAAAGCCGCCGACCGAAGTCGACGGCTTTACCCGGTTAAGGGAGTTCGTTCGAGGAGATCCGATAATACCCCATGTCCTCTGGAAATATTACCCTTGCATAGACCACATCAGCAGCCGGCTCAGACCGAGTAATCCCGTGGTGCCATAGGTAATTCTTGCCATTGAGGGTATAGAAATTGGCAGCAAATTTAGTAAATCCATTTTCATGTAACCATCTCTCTGCCCCCTCAAATGTTGTAGGCCCTAATACCTGCTTAAAGACCTCCTGCTTGTCATGATGCGCCTCGCCTTCAAGTTCAATAATGCATCTACCGATCGGATAATCGGCATGCCCGAGGAGGCTAAGAAAACTTCTTAATCTTTGCCGCCCTTCTCCTTCTGTCCAGAACTTCATCGCTTCCCTGCCTAAGTCCCGAGGGATAGCTTTCACTACGGCAGCGATAAGCTCCACCAAAAGGCCAGTACTTCCTTCTTCCGAGGCGTTACCATCTTTTCTTCCCATGGCGTCTCTCTCCTTTTTTGTTATGGCGTACCCTCATCATTTTTGCACCATGCAAAAACTTCCAGGATTGCCGCTTGTTCTAATTAACTTATACAACGCACCATAATATACTGTCAACTTTTACTAAAAAGTTCCAATATAGCCCACAACCGCCAGCATTGTTACTATAAATCGCATTCAAAATTCGGGTTTATATTATAATCAACTTAATCTCTTCCCAATTACCTCAATCCAGCGAGTATTACCAGCCGGAGTTACTTTTTCAACTACAATTTCAAGTCCTGCTTGCTGCATGTACATCTTTATTTCATCCAAGCTAAAGTAGCTAAAAAATCGCTCATACGCGTAGCCATAATTATCTTCTTTCTTTATTTCCTCCTCGCCTCTTCCTGGCTTTTTATCCTTAACCGCAATATACATATACCCGCCTATGTTTAAAAGATCTTTCATCGCTTTAATAACATCCCCCGCCTTCTGCCTTGGAACGTGCAGCAACACTGCTTGCATAAAAATACAATCAAACATGCGGTCAAGCGTACCCGCTTTATGCAAGTCAAGCGCATAAAACTCACCGCTCGGTACTTCTCGCTTGGCAATCGCAATCATGTTCTCAGAAAAATCGATACCCACAACGTGGAATCCCTTTTTAACAAAATAGCGGGATTTCATACCGCCTCCACATCCAACATCGAGCACAGAGCCTCCTGCCTTTAAAAAAGGCAGAAGTGTATCTGTACCGCAGGCATGCCAATCGTCATTCTGATGGTCAGCATGCCAATCCTCTGCTATTCGATTATAGGTCTCCCGCAAATCCATATACTGCAGTATAACAAAAAAATCGGCCCACTGGTTAGCGAACCGATTTTTTGTTTATGCCGTATGCAAATCCTTCCCATGACATCGTTTATATTTCTCTCCACTCCCACAATAACAAGGGTCATTGCGCCCAATCTTACCTGCCATACTTTGTGCAACCGAAGGTTGCAAGGTAACAACAGGAGTTTCTGCAGCCGCAACAAGCTGTGGTAATAACTTCCAAATATTAAAGAATACCCAATCTTCGTAATTACGAAGCATGTCTTGGAACAAGTGATAGCTCTCACGACGATATTCCACAAGCGGGTCATGCTGTGCGTAGGCGCGCATACGAACCGACTCACGCAAGTCTTCAAGATTTTCAAGATGGCCCATCCACAACCGATCAATGATTGCTAATAGTCGCATACGTACTTCAACCTCTCCTGCCGGCTCAGTAAGTGCCTTAATTTTTGCATCCAAAAACTCTTTAAGTGTATCCACCGTTTTAATCTCGTCAGCAGTAACGATTTCTGCGTTTATCAATATTTCTTCAAGCGCTGGGCGTTCGATAGCTTGTGCAGCAAGAAGATCGTGTATTTTTCCAATAATCGTAACAACGGCATTCTTTGCATTGCCATTTAAGACCTCCTGTCGCTGTCTGTAGAGCAACGTTCGCTGTTTGTTAAGTACATCATCATACTCGAGCAAATGCTTACGCGCATCGAAATTTAGGCCTTCAACCTTCTTTTGTGCTTCATTTACAACCTTTGATATTATCTTAGATTCAATAGGCTCTCCTTCGGGGAAATTCAATGTCTCCATAAAACTTTTCACTCGGTCGCCGCCAAAAATGCGCAACAAATCATCCTCAAGGGAAAGATAGAAATGGGAAGAACCCGGATCTCCTTGGCGCCCTGCACGTCCCTGGAGCTGGTTATCAATGCGACGCGCTTCATGGCGATCCGTACCAATAACATGCAATCCACCTAATGAACGTACCTGCTCCCCTTCTTCAATCGTTGGCGGATTACCGCCCAAAATAATGTCCACACCACGCCCCGCCATGTTCGTAGCCACGGTAACAGCTTTTCGCTTACCTGCCTGTGCGATAATTTCACCCTCGCGTTCATGATTTTTTGCATTCAACACTTGGTGCGGAATATGCGCTTGGTGTAATAAATGCGAAACAAGCTCATTATGCTCAATTGAAGCGGTACCCACTAACACTGGTTGTCCTTCGTCGTAGCGCTGCTTAATATCATCAACAACTGCGCGATATTTTTCCGCCTTTGTCTTAAAAATAACATCACTAATATCTTTACGCATCGGTGGCTTATTGGTTGGAATACTTACCACCTCAAGATTATATACCTTGTGAAATTCTTCTGCGGATGTTTGTGCCGTTCCAGTCATGCCTCCAATACGCTCATACAAGCGGAAATAATTCTGCAATGTAATTTGTGCGTATGTTTTTGACTCTTGTTGAATTTGTACTCCTTCCTTTGCTTCGATTGCTTGATGCAACCCACCCGAATAACGACGCCCTGGCATCATGCGGCCCGTAAACTCATCCACAATAATAATCTCCCCTCCTTTTACAACATACTGTTTATCCTTATGGAACAATACCTGCGCCTTAAGGGATTCTTCAAGATAATGGACCAACTGAAAATTTTCCGGATTATAAATATTCTTAATCGAAAGAGCGGTTTCTACCTTCGAAATACCGCTATCGTTAATGGAAACGCTACGCGCTTTTTCATCAACTTCGTAGTCGTCCTTAGAAAGCATCGTTGCGATACGTGCAAAAATCTTATAGTGCTCGCTGGATTCAGAATCAGGCGCAGCAATAATCAACGGCGTACGAGCTTCGTCAATTAAGATGCTGTCAATTTCATCAATGATGGCGTAATGATTACCTCGCTGCACTTGGTCCTCGGCTCGATAGGCAAGATTATCGCGCAAATAGTCAAAACCAAACTCATGGTTAGTACCATACAAAATATCAACCTGATATGCTTCTTTTCGGGAAACGGGTCGCAAAAATTCCTGTTCAACCTTAAAGCTGCCCAGTGTATCTCGTGCTTCGTCCGCTACTTGCTCCGCTTCAGCAAGTTCTGCTTTAGGAGCAATAAACGATGGGTCATAGATAAACGCAGCATCATGGGTAAGACAACCAACTGTTGCCCCGAGTGCATGATAAATTTGCCCCATCCACACTGCGTCACGTCGTGCCAAATAATCGTTTACCGTAACTACGTGCACACCCTTACCCGTCAATGCATTTAAGTACACTGGGGCAGTTGCCGTAAGTGTCTTACCTTCTCCCGTGCGCATCTCGGCAATCTTGCCTTGATGCAATACGATGCCGCCAATCAACTGTACGTCAAAATGACGCTGGTTAAGCGTTCTTCGCGATGCTTCGCGGATGAGGGCAAAGGCTTCTGCCATAACATCATCCAAAGGAACTTGCTGATTGATAACGCGATCGCGCAATGTAGCACTTCGTTCCTTAAGCTCCTCAGCAGAAAGCTGCTTCATATCCCCTTCCCAATTGTTTATCTCCGCAATGAGCGGATCAAAATCATATTTACCAAAAATATTTTTCAAAAAATCAAACATACAAATACAAATTTATAATGACTATCACTAAGAAACGAATACAGGAAGCATTATTCGCTCCCTGCATTGTAGTATACGGGTTGTTTTATTACTCTTATACCTCTTCTGCTCGCTGTGCATCAGATATTGGCTTATCAACGCGGAGATCCTTAAACTTCTGGATTTCGACTTTAAGCACATCTTTTACTGCATCGATTGTTGCGTACATATCTTCACCATCACGTTCTGCACGAATAACTTCTCCATCAAGCTGTAAATTAACTTCTACGTTAAACACATCTCCATTGCGATGATGCTGTGTTGTGCGAGCAAGCTCTACGCGAGCAACTGACTCTCCTTGTTCCTCAAATCTGCCAATATACTTTTCAAGCGATTTGATGCGATCTTCTACGTACTGGTTAAGCGCATCCGTAAGCTCTATTTGCGTTGTTTTAATGATGATTTGCATAGGCTTTTTCAATTAATTAATCCCCTGTTTATTACTTGTATAATACCACAAAAAAACAGCCCTGGGAAGACTCCCGGGGGCTGTTTTTTAGGTACTTATTTCTTTTTTGCTACCTTTTTTGTGGCCTTCTTTACTACCTTCTTAGCCACCTTCTTTACCGCTTTCTTTACTACTTTCTTAGCGGCCTTCTTTACTGCCTTCTTAGCTACTTTCTTTACTGCCTTTTTAGCTGCTTTTTTTGCTGCCATAATTTTTTTATGTTGCGCATACACCAAAGTGCACACACGTAATAATTAATTTATATATTTAAAATTAATTTGTCGACCAATCAAATTATTTTAAACCGATAACCCATGGATAAAAAAAATAAAATTGAAAATAAAAAATGAATTTATTTATTTTTAATTTATTATTCTTCTTATACTTTAATTTTGAACTATAAAAATATTTTTTACAATGTGGATAACTCTAAAAAAACATTTTTAGAAAATATTTTTATAAAAATATTTTTTATTTACGTTCCTACACAAAAAATAATTTTTATTTTTGTTCTTCATAGCATAACCAATAAAAGAAAAAACCATCAGCTGATGGTTTTTTCTTTGAACACGATAAACTTGTACCCGACAAAATTCCAAGCCAATGAAATTATTGTAGCTGAAGCAGCTCCGATATTTGCCCATTGCTTAGGTGAAAACCCGTCAACTCGTTCTGCAATCCCATTAACCACGAGCGCGGCAGTAGCGACATTCAATACCAAGCCGACAGCACTTACTACAAAGAACTGCATAACTTCATGGAAAGTCATTTTTGCCTTACCCGGGAAAACCCAAAGCTTATTCCAAAAATAACTATTGATATTAGCGATAATAAATGATGCTGCTTTAAAAAGCGCATACAGCGGTCCAGCAGCCACGCCAGATAAGGTAATCAACACATTAAGGATACCCCAATCCAACACAGAATTAACTGCCCCAACAGCAGCAAACTTACTGAACTGAATTACAAAAGGAATCTTCTTGCCAATCAAGAAAGCAATCGCGAGTGCGATATTAGAAAATACCACAAAAAATAGTACGATCAGCGTCATCGTGAATGCATTGAGTTGCAAAAAAGGAAGCTGTATATTTTTAAGTATTGGATATAATAGTATTCCGAAGAGGAAGCCTATAATAGAGATGAGTATATAATCTTTTTTTATCATTGTTTTATAAATGTTATGATTTCGTCGATAAGCTCTGGGTGGTGTGTGAGAATCGCAGAACCATGCCCACCATCTGCAACTATTTCTTTTTGTTTTATTGCGCACGAAGTTAGTGCGTACAAAGACTCGACCTCTGCACTATTAGTAGTATCTACGTCATCTTCCGATGCAATATAAAATAGTTGCTTATCGCTCGGCATCTGCGAAACAATGGGTTGCACTGCGATGCCGTGATAATTAAATCCAGGAGAAAGCAATATTGCTTTTTTAAACGCACGGTGCTGATAGACGTATTGCAGTGCCAAGTTAGCGCCAATAGACGCCCCGATAAATATAATCTGTTCAGGACGCGCTCCAAGTCCCGTAAGAAAATCGATGGCGGCATCTACGTCACGAACACTATCCTGATGTTCTGCATCAGAAAACTGAGTGTATCCTTTTGGCCCTCCATCTGAAATTCCGTGCCCGCGCAAATCAATTGCAAGCCCCGCATACCCTTCTTGTTGCAGCTGACTTGCTAATATCGTCCACGATTCCTTTGTAGCGGGCATCATGTGCAAGAAAACAACCCAGCCATTTCGACTAAGTTGTTTAGAAGGACTCACGGGGAAATAATTCCCCGCAAGTTTTATATTATCTGAAGTTGTGAGATGAAGCAGTTCCATAAAACAAGGCCGTATGTACTATTAGAACATACCAGTCATACCAATAACGGTAATAATGCCTACAATAACAATAACTGCTTTTGTAAATGTTTTTTTCATAGGTGTTTAGAATTTTACTGCAACTGGTTCTTTTGCTGCATCATTATCAAGCTGGAAAAATTCTTCGATCAAGAATCCAAAAAGCTTTGCGATAACATTAGTTGGGAATACATGAATCTTTGTATTATATTCCATAACATTTCCATTATAGAATCTTCGAGCAGCCTGGATCTTATTTTCCGTATCCGATAGTTCGCGCTGCAATTCCATAAAATTAGCATTTGCCTTTAGATCAGGATAATTTTCAGAGACTGCAAACAATGTCTTAAGCGTGCCAGAAAGTTCACTTTCTGCAGCCCCCTTTTCAGTATGCCCTTTTGCAGACAACGATTGCGCTCGAGCCTGTGTTACTTTCTCGAACACATCTTTCTCATGCGTCATGTATCCCTTTACGGTTTCGATAAGATTAGGGATAAGATCGTAGCGACGCTTTAACTGCACTTCGATATCAGACCACGCTTCTCGCACGCGGAAGCGTAGGCGCACAAGTCCGTTAAACGCAAGGACGATCCACACGATTAGCAATCCGACGACAAGAAGAATAATGTTTGTTGTTGTAAGCATAATGTTTATAGTAATTAATATAGGCTGTTCCTATTGTAGCAAGGTATTAGCGTTTTGATAATAGGGCTTTATATAGCCTCTTCTCTTAGGCTCTCTTTTGCTCGCGATAGGCTTGCTCAAAACGACGCAATGCGTCGATTTGTATAGATTGCAAATGAATCTCAGGACGCTTTCGCGCAATAAGCGCAATAGCTTCGTCGGTCGTTGATCCATTCGCAATAAAATATCCAGCCACCATTGTGGGCGCTCGGCCATGTCCATTTTTGCAATGCACATACACTTTGCGTCCAGATTTTATCGCAGTATCAATAAAAGAAATACCCATAAAAAATTGCTGCTCCGTTGGAGCATGCATGTCTTCTATAGGAAGCCATAAATATGCGGCTGCGCCCACCGGCGAGTCAACACGCCCCTCTTCAAGACTAAGATCGTACACAACGCCCTGCTTTAATAGCTCGGGGTCAAAATGAGTACCACAACAAAAATTCGTACCAATATAAATTTGGTCCGTAATGCGCGAATAGTTCATGTGTGTATGCATACTATTTAGTATATCACATCCTCCGTGAATTATGCTCCGCATTTATCGCAGCTTAGGAATGCGACTATCTCGCTTGCGACGGCTTGCGCGTAATGCAAAACGATGCGCTTCATCGCGAACACGCAATAATATTGGCTTTACACTGCGAGCAAGATCTCGCATCGATGCTTTTATGCCCAAAGGAAATACAAGCGAATCTCCTGCATACTTTGAAATACCCACGATTGGAATGACAATATTATGTCGCCTAAATACGCCCGCAATGTGATCTACCTGCGGCTTCCCTCCATCAATCATAACTAAATCGGGCATATCCCATTCGGTGTGCCGGAATCGACGAATAACCATTTCCTCCAGCGCGTGCAAATCATCGCTTGCCGCAGCATTGTTAATGCTAAAGGAGCGGTACTGTTCTTTATCAGGTTCTCCATCGGTAAATACAACCATAGATCCATACGTTTCTTTACCCGTAAGATGGGAGATGTCATACCCTTCAATACGATGTGCTTCTGTTTGTTCTTGTGTTAATTCATCGCGCGTGATCAATGACACATCTTGGATATGTTTCAAGCTTGCAGCTTTTTCTGGAAACGTTTTTGCAAGACGTTTTAAAAGAAGTTCTCGCTTCCCCGATAAGAGCAAAACAATATTACTAATATTTTTTTGATAATCCTTCTTTGAGATCGCCCCAACGCAAACACCAGGACATAACCCTATCTGATAATCAAAACAGGGTTTGCTTGCCACGTGGTCGCCAGCCGGCGACTTTACGGGGCCAGAATTAGGCACACACGTTCCATACGGAAAAACACGCCGAATAATTTTTAGCGCATTTTTTATCAACGTAGCACTTTGATAGGGTCCAAAAATGTGTGCCTTTACTGCAGAAAATTTTTCCAATTCTCGATGTCGCACAATGAGCGGTTTCGGATAATCAGTTTTTGGAATAACAATATATAAGAACGAACGATTGTCCTTATCTTTTACATTGTATTTAGGCCAATGCTTTTTAATACAATTTGCCTCAAGAATAATAGCTTCGAGCACTGTATCGGTTTGTTCATACCGCACCTCGCGCGCCAATGAAACCATTTCGGCGATGCGCTCATCAATGCGCTTTGTAAAATATTGACTCACCCGCTTGCGCAATGACGTTGCCCGCCCGATATACAAAATAGCCCCATTAGCATCGAGGAATCGGTACACCCCCGGACTATCCGGAAACAACTTTACACGATCAGATAACGTTGACATATTTATAGAAACAGTATATTATATATTTAGTTCCAAATCAATACTTCGAAAGGGATGTGCGTTATGGAAGAGATAAGTTACGAATCTGAGCTACGACAGCTAAAAGAATTTTTGCAAAGTGAACGTTACAGGGTAATCCAGCGCGGGCTAGAGAGTATTCGCAGCTTCGTCACTATTACTCTCCTCCCACAACCAGGACGCTCTTATAGCTATACCAGCTATAAAATTAGCCCGCAAAAAGGACTCGTCTTCTGGGATACGGATGAGTTGGGAAAGCATAGAGAGCGCCTAGCCTCTGTGGAAGAAGTGGTTGCTACATATATAACAACAACTCCTGCAACAGGTATCGTCCCCAAGGTATGTTCCGAGTTTTCAATGAATATGGCCGGGGCTTGTGGTTGTCGCAGAGGAAGTTAGGCACCCCACCAGAACATCCTTCACAGCCAGACCCCGCGTCTGGCTGTTTTTTACCTATATCCAAAATCCAATATTTGCGCCATCGCAAGACGGAAATATTATGCAGTAACGACAGGACGTAGCGCTTGTGGGTGATGTCGTACGCGCAATACGTTTAAGAAAATGGAGGCGATTGCGCCGAAGATAAACGTCCACTGCAATGGCATAACAAACGCCATAGCAATAATAACCGCTATCATAATAACGCGTCCCATATTAATAGCCATCTCGTAGAGCACGGTATATTCATCGATGTAGTGTCCTCGATCTGCAACCCGCTCATAGGTCATAGCAACAAACGGAATCTTCATCATAATTTTAGTTAATTTATGATATGCGTCTACAACAAAAATTTGCAGCGCCGTAACAATAAATATTTTCAAAATCCACCCAATAGCGGCAAGGATACTCCCGTATTTCAACAACTGCTTTTCCATCTTCTTATCATCTGAATACTTCCCAACAACAAGCTCAGCAAGCACGGTCGCAGCAACAATAAGTGTGGATATTACACCAACTTTTAAAATATCCCCTTGTAGTAGTTGATAAATAACAATTGGCCACACAATAAATCCGACAACCTCCTCTGCCCCATCAGCCATAAATGCGAATGTTGATCGTCTGTTCTTTTTTACCACTAACTGCTTGATTGTATGCCAATAGGTCCACGTAAAACGCTCGTTTATTTCAGGAATAAAATGGTATGGGATAAGCGATAGCAAAAAAATAATCGTCGCAATAATAAACAAAATACCAAACCCATACTGCGTAATGATAAACCCGGCAAGCACAGGGGTTACAACACCGATAACATTGAGTGTTGCCTCGAACATACCAATCTCAGAACCACGCTTAGTTGCATCAGAAAATGTAGCGAAATCAACGTGATACGGCAGCCAAAATAGTAATCGATAAATTGTTGTTGCTGCAATCTGGAGCGGAAGCAGATACAGCATATTGCTCGGCGTTATAAAATAAAGAATCACGAACGTACTTGCAGCAAAAAATGTGCTTAATCGCAATGAATGGTTAAACCCATATCGATTCAAAAAGAAGGCTCCAAGCGGAATAGACAAGCCATTAATTAAATACCCCGCGAGAAAATACAAAGCAACAAACGTAAAGTTACCATCAAAAAGCCGGTATAAAAATATCGGCAAAAACATGCCAAATAAATTAATAGCTACATTGGAAATCGTTTTCCCAGTATATAGGGCAAAGAACCCTTGGGCTAAGTTGCCCTCAAAATAACGTTGTTTAAATGCTCCAATCATTCGGTTATCATACCATACAATCCTCTGTACTCGCTATTTCAAAAAATGTTTCAGGTAGCTCCCCGTAATGCTATGTTTATTTGCCGCAACTTCTTCGGGTGTGCCCTTTGCAACAATTGCCCCGCCACGTGCACCGCCTTCTGGGCCAAGATCAATAACATAATCGGCCGACTTAATAACGTGCATATTATGCTCAATAACAACCACGGAATGCCCCTTATCTACAAGCTTATTTAATACCGTTAGTAACAATTCAATATCGTAATAATGCAATCCAACCGTAGGCTCATCCAAAAGATACAACACACGCTTTCCGAGCGGATGCGTTAATTCACGTGCAAGCTTAATACGCTGCGCTTCTCCGCCAGAAAGTGTTGTTGCGCTTTGTCCAAGTTGCAAATAGCCAAGTCCAACCGACTGCAATACTTTTAGCTTATCAGTAATCTGATAAATGCCGTCAAAAAATTCGGCGCCCTCGTCAATAGTCATAGCAAGCACATCGCTAATACTTTTCTTCTTATGTTTTACTTGTAATGTCTCACGATTATATCGCTTTCCATGACACACTTCACACTGCACAAGTACTGGCGGCAAGAAATGCATTTCGATTAAGTTATGCCCTGCTCCTTGGCATGATTCGCATCGTCCACCCGCAACGTTGAATGAAAAACGGGATGCGGTATAGGCACGTTCTCGCGCTTCTGGTAATTGCGCGTAGAATTCACGGATGGGGGTCAAGATGCCGGTATAAGTAGCTGGATTAGATCGAGGAGTTCGTCCAATCGGTGCCTGGTTTACCGCAACAACACGATCAATATATTCCGACCCAGTAATATCCGCAACACCAATAAGGGGTTCGTTCATACGAGCCTTTAGCGAATTTAGATTTTCATACAGCGCATCTTGAATAAGCGTAGATTTACCGCTCCCCGAAACACCCGTAACGCATACAAGCTTACGCAATGGAATATCGACATTCACGTTTTTTAAATTGTGTGCAGTAGCACCGACAATGGAAAGTTTTTCTTGCACCTTTGTCCTACGCTCTGGAACAACGATTTTTCGTTCATCACGAAGATACTGTATGGTCATTGAATTCATCTCTCCTGGATTCTTTAGCAGCTTCGCTGTTTCACCAACGGCAACAATTTCTCCGCCATGTTTTCCAGCAAACGGACCAAAGTCAACTAAAAAGTCAGACTCCAAAATAGTCATTTCATCGTGTTCTACAATAATAACAGTGTTGTTCTGTTCTTTAAGCACCTTAAGAATGCCCACCAGACGATCGGTATCGCGCTCATGTAAACCAATTGTTGGCTCATCGAGCACATACAATGTATTGGAAAGTTGTGATCCAATTTGTGAAGAAAGTCGAATACGCTGTGCTTCTCCACCAGACAACGTTTCTGCTTCGCGAGTCATAGTTAAATAATCAAGCCCCACTTCAAGCAAAAAATGCAATCGGTCTTTGATTTCCTTAACTACATTAGCTGCGATGGTCTTTTCTCGTTCGGTCATTTTTTTCTCGTACGCCTCAAAAAATGCATGCGCTTCCGCATTGGTCATAGAAGCAACCTCATAAATATTTTTCCCATTTATTCGAATGGATAACGATTCCGAACGCAACCGCTTCCCCTTACAATCCGGACAAATAGTCTTCAAAAACAAGTCGGTCTTCCCTAATCCTGAACACGTATCACAAGCACCATGCGGACTATTAAACGAAAACAATCGAGGTTCAATATCCGGAAACACAAAGTTATCGAGCGGACAGGTCCACTTCGAAGAAAGCATGAACTCTTCAGGAGATTCGCTTTGCTCTCCCATTAAAATAGTCGCGAGCCCCTTACTGTGATCAAGCGCTCCTTCAACTGCTTCGTGTAAACGTGCAGTATCTGTAAGCAGCACCTTGTCGATTACTAAATCAATAGAATGCTCTTTGTAGCGCGAAAGCTCTATTTTGTCATGAAGCGAGTGCATAACGCCATCAACACGCACCTGAGAAAACCCAAGCGCAAGAAAATCATACAACTGCTGATAGAACTCCCCTTTCCGTCCGCGCACTACGGGAGACATAACCGTAACAACGCTTTGCTTTGCCTTCTTTGCACGTGTCGTAATAATGTCGATCATTTCATCAACAGAGAGTTTCTCAATTTTAGTGCCGTCATGCGGACAATGCACATCCCCGAGGCGCGCATAAAGAATACGAAAATAATCATAAATTTCCGTCAGCGTTCCAACAGTTGAGCGCGGGTTATGCGAAAGCGCACGCTGGTCAATTGCGATAGCCGGAGATAAGCCCACAATCTCATCAACATCAGCACGTTCCATCTGCCCAAGAAATTGCCGTGCGTATGGAGAAAGAGACTCAATGTACCGTCGCTGCCCCTCGGCAAAAATAGTATCAAACGCAAGGGATGATTTTCCACTTCCCGAAACACCCGTAAAAACCACCAACTTATTTTTTGGTAGTTCCAATGAAATATTTTTTAAATTGTGGACGCGAGCGCCCTTTATCTTTATCTTGTCTTCCATATATAGTACTTACTTATGCCAGTAAACCACGACCTTGTCAATGTATTGACTATTACATGTACCCAGTATACGATACCTGCAGTTACATTGACATCAGTTTCGCTCGCCCTGGAACTGAACTGGATAGACAAGGATTGGATTGAATCCGCGCAAAACATACGCGTGGAGACATTTTGTCGGTGGTTCGACCCCACCCTGTTCCGCCGCACTGACAAGGGTAATGCGAAGAATAGGAGGGAGGCTATGAAATTCTGACTCTGGTCGGAATGGAGCCGTCGGTGAGATACCTCCCTTACTCGGGAGCAACAATCGGAAGAAAACGCAGAACGCGTGCGTCAGGAACCAGGATTATTGGTGAGGCTCGGGGCGAGCGAATGTTTTACAAAAGTCGGGACTTGTTCCCGACTTTTTTATTTCTAATGTATTTAATTATATGCGATCCTGTGAAAATAGCGGATGAAATGGTCGAGGAAAATTGCCACAGAAATCGAGCTGTCTGAGCCGTACCAACGGCGAGTTCTCGAGTCGACACTTGGCGTTGCTAGTGAGTACTCGAACGTGCAACGTGCCGTGATGTCGGGTCCGTTTCATCTTCTACGGACCCGACGAAGCAATTTCTGAGAACATTCCGCTATTTTTATTAGCTCGCGATTTTTTACTCCACTTTTTATAAAAAAAGTGGAAAGAAAAGACGCTTTTTAAAATAGGACAGATCCCCGCCAGAGTTTTACCCTGAGCCTGCCGAAGGGCGGGAATGACAAAAGAAATTATTCCTCAGCCGACCCACTAAAATCCAACATCCGTTCAATCGTTTTAATAATGGTCTTTGGCGTAATGCCATGCTTCTTGTTATAGGCCGCTTGCAGCTTTCGTCGCTTTTCAACAATCTTCATTGCTCGATCCATTGAGCCCGTTATCTTATCCGCATACAGAATAACCGTTCCGCTCACGTTACGTGCTGCACGACCCATGGTCTGAATAAGCGAGGTTTCGCTACGCAAAAATCCTTCTCGATCGGCATCTAAAATTGCAACAAGAGTAACTTCCGGCAAATCGAGCCCTTCACGCAATAGGTTCACGCCAATAAGCACGTCGAACTCACCTTTTCGAAAATTCATAAGAATCTCCGTTCGTTCCAACGTCTTAACCTCAGAGTGAATATAGCGAGACTTAAATCCTTCTTGCGTAAAATGATCGTGCAAATCTTCTGCTTGCTTCTTAGTAAGCGTAATGACTAACGCACGCTCTTTTTTCTTCACGATTAAATGTAGCTCCTCAATAACATCGATGATTTGGCTTCGATTTGTCTCTTTATTAAATACAGGGCGTACTTCGATCGGCGGATCTATTAACCCAGTAGGTCGAATAACCTGTTCTGCAACAGTTGTCGAGTGTTCAATCTCCCACGCCCCTGGTGTAGCAGAAACAAACAATGTCTGACCAATGCGCTGTTCGAATTCACTAAATTGTAGTGGTCGATTATCCATCGCCGATGGTAATCGCCAGCCGTATTTCACAAGCGTGTCTTTACGGCTTCGGTCACCTGCATACATGCCACGCACCTGTGGTACGCCAATATGGGATTCGTCCATAACCAGCAAATAATCGGGCTTGCCGTTTTTATCACGCGGAAAATAATCGAGTAATGTATCAGGGGCCTCCCCAGCGAGCTTTCCACTTAAATGCCGTGAATAGTTTTCAACGCCATGGCAAAAACCAAGGCTCTTCAACATTTCCATGTCATACCGCACGCGTCGTTCTAGTCGCTGCGCCTCAAGATACAGCTTATGCTTTTCAAAATATTCCAATCGATCGTCAAGTTCGATTTTGATATCTTTCACCGCGCGCTCAATAGCTGGCGCGCTTGAAATAAAGTGCTTTGGGGGAAACAAGGCCACGTCTTTCGGATGATCGATCATTGTTCGCGTAACAGGATCGACAATCGCGATATCGGAAATAATCTGATCAGGCCCAAGCTCAATTGCATAACTCATTGTTGCAGATGCGGGCATGATCTCAAACACATCCCCTCGCACACGAAATTCGCCTCGTTTTAATACGCCAGAGGTCCGATTGAATTGAATTTTTATTAATTGACTAATAAGGTCTCTTCGCGTAATCGATTGCCCTACCGCTAAATGAATCGCCGATGCAAAATAATTTGTCGGTACGCCAAGTCCATAAATACACGAAACAGACGCAACCACAATAACGTCTTTTCTAGTTAATAGTGCAGATGTCGCCTGGTGACGCAATCGATCGATTTCTTGATTGATCATCGCCTCTTTTTCAATATACGTATCGCTACTTGGCATGTATGCCTCGGGCTGATAGTAGTCATAATAAGAAACAAAATAGTTTACCGAATGTTCTGGAAAATAATTTTTATATTCGCGATACAGCTGTGCAGCTAATGCTTTGTTGGGCGCAATCACAAGAACCGGCTTATCAAAATGCCGTATTGCGTTAGCAATCGTAAAAGTCTTTCCCGAGCCAGTAACACCAAGCAACGTTTGAAACCGATCTCCTCGATCAAGTCCGTCTGTTAATTGCTTAATTGCTTCGGGTTGGTCACCCGATGGCTCATATTCTGATTTGAGATTAAAAATACCCATGTCGCTTCTTGCTATACATGATTATACCATGAAATGCAAGTATTACGGGCGCGTACCAAGATAAGAAGCGATAATAGCGGCAGTCTCTGCCCGAAATGTGAGTGCACCAAGTGAAATAATATGGCACCCTGCTGCGCGTGCGGCAAGCACTTCCTCATAGCTCCATCCCCCTTCCGGACCAACAAACAATCCACGTCGCATAGCATCGCCAATAGCACCTTCTTCAACAATTACATCACTAATGTCAAAGAAAAAGTTTGCATCATTTCGCTGCGCATCAGCAAGAGCATCCGCAAAGGACATCGCCTGGCGAAGCATCGGCACTCTCCCTCTCCCCGATTGTTCCGCAGCCTCTGTGATTATCTTTCGTAAGCGTTCTTCTTTAATATCTAACTTAACCGTACGCTGTGTAATGAGTGGGACTATTTCGCGAACACCAATTTCAGTTGCCTTTTGTACGACGAGTTCAAAATTTTCTCGCTTCAAAATAGCACAATACAAAACAGCCGCAACAGCGGGCTCAGCAGTGTTCACAGAACGTTCAATAACAGTAACCGTAAGTTGTTCTTTTTGTCTATCAGAAATCTCGACAACGCACTCATTTGCATTACCGTCACCAAGAATAAAACGATCTCCAACCGTAAGCCGCAATACGCGGAGTATTTGATTAACAACCTCCGCCTCAGCAATCACGATCGTGTCTTGTGAGCAATCAAAATTACCAATAAATCTATGTAGCCTCATAATGTAATTACTATACTATAAATAGTGTGTGTGTTCAAAAAAGCGGGGATAAATCCCCGCCCGTACGTAAACGTATTACCGATGAGCAACCAGCGCATCATTGTCATCAAAACGGTTAACGTAACGAATCCGAATCTCTTCGCCTTGGTCAAGCAATGGCTCGACAACGTCAGCAAGGGCAAGCACTTCTTCGTTGTACATTCGGATGCACCCAAACGTTACCCTCTTTCCGATAGATCTCGGACTGGTTGTTCCGTGTATTCGGCTAAGCTGGTCTGCCCCTGGCGTAAAGAACGCAAAGATAAATTTCACCGGCCCCATCGGATTATCTGGCCCAGGCGGAACGATGCTTGGCAAAGTAATCTTCTTTGTTTTCAAATAATATTCCTTGATGTTCTTGGTCGGGTACCAGATCGGATTTCGTTCTATTCGGAGAAGCCGCCCTTCGATCGGAAGCTTTGGCGTTTTCCGCGGCAATGCCACCGCAGAAAAGAAAAGTTCTGTTCCTTCAGGGTCATAGACATGCACCGTGAAGTCCGAGAAAACAACGGTAATGACATACGCCCTGCCGATAAACTCTTTCTCGTACGCGCATGCGCATGTCGCACCGATAACTACACAGCACAAAGCCAGTAAAAACACCTTAAAATTCTGCATCGTCAACCCCTCCTTTTCGGTAATAAAGAATGAATGTTGCTGTAATTATTAAACAACACATTAATAGATAAAGCAAGTTTTCTCCGTATAAAAATCCCGCTTAGTGGCGGGATTTTTATACGAAATATATTCGCTTACTTTACCAATACATCTTCCTCTTTTTGTCGAACAAAGAAATGATATATTCCAAAACCAATCAACAAACCAAGAATAAGATCGACAAACCAATAGGAGAACAAATTACCGAATACACTTATAAGCGATGCTAATCCTGCGACACCTGATCCTACTAATACAGTAAGATATGCAGTTGCAGACTGGAATTGATTTCGTGCGTTCGTGTAGTTAATCGTTGCACCAAAGATTAATGTATCTTCAGCATCAATAGTTCGATTAACGATTGCTTTGATTGTAATGACTCCCTGTGTATTTGCAGTAATCGTTCCTAAGTCAAATGTGACAGAGTTATCCGTTGAAACACTTGGCTTCAGCGTTGCAGTGTCATACGTTACTTCACTTGGCAACTCAACCCTTAACGTTACGTTTGTGATTGGGCTCGCCATTTCATTGCGATACTGAATTGTGTATTCAATCTCGTCACCTCCCCGTGGATTCTTTTTATCAATCGACGGTGTTAGGGTAACGGTCGGAGCAACGCCAGAAGCAGTCTGCTGCACAATAACGCGTGGCTGTACGGGTGTTGGATTATTAATCACAACAGGCACAATCGAATCCGCAGTTGTTGTAAGGGTAAGGGTATTACCATACGTTGTTCCGTATGCATTTTGTGCAACAGCACGATAGTAATACGTAGTCCCCGCATTCAATCCGCTCAAAATTGCAGAATGATTATCGGCATAATTAGCCTGGCCAATCGGTCTAATAATTGTTCGACTGCCAAATGCGGTGGTCGCCCCCCAATCAAACCAAGAGGTTCCCAATGAACCATTCGGGTTTACTGAGCTATCAATCAAAGCAGAGTTACGGAATACTGACTGCGCAGCTCGTGTTGTAACATACGGTGCGATACCCGAAGTATTCACTGAAGAACCTCCCGTAGTAAAACTCAAAGTATTACCATAGGTAGTTCCATAAGAATTTTGTGCAACGGCACGATAATAATAGGTGGTATTCGATGCAAGACTAGTTACGCTTCCCGTTAATGTGGTTGCGTAATTGCTCGAACCAACTGCTTGATATCCCGTAGTATATCCCAATGACTGGGTCATACCATATTCAAACCAAGCATTCGCATAACTATTGTTTGGGTTCACCGAACCATTAAATGTTGTGGAATTTGTCGTAACAGAACTAGCAGCGTTGGTGTACACAAGCGGCGTATTGCCGTTGTTATTGTAACCAGAAGACTGTGTCGTAAAGTTTAGCGTATTGCCATAAGTTGTTCCCGATGAATTTTGTCCAACAGCACGATAATAATAGGTCGTATTTGGTGCAAGATTATACGCATAACCAGTGATGGTTGTTGTGTAATTGCTTGATCCAAGCGTCTGACTTCCCGCAGTATTTCCAAACGACTGTGTCGTTCCATATTCAAACCACACACTTGTGTTTGAATTGTTTGGATTAACAGAACCCTGCAATGTTGCGTTGTTATAAGCAACTGCAGTGGCAGGATTGGTTGTAACAAATGCAACAGATCCGTTATTATTTCCTCCTCCATTGCCGAGGGTCGTAAAACTCAATGTATTACCATATGTCGTTCCATAGGAATTTTGCCCAACGGCACGATAATAATAGGTCGTATTTGAAGAAAGATTTGATACGTATGAAGTAATACTCGTTGATACAGATCCCGAACCAACGGACTGAGTGCCTACCGTATTCCCAAACGACTGTGTCGTTCCATATTCAAACCAAGCAGTTGCATTGGAATTGTTTGGGTTAACAGAACCCTGTAACGTTGCACTGTTTTGATAAATAGAATAAGCGGAATTTGTTGTAACAGATACAACGCTGCCGTTATTATTTCCTCCTCCATTACCAAGCGTTGTAAAGCTTAGCGTGTTGCCATAGGTTGTACCCGATGCGTTTTGTCCAACGGCACGATAATAATACGTAGTATTTGGTGCAAGGTTATATGCATAACCAGTAATGGCTGATGCAGAATTACTCGATGCAATCGTTTGATTGCCCGCAGTATTTCCAAACGACTGTGTCGTTCCATATTCAAACCAAACGTTTGTATTAGAATTATTCGGGTTAACCGAACCATTTAATGTTGCGTTGTTCTGAGAAATAGCAGAGGCTGAATTTGTTGTAACAGATGCTACAGAACCACCTCCATTCCCTCCACCATTATTAACCTGGGCACGAAAAACAACTTGCCCCTGACTTGGCCATCCTCCTGTGATCGAACCAAGTGAAAGCCCATTTGCAGAAACAATTTCGCTTCCATTTTGTCCATTCAACAATGTTTGAGCAGTAAGCGTTTTATTTGGATACCATTTCACCGATCCTGGAATAAGTGTCATGGTCTGGTTGGATGTAAGATTAACGGAAGCAGTTCCGGTTACCGCAGATGCATTTGAAGCACCAACAGTTCCAGTTATTGTAGCTGAAGTAAACGCTCCAGAAGGAAGTTGTACGCGTACCGTTGTTCCATTTGCAGTATCCGCTGCGGTGTTGTGATAATACACAAGAAAGCTAACTACCTCTCCTGCATTCGCAGAAACTGAATTAGACCAATGCATATTGCTTTCTGGATTTGTTGTGTAATTCGAAACGCGAAGCGTCGCGTAGTCCTTCGCATCAGTATTAAACGTTGCCGCAAAAACGCTCGAAACTGGAGCAAATACTCCTGCGGTGAGCACAAGGCTCATAATTGCGACTGTAATTTTTTTAAATATGTTTTTCATAATGTATGTATTTGATAAATAATAGGCTTGTTCTTTATTGTTTGTATAATATTTAATTATATCAGTTTTTATTAAATTTGTCAATAATGGATTCGCTATTCCATATAGTGTACTTAATTGTTTTCGCTTTACAAGAGTTTCCCCTTTTGCAACATCCCATTACACTCTCTATGCAAAAATGTGTAATGCGAAGCTATAAAAGAGGAAGGGGCGAACACATTCGCCCCTTCGAACCAGCATATAATAATCAGTTACCCGCAATCGGGCCGGGGCCATTAGTCCCGTTCCCTGCGACAGGGCCGGGACCATCTGACGAGCTTCCTCCGTTATTACCAGAGGATTCATTCGCCAACCCAGCGCCCAGCGCCCCAAAGGCCATTCCGACCATGACATCAGATGGAACAATACAGCCTCCATCTAACCACCCGCCGAACATTGAACCTCCGAAGGTAGCGCCCGCAATAATTGCAGGGGCAGCGGGAGTTAGCAAGCCAACTCCCATAACCACGGCCCCACCGATGACCGAGCCCCAACCGGTTTTCTTTTCCCGGCAGGTTTTTTCTGGCGGTGCGGCAGCGGTTACCAGTTGCGGTGGCTGTTCTTTCACTATCGTGGGAGGAGCCACCGCAGCAACGGGTTGAGCGACTGGCACTGGCGTGCTTTCCAAAATCCACACCGGTCCCACACCGTGAGCCCGATTAAGGATCGGGTTACCACAGCGTTTAATCGCCACAGCTTCCCAATATTTCGGATCTGATGCCGGCACAACGAACACTTGTTCACCGCCATGCAGGAACCCTCGAGAAATTGTTCCTTTCTTTGATTGCGTAACGACTTCAACGTCCGCATCCAATGTAAGAAGTTTCTCTCCCGCACCAAGGGACCGGTTCTCGTTCACCGGATTCGCTCCAATGTCGAGATAGTGTCGTCCCGGAACAGGGTCTGTGTAGCGCGGCAGGGCTTCTTTTTGTTTCTGTCCCACTGCAGCCGGTTTAACCGGTTGCGCAGGCACAGGCTGTTGTGCAGCCACCAACCCACCATGTATCGCTGGGTTATAGATGACGTACACTGGTTGTTGTTTCGCAGCGCAACCTGTCAAGGTTGCAACTGCAAGCATCAGGGCCAACACAATCCATGAATTTCTCATGGGGATCTCCTTCTCTTTTGGCTAGAGGTTAACTAACTATATGCAAATTTCATTAAGGGCTATACTATATGTAACATATTTTATAAAAACTGTCAATGGCACTAATTTCCCTTTCCGCATCATAAAAATGCGCCTTCAGGCGCATTTTTACTTACTTTTTTAAGTTTTTTGCAATTGTTTAACAATTTTCGTTAACTCCCCCATTGCATTGGTTTTAATTTCTGGACTTGCTTCTGCTATTACATCCTGGAACAACTGCTGCACACGCGTAATCGTTTGTTCATCATTACGAACTCCGTTTACCATTCCAGCATAATATGCCGTAAAATCTTGTGCGGTTATATCTCCAGCCTTATAATGGTCAACGATATGCGATGCTGCGTTTGTACGATCAGTATTGATATTAGCCTCCAAAAGGGCAATTCGCTCTGGATTTACGATAGGCGCAGAAGAATGCAGTATTTCGGATGTTGGCGTTGCAACTGGCTCTTGAGCAACTACGGGTGACTTCGGCGCTACAACAGCTTCCTTATTTACAGGTGCACTTGTAACAGCTTCTGTTTTTGTTAGTTCAGCTTCTGCAGTAGGGGTAGGAGCAGTAACTGTTTCAACAGCGCTTCCGCCCACGATTTGTGGGGCGACCTCTACTAGTGGTGTAGCAACTGGAGCAACGCCAGCTTCATGGCCTTCTACGATTTGTGCAGCGACTTCTACCGGCGGCACCGCTACTGGAATTGCCCCAGCTTCATAGCCTTCTACGATTTGTGCAGCGACTTCGGCTGGTCGCTCACTTACAACGCTTGCTATACCCTTGCTCGCACCGGCTTTCAAAAATTCAACATTCTCTAAATCAATTGTTTTAGTAGTAGGATTAAATTCAACTGCGCCTTTTGCGATACGGCTCATGGCCTCAGTATATCCCTTTATATCAGGCGTATACCCTGCATTTTTTAATTTCTCGATCATCTCTGGCTTTGCAAGTTGCTCTTTTGCATCAGCAAGCCAAAGCGCGTGCGCTTCTTTACCAGACCACTCTTTTAGATCGGTCACGCCGTCCCATCCAAGTTTTTTCGCAAGTTCAGGGTTTGTTTTCAACGTATCAATAATCGAACCCTCTGCGCCGCGCGCACCAATAGCCGCAACGGTCGGGATAGTTTCTTGCGTAGCTGCAATATTACCGCCCTCGACAAAATTCAATGGCGCCGATTCAGCAGCTACCGCACTCGCCTGCTCTCCAGCTGACGACAGCGCAGCAACTTTTCCTATAGTACCTGTGGAGTTTATCTCGCCCTGTTCACTCATTGCAGCTGCGATATTACCACCTTCAACAAAGTTTAGTGAAGCAGACTCAGTAGCAGCCACATTCGCCACCCCACCTCCTACCTTTTCCCCAACTGAAGACAGTGCAGCAACTTTTCCGACAGCGCCTGCGACACCGTTAACTCGCGCAGTATGCGCTCCCGGTTCGCCGGTTAGATTGATGGATTTTTTAATTGCAGACACACTCTCCGGTCCGGTTGCTGCATGCGCATTTCCAGTGCCCGCAAGCGTATCGGCAATAAGATAACCAACGATAGAAAAGGTAGCGCCAATCGCTATACCCTTGAGCATCTCTTTATTTTTATATATGCGTCGCAAATCCTCTACTGTATTTTGTTCCGCAGTGAACATCTTATCCAGCCGATTAAATCGCTTACCTGCCTTCTCTTCACTTTCCAATTCGTCCGTAATAGCAGTTTGCTCAAGCAATGCAAAACCAGCGCCTATTTTATCAAATAGGTCATATTGGTTACCTGTATGCACTTCGCGACTACCAAAATCAATTCGTCCTTCTTCGAGTTTAAATTGGCTATACTCAAGACGCGCACGTAGTGTTGCAAGCGCTTTCTTGTGTTGTTCTGAATCTGGCTCACTCGTAGAAACAGCATGTAATGCACGTTCAAGCTTTTCGCCGAGCGTAGTAGCGGGAACAGTGGTGTACATCATATCCGCAAAACGCGCATCAACATTTTTTCCGCCGCGCATCTGTCGTTCTTGCGTATGCAATGACTCCTTCGCGCGTTTGTGCGCCATAAACATACCAATAGCCCCTCCAACAATAGGCAGCGCGGCTGCTTTTGCCATCACATTTATTCCAATAGTGCGCCCAATAAAACCAACCGCCGTTTGCGCTCCACGCTCCTTAAACATATCCCCTAATCCACGAGCCCAAATTGCGTCGGACTTAATCGCAACCAACTCTTTCATTGCATCAGGGTGCGTATTAAAAAATTGATTACTGCGAATCTTAAAATCTGCGTTGGACATCGCATGCATCGCGTTCTTCTCGCCAAAAATATTTCCTTCCGTAGCGAGGAGTGTTCGCTTAAATTGATCAAATTCTTGAAACGCTTTTTTATATTCCTTATATTCTTTTGATCCTTCAGGTGCAAACGACCACTCAGCGGGAACGGTACTAAACTTTTGAGCAGCAGTATTAAACTTAGCCACCTGCTCTTGTTCAGCTGGGCTTAATAATTCATTTTTTCCTAAATATTGAACCGTCAACGAGCCGTCTTTTTCAACAAGAACATCGAGGCCCATATTTTCTGCGCCCGTTGTTAGTTGCGCAAGCACCTCTCGATGATGCGCTAGCCCACCTTGCATTATTTCTTGCGCAGTCTCTTTTTCATGCTTCGCAATACGTAATTTAGAAAATGCATTACGCCAAATTTTACCGTACCATGCAGCACCAGCAACTTCAGCACGATGTTTATCAGTAGCCTCCTCTTGAATGCGTCCGAGTGTAGCTTGTCGCAAATTTTCAATCACAAGAAGTCGTTGCCCATAGGACAATGTATCAAATCCGCTTATCTGCTCTAAGTCAGCGGGCTGCATATTAAATTGAGCGAGCTGCACAGCAATAACACCCTCTTCTTTCTCAGATAACTCAATGAGCTTTTTCGGTTCAATTCCATTGACCTGTTCAATCGCTGCCTGTCGATCCTGTTCAATAGGAGCGAGTTTTGCCGCTGCTTGCTCCCAATCCCATTTGCGCATAAACTCCTCCGCTTCGGGAGTCCAGGGCGTAATTCCATTTTCTACCAATATTGTGTCAACCATTTCTGCCCCATGGCCTTGCATACGTTTTTCAAAAAGATCCTGCGCAAGCGCGGCGATTCCTTCCTCTTCGCGCTCGCGCGCTTCTCGCATTTCCGTTGCGGTCATTTTTTTCTCCTCCGGCGTAAACGATTCAGCATCCGCAACGGTTTGTTCACGTACGATTGTTTCGCTTTTTGTTTCTTCCATCGATTCTTCTGTAGTTGTCACTAGTTGTTGCGGTTGCTCCACTTCTTCTTGAGATTGCTCTGCCACCTCGGCGCGCGCCAATTCCGCTTGCTTTGCACGCTTCTCTGCAAGTTTTTCCGGCGAAAGAAAGACCTCGTAAGGATTATCTGAAGCGGGTGTTTTTATGATAGGTTTTTTCTCTGACATATTCGTTTGCTGTTTATTTATTTCTAATCTTCTTTCTTTCAGGAATTCAAGGGTTTCTTTTGCAGAATCTTTATCGGGCTGCATATCCATAATCTTTTGAAATGCTCCTTTCCCAAATATTTTCTCGATAGATACTTTTATTTGAGCTCTTAGCGCTAGGTCTCCAGTAAAGTAGGCTGCATTCATAATCTTCTCTGCTTCGCTTAAAGGGGTATCCATGGCAGATGAAACCGTAGCAAGAATATATTCTAAAACCTGTCGAGGCTCAAAATATGAATGAGAAAAAATTCGCTCTTTTTCGCCGAACGGTTTAACAACATACAAATCACCCAGAGCGACTCCTAACCGCGAAGAAAGATCCGCTACTGCATCTTTATTTTCATCAGACCAAAGTCGCTCATGCATAAACAAATCACTTTCGAGAAAAAGTTTACTAAAAATTTTCTTCTCCATTCGCGCGACAAGCGCCTCGTTTAACCCAATCCCTAAATGCGTTGCTTTCGTAGACTCACTCTCCCCATTTTTCCTAGTAGTCGAGGTTACACCTCTCTTTTTAAACTTCACGAGATTAGCCGTAGCATATAGAGAAACGGATTCTTTTGCATGAATCATTTCGTGCACTACAGTAAGCATTTTTCTGGCAAAACAATCATCAGGTCTGCCCCGCACTACAATTTTTTGAACATCTGGTAAGTATACCCCGAACCAATTTGGGTTAAAATTTTCATTATAAAATGCTTCCTCCACAAAAAGGACGCTGTCCTCGGGGATATCAAATGGCACAGCCCCACATTCCTGTATAGCAGTATTGATAAGCGTATTCGCAGTGGCAATAAACTTAAGCTCTCGTGGCCCTTTTTCATATTCAGACTCCTTAAGCTTCTCCCACTCGGTCGAAGAAAAGCCTAACCAGCTATGATCTCCCTGAAAAATTTCCGTGTGTGTGCGTAAAAGCTCACCCTTTCGCTCTTGCGAAATATCCCCAGAGATTCTCGCCTCCAGTCGCTGCCCGTGCGGTAATTTGTCGTGCTTTTTTTCCATAACGGGGATAGATACTTCTTAATCAAGAGACAACGAGTGGCGTGAAATTAAATCCAAAATATTCTTTCTTGGTATATTTCAATTTTGAAATCTTATCGATAACCACAATACTACTGCCAACCGGAGCAACGATACGTCCTCCAATTTTTAACTGTCGCTTCCACAACACCGGGACATCGCCTTCCGAACTTGCTGATGCAATAATCTTGTCGTAGGGAGCGCTGTTTTTATACCCCTTTGTGCCATCCCCTAAAACAACTTGTGCAATATTTTGTCGAATAAATCCGTACTTATCGATATTAACTTCGGAAAAGGCTTTTAGCTCAGGCACTCGCTCAACAGCAACCACAGAACCAAGCGACAACTCACTATCAGTAGCAACGCCCGTTCCCTCTGCAGTTTTTTTACTCACCACATCTGCTAAGATGGCTGTTTGCCATCCGCTCCCTGCGCCAATATCAAGAATATGTTCCCCTGCTTTTGGTTGTAACAGCTCAAGCATAAACGCCACTGAGAGTGGTTGTGAAATCGTTTGATTAAATCCAATGGCAAGCGGCGTATTGCAATGAGCAAATTCTTTTTGGTCGTCGGGAACAAAATCGGCACGATCGATGTGCTCAAATGATTCGATAAGCTCGGGGGTCTTTAAATAACCATCTTGAATAAGTTCGTCGGTTAGCTCGTAATATTGCGGTTCGCTAGTCATATAATACTTATGTCGTTATGGTAATCGATTCGTTAATACAATAATGCTTCGATAGTTATCTATGTCGAAACAATCGAAAGAATACAAACCCATGATACAGCGCGTACGTCAGTAGTACATTATAACCCAATTCCTTCGCAAACATAAGGGAGGCTATCGAAGCCCGATCAACAAATACATAGAGCGCAATCGTAGCAAAAAACGTCAAAAAAATGCCGTTCACAAGTGTGTGCCACGGCAATTTTCTCTCAATAAGTATAATAATAAGTCCGATAAAAAAGAAGGTAAGTATTTCACGATTCACCACAGGAGAAAACTTTAGTAAAAAAGATGCGAGAGAAAGGAGAAAAAGTTCGTGCAAAAAATCCCTCAAAAATAGAGCCATTGTAACAATCACCACAAGCAACATATTAGGAACAACACCAAAGATTGCTATGTCTAAAAACTGCAGCACACTCACAAAAAGAAGTGTGCAGCCAAGAACAAGAAATCGTGCGGTTGATTTTTCCATATGCTCTATAAAATAGGGGTTAGGTGTTCGTATGCTACTTATCGCATTTCATTGCGCAATTCCTCAAGAAGACGTTTTGCATCTTTACTCATTTTATGCGGTGGGACAATTTTGAAATGCACGAAGAGATCTCCTTTTCCAGAACGATTAAAGTGAGGCATACCTTCACTCGTCACCTTAAATGGTTTATTAAAGGTGAAGTCACGCGGAATATCCAGCGCAAGCTTTCCTCCTGAAATCGTAGTGACATAGATCGGATGCGCTTCACTGTCAGAAAAATATGCCAACAAATTAATAAGCTGTATTTCTTTTTCAATAATCAAATGGTCATCCTGCCGACTAAAGATTGCATGCGGTTTTACGCGCACATGCAAAAACAAATCACCTTCTTGCGATCCTCGCTCACCCGCCTCTCCGGCGCCAACCATTTTAATGATCTGCCCATCAGCAATACCCGGCAATATCTTAACCGCAATTTTCTTTTCGCCACGAACAACACCTGATCCAGAACACGACGAGCAGCGTTTATCGGGAATTTGTCCAACGCCATGACATTCTGTACACGTTCGTACTTGCGCAAAATTTCCAAAAAAAGTACTGCGTGTTTCACGCACTTCACCTCGCCCATCACACTTTTTACACTGTGAAAATGTCGCCTTGGCATCGTGCCCAAGCCCTTTACACTGCGCACAATGAATATTTGTTTTATACGTAACGTTTTTTTCTATACCTCGATACGCGTCTTCAAGCGTAATTTCTTGCACCATTTCCATATCAGAGCCGTGTGCATACGTACGTCGTTTTTGCTGCCCACCCATGCCATTAAAAAAGGTTTCGAAGATATCTCCGAGATCGCCAAAATCGCCACCCTGAAAATCAAAGCCGCCTTGAGAAAACCCGCCAAATCCGCCTGGTCCACCAGCGCCCTGCGTTGTATTCCCAAAACGGTCATACTGGGCACGCTTTTCTTTATTGGAAAGCGTTTGATATGCTTCGTTGATTTCCTTGAATTTCTTTTCATCACCTCCTGTTTTATCAGGATGATATTGATGCGCAAGCTTTCTGTATGCTTTTTTAATATCCTCATCAGATGAGGATTTTTCTACGCCAAGAATTTTATAATAATCGTTGCTCATTTGTTTTTTTAAATTCCCGTATATACGGGAATTACCACAAGTAAACTATCGCTACTCAATGGATACGGTTTTACAACCGTATCCATCTTAGAGCACAAACGTTTCTTTTGACCGGCTTTCGATGACCACGCGCGCAAAGCCAAGTGCAATCATGACTTCATACACAAAGAATGCAATGAGTGCGACGAGGATGCGAAGCGGCATCATAATGCTTGCAATAGAAATAAAGATAACGGCACCAAAGATAATAAATATCCACAATTTCACTTCGTCACGTAACGCAAAATATTTTTCTTGTAGCACACCGTACGCAGCTACTGCAACAGGATCTTTCGGATTAATTTGTACACCTGTGTAGTTAAAGAGCTGTTCATACAAGCCCTTCATTGCTTCATTAATCAAAAGCGTTTTTTCTCGAGGCTTTAATGCATTTACCTGAGGAAATTTTTCACTCAGCTGCTGTTCAGTCGCAGTGCGCGCAAGCTCATCAACCGTCTTCGATGTATCAAAATCCTTATAGAAATATTTAATAAAACTACTACTCGAAGCGAGTACTTTATCAAATGTAGCCGATGATACCGGTATTGAATCACGATGCGCTTGTAAATGGAGCGGGATGAAGACACTCGCCAATAACGTAATAGCAATAATTCCTTTTGGTACAACCAATTTACTAATACTCCAAAAATCAATCGTAAGCATATTGTCGAGCATCTTTCGTCCGCTATAGCTCGCACTCAGCAAACCACCATACACCACAACAAAGAGTGTCATGATTGGTACGGATAATGCAAAGAAAAAGGAAATCAGCGCAAGACTTTGTAAGAAGAACGCCACTGCAAAATGCGTATTTGAACGCATAAAAAATGTTTGCAACGTAAACACTACTAAAAATCCGATCGAAGACAACCCGCTCCAAAGCATCTTTGTCCACTCACCCGTCAAAAGGAACTCTCGAAAAAACCAGCTAAATCCGAGTGCAAAAACGATACCAACAAAGGCGAGTATACCTATTTTGATTGATCCGGAAATGCCTATGGTGTAAGCATTCGCTGGTTTATTGAGTAAGTTCATTGCGTGGTTGTGTTTTCCTCGTTAGGTGTTTCATCTGCCGGTTTTTCTGCAGACGGTTCCTCTTGAGTATACATCGCCGAGCCAATTTTTTGAAGTTCAGTGGAAAGCGCTTCGGTTTTCGCGATAACCGCTTCCCCATCTTCGCCATCCTTAACTGCCTTCAATGCATCGATTGCATCTTGCACACCTTTCTTTATCTCTTCTGAAACTTTTTCATTCGCTTCTTTAAGCGATTTTTCTGCGGTATACAATAATTGCTCAGCATGGTTGCGCGCTTCAATTAATGCACGCTTTTTTGCATCTTCTTCCGCATGCAAAACAGCTTCCTGTTTTAGCTTTTCAATTTCTTCTTTCGACAACTGCGTTGAAGCTTCAATGCGCACCGACTGTACTTTTCCTGTTGCCTTATCTTTTGCAGAAACATTTAAGATACCGTTTGCATCAATATCAAGCGTAACTTCAATCTGCGGAATGCCGCGCGGTGCCGTTGGAATACCATCAAGCATAAACTGCCCGAGTGTTTTGTTATCCGCGGCCATCGGTCGTTCACCTTGTAGGATATGGATTTCAACTGATGTCTGATTATCCGCAGCAGTTGAAAACACCTGGGATTTTTGTGTTGGGATGGTGGTATTTTTTTCGATTAACGCAGTGAATACGCCACCGAATGTTTCGATACCAAAAGACAACGGGGTAACGTCCAACAAAAGTACGTCTTTTACTTCTCCCTGGAAAATACCCGCCTGTACCGCAGCGCCAATAGCGACAACTTCGTCCGGGTTAATACCCTTGTGTGGTTCTTTGCCAAAAAGATCTTTTACGGCGTCGTGGATTTTCGGCATACGAATCTGTCCGCCAACTAAAACAACTTCATTGATATCCGAAATCTGCAATCCAGCATCCTTTACAATTTTCTTAACAATTTCGAGTGATTTATCAATGTGCGGACCAACAAGCTCTTCGAGCTTTGCACGAGTCAACTTCATCAAGAAATGCTTTGGACCAGCTGCATCAGAAGTGATGTACGGAATATTAATTTCGGTTTCAAACGCAGTAGACAATTCGTGTTTTGCACGCTCAGCAACTTCTTTCAATCGTTGCAATGCAAGTGCATCGCCAGACAAATCAATACCATCCTGCTTTTTATATTCACTTACCAAGTACTGAATGATTGTCTTATCAAAATCGTCACCACCAAGATGCGTATCACCACCCGTAGCTAATACTTCAACAACATCGTCTCCGATTTCCAATACAGAAACGTCAAAGGTTCCGCCTCCTAGATCGTATACAACTATTTTTTCGTTCTTCTGCTTGTTAAGACCGTACGCAAGCGCAGCCGCAGTTGGCTCGTTAATCATGCGCTTTACAGAAAGCCCGGCAATTTCACATGCATTCTTTGTAGCCTGACGCTGTGAGTCATCAAAATAAGCAGGCACAGTAATAACTACTTCGCTAATTGTTTCTCCAACTTTTGCTTCTGCATCAGCCTTTAACTTTGACAATATCATTGCCGAAATTTCTTCGGGCTTATACCAACGATCCCCCATTTGCACTTCCACGCCTCCTGTTTCCGATGCGCGCATTTCAAAAGGCAACCATGCCTTATCGTTCTGTACTTCCGGATCATTAAATTTACGCCCAATAAGGCGCTTCACCGAAAAAATAGTATTTTTCGGATTCACAACACCTTGTCGCTTAGCAAGCAAACCAACGAGTCGTTCGTTCGCTTTGCTGATTGCCACAATAGAAGGAGTCGTACGATTTCCTTCATGATTTTCTAACACTTTTGGTTCACCACCTTCGATGATAGCCATCGCAGAGTTGGTCGTTCCAAGGTCAATTCCTAGTATTTTTGCCATAGATATAAAGATTTTTAAATGGTGAATTTAACTTATTTTGCAACTTTTACTTGCGACGGACGTATTAACTTTCCATGCAAATAATATCCGCGACCGATTTCTTCCACAACAGATCCAGAAGCAAGTTCCGAATCAACAGACACAACCGCTTCATGTATTGCAGGGTCAAATTGATCCCCTATTGCAACGGGCGTTTTTTCAAGCCCATATTGCTTGAGCACGTCTTCGAGCTGCGCCTTGATGAGATAGATTCCTTTTTCCACACCGCCATGCATTTCCATGGCTGCGATAGCAAGGTCAAAATTATCAACAACCATAATCAGCTCTCGGATAAGTGAACCGTTCGCGAATTTCATCATGTCATCTATTCGCTTCGATTCATCCTTTTTGTAATTTACCAATTCCGCACGAGCGCGTTGCCATCCATCAAGATATTCATCGCGTTCTTTTTGTAGCTGTTCTGTTTGTGTGAGAGCAGGAGCCTCCTCCTGTTCATCTTGTCCAGCGTTATGCTGTGTAGTTTCTTCCATATACGGGTGAATATTTTTTAGAGTATTTTTATTATAAAAATGAAAGACCGATTGTCAATATACTGCACTGTCATTTATTTTTGCAAATAAATAACCTGCACATCCCCGACAGCATACGGAGTGCGGATAGTAGCTTCTTTAAAGATGCCACTTGCATCTTCTTTAACCTCCTTTACCTCGCCGATTTTAATACCCAAAGGAAATTCCTTTGCAGCAGAGAACACACCATCGCCAACCTTCACCGGCTTCTCAACAAGCGTTATCTTAGGGTCACTTCCCCCTTCAAACAATCCATTAATGGCGTCCGAACCAATGCGTACCGGCAACTGCCAATGTGAATCAAAGATAGTACGTACAACTGAAGAACGTTCTTCAACGCTCACTACTTGCCCCAATAATACTGAATCAGAAACCGTGGCAATCATCATCGGCTCAACACCATCAGCAGATCCTCGATTAATAGTAACAGTATCCTTCATATTAAACGGATAGGTAGAAAATATTTTCGCTTCTATTTGTGCTCCCCGCGCCGTCGTCGAGGCCGGTCCATCACCGCCCTCTTTAATCCGTTGCACCTGCGCTTTTAAATTTTCGTTTTGCAATTTCAGCAAAATATTCTCCTGATAAAAATCAACCTTAAAATACTGTCGTACAAAATTTGCAGAGGCAACAAGTGCGCGCTTCGGAATGAACATATTCGAAAAGAATGTTACCCAAAGGATAAGTACGATACTGCTGATAAGGAGTATTCTTTTCATAGTAGTAATACGTGAAACAAATCTTTTTAGAGTTACGATTTATGTACAGAAATCGCAGTTATGAAACAGTGATGTCGAGCGGCTTAAGTGACGTTACAAATAATTGTGAATATGCATCAATATCTTCCGCAATAACACCCGTTCCTCGCACAACCGCGGTAAGCGGATCGTCGATGACGGTCACCGGCACAGTAACTTCTTTTTCGATCAGCTGATCAAGTCCGCGAAGTAAGCTTCCGCCACCACACAAATAGATACCACGGTTATAGATATCTCCCACCAATTCTGGCGGAGCTTTTTCAATTGTTTCTTTAATGCATTCTACAATCTGTCGCAATGAGCGGCCGATGGCAGCGCGAATTTGCGTATTCTTTACGATTATTTCGCGTGGTAATCCAGTGCCCATATCGCGTCCACGCACCGAAAGCTCCATGCGTTCTTCCATAGGAATGGCCGAGCCAATAGTCTTTTTCAATTCTTCTGCTGTCGGCTCACCAATAAGCAACTTAAATTCTTCTCGAACAAACTTAATAATATCGTCGTTCAATTTATCGCCGGCAACTTTCAAACTGCGGCTAATAACGCTACTTCCCATAGAAATAATAGCAATATCTGTAGTGCCCCCACCAATATCAACAACCATCGTAGCAAGTGCCTCTTGAATAGGAAGGCGCGCACCTAATGCAGCTGCGATAGGCTCTTCCACAAGAAAAGCTTTTGCTGCGCCGGCGTTGATTGCCGCATCTTCAACAGATTTACGCTCCACTTCAGTTAAGTTTGGCGGAATACCAATAACAGCTCGGTAATAGCTAAACATACGGTCATTGTTTACGCGCTTCATAAAGTAACGCAAGAGTTCTTGCGCCATTTCAAAATCCGAAATAACTCCGTTGACCAACGGCTTGATAACAGTAATATGTGCTGGCGTGCGGCCAAGCATTTTTTTCGCTTCATTGCCAATCGCAAGAATCTGCCCAGTTTTATTGTTTGTCGCTGCGATAGATGGTTCATTAATAATAATGCCCCGATCTTTGATGTATACCAATGAGTTCGCAGTTCCTAAATCAATTCCAATATCCTTTACAAAATAGTTAAACAATCCCATAAAAATAAAATCTATTATTTCGTTACCAATGAAAGAAGCTGTTCCTGTGATACTAAGTGAGCATCTTTTTCTTTTCGCTTCTTTACCTCAATCTGCATACCGTTCTTTTCACTGACAATCGCCCTGAGCGGAATACCGACAAGGTCGCTGTCTTTCAGTTTTTCTCCAATTCCCGCTTCTTTACGGTCATCATATAATACCGCAACCCCTGCCTCCTGTAAAGATTTGTAGATAGAATCAGCGAATTTTGATGTTTCCTCACTTTGCGCGTGCAAATTAACCAAATGCACTTGATACGGCGCCACGCTTTCTGGCCACATAATGCCACTATCGTCATGATACACTTCCACAATTATTCCCATAAGGCGATTCAAGCCAATACCATAGCAACCCATAATAACGTCATGTGCAGTATTTTCAGCATCTTTATAGGTAAGGCCAAAAGCAGACGAGTACTTCGTCTTTAGCTTAAAGATGTTTCCCACTTCAACGGCTTTTTCAGTATGGAGTTTATCATTACCACACTCCGGACATACTGGCTGTTCCGCGATGATTTCTTCGTTAATAGCAATATGACATGCGTCACAGATATGAATACTATCCTCACCCGCATCGGTCAGTGTTTGAAACTCATGAGAATACTTTGAAAACGTTCCTCCTGATGCATACGTAAAATAGGTAATGTCTCCAAGTCCTGCGCGCTCAAAGATACGAGTATAAGCATCCTTTGCTTTCAAATAATATGCATCCATGTCTTCCTCGTTTGCATGAAACGAATAAAGATCTTTCATAAAAAATTCTCGTCCACGCAACAAGCCAGACTTTGCACGCTTTTCATCGCGAAACTTATTTTGAATTTGAAATACAGCAGTCGGCAAGTCTTTGTACGAAAAAATAAAGTCGTTCATCAACGGCGTCACAACTTCTTCATGGGTTGCACCAAGTGCATAATCAATCTTTGAATGATAACTTGTAAATCGAAATAGGTTATCCATTCCATCCCATCGCCCCGTAGTCTGCCAACGCTCCTTTGGCTGCAAGGTCGGCATAAAAATCTCTTGAGCTCCGAGCGCCTCCATTTCTTCTCGAATAATAGCCTCTACTTTTTTAAATACACGGAGCCCGAGTGGTAAAAGTGTATACACACCTGCCATAAGTTTATCGACATATCCAGCACGGATTAACAATTGGGCATTTTTTGCCTCCTCATCCTTCGGCGATTCTTTCTTTGTTTTAGTAAATAAATGTGATTGGCGCATGCCCTTTTATACCACAAGCGAAGGGAAAAATAAACAGCAAGCCATATAAACCAAGTTTAAAATTGTTTGACAAAAACATAAATTCGTTATATTTTATTTTCAGCAGCATTACAAAATTCTAATGACGAGAGAGGTGCCAAAATGAAAAGACCGTTTTATGCAAGGCAACTAGCGGAACGATTCACGGCTATTAAGGCGCTATATCCGCTTGGCATTCCAGTAAGCTGGATAAGCGAAAAACTCGGGGTAAGTCTTGCCACTGTCAGAAATGATGCTAAGCAACTCTCGCCCGAGCTACGCGAAAGTCGACCGCATGTCGACGTGCAGATTTTCCGGAAGGTCCTGAAAAGTTACATCACTCACGGGAACATCATGAGTACAGAAGCACATGAAATACAAAAGTTGCTCGGCGAATGGCTCAAGATTGATTCCATCATCGCGACGTTCAAACCGTTGGACGTCCTTATGAACAATCTTTCCTATCCATCACACCTGCCGGAACACCACGGATGCACACTACTCCTACGCGCAGTATTCGGAGAAAAACGTTACCCGTACGAAGGATATGCTGTCGATATATGGAAAGAATATTTATCCAATGTCGGCACAGCCTACACGGAGCGAAGCGACAAGGGTCGCTATGCAGGCGTCACTATTGAGCGGCATGTTCCGTTTCCAGAAAATCTCGATGGGCTGGAAAAAGGGTTTATCGCATACTTCGCTGAAGCAATGCACGGAACCATTGGACCAATGTGGTCCAAGGACACGCCCCAACACATTGAGGCCGTACTCGAAACGCTTACAGAACGCGAAGCGCAGATACTGAGGATGCGTTTCGGCATCGGCACGGGGAAACAAGGGCAAACACTCAAACAGATTGGATGCGTGTGTGGCGTTTCAGAAGAGCGTGTCCGACAAATCGAAGCAAAGGCGCTTCGTAAGTTGCGCCATCCATCGCGAAGCGGGAAGCTCAAGCACTTGATAAGACTGGAACCGATATATTGGTCCCCTGCTCAAAGCAGCACACCTGACGAAACAGTGGAGACAGAGCAAGCGATGCTGGCCCGTATCGCAGCGGAGTTAGAATCCATCCCGATTTTCGATCGACCCGTAGGAACCCTGGAGATGAGTGTCCGAACGGCAAACTGCCTAAAGTGGAAAGGGATCGAAACCATCGGCCAACTAGCGGCGACACCGGAGCGTGAGCTCTTACGGACGCAAAACTTTGGTCGAAAGTCACTCAGCGAGCTTAAAGATGTACTCGATGCCCTCGGTGTGACATCCAACGTACGCGCGGGATGGTAAATCACGCGAGTTAAAGCAAAACCGCTCCCCTTACAGGGAGCGGCTTTTTTATTTCTTAATTTCTTTTTTTAGGGTAACAACCACTACTTCCGGCTTATTAAACAACCGCTGAAATGCAAAACCGCTATTTCCAATCCCCCTGCTAATTACCATCGACGTTCCATGCCGTCGATGGATGCCCGATACAAGCCGCGGGAACAGCCCTTGCCCTGGCGCAAATAGTGGTCCAAGGATTGGCAAGTTCCACTGCCCCCCATGCGCATGCCCTGAAAATATAAGGCTAAAGGGATACTCCATATAATCACTAAATCGTTCAGGCCTATGCGCGAGTAATATCTTAAAGGCATGCTCATTAATGGGCTGCCAAATCTGAGCCAACTCTTTATGTATTATCTCCTTCGCACTTTGTTTTGTTTCATATCGACTATAATCATCGATACCTACAATCGCCAACATATGATCATTACGCACAATCGTTTCAACGCGGTTATCAAGAACAGATACGCCAAGCGTAATAAGTTGGCCCTTAAACGTATCGTATGAGCCAGTTTTCCATTCATGATTACCGCTCACACAATACATCGGCGCGACATCCCGCAGACCGCGTATCAGTTCAAGTGTTACTTCGGGATGATAGAAAATTCCATCAACCAAATCCCCTGTCATCACAATAATATCTGGATTGGCTTGGCGGATACTATCGATTAAATACCGCTGTTGTTTTCCAAACCGCTTATTATGCAAATCAGAAAGCTGCACAATCCTGAATCCATTAAACGCATTAGGTAATGTTTCAAACCCAATAGCATAGTCACTCACACCAATCTCCTTATTTTGCGTGTACAAAAACAACCCCAACAACACGCCCGCAAGTCCAACAAAAAAATAAAGCGCCAATTCCATATCCCTATAAAATACCATCCAGTCTGCACAAAAGAAACCCTGTAGTAGATTTTGGCGCAATGCACTCCCAAGATAGGCTGAGTAGAAATCAAGAAATTTTTACTTACCATGTCTTCCCGCAACAAAGAGACGATGCGCGCGATGCGCCGCCAAAATTCACTACAGGGAAACGTTGACATCCACTATAAAACGGTTTAAAACTGAGTTAGAAACTCAGTAGCACCTTGAAAAAGGTTCCTCCAGGGGAACGCTTTGCGATGGACGGTCCATCACAGTGAATATATTTGCATTTCTCCAGAGAAATGCACCATTCAGAGGCTACTCAAAAGGAGGCAATAAATGAGTAAGCAAATTCCTGAAGTAACAACTATCGATCTTGACCTACAAACAGAAACCCTAATCTCGATGTTCGGCGACAATCAGCATTTCGCCGCAATTCGCGGAAAGTGCGGGGGCAATTTACTTACCGTGACAGATGCGATTATGCAAAATGCAGACGGTTCGAAAAAAGCACCAAGTCATGGGGTCGAAAATCTCAAAGACTTTTTTAACTCCGTAGCAATCGTGAGAAACAAGATCGCTCAACTGGAACGCAACGGCCTCGTGCTTGCCGCCCATGAAGCGCGCGAAGCACTCAAGCGTCCGAACTACCGAATGCTCGGCGAGATTGAGCCATTCGAAAAAACAGCTCCAGTGACACTGGTGATGTTTAACCCGGAGTACGTCTTTGCTGCGCTAACAGCAGAGCTTAGCTTGGAAAATGACGGGGATTTAATTTCAAGCAATTTACCAAAAGAACTGCGCTTAGAGTTTTACTCCGAGAAGAGCGAGTGGTACTACGCTTATGACGTATTTCACAGGCTTTACCAATTAAGCGAACCGCTTATCAAGCACCTATTTCAAACAATCCCCAAGGAGTACATCACGGTCGAGCCACCTCGCTCAAGTATCAGCCTTCCATATTATTCGCTACAGAAAAAGGGCAGTAGAAAAATGCCAACCAACATACTAACCTTCGCATTTTGCGCACCCAAAGAGGTAATTCTCCGCTGCTTCTCACACAAAGAACACACAAAGATTGCATTATGGGAATTTGAGCTGCCAAAAACGTATATTCGAAAGCAGGCGCACAAACTCTGCTTCGGCCTTCATAAGGAAGCTGAACATGCACATTGGTGCAAAACGCGTGCGCCGTTCTGCAGCACGAACATCTCAAACGGATACGGCGCCATCGCCCATCCAGGAGAAGCCTTCCACTGTTTTGATGAGAGAACAAAGCACTTCAAAGACACGCGCATTCTCCTCTACTAATTTCATTCGTGACCGTCACGACACGCGGCGCTCTAAAGGCGCCGCATTTTTATATACACAAACGCCACCTCAAGGTGGTGTTAAAAATATTAAATGGTGGCGGGAGAGAGACTCGAACTCTCGACCTCGGCGTTATGAGTGCCGCGCTACTAACCAGCTGAGCTACCCCGCCCTATTAATTAGATCTTTAGGGCGTCTATCAATCCCAAAATACGGTATTTCAATAATGCACTATTTCTAGCACCCAATGCAAGTACCCCATAATAATTATCATGATTCTCATATACTTTTTGTGCTTTCATCTTCAGAAATACAATTTTGCCAAATTGCTCCTTTTTTAACCCTAAATAATCAGCCCAAAATTCAAGCACCTTATCAGCGCGCGGTCTGTGCATTTCATTTATAAAAATCCTTGGCATAAACTCTTCTTTTTTAACGTCCATAATTTCGCAAAACCAGTTAAGCATAAATAGGACAAGTACCGGCTCGGAATTTACAAAAGACATTTTACTTTTTTTACTTCCTTCACCCCAGTATAAGGCAATGCCGGCGATTAACCTGTCTCTCCTAGAAAGCTTGCCAATAGTTTTTAGCGCATCAATTTTACATTGCTCAATACATTGTTGTTTTTTTCTCCTATTGGTTTCAGCCCCTAACAATCTTCCCAGATGTCCATCTGCTATAAATTTTTCTTTTTGCTCATTAGTCATCTCTATATCACGACACCAAATACTTACGGAAGATTTTGAAACTTTTAAATATATGGCAATGTTTCCAATACTCCATCCATCTTTGCGCAATCTCCTTGCTTCAATTTTTTTATCGAACTTAGCCATAAGTATATATATAAATATATCACAAAATTACAGCTGAAGCAAAGGAACATTGTTTTTACATGGTTGCGGGTCTGGGAGTCCTCTTCCTCCGTCGCTTCGCACAAGCTTCGCCCCCATCGCCGGGGTTTCTAAAAACATGAAGCAGTTCATATTTTTAGAATACCCTTCTTCTCCCCACCGACATAACATAAAAATAACAGCCACCTTTTACAGGTGGCTGTTATTTTTATGTTGCGGGTCTGGGAGTCGAACCCAGTTCTCAAGGTTATGAGCCTTACGAGGTAACCGTTCCTCTAACCCGCGGTAGATACTGTTAACACAGTTTTGTTAGTGTAGCAAATTATGGTCTATTTTGTAAACCCCTCTTTTTTTAATTGCCTTTTACAATAAACACTCTTATTATTCAACTATATGGAAGTACATCACCCAATCACGCCTATCGCACAAGCACACGACATTAAACCATATTTCTGGAAACGTAGGTCATGTGGCATTGCTTCGTTGTGCATGATTATGAACAGCTATACCCAGCGAATTCACAAAGGCACGCTCCAAACGCTAATTGACCGCGGCGTAGTAATACATGCCTATCTCGCGGGTATTGGTTGGACGCATCAAGGGCTTATCGATCTTGCAAAGGAATATGGGTTCATAGGTGAACGATTTGATTATGCAAAAAATGATCCACAAGAAGGTTTTGATGTATTGTTAAACAATGTAAAAAAGGGCCCAGTTATTGTCTCGATTCATAAAGATTTTAATATAAAAAACGGAGGGCATCTTGTGGTTGTAAATGGATACACAAAAACGCCTACAGAGATAATCCTCCACATTGTTGACCCAAAATCAAAACGAATAAAATATGCCATTCGCACTGTTCCACAAAAAAAGTTCGTTGCCGGATGGAAAAAACGGTTCATCGTAATTCGTCCAAATAATATTACATAATACAACTATGGAAAATACAAGAACAACGCAACTCATTACTTTCGCAAAAAATCTTCTCGGCGCTCCATACAAATACGGCGCATATACAGAACCCGCAAGCGATACTCAAGTAACATTCGATTGCTCATCATTCATTCAATTCGTATTTCATAATTTCGGCACAGAACTCCCCCGATCAACCATCCTGCAAGCAGCAGCTGAGGGCGAGGAAATTAAATCTTTAGCCGAAGCACAGCCTGGAGATGTTCTCTTTTTCGAAGGAGAAATCGGACACTATCGACACGAATTATTTCCAGGAAGAAAGGTGTACATCGGTCATGCCGGCATCTATGCTGGAGATAACACTATGATTCATTCTACAAATAGTAATGGGTTTTCAGGGGTTGTAGAACATCCGCTCGAGCCTGCTATCAATCCAGCATATAATAAAAACACGATTGTACTTATCAAACGTTTTTAATAAAAAGGCGCCCCCGCAGGGCGCCGTTTATTTACGGAGTAATGTCATAAAATCTGGCAACGGGGATTTGCAGAGAAATACCCGCATGCGGCTGATCAACGAGCCGCTCGCGTGCCAACTGCTTCAACAATGCGAGCAGGTCAAGACCTCCATATTCTTCGCTAGGAAATGTTAAGAAGCTCGTGTAGAGAAAATTGACAAAATCCGCATCACCCTCGATTACCAAGCCTTTAGCCATAAACATCGGTCCCGGGGGCATCATCCCCCGATCGGGAAGGCGGTCGCAAATCAACGGGTCAACCCCCTCGTAGCTGTTTTTGTTCACATTGGTCCATTGTATGGAAATGGTCGCGAGTCTGAGCGACGAAGTATTCTCCGAGTTAGGCCGCTCCATGACCCGATACTGGGCCTCGTCCGAATGAAACCGAGTGATGCCAATCCGACGGATCGAATGGGGGTCCAGCAACGTGAGCCGGATCTGCCAAAACAACGCATCGAAGATGGAGGCTAGTATCGCTTCCTGGTGGCTGACGTCACGCAACTCCCGAAAAAGTGTGGGCAACACAGCCATTCCGAATACTTTCTTTTCCTTGCTAAGACTAGACATGTGAACCTCCCGCGCAATCGCGCTTTTATATGGGTTGTCGATAAAATACTGCCTCTACAATACCCCAACTATATCAAAAGGTAAACAATGATTCTGCTTGCGTTTTGTGGCTTTTTTTGGTATAGTACGGAAACATGGGTGCAAAAAGTAAGCATTTATGCATACTACTCACTTCGCACTCGATTCCATCGTCATTCTCGAGCCATCATTTAACCTTTTTCCGCCATGCCAAATTCAAAAAACAAACTCCTCCCTCGCCCCCCGATTGTTGTTGTCATGGGTCACGTAGACCACGGCAAAACAACCCTGCTCGACACTATCAAGAAGACGCAGATAGCTGCGCGTGAAGCCGGAGGCATCACACAAGCAATTGGTGCATATGAAATCGTACACAGCGGGAAAAAGATGACCTTCATCGACACCCCAGGGCACGAAGCGTTTACCCATATGCGCACCCGAGGCGCACATGTAGCCGACCTCGCTATTCTTGTTGTTGCCGCAGACGATGGCGTGCAACCACAAACAAAAGAATCTATTGAAACACTAATCTCGAGCAAGACGCCGTTTGTTGTTGCTATCAATAAAATCGACAAAGCAAATGCAGACATTGAAAAAACAAAGGCAAGTTTGATGCAGCACGGTGTGTATCTCGAAGGTGCTGGAGGAAATATCAGCTGGCAAAAAATATCAGCTAAAGCAGGAACAGGAGTCGATGAATTACTCGACCTTCTCTTGCTCGCCGCAGAGCTTGAAGATTTTACCTATGATCCAAGTGCAAACGCTGAAGGTATCATCCTCGAAGCAAAACTCGATAAGCAACGCGGAATCATGGCAACGGGTATCGTGCGCAACGGTACATTACAATCAGGAAAAAATATTGTAACAAATAGTGCGTGTGGAAAGATAAAATTATTAGAAGATTTTCTCGGAAAACGCGCCGACAAACTCGAACCATCTGCTCCTGTTGTTATCATGGGCTTTGATAAACTTCCAAAGGTTGGTGAAGAATTCACCAGTGGAGATGTTGAACTCACCGTGTTTGATAAAAATGCCGCAGCGGTAATTATCCCATCCAAGATGCAGAAATCGCTCATCAAGGAAACAGGTAATCCGGAATTGCGCCTCATCTTAAAGGCAGACGTAAGCGGATCATTGGAAGCATTCGCCGCAATTGTAAAATCGCTAAACCAAACTACGGTTAATATCCGTATCATGGGAGAATCTGTTGGTGAAATATCCGACAGCGATGTAAAGGCAGCAGAATCGGGAGACGCTATTATCATCGGCTTTAACGCCAAGATAAGTAAATCCGCAGAGCAAATGGCGCAAATCAAAAAGATTCGCATCATTACCGGAAACATCATCTACAAATTGATGGAATCGATTGAGGAAGAAATCAAGGCAATCGAAGAGCCAGCCCCGTTAGGAGTTGCGGAGATTATGGCGACCTACAGCCAAAAAGGGAGGAAGCAAGTTATTGGTGGAAAGATCATCAATGGAACAATCAAAAACAACACCACGTTAACCGTAAAGCGCGGAGAAGAAACACTCGGCACAGGAAAGTTGACCAACCTCCAGTCATCGAAGAGAGACGTAACCGTAGTTGAATTCCCTATGGAATTTGGTATGGTATTCGAATCAGGTGTCGATATACAAATCGGAGATTTATTATCACATGAAGTACAGAAAAGAACGGCTCAGTAATATCATAGCGGAGGAACTTTCCAAGCTCATGGTTCGCGAGCTTGAATTTGATAACGCATTAGTGACCATCACTGATGTAAAACTTTCCGAAGACTCAGACTTTGCCGATGTAAAGTTCAGTGTTATTCCTTCTGATAAACATAAGGAAGCACTCAAGATACTCGATCGAAGCGCTGGATATCTGCAAAGGTTGTTAATTAGAAAATTATCCCTCCGGAGTATTCCCTATATTCGTTTTGAATACGATCCTGGATTGGAAAAGGCGCAGGGCATAGAAAAAATTCTTCTTGACGAGGCGCGTAAGGGCAATCTTGACGAAAGCGACGAATAAGCTAACATATTCATTAGTATGTGAGTTACAGACTAATGAATACGCTGGCTCGGTGGCCAAGTGGTAAGGCATGAGTCTGCAAAACTCTTATACGTGGGTTCGATTCCCACCCGAGCCTCAGATAGTGAAAATTCATACTGCCCGGATGGTGGAATGGTAGACACGGAGGACTTAAAATCCTCTGACCTCAACAGTCGTGCCGGTTCGAGTCCGGCTCTGGGCACTAGTTCAAAAAGACGCCATATGGCGTCTTTTTGAAAATTGACAAAGGCACTTAAAATAAAGTATAAAAAATACAGCATATTTAACCCCTCTCAAGGAGATCCCCATGGATAACCCGGAAGTCGGACTGAAGCCCGAAGAAATCGCGCATTTAATGTTCAACATTCTGTCACTTGCAATTGACAGAAAAAACGCCGCACTCGAAAGAATGCCGGTTGCAAGGCCCGTGGTAGCCGAAGGCCGTAAGCGCCCTCGGAAAGCAGAGCTGCTCTACATCACGAAGCAGACCGATTCCCCCGGTCAGTTCAAGATCGACATTGACTGGCCGACTGAAAGGCTCGCCATCAAAAACCATTACCTCGTGCGAAGCGTCGTCTATCTCGATGGAAGCGGTATCGAGCTCAAGCTCGGAGCATCGCTGGAACCACAGCGGTTCGCATTCGCCGACCATCAATTGGTTCTCCAGGCCGCACAAAAGGCCATCGCCACGTACCAGTAAAAGGTTATTGGCACTATTTCAAAAACGCCCCCATCTTTTAGGGGGCGCTTTATTTTATACTATAGTTGATCAACAATGCCGAAAAAAAATTCTTTATCTTTTGGATTTGTAAGAACATATACAACTTCATTCTTCGGAACCCATTTTGCAGATGGATTATCTGCATCGCGTGGATGTAGTTCACGTTGTTTTGTATGAAAAAGAAAAAGCGTAATGTCTTTAAATTCTTCGGGGTTATTGCTGCCATCCCAATTCATTTGGTAGCGCTGATACGTTCCCAGCTCTTTGATCAGGGTTAGCTCGTCAACGCCTGCCTCTTCGCCAATTTCTCGCTGCGCAGCAACAAGGGCAGATTCCCCTGCTTCAATATGTCCTTTGGGTAATGACCAATGCACACCGCCTTGATTTACAATAAGCACATCTCCATCTGCGTTAAGAACAACCCCACCAGCAGTTTGTGTATGATGTTCCATGGTATGGTTACTCGGCAATCTCGTCAGCCTTTTCTTTAATCAATAGCGCTAGTCGTTGTTTGGTAACCCGATTGAGTGTTTCTAAAAGTTCAATATCAGAATGCGCTTTCTTAATTTTCCCTGCTAGATCATTTTGCAAAACAGCAAACGCATCAACTTCTACCGACGCATGTGCAGTAGCAGTTTGTTCAAGCTCACCAAGCGCAGCGCGCTTATGTGCTAATGCAACTTCTATATGCATTAAATCATTTTCATACGCTTCTTTTGATTCGGCGAGAAGTGCGCCTCCTCCTTGTTCAAAAGATGTGTCCTGCACATTAGCTACGCGCTCAACGCTATCTCCCTCCTTATATTGTTCATTTTGAGTAAGTTGTTCCATAGATTATCGAATTTCTGCTGAAAATTTCTTTCGAAGAAGCGCGACAATAGCTTCCATATCCTTATTCACTATCTCGTCAGTTAACGTACGATCTTCTGCCTGAAATATAATTCGGAAGGTCAAGCTACGCTTACCATCAAGCTTTTCGTTTTCATATTCATCAATCAAGTCGACATCTTCAATAATTGCACTATCGGCAAGTTGCATTGCTTGCATAATATCGCCAACGCGTTCACGTGTATTAACAAGCACGGAAATATCGCGCACAATCGACGGATATTTTGGCAACGGCACATATTCATGTTCAGCAACGACAAGCTTCGTTAAAAGAGCCATATCGAGCTCAACAATACTGCCGTGCCATTTTGCAGGTAAGTGTTTCATTTTTGCTAGATACCCAAGGCATTCTCCGTCAGATTCGATACAAAGCATTTCTTGATCGCTAATATACGCTCCTGCAAATCGTGGTTCTTGTTCTGCGTCTTCACGCATTATTACATCATTCAAGCCAATGCGCTTAAATAGTTCGTGCAACAATCCTTTTAATGCAAAGAATTGCTCAGTTCCCTTGCTCGCCAAAACGATACCAAGCATATTATTTTCCTTGATCTCTTTTTTATGTTTTGCAAATACTCTTCCAACTTCAAACGCTGCGATAGCATCAAAGTAGCGGCTATTTGACTCAACATTGCCATGCAATCCTCCGGCAAGTGTTGGGCGCATAAACGTATATTCCTTACTAATCGGATTTTCTAAAGCAACAAGCTCAGCGCGAATATCTGCATCATCATGCCCAAATTGGTCACTTACGAACGAGTGATTATATACTTCATCCATACCAAGTGAAGTAAGCACTCTGCGGACTTTATCTTTCAATACAACGCCATCTTCAAATCCTGATGGTACAAGATGTACATAGGGAGCAGCGGACCGTAAATTTCCAAATCCATGCAATCGCACTATTTCTTCATAGAGATCATTTGGATGCTCGATATCAGTGCGCAACGCAGGAGCGGTTACTAAAAACGTTCCAGCCGCAATAGGAGTCTTATTGAAAGGAGTGATGGTAAATCCAAGTAATTCAAAATAGGTCCGCACCGTCTTTACATCAAATGCAGTTCCTAAAAAGGCATTGCAGCGGTTAAGCTCAAATTTCAAAATTTTCTTTGCTTGTTTTTTAGGATAGATATCAACAACCCCTTTCTGCTTCAAATCCATAATTGACTGCAGAAGCATTTTTGAACGAATAGCGCCCAGTGTTGCAAGCTCAGGGCTCAATGTTCGTGCAAACCGAGCAGAAGCATCGGTTAAAATACCGACAGCGCGCGATGTCTTATAAATACTTACGGGGTCAAAATTTGCCGCCTCAATTACGATACGCTTTGTATGTTTATCAACTTCGGCTAATTTCCCGCCTTTAATACCCGCAATAGCAAGCGGACGTTTTGCATCAGCGATAATCAACATATCCTCGGTCAACGAAGCCTCCTGATCGTCGAGCGTAACAATTGACTCACCTTTTCGTGCGCGTCGAACAATAAGCTTTCCACCCTCCAATTTATCATAATCAAATGCGTGCAATGGTTGCCCCGTTTCAAGCATAACGTAGTTCATAATATCAACAACGTTATTAATAGGGCGCATACCACATTCAGTTAAAATCTCCTTAATCCATTTTGGAGACTCGCCTACCTTCACATTTTCACAATAAGCACCAATATAGCGAGCACATAGATCTTTCGCTTCAATTGTAACGCTTAGAGGTTGTTTTCCGGTTGTAGCAACTTGCTTTGTTAAAAGTGTTGCGATTGCACGCTGCTCGCTGAAACGAATCCCCATGGTCGCGGCAATCTCTTGCGCAACACCCCAATGTGAAGCCGCATCCCCATATCGATTTGCGGGAAGTTTAATATCAAACGTCTTCTCCTCTATGCCATCCACTTCAAATGCATATAACGAAAGATGCTCCTCTAATGCTTTAGGGTTTTTAATTTCTGGAACAAGTTTTTTTAATAATGTATAGGAAAATTTCATGGTACGTATCGGTTATATACTCTCTCAATGCTGTATGTACTTACGCGAAGTGTAAGGCATGGGAAAATTGTTGAGTAAGCTGTACTACCTCGTACAGCGCCCGAAACAATAGGGGCCCATAACACAGCAATTCGCTAAGTACATAAGTATTATTTTTTGAATTGCTGAATAAACCGTATATCCCCGCTATATAGTAAACGAATATCCGGAATTTTATATTTCAACATAGCTAAGCGATCTGTACCCATACCAAATGCAAATCCTTGCACTTCCTCAGGGTTGTACCCAACCGCCTTAAGCACATTACGATGCACCATACCTGCGCCCATAACTTCGAGCCATTTCGAATCTCCTTTTCGCTTAATATCTACTTCAACTCCTGGTTCTACAAAAGGAAAGTAGCTTGGTCGAAAACGAAATTGCATTGTAGGATCGTTGAAAAACTTTTTGAAAAATTCTTCAATAACATATTTAAAGTTAGCCAACGAAATATGCGGACCAACCATCAACCCCTCCATTTGATAGAAATTTATTTCATGCGAAGCGTCGGTTGCTTCATACCGAAACACGCGCCCAGGCACAATAATCTGAAACGGAGGCGTGTTCTTTTCCATATACCGAATTTGCATCGGGCTCGTATGGGTGCGCAATAAATAACGAAGTGCTTCTGTTGGTCCGGTTTTCCTTTTTTGCTTTCCCTGTTCACCTTTAATCCAAAATGTATCCCACATTTCGCGAGCTGGATGATTTGCCGGAACATTAAGTGCATCAAAGTTATAATGTTCAGTTTCTATTTCTGGTCCTTCAACGACCGAGAAATTCATCGCCAAAAAGATTTGCTTAATTTCATCTTCTACGCGCGTCAACGGATGCAAATGTCCTGTTTGTTTTTTAGTACCTGGTCGAGTTACATCAATACGATTTGCATGCGTGCCTTTAGCTTCTAATGCAATACGTGTATCTTCTAAAACTACTTCCAAAAAAGTACGCACTTCATTTGCGTGCTTACCAAAATCACGTCGCTGGTCGCCCGAGAGATCTTTCAAAAGACTCATTGCGTCGCTCAATTGACTCTTCCGTCCAAGGTATTTTACGCGTAACGCCTCCCACTGTTCGAGATTAGTCACCAATTGCACATCCGCCTCAAAAGACGCTTTAATACTAGAGAGTTTATCTACCATAATGGGGTAAGTATACCATTCTCTCAAGGACTGTGCAACGAAAAAGAGCGTAAAAACGCTCTTTTTCGTTGATTTATTTCGTTTTAGCAGTGAGCTGTTTAAGTGCCTGTGAAACAGATTCGAACTTACGCCCTTCCTGCTTCATGCGTGCATACCACGGCGCCTGGCTAACAACCGTCCGCACATGTTGATTTACACTCGACAAATATACCGTCTTTCCGTTCTGTTCAAGCATCTCTATCATTTCAGTAATTGAATCGACGCCGTCGATATCAATGTAAAAGAGGTTGCGGAAACTCAATACGATTATCTTTGTTTCTGGCCTGATATGTGCCAATGACTGTAAGTGCCCTTGCGAATTAATATAGGTCAATTGTCCCGCAAATCGATACACAAGAATATCACCATGATCCTCAAGTTCTTCTAGCTCATCAGAACGATGCCTGCCAACAATAGCTCCTCCTTTGTTAATCGTAACTTCACTTTCCGCAAACGAAAGCGTATTGACGAACATTAAAAGTGCAGCAACTGAGCCAACAAGAATACCAATAATAGGATCTTCGACAATAGTAATACCCGCCACCACAAGCGCGAGGCCAAACACTTTTTTATCGTATCGATATAAATGAATAAAATGTTCGCGTTCAACCATAAACAAAGCAACGGAAACAAGAATCGCGGCAACAAATGCCAATGGTAAATACTGGAATCCGGTCAATAAAACAAGCGCAATAACAACAACCCCAATCGATGCAATGGCAGCCGATGTTTTATGCGTTGCCCCACTCTTAATATTAAGCGATGTACGCGCAAGTGCAGCGGTTGCTGGTATACCTCCAAACATGCCCGAAGCTATGTTTGCAAGACCAAGTCCAAAAACCTCTTTGCGCTGATCCGACTTTGTCTTTGTTATTCCGTCAGCAATTTTTGCCGACATCAATGTTTCAAGAATTGCAACAACAGCAATAGTAAGTGCCGCAACAATCGCTCCCTGTCCAATCATTGCAAAAGAAAAATGCGGCATACTTGCAATTGCATTCGAAATAGAACCGAACTTTGATGCAATTGTTTGCACTGGGAGTGTGATAGTCCCCCGCTCAGCAAGCCATCCAATTAAAATACCGAACGGCGCAATCGCGATAGCCCCAGGAATACGGGGCGTATATTTCCGCAATGCAATAATCACAGCCAAGGCGATTGCGAATAACACAACAGCAACCAAACTCGTCTCTCCAATATGCGAAAAAGATTCGATAACATTATCAAAAAATCGTTCATGGCTAGGCAAGCCCGTTAATCCAAGCGCGAAGTTTAATTGATTTAATCCAATAATAAATGCAACGCCAAGTGTAAACCCATGCACTACGCTCGCAGGGATAAACACAATATAGCGCTCCCAATGCAATGCATAAAAAATAAGAATAATGATCCCGCTTAAAATCGCCAAAAACGGCAAGCTGGCCGCACCATACATAAGCGCATAGGTTGCAAGGATTCCAGAAAGTGCCCCGGTAGGCCCAACCACGTTATAGTTACTGCCACCAAATAGCGCTGCAACAAGCCCTGCCCAAATAGCGGTAATAACACCCATTAACGGTGTTGCGCCCGCAGCAACGCCAAGAGAAAGCGATAAGGGAAGCGCAACAAGGGCAACCGTTAAACCTGATTTCCAGTTATTCTGTATATTTAAAAATAAAGTTTTTTTGCTCATAACACTAACGATTAAGGTATAAATAATTTAAAACACGGGAAATTTTATTCTATACCTCTAAAAATAAACTTGCAAGATAGCTTGCAAGTTCTTCTTTTACATATATATCAGAGCAATCGTAGCTCCTTACGAATTTCTTTGTGGTTCGGGATTGTCTGTGCCACTAAATTCCAGAATGCTTTTGAATGGTTAAATTCTCTTCGATGGCAGAGTTCATGCACAATAACATAATCAGCAATATATTCAGGCACGACCGCAAGCTTATAATTAAAGTTTAAATTGCCAGAACGGGAACAACTTCCCCATCGCGTTTTTTGATCACGGATACTAATATCACCATACGAGTAGTTATAGAATTGATTAAAATGTGCAAGACGTGCATGCGCGAGTTGTCGAGCAGCTTCTTTATGCTCCAAATAATGCGCACGCGTATAGCGCGTAAGCCTTCCACCGCGCTGTTCAAATACTGCAATCTGTCGCAAAATCCATTCTGCTTTTTCTCGCATAAATCGTTCAATAAATGGCTCAGGAAATCGATACGGCACCGTAACAGAAAGTGCTCCCCCAGCGCCAATAGAAATACGCATCCGTTTTGCACGGCTACTCTTTTTTAAATCATAGGTAATCGATCGATTGCACAATATAATTGTTTTTGCTTCTTTCGCCATAGGTAATAATAAAAGTATACATCACTTATAAAAGGAATAAAAAAAGCCCCGACATAGAGTCGGGGCACTTCGGTGATGCAAGGAACGTTACTGCATCGAAGATTCGCGATGGAGCGAAGCAAAGAGACTGCCGAGGCCAGATCCGGAGACAATCGTAATTCCGAAGCCGCCGCGCGATTTACTCTTCTCGGACTTCACGTTAGTAACAACCGTGAAGCCAGCGCGTACACCGAGGCTATTCTTCGCATCCGGAAACCGCACATGAAGACCTTCCCAGATAAGCGCAAAGCGCTCATCCGTTTCCTGGTTAAACTTCAAGACATCGACACAAGCAGGCGGACGCGGCGAATTCGAAATATCGCACGCAGCGCATACGAGACACTTCGACGCCTTAAGCGCTTCGAAATCCCGCTTAGTCTGCTCCTTCCGGCGAAACTGCCAGGCGACTAACCGCTTTTCAAGCGGATTCATATCACCAAGAACAACTTCGCCTTCTCCCACAGGCTCAAGCGTATCGGCGATTTGGCTGTCGTCGATAGCCGCCAACTCCATCAAAAACGTAAGTAACGGCGTCCCGGCCAATAAGGCGTCGAGGGCAATCTTCTGTTCAGACATGTTTTTCTCCTTGAAATGTGCAAATGTCGCTACTTATGTAGCGCAGGTGCATACTACAACACAAACATATACAATGTCAAGCAATTCACCCCCCCCAATTTTTTATGCCTTTATAGTAGTCTTTTGAAGCACCCCACCTTCCAATCGATATATCGTATCAGCAAGTGTACGCGCATCATTTGGATCATGCGTAATGACAATAGCAGGAATATTTAACTTTTTAATATTCCTTCGCAGCTCTGCGCCAACTTCACCGCGAGTTTCAATATCTACTGCAGATAGCGGCTCATCAAACAAGAAAAGCTTTGGCTCAACTGCTAACGCACGCGCAAGCGCAACGCGTTGCCGCTCTCCCCCTGATAGCCGATCTACGCCACGGTTCAATATTATTTTTGGTAACTCAACAGTATGTAATAATTCTTGCACCCGCTGATCAATTTCTGTATGAGGCTTCTTGCGTATCGTCATTCCAAAAGCAATATTATCCCGCACCGACAAATGAGGAAATAAACCGTAATCCTGGGGCACATATGCAAGCCGTCGCTCCTCAATAGCAACCCCAGCAACATCATACCCATCAATTTCGATAGATCCGCTATCTGGTTTTTCAAATCCAAGAATACAAGAAAGCAACGTCGTCTTCCCCACTCCTGATTTTCCCATAAGCGCCACAATTTCTCCTGCAGCAATTTCAAGATTAAGTCGATCAAGAACCCTATGCGCCCCATACGCTTTTACTAATTGTGTAATGACTACTATTGGCATTGTTATGTTTTATATCTTTTTCTTCGTTAGGACAATGCGTGCCGTAGTTAACGCAATGATAGAAAATAGCACCATAATTGCCGTAGCGCCAAGAGCAAGAAACGGATCAGTATGCACTATTCGATTTGCATACGTTGGGAGGATTTCTGTCTTATATGCAATAACCCCTGCGAAAATAAGCGAACCACCAAACTCCCCCATTGCTCGCGCCCATGCAAGCGTAAGACCCGCAATAATATCTTGTCGTGCCATAGGCACAAGCACACGAAAGATAACCGTGTACGTATTTGCTCCTAACGAGCGCGCAACTAAATCTATTTTAGACGCGCGTATTTCTCTAAATTTTCGCAATACATATCCGAGGGCAAAAGGAGCTGAGACAATAAGTTTAGCAATAACAACTGCTGCAAACGTAAACGCCAAGTGGATAGGTGAATGTACACCAAATGCAAACACATAAATTACACCAACCGCAACCGGTGGCAACGTTTGCGGAATTTCAATTAACAGCGTTTCCAAGAATTTCTTAAAACGAAATTCTTTATACGCAAATACGTACGCCGTAGGGACAACAAACAATGCAGTAAGCACAACAACCACAAAAGCAGAAATAAGACTGATAATAAATGCCCACCAGAATCGATCATCCGAAATAATGGGCTGCAGGGCAGAAAACTTAAAAACAAGCGCACCTATAAGAAATAGTATCGGAAACAAAAACCACGCAATCCAGCTAAATGCGAATACAGTAAGCACCTGTTCTGTATACTGCTTCTTATGGCGTTCCATATCTATATATTGTACTCCATAGAAAACGATATGCTAGTGTGTACAAAAAGCCCCCATTAAGAGGGGGCTTGGAATTCATCCGCCACACATACTCGTGACGTCCCGGGCATCTTTCAATTGAGCAACAAAGTCTTCTCGCCTCCATTGCTCAAACGTTCGACTTCGATACAGTTGGAATTTGAACAATCCTTCTGCAGCATCAGCTTCGGTTAGGTCAAGTCGCCGCATAGTCCACTGAAGCAGCCGTAAAGCCCATGCGAGCCGCATTGCAACTCGCAGGCTGTATGCACCGACAAATAGCAGGAAAATGCCGGCAGAGGTGGCCGGAAGGAACTCTGGAAGTTGGTGGAGGGGTTTGGCCACACAGCACAAAACCGTGGCAATACCCACCGCAAAAACAATTGCGCGGTAAACGAATAATTTGAACTCTTTCAAATACTGAGTGTATAGTATTTCCACGGTTTATCCTCCTTTTCGGCTCAGGGTTTAAAAACTCTAAAACATATTTTATTTTTAAATCGATAGCTAAATACTATCTACCATATTTTATCAATTATGTCAAGAAAGACGCCTCTTCTATAGGCGTCTTTCTTTCTCATTGTCGTATATATCACACAATGGAAACCATTTGCTTACCGATCAAATTTTGGTATGGCTTGCAACTATGCATAAGCTCCTCGTGTGTTCCTGCGCCAACAACATTGCCATCACCCATAACAAATATCTTATCCGCATCTCGGATAGTCGATAATCGATGGGCAATTATAATCGTTGTACGCCCTTGAGAAGCTTGTTCGATGGATTGACGGATCAACTGTTCGTTCTCTGTATCAAGGCTTGATGTAGCCTCGTCAAAAATAAGAATTTTAGGGTGCTTAATCAACGCACGCGCAATACCCACACGTTGACGCTCTCCCCCCGAAAGCTTCACACCCTTTTCTCCGATAAGGGTATCGAATCCTTTTTCCAATCGATGACGAAACTGTTCAATACTCGCCAATCGGGAAACTTCGTCAAACTCAGCATCGCTCACCTCTTCTGGTCTTCCGAATGCAATATTGTACCGTAGCGTGTTATCAAACAATTGCACATCCTGCTCTACCATACCGATATGTGATCGGTAGTAGCCAAGATCGAGCTCACGCAAATCGTGTCCATCGATCAAGATTTGCCCCTCCACAGGATCAAATGCGCGAATAATCATTTGTGCAAGCGTTGATTTACCAGCACCCGAATGTCCAACGAATGCAACGCGTTGCCCCGGCTCAACAATTAAATTAACTCCCGTTAACGCATCTCGCAACAAAGCAGGCTCTTCAAGAGCCACATCTTTCTTAGTATCCTCACCCTTATCAGTACCATTTCGTGCTGGATAGCGAAATGACACATTTTTAAATTCGATTTTCCCCTCGATCGCAGGGCTAATAGGATGCTTAGTCATCACAATATCGCACGGCACATCAATCATCTCATAATATTTTTGTACCGATGAGTATAACTCAAGTACTTGTCGATGAGTGTTTCCAAAATTACTAAGTCGTGAAAATGCGTTAGAGGACCACGTAAGAAATATAACAAGGTACCCTGGTGTATATTTCCCCTCATACACAAACCAGATACCAATAGCAATAACGGCAAACCGCACAATAACCACAAGGAGCCCTCTTAGCGATGAAAAAAATGTATATTGACCCCAAAGGATTTTAGAACGATCTCCAATCGTTTCGTACGACTGACTATATTCATTTACAACTCTTTTTTCCTGCACATTTACCTGTACCAACTCAACGTTCTGTATCAATTCGCTTTGTTCTTTATCATTCTCAACCCATAAGTCCCGAACCGCCGTCATCTCCTCGCGCAAAATAATATTTAAATAAATAGTAATAGCGACAAATATAACAACGCCGGACAGAACAATCGAACCAAGAATCCAGTTAATGTACAACAACGCAACAACGGTAAAGAGTACCTGCAATACCATCGGAATAATTTCGTAAGCAAACTTAAACGCAAGCGAGTTAAGCGAATGCTCTCCGCGCGTAATCACACTTCGCTTTACTCCGCTGTTTTGATTATTGTGCTGTCCAATACTAAACGTAAAAAATTTATTCAAGGTTCTCACCTTGATATGCCTTGGCACCGCAAAGTCAAAATATTTCAACTCATATTGATCACTAAGATATCCGAGCAATTCTTGCGTGGCATACACCATAAAGGCCATAAACGCAATGAAAAGCACTTGCTGTATTGGCTGCTGAGACACAACGCCGTCGATAATACGCCCATACAAATATGGGGATACAAGGTTAAAAATCTGCATAACAATCATGAACAAAAACATAACCCCCATGGTTTTTTGAAAGGGTCGATATATCTCTAGCGTTTTAAATAAAAATTGTTTCATAAAAGTATGATAGTTAATATACCATTATTCGGTGCTCGACCCTAGGGCATCACATACCCGCACGCGCAACTAGTATGAGATAACGCACTTTTATCATACTTGTTACACTACCCCCCCTATTGAACCTCCACAGCCAACAGATGTATCATTGTAATGCACGTGGGTATCCTCTATTCACATAACGTAAAGAATCAATGAACCATTATTTCAAATTATCATTACATATTGCTCTTGGTGTATTTATTGTAATCGCTGCGCTTATTCTGTGGCGCGGAAGCGCTTGGGCACCAGAAGATATTCATGACGTTCCGCCAATGGCAACGTCATTAACAGACGCAAATATTGCAATCATGAAAAATGGCGCAGCCGTTCCCGTTATCACAGAAGCTGCGACATACTTCCCCGATCGAAATGGTTTCTACGCTCGCCCAGAAGCACCGGGTACCTATCCAGGTATCGTCATGATTCACGAATGGTGGGGCTTAAACGACACAATGCGCGAAACAGCAAAAGAGCTTGCAGGCCAAGGCTATCAAGTACTCGCCGTAGACATGTTTGGCACAGTAGCAACAACCCAAGATGAAGCACGTAAACAAACGGGGTCATTCGACAAAGAAAAAGGGCGGGAGAATATGCGCGCCGCCACAGCGTATCTTCGCGCAAAAGGCGCTACTAAAATTGCTTCACTCGGATGGTGCTTTGGAGGTGGTCAATCTCTGCAGCTTGCACTTTCTGGTGAGCAACTTAATGCAACGGTTATCTATTATGGAAACGTAACGGTCACAAAAGATGAGTTGCGCGCCATCACATGGCCTGTACTCGGGAACTTTGCAGGCGAAGATCAAGGCATCCCACCAAAAGCAGTCAACGCATTTCGTGATACACTAAACGAGCTTGGTATTCAAAATGATATTGTTATTTATCCAGGCGTTGGCCATGCGTTTGCCAACCCGTCGGGCCAAAGCTACGCACCAAACGAAACAAAAGATGCGTGGCAAAGAACACTTAAATTCCTGCAGTCAAACCTAAAATAATATGAACATAAAATAACCGTCAGCCCTAAGCTGACGGTTATTTTTATTTTATTACCCCATCTACGAACATGGGAATATTTCGGATAAAGGGCGCTGGAAAAATATCGGAAGAAGCTCGGTGTTTGAGCGCGCCTACCCTCGGCGTGCGAGTTCCGAGCTTCTGCCGTTTTGGAGGCGACCCCGAAATATTTCTGGTTCGTGACTTTTTTGATACTTTTTTCTAGAAAAAAGTATAGAAACTTTTTATTTTAGATACGTCTGCAATGTATGAATCCAATCTTCGTCTGGCACTCCTTCAGCCATTTTTTGCCCCATGAGCCATTGCAAATATCCCTTGTCGATCTTCGCAACTTCGGCGATAGTTTCACCATTATGTTTCCCAAAGGTAAACTTTCTAATGAGTGACGGCTTTGTGGAAATATCCAACATTTTCGCAATCGCTTCATCTTCACTTAATCCTTGCTGCGTGAGTTTAGCCATAAGCCGATCAAACACAGCGGCAAGTACTTTCACATCCCCCTCCGCATCATGCGCATTCGCGTCAATTTCAAGGTCCAGATAATAGCGCAAGAATTGTAAATTGTACTCCGGAATCACAGCCTCTTCGTCTAGTGCGCGTGCCACACGCAATGTACAAATATGCTGCGGAACAACAAGGCCTTCTGCTTCAAGAATGGCTTTATCAAATGGCGCATTATGTGCCACTAGAATACCGTCTTTTAATAATGCCCCAAGCTCTTTTTGCATCGCACTTCCTTCAAACGATTCCTTATCCGCAATCATTTTATTCGTAATATGCGTAATACTCATCGCTTTTACCGATATAGGGATTGGTGGCTTGAAAAACTCAGTAAATATCCCATCAGCAGTTTTATAACAAACCTGGCATAGTCGATCCACGGTTACATCATTACCCGTCGTTTCAGTATCAAGAAAAATAAGATTGTTCATACGTTAATTGGTAATACGTTACATTAATATTCGAGAAAATCCTCATAGGCATATCCATCCCCAAATCTCCCCGCTCCATCTAAAATTTCTCTACTTGCAATGCCTTTACTTTTTATAATCTTCTCAAGAGAAGCTCGATCTTGATTCAACCGCAATGCAATCTGCCGCAGCGTTCCGTAATGCTTTCCATCTCCTTCCTTCCGAAATCCTTTCCACTCACCTTCTTTTTCAACTCGCGGTAACGAGCGGAATTTTTTAATCTGATCGATCTTCATAAGATCTTCGTAGCAAAAAGTGGATGCCAATCGGTCAGATAAATCCCGTGTATCCTTGGATACAAACATATCTCCTTGTGCGGCCATTATTCGTTCTATGGCCTCATAAGGAAGTTCGCCCTTTTCGGACATTACCCACTTTGTTCCCCAGTGCTTTCCCTCGGGATCGGTCCAGAACCCTTTCCATTCGCCCGCCCTTTCGACACGCGGAGCAGCTAGAATTCTTTTTACCTGGACGTTTTGCAATAAGACTTCGATACAAAAACCGTCTGCTAGAGGACCGGACAACGGTCTAATAGTTTTTTTGTCAAACGCTCCATCCTCGATAATACTTGCAAGCCCTGCTCGCTTAATATCCATGTGCTCAGTAAGTGCAGCTATTCCGGCCCAGTGATTTCCCTCGGGATCGGTCCAGAACCCTTTCCATTCACCCATTGCTTCCACCCGCGGCGCACTAAGAAAATCTTTTATCTCCTTATATTCTATAAAATCTTCGTAGCAGATAGCGCTCACCACTTTCCCCCCTGTCTGTCTAATCGTTTTAAGGGGGAACGTTTCTCCTGTATAATATTTTCTAATAAACGTTTGAGAGATTCCCAACTTCTCCGCCATTTCTGATCTCCCAGCCCAATGCTTTCCTTGTTCATCAATAAAAAATCCTTTCCACTCGCTCGTCTCTACAGAAGGAGCATTAAGTAAATCTTGAAGATGCCCATGAGCGGCAAGATCTTCATAGCAGAATGCATCCACTTCTCGATTAGAAACTCCTACAATCTTTTTGGAGGCAAACGATTCCTTTTTAATAATGGTCTCGAGGATATTTCGATTAACGCGCAATCGCTCGGACAACATTGTCAAATTACTCCAATGGTTCCCCGTCTCCGGGTCAGTCCAAAACGTTCTCCATGGATCAAGCTCTGTCGAGGATGCCTTCGGCAGCCCCCTTAATCGCTCTACGTCCGACGGCTCTTTCTTTTGCTCCTCAGTAAACTCATTAAACATCAAGTCCTCAACGCGTTCCATCCAGTTTGAAGAATATGCGAACCGCACACCAACGCCTGGGTTCTGTTCAATAAACACCTTGTAGTCCTCTTTCGTCATAGCGCCCACGGCATCCGCAGAGACACCTCGGTCCTGCAATTTTTCCAAATCGAATATATAACTCGCATTTCCTTCTTCATCACATACCAAAACAAGCCGGTTCAGTTCCGGGATAGTGACGCTGACGTAACTCATTTCCCGAACCATATTCCCTCGCAGAACACCGTCTTGTGCAACAATACGATCAAGATCGATTCCATGATCTTTTAAGATATACAGTAACGCCTTAAGGCGATGTTTTACATCGGGTTTTTCATAGTAACCTCCGGCAGAGGAAAATCCACCAAATACGTCAGGCGGTGTAATAACCTCTGACTTAGTCGTAATAGCACTCTTAATATACCCATCAACATGATACAACTGTTCGCTTTTTTGTTGTGCGACATCCAAAAATTCACCAATATTCGGCAGGGTATTATCCGCATATGCAAGATCTTCAAGTTCGCTGCCAGTCGCTACTTCATTCGGATTTTTTATCCGATAGTCGGCAACAATCTCATCAGTTAAATGGATTAGCTCATCAACAGCCCGGTCCATATACGAATCAATCGTTTCTACAGTAATCTTCCGCTCAAGGATCTTGTTCAGCCGTGTTTTGAATACTTGTTCCTTGCTTTCCTTGCTTTGCAATCCTTCAGTCATATTGCCCTGATTATACCAGTATCTAATAGAAAGTTCTAATAAATAATAAGTAGGCAAGGCAAAATGACCCGTTTCGTATTTATATTGTTTGCTTAGTCTTCATCCTCATGTAATATTCCCTCTTTTTCGGTTCAAATCGCTCAATAGCATACCGCAACATAGTCCGCGGCATTGTAGCTGCATACTTGTCTAGAAACCCCTCCTCTTCCTTAAGCGAGCACCGCTTCCCCACTTCCCGTAACATCCAACCAACAGCCTTGTGTATCAAATCGTGTGTATCATGTACTAGTAGTTCTGCAATCGCCAGTGCTAATCGGGCATCTCCATTTTTAGTACAATAAAATGTCGCAAGCATGGCAATACGCCGTTCCCAAAGCGATTTCGATTGTGCAAATTTAAATAATGTCGCCTCTTTGGCATGCCCGTTTGCAATATGCGCTCCCACAATGTGCCCAGCCGTTAAATCAATTAAATCCCAATTATTAATATATTCCGTATTTTTTATATACAACGAATAAATAGCGTTTTGTTTTTTTACGCTCCCCCGTTGATATTGATCAATCAATATAAATAGCGCAGTCATACGCTCTTCATGCCAACCCGAGTTCAACAGTTGGGAAACCTCTTGCAAGGGTAAATCGCGATAGTGCTTTGCAATACGTCGAACATCAGGAACAACAACGCCCAAAAACGCATCTCCTTCCGCATATTCACCTTTCCCCGTTTTAAAAAACCGAGCAAGCAGAGCCGCTTTCGCAGGGCTTGCGTATTGTGTTAATTCTTTATGTAAAGAAAGTAGCCCGTTCATATTAGATGATTCGCGCATCATACGCCCAATGCAACACAGCCTGTCGCTGCCGCGGCCGACACATCGCGTCACCTTTAGCACAATTATTTTTAATCTGCGTAACATGCCTTCGAATAGCCCGCCATCGACGAATTTGCCATGCATCTTCATCAGGCATACGCCGCCCCATATAATAGCGACAATACCATTGAAACCATCCTCGCGGGTCGCACGAATGAATCCATCCTTTTGCCTTCCATGCCTTGAGCGGTTGCGATGCATTCACCTTAAAATAATTTAGCGCAGGGTCGTGCCGTTCATGACACAGCTTTGCGTTCACAAACCAATCCGCAGGGAATTCTTTTTTACAATCTGTCATATATTTCCCCCCAAATACGCCAAGTTGCAACATTTCCTTAGGTGTTAAGTCTGGCATAAAAAGAGGTGCAAAATTCTTCCCTACCGGTTCGGTGAGCTCATATTGATATCCTTTTTGCATCATATCGTGCACAACAACAATTTTTTTGGTCATAGGTAAATTAACGAAGTAATGCACTTTGCATAACACGCCCCATAATATCATCGAGGGTAAAGGTTGCCCGTTCGTTCTCACATTCAGTTTTTTGTGGTTCAACCGAATTGCTGCAATGGACAGCCTGTAATGTCGTTGCAAACGAAATCACGATATCCGCTAATTCTGTGCGATATACATAATCCGTAAACACACTTCCGTCTGTTTCTTGAGAAGTTTTTGTCACACAATAGGTTCTTCGTTCAACTGTTTTCTTTTCAGTTTTCCCTGCGCGATATGTTTCTAACCCACCTTCAATACAAGAAAACGGTTCACGAGAAGTTGTGAGAAGTGGAGGCCATTCAACTGCTCGAATATATGTCGCTCCGATAGATTCGGGATAGTAAAATAATACGTTTGTTTTCGTGCTCGTAAATTTCTTCCACGCCGTATCAATGGTAGCTTCTGGGCATGCTGCGAATTCACATTGTGGACCACTACGCACAACCGTAGATCCATCAGCACACACCCTCGCTTCTTCAGTACATGCATGTTGCCCCACAAGCTTAGTAACGGGATTTAGAATAGGTCGATTCACAAAACCCAAAAATGCTACGTATATAAAATACGGCACGAGTAATAGCGCAGCCACCTTGCTTATACGTGAAAATACAAAAATAGTTGCTGCTATCGCAAAGAAAAGTACAAGAATATATGCAAATACAAAAAATAGTCGAGTAGAGACAAAAAATATCGTAGGCCACAGAATGCTCAATATCATTAACACAGAAAATACAGCAAGCGCACCTTTTATTCTTCTCTGCACGCGCCCCGCCCCCATATTACGGTACGCATCGCGATGCAACCCAGCCCAAATAATTCCGCTCGCTAATCCCAAGAAGGCATAGAGTACAACGAGGATTGTTTCAAAAGACCACACAGGCGGGTTTACAATAAGCTCCTTTGCGGTTACATACCAAGAGTCATTACTTGGATTCGCAGAAATAGCCGAAACGATGGCTGCTAAAAATGCACCAAACATTCCTGCACATTCCGTAACTACAACAGCAAAAATTAATTTTATAAATACACGCACATTCATATAATTATTATATCACAAAATATGAAACCGTATGCCTCAAATTGATTATGTTTTATGCGATTCCTAAAAACCGCCCCATAGGGGGCGGCTTTTTGTGTCTACTATTCAACCAAACCTGCAATCCTCACATTCTCCAAATCATTCGCATCGAATTCATCCATGATTGCGTCGTAGATTTCTCCGCGCTTTACAAACTCTTCCATGTCAGTAACCGTTTCGCTTCCCTTTTGTTTTTCAAACTCCATTGAAGCAAGGTCCCATGCTAAGTTATCAAACATTTCCACTTCAGCATATGCGTTGATTAACTCACTCGCATCTTCTGATATTTCTTCAGACCAATCAGCCTCTTCTTCTTTTTTAGGATTAATTTTATCAAGCCCAAACAAATCTGACTGCTTTAATAAATATGCCTTCAATTCACGATAACTCGTATCATGTGCTTTTTCTTCAATGCCATCGGCTTCTTCAATAGCCGATTGCATCATTTCACAGGCATCAATTGCCTTTAATACAGTTAAAAATTTTTCTTTGGTGAGGGGTATGTTTTGCATACAAACAACGTACCAGTATTCACATTTTTTATCAATATTGACTACTCCTCCAAATACGCAGCTCCACCCAAGAACAAGCGTGCAACACGCAACTCTTCAAACGAGAAACTCGGGCCGAGCATGGCTTGTGCCGGCGAAAGCAACATATTCCCCTTCTTTTTATACACCGTTTCCAATGCCGCTTGCATCGTTACAAATCGACGCCGTTCGGGCATAAGATATGCAAGGTCTGTTTCTGCGCTTAGCGTTCCACTCGCAACAAGCTTTTCCAAGTGTCCGATAATAGTCGCTTCTGTAACACCGCGCTGTTCAGCCATGGCAGCGATCGAAAGTTGTTGCGCAACAAGTTCAGCTGTTGCTTCTTGTGTTGATTGCTTTGGCGCTGTCGTTGCCGGAGTAATTCCCATACCAACCCCACCACCCATGGCTTCGATAAACTGTGCATGTAATTCAGCAATTTTTTCCTCACCGAGTGCCGCATGTTCATAACGCGCTTCTTCAGACGATGCACGAAAAAGCGCATCCTGCGTAAACACATCGGGGTGTACTTCAAGCGCACGTTCGTTGTACCCAATTAAATATAACCCCGCCAATGTGCGCACCCGCGACAATGCAACATATCCTTGCCCAAATTCAAATGCAGCAGATAAATCCATCACAGCGGCATCGAGCGACATGCCTTGGCTTTTATGCACCGTAATTGCCCATGCAAGACGCAATGGAATTTGCTTAATCATGGCAACTAATTTCATACCATCAAAAATACTCCATTCCGCAAGTTCTGTTTCAATTGTTTTGCCATTACTCAACGCAACCTGTGGATTGCCGTTTATTTTTGAAAATCCAACAACTTCCCCTGTTGTTCCGTTTACAAATTTCCCATCAGGACTATTTTTTGTAAACATAACTTTCGCCCCTATTTTTAAGGAAAGTTTTTCAGGCGATAAGCATCCGCGTTTCAACCCCTCTGCAACAGCAGGCGCACCACTCCCTTGCATCAAAAAATCGTACTGCTGTCCAGGAAGTTTTTTGAGATATGCATCATTTAAACGATCAACCGCAAAGTTATGGGTATACAATTTTGTATGCGCGTCGTCCGTGGGCGGCGCAATACACCGACCCGAAAAACACGCACGCACTTCGTCCGTAACTTGTCCGCGACGAACAGCTGAGAGTGCCTGCAAAAATACAGCATCTTCTTGCCGATGTTGTTCAGTAAGGTAGCAAATAGTTAAATTTGCCTTTTGCCATGCCGTCCCCATAAAGGCAAATGGAGACCATTCGCCCCCATCCAAAGAAATGCTTTTTACGGCATCTTGTTCAGCAGATGACACGATGGGCGGCAACTGGAAAAAGTCCCCTACAAGGACCACCTGAAGCCCACCAAAGGGCTCTGCGGAGTCGCGCAAGACGCGACAAACCTGTTCCACAAGCGCAAGCGTGTCTCCCGAAAGCATCGATATTTCGTCAATAATCAACACACGCGCAGCCCGCAATCGTCGCACTAAACGGTCCTTTTCTAGGAGTAAGTTAAGATCATGATCAGTAAGTCGCGCCTTTATGCCAATACCACTCCACGAGTGGATAGTCATACCGCCAATATGCGTGGCGGCAATGCCTGTAGCAGCAGTAATCGAAGGTTCTATGCCACATGAACGCAAATACGCCACATAGCGATTTACCATGTGGGACTTACCACTCCCCGGCTCTCCGGTCAAAAACACGTTCGCACCGGTCTGTAAAATTGAAAAGGCTTCGTCTTGGGTCATAAATGTTTGCTCACTATACCATAAAAATCCCCTTACGGGGATAGATATGTATTACTTACAAAATTGTCGCGCTGCGGATAATCTTGTCCATCACACTGTCAAAATCAAATGCTTCTCGCTCTTGCTCACATTCAATTCGTTGTGGGTCATTATAGTTTCCGCATTGCGAAGCGCGTAGCGTTGCCGTAAAGATCCATGTTTGCAAACCTTTTCCAACTGCATATGCATATTGGGTATACGTACTTCCTGCAGCGCCTTCTGATAATGCAGTTACGCAATACGCTCGATCATCAACCATACGCAATTCAGTTCTTCCTGCACGTTCAATTTCTTTTCCTGTATTGACGCATGAAAGCGCTCCATCGACAATTTGCACTTGCGGCGGCCAATCAAACGCACGCATATACGTAGTACTCAATGTTTCCGGATAGCGAAATGAAATACCGTTCTTCGTGTCAGTGGCTGTCTTCCACGATGGGTCCACGACAATTTCAGGACACACAAATTCACAGTTCACTCCACTCCGTCCGACATATGTTCCGTCACTACATTGCATAGCATCCGCAGTGCAATATACTTGCTCCACTCCGTTTTTATTCAAATCCCAAATAGTAAAATTCAAAAATCCTGCAAAGCTAACCCACAATATGTACGGCACCAAAAGCCAAGCCGCAGGTTTTGAGATTTTCGCAAATACAACAATTGTCGCAACGATAGCGAGCCACAGTAAAATAATTTCCACAAACGCCCATCCCGGGCTATGCAAACCAAAGAAAATAATAGACCAAATCGCATTCAAGAACAATTGAACTCCGAAAATGGTGAGTGCATTACGCCCCTCTCTCTTTCCTATTTTTATTTTCCCCGTGGTAAGCGACTCAAATTTCATCGCAGGACCGTGGTGAGAATCCATCTTCATCCATACCAGCCATGCCGCAACACCCATCATCGCATAGAGGGTTACCCATACTGGCCCAAAAAGCCACGAAGGCGGATTCCATGTGGGCCTTGCAAGGGTTGCGTACCAAGTAGGAATCGCATCCATAGTAAAGAACGACCCAATAATTCCTGCAAGTTCAGAAACTGCAATTGCAACGATTAATTTAAATGTGTTGTTTAGTTTCATGGGTTAATTATACTCTTTAATCAAGGGGTCGAACAACTTCTTGTACTATACCCTGTATTTTAAAATCCTCACCCTTAGTAAAATAGCGTGGTTGATGTTCTAGATTTGTTGAGCGTGGTTTTAAAATAATTTTATTCTTTTCACGATGAAATTCTTTAACCGTAGCCTCGTCGTCAATTAATGCAACCACAAGATCATTCTCACGAGCAGTCAGTTTTTGCTTACACAAAACAAGATCCCCATCGTTAATCCCAGCTTCATTCATAGAGTCCCCACTTGCACGCAATATAAAATATTGCAAACCACTTTGCAGTTTTTTCTTTTCAACAGGAATCACCTCCTCAATATTTTCTTCCGCAAGAAGGGGTGTTCCGCATGGAACTGAACCAACAAGTGGAACGTCTATGGTCTTAATCTTAGACACTGTCGCGAAATCAGGAGATTTTATGCTATCCAATTTTTGAAATACGAAAAGATGCTCATGCATTATAAGCAAGAAATTTGACTCCTTGGATTTATTCACCCAAAATCCAGTTGCCTTACAATTAAACTGTCGCTTGATAATATCCTCTTTCAATACAAATCCTACTCTTAAAAATCGCTCCATCACCTTGAAAGCAAGCGGTTGATACATTTTATTCCGTCGCGTATCCCCCATCAAAATTGCGCAATACTTCCCAGGTCTTAATACCCGATACAATTCTTTCGCAACTTTCTCGATTTCATCAACAAAAGCATCAATATCGTGTATGCCCGATATATCTTCTTCAATCTGTCCATCACTATATTTTATGATGTCCGCATACGGAGGATGCGTTAGTACAAAATCTATTTCATTATCCTTAATGAAACTCATGTCCCGAGCATCACACTTCATTACTCGTTGTTTTGCTTTATTTTCAACCTCAAATTCAAGCGACTTCCTCGTTCTTTCGAGTGCTTCTTCATTTACATCAATGCACGTAATGTGACGATTTAATATTTTAGCCTCTATGGCTGTAGTACCTCCGCCGATCATGCAATCCAGTAAATGATCTTTTTCACTTGAATATCGCAAAATAAGATTCCGAACAACCTCGGGAGCCCAATTACCACGCCAATCAGAAGCATGCGTTGCCCAATTACCACGGCGTGGAAACGCCCAAACCGTAGTACATTCTAAATCAAATTCTTCCGGATGAAGCTTGAAGTCTTTTATAGACATATCAACCAAGTTATATTATTTTATACTTTTTTGATTTAACCAATTTTATTGAATCGTAATTCTCTTTTTTGGAGAATTCATATTGCCAAATTAAATACTCATCACCTCTCTTTTCAAAAAATAACAAGAAAACTTTTTTCTTTGTATGTTCAGACCATTGTCTATATGGATAGTATAATTGCCTAATTATTGTATTCTTTGTAGAAGAATTTTTTGCTTCTATTAAAACAATTTTACCTTTTCCCTCATAACCCGCATCGACTTCTGTTTGAACGCCTTGCGTTTCAATTAATTGATTGCCAATTTTATAGCTAAATTGCGGTGTATATTTTCTTCCACGAATAGTCAGTACGAGTGTAGGATCTTGCATAAACGTTCTAATAAGACTAGAAGCATAGGCAAAGTCTAAATGCTGCATCTCAGAATTCCCTATTTTAGTAGTATCAAGATCAAAATCTAATTTTGTATTATATATCTCGGCCTCGCCTTCTATATCTGGAATATTAATATAGCCCTCTCCTTTCACGATCACATAGTACCCGTTCTTAACGGGAAGAAGAATTAAACCTTTTTCCTTCATTACGCTTGGAACGCTTTCCCGAGTATCCATTTTACATAGAATACGAACCTCTTTTTCTGCGGTATTCTTAAAATTTTGAACAGATTTTTTAATATCTTTGGCAGATAAATAAAAAGGCGATTTTGAAAAATCATGCTTCAGAATATTGTTATCATCAAATATTTTTTCCCAAGAACTATTGTTTGCCATAAATTTAATAATTAATCACAACAACCTCCTGTATTTTCCCACGTCCAGATCCCTTAGAATTAATCGCGCGTCCGGCAAAAACTTTATTAATCACTATCTGTTTTCCCAATCCTGAATACAACTCATTAATGAATTTAGTGTCTGAGTTCGAGAGCATCACAAAGCACCCTCGCTTATGCAGATCCATAAAAATATCCCTCAATTCCTCTTGTTGTTTTTCTAAAAATCCTTCTTTTGTATAACTCGTGAAGCTTGAGGTCTTATTAACTGGGTAGTAAGGAGGATCGAAATAAATAAAATCTCCTTTTTTTGCCTTATCTAAAACTTTTTTATAATCCTGATGCAAAATTTTAGTATTTTTTAATGCATTATGCACTTTTTTCAAATTAATCTCATCGCAAATAAGCGGATTCTTGTTATCCGCATATGGCACGTTAAATTTTCCGCTTCTATTTACACGATACAATCCATTAAACCCAGTTCGATTAAGGTAAATAAAGCGAGCCGCAATAGCGGTGTCGGAAAGCTTCTCGATATTCTGTTCTCGTATTTTAAGAAAATATTCTTTGCTGTTTTTAGCCTTATGCACTTTTAACTTTTTTATGAGTGCCTCAACGTCAGCTTTAATAACGTTGTACGTTATTACTAGTTCTGCATTCATATCAGACAGAAAAGCCTTTTTAGGCAGCAGATCGAAAAACATCGCCCCACCGCCAACAAACGGCTCAAAGTAGGTTGCCGTTTTTGGATCAAACCCATACGGAGGATATAAGTTCATGTCCTTAAACTGCTGAACTAATTGCCTCTTTCCTCCAACCCATTTTGCAAAAGGCTTTGGATTTTTATCTACATATTCCTTATATGCTGCTTCTAAATTTTCAGGAGAAATATTATCCAAGTCAGACATAAAAACCCGCAAATGAATCGGGTGTACATTGAGCTTGCTCGCGATTGTCTCTATTACTTGTTGCGTCATTTTCTCCCTTTTAAGTACTATACAGTATATCAAATCCCACCCGATTTATAAACCATGAAATAAAGGATTTTTACCCCAGATTCAATCCTCATGCTCAAAATCTTTCAATATTTTATGATATCGAGCTTGCAAATCTTCGGGGATTTGAGAGTGTTCAAGACGAGAAATCTCGCCCTTATTGTCGCAAATCGTTTTTATATCATCAAAATAAAATCCATCGCCAGTTGCAAGAAAAATATAAGATGGATTCCAAGATTCCCTCATTCGCTCTGCGTGTTGAAGCATAAAGGTTGGGTTCATTTCCCGCAGATATTTTACTTCGATTAACAAAACTGCTCGAGTGCTATGATCAATGACTGCAAAATCAGGGGCCGTTCTTAAAACCTTAATGGCTTTACTCTCTATATCAAACCCCTGCTGCACAAGTTCGGAAATTATTTTTTCGTAGCCAAATTCCAAAACCGTAAATTCGTGGGTTTCTCGAAGCATCTGCGCAAAAATAGTTTCTGCGATTTTTCCTTTTACTAAATTTCTAGCGAATGTAACATTGTCACTCATAAATCTATTACTTTAGTTTAGGAATTTTTTTGATATGCCTGTTTTGCTAAGAGCATGAAATAATCAACGTCATCCCCTGGCTTCAAATTAATCTCATAGTCACCATTCCCATGATGTCCTTTATTAGAGACGTCGATAGTAATATTCTTAGGATCATCAAGAATGCCCATTGATAAATTAAGCCAGATTTTTAATTGAGATCGCTGGAACTCAATGCTAATAAAATTTTTCTTCGCCTTAAAACCAATATAAATTTTTGTCGGTTTTAAGCTGATAGCATTATCGAGACTAAGTAATCGAGATCTAATTTCCTCATATAATGCTTTTATTTCTTCGGGCTTACCTGAAAAATGTTCTTCTTCTGTATATACGTGAACCTCTTTTGAAACCTCCTTAATAGTTTCATTTTTTGATATCGTATTTATAGATTCACTATTATTTGAGGCCTTTAATTGATTGTACAAAATAGTCTCATTATTAAATTTTTTAACCTCCCATAACTCAATTGGAAGATCTTTAAAATTAATCGCGTTTTGTTGATATACAGTAAATAAATTAGCTAAAAACAAGACGCGAGATTGAGACCAATCAATATGAATATTATTTACATCCCTCTTTAGCTTTTTTGCGAGTTCTAAAATAAATGAATCCTTGTTATTTAATAAAAGAGCTAAATATGAAAAGCCCTGATCAACGACACTGAAACTTCGATCTCTTTTATACTCAATGATTACAAACGATTGAGATTCCTCATCAAACGCCAGTGTATCGATACGAAATTTCTGTAAAGAAAATTCTGAGCTAATAAATGCAAGCCCAAAAAGAACAGCGAGATTATCTTCGGTAATTTTTTGCAAGTCCTTTTCGAGATCAATCTTAACTTCACCAATAGGTGTAAGCTTATCCTTTTCGAGTCGATAAATGGCCATTAAAATAATGGTACCACAAAAAATATCTTTCTCCCACCTCTCCTTAACCCTAACGTTACGTTATAGTTTAGGCTATGATAGGTTTTGGTTGAAGCCTCGAAAATACTAGATTCCCGCCACAGTTTACCCTGAGCTTGCCGAAGGGCGGGAATGACAATGCGGAGAGCGAGAATACCAATACAATACAAAACTATGCCATACAACAACTTCAGCACCGAAAAAGAAGATCAATATGCGCAAGAAGCAAAGGAACGCTGGGGCAACACAGAAGCATATAAACAATCCCAAGAGCGCTACGGTAAATTAACCAAAGCGGAGAAGGAAGAAATGAAAGTAGATGCAGATATATGGATGAAGCATGTGGCCAGCCAAATGCTTCACGGAGCAACTAGCGCCATAATGCAAGAACTTATTGCACAGCACTATAACAGTCTTCGCGCATTTTATGAGCCAAATCTCGAAATGTATCGAGGTCTTGCAGAAATGTACGTCGCCGACACTCGCTTCAAAGCCTATTATGAAAAATATGCAGTAGGTCTCGCGCAAGTGATGCACGACGCGATGCTCCATTACGTAGATACACGAACGGCAAAGAAATAAAAAGACCCTCAAGGGTCTTTTTATTTCTTTCACACTATATCAATCTTCAAACGTAAAAATATCCTCGATGCGCTTTTTTTGTAATGCTTTTACGACAGCATGCGCCAAAAGAAGTGACGGATTATATTTATTCTGCTCAAGTGCTATAATCGTCTGCCTCGCAACACCCACTAAATCCGCAAGCTTCTCTTGAGTCATACTAAGTTCACTGCGTCGTTGTGCAATAGTATTTCTCATTAGTTTTTTCGATCGAGATATATATTGGTAGCAGCTTTTGCAATGACTGCCGCGATAATTGCAGCGAGAATAAATGGATCAAACGTTGGGGTCAGCGCATGTGCTGCAATACCAGATGCGGTTTGATACGCAAGTGCGAAGATCAAAACAGCCAAGATGGCCCATAGTGCATTACGCTCAGCAATAGCTTCGTGAATTCGCTCTCGCTCATCTTTTCGCATGCCAACCATGATATGAATGAAATCAACAGCAAAAACAAGTGCCCAAATAATTAAAAATACAGAAGTCCACGTACCTTCAGGATTAACAGACGCAACAATTGCGATAGGTAACATTATAACAGCAATATACACCCAGCCTTGCCACGTTTTAGGCGTAAACCCCCACCCTGTATATTTTCTTCGCGAAAACCATTTTGGATTCCCTATCATAAATAGTAATAGATTAGTGAATACTGGTATATTTCAATGTAAGAAATATATTACATATAGAATACCATACTCCCGGCTAGACGCAAGAGGTAAAACAAAAGCCCCAGAATACTCTGGGGCCTCTAGCCTCAACGCAACGCGATGAGAAAATCTGTAAGAAGACCGACCGCTCGATCGAACTGCCATTTGCCGACATGCTTGTAAACGCCATGCATGACATTTGGATCTTCTTGATACAGAAAGCCCGACGGCTTTACGTAGTTCGTCGGATGATGCCAGAACAACAGCGGGCTCGAGACGACCTGCACTGGAAAAACATCGATCAGCGCAGAGTTTTCAGTCATTAACCACGAATGCTGAAACCCTGCGGAAAAGAGGCCATCCACACACCGAGTTGACGGAAGCGTGTTCGCGAACGCACGCACCACGATATGGCACGAAAGCTCCACACGCTTGTTGTTACAATCCGATCCAAGACTGATGTCGTTTGGGATAAGATCAAACATGGCACAAATATCACCATACAACTCCCTGTCCTGAGAACAGATTTCATGCCAAATGGGATTGCGCATAGGCGCCTCCTTCTCTAAGAATTAATAAAGGTAGCTAGTCCAGAAATACCACAAAAAACCATTCAAGTCAAATAGAAAAATGTTGTGTACTATTGGTATTGCGCCTGCCTAATTCGTGCAGTATGTCACATCCAAATGCACGAAGGCCTTATTCCGTTGCCATAATAATGCGTCCACATTGCGCACTTGCCGCATTCGCTACATCCATAATATCGTCTATGGTCGGCTCAACAGCGGTCAGTTTGTCTCCGTTTTTCAGCGTTGCACTCACAAACAAACTATGGGCTTGAAAAATTTCAGCCACTTCACAATTCATAGTAGCCTCAACAATGCGATTCCACCGCATCACTGTATCAAATGCCTCCGCCTTAGCGCGATCAATGAGCCCGTCTCGGCTACCGTTTAAAATAGCTTCCTGAACAGGCTGGGAGAATATCCGTTTTATATCTTCGGAATACTGCGCACCATCTCCAGGGGCTTCGTACGAAAATTTATTACTATCGTAAAAAGACAGCTCGTTAGGATAATTAATGGCCACGGGGCCCGATGATCCACTAAGTGTTTTGAGTATACCCTCTTGCAAAGTATATTCTCCACAATAAGCCCAAACAGCTAACGGGAAAAGTTCATTTTGAGGCTCAAGATTTTCAACCACACACAAAGAAAAACTGCCGGGCTGCGTTTTCCAGCTAAAACGGTTTTGTGTTACTAAATAATTTGTAATAGCCTGCTCTAATTGCTTATTACCAAACCCGGAAGATTGTAATACTTGGTGGCAAGAACTAAACGTACAATTCGGTTCAGTTCGCCCAACTATCCTGCCATCGGGACAAACTCGCGCCTCTTGCGTGCAAGGTACAGCAGCAAAAAACTGCGCCCAAATAAAGATACCGATACCCACTAAAAGAAGAATGGACGCAATAGCGAGTAATTCTTTTCTATATTTTGCAAAAAGCATAGATATAAATTATATTATTTTTTCGATCTCATTTTACTAATCAAATCCACAAGATGCTGATATTGCCAATTCCGCTCAGCAGTAACCGCGGAGTTCGCTTCAGAAACACCCACAGCTCGATAAATAGCTTGCTGTGCATAAATAGCCGCGCCATAGGCATGGCGAGCCACATGGGCTGTCGCTACCGCTTGCCCTGCGGCTCGCGCAGCAGACCGAGCCGCATTGTCTTCTCCTATTTCGCGCGCAGCAGCATGGGAATCCAGAGAGGCTTTGCGGATAACAGCCATTGTAAATACGCCCGTTTTTATCCATGCCTTAAGCGTTGCAAGCGCTTGTTGCGGACGCCTATCTTTTGGATATTGTTTTGCAAAATACGGCATGACGCGCTCTGCGCAATCAATCGCCCAACGAGCCAATATTTTTTGATCAGTTTCTCCCACAAGAGAAACTAATACTTCATCCTTATGCGCAAGTGAGAATTTTGATTTTTTCATTTTAATAATAGAACCCGCTATTGGCTTTAAAACATACTCTTTCTTAATATTTGCTTTATATCAGCGCAATACTAGTATGAATATCTTTTTCCTTTAGAGCAATATTTTAGGTATAGCACAATAGAGAACTATTCAATCGTTAAATTCTAGTCGAAATTGAACGCAATAGCACAATTTAAAATAGAGTTGTTGGAAAACTTATTTGTTCCAATATTTAATGTGCCATCTTCTAAAATTTTAATTTTCTCGCCGGGTATATAAAATTCGGAACACCCCAAAATGATACCTTTATCACAAATTGTAAATTTAATATGCGTATCATCACTACGGCCCATTATTTCCATATCCATTCCCCTACTACTAGTATCAACCTCAATGTCATAAAATCGATTTCTATCCGCAGTCCACATATTTTTATCAATTGCAGTAATTACAGTACCCCTTACATCATAAAATCGAGCGTTGAGTGTTTTTACTCCTCCTTCATCTTCGAACCATAAAATTGGCAGACCGCGATATGCAAAAATTATATTAACCGAAGATATGTAGTTGCTCCCCACATATACATCGCCTCCGATAATCGGTGCGATTTGATAGGGCTTATTGCGAGTAGTCTCAGAAAAAGATTTTTTAATACTATTCTTAATAGTATGTAACGTATTCCTTTCTATTTCACCATTTTCTACCTTTTTTTCACATGCAATACATATTGCTAAAAGGTAATCGTAATGCCACCCAACTTCGGCATAGAGTTTGATCGTATGAGCTCGAACTAAGGGGAAGTTACCACAAATTGGACATCTATAATGAACCTCCCTATTAAGCTTTTTCTCTAGTGTTGGAGGACAAGAGGATCTGTTTTTAGACATACTATATATTACTTTATTTGCAGTAAAATAACCCCTCCAACAATTAGCACCATCCCGACGATGTTTACGGCAGATATTTGTTCGTGCCATAAAAAGTACCCAAGTAAAAATGCGAGGCTGTTTGTTAATGCCGTAACAATAAACCAGATAGTAAGAAATTTTGGCGCGCTTGCATAACTCCATAGGAATAGGAACTGAGAAATCAAAATAAAGGGTACTGCATAAAGAAAACTTCCTAAAAAGTTTGCCCGCAAAAAATAGATTGTCCCAATTTGTATAATTGCCGCAATACTTGCTACGAGAATGTAGGTTGCCATGGTGTATATATTCTTACTTACGCAGAATTTAATGATTTAGCTATAACAAACGACGCAACGCGCAATGCCTTAAGCCTATTTTTTTGCAATGTGTAATGAGAAGTACCGGGTAAAAATTTAGTCTGGGCTTTTTCAACTTTGCTTATCATCGAAGTAAGTGCCTGAAGGGCTTCGGGGAAATCGCCCCGAGTGAAATTATGCATATCACTAATATCTTTACTTAGTAATGAAAACGCAATGTGCAACGCCTTGAGGTTATCTCGCAGCATCGTGCGTTGCCATGTTCCTGGCGTAAGCTTCTGCTGCGCTTTTTCAGATTTACTAATAAGCGACGCTATTGGTCGAAGAATCTCCTGTAGCTCATCTGCTGTATGGTCGTTCATAAACTCAAGGATATTAAAGTTAAAATATTTTTATCAAAGGCTCTAATCCAAATTTAGTCTGGAGAAAAAATCCTGCCATTACAAGAGCAACTGGGACAATGACCCTAATGACAAATTTCGTTCTTTTGGGATTAATATTCGGATACCTTTTACTAAGATAATACCAAATAAAAGTTTCATTCTTATCCTTCCCCATTTCTAGGTGAGTTAGGATGCATCCATCAATAACCCAATACTGAATTTGCAAAATAACTATCCCAATAACGATAAGCTTCCAGTCTATAAATAAAGGGGAAAGATATGCCGGTATTAAAAGCAGAATATGTATCCAAAACAATAATCCAAATTCCTTTTTCATAAGCTTAATCTTTTGATTTTCTAGCATGCTCTTCGCTCAAAAAGAATAGCTTTCGTTCAGAATCATAATGAAATTGACTAGTAAAGTCATCTACTCCATACGCTTCATCATTTGGGTCTATGCCGTAAATTCGTCTCACTTGTTCGAGCGTATAGAAAGGGGCCCATGTCATTTTTTGGTTTCCAAACTTATGAGCGATAGAATCGGCGAGACTCTTAATATCATTAGTCGTACTACTTTCTGTAACTGGAATTTCGATTTTTAACTGATTCATGTTATCTCCCCAGAATACTTCTCCGAGATTCTCTCCGATCTTTTTATTTTCATCGGACAAGCTATCAAAATCAATTATAAGATGCGCTGACCCATATTTAATATCCTTCGTGTTTGCGCTCGTACTTAAGGTTCGAATGTTTTTGTCCCATAATACTTCACATGCACTCAAAAGTGGTGCTTCGACGAGCTCTTTAAGATGCTTCCTATCTCGTACCCATGTATTTCTCGACTCCTCAATAGGAGCGATTTCCGCAATTTTTATCGGCGCCTTTTCGAATTGAGATTTGAAATTATTTTCGCTTTCTATACCCATAGTTCGAATCTTTTAAAAATTAATTTAATTTCTTACCAATTAAATACTTGCTATTAAAATCGTCACAACACACCAAGGGTAAGCCCCTATACACTACAGTTAGTATAAGGCTTTTTTGAGGTTTTAGCACCGATTAAAAGGGCTAAGCATCTTTAATTTTTTTATTTTACCGATGAAGGCAACCAGCCCAACAACAAGGTCTACGCATTCCTCCTTTTAGTTTTGAGATAGCCTTCTCGATTCGAACGCTTCGCGTCTCCTCTTTTTTGCCGGATGTGACCCAGCAAATCCACTCGTTGCGCGCGAGCGGCGTAATATCTCCCCACACTGCTAACGCATCAGGGTTAGACGACAAGGCGCTTTGTAAGTCCAACGGTAGCTTATGCACCACACCACCAGCAATTTCTTTTTTGATCATAGAATCAATTTGCCAAATATCTCATTGGAATACCTATTCTAAATGGCGGAGGGGAAGGGATTCCTCTTCCCCCGTTACTCAGCGTTCCTCGAATACTCGAAACAAGCTTCGAAACTCCTCCATCGCCGACTCTTTTAAAAGCAAAGCAGTTTGCTTTTAAAAGTAGTTTTCGAATCCCTCTTTATCTCCACTCATAGCAGCAACATAAACGCCTACCCGTAAAGAGTAGGCGCTTATGTTGCTATGTGCGGAGGGGAAGGGATTCGAACCCTTGATACCTTGCGGTATACCCGCTTTCCAAGCGAGCGCAATCGGCCACTATGCGACCCCTCCAATATTCTTTGTATTTTGGCATCTCACAAGAGTATTGGCAAGTAAAAAGTTTACACGCTCTCTCCCTTTGCCACTCTTTAAAAACAACTCCTCACGCAACGCGTCTGTCTTATCCGCAAATACCGCATAATACACTAATCGCCACGGAGCGTAAGCCTTCGTAGATTGCGTCACACCGCTATTATGTTCACGTAATCGCGTTTTTAAATCACAGGTTGATCCTTTATACAACTTACCATTTTTATCACTCCTGATAATATACACGTAATGCATATATAAAATAAGTAGACGACCACTTCCGCCCAGGGCGGACCAGCCTTGGGCTGGATGCGACCCCTCCATGTAGTAAATACCATGGTATTGTAAGTGAAAACAGGGCCTTTGGCAACTTATGATCAAAATATGATAGGATTATACTAATGTTACACATATACCTTTCGCGTCACGGACAAAACGAAGATAATGCCGAGGGTATTTTAAACGGACACAGAGATCGTCCACTTACTGCGATTGGTATCGAACAAGCGCAGCAATTAGCCACACACATTGAAAAGCTTGGGCTTACTTTTGACGCCGTATATAGCTCTCCCCTATGTCGCGCATATGCTACCGCAGAAATAGTAACGAAAAAACTTGGATTACTAGATCCCCAAAAAATGCCCCTGCTAATTGAGCGAGATTTTGGAGTAATGACTGGTAAATTAGTAAAGGACATAGCATTACTTTGTGCCCCTAATATTATCAAAACGAACATCGTTACCTATTTTCTTACCGCTGAAAACGCAGAAACATTTCCCCAGCTTCTAGAACGGGCAAAGCGCGCACTACAAGAAATAAAAGATGCACACGCAGATGATGAAAATATCTTACTCGTTTCTCACGGAGATTTAGGAAAGATGCTCTACGCAGCCTATTACAATCTTGACTGGAAGGATATTCTCACAATGTTTCACTTCGGAAACTCAGAACTACTATTACTCTCGGAAGATTCAAAAGCTGCAGATGCTCATGTCTTTACAATAAAGCAACATAACCACTAAGAACAAAAGGTCGAATAATTTTTTATAACACTATGATTACAATAAACTACTGGGCAGTATTAGTATGTGCTATTCTTTCTATGGTTTTGGGGTTTATCTGGTACGGACCACTCTTCGGTAAAAAATGGCTGGAAATAACCGGGGCAACTAAGCTCGACGAGATCGTAAGAAGAGAAATGATGAAGCGCGCGAATAAACTCTATGTCGTTCAATTTATTCTTTCACTTTTCCAAGTCTGGGTACTTGCCTACTATATTGCAGGATGGACAGATGCCTCTGGATTAATAAATGCACTTTGGATTTGGGCGGCGTTCATTATGCCAACGGTGGCAGGATCTGCTATGTGGAATAACGACTCCGCAAAAGTATCATGGGCACGATTCTTGATTCAAGCAGGATATCAACTCGTTCTCTTTGTGCTTTTTGGTCTTATTCTCGGGATGTGGCACTAATTTGCATAAACAAAAAAACGCCTTGGGCGTTTTTTTGTTTATGCAGCAAGAAAACCAATTATCTTCGTTGCTTCACATTGCTCAACAAATTTTTGTGCAGCCTCAGCCTTGCTTCCAGGAACACAAACGGCGTAGGAGTCTTTTGTCTCGCAAACACCTTCTCGGGAACACGGTTCAACCTCAATACTCGCATCAATGCCATTTGCCAATAAATAATCCTGCACAATCCACGCAAGATTTGCATTGAAGGCAACATACACCGGAATATATTTAACGCGAAATAGCGAAAATCCCATATATGAGTATTTTACTCTGTTATTTCTGAAAAGGAAACAATGACCCCTTTTCCTTCCGTTGTCTTTGCTTCATACATGGCCTTATCCGCTTTCTCTATCAGTTCGTGTAAACCATAATTCGGATGCTGGTGCGTCCCGTCGGTAGAGATCAACCCAAAGCTGGCGCTGCAAACAAAATCGGAATCCATTTTTTTGTACAGCGGAATTTTTCCTATTCGTCGCTTTAGCTTTTCTGCAACGCGAAGTGCTTCCGCATCGGTTGCATTAATCAATGCAATGACAAATTCATCTCCGCCCCAGCGTCCAACGATATCGATAGTACTTCGTACCGAACGGGTAAGCACTCGAGCAATAAGCAGCAAATATCGATCACCCTCTTTATGTCCTAAGGTATCATTGACGCGCTTGAGGTTGTCTACGTCGATAAAAATTATAGATATACGCGAAACAAGAGGGGTTTGTCGTCTCCCTTGATGTTTTCGTTCAGCCTCCATTTCTCGGATAAAACGCTCAGACTCACGCATAAATCCATGCCGATTATATACGCCAGTTAAAAAATCAAACTCAGCAGTTTTTTGCAGCCTTGTTAATTCCTTTTTACACCCAGAAATTTCTTTCTTCAACGCTTTCACTTTTGCCTCAAGTTGTTCTACACGTTGTATCATATAGATAAATCGTCAAATTATTACGTGAGTGAATGTGAAAATCGACCAATTCAATTTCAAACTTTCATACCGCGAAGCGCTGCTATTCGCTCCTCCGCAGGTGGATGGGTCATAAACATCTTATGCAGCCAATTTGTCTTCTGGCGGCCCTTGAACGGGTCATCGAGCCATAAGTGAGCCGTGGTATTATTTGCTACGCTCATGGGCACAGAAGCGCTGGAAATCTTTTCTAACGCACTCGCAAGGCCTTCTGGATAGCGGGTCAATAATGCACCCGAAGCATCCGCAAGAAATTCACGCTTACGTGAAATAGCCAAATGCATCAACTGTGCAGAAATAGGCGCAAGGATTGAAACAGCAATGCCGATAACAAATATAATAGCCCCTGCCTGCCCACTGTCACGATTATCTCGATCAGAAAAACTTCCCCATAGCGCAGAGCGCATAAAAATATCTGCCAAAATAGAAATGAATCCTACAAGAACCACAACTACCGTACCAATCAACATATCTCGATTACCAACGTGGGACAATTCATGCGCAATAACACCTTCAAGTTCAGCGCGATCGAGCTTATCAAGGAGCCCTTGCGTAACCGCGACGACTGCGTGCTTTGGATCACGCCCTGTTGCAAATGCGTTTGGTTGCGATTCATGTACAATATACAGTCGCGGCATAGGCAAGCCCGCAGTAATGCATAAATTTTCCACAATGTTATACAAATCAGGATTGTCCTTTTTCTCAATTTGTTTCGCATGTGCCATAGACAAAACAATTTTGTCGGAGAACCAATACGAAAAGAAATTCATAAAAAATGCAAAGCCAATTACGCCATACAAAATAGCGGATGACTGATAGATGCTCGAAAAAAGGTATCCAATGCCAATAACGACAATGAGAAATGCGGTAAATAAAAACCAGGTTTTTCGGATATTAGAATCCTTGTGCGTGTATAATGTCATACTTATTCCTTAAAATAATCTTCTGCCAATTCTTTTGCTTTTTGTAAGTGATCCTCAGAAACTAATAGATTCCCTTTATCAGTTTTGGCGTCAACACCCATCATTTCAAACAAAAAACGAAATTCTTCTGCTTTTGCCTTTGAATCAAAGGCTTTCAATAATATAAAGTTAGCCATACAAAGCAAGTATACCAAAAAATAAGCACAGGGGCTACAAAAATAGAGGCACAAAAAAGGGCCGTCAGCAAGCTAACGGCCCTGGATCCCAAAGGGGTATCAGGATTCCAAAGGAACGGGGGGAACGGGGCGTTTAAAGAACAGCCGACTGACTACATACGAAGCCAGGCAACTCCCAGAGAGAAGCGTGGGGTAAATAATTGAAAATGCCATCTCCGACTCCCATGTCGGAAAATACGTCGCAGCAGAGACAAGAAGAAGGCCTAAAATATTCGCGATAGCGGGAAAAAATTTCCACTCGAAGTCATCACTGCATATTGCTAAAAATATAAGCACTATCGCAGCAACCAAGAAAGGTCCTAGGTAATTGCTCCACCACATCGTTACAAGCGGAGCAGTCACGAAAAACCCATACGGCAGGAGCAAGCGAGAACCCCCTGTTGAGGTTATTCGATTGCCGATACTCATAACCATCAGCGCCACGGTTGGGAACACTAATAGAAAAATAGTGCCCCATGTGCTGTTCTTGAAAGGCGGCTTTTCCTGCGTCGCAGACGAAACCCAAGCTCCATCACGATATTGCCAAGCAGTTTCTTCGCTAATATACGTGTGCATGATTGGCAATCTTGCGCGGAGTATAAGCTTTAATTTTTTCTCCGGCAGAACATACTCCCCTTTGCCACTTTGCACAATCTTGATCGCCTCTTCGTTAGGCACGGCCGAAGGAACATCTTTGTACCGTTCCAATTCAACCATGCTATACCGGACCACATCCTTTCCCTCTCGCTGCACAACATCAGCAGCAAGTACGGCGGAGGAACACAGTGCCATTACCAATACCAACCAAATAATCTGCTTCATCGCACAATCTCCCATTCCTTAAAGTTGTTTTAGATCTGGCTTTATCTAACACGAATAGCAGAAAATTGTCAAATTTCCCAGAAGCACCCTTGGCTTTCAGGGGGGCAACACACCCTTTTTATATTAGCCATAACTTTACGCTATAGCGTAAAGTTATAACTAATAAAATCGTCGCACAAATTTGGGCTTTCGCAGGAATGACGGAAGGGACGGATTTTGAGTTTACGAACATGGAAATATTTCGGATTAAGGGCGCTGGAAAAATATCGGAAGAAGCTCGGTGTTTGAGTGCGCCTACCCTCGGCGTACGAGTTCCGAGCTTCAGCCGTTTTGGAGGCGACCCCGAAATATTTCTGGTTCGAAGTTTTGCCCTTGGCGTTGCTAGTGAGCGAAGTAAACGTGCAACGTGCCGGGCTGTCGGATTCGATTACTCCGACACGAATCCGACGGATGTACTTTTTTGAAAAAGTACGAAAAGATGGATTCCCGCCCACGTAAAGTCCACCCGAGATGGACCACGCGGCAAGCTCCGCGGGGAATGACAGGCTGTTTAACTAAAAATCCCCAGCCAAAGGCTGGGGATTTTTAGTTGTTCATGCTCGGCAGCGAGCGCCAACGGGCAAATGCATTTGCATGTTGGGCGAGCAAACCGAGTAAAGAATTTTCGAAAAAATTCTTATCGTTTTACGAACGGAAGCAGCGCCATGAATCGGGAACGCTTTACAGCACTCGCAATCATACGCTGGTGCTTTGCGCATGTTCCGGTGTGGCGAGGATCGATGATCTTAGCCTGACCAGAAACGAAACGCTTCAGTAAATCGACTTCTTTATAGTCGAGTGTCTTCAAGTTTTGAGAACAGAAAAAGCATTGCTTTGTTACCATATGTTTGTTGTATTAGTTGATTGGTTGGTGGAACGTTGTTCGGTCGCCACGGTTCGACGAACCGGCTAACGTATCAACTCCTGCTGCCTTAGAACGGTAAGTCCTCCGGCTTGATATCTTCTTCATCGATATCGATTTGTGGAAGGGCTTCTTCTTCAAGTGAAGAAGGGCCTGATCCAAAGTCGTCGTGCGCTGGCGCATCAGCATGATTTGTGTGCGCAGCCATACCTCCTCCTCCGCCTGCTCGTGGTCCAAACTGGACACGATCAGCGATGATCTCGGTAGTTTTTACGGTCTGTCCTTGCTGGTTTTGCCATGAGCGCGTCTTCATTCGTCCTTCGACGAGTGCGATTGCTCCCTTGGTGAGAAACTTTGCAGAATTTTCCGCCTGTCGCCCCCATACCACAATGTTGTGATATTCGACCTCTTCCTTTTTCGCACCACTCTTATCAATCCACGAACTGTTAGTTGCGATTGAGAAGGTTGCTACTGACTGACCTTGCGGTGTTGTCTTCAGGATCGGATCTGCGGTTAAACGACCGGCTACGAATACTTTGTTTAGATCCATAAATGAGTATTAATTGTGCTCATAGTTCTTGTGTTTGGATGAGATGCAAGGCGCGGGAACGTTGTCGAGGAAGACGTGCAGTAGCACTTCGACCGAAACAACGAGGACCCGCAACACAGCAGATCGCCAAACACATGAAGTATGATTATTTTAGGATGTCTTCTAACGTCTTCTCAAGCACAGCATTGTCGACTGCATCAAAATCAGCTGGTTTTTTTGTTGCAGGCTTCTCAGCAGAACGCTCTCGAGGTTTCTCGGTCTTTTCACCACGTACTCCGGCTACTCGTTCTTCATTGTTGAGCTCAAGCGGTTCCGCGATTATGATGTGTCGCAAAACTTTGGTATTGAGACGCAATTTTGCGTCCATTTCCTTTACGGCCTGAGTATCAAGCATGAACCAGTAATAACCGAAATGGGCTACTGTTTCCTTTTTAATAGGATAGGATAAGCGAATCTTCTTCAATCGACCTTCAGAAACGACTTCTGCCTTTGCGGCTGCGAGTGCGTTCTTGATTTCGTCGACTTCGGATTCTTCCCTTACCAAAAACCCGATTTCATATTTTTTTACTTGCTGTTCCATGGTGTGTACTGTACTAGATTATTTGCTTAATGTCAAAGCAGAAATACTGGATTCCCGCCTCCGCGGGAATGACACGGGGAGGCGGAGTCTTTTCAGTTAATTGTTGATTATTCCAACACTTCCTCTTCAAGAAACTCTTCGGTTCCCGTTAAATTATAGCCAGTTCCCGCAGGAATGAGCTTACCGATAATAACGTTTTCCTTAAGTCCTCGGAGACGATCTTCCTTACCTTCAGTGGCTGCGGCAACGAGTACGCGGTTTGTTTCCTGGAAGGATGCACTCGACAGGAAGCTTTCGGTTGAAAGCGATACCCGTGCGATACCCAGTAAGAGCTGTTTGGCTTTTGCTGGCGCTTTGCCTGCCTTTCGCATTTCACGATTGATTTCAAGGAAACGAGACTTTTCGATTACCTCTCCGGTAACGAACTCTGTCTCACCCGCCTCCTTAATCATAACGCGAGAGAACATTTGCTTCACGATGATTTCGATGTGCTTATCGTTAATCGTGTTACCTTCCGGCACATAAATGCGCTGGATTTCGTTCACTGCATAGCGTTCAACTGCTTCAATACCACGGTATTCAAACAATTCTTTCAAATCAAGGCTTCCTTCGCACAACTGTTGTCCTCGTTCAACGACATCGCCTACCTTTACGTACAAGCGGATGCTGCGTGGTACAAGGTATTCAATAATCTTTGTTTTCTTTGCCTTGATAATTTTCAAACGAACTGCTTTCAATGCGTCCTTGTCTTCAATTTCTTCAATCGTACCATCGTCATCGGCAAGGATAGCCTTTCCCTTTGGCAAACGGCACTCAAAGATTTCTTGAACACGAGGTAAACCATGGGTAATGTCGACTCCCGCGATACCTCCCTTGTGGAAAGTACGGAGCGTGAGCTGCGTTCCTGGTTCACCGATAGACTGTGCGGCGATAACACCAACAGCTTCTCCGGTCTTAATCAATTCACCACGTCCCAAATCGTATCCATAACACTTCGAGCAAGCACCATAGAGGGTCTTACAGCGGAGCGGTGATCGCATCTTGATAGATTCAATCTTCGGTTCGTTGTTAATGATTTCAGCAGCTTCGCGCGTAACGCTCTCCCCTGCCTTTACGATAACTTTGTTACCTACCTTTACATCCTCAAGGACGGTTCGGCTAAAGCAACGTGTTCCAAACGGATATCCATATTCATCTCCATCGGAGCGATACATTTCAATCCCTTCGGTCGTCTTACAATCATCTTCACGAATGATTAAGTTCTGTGATACATCCACGAGCTTACGAGTAAGGTATCCTGCCTCTGCAGTTTTCAATGCAGTATCAGTCAAACCTTTACGCGCACCGTGTGAGTTGATGAAGAACTCCAATACCGAAAGTCCTTCCTTGAAGGATGACTTTACCGGAAGTTCGATAATGTCTCCTTGCGGGTTCTGCACCAAACCTTTCATACCGATCATCTGCATAGCAGATGCCCATGATCCACGAGCACCAGAATCGATGATGGAATATGCTGAGTTTCCTGGTCCTGATTCTTTCAACGCAAGCGGAGTAACTTTGGATACCTTATCCATTGTTCCTGTCCACGTTTCGACAACGCGCTCTCGGCGTTCTTCGTCGGTCAAGAATCCTTCTTCGTACTGTTGTTCAATAACTTCGACTTCCTTTTCTGCCTGGGTGATAATCGCCTTCTTATCTTTTGGAATGATAAGATCGGCCATTGCCCACGTAGTAGCAGACAAAGTTGCGTATTTGAATCCAAGATCTTTGATAGCATCAAGAATCATCCATGTGTTATCGATACCGTACTCACTAGTAACAGTAGCAACAACGCGCTGGAGTCCCTTCTTATTCATAAGGGTATTCTCATAGCCAAAGTTCTCAGGAAGCGCTTCATTGAAAATGATGCGGCCTACGCTGGTTTCAACAAGATTGCCACGACCCATTAATATCTTCACTGATGCGTTGATAGCAACGTATCCGGCTTCAAGCGCGATTTTTGCTTCATCAGGTGATGAAAATACTTTTCCTTCTCCCTTCGCACCTTCTACGATACTGGTCAAATAGTAACAACCCAAAACAATATCGAGTGATGGCGACGCAACAGGTGCACCGTCAGCTGGCTTCAAAATATTGCGGCTAGAGAGCATCAGCTCTGTTGCCTCTTTCTGTGCTTCATCGGAGAGTGGCAAGTGAACAGCCATTTGGTCTCCGTCGAAGTCGGCGTTAAACGCAGAACAAACCATAGGCGGAATCTTAATAGCAAGCTCTTCATGCAAAATCGGCTTAAAGGCTTGGATACCAAGACGATGCAATGTCGGTGCACGGTTAAGCAACACCTTCTTGTCCTTGATAACGTCTTCGAGAATTGCCCACACTTCAGCAGGTGCTTGCTCGATCAAACGAGTAGCATTCTTGATGGTGTGTGCAAGTCCGTCGCTGATGATACGGCTAATGACAAATGGCTTGAACAATTCAAGTGCCATCTTCTTTGGCAATCCACAGCAATTCAACGGCAATTCAGGTCCAACGATAATAACGGAACGTCCGGAATAATCTACGCGCTTTCCAAGCAAGTTCTGTCGGAAACGGCCCTGCTTACCTTTCAAAATATCAGCAAGTGAGCGCAATGGTCGCTTTTGAGCAGACAACTGCACAGCACTTCCTCCACGGCTCGCATTGTCGATCAATGCATCCACCGCTTCCTGCAACATGCGCTTTTCGTTGACCACAATGATCTCCGGCGCATGCAACTCCATGAGCTTCTTCAAACGGTTGTTGCGGTTGATAACACGACGATACAAATCGTTCAAATCAGATGTTGCATAACGGCCTCCATCAAGTGCGACCATCGGTCGGATTTCTGGCGGCAATACTGGCAACTGAGTCATGATCATCCACTCAGGACGCATATTGTGTCGAGTAAATGCATGGATCAAGCGCAAGCGCATGAGCAACTTCTTTTTCTGCCCTTCGTCACCGGTTTCTTCTAATTCACGCTCGGTCTGGGTGAGCAACTTCTTAAGGTCGATTCTCTCCAACAGCTGACGCATAGCGCCTGCTCCAGAAAGTGCCTCAAGCACATCACCGTATTTTCGAGATAATTCAAAATATTCTGCTTCGGCAAGAATCTGACCCTCTTTAAGGGACTTCAATTGCTTCTTGATTTGCTCAGAGCGATCTTCGACAATCTTGGCTTTATCCTTGTCGTCCTCGTACTCCTTCTTCTTCATTTTTACCTCGTCCTCAAGCTCTTTCAACACACGCTTACGAGCATCATCATTGACGCGGGTAATAACATACGCTGCATAGTACACAACCTTTTCAAGCTTCTGCACTGGAATATCCAAAAAGAGTGACAAACGAGATGGAACAACTTTCAAGAACCAAATATGGGCAACCGGAGCGGCAAGCGAAATATGCCCCATGCGTTCTCGTCGAACACTGGAGTGCGTTACTTCTACACCACACTTATCACACGTAAGTCCTTTATAACGAACGCGTCGGTATTTTCCACAATAGCACTCGTAATCTTTTGTTGGTCCAAAGATACGCTCAGAAAACAAACCATCCTTTTCCGGACGCTGGGTTCGGTAGTTGATTGTTTCCGGCTTGGTAACTTCACCATGGGACCATTTCAGAATGTCCTCCGGCGAAGCGACTTTCAATTTAATAGCGTTAAAATTCATAGGGAATAGAATTTGAAAATGAATTCGAGAACGGGAAGAACTCGATGCATTGCGTTCGTCGTTCACGATGACAAGGGATACTGTGATCCTGACCTGTCGATGAAACGACGAAGCAATACTACTCGTTCTTTATGTTATTGTTTAGCTCTCGATTCGAGAAGGTCGTTCATGCAATTCTTCACCTTCCTCCGGTTCGATCTCTTCTTTTTCAACAGAGATGCCGAGCGATTTAATTTCATTCACGAGCACGTTGAACGCTGAAGGGATATTCGGGCTCTTAATCTTTTCTCCACGAATAATACTTTCATACGTTGCGGCGCGTCCGAAGACATCGTCAGATTTGATGGTGAGCATTTCTTGCAAGGTGTAAGCTGCGCCATATCCTTCCAAGGCCCACACTTCCATCTCTCCGAATCGCTGTCCACCAAACTGTGCCTTACCTCCGAGCGGCTGCTGGGTGATCAATGAGTACGGACCAGTCGCACGCATATGGATCTTATCTTCAACCATGTGGTCGAGCTTGATCATATACATGATACCGACAGTCACCGGACCAACAAACTTTTCGCCTGATCGTCCATCGTACAATTCCAATTTTCCATGTTCTGGATATCCTGCTTTCTTCAATTCGCCACGGATATCTTCTTCAGTTGCACTTGCGAATACCGGCGTTACTGCGCGATAGCCAAGCTTGCGAGCTGCAAGCCCCAAGTGCACTTCCAATACCTGTCCGAGGTTCATACGAGAGGTAACACCAAGTGGGTTCAAGATAACGTCAACAGGAGTTCCGTCCGCCAAGTATGGCATGTCCTCTGCTGCGCAAATCTGTGAAATAACACCTTTGTTTCCATGTCGTCCTGCAAGTTTATCACCTGCGCGAACCTTACGAAGTTCTGCAAGTTCAATCTGGATGCGCTTGATAACTCCTGGTTCAAGCTTATCGCCACGATCGCGGGAGAAGATCTTGATACCGATAACGCGTCCTGATTCTCCATGCGGTACGGACAACGAAGTATCTTTTACGTCGCGTGCCTTTTCTTCAAAGATTGCGCGGAGCAATTTTTCTTCTGCGGTCAATTCAGTTTCACCTTTTGGTGATACCTTTCCTACTAAGATATCTCCGGCGCGCACTTCAGCGCCAATGCGGATAATACCTTCTTCATCCAAGTTGCGGAGTTTTTCTTCTGATACGTTCGGGATGTCGTTTGTGGTTATTTCAGGTCCAAGCTTTGTGTCACGAACATCGCATACAAAGTCTTTAATCTGAATAGATGAGAACACGTCGTGCTTTACAACGCGATCCGACAAAATGATAGCATCCTCGAAGTTGCGCCCTTCCCATGACATAAATGCAACGAGCATGTTCTGTCCAAGTGCGAGTGTTCCGTGATCCATAGACGGACCATCGGCAAGCACATCACCCTTCTTTACCTTATCGCCCTTGTTGACGATTGGTCGCTGAGAAATGTTTGTATATTTGTTTGAGCGCTGGAACTTTGTGAATTCAAAGTGCTTCAATTCGCTCTTGGTCTTCAACACAATGTGTGTTGAATCGACTTCCATGATTTCTCCATCTTCTGGAGCAACGATGGCGCGAGCTGAATCACGAGCAATCTTATCTTCGATACCGGTTCCTACCCACGGAGCCTGTGTCTTTACTGGCGGCACAGCCTGTCGTTGCATGTTCGCTCCCATGAGTGCACGGTTTGCAGGGTCATGTTCCAAGAAAGGAATAAGTGCGGTTGCGGCAGCAACGGTCTGTTCGTTTGAAACGTCGATAAAATCAACTTCTTCACGATCACAGGTGCGTGGTTCACCTTTAATACGAGCACCTACCACTTCATCAATAATTTTATTATTACCATCGAGACGGGTTCCACCGTGTGCGATCTTGAACTTCGTTTCGGTCAATGCATTCATCCACTCGATTTCGCTCGTGACCTTACCATTCTTTACCTTTGCATACGGTGTTTCTAAGAAACCAAACTCGTTAATACGAGAATAGTTTGAAAGGTGGTTTACCAAACCGATTGATTGTCCTTCTGGAGTTTCAATTGGACAGATGCGTCCGTAGTGAGATGGGTGAACGTCACGCACTTCGAACCCTGCGTGCTCACGAGTTAAACCACCCGGTCCAAGGAGCGACAAGCGTCGCTTGTGCTCAACTTCGGCCAATGGGTTTACCTGGTCCATAAACTGGGACAACTGGGAAGAGGTTAAAAATTCCTTCATAACGGCAACCAATGGGCGTCCGTTAATAAGTTGTACTGGGGTCAACACAACATCTGCTTCCGCAGTTGAAATCTTATCCTGAATGGCGCGGCGCATACGTGCAAATCCGACATACAATCGGCCCTGCAACAATTCACCTACCGCACGAATGCGTCGGTTACCCAAGTGATCGATATCATCAGGCTCAGCATGCTTGTCATTATTCAAACGAATAATTTCGCGTACGATCTGTACGATATCTTCCAAATCAAGTAATGTTGATTCTTTATCTTTTAATTCCAATCGCTGATTAACCTTAAAGCGTCCTACGCGGGACAAGCTATAGCGGTCATCACGATGGAACATGGAATCAATTAAGCTCTGTGCGTTTTCCGGAGTCGCCAAATCTCCCGGGCGAAGCCGTTTGTAAATTTCAACATACGATTCAGAAGCGGTTTTTGCCGCATCCTTCTTTAATGTTGCTTCAATGTGTTTAACCGAACCTTTATCGATGTCCGCAAACATCTCAAGGATCTTTTCATTGGTAAGAGTAATGTCTAAGTGATTAGCAAAGACGCGCAGCAGTTCTGTTACCGGTGCTTTACGATGTCGATCGATCTTTACGCCAATAAAGCCATCGAGCTCGGTTTCAAATTCCAACCAGCTTCCGCGGTTTGGAATAATCTTCGCACCAAATACCTTTTTACCTCGGAGCATATTTCCACTGAAATACACACCGCTCGAACGGATAAGTTGGGAAACCATAACACGCTCAACGCCATTCATAATGAATGTGTGTCGGCTTGTCATAATCGGAAAATCGCCCAGGTATACTTCCTGTTCTTTTTCGTCGTTTAATACCTTATTAATAAGTTTCACGTTAACGCGCAACGGTGCTTCGTAGGTTAACCCTTTCAAACGGGTTGTGTCCTCGTCATAGCGCGGTTCGTCAAAGTGATAATCAAGGAAGTGCAATTCTATTTCATTGCCGGTGTAATCCTTAATTGGAGAAATTTCGTCGAAGAGTTCTCGAAGACCTTTCTTTACAAACCAGTCCCATGACTCGGCCTGGAGTGTCGCAAGGTACGGCTGTTCGATGAACGCGCCGGGATGCTTTGAAAAAACTTTTGTTGGGAGTTGCTTTGCCATAAAAAACAAATAACCGTTATTCGACGGCCTTACGATTTATTTAATGTAGGTATTTAGTTCGGTTCGCATTATGTTCTTCAAACGTTTTTGAGAATATTGTTTGCCCTGTCTGAGGATCAGACAAGTAGTACAGGTAATTTGAGCGAACAGGTAAACGTGCTGCGCTTATTGCATCGATACCGGGGTTGGAAATTGGCGTAGGTGGTAACCCCTTATGAAGGTACGAATTATACGGAGAATCAATACGAAAATCGGCACGGGTTAGGGCGGGACAGCTCATGAAACGCTTGCATTTCGCATAGATAATCGATGCGTCGACCTGCAGCGGCATGCCTATTGCCAACCGTTTCTCTAAGATACCGGCGACTGTTTGATCCTCTTTTTTATTGGTCACTTCCTTCTCTAATATTGAAGCAATAATAAGCCAATGAATAGTATCATTATTTTCTGGATTGCGCAAGTCTGTCAAGAGCGGAGCCAGTTTGGCCTCAAAATTGTCCAAAAACTTGCTCACGACCAATTTCGGGTCAGAATGAGGGTAAAATCGATATGTATCAGGAAATAAGAACCCTTCAAGTATTTCCGCATCCCCTAAAAATGGATATTGCTCCCGAATCGTATCAATAGGAAATTCAACAATATCCCCTTCTGCAAGAACTTTACTCGCAACAAGCACATCTTCGGCCTCTAGTATGGTCATCCCAGGAGTAACCAGCACCTCAACTTCAAGCGGACCCTTGGTCATAAGTGAGATAATATCTCGTACTGATTGTTCTGGACCAACGGTATAAATTCCTGGCTGAAACGCACCTGCATTGCTAGTAAGAATACTATATGTCCAAAATGCAGTCTTTGATTTGATGATATGATTGTCTTCAAGCTCCTGAGCAATTTCTTTTCCTCCCATACCAGGGCGAACTGAAAATTCTATCGCTTCGGGAACAGTTGCTCCACCAGATACTGGCTTCAACGCATCGGCAAAAGCAGCTCCACCCAACAATAGCGCCATAATGACAAAAAAGAGCAGGCTCGCAGAAATACACGATTTACAAAATGAAAATATAGATTGCATAATTATTATTTTCTCAACTTTATCGACTGCACCATGCCAAGCAAGATAAATTCTGCAAGAATATGAGATCCTCCATAGCTAAGAAACGGGAACGGAACACCGATAACCGGCAAAAGCCCTACGTTAGACCCGGTGTTAAATATAAAATTTGCAATAAAGAATATCGCAGTACCTAAACAAATAAATTGACCGAAATTACTTCGCTCCTCAAGTCCAATAGCGACAATGCGCACAATCATAGCAAGAAACGCCCCGATAAGTAAGAAGCCGGCAATCAATCCCCACTCTTCAGTAACCGCAGAAAATATAAAGTCGGTGTGTGCTTCAGGGAGAAACCCGAGCTGTACTTGCGTGCCCTGCCCAAACCCCTTACCTAAGAAGCCAGCCGATCCGATAGCGATTTTTGCTTGAATAACGTTATAGTTGACCCCCAGCACATCTTGATCTGGGAAAAACACCCCAACAATACGGTTTTTCTGATACGGCTCAAGAAATACAGCCCATCCCAATGCGCCAACCACAGCAAACAACGTAAGTGCCGCAACTAAATGTTGTAAGCGAATTCCCGATACCAGCACAAACCCAAACCAGACGGAAAGCATGAGCAACACAGAACCTAAATCGGGCTGCAAATAAATAAGCGCCGCAGGAATAGCGAAATAGATGAACGATTTAGCAAGCGTAGAGAGACGCGCAATAGCGCGATGACTTTTTCGGAAAAAGCTCGCCAAGACCACGATGAGTGCGAGGTTCGCAAACACCGAAGCTTGAAATTGAAAAGGACCAATAGGAATCCATGCTTTATTTCCACGAATTTCTGGGGCAATAAGAAGCGTCAACACAAGAAGCGCAATCGCGCCTCCATAAATACCCATAATAACACCACGATAATTTACAAATGAACGCCAATCGAAATAGGTCACGAAGAGCATCAGCAATACCCCGATACCCACAAAAAGTAACTGCTTCCAAAAGAGATCCATGCTAATACTCGCCAATTCAACCAAACTCACAAACGAAAGAAACGCAACCGCGGCGTTTAACTTCCAATCAAAATGTCGTAAATAGGAAAGCATATATTATATAAGTCAGTAAATCACGTCAAAGGTTAAGATTACCATCCGCTTCTATTTTGTATTCCTTACCTCGTAAATAATCCATATATCCTGATGCGGCAATCATCAATGCATTATCAGTCGAAAACTCACTCACTAAGAGTTCAGGTCGATCCTTCTTAATAGGAAATCGTTTTTCAATGGAGGCGGCAAACTCCGCACGTAACGTGCGATTTGCAGAAACACCTCCTGAAATCATAATCGACTTCGCATCAAACTCTTCTACAGCACGTAACGTTTTTTTAATTAACACATCAGAAACTGCTCGTTGAAAGCTTGCTGCAATATCCGCTTTTACAATATCTTTTTTAGCTTTAGCAGAATCACGTAAATAATATAATACTGAGGTTTTTAATCCAGAAAAGCTAAAGTTATAATTTTTATGTCCGACCATTGGTCGCGGAAAATTAATCGCCATAGGATTACCCTCTTTTGCAAGGCGTTCTATCTCAGGACCCCCTGGATACGGCAAGTCGATCATGCGCGCAACTTTATCAAACGCTTCACCAACGGCATCATCTACTGTCTCTCCAATTTTTTTAAAATGCGTCAAATCATCCATCTGTAATAAAAGCGTGTGCCCACCACTTACAATAAGCGCAATCGCAGGAAATATTTTTTTAGGATCGGGCTTTTCTTTTGATACCAAGATACTATATAAATGCCCTTCGAGATGGTTCGTTCCGATAAGTGGCTTGTTATACTGCTCGGCAAGTTGCTTTGCAAATTCAATCCCCGTCCACAAAGCAGGCTCAAGCCCCGGACCAACAGTGACCGTAATAAAATCGAGTTCTTCTGGGCGCATGCCTCCGTCCACAATTTCCTTAAACAAAAGAGGTAAATGTTCTATATGCGCACGCTTTGCAAGGGCCGGCACAACACCACCAAATGGCTGATGCAATTTGATCTGCGAAGCTACCACATCGCCATGCACGACAAAAGTCGGCTTTTTTAATCCCCCGCTTGCGGTAACAAAAGAAAGGGCTGTCTCGTCGCAGCTCGTTTCAATGGATAATATATTCACTTTTTCTTTATTAGCGAGGATCATAAAAACAGTATACTGCTAGCGTATCGCACCTCGTTAAATAATGCAAAAGGAATTATACACCGCACAATCAATCGCGTAATATATGCATCGCCTCATCATAAAATGGCCGTGCAATTTCACGCGCCTTTGACGAGGCGATTCGACTAAATACATAGTCTATCTTTTTTATCATTTCAGCATTTTTCCCTTGCTGTTTCTTTTCTTTAGCATTACGAACTGCCTTTTCTTCAAAATATGCAAGACAATCAGCATCGCACAATACAGTTTGGTCAACATCTCCCCCTTCTTCGTGATGCGCTACTAAATAACTTACGCGATCTATTAATTCTTCAGAAGCATGCTCAGCACGTAAGAATTTGGTAATTTCGGCAGCAGACATATCTTGATGCTTGCGCAACGCATCAGCATCGCTAGAACCCTTTTTCCAATCGCCATAGAATGCGCGTTCAATATCATGTGCAAATCCTGCGATTTGCAACGCTTCATCCGCATCCGGTTTTAACTGTGTAATCCAATACGCAGTTCTCTGCGCATGAAAAACATCAGTCGATTTTTCTGCTTTAGTAAATGCATCAACGACAAATTGTTCAACCTTCTTATAGAGTTGCATATTCATTTTTAAATACCTCGATGGCGAATCCCCTTTTTTTCGTATCGGATAATACCAGAAAGGACTAAGACCACTCCAAGCAACCCAAACAAGTTAGTCACAATAAGCGCAACATTATCGAGCAAAATACTATAGAGCAAAAGCACAAAATACCCCACCGCCAAAACACCGTAGGTTAATTCCGAAACATCTTTCGCGCTTCGCTTCTTATAAATTTTTACCGCTTGCGGAATATTAGCAAAGCCCATGAGTATCCCCATGAAGCCAGCGAGTACTGCAAGTAGTTGCGTGAGATCGATCATTTTCTTCTGTCATTCCCGCAAAGGCGGGAATCTATAATTAATAACTCTGGATTCCCGCCTTCGCGGGAATGACAATGCAAAAGGAGATAAAAACAGTAAATGCCTATGTGACTGAAGGAGGATGCAAAGAGCTCTTCTCCTGATGCCACATAGGCATTTATTACTGTTTTTTATTTAGATGACTTTTTAGCAAGCGCCGCTTCCTTCTCCGCAATAGCAATTGTCGTTTTCACAACTGTATCGGGGTTAAGCGAGATAGCTTCAATGCCTGCTTCAACAAGGAATTGCGCAAAATCAGGATAATCACTCGGTGCCTGTCCGCAAATACCAATGTACTTATTGCGTGCCTTGCACTTAGCGATAACGTCTTTGATAAGCGTGGTTACTGCTTCGTCCTTTTCGTTGGTGATGTATTTAATCTTTTCGTTTCCATCACGATCAATACCAACGGTAAGCTGAGTAAGATCATTTGACCCAATACTCATACCATCAAAGATATCGAGGAACTTATCAGCCAAGATAACGTTTGCCGGAATTTCGCACATTACATAGGTCTTAATTCCAGTCTTTTTACCAAGGCCGTTCTTTTCCATAATGGCAAGGTTCTTTTTACCTTCTTCAGTAGTGCGACAGAATGGAATCATAACATGCACGTTATCGAGCCCCATCTCTTCGCGCACCTTCTTGATTGCTTTTAGCTCAAGGATAAATGCATCAGAAAAATCAGGGTGATAGTAACGAGATGCTCCGCGCCATCCGATCATTGGGTTTTCTTCCTTTGGCTCATACAATTCTCCACCAACCAATGTTCGATATTCGTTCGTCTTAAAATCTGAGAATCGTACAATGACCTGTTTTGGATAAAATGCGGCGCCAATTTTTGCGATACCATAGGCAAGTTTATCAACATAAAACTGGGTCTTGTCGGTATAGCCAATCGTTTTCTGGTCGATTGCTGCAACAATCTTCTTCGCAACAGCATCTTTCTTTTTTGCCTGTGCCTGCAACTTCTTATAATTCAACAATGCATTCGGGTGAATGCCAATTGATCCTGCAATAATAAATTCTTCGCGAAGCAATCCGACACCGTCGTTCGGCAAGAATGATTTCTCAAATGCCGTATCCGGAGTCGCAATGTTCATCGTAATCTTTGTCTTCGTTTTCGGAATCTTTTTAACGTCATGTTCGCGCACGCTAAACTTCACCGCACCATCATAGACATATCCCTCAGCGCCTGCCGTATCAACAGTAACGATTTTACCGCTCTTCAACTTCTTAGTTGCATCAAGGCTTCCAACAATACAAGGAATACCCAACTCACGCGAAACAATAGCTGCGTGTGATGTTCGGCCACCTTTATCAGTAACGATAGCCGAAGCAATTTTCATAATAGGTTCCCAATCAGGGTCAGTCATGTCAGTAACCAACACTTCACCTGCTTTGAACTGAGTGATATTTTTCACACTCATAATCATGTGCACTTTACCGGTAGCAATTTTACTTCCAACAGAGATACCGGTGACGATTGGCTTTGCAGCTCCTTCTAAGACGTACTCCTTTACCTTTGTCATATCACGCTCAGCGTGAATGGTTTCTGGTCGAGCCTGTACGATGAACAACTCACCCGTCTTTCCATCTTTTGCCCACTCCATATCCATCGGAGTCCATTTGTTGTGCACCTTGGTATAATGGTCTTCAATCAATACGCCCCACTTTGCTAACTGCAAAATTTCTTTATCATTTAACACGAATGAATCGCGCTCCTTTGGCGTTGTTTTGACAATCTTCGTCTGTTGAACACCTTTCGCGCCCGTATCATACAACATCTTTGCATCCTTCAATGCGAGGTGTTTATTGATAATTGGGTTCATGCCGAGATTCTTACCCGCAACCATTTCCTTCAAGCGTGGCTTAAATACCAAAAATTCATCAGGAGTAACTTCTCCCTGCACAATCATTTCGCCCAATCCCCAAACAGCGTTCACAACAACAACGTCCTTGAAACCGGATTCGGTATCGATTGAGAACATAACACCCGAGCTACCAATATCTGAGCGGACCATCTTTTGTACGCCAACAGACAAAGCCACCTTGAAGTGATCAAATCCTTTATCTACGCGATAGCTGGTTGCACGATCAGTAAAGAGCGACGCCATTGCTGCGCGCACTGCAACAGCAACATCTTTTGCGCCACGAATATTCAAAAACGTTTCATGCTCACCAGCAAACGAAGCTCCTGGAAGATCTTCCGCAGTAGCAGAAGAACGCACAGCAACATCAACATTCTTGCCATACTGCTTTTCCATTGCACGATATGCGTCTTCAACCTGCTTTTGCATATCAGCTGGAAATTCAGCTTTTTTAATCGCTTCGCGAATCAATTTACACTTTTTCTGCAACTGGGGGATGTTCTTTGAGTTAAGACCTGTCAATGTTGTCTTAATCAAGTCCTTTAAGCCAGTCTCTTCCAAGAAATAGCGGTACGCGCTTGCGGTAACAACAAAACCTCCAGGGATGTTAACGCCCTGCGGAACCAAAAACTGCAACATCTCACCAAGAGATGCATTCTTACCTCCAACCTCGGCGACATCCTTGATGCCGACTTGGTCCATTTTTACGGTATATTTTTTTTCCATACGATACGGGTTCTTATGATTAAATTTCTTATTGGTGTATGCCGTTTATTATACTACAAATACCAGCAAAAAAATACCCTGTTTGCCGAGTTGTTTTTTATTTAATTGCTATTGCAACTGTGTATGTGTATTACAAAATAACACATACAAAAATACAATAAAAAATTCGGCAACCATTTACATGATTGCCGAATTTTGCCGAACTATTCTTCTTTTGTGCCCGTTAATTCGTCTATTTCTTCACGTGCATGCCCAAGCTCCTCGAGCTGTTCGCTATCAAGACGCAATAACATCTCTTGAAACTCCCCCACGTGCGTTTTTTCTTCTTTTGCGATATCAAGGAGTACCTTTTTAATATCTTCGCTCGTTGCCATAGCAGCAAGTTGCTCATATAAGCTAATTGCATCAAGTTCGGCAATAATGCCAGTGCGCAATATTTTTTTATCAATAGTCTCTTTACTTACTTTTGTAAGGTCAATTGGTAATTGTGACATCATAGAAATAAAATTTTTACTGTATTAGGATTGTTTTTGATGCGCGTCGTTTGCATCGCTATTTTTCGAAACATTTTCATCTACACAATGCAAGTGATCTTTAGGGGAAAAACAATCCGGGCATCGCAGCGGCGGAACCTCGACATCAAATTCAAATACTGCTTCGCACATATCACATTTCCACATAATGAATTTTTTCATAGTAGTGTATATGCACGTCACAACATATTTCTCGTCGGTTTCCCACTCTAATACCAATCAGACGTGCGTTAGTATATATTATTCCATTGAGTTCCCTTCTAGTTGTTTAAAATGTTCGTTCGATGATCCACAACTCGGACAATCTGCAGGTGCTTCATCGGTAAGTGCAATATGTCCACAGACATCACACTCCCATCGTTTCTTATGGCGTGGAATATGTTCTTCAGCAACGAACACATTTCCTTCTGGCTCGTTTTCTATTTGTTTAAATTGTTCTCGAGGTTCTCCGCAATACGGGCATTCCGCAGGTGCTATCATGCCGTTATGCATATGGCCGCATTTTTGGCATTCCCATCGTGGCAAGGTATCCATACAGTTCTAAAATAATTGATTGATGAGTATTTAATACGAATCAGTATTCGTAGTCTTTATAGTATACACCCCGTTACAGAATTTATACAGATAGTAATAAAAAATCCGCTATTAAGCGGATTTTTACAAGAAGCGGCTCTTTAATTAAACCCATGTGTATTAAAAAATACAGTAAACTTCTTATCCATGACCAAGATATGTTTTTGCAGCCATTCACCCGAATACAAAGCCATTTCTTCGGCTAATTTTTTAACATCGGCATTCGGATCGCTTATCGCATTTGTAAACCGGCTCGCAACCATTTCACGATATACATTATGAGCAGCAATGTGTTCTTCCGCATCTACATACGCAAATTCCCTAAAAAAGCTTTCTTCAGTACTTAAATGATACAGCGCATAATTCCCTAGTTCGCCAAATAATGCGAATAACGCATCCCGATCTGGCTGTTCTTCACGCGCAAGCACGATGAGCTTATTCGCAATAGTAAAAAAATGCTGATGCTGTTCGTCTACTAATTGCACGCCAACGCTATATTCCGGAGTCCAAATAAATGTATCCATATAAATGCAAGTGATGTAAAGGGTAAATAATTATTACGTCTTTCAGTAATCATACCACATTCACCATATAATCGCCTATAAAAAGCTTGCAACAACTAAAACAACTCCTGCACCAAACAAACAGCCCGCCATCTTGCCGACAGCCGAACCCAAAACAGTTCTTTGCTCAGAAACAAACAATTCTGCCCAATATCCCTCAAAAAGTCCCGCAATTCCATCGGTAATCGCATTACCAACAACTCCTCCGATGATTGCACCCTCAACTCCAGCAACTTGCCCTCCGAGCAACGCCATGGCCGCAAGAATACCGTTATCAATAATGCCAAAGACAATATCTGGTCCTACTGGGCGGATTTCCATTTTGAAGAGTTTTAGAGATACAAGACAAAGAAGGCCTAGTACAATAAGCACCTGTCCTATCAACTTTTCGTTATACACAAAGGACATACTCACAAAAAATACGATAGTGCAGAGCACAAAAATATTTATGACCGAGAGGAGAAGTTTTTTATTATTCATATATTTTATTATATCAAAAATACCAGCCCTTACTAGACCTGCCCTAGACTATTGCTTCAAAAATGGGTGCCCAGAGGGGATCGAACCCTCGACCTTCTGTACCACAAACAGACATTCTACCACTGAACTATGGGCACCATGTAAACGTTTACTATAATAACCCGATTGTTAAAAAAATACAAGGTGAAAAAAGTCCGGCCTCGAAGGGCCGGACACATAATAGAAGTTATGCAGAAGCGAGCAAGGAAAGCACATGTCCGCGCTCTTCTTCGTCACCCGAAGTCATCTCTTCATACAAAACACGGAGATCATAATCAAGCTTGCCCTGATCAGGATAGTGGCGAATATCCTCGATACGACTCTCGGAAACGAGGCACAAGCCACTCGTCATGAAAGAAGTATTCGCAGCTCCCCGTACACACGCGACAGTCCCCATGTGCACCGCAGAAAGCGCTAACCGATTCGGCTCATACAAAAACCCTTCCCCAAAAAAATCTCGAGGTTTTGCAATGAGTTGTGTGGGGTTATGCCACAAAAACTTGAACACCTTCCCCGTACCCTGATATCGACAAATGATGTTCTCTTCCGCGTCAATATCAAGCGTAGTCAGCACCCCATCCGTAAAACATGTGATACTGACTCCAACCACCGCAGATTCTTCGCCCACCTGGTTCAGCGTAATCACCGTGTGTAATACGCCACCAGCATATTCTCGCAGGGGCTCAGGGACAATCCCAATGCCATTGCAAAGTGCCACGCTAAACGCATGTCGCATCCGACGTTCAAGCTCGCACATCTCGCCGCAGCAAAACCCCTTACTCGCAGCACTTCGCAATACTGCAGCAGCCTCAACCATAAGACGATTCCTCTTCATGCCCTAACTCCTTCTCTTTTCAGAATTAAATGTAGCTGTCTTCATCTTCGCCCCAAACATACTAAAAAGTCAAGCATATCGGGAACTAAAAATGACCCTCCTCACAAGGGTCATTTCTAGTTTTTCAAATCCCATATTGGTGCCGCGGGAGGGAGTTGCCTACAAGTCTTGCTTCGCCGTCGCTCAGCAAGCTCGCAGGCCGCCCCTCGCGATACGTCCTACTGAACGTATATCGCTGCGGTCTTAAACTCCCCACGTGGGCAAAGCAGTTTGCCCACTCCACGACACCAAGCGCCCTCCTTAACATAAAAAACAGCCTCCTCACAAGACTGTTTTTTATGTTAATCAAATCCCATATTGGTGCCGCGGGAGGGAGTTGAACCCCCGACGCTAGCCTCTTCCAAGGCTAATTTGGACTATCTCACCTCCGCCTTGCTAAAAGCAAGGTACGGAGCCGGGCGCTATTGCAAGATTATTGTTGGGACTCACTCGCTAGTCTCTACACCTTCTCCACCACTTCGCCGATGGCGAACCCAATGGAGCTCGGCTCGGGATTATCCGTTGCTTTCACAACAGCCTTCCCCGAATTCACCCAGTTATTCAATCTACATTACTATAGAAGGCCCCGAAGATTCAGGGCTACGCTCTACCGCTGAGCTACCGCGGCCACATACCTATTTACGGTATGTATGCATTATACATAACTACATTTTTTTTTCAATCCCTCTATTAGTCCAATAATTCGATGAAATAACTTCGTATCCGAAACTCTTATTTGAATCGTACCATACGGCAATCGATTATATGGACGCTTTCCTTGGCTTGATTTGCTTATCCCTGTATATGTTTTACAAAAATTTTCTTTTTTTATCCCCGTGACCCCGCGCCAATAATCAGAAACATGCTGTTCATTTTGATGGTCAAACATACGAACACTCGCCTTTATTCTATCTTCATCAACGTTACATATTTCTCGAATAAACCTAAGAAAAACTTTTACTAATACTGGATCGGAATTTGTCAGACTAACAGGATGGCTTGTAACCTCCTGCCCATTTCTTACAAGCATTTTTTTATGGCCTTCGGCCCAATACAGCGCAACTCCTATAAGTAAAAGATTTTCTGAAGAAATATCCCTAATTTCTTCAGAAGACTCTTTTCTTATTTTGTAATTTCTTTTTGCGGCAAGCTCAGTTTGCTTCTTATTTCTTTCCAGAAGCAGCTGTATCGACTTTTTCCTACCCTTTTCGTTTATTTTATTTCTCACGTCTTCTGAAAGTTGCACGTTCGAAAACCAGCTCGACAAAGTCGATTTTGGAATATGCAATGTGGCCGAAATATCCCTATAACTCTTTCCGCTCAATCGCAATGCAAATGCTTTTTGTTTATCAGTACGCATAAAAATGAACCTATGCACTATTTAATACTAATAGTATAGCATAAGTTCACTTTTAAGCCTATTGAATATTCCCCTACTTGTAAGCCATTATGTGCCCTCGCTAGGAATCGGACCTAGATTGGGAGATTAGAAGTCTCCAGTTCTATCCATTGAACTACGAGGGCAATAGGTAAAAATAGACGCGAGGTTTACTTTTACGCTTATTTCATTATAATGAGAAGGCTGAAAACTGCAACAGCAGCGGGATGTAGTATAGTGGTAGTATATATGCTTTGGGAGCATACGGTCCGGGTTCGATTCCCGGCATCCCGACCACCAAACAAAAAACGGCTTACGCCGTTTTTTGTTATCGAATATGTATTATTTTGAAAGCGAGCTAACAATACGCACAACCCCAATAATTCCGTTAACCTCTCCGTTAATCAAAAATGGAACTTTTGTCGTTTCGCATTGCACAACCTCCCCTGCGGCGTTAACGCTCGTTTCGTTAATTGCTTTATTTTTTCGAGTTTCCATAACCTCTTTATCATCTCGTATATATTTCCCAGCATTCTCTTTATCAAATAAATCAAAATCATTTTTCCCAACAAGTCCTTCGAGTGTCCTTCCAGTAAATACAAGGAATGCTTCGTTTGCAGCAACGAATCGCCCGTCATTATCCTTTACAAACACAAGCTCTGTTAAATTATCCAGAATGGAACGCTTTAGCTGTTCACTTTCACGAAGTGCTTTTTCAATATGCACTTGTCGCGTCACATCCCAGACAGTTGAAATCATAAGATTGTTCTCGTATAGCGGAATGTTTTGCGCAGTAATAATAGCGGTTTCACCTGATTGGCGAGTGATGGGTATATGTTCCCAAATCATACGTCGAGGATCTGCGCTCATCATATCAGCACGCACTTGTTCTGATATCTTTTTACGAAACTCTGGGTCTGGATATACATTTTCGAAAAACAGATCAACGTTAGAAATAACACTCAATGGCCATCCATAAATATCTTCAAATTTTTTATTCATTACGACAATCTTTCCATCTGAAATCGTGTTAACAGCATATCCGATAGGCAAATGTTCTCCGATTGCTTCAAGTATGTTCGCCTGCTCGCTCAACTTTTTTTCGAGCTTTTTATGGTGCGTAATATCTTCACCCGCAAAAAGAATACCAACAACTAGTCCACCGTCATCACGTAGCACTTCGTTATGGAAAGCGATATTATGCACAATGCCCTGCGCATCAATAATATCATTTTCATAATACTGAAACGGTGCGATATTACCCACTGCTAATTGAGCCACAACCTCTCGCACCTTTTCTTGGTGCTCTTTGGTAACAAAATTGTCGATCCAATTAACTCCCAAAACAGCTTCTTCAGGATATCCCAAAATATCGAACCCTCTTTTATTAATTGAAAGAACTATCCCCGCAGGGTCGATAACGCAGATCATTACCCTGACAACATCAAGATATTGTTTTGCCACTACCCCCTTCTCTAGAAAATCCTTGATTACCGTACTCTGTTTAATTGATTCTTGTTCCATAAATTATACAATACTCATTGAGGCGAAAATGAATATTCCATTACGTTACGACTAGTATACCAAAAAACCCGTCCACAAGGAACGGGTTTTTCTATGCAAAAGTCCGATTAATTATTTATTAACAATCGGTATTTCAAACCAAAACGTACTTCCCTTTCCTTCCTCTGAAGTAAACCCTATCGTTCCACCGTGTTGCTCCACAAAATATTTTGCAATAGTAAGCCCCACACCTGTCGAATCGGGCTTTGCTAAAAATGCATTCGTGCCTCGTACAAAACTCAGGAATATATTTTTCTGCTCTGCAACGGGAATGCCGATACCCGTATCAGTAAGTTCAAACCGAATCCGATCACCAATCTTCGTCAGCGCACCTTCGATACTCCCTTTCTCTAGCGTATATGTTATGGCATTTTCTATCAATTTTACGAACACTTGCCGCATTTTCTGCGGATCAACAGATACCGGATCAAGTGGCACTTCCGGTATATGAAAATTACACGTAAGCTCTTTTGCCATGCAGCGCGGCTTTAGCTCTCCTACGACAGAATTAAGCAAGCTCTCAATCGAGATATTTTCTTTCATAAACGCAACGCGATTCTCTTCAATATCTATAACAACTAAGAGATCATTAATGCGATCGAGTACCTCGACATCCGCATTGTATGTTACGCGCAAAAATTGTTTTTGTGCATCAGTAAGCACCCCCATACTGCCATCCATCAACACTTCGAGATTCCACCGGATCGATCCAAGTGGTGTGCGCAACTGATGAGATACGATCTGAATAAATTTCATACGCAAATCATTCAGCTCCTTAATCCGAGTTATTTGTCTCTCGCGTTCACTCACATCACGCTGAGCCACCAATATGGCAATTGGAGCGCCACGCCCATCTACAACAAGGGTTATGGCCGTATCGAGGAGGATCGATTTTCCGTCTTTTAATTTCCCCACCACTTGCGTATGCAATTTTCCTTTTGCATAAAATTCCTTTGCAAGAGGGTCAAAATCGGACTCAGACATGCCACTCAATGTGCGCCCGTTCATTTTCCCGACAACTTCATCACGTTGATATCCATATGCCTCCAAAAACGCATCGTTTACCTCAGTTATTATTTCATGCGTATCCATGATATACACGATATCGAGCGTTTGTTTCATTGACTCCCTAAATATAGTGAGTTCGAATTCCCTCGTTTTTTGTTCGGTAATATCTTGATTCACTCCATACCAATCAATAATCTCTCCATTATCATCTTTTGTAATCTTAAGCAACACGGAAACATCACGAACCTCTCCATCTAACCGAATAATCCGCGATTCAAGCTGTATTATTTGTTCACGCTCCGGTGATTGCATCGCCTTGCCGATTTCCGTATTCATAATTGAAGCATCATCGGGGTGCACGAATTTTTTGGTATATGCTTCGGGGGTCATAGTGGCTCCTTCTTTTTCAACACTGGTGCCATAAAGCGCATAAAACTCATCCCCAAATACAAAAACGTTCTTCTGCGAATCATACCGCCACGGAGCAATTTTTGCCAACTCGACCGCCAATGAAAGCTCCTTTTTGCTAGAAATTAATGCATTCTCAGCAGATTTTTGATCGGTAATATTCTTTTGAAATTCAATAAAGCCCGCGATATTACCACTACTATCTAGAATTGAATTAGCATTTGCATCAATGACCACTAATTTACCCTCCTTTGTTTTATTGACAATCTCCCATTGCATGTTTTGTTTTCGCAACAGGGTATCCCAGAATTCTTTAAATTGTTCTTTTGTTTTTGTGCCACTATTTAAAATACGCGGCGTCACCTTCCCTATCACCTCTTCCGGCTGATAACCATATAATGTTACAAATGCATCATTGACATATGTAATGATGCCTTGCACGTCAGTTTCCAATACGGCGTCAAAAGATGTTTGAATTGCTTGCCGCATTTTAACAGAATCCGCTTCTTCTATTTTTCGCTTTGTGATATCGGTCAAAAAACCAGTAATGCGTATCACTGTACCATGCGCATCAACGATAGGCATCGTTCGAGCTTCCACCCATCTCACGCCTCCATCGGCGCGGACGATGCGATGCGTTGCGGTAGCAGATTTTCCTTTGCTCCATTCTTGCATCACATTCGCAATAGCCTCCTTTTCATCGGACGGGAAAAACGTCAACCATAGATCAGGGTTATCGTAAAATGCTTGAGCCGGAACGCCATAGATCTTTTCACAACCAGCGGACATAAAAAGCATCTTGCGGGAAACAAGATCTGTCATAAAAACCACCATATCAAGACCGTCGATGACGCTCCGCATTTCATCCAGTGTAATGCCACTGATAATTTTTTCTTCTTTTTCCATAACTCGTATATATAAATATTCTTCCACGATTATGAGTTAGCCGATTTATGAGAAACTAACAAATTCATCAACGACGGCTACTAGGCCTTCACTCATTTTCTTATTTGGCACCCCTAAGAAAAGAGACATGATAATGCAAACACTCCGATCTTTTTTAGCTCTCTCCGACAACATGCCGCACAAAGACACTACCTGCTCAAAAGAATTGTACAGTAATAGTACCGTAGCAGAATCCAGCAAAACAAACTTTTTATCTCCTTGTATTGTATCGAGAAAATCTTTAACTGCGCCATCAATAGTCTTGATTGCAGATGGGCTATCGACGTATTTCACATTTGGCAACTTTGATAGAGCACTTCCATATACATTCGAAATACCGTCGACAATGTAGAGCTTCGTCTTGTCAATGCCTGCGTAATCAAATATTTGCGCAAGCTCTTGATAATTCTTAGACAATGCAATGTACACACCTACATACCCTTGCGCATGTAGATTCTTTATGATTTCCACATTAGCACGCATGATGCCATCTGCCGGCACGTCAATTGCAATCACCTCCCCGCCTGACATCTGCGCTAATTTTTCATTTATGTTGTTCATAATTATACGCTAGTGAACCGCTCCAACCACTATCGCCTACCTTCGCATAGGTTACCATATACTATACGCAACGGAATTTTTTATGAATAATATATAGTATATCACAGTTACCTTTTTAAAAGGAGCATTTACGCAAAAATAAAACCCGCTCATGCGAGCGAGTTTTATTTACACATATTAAAACCCTCGATCAAATGTATCGAGCTGATCATTGAACGTTTCGTTCAGCTCATTTACAACGATTGACTCATCGTTAATCTTTTTTACCAACTCAGAGACATCAGATGATAACGCTTCTGGGTCTCGCACGATTTTTCCTTTGATGATCCCGAGGAGCTGATTAAGGTAGTCGTTATACGTAAGCAAGTGCCCAATAAGCGTTACTTCTGTACTCACCGCCCCGAGCGCGGCCTGAGCAGACGTTTTTGGTTCAATAGCAGAAACGTTTAATGTCATGGCCTGCAACTGCTCAGACAATGCGATTGCCTTATCGCGAATCTGTCTATTTCGCTCAAGCTCTTGCGTAACCAACGCAAGTGCCTCAGCATATTTTCCATCATTATTAAGTGTAGAAATAGCGCTAACACGCATTGCGGAGTCTTTAGACATTCCTACAATATCTTGCGCAATAAGCGAAGCTTGCTGTCGTGCTTGCGTAAAACTCTCCGGAACAGTAGCTGTTTGGGCAAGTAAAAATCGCCCAACAAAATATACCAAAAACATTGCTATGAGTAGCAATACGAACAGACGAACCTGCCGAGGAACTTTGAGATATAATTTACTCATCATTAGGGATATTAAAGAACATTTACACCTAAAAAGCAATACATAAAACGAGCGGCAAATAGCCCGCTCACAGCCTGTGCATATTCATTTACCCTTGCCCCTGGGCAACTCTTGCCCTACAATAGAAACATTACGGAAGTGTCTACCCAAACTATGAAAGAAGGCTTAAATCCAAAATTACCGCCGCAAGATCTCGACGCCGAAAAATCTGTTCTCGGCTCATTAATGTTGGACAAAAACGCTGTCTTACGCGTCGTAGACTTCCTTGAAGAGAAGGATTTTTATGTTCCTGCACACCAAAAGATCTATCAATCAATCGTTGAATTGTTCGAAAAAAATCAGCCCATCGATATTTTAACCGTTAGCACTAAGCTAAAGGACAAAAATCAGATGGACACCGTGGGTGGTACGTCCTATTTAACTGAACTTATTAACACCGTCCCTTCTGCCGCGCACGTAGACCACTACGGAGGCATTGTGCGTCAAAAGAAAGTGTTGCGAGAGCTATTAACCACCGCAGCCCGTATTAGCGAAGACGTATTCCAGAACCAAGAAGAGCCCGAGGAAATGCTCGATATGATTGAGCAGAAAATTTTTGCAATCAATCAAAAATCAAAGACATACGCATTCACCCCAATCTCTGACCACCTTAAAGCGGCCTACGAGCGCATGGAAAAGAATTTGGGCATGCAAGGCCTTTCAGGCACAAGCTCGGGCTTCAAGGGGCTTGATGACCTCCTTTCAGGGTTTCAAAAATCAGACATGGTCATCCTCGGCGCTCGTCCATCCATGGGTAAAACTGCAGTAACGCTCGACATGGTTCGCGGTGCCGCAAAGACAGGCGCTTCAGTTGCCGTGTTCTCGCTCGAAATGTCCAAGGAGCAACTTATCGATCGTCTCATTTCTACAGAATCTGGCGTTCCGTTGTGGAACCTTCGTTCAGGCCGCATAACCGACGAAATGGATTTCCAGATGATACAAGCGGCGCTCGACCGTCTATCACGCATGAAGATATACATCGACGACACCCCGTCGCCAACTGTATTACAAATCCGCTCCATGGCGCGAAAGTTAAAGATGGAACATGACCTCGACATGATTGTCATAGACTACGTCCAGCTTATTCAGCCAGGAAGACACAACGAAAACAGCGTACAGCAATTTACCGAAATCAGTCATGGCATCAAAGGCCTTGCTCGTGAATTAAACGTTCCCGTGCTTGCACTATCACAGCTCAGCCGTAATATCGAATCTCGCGGTGGCGAGCCAAAACTTTCCGACCTTCGTGAAACAGGATCATGGGAACAAGACGCGGACATCGTTATGTTTATCCATCGATACAATCGAGATAACAAAGATCTTATGTCCGCAGAAGAAAAAAATAAGGCAGCCATTATTGTATCTAAACATCGTAACGGTCCGCTCGGAGATGTTCCTCTTTTGTGGAATCCAGAAAAGGTTTCTTTTACCGAGGTAGATACCGTACATACGATTTAAAAAATATAAACCCAAGAGGGTGTCATTCCGGCGGAGGCCGGAATCTAGAAGTATAGGTTTAAAAAACTGGACCCCGGTCTCCGCCGGGGTGACACTCTCGAGCGTATTCGCTAATAAGCTTCCCTTCTAACGAGCTATCCCCCATGCTTCCCCAACAAATTCGCAACTTCATCGACGTATTTGCAAAACTACCTGCCATAGGACCCCGCCAAGCAACACGGCTTGCTTTTTTTCTTATCAGTAGCGGCAAGAGTAAGATAAACGAAATGGCACGCGCAATCGTAGATCTCAGCTCAATAAAAGTATGCACAAATTGTTTTTTTATCCATTCCAACGAAGAAAATCTTTGCACTATTTGTGAAAATCCAAATCGCGCACAAGAAACAATTATGATCGTCGAAAAAGAGACGGACTTGATGTCCATTGAACGCACACGAAAGTTTACAGGGCGCTATCTTATTATCGGCGAGCTCACCAAAGGAGGTATTCTCGACGCAACACAACGATTACGCATGGGACATTTAAAAAGTGTTATTCAGAAGAAGCTAGACGGACAGGCAGAAGAAATAATTATCGCAACCAACCCAACAACATATGGCGACCTAAACGCCATGGTTATCAAAAATGAGCTCGAAGGGTATGCGAAAAAGTTCACTCGCCTCGGCCGAGGCATTCCAACCGGTGGAGAAATAGAATTCGCCGATGAAGACACCCTTGAGCAAGCGCTAGAACGAAGAATTTAGGTTCGAATCCATGACCGCCAGCCCATTAAGAAAAATCGCCAATAAGGCGATTTTTCTTTGCTTACTTGAAGTTTTCATTTAACAACTCTATACAGCCATTCTTCAGCTGTACTCCGCCAATAGAATTACATATTGACTTATATGTTTCGATATTTTTATCTAGAAACAAGTTATAGTCTGCCCTGAATTTGATATTGTCGTAGAAGCATTTATCTGGCCTTGGTGATTGTTTACAAAAATCAATATTATTTCCCGCCCGAGATAAGTCAAAATAATAAGCATCGATACAACTATCTTGAGTAGATGATTGTTCGCATATAGTCAGATCTTTATTAATTCTTGCCTGCTCTTTATAGCAGTAATCCTTTTTCTCTTGAGATGGCTCGAGCTTACACATCGTTGATGAAGAACCAAGAATATCCTTAGTTTTTACTATTGCCACCATCCCAGCCCCCCATAGCGCAGCCAATGCCCCTATAAATAGGGCTAGTGCAAAAAAATATTTCAGCCGAGTTCCCTTTGGGGATTTAACAGAAACTACTAAAATAGCAATAAGGGCCGATATTGGAAGGACAACCGCAACAAATATTAAAGCAAGTCCGAGACCCGGTCCCCAGTTTTCACCGCCATCTTTAGAGCCGCCCATTATAACCCCGAGGATCACAAGCCCAATGATCGACAACATTATAAACCATACTATTGCCAAAAATAATTTTCGGAACGCGGCTTTCCACGTAAAATTTTGAGTTACGTCTTTTTCCATTTTTAATACTATATACGAAAATTATGTTTTTGTATAATATTAGTATTTTAAAAAAGTTCCCACATGGCCCCCTAGCACCAGTCACGTAAAATAGCAGAAAACAAAGTCACCTTTTAGATAACTTGTTCTATGTTGTCGCGCTAAAGGTACTTATCCACTTTAAACTTTTAAATAAATTGCTTTTTATCTTATTTACCTCACCAATTAACGCGTAATGTTGATAACAATGATGTCGCTTCCAATATTTCCATTTTGATCAATGCAAGCAATAGTGACTTCCGTATCCTTTATGAGTGGTTTGGTTGAGAAGACTCCATAACGCCCGTCAAGAGTTATTTTCTCTTTATTTGCGCCACCATTATCATATGCTGCATAGCATTTTTGACTTTTATCTCCAGACGAAGTAGATGAAGTCCAGCTAATCGAAACCTTTGTGTTGTATGCTACTGAAACTGGACCACTGGAATCATGATATGGTCCCGTATATATTTTTGAATTAACGGAGACTGGGGAAAAACTGGGAATTATTGGGGTTGCGGTTTCTTGACCTATCGAAGCATCTTGCTGAGTTGTTGTGTTTTGTTGATTTATAGGCACATCTACAAGATTCGTTTGTTCGTTTATTTGAGTGGTCGGAATAATAATCTCAGGAGATTCTCCTCCTTTACTGTTTTTCTTACTCCCTATATAATATGCACCGCTACCGATAGCCAAAACCGCAACAACAATCAGTAAGATAACAAAAATTGGAGCAAACCCATTTTTATAATTATTCATAATATAAGAGTATGCCACTTCCTCCAACATAAAAATACGAAGCCCCACGCTTCGTATTTTTTATTATTTATTTTTCTTATTGATTGACAGCCGTCCGCATCTGCATACCCATGCCTTGCCCACGTCCATGCATACCACCCTGCATATTTCCTCGTTCTCCGAGGCCAAGCTCAGTGCGAATAGCGTCTGCCTGCGTCATAAGGTTATGCATCTCAACGAATCGAGAGAAATTTGCCTCGGTAATACCACTCATCATATCGATTCCACGTCCGTTACCTGGAAGTGTACTCATGGCTGTTTTCCATGCGGTATAATCCCCTGCAGCAATTGCTTTGCTAACTGCATCACGATGGGCTGTCATAGCGTCTCGCTGTGCTGCAATAGCAACCGTCGAAGTAGCATTATTTCCTCCCATCATTCTACCACCGCGAGCAGCGTAGGTCGTGCTTGTTGCGATACCAACAACGCCTGCAACAATCGCCAGCCCCGCAACTCCTAATATAAGTTTCTTGTTCATAATAAAAAGTAAAAATGAATATCGAACACGGTCGCACGATTCCACAATGTGCACGTTGTAGTTCTTGACCGTTGTTCTTATTTATTAATACGGCATACCGCGCATATTTCTTTCACGCAATAACATGCCTCGTTGTTCAATGTCAGTTACGGGTCGCATACCCCCCTGCATCATTCCGTTTCGCTCCCAAGGAAATAGTTCGGTTGCGCGAAAAACACCCGCTCGGATAATAGTACCGGCCGCGCGAATACGTTCTCCAGAAGTCCCTTCAATTGATCCACGCACCACCGCATCAGCACTTTCTACAATCCATTGTGTGCCGGAAAAATCTTCGAGAACAAATGTCGTCGTGGCATTCCCTGAAACAATACGTCCTGCGAGCATGCCCATCTGCGGTTGCATCCATAAGTGCATCTTCCGTGCATCAAGCCCGCGATACTGTGGGATTGCTTCTGAAACCCGACGATCAACAAATCGCCCCATGCCAACAGTATGAAACGCCACTCCGAGTAGCAAGCTCGCTAAAATACTTGCGCCTACGATAGTAATGGATTGATATCGATATCCGCCTTTTGTGTGTCGCATCTCCATGTATGCGGAAATACTAAACAGCCCCATGACAACAACCCAAATGTAGGGCAAATAGGTAAATAAGAATGGCCCCGGATGCATACGCATTATCCGCCCCATACCAAAATCGGCAACCTCAGACAATGAAGAAAGGATGACGGAAACAGAAATACCTCCAATAACCACAGAGAGTACGAAGGCGCTAATGATTGCAATTTGACGAGCTAAAAACACCCACCGTGGAAGCGGTTCAATCTGCTTGTTTTGTAATGTTTGCAAAATATCTTTTGAATAATCTTTCATAGTAGTGTTATGTCGACGATATCGCGACATCATGCTCAACCTTTTCCTTGAACTGTTTCTTCGCACGATTAATTAATGTAGCAACTGTCCCCATAGGCTTTTGCAAAATATCGGATATTTCTCGATAATCTTTATCCTCGAGAAATTTAAGCACCAGCACATCTCGATACTTTGCATCCATAGTGTCGAGAATTGCTCGGATACGCTGCGCAACTAACGCTTGATCTACGTCCCGAGGTACATCCACTTCCGATGCAAGCGATTCAAACAAATCACTTCCCTCTTCCACAAAAACGGTTTGTGGTCGTGTTTGCCTCTTTCGGTGGTGCGATATTGTTTCATTATGCACAATTCGATATATCCACGAGGAAAATTTCAACGAAGTGTCGAAATCATTTAAATTACGATACGCCCCAATAAATGCGTCTTGCAGAATATCCGCGATATCGTCATCAGAATATCCCGAGATCCGACGCACATAACGCACAAGCGGAATCTCATATCGACGGATTAAATACGCGTATACATTGCGGTCTTGCAAGGTTAATGCGACCAACTCTGTATCGGATTTTTCCTCGTATGAATCGTGGTCAATCATATAGATACAGTATACTACGTTTTTGCCTATAATTTTCTTTCATTACAAAAAATCGCCAGCCTAGTGAGCTGACGATTTTTTATCAAATTGCTTGATATTTTGATGGAATACAAGGCACGGGGAAATCGACGAGAGAGCTGTACAGAAGTACTGCGACCGAATCGATGGGGCCCCGTAACACAGTAGGCCACAAAAGAGCGAGCAATTTAACCGATGGTGTTAATCTCCACCTCTATATAGTGCTGTCGGTGTGTCTTAAACTTTCGATAGCGGTTCTTGTTGTGATAGCGGAATACGATTTTTTTATCATCGCGATCCTTGCTTAGTACGGTTGCACCAACTTTAACATCGGCAACGTATGGGGTTCCAATAGTGGTATCGGCGCCATCCTTTTGCTCATCTGCAACAAGTAAAACCTTGTCAAAAGAAAACTGTGCGCCAATTTCGACGTCCATTTTCTCCACCTTCAGTTTTTGTCCGGCGGAAACCTTATATTGCTTTCCCCCTGTTTCGATTACTGCGAATTTCATATCACTTAAAGATACCTGAAGACCATTAAAATGTCAACAAACCTGCGCTCTGCAGGAGTGTATCTTATATTTCTCCGAAAAACGCCTTATTAGGCCTCAAAAATACAGAAAATAGACAACCGATCCTGCGATAGCAACGATAACCGCCCCAATCGTTGCAAGTAAAATAATCGTACGTTCCTGCTTTGCAGCCACTGGATTAAGCGGTGCGTCCGCCGAAACATCGAGCAATGCGGCGTCTGTTTTATCAACCACAGCGCTGCCACTTATCTGCTCTGGACGCGCGCTCTCGTCAGCAAGCACTTCCTGCATAATCTCTTCAACGTCCTTTTCTTCCACACCGCGATATGTTAGCAACTCGCGCACTTGGTCGATTGCAATCCCGCCTTTTAATTGATCTTTCCCTATTGCAACTAGTTTTTGTTTATCCATAGTTTTACTTAGTAATACTGATTTTTACCCCTAACTCCGCATACGGAGCACGCACCGTTAACTTATTCGTTTTTGCATCATAAAACAATGAATATCCAGTTATAGTAGCCGTTCCTTTCGTAGGATCTTTGGGCAAAGTCGGCAATGTAATCGAGCGAATACATGGCTCAACATCATATCCATCTTTCCCAATAAAGGTTGCTTTTTGCGGAAGCACACCCGTAGCACACACAAACGTTCCATTATTTTGTGCTATATTTTTCTTAATTGCATCGGCAATTATCGTAACGTCTTTCTTTCGTTGCGTATTGCGCACTTGTGGCGTTGTCGAAGACGAAACCTTAGCCTCTTGTCCTCCTAACATTTGTCCAAAGATACCCTGCAGCACTTCTTCAAATGATTTTGCATCTTCCGGCACAATCACGTCCACGGGCTTATTAAAATCTTTTCCCGTAAGAGCAATCGAAATCGCGGATGTTTTACTTGCGTCACTTGTATCGCGCATTGTTGCCTCTAAAAGCAATTTGTGCGGCAACCTATCGCGACGTCCAACCCATAGTTCAAATGTATTAATCGTCAACGAATCAAGCTGCTTAGCAAGCGAACCTTGATCGGTAGGCGGATTCTGCATAATAGCGTTAGCGGTAATAATCCATGACACAAAAGCTTCTTTATCAAGTGTTAGCGCGTAGTGCCGAGTGGCAACCCCTTCAATATCTTCTGCGGGAAGCGTTGCGTTAACCAATAGAAAACGATTTTCTCTCCATGCATCAATCAATTGACCTCGTTGTTCCTCCGTTAACGCCGCGCGCTCTTCTGTTCCAAGCTGAGCAGCAACATCTGTATTTTCAAGCATAAACCAGCTGTTCTTTAAAAAGCTTAGGCTAAAGAATCCAAGATCGGGAACGTCTTTGATCTGTACGTATGTTCGTTGAGCAACATTGCGATATTCGGCACCCAGGATAAAATCTCCCATCGGCCATTTATCCATTGATAACTCGCTGATAAAATAAGATTTTTTATTTGTGCTATCGATCATATCAATAGCACCCGATGCTTTCGCACGAATGGTCACCGCTCCGTCAATCGCAAATAAGGGTGCAAACTGACTATCGCGTGTGGATGTTGCCGAAGTAAGCGAATCGAGTAATGCGTTTGTCTGTAGTGTTACTTCACCAGAAAATGCACCCGAACGGACATCGCGAAGATTCAACATCATTACGTCTAAAACCTTTTCGGGCGAAGCGAGAAAGACAGAATAGGCAAACCACCCACTCGCACCGAGAATAACGATACCACCAATAAGGCCTGTGATAAGCGCAATCCGCTTCTTTTTACTTTTTTCTTCAATTGGCTGAGCTTCCGAGGTGGCAACAGTCAAAGATTCTGTCATTGAGGCCGGAATCGACGCTACAAGCGGCTGTGTGCCATTTGTCATAGCAAAAGGAACACTAGGAGAAATAGGGGGAATATCGCGGACTACGCCATGCGCTACAGACTGAGCAGGGATGTCGGCAACAATAGGAGCCGCTACTACTGGCTCAGGGGTAGGAATCTCCGCAACAACAGGCTCTATTATTGGATCGAGTGTCGGGATAGTCTGCTCAACCGGCTCAAGAGGAATTTCGCGTAATGTCGGAGCGTCGGGAGAAATAAGTTCAAAAATCTCCTGTATTTCCTCATCACTTGTCCCCCGTCTTAGCAAAAATTCTCTTACCTCCGTTTCACTTACGCCTCCGCCTAATTGGCTTTTTACTACATCGATAAGTGCTTGGTGTATCATACGTTAATCTCGATAAATCTATTTTCTAAGTATAGCCAAATCCACCCAATAAAACAAAAGTAATATAAAAAAAGCGGCTAAATCAATCATCCTAAGATGAATATTTAGCCGCCGTGCTATTCGACAAAAGTCAGGGCTTCGTGATAAGCGTCCACCGTTGTTCTGGTCGAAGCCACTGAAGTGCATCACGAACATCGTCCATCGTCACGCATTCAAGATCATGAGCGTTTTCTGAAAGAGAGATGATTCGGTGTGCGTGAGTAAGATCATCAAGTGCGCCATCGCAGACACCTCTGCCCGTCGGGTCAATCATGAAATGATTCGCGAGAGACTGACGCTTGATTTGAGCAAATAAGCCCTCGCTGCTTCCCGCTGTAGCAATACAAGTCTCGACAACTTTCTCGAGATTATCAATCGCCTTGAGCGCGAGCGCGCTACAGTTGATTGAAAATTCATAGAAATGTCGAAAGCTACGGCGAGAGCTATCAATGGCATACGCCCAAGCGCGCCGCTCTCGTACTTCTTCGTTCAATATTTCATCAAGCATCTTCTTCAGAATGTAAAGCGCCTGTCCATTGATATTACCTGGCACCTTAGCAACACTTCGGTAGGAACCGACGTTGATTGGGATGGAAACGTACTTAGAAGCTTCGACCACATAACAAGCCTCCAAGGGTAAAGAAATATTAGTTACTGGAATTGGCAGCGACGTTCGCGCCCCGTTCTTGCTCATCGCAAAAGGACTTTCTGAGAGAAGTTCGACGAGTTCCGAAAGTTGCATACCACCAACCGCCACAATACTCATGTTTGCGGGTACGTAATGCGTGTTGTAATACGACTGCAAGTCAGCTTGCGTTATTCGTTTAACCGATTCGGGATTGCCAAGCGGACGAACAAATCGTCCGAGCCAACAATCAGTATAAAGCGCCTTGCGTTCGCGAGTATCCAGGTCAAACTTAAGATTGTTTGTGTAGCGACGATTAAACTCCTCGAGAACAACTTGGCGCTCTCGTTCGATGCATTTTTCAAACTTGGCCGAAAACAACATGTGGCCAAATACTGAGAAAGCTCTTGCAAGAACTGCCTTACCCGTCGGCACAAAAAAATTATAACGCGTGTCCGGATAATCAGTTATTCCAAGATTAACTCTACCGCCGCAGTCTTCAAAAAACGCGTGTATTTCTTTATTGGGGACGTTTGCATTATCAGAAACCAAATGCTCAACAAAATGCGCCAACCCTTCGAGTCCAATCGGATCATGTTCAGCTCCACTGTGAACAAGGAATCCTATAGATTCCCATGGACGTCCTGGCCAATAAGCCGCGTGCACCGTCAGACCATTTGGCAATATTGCCGACTGAAATTCCGAATATGGATCCCACATAGGAAGACTCCTTTCTATCTGTTATGAGGTTAAAAAAGAACGTACGCACTAAAAATACAGTGACATATTTTAAATAATATGTCAATTTCTTATTAAAATTACAAATTGTGGAAATGGGGACCACTTATTGGAACTATCGGAATATATCAAGAAGTTGCCGGAATTGCTTAGGCAAGCAAAAACGACCCTAATTTCACACAAACCCACTTCACTTATTCTGTCGAAGAATTAGGGAAAACGCCAAGATGCCCGAAGTAACAAACGCAAAGGTAAAATCGTATTGAAGGATGTTAACAATCAAAGAAAGTAGCCCGAGGGCTACAGACACAACAACAAATAGCCAAATCCATTTAATAATAAAAGCTCCAAAGTTAATACCAAAAGATGCCTTGTTCTTTTCTTCTTTTTTGGTAGGCGCGGACTTCTTACTCAGAAACACATCAATATATTTTAGTATTTGGTCGCTCGACCTAAACTCACTTTCGGAAATGCCGACATATTCATTTGATTTCTCATCAAACAATCTCTCTTGAACTTTTTTCTGGTGCTTTATGGCGTCATTGATTTCCTCTTCGGACATTCCGTCCTGTTTTGATTTCGAATACCAAATTGCACGCCCTGAACCTTCGTACTCATCGGTTATTTGCAAACCCGTTTTATCTAGTTCAAGTGCTTTCCTAACTTTAAGAGTTGCTGACTTTATTTTTTCTGCTAACTGTCGCAAGTGACGTCGGTAATCATCGGGGGAAATTATTTCAGGGTGCTTTAAAAGGAGGTACATGGAAACAGGGTCGCCAACCCACTCCTCATGCCATTCAACTTCTTTTTTGAGGCCATTAATAAATTCCTTAGTCATTGAAGCCATAAGTTCACCTCGGTCTGCAAGAATTTCAGACTCCAAAACTACCCCATCTTTGACTGAGTATTTGTCAGGTGGCGGTTCATCGAGTCGCGCAACTAATCGAACTTCAAGGCGAATAGGGTCTACAGAAATTCTATATTGAAAATTTTCCGTGCGATAATAGACATCATCATTTAAACTCATTCTTGACCTATAAGTTTTTGACTCCGTGTCTACGTTAATAGTAAAATCAACGTCTTTATCGCTAAGAGAAAGTGTATTGCTACCATCTTCTTCAAAAATTTCTATTTCCATATTTGTGTAGACATTTATTCAAAATAATACCATGGTTCAAAAAATTCTGCCAGCAGATAAAACGCCTTATCTTAATTAGCTCTTAAAAAAATATTTACGCTCGCGTTGTCTAAAAGCTTCTTCGCCACCCTCAAGAATATCCCTAATATTTTTATTTATTTCGGGGGCTTCAATACTGCCAGTTAAATAGCTGCCAGCCGGATGATGATCTAGCTGGGCTATAATCACCTGCTCCGCATCTGCATTAACAACCAAGTTTGCATTATGGGTAGACATTATGATTTGCCTAGAGCGTTTCGCATTTCGAATCAACGGAACAAGCTCATTCATTATAAAATTATTATCAAGATTATCCTCTGGTTGGTCGATTACAAAAACTTGTTTTGCTGATGCTGTCGCAAGATACACTTTCAAAAGCAAGGTGCCTCGCTGTCCGATAGATAGAACTTCAGTAGATTTTCCATTAAGTTTTGCCACCGCCCTTACTTTCAAAAAATCGGGCCATTCTGTAAAAATGTACTCAACTAAATTATCTAGCCCGCCACGGCTGAAGCATTTTTGCGAACCTAAATCAGATTGTGCCCACAAAAAAAGGTTCTCAAGTGTAATCTCTTTTATTGTGCCATCTGTATTTTTACCAGCTATTAATTCTCTCAGAGTAATTTCATTCGGGACTGTTCGTCTATCCACAAACTCAGTCAATACCTTATTAGCAAATACCCTTTGATTAAACTCGATAGCCCCTTCTATACTAATCCCTTTAATCATCTTCTCAAACAATTCTTTCTCAATAGTAATCGAATCAGAGCGAGACCCCTGAAAAGAATTGAAGGCAGAAGAGATAGATTCGCCAAGCGATTTAAGAGAAGTTTGAATATCCTCTAAAATTTTACCACGCTGAATATGTAAATTTTCAAGCCTAAGAACGGCATCAGCGCAGTTTTTTTGATCTTTTTCAACCACGCCAATCTCACGCTCAAGCGATTCGCTTGCCTGCAAAAGACTATTTACATCTTCCTTAATATCTTGCTTAATCAACTCGATTTTCTTTGTTGCAATTTCCGTTCGCAACTTATCCATTTCTGCTGTTATTCTATTTTGGAGAGCTATAACTGCTGCTATCTGAGAAGATGAGCTTAAAGGCGCAAGCTCTGGGCAGTCGGTATAAATTTCTCTCAATTGAAGATTGAATGCACTAATTTCGACATTAAGTGGTATGTCCTTTAGAGTCGATAGGAGAACGGCTACTTTTTCATTTAAATCTTTAAGCCTCAAACCTCGCTTTGTTTTAGTACTTATATCTTCTAGAACATCCCTTGTCTCCCTAGAAGAAAGTCTTTTTTGCTGCTCTTTTAACTTGTTACAATACTCTCTTAACCAAACTGTAATATCAGTTCCAAGAACATACCCAACTAAAGCACACCTTTCATAAATATCACTAAGTGATTTCCGAGTATTATTAATGTCGCTAAGAGTCGTGCGTGCACGCGCAATAAGACTTTCCGTACCAATTTCATTTATATCAATACCAATCAATTGGCAAACGGTACGCGTAAGCTCAGAATCATTCGTTGCAATACCACTTAACTGTTCCTGCCCGAGATATAAAAAGGGCAGCTCTATATCATCTCTATCAATAAGCGTTTTTTCAAAATCCTGCTCAACTCCATCCTTATCAACTAGGGTCGTAGTAAGCATAAAAGAAGGGCGTGGTTCTACATACCCCTCATTATCTCGATAATATTCGATTATTTTCTTTTTACCATTCTGATCTTTTTTAAGATGCTCTTCATTTAAAAAAGCAAAAGTATCCAAAAGGGCGCTTTTCCCACTACCTCTCCCACCAATTATAGCTACAAGCTCCCTATTTATCGGTAGTTCAATATCGGGCAAAATAAAATTTACACTGCCCGATAAATCAAGGGATTTAAAATATATTTTGCTATTATCTGCATAAGGAGAATGCTCTTGAATTTTTACCCTATCACTTGGCTCATAAAGAATTTGGCGCAAACCTTCAAAGGTCTGGTCAGCTTTAATCCAAGTAACATCCTTTTCAATATAACTTTCTCCCTTTTCGTTATTACTAATTACTTGCTTCCCCAACCATGCGTTAAGTTGATCAAATGAATGCGCATCACACCCGCATATTACTGGCTTACTTATTGACCCCTCATAACGAGTAGTGCCTAAAAAGAAGTCTTTATCTTGAGCTCTCCCAAAAAAAATTTGGCACACATCGTCAACAATTTTTGCATATTCCGTATGGCGCCCCTGTTGCTGGGGTGGCCTGATACCACCATATCCGTTTGCAACTCCACACATAAAGGAAATATCCCTCTTGCCAAAAGTTTTTTTATGAGACTCTAATATAGCATCGATGGTCACAAGTGCTTTATCATACCCAATCATTCCAAGATCAATTGGATTACACTTTAAAGTTGAACCCCCTCCATCAGGATGCAAATTTTTAAGTTCAATATCACATAAAAATTTCTGTATATCGTCCTGCGCAACTTCATCAGAAAAAATAACATGAAAATTTACATAGTCACTTTCTTTATTTTTATCATCCAATCGAAATTCAATATTTGGGAAAAACGCCTTCTTTGAATCAGGGAATTTTGTCTTAAACCACTCAAGAAAAATAAAGTAGTTCTCTACGGAAAAATAATCTGTTATTCCAAAAACATCGGTATCAGATTGCTCTATAATGTCACAAAAAACATCCAATGGATTGCTCCCATCCTCCGTTACATACAACTCCTGTTGTTTTGATCCAGGGGCATGGACGTGTAAATCCCATTTGCGCCACTCAGAACCATTTAAAAATTGATTATTATTAGGCATTTAATTAGATGTTCCCCTTTGTGCACCTATTATCCCGAAAACAAGACCCTATTGTCAATTTTTTAGATTTTCCATATATAGGCCCTGCCTTAATCAGAGCATAAATCAAACCAACTTCTCACATATCAAGAATCGTGACGCAGAAACCCTTCCAAATCTAAAGATGGTAGTTTATATATCTCTTTAATAAAGGTTTCCCCAGCGTCACTCTACCAACCCAGAAATAGGCCATGGAGCCTAAATATAGGATAAAAAAGAGCCATTTAAGGCTCTTTTGCATTACACAATTTATTGAATTATAGAACACTCATCAACACGTACATTAAGAAGTTTTCTGCTTACTTTCCCAAGTAGCGTGATCTTTGTATCTTTAGTAAGCGGTATAAGCTGGTTTTGTTTACTCTTATCAAAGGTACACTGCACATCTGTAATCGAGTTTGGGTCCCCACTTAAAATAATATAGGGTGCACCGAGTATGTCCTTACTAATATCTTTAATCGTTCCTGTCACCTCAACAATCTGGTCTTTATACTTCGTATCTGCGGCTATTTCATTCGCTTCATAATCTGTTGCGAGCTGAATCGCTGTCACTTGGATACCCTTTTGTTGAGCAGGAGTATTTATTACGGGAGCACTATTTCTATTAGAAGGCGCAGGGGCCATAATTACAATTCCTAAAAAAATTACCCCCACTATTACTATTGGCGCCACCAACAGAATGAGCGCCCATATTAGAAGTGGAATTTTTTTAAGACTTGGCGAGGATTCTATTTTCTTCTGTTGACCCATTTTTTGTTTTTTCCAAATAAATCCTAGCGCAAATGGAATAATAAGCCACCATACATACTGCGTAACATTTATTCCAAAGACTGCAGAAAATATGGAAATGAAAAATATAAAGGCCCCAAATGAAATCAAAAATAAACCTAACGACGACATCAAAATTAATTTTGCATTTTTATCTGTTATTAAGGTTGATTGACAATAGGGGCACTTCGTAGCCTCTATGGATATTTCTTTCCTGCAGAATGGGCACACCTTTGTTTCTGCAACTTCTTTTTGCTTTTCGTTTATATCTTCCATGGTTTTGATTGAGCGACTATTAATTTGATTTTCCAAACGGTCAGGTCAGCATGGAATCGTAGTAACACAAAACTCCACGCCGATCCGAGCATAATAAAGAGCCAACGACTATTTCCCCTTAATTATATCCCATACAAAGCAAGAAAAGTAGCAAAAAGAATCATTCCGGAGTTCTTTTTGCATATGGGTGGACCTGGCGAGAATCGAACTCGCGTCTCAGCAATGCGAATGCCGTGTTCTACCACTAGACTACAGGCCCATTATTAGCCTATTTATTATAGGGATACTGAGCGAAAAATCAACCAAATAAAAATCCGCCTTAAAGGCGGATTTTAATTTATTGCACAACCTCTACAAAATGGTAATTTTTCTTGCCTCTTTTTACGATAATATATCGGTTAAATAATACATCGTTTTCCCCTACGCCCAATACCTGCTCCCCATCACTCACTTTCTTTCCATTTATTTCAATTGCTCCAGCCTCGATATCTTCCTTTGCCTGTCGCTTTGATAACGGCGCCTTCCACGCAAGCGACGCAAGAAAATCTACAATTGTCATTGTATTAAGCGTTTTAATTTGCTGCACAGCAATATTTCCGACAAACAATGCTTCGCACTTCTTTTTATCCGAAACGATTTCGAATATATCGCCTCCGAACAACACTTCGGACATTTTCTTTGCCTGCTCCAACGCCTCCTTGCCATGTACAAATTCAGTTACCGCATCCGCAAGCGCCTTGTGTGCCTCACGCTTTTCAGGCTCAGTCTGTAATGACTGTTCAAGTACGGCGATTTCTTCCAGCGCCAAAAACGTATAATATTTTAAAAACTTAACAACATCAGCGTCATCAACATTAAGCCAAAACTGATACAGGTGGTACGGTGATGTCATCGTCGGATCAAGCCACACAGCGCCACTCTCGCTCTTTCCCATTTTCTTTCCATCGGCACGCGTAACCAATGGCATCGTCATGCCAAGCACTTCAACATGCTTCACCTTGCGGACCAACTCGATGCCGGCAGTAATATTTCCCCACTGATCGGAACCGCCAAGTTGCAAGGTAACATTACGCGATTCATACAACTTCAAAAAATCATACGCTTGTAATAGTTGGTAGCTAAATTCGGTAAATGAAATACCATCTTCCATGCGCGTTTTTACCGAATCTTTTGCAAGCATTTCATTGACGGTAAAATATTTTCCTGCATCACGCAAAAAATCAACAAGTGGCATCATGCCAAGCCAATCATAATTATTTACAAAATGAGCATGTTCAAAATTGAATTGACCAATTTGCTTCTCAAGGCCTGAGGTCATTGACTCAACAGCGTCGTAGGTATTCAGCGTTCGCTCCTGTGAGCGTCCACTCGGATCACCAATACGCCCTGTTGCGCCCCCTACAAGCATGACCGGAATCATCCCCGCAAGTTCAAGTCGCTTTGAAAATACAATCCCCAACAATCCCCCCACATGCAAGCTCGATGCTGTTGGGTCAAAACCAATATAAAATAACCCACCTTTTTGATCGATTAATTCACGCACCGCTGCTTCATTGGAAACCTGATAGACAAGCCCCCGTTCCTTTAATTCATCCAAAATATGCATATGTTTGTATTGTATATAAAAAGCCAATTTTGTGAAATAGGGCTATAGTACCTGCCCATTTCGACGTAATAACAATGCGTTTGCAGCAACGATAATCGTACTCACTGACATAAATATGGCAGAAATCGCGGGCGATAATACAATACCCCATGCATACAAAGCTCCTGCAGCAAGTGGAATGGCAATAACATTATAGCCAGCAGCCCAGAATAAATTCTGTACCATCTTGCGATAGGTTAATCGCGCCAATCGAATTATTTTAACAACATCACGTGGATCGTTTTTGGCCAACACAATACCCGCTGATTCAATTGCGACGTTTGTTCCCGCACCAATTGCAATACCTACATTTGCCTGCATCAATGCAGCAGCATCATTAACACCATCACCAACCATCGCAACCCGTAGTCCTTTTTCTTGATATGCTTTTATTTTTTCTACTTTATCATGAGGTGATACGCGGAAGAAATATTCAGCAATACCCACATCCTGTGCAACCCATTCAGCAACTTCCTCAGCATCTCCCGTAACCATAACTGGCTTTATGCCGAGGCGTTTCAAAGCAACAATCGCCTCTTTTGCCTCAGGACGAATAATGTCGGCAAGTGCAATAACACCAATCGGATTATCATCAGCCATAACATACACGATTGTCTGCCCCTTACCTGCGAGAAGCGCTATCTCCCTATGCACATCCTGCACTAGTCCATCTATCATTTTAGATCCGACTAGCGATTCACCGCCAATTTCAACACGCATACCGCGAACAATCCCTCTTACCCCTTTCCCAGGCACTCGAACAAAGTGCGTCACGGGAAAGAGTTCAATACCCCGCTTCATCGCCTCTCCTGCAATAGCACGTGAAACAGGGTGTTCAGATGCAAAATCAAGCGAAGCAGCGAGTCGTAAAATATTCTCCTGTTCACGAGCCGCAACAGTAGCCTGTTTATCTGCGTCGGTGGTTGTGTTAGTAAGGGGGATAATTGCATTCACTCCATACGCTCCCTCGGTTAACGTGCCTGTTTTATCAAACAATACGATATCAATTGTTCGTGCTGCTTCAAGCGCAAGGCGATCTTTAATAAATAGTCCATTACGCGAAGCGATCGAGGTTGAAATCGCAACAACAAGCGGCACTGCGAGCCCCAGTGCATGCGGACATGCGACAACTAATACGGCGATAAAACGCTCCATCGCAAAAGCAGTCCCCTTATCCAGCGAAAGCCAAATAAATAGCGTACTTAGCGCGGTTACAATTGCAATACCTGTTAAATAAAAAGCAGTCTTGTCGGCAAGTACCTGTAATCGCGACTTTGACGTTTGTGCACCGGCAACAAGTCGCATAACCCCCGCCAAAAAAGTGCCTTCGCCAATTCTTGTAATTGCAACAACTAATCGTCCATCTCCATTAATTGTTCCAGCCACAACAGTGCTATTAACCTTCTTCTCAACCGGTTTCGATTCGCCAGTCATCATTGATTCATTCACCTGAGACTCTCCCTCAATAACAACACCATCGGCTGGAATTTTTCCTCCTGGCTTTACAATAACAAGATCGTTTACATTTAGCTCTGCTAACGTAACGCCGCGGGTAACTTGCCCAACCATTATCTCGGCGGTATCAGGCAATAAGGCAGCAAGCTCACGCAAAGCGTGCTGAGCCGTATCAATCGAACGCATTTCCAAATAATGTCCCAATAACATAATTGTGATAAGCGTTGCGAGCTCCCAGAACAATGCATGCGTAGCTCCTATAGCAAAAACATACATGCTATAGGTATACGCACTCACAATAGCAAGCGAAATAAGTGTCATCATCCCCGGCAACTTTGCACGAATTTCATTAACCGCGCCAATAAGAAAAATCCACCCGCCATAGAAAAAAATGATTGAGCCTAATAATGGTCCAAGATACTGCATCCCAGGGAATGTAGGCATGCGCACACCTAGTAGTACCTCAGGAAGCTCCGAGTACAACACAACGGGAATACTTAACAATAGTCCAATCCAAAATTTACGCAAAAAAGACGCTGCCGTATGACCCGCATGCTTATCAGATGCATGAGGAATAGCTCCCGGAAGTGCAACATCGGTTGAACCTTGCAAAACAAGCCCCATGCCACACTTAGGGCAGTTTCCTGGAGTTTCCGATGTAATTTCGGGGTGCATCGAACAGGTGTAGGTAACCGTTGTATCTTTCAATAAATCATGGACCATAATGGTCTTATTATACGCTATTAACTGTATTGTTTAAACCGATCCCCTCTTATACGCCATTCCGCAAGAGTCTACAATAAAAAAAGAAGCCCCACGCAATGCAGGGCTTCGATAGTACCTCTACAGACCTATTTAACCGTTAAAGAAGCCAAGTGGCAGAGACGGATAAATTCTTCCGTATATCTGTACTTGCCATCCTTTCCAAGGACAATGAGCTTTTCCGCGGATGATGTATCTCCGCCCGAAAGTCCGCAAAAGAGAAGGCTGCCAGAAAACTTGCGAATTTCTTCTCTCGTAAACGGGTCCCAACCCCCTTTTTCAAGTGCGAGCTTGCCAAGAGTGCGGGCTGCATTGGCCGTAGGAGTAGGACTAAAGATGCTCAAAAAATCTTTTTCCCAGTCAATATCCCTTGGCTGAATGGGATAGCCTTTTGCTAATGCTTTCTCATCAAAAATTCTCGTCGCCATCTGCTTTTCCTCCTTGCTTTTTATTTTCCCTATTCTAAGTTCTTTATACACTAACTTATCAAACCTATCAAGATAGATTGCGTTGGTATATTTTGTTATACTACTTATAAGACATTTCCATAAAGGTCGAATTCATTTGTTTCAAAAACACAATATGAATAAGAAAATTATTGGGGTGATTGTTGGAATTATTATCATTGGAGGCATTTATTACATAATGTCTTATCAGGCGACCTTTCCAACACAATCGGTTCAGGAACCAACTTCGCTCGAACGCCAGCAGCCCGCCACAGCAACAGAAGCTGTTCTAAAAATAGGGGCCAGTGCAACACTTGGCAACTATATCGTTGGAGCAAACGGTTTTTCTCTCTACACATTTGCAAATGATAAAATCGGCATAAGTAATTGCACAGGGGCATGCGCCACAAATTGGCCACCCTATATCGTCCCCGCAGAAGGAGCGCGTGCAGCTGACTCAACGATCACAGGGCAGGTCGGAACAGTACAAAGAGCGGATGGGTCAATACAGCTTACCTATAATGGTATGCCGCTCTATTTTTGGATTAAAGACGTGAACGTCGGCGACACTACAGGCCACGGCGTAAATAACATTTGGTTTATCGCTCGCCCATAAAGAGCGCTACAAAAAAATCGGCAATCGTCGATTTTTTTGTCGTAAAAAATAAAATTGTTATGCGATAATCCCTCCGCCAACGACAACTCCATCGGGAGTATACAGTACAGCCGATTGTCCCGAAGCAACAAATTTCTGCGGTGCATCAAATTGCAATTGATACCGTTCATCTTCTACAATGAGTGTCGCAGAAAACAACGGTTGGCGATAGCGAATACGTGCCATAACGGGGATAGATTTCGGGCAATCGATAGCATGCGCGCCCATAAAATTCATATCAACAAGCTCAACACAATTGATTACCTGTGCGAGTAATCGGTCATCATGAGCAACGGTAACGATATTATCTAATACATCTTTTTTGATAACAAAGTAGGCTGGCCCTCCACCAATATGGAGCCCGTGTCGCTGGCCAATAGTGTAGAACCATGCACCGTCATGTTCACCCACTTTCACGCCATCCATCGTAATAATATCCCCGCGCTTTTTGGGTAAGTACTGTTCCAAAAATCCACGTAATGAAATATTTCCCAAAAAACAAATTCCTTGAGAATCCTTTTTCTGTGCCGTCGGCAAACCCGCGTTAGTGGCTATCACCCGAATTTCAGGCTTAGTATACTCGCCTATTGGAAACAAGCAGTACTGTAGCTGATCTTGCGTAAGCGTCCATAAGAAATAGCTCTGGTCTTTATTTTCATCAACCCCCTGTTGTAATGCATGCACAACCTGTGTGTCTCCGTTTGCATCTTGTACCTTGGTGCTTGTAATTTGAACGTAGTGTCCCGTAGCCACAAAATCAGCACCCAGCGCAAGCGCCTTTTCTAAAAATACACCAAACTTTATTTCTTTATTGCACATCACATCTGGGTTTGGCGTAATACCATTACGATACCCGTTTACCAAATACTCCACTACGAAATGTTTGTATTCTTCCTCAAGATCAATTACATAAAAAGAAATTCTTAAGTGCTCTGCAACTCTTCGCGCATCCTCCGCTTCTCGGTCTTGGCAGCCATCGACGTTATAGCCTTTAATAAAAACGCCAATAACTTCATACGCTCCCTGCTCGCGCAACAAAAAAGCGGCGACGCTTGAATCAACGCCACCCGACATCATGACAAAAACTTTTTTCTTTTGCGCACCCATAGTCCCGATAGCCTACCAAAATTCAACAGAATGTAAACCCCAAGCACTCTTACATAATCCACTCCTCAAGGTGCAGAAACGTAAGTACGGGCACTGCAGTAAATAACGCAATACATGCTGCGACAATAAAGGGTAACCCAAGGGTGGTAAACGGTTCCTTTACTACGATGCCACGAATAATGCTAATAAGCACCACAAGTACAAAAACGAGCGGAACAAACACAACAAAATGGGGCCACCCAACAACAAGCGCAAGTAATGTGCCTAGCTCAACTTCACCCACATCAAAGAATCGTTGATTCTTTTTTTGTAAAGTACGCAAGACAATAAACGTAAGTAATCCAACCCCAAGCGAAAGAACGACATTGGCCCAAAAATGCGTCCATATGTACTGAAAAAAATACGTGATAGGTTGCGTTGGCGGAAGCAGTAACTTTCCTAACTCGTCTTGCACCCAAGCATAATATTGTAAACCGCTTTTTGCAGCAGCAAATGCAATGCGAAAACTAACCACGGCAACAATAAGTCGGGTAAATACAGCTAAACGCTGCCCGCCTAACAACGGAGAGCGAAGATATACGTATCCAGCACTAATAACCATTACCACAAAGAATGCGAACGGTATCAAATCAATGCCTGAAGAAAGTAATGCTTGTAGTGAAGAGAAATTCATGCCTACAAATTTTGTTATTTCCCTTTTTCTACACGTTCTGCATATTCACCTGTCTGTGTATTGACGCGGATGATATCGTTTTCACCAATAAACATCGGAACGTTTACCTTTGCGCCGGATTCAATAACAACAACCTTCGTTCCCCCTTGTGCAGTGTTCCCTTTAATCGCCGGTGGAGCTTCAACAACAAGATATTCAATCTTAATTGGCAATCGTACAGCAAAAATCTTTTCGCTAAAAATAAGTGCAACAAGCTCCATTTCTGGCTTAAGAAAATCTTTTTGGTCGCCAATCGTTTCTTCGGTCAAGCTAAAGCGCTTACCTGGATTTGCGAGTTCAGAAAACCAATACTCCCCTTTCGCTACATATAAATATTTTGCTTTTAATTCCTCAACTTCAGCTTCTTCAAATTCATCCGCTGGCTTAAAGTTACGCGACAACACTTGCCCTGTGCGTAAATTCTTCAATTTTGTCTGTATAGAAGAACCGCCACGCCCTACGTGTTGGTGCGAAATTTCAAGGACAGTAAACGGGTCCCCATCCATAATAATAGAACTTCCTTTTTCTAAATCGTTAATATCTAACATGCGAATTTTTCCTCAGAGCAAGGCGCCGTACTAAGTAGCTAAGTGCCTCACCGAAGATAATTAATAATTACGTTTGTATACTGTTGTACCAAATTTTCCTCAAAAATCAAAGGGTAGAGTTATTTCCCTCGATATCCTTTGGTGGTTGCGCAGTCTTTTCTTCAGGCTGCTTGTCCTGAGCAGTGTCGAAGGGCTTGTCCTGCTTGCCCTCCGTAGCTCTTTGCCCGTCCGAAGTTTTGAACGAAGGAGGGTTAGCGAAGGAGGGAGCAGTGTCGAAGGGCTTTATTTCCTTTCTTTTTTGCAACGATTCTTCGATTGCCTTTTTCAAGTCATCAATATTGACCGGCTTTTTTTCATACACATGCTTTGGCCGATCATGGTTCGCTACAGGGCGAGACATAGGTTCCCCAGAAACTATCTTAGCAAACGCAGAATCAGGGTTAGGCGTTTTATCGTGGTGCATCGGCGGACGAACAATGGACTTACCCTGATCCGTCACCTGACGGACGAAGGGTCGCTGCTGATTGGAATCAACGCGCCTATCTCCACCAAAAGCGGGTTTTGCAGGAGAAGTATTTGATGTAGCCGGTCTCGGTCGCTCTGAAGAGCGATTGTTGTTATCTTGCCTTGGATAGTCACGCTTCGCCGAATGTTCGCGAGGAGTTAGCATTGACCCCAGTGATTTTTCATCGCGGCGCATAACCTTGTCGTCCATCGATGCTTTTCCCGACCCCATGTATTCTTTGGATATCATTTCATCAACCAATGCCTTGGGCATTGAGTAATTTCTCCGAGAATTTTCAATAATGACGTCCTCGTAATTGGGCTGTGGGATTGGATACGGCGGCAGCGTCTCGGCGGAAAACGGTCGAGATGCCTGACCGTCAACCAATAATTTAAGATAAATATGTCGATTTGATAAGCCAATCATATCCTGCGGAGTGAATTCGGGTTCAAACTCATGTTCAAAGAACATGGCGTCAATTGAGCCAACCCGGAACATCGCCAACGTACCGACGTTTCCGACGATCGCTTCCGCAAGACCTTCTTCCTGTTTGAGCTGATCGACGTACTGGTGGGCGAGCACCAGGCCAAGGCCATACTTGCGGGCTTCAGCAAAAATCTTTGTAAACGCACCCGTCGAAAAGTTTTGGAACTCATCGATGTATAGAAAGAATGGCCTTCGTTCTGCCTCGGGCATATCAATACGACTCATTGCCGCAAGCTGAATCTTTGTGATGATCATAGCGCCAAGCAGTGCGGAATTGTCCTCACCCAATCTTCCCTGCGAAAGATTGCAGATAAGAATCTTTCCTTCATCCATTGCCTTGCGCATATTGATGGTCGATTTTGGCTGCCCGATAATATTACGGATGACCGGGTTGGAACTAAATTGCCCAACCTTGTTTTGCAACGGCGCGATGGCCTCGGTCATAAATTTGTCGGTATATTTTGCAAACTCGTTTTCCCAAAACGATTTAATGACCGGATCTTTCAAATTAGACACAACCTTCAAACGATATTCCTTCTCCGCAAGCATACGCATAATACTCAAGAGCGTTGTGCCTGGATATTCCAGCAACGCCAACAATGTATTGTTTAAAATGTATTCCATACGCGCGGACCAGGCATCTACCCAAATCTTTTGGAACACACCCATAACCGCAGATGCAACAAGGTGCGCATGCTCGTCTCCAACGCGCTCAAGCGGATTAAACCCAACCGGATTTTCAATATCAGACGGATTCACATAGATAACATCCTTAATACGGTCTTCGGGCACGTGCTTCAAAAGCTCTTCCACGAATTCTCCATGTGGGTCAAGCACCGCAACGCCGAAACCGTTCTTGATATCATTGATCATCAAGTTTTTCATCAGCGTCGTTTTTCCCGTACCACTCTTCCCAATAAGATACATATGACGCAATCGGTCATTCGCCTTGATACCAAAATTAACGCTTTGGTTGCGAAAATTTGTTTTTGCAAAAATTGAAACTTCTTTGTTACTCATGGGTATTTAGGAACAATTATCCAATAGGTAAATTCTCTGGTGGCTCGCCTTTCTTTGCCTCAATACGTCGCATACTTGGAGCACCCACCAACGATGTCGGTACGTGATAGAGTGTTGCTAATTCTTCAATAGAGAAAACGGGCGGTTTTTTAATCATCGATCGCTCCTTATATGCAGTAAACATCGCACGCTTTTTCAAATATTCCTGCTGTTTTTTCCAATCAGAGAATACCCATGCCTTAAATCCTTTCGGTGGGCTTACTGATGTATCTTTGTTTGTTTTAAATGAATTGATGTGATGTGATCCAAATTGCTTAAACGCACTTGTAATACCACTAATATACGCCTTATGAAAAGACTCTTGTCGGTCGATATACACCGCACGTACATTTACTTCAAAACACAACTTTGAAATTTTCCCTTCTATTCCTTCAAGTACTTCCTTTTCGGTAAAGCTTAGGGATGCGATAGACTTAGGAGCGGCTTCTGACTTTTTAGGTGGTTCTGGCCACTTCGGCTCAGCGATAAACGCGGTCAAGAAATTTTGCACCCACAACAACAAGTGCTCAAACACACCCAGCTCCACAACTTCCTTTACTTCCCTGCCAAGCATCTTATCAACGATTGCTTGTCCTTTCTTTTTGTAATCATTTGTCTTTTCTCCCGTTGCCTTGATAACGTATTGCAAGAAAATCATTTCATTCTCGCGCAACTTTGACATGGTTTCCAAAATAACCGTAAGCGGATCAAGACGCTGCTCTTCTTCTTTTTCTTCAAAATAGAGGTATGTCTTTATCGGATATGCACTCTCTTTATCAAGAACCAGGTCAGCGCCCCACACATCATACACGGGGTTTGGAAGCGACGCCGGCAAATAATCAACATAGTCATCGACAATGGAAATTTCTGCGTTCGGATATTGAGCAAAAAGAGCAGACTCCACTAAGTTGCGTTGTCCATCGGGAACGCGAATATAGAAATAGACCCCGCCACTGCGTCCAACCATTTCAAACGACATTGAGCTTTGCGACTTACCCTTGATGTTTTTATCCCACCAACCAATCTCGCCTTCGTACGTACCGTGAAGTGTGGCAAATACCTGCTCCATAGCCTTTGGGCTGCGCAGATTCTCTTTTGGAATACGAAGTTCAAGTACGACAGATTTTGCCGCCTTCCCCGCTGCTTTTTTATTTGCAGCAACATACAGATCCCATAAGTAGAAGGAGAGAAACACGGGGAGCACAATCCACCATACATACGAAAAAACCTCAAAGATACTCTGCAAGATGCCGAGTCCAACCTCACTCACAATCGCAGGTATAGGCAACCCGCCAAATAAATAATTAAAAATTTCTTGCATATCCTCTCGATGATTTACTCTTTCTAGTATACCGTTTTACCAACCGTATGCCAACTAGCATGCTAATACATGGTTTAAAAAAAGAAGCACAGTTAGTGCTTCTTTTTTATTATGCAACGTGATATGTTCCGTCTTCTAAGCGCTTAAAGTGTTTCTTGTTTTGCAAGTTAAGCAAAATAGTATTTTCTTTAAGAAATCGCTGTGATGAAACCATCTGTACAACATTTTGCTGTGCAAGTGGTCCGTTATCAATAAGAACTTGTCGGATAACATCCTTCGCAGTTCCTGGGAAAAATCCATGTTCAGTCAAACCATACATACCTCGTCCAACCAAGACAAAACGATTGTCCTTGATTAATTCGTTATGAATTGTTTGTGCGTATACCGGCTTTTTATCAAATCCAGTGGTATTAATAGTCCCTGCAATGTCACGGAAGTGCATCGGTTTGCCATGCTTTCGCAAGATCAAATATGCTTTTGCGCGTGCCGTCTTTGGAGTTATTTCTTCCCAATGGGAAAGTCCAAAATCAGAATAAGGATTGGTAGCAAACTTCTTAGAAATGCTCAGGTAATCCATACCCGCAACGAGATCAACATTCGAGGCTGTCGCAAGCTGTTTGAAGTGAGGATCGAACTGACCTTTAAATACAAGCTCTTCCTTTTTCCCTCCAAAAAACTTTACTGCCTTTTCGATAAATGTTTCTGCTTTCTTGATGATTGCTTTGTCTAAGCACCAGAAGCTATAGAAACTATCGTCTTCGTTGTAGTGCATTGGCTCACCAGCAATCTTGAACAAGAAGCGAAGTTGACACTGATTTACAGAATCATCCTTAAGGATGGTCTGCATATCCTTTACAAAATCGTTTTCCTTACGGATGCCACCTAATGATGTTAAGTGTGCTTTCGCAATAGCAACCAACTGGTCGCCATCACTATCCTTAAAATGCTCCCGTGCCAAACGAAGCCCTTCAGCTTCGATTTGACGAACGCGCTCTCGGGTAATCCCGTTGCGCTCGCCAAGCTCCTGTAAGGTCTTTTCCTGGTTATCCCGAAGCCCAAACCGCTCCTCAACGATTTCTCGTTGTCGGGCAGAGAGAGTGTGTGTTACGTGTTCGATTATGTTTCCTACGTTCTTCATAGTGTTTTAACCTACCAATTTAGTGTGATTAAACTCTACTTCATTTACGAAATATTGTCAAGAGCGGGCTCGCAACGAATATTGACGAGTATGTTCCCATTGCAATACCGATAAGCAAGGTAAGAACAAAGTACTGTAAAGTAGCTGGGCCAAAGAAATACAGAGCGACAAGTACAACCAAAACGGTCAACGACGTATTGATAGAACGTGCAAATGTCTGGTTAATACTCTTGTTTACAACCTCGGCAAATGAAGTATTCGCACTGTGATTGAGCACATTTTCACGAACTCGGTCAAACACAACGATAGTATCGTGCACAGAAAAGCCCATAACCACGAGCAACGCGACAATAAAATTGGTGTCTATTTCAATGCCAAACTTCCACCCAAGAACTGCGAATACTCCTGCCGGCACAATTACGTCATGTAACAGCGTTATCAAGGTAATGACACCGTACTTCCAAGACTTAACCGGATATGAAACCTTGCGAAATGCATAGGTAACGTATAGAGAAATGCCCAAAACAACGTAGACGATTGCCCAAAGTGACTTATTTCGTAATTCCTGTCCGATTGTAGAGCCAATAGATTGAAACTGCCCTTCTTCAACAGTGCCGAACGTAGTTCGCAACTCTTTCAGATATTGCTGGTGCGCTTCTTCAGAAACAGCGGCCATGCGAATGAGGTACCCCCCTTCTGCAACAGGAAACAGCACAAAATTCTTATCTTCAAGATTTGTGGTAAGAAAATTCTTCAACGCCACATCATCCATAACAACCTCTCCAGAAACCTGCTTAACTTGCCACATCGCTCCTCCTCGGAAATCGATGCCCGTCTTCAGCCCAAACAGCGCTAGTGCAGCAATGCTCGCTACAATCAATAGGCCGGAAAATCCGAGAAACCATGCTTTGTTTTTTATGATATTCATAGACCGATTAAATAGTGACTAAGGTTACTTTTTTGCTTTTAAAGCGATTGTGTACATGAGCAATCTAGTTACGGTAATTGCCGTGAACATACTCACAAGCACACCGATACCAAGCGTCAATGCAAATCCTTTCACAAAGCTCGAAGTAGTAACAAACAAGATTGCGCAGGTAATGCCCGTCGAGATGTTTGAGTCGCGAATTGAAGGCCATGCACGGCGAAATCCTTCTTCAATTGCAGCAGACTTCGAAATACCTTTTTTCAATTCTTCCTTAGTGCGCTCGAAGATAAGCACGTTTGCATCAACAGCCATACCGATAGAAAGAATGTATCCTGCAATACCAGCAAGGGTCATAGTGACACCAAGCTTAAATATTGCCAACGATAGGAAGATGTAAATAACCAACGCAATTGATGCGTACAATCCAAACCCGCGATAATATGCGAGCATGAACAACATAATGATAATGGTTCCAAGAAGTCCCGCGTTAACTGCTTTCTTTAATGACTCTTGTCCAAGACTTGCACCAACAGTTTGCTGACTTATCAACTCCATAGGAGCAGATAATGCACCCGCGTTAAATCGCTCTACCATTTTGCGCGCCTCATCGGCAGTAAATTTACCCGTAATCTGCGCGGTTCCTCCAGAAATTTTTTCACTTACAGTTGGAACTTCAATTGGCTGACCATCCAAAAAGATTGCAATCGGTTTTCCAACATTGCGTCCTGTTAATTCTTCAAACAATGCGGCACCTTCTTCGTTAAACTCAAGGCTCACGCTTGGTGTGCCAATCGTTTGATCAAAAGTCATTTGCGCCTTTTTTAGATAACGCCCAGTGAGCTGTGTCGGCAAGAAAGCGGTCGATGTACCGACTTCAATGACTTCACGGAAATCAAGCATTGGAGTTTCTCCGATTTGCTTAATAGCCTGATCAACAGGAATACCGGCAAGCTCAACGATAAGGCGATAAGAATCTCCTTCTCGTGCAGTAACAACCTGCGGCTCACTAACACCGAATAAATTTACGCGACGTTCAATAACGTCTTTTAATCCACTCATGACCGAATCACGATCGCTTGCAGTGACATTAGACATGTCTACTTCATAGACCAGATGCGACCCACCAACAAGATCAAGCCCCAATCTCCATGGAGCGATCTGCTTTCCGAAATCAAACGGTTTTTTCGATATTGGGAGAACAAACACTGCAGCCAAAGCGGCTACAAGTACAATACCGGTTAAAATAAGTCTGGCGTGTTTTTTCACAATGTGGAAAATATATCACAAAAAACCCTAGGACGCAAGAAATAGTGTAGTGGGTAAAACAAAAAAGGGGGCTCCATGGAAGCCCCCGCAATTCCGCTACTGCCCGCGTCGCTGCACTTTATACGCAACGCGCAACGCGCCAATGAGTCGATTACTGAACTCAAGCGCCTCATCAGAAAGATTATCGTCGCTCTTATCTCGAACAAACGAACCGAGCGATATCCACTGACCTGCAAACAGATTAAGCCAGGCAAGTTTTCCGGCGCCGGAAATAACTTTAATAACGGTAATCACCCCATCCCCGAAAACTTTTTTTTCTTCAACCGAAAGGAGTGCGGCACCCGGAAATAATTGAACGCCATCTGCTCGTTCTTTCTTGGGAAGATAGACAGCATACACTCCTAATCTTCCGCTGCGCAACAAGAAGAGGCTCTTGTTCCCCATACGAAGCAACGCATCAATCTCATCCATGCTTTTCTGATAATCATCGGCCTTTACAAGCGAAAGAAAGACTCGCAACTTGGCCTCAAGTTGTTTCTGCAAGTGTCCATCACAAAGCGGGAAATACGGAACGCCTTCGTACTGCAGCGTTCCCACTGGAAACGCCTTCTTTCGGCCGCCCAGCAATACGGCGTCCTCTTTTTTTGTGGGGATATAAAATCTCCTACAATCTACCGCCTCCCGAAGCAGTAAGAGCGCGTTTGCGCGATTAACTTCAGCCGCCTCAATCTTTTCGATCAGCTTCCAAACAACGATTGCATTCCCGCTTCCACTTTCAGTCATAATCGTTTCCTCCTTGGGTTTTTACTGCCAATTATCGGGGCAAACAAGCACACAATCCACCTATACAATTTACAAGGTAATCTAGCTAAATAAGAACACTAAGTTTCAAAGAAGTCAATCTTTAAAACGGGGAGAAATTAAAAAATGCTTTTTCCAGTTCATCTGTCCCCCATTGCGGAACAAATAAATATCCTTGCGACCGAGCAAGCTCATACAAATCCTTTGTAATGCGCACATCGTGCAAACAATACTCGGCAAGTTCTTCAAATCTTCCTTCGCGATACATGGTTGGCGCTTCAAGACTATGATGCGTCTTCCCTGTACCTAAGTTAGTCTTTGCCAAGATGTCCAAACTAATACGTCGCCCTAATTGCATTTCAATATCATCCAACAAGTCGATGCGCGGAACACCATATAAATTAAATTTACAATGTTTATTTAAAACAGGGATATCAAATCGGGTAATGCTAAACCCGATAATACATTCGGCATTCCGTAGTAGCTCACTACACTCAAGCATATGATGCTCGTCGAATGAAATGTATTTATCTTGCGCATAGGAAAAAAGACCCACCACAGAAACAAGGAGGTCATTAAAATTATCCTTGCCCACTTCGGCAAGAGTGTTTTTTGTTTCAATATCGAAAACGATAAAATCACGCATACCTTCTCTACTTAGCGCGTTTTATGAGTTCTGTCAATTTTTTAAGTTGTTTATCGAGCACCTTTTTGTCTAGCGCCTCAAGATTTAATCGGGCAAGCGATTCCGTGTTTGAAAATCGTACGGTAAACCACCAGTCGGGATTCTTAAACTCCACAGCAATCCCATCAATTTTTGAAACCCGCGCGGCATCTTTTTTATAGTGATTTTCAATTGTCTGAAGAAGCGTACTACGTTTTGCAACAGATATAGGGAAATTAATTTCTCCCGATGTATGCGTTACGGGCAAAAGATCCACAAATTCAGCAAGCGTATATGGCAACTGTGCAATCGCATGCAATACAGCGATTGCGGCAAAAATACCGGAATCGCAATAAAAAAAGTCTCGAAAATAATAATGTCCCGACTCCTCATGTCCAAAATCAGCATTCCATTTACGCATTGCTTGCTTAATAAAATAATGCCCTGTCTTGCTTTCAATACGCTTACTTTCAAATGGATGTCGTTTAATAAGCCACCCCGCTTTTACATCGCTAATAAAATGCTTTGGTCGCAATGACCATAACAACAGATATGCAATTACATTAGGGTCAACAAAACGTCCTTTATTATCAATAAAAAAGGCTCGATCACCATCCGCATCAAAAATAATACCCACATCGGCGCGCTCGGACAAAACCTTTTTCTGTAGCATTACTAAAGAACCTTTGTGTAATGGATCAGGCGCATGATGCGGAAAATTTCCATCGGGTCGTCCATTGATAATAATGGCATCAGGAAATAACTGTTCAATAATAGGACCAGTAGATCCGTTTGAGCAATCAAATACGCTCGGGATATGTTTTGCGCATGCACAAAAATAGTTGCTCAAAAATGCAACGTACTCTTGCGTATACAATTGATTGTCGTTTTTCATAAAAGAATACTTATATTCTACTGCATTTAGGAACAGAATGAAAAAGCCGCCCATGAAGAGCGGCTCGATAGCGTTACGCAGATTATTCATTTTCATCAGGCTCGCCGGAATGCATCGCTCAAGGTGACCAGATACGCCCGCGAATTCCTTGCATCGCCTTCGCTGGATAATGTATCGGCGATTTCGAGTAATGTCCGAACGATAATCGCTTCACTTTGCGAAGAGAGGTCGGAGGATTCCTGTAACAGTTCCCCTAGTTCGATGAGCTCTTTCTGCGCTTGATGCGACGAATACACTTGAGCGGCCTTTTTCCGCATCAGTTCAAGCACATTTGTATACAACGGCATTTTCTTTCGAGGCATACGTAATCCTTTCTTTTGCGCAAGATGGTGGTACTGCACACAAAATAACCCGAGTACATCTACTTGTCAATCATAGTCCCAGTTCTGGAGCAATATCTTGCAACGCGGCTAATCCAAGTTGCAAGAACTCATCGATGGGAATATTTGCCTGCTCACACTCCATAATAAGATCGCGGTTACAGCGCGCCGCAAAACCTTTTTTTTTAAATTTCTTTTTTAACGAATCAATCGAAACATTCGAAAGTTTTTTATCCGGTTGCATAAGAGCAGAAGCAACTATCAAACCCGTCAACGTTTCTGCGGCAACAAGACAATGTTCAATCGTAGTTGTTCGTTGGCGATCTCGTAATTGCGGAATTACTGCAAGCCCATATCCATGCGAAATAATAGTCGTGATAAGAAATTCGCTCGCACCCGCTTCTCGTAATATGTCCTGCGCTTTGATGCAATGCTCTTGTGCATTTTCTTTTGTTAAATCCCAATCGATATCATGGAGTAGTCCAATAATTCCCCACGCTTCTTCATCTTCGCCTAATCGCTTTGCGATGGCGCGCATAATAATCTCCGATTCACGGGCATGTAATCGTGTCCCCGCGTCAGTATTGTATACACCAACCAAATCCTGTGCTTGTTGATAGCTTAATCCTAATTGTTCCATATTATTCACTTTTTTTACTATCCATCCTAATCCAAATTAATAGGAAAAATATTATTATTTGAATTGCAAAAAGAATTTCGATAAATTGCCTAAAGGAAAAATTTGCAAAATAAGCAATTACAAGTGCGCAATAATTTATCAATCCTGAACATACTGAGGATAATACAAAGGCTACGAATAAATCATTTTCTTCCCTTGCTTTATTTTTTTCAAAAAGTACTAACGTGTAGATAAAGCTAGCGGGAAGCACTAACGAAATAGCCAGTAGTAGCAATTTTACAATATTCACATCTATAAAAATACTTCGATAATAGACAAAAAACTCTAGAATTCCTGGGGCAACCAGAAAAAGAATTCCGAATAAAAGCAATATAGTATCCTTCTCTTTAATTTTATCAAAATCACTAAAGCTCATGTGAAAAATATTTTATGTGCGAGCCTGTGAAAATGGCGGATAAAATGGGCGCAAATAAATTTCCACAGCAACCGAGCTGTCTGAGCCGTAGCAACGGCGAGTTCTCGGGGGCGTAAGAAATTTACAAGCCCATTCCGTCATTTTTATTCGCTCGCGACTTTTTTGGTTCTTTTTCCCTAGAAAAAAGAACAGGAAGAACTTATCGCTTGTTGAGCAACGTCCTCTTATACACATCCAAATGCGTCAAAATAAGACCCGCTCCTTTTGCTACGCAAAAGAGAGGATCTTCTGCAACATACGCATTCACACCCAGCATACGCTTCAAAAAATCGGTTAGATGCGGAATTTGCGCACCACCACCTGAGATAATAATTCCTTTTTCCATAACATCAGCAACCAACTCGGGAGGCGTTTCGTTAAATACATTCTGTACCTCGCTCGCAATGTCGAGCAGGTATGGATGAATTGCTTCAGCAACTTCATTTGAAGTAACAATAATATCTTTAGGCAATCCAGTAATCAAATCACGTCCGCGAACTTCCATTGTTCGCTTATCTTTAGTCGGCAATGCCGATCCGATATGGATTTTAATTGCCTCGGACGTTTGCTGCCCAATTGAAAGCGCATATTTCTTTTTAATATAGTCGACGATTGCGGCATCAAACTTATTTCCTGCAACACGTAAGCTTGCCCACGATACAATACCGCCCAGCGAAACCACGGCGGTTTCCGTAGTACCTCCCCCGATATTAACAATCATATTCCCCGCATGTGAATTAATAGGAATACCTGCCCCCAATGCAGCAAGCATCGGTTCACGCACAATATATGCTTCGCGCGCACCCGCTTCTTTTGCGGCATTAATAACCGCACGACGTTCTGTTTGCGTAATACCTGCAGGAACAGAAATAACAATATCGGGTTTAAAAACGTTAAACGAACCAATTGCTTTCGTAATAAAGTATTTCAACATCACCTTTGTGATGTAGTAGTCAGCGATAACGCCTTCTCGTAATGGCTGATACGCCACGATATCACTGGGTGTTCTCCCGATCATTTCTTTGGCTTCCTTACCAACAGCCAAAACAGTATTATCAGGGACGCTCAAAGCAACGATGGTTGGCTCGTTAATCACAAATCCTTTTCCTTCAACAAACACAATTGTATTTGCTGTTCCTAAATCGATTCCAATTTTTCTCGTAAACATGCGATTGTTTTCTAAGAGCGGAGCGATTAGTTAAAGCAATCAGCACCCCGCCCGCTAAGCTTTTAATTATGATATCGATACTACTCTTTTTCCCTGAATTACACAACTTAATACCTCCGGCAACGCGCATAGCGGGCGGGGTAACGGCAATCGAAATTGCTCTATTTGCCTACGGCAAATATATCAAACCGCTCGCGTTATATCAGCTCCAAGGGCTATAAGTCTAGTATCCAGATCTTCATACCCTCGATCAATCTCCTCAATACCGTCGATAATCGTTTCGCCCTCAGCAACAAGCGCAGCAATTAAATGCGCCATTCCAGCACGCAAATCACGCACTTTTAGCTGTATACCATGAAGTGGCGTCGGACCAGAAATAATGGCGCTATGGGGATGTCCCTGCCCATTATAGCGACACGGCAACTCGCCTAAGCATTTAGAAAATATAGAAATATTTGCCCCCATTGCATTTAATTCTTCCGTATAGCCAAACCGGTCTTCATATACCGTCTCGTGCATAACAGACGTTCCTACGGCTTGCGTGAGCAAGATAAGAAAGGGTTGCTGCCAATCAGTCATGAATCCAGGGTGGGTGTCGGTTTCGACTTCACTGGCAACGAGCGCGCCTTTTCGGAAGAATGTAATCCCGTCATCTTCAATGCGATATTCACCGCCAATTTTACGCACTGCATTTAAAAATGTAATAAGGTCTTTTTGTACGGCATTTTTTACCTTTACTTCATTCCCTGGAAATGCCAAGCCGAGGCACGCAAAGGAAGTAGCTTCGTTGCGATCAGGAAGAATGCGATGTCGAGCACCGTGCAGCTTCTCAACTCCTTCGATATAGATTGTTCGGTCAGAACCAAGACCAATAATCGCACCCATCTTTTGCAAGAGCAAAATGATGTCCATAATTTCAGGTTCAACCGCAGCGTTATAAATAACAGTACGCCCCTTCGCAAGCACTGATGCTAAGATAATATTTTCAGTTGCGCCCACACTTGGATAGCGCAAACGGATTGTTGCACCTTTTAGCCCCTCCGGTGCACTCGCATAAAAATAATGCTCGTCTTGTGTAATTTGTGCACCAAGCTGTTGCAATCCATCAAGATGAATATCAACAGGACGCGCACCAATTTTGTCACCCCCTAACACAGGGACTTCGGCTTTACCTACGCGACTCAACAATGGCCCAAGTGCAAGAATAGGAATCCGATTCCGACGGGTTAATTGGGTTACCTGATGACTTTTGATCGTGGGCGTATGCAAACGCACAGTCGAACCTGAAACGGTAACCGTCGCTCCGATGTGCTCACACAGCTCTTTTGTTATTTCCGTGTCGCCTATAGACGGGAAATTTTCCAATATGCATTCTTCGTCCGTAAGAAGCGATGCGATCATCATTTTTGTCGCAGCATTCTTTGAACCTTTTACCTCTATTTCCCCTCGTAATATTTTTCCTCCGTTGACAATAAACCGCATAAATAGTTGCTTAAATCGTATTTTTATACTATAACATATATATTACTAAATCAAAGAGGGCCCCGAGAACTCGCGTACTTGGATGAAGTGCAAGGCGCGGGAAAATTGACGAGAAAGGCGTGCTATTTTGTACGACGATCAAGGCAATTGGGGCCCGCAACGAAGCAATTCGCCAAGTACGCGAGTTCGAAATTATGCCTCATCGCACCCGACTTATTCTATTTTATACATTTGTTCTTATCTTCCTCATCGCAGGAACAGGGGTCCTTCTCTACTCTTCCGGATGGCGCATTGATCTTGAAACGAAAACCATCCAAAAAATTGGTGCAATTTATATCAAGGCAAACGTCCGAGACGTTACGATCAAAATAAACGATAAGCTATACGAGGACGAAGCGGGTATCATACAAAGTGGTACGCTTATTTCAAACCTTCTCCCCAAAATATATCGAGTAGAAATTACAAAAGAGGGATACCAACCCTACTATAAAACACTTACTGTAAAGCCGTCAGTTGTTGAAGAAATTTTAAATGCACAGCTTATTCCGGAAGTGTTCGAACCAACGGTTATTGCACCCACAAAAGGAATGCAATTCGTAGATACGCACCAGGCTGCAAATAAAATGATTTTACAAGATACCCGTACAGGTATCTATTATCTGTACGATAAAGCGAATGCCTCAAGCACTACAAACTTAACGATGGCAGTTACGAACGCACAACGCGGGCAAAAAATACGAAAAATCGCTTTTGTCCCTTTTAAGCCCACGCAATTTATTATCGAAGACAGCGTGGGCTTTAAACTCTTTGATTCAGAAAAGAAGAGCATCGAATCATTAGCGAAAGGATCAGTCGTAACATGGAACATGAAGGACTCGACGATTCTCAGCGTGCAAACAAACAAGGAGCACCGCCAAGAAGTTTCTTCTCTTAATCTTATATTTAAAACACAAACTGCGCTCGACGGATTAAACAAACAAATCGCGACCACAACGTACATAACCGCAATCGGAACAACGGGCAGTGGAGGCGCAATTGCATTTACCGATGTTAAAAATGGGTTGTTTCTCTTTACCCCAAAAACAGAGGTGCTCACCCGCATCGCCGAAGGCGTAAAATCATTCACCTTCTCTCCCGATGGAAAGAAGCTCGCAATAGTGCAACAAAACGGCACAATAACAATTCAATTCATCGAAGCGTTTAATGGGGATATTCGCAAAAAAGAGGGCGACAGTATCTCAATTACACTTGCGCAAAAAGAATTGATTCACTCAATACAATGGTATGCGGATTCCTACCACCTGTTTGTAGAATATCCAAATGAACTGTTCTTAACGGAATTAGATGATCGGAAACCGCTTAACGTATTCAACGTACTTACAGGGTTCACCGATTATCGATACATCGCAGAAAATAGTTCGATATATTTCACGAACGAGAAATATATTCATTCAATTCAAATAGAGAAATAAGAACAATTACACTGATGCAACCCCTCAAAACAACCGCCGGAATCCTTGTCGCCTCTCCGCTCCTTTTTTGGGGTGGATGGAATATTGGCAAAGCGGTTTACCCCGAACCTCCTACGCAACTCCCCACGCACTCGCAAGTGGCCGAGCTTTCAAAACAACTACCGTTCATGGTGCCGTCAGATACACGTCCCAATGTTTGTGCGGAAACGCTTGTATTCAAAAATGAGGCTGACAAGCAATATTGTTTTGAAGCGCCTAAATTGACCGAACAAAAAGGATTGCAAATCGATCTAACCACACAAAAAGCGATTCTTTTCGAAAACGGTAAGATTGTAGAAATTCTACCAGTCGCCTATCAATCGCCAGAAGGAGTATGGTTTCAAACACCAACAGGATATTTTCGTGTAGGGGTTATGAGAGAAAAACATCGCTCTTCCCTGTTCCCTGTAAATATGCCGTACGCAATTCAAATTACGGAGGATTTCTTTATGCATGAAATCCCTTTTTATGATGACGGCACCAAAGTAACCTCAAAATTCAGTGGCGGGTGTCTACGGTTTGAAACTGAAGTTGCAAAACGCTTATTCGAATTTCTCAAACGCGGCGATCAATTAATTATCTACAAGACAACGCATGGATTAAGCGAGAAAGAGGGTCTCCAATCACCCGTCGCCTTGGATCAATTTTGGATTCGCCAACGTTTTAATAGTCCGCTACGTAGTGCGTGGAATTATTCTGGTAATCTCGAAAAACTCATGCTCGATTACGACGAACACACCGGTGTCGATTTTTCTGCCAATAGAGATGCAATCGACCTCAATGCATACGCCATCACCGACGGGATAGTAGTAAAAGTACAACAAAATGATGGGGCAGACCATGGCATGGGCGCAACAGTTATTGTTGAGCACATAATCGAAGGGAAAACATTGTATGGCGTATACGCACATCTTGCATCCATTGCGACGACCGCGACAGAAGGCGCACAAATAGAAAAAGGGTCTGCCCTTGGTACGGTTGGCAACAGCGCCTACGGCTGTCAGAATAATTGGAAAGTTGGTACCGACGGATGTGTAAGCCAAAATCCAGATGACATCCATCTTCACTTTGAATTAAAGACAAAGCCAGTACTAGAAAATCCAGAAGGCGATACTGCGTGCACACTTAAAACAACCGGCGAACCGCATGCGTGCTATGGATACGTACCGGGGCACCCTGGCGAATACGGCTACGTTGATCCCCTAACAACACTATTCGATAAAAAAGAGTTATAATAGCTGTTAGTGGTCTCATGTTTTTCTATTGCAATGTATCAAATAAAAAATGCACAATTTACCGGCCCCATTGAAACGCTTCTTGAAATGATCGAGGCGCGTAAATTAGAAATCACACAAGTCAGTCTCGCACTAGTAACTGATGATTTTTTGAAATTTGTGCAAGAAATGAACAGTGCTGGAAAAGAGCGCAACGAAGCAGAGATTCGCTTTCTTTCGGACTTCGTAGCAATCGCCTCTCGCCTCCTTCTCATTAAATCAAAGGCGTTGCTTCCATCACTCGAATTATCCACAGAGGAAGAGGAGGATATTAAAGATCTCGAACATCGGCTCAAGTTCTACCATCAATTTAAGCCCGCTATGGTACACATCAAAGAGCTCTATGAGCGAGACCAGACGTGTATTGCTCGCCCACTACTCCTTGGTCGTCCTACTATTTTCTATCCCTCTCCAGAAGTTACGCCTACTGCAATGCAAGGAGCAATGGCGACTGTGTTTGAAACCCTCAAGCAAGCAGTACTGGAATTTAAAAAGGTAGAGAACACAATCATAAAACTCGAGGAGAAGATCGAAGAAATTTTAACAAAAGTAACCAGCGGAATAAAAAGTTTTGGACATCTTATTAGTGAAAAATCAAAGAAAGAAGTTGTTGTTCTCTTTCTTGCACTCTTGCATCTACTCCGCGATCAACATATTCATGTAGAGCAAAGCGAAGGATTCTCCGATATCACCATTCGAAAAACTGATGCGTAATGTGTAAAAATAACGCCTCGACCGAAGTCGAGGCGTTTTTATTTTCCGAATGATTACGGGGAGGTACTCAACAAGTAAATGCTGTAGCACGCGACACCAACTCCTATTATTTTTTGCATGGTCATCGTTTCGCCGAGCAACAGCACGCCGCCAATTACCATAACAATGGGGACCATTACCGCCATTACAGGAAGCCATGTCGTGACAACACCCTTTCCCTGGTCAAGCAATAGCCCGTAGCAAAAGATGGCAACTCCGCTCGGAATAGCTCCGAACAGCACAAACAGAACAGTGCCCTGCACCGACGGAGCTGGAGAAAAATTAGAGAACCCGAGTACTACAAAAAACTGCACCACACTCATGATACTCATCGCCAAGCCAACAGGCAGCCCATAATACTGCCGCAATATCGGCCAGATCCCAAACCCCACAGCGCACACAAGGCACTGGGTCAACGGATGTGCAAAAACGTGCATACCGACCTCCTTCTTTTAGGGATTTTAAATAAGCAGCTGCCGACACTATGGCACAGTAATTATCTATTAGTCAAACCCCACTACCGTTACCTTCGGATACATTTTAAATTCCTCTGTCTTTTTCACAACTCGATCTTCCAAGGTGAGTACGTACAATGCATCAAATCCAAGATATGCCGCCAATACATAGACATCCCCGTTTACATGGCATAGTACAGAACCAATATCGAGTACGGGAATTACAACAGTCGCTTGTATCTGTTTTGCCTGTAATAGATCTTGAATTTCCGCCTGATTCTTTTCCAAAATTTCGCGCGCAAACTGACGATCCTCAAACCGTTCAATCTCCCTGCCAAGTGGACCGAATACCACGGGGATTCCTCGTTCTTCAAATGCTTTGTTAATTTGCGTACCGCCACCAGAACAAACAACCACAAAATAATCCTGCGTAAGAACACGAATCCAATCGAGAACATCTTCACGAGAAATCAAATCCCCCGATATTTTTACAAACGCAGTTTTATTCATACTTCAAACCCGCTCGTGATAGAACGTGTCGACGATTAGACGACTAAATATTTTTTAAATTCTTCGCTACTCAACTCAATAAGTCGAGCATCACGTGCAATTGGCAACCCAGTCATTTCTCTTCCCATCCAAGGCAACGGAGAAAATGCATTTGCAGCTTCCGCGGAATCAAATTCAACCTCAGCGCGAACCAATCCCTCAAAACGTCCGTGATACACCTGAATAACAATGTCGGGATTCGAAGAAAAGCTATAACGGTCGCGAATAAGGCCTTCGGAAGCGTTCTCTTTTAATCTATCAAATTCTTCCTTTGTTATTTCCCTCTTAGCACGGGTTCGCTCCAATTCAGACAACTCAGATTTTTCTTCGTAAATATACGAATCATTTATTTTAGAAATTCTAACCTCTCTCCCATCCCCACGCTCCAAAAAATAACGCTCATAATGAAGAGGCTGAGTATCGAAAAGATTAGGCATTTCCTTAACAAAAAATTTTCGTTCAATTTCGTTTTTCATATTGTTTCTTTTCAAACCCGCTCGTGATAGAACGTGTCGACGATTAGGCGACTATCGGGCTTCATTTCCCCAATGGCCGTCTTGTAGAGCACCTCAGCGACATCTGCGGGGGTGTGGTGGGCTTCCTTTCCCTTAAACAAGTCCTTGAACATGTCAGTCCCGACAGACCCTGGGGTAACGGCAATAACCTCAATCCCCGACTGGACCAACTCGCCTGACAACGCCTGCGTGAAGGCGATGACAGCACCTTTTGTTGCTGAATAAATCGAAAGTTCGGGGATGCCGAACAGCCCAGCTCCCGATGAAATATTAATGATGCATTTACGGTTAACAATACACCCATCATGGTGGCGCTCTGGAGCTCCTGTATCCATAGCCTTAAGTGCTTCCTGCGTAACGATGAACATTCCACACAAATTCACATTGAGCATCTTGTTCCATTCCTCTTCGAGCATATCTTCAAATCGCTTTCTCTGTGCAACGCCCGCATTATTAATAAGGACATCGAGCGAGCCAAACTTTTTCATTGTTGCATTTACCGATCGTCCCACAGCATCTCGGTCACACACATCTCCTTCGCAAATTAATACGCGATCAGCCGGGAATGCATCTTCGGGAATTTTATCGGTTCCCCGAGAATAGATGGTTACGTTTGCGCCTTCTTGTATAAATTTTTTAGCAGTCTCCAGTCCGATACCCGATGCGGCACCAGTAATAAAAACTGTTTTCTTCTTGATATCCATAATAAATTTAGTATAGCAAAAAAGAGGCGTTTCCGCCTCTTTTTCATAGCTTCCTTATTCTTTAATCTCGATTCCCATTGATCGGGCTGCACCTTTGATAATCTTAGCGGCCTGTTCAACATTCTCGGTGTTAAGATCTTCCATCTTACGCTGCGCGATCTCGCGTACCTGTGCCTCGGTAACAGTTCCTACTTTGATTTTCAACGGGTTTGCAGATCCTTTTGTAACGCCTGCTGCTTTACGCAACAAGTCAGATGCAGGAGGAGTCTTCAACTTGAAGTCGAAGGTTCGATCTTCATAGATGCTGATTTCTGCAGGAATGATAGTGCCTACCATATCCTTAGTTGCCTCGTTGAATTGCTGACAGAACTGCGCAATGTTTACGCCGTGCTGACCAAGTGCCGGACCAATCGGAGGAGCAGGGTTTGCTGCGCCACCAGGGATCTGGAGCTTTACTATTGTTTTGATTGCTTTTGCCATATTCGTGTATTGTACTGATGTTTATATTTTTTGCAACTGCAAGGAATCAAGCTCGACAGCAGTTTCTCGTCCGAAGATCGGTACAAGCACCTTTATTTTTGCGTGTTCTTGATCAATTTCACTTATCTTTCCTTCGTAATCTTTAAATGGACCATCTGAAATCTTTACCGATTCTCCTACCACATAATCCAATTTAATTTTCTTTTCACCGCCCTCCATGCGAGCAATGAGGAAATCTACTTCTTCTTTTGACAATGGTGTCGGCTCAGTAGAATCAGATCCAACGAAACCGGTAACGCGTGGTGTATTGCGGACAACATACCATGAGTCTTCACTCATGACCATATCAACAAGTACATAACCAGGATATATTTTTTCTTCAGACTCCTTTCGCTTTCCGTTTTTTATCTTAATGCTTTTTTCCTTTGGAACGACGACGTTAAATATCTTATCGTCCATTTCCAAGGAATCAACACGCTGTTTCAAGTAACGCGCAACGGCATCCTCATAACCCGAATAGGTGTGTACCGCGTACCAGTGGCGCTCCCCCTTCTGAGAAAGCTCCTTCTTTTCAGCCTTTTTTTCTGGAGTTTGATGTGATGATGTTTCAGTCATAATTGATAGAAATTACGCGCTTGCAATGAAGCGAGCGAATGTGATGAGCGACTTTTTAGATGAAGTATTGAACAAGAATATAGTTAAATACCATATCCAAAATGCCCAAAAATACGGCAAATATAAGCGAAAGTCCAATAACCATGCTCGTTAAACGCACCGTTTCTTGTCGAGTAGGCCAATTAACCCGCTTGAGTTCGAGTTGTGATTCTCTGAAATAGGAAGTAAGACGTGAAACCATAATATATATAATATGTTAGACAGTAATTACCATACACTAAACCCCAGTAAAATGCAAGGTTTTATATGGTTAGCACACATTAGCCAGCAATGCGGTGAGAATGCATTTTGTCGAATAAAGCGTAAGGCTCGGGAACAGTGCAAGGGCGACGTATTATCAATACGGCAACCGAAGCACTGGGGACCCGCAACACAACGATTTGTCGACAAAATGCATTCTTAATTAGATGTCGAGATTTTTTACAAGAGTAGCTTTTGACTGGATGAATTGTTTTCTCGGGGCAACCTCGTCACTCATTAAGATTTCAAACAATCGATCTGCCTCTTGTGCATCATCAATGGCAACCTGCAGAAGTGTTCGAAATTCGGGATTCATAGTCGTTTCCCATAGCTGATCAGGGTTCATTTCTCCAAGACCCTTATAGCGCTGCACATTAACATTCGCTTCACCTTTTTTCCCTGCAGTCATTTCTGCGATTGCGGTATCTTTCTGCTCAGGAGTATACACGTAGCGAACATCCTTTCCAATCTGTAATCGGAACAATGGTGGTTGTGCAATATACAAAAATCCTCCTTCAATAATTTGTCGGAAATATCGATAAAACAATGTTAGCAACAATGTTCTGATGTGCGCACCGTCAACATCGGCGTCGGTCATAAGAATAACCTTATGGTAGCGCAACTTCTCGATATCAAAGCTATCCGAAATAGCAGTGCCCAATGCGATAACCAATGACTTGATTTCATTATTAACAAGCATCTTATCCAAACGAGCTCGTTCAACGTTTAAAATCTTTCCCTTCAAAGGAAGGATGGCTTGAAAGCGGCGGTCTCTTCCCTGCTTTGCACTTCCTCCTGCGGAATCTCCCTCAACAATATAGAGTTCCGAGTCAGCAGCCTTGCGACTTGAGCAGTCAGAGAGTTTTCCTGGCAAGGTCATACCCTCGAGCATTCCCTTACGCAACACGGTTTCTTTTGCAGCCTTTGCAGCTTTACGAGCCTTCTGCGCAAGCATACATTTTTCAATGATTGCCTTTGCATCGTTTGAATATTTTTCAAAATATTCTTTAAGACCTTCCGATACAACTGACTCAACTGCGCCGCGTGCTGCAGGCGTTCCAAGGCGAGCTTTTGTCTGTCCTTCAAATTGTGGGTCGCGCAATTTTACAGAAATAATTGCAGTGATGCCCTCGCGCACATCGTCACCTGTTAGGTTTTCATCTGATCCTTTTATTGCGTTGTTGCTTCGAGCAAAGTCATTCAATACACGAGTCAACGCAGTGCGAAAACCGGTAACATGCATACCACCGTCAGGTGTATAGATATTGTTTGCAAAGCTCAATTCACGCGCATCGGGATCGTCGTTATAAATAAATGCCGTTTCAACATCGATATCTTCGTAGCTGCGATGTACATAAAAAACCTCTTTATGTACGGGGGTGTGACTGCTATTTACATACTGCACAAATGAAACAAGTCCTCCTTCAAAATAGAACGAGTAGTAAAAAGGCACATCTTCTCGACTATCGATAATTTCAATGCGGATACCCTTAGTAAGAAATGCCTGCTGGCGCAAGTGCCCGACAATTTCTTTTCGCTCAAATTCAAGAGTAGAAAAAATAGTATCATCTGGCTTGAACGTAACCTTTGTTCCGTTCCCTCGCTCAGCTTTGCCAATTTTTTTAACATCAGCTAACGGCTTACCGATTCGATACTCCTGCATATACTTCGAACCATCTTTACACACTTCTATCTTCATCCATGTGGAAAGCGCGTTTACAACCGAAAGTCCTACCCCGTGCAAACCACCGGATACTTTATAGGAATCCCCATCAAACTTTCCCCCTGCGTGCAAAGTTGTTGCGGCTGTTTCAAGCGCAGACTTTTTCGTCTTCGGATGAATGTCGACAGGAATACCACGTCCATCATCGGAAACCGTAACAGACCCATCCTTTCCAAGCTCTACCGTAATATGCTTGGCATATCCTGCCATAGCCTCGTCGAGCGAGTTGTCGAACACTTCCCAAATAAGATGGTGTAACCCTTGCGACCCCGTTGAACCGATATACATACCTGGGCGCTTACGCACAGGCTCTAAACCTTCGAGTACCTGAATATCCTTGGCGCTATAGGAAGCATTTCCACGGTTATCAATAGGATCGTCTCCTTTTTTAGTAGCGACCTTCTTTACTTCTTTCTCCTCTTGAGGTAATTCTTCGATGTTTTCTGCTTTTTTTGCCATACTTCGAAAATAAAAGGCCAGTCCATGGCTCTTTTTGTTATGGATAAAGTATAGCAAAAACAAGGAGGAATGCCAACCCTGTAGTAGATATTCGTTAAGTTCGCTCATAAGCGAACACAAGTCATGCGCCCAACAAAATTATGGATTATGTGCTGCAACATATGGAACAAGGTACGCGGCTTACAAAACGAATATTCACTACAGGGCCAACCCCAAACATGATCCCCATAAGTTGCGACAAGTAGTTAATATCCGTATAATACAAGGACTTATTACGCGGGTATTGCATAGTGGTAGTGCGCAACCTTCCCAAGGTTGAAGCGAGGGTTCGATTCCCTTTACCCGCTCACTAGTAAAATAGAAGATCGCCCCTGGATTTTTAAGTCTGCTTATAACGATGAATGAAATGGAAAAAATAACATACAACGATATACAAGCGGAGGCAGAATCCTTTGCCGCAAGTTACAGGAAAACTCACTACGTTCCGCCTTTTCCTTCGAGTGAGCAATTACAAAAATATAGAGAAATAGTAAGCGTAAAATATGCCCCAGTTGTTGAGCTAGTTAAAAGACGATTAATGACTGTGGATTCTGAAAGTGGCCACGGCTATGAACATCTAGAGGACGTTTCTATAAGAGCTGGTTTTATAGCAGAGGCAGAATGCGACTTCAGGGAAATTACTGACCCACAAAAAGCGGCGATTATAGACCAGACGATTTTAGCAGGGCTACTCCACGATATCGAAAGGCACCTAGGATTTAGCGAAGATCATATGAGTGAGGGGGAGAGCACTGCAAAAAAGTTGCTTGCTGAAGTTGGGATAGAAAGTAGTATTATTACTATGGTTGTCAGAAATCATGATCATATTGATTTTCATCCAATAAACAATCCTATTTTAGAAATCGTATATGGTTCAGTTTTTGACGCTGATCATTTTCGATATGGGCTAGAACGAGAAGATACATTTTGGCGAATGAAGGAAAACAAGGGAGCGACTCCGACAGAAGTAATTCATGATTATCAATTTTTACCTGCCTACCTCTATGCTTGGAAAACATCATATGGAAAAGAAGTGGGAACTAAATATATTGACTTTGGACTAGCCATCGCTAAACACGTTGAGGCAATTTTTAGTGCATAGTCAATTTTTGTATTTTAAAAAAGTCGTTATCGAATAATCAGTGACACCGTCGAACTCTAAAAAAGGCTCACGTTTATACAGAGCCATAGGCGAAAATAAGCCCATAGTTATAATGGCCAAGATTTATAGGAGAAAAGTCCCTTTACCCGCTCATATAGATAACAACTAACCCCCTTCTTCCCCGAAGGGGTTTAGTTGTTAAACAGGCAAACAAACAAGCGCAAGAATTTATTCTACAGAGATGAAAACAAAAAATAATCTCGCAACAGGAGATGACAGATTTTCTATAATTGCTCAACGATGCACGCAAGAGTATCGCAGGAGAGCAAGCGTATCGATTGTTTCCGCGCAAGAGGAAGGCTCGATCTTTATTTATTTTTATTACCCACGTATAAAATACTTCTTTAAGTATACGCGACTTACGTTACTCGCACAATAGGAAAATCCATTTTTACACGACCCAGCAACCCTAGAAATTAATTCCAGTAACACATTGCTCGACAAGAACGAACCTCAAAACCCTCCCGAAAATGACGGTGGTGGACGACCGCCCCCATCGTCATTTTTGGCGCCTCCCTGTCGATTAGCAGGGAGGTCAGAATCTTACAACAGTGGGATTTGCTCTATGTTCTTGTATTGTCACTTTGAGCCCGCTCGGCAATGGTTCGACAAGCTCACCCCCATGGTTCATGGATAAACTCCGGCCGGAATCCAGGTTAGAGCATCCCATATAAATCTTTCCATTCGGGATTTTCTTTTTCAATTAACTTTAATTTCCACTTTCTATTCCACTCCTTTAACCGCTTTTCTCTTTCGATTGCGCTTGTTATATTTTCTGTCATTTCAAAATAAACCAGCTTGTCCACGCTATACACTTTCGTAAACCCTTCTACCAGTTTTTCTTTATGCTTATACCCTCGCCTCTTTAAATCATTGGTCACGCCTATATACAATGTACCGTTGCGCTTACTCGCAAGGATATATACGTAATATTATTTCATGTTCTTATTGTACTGGATTCCGGCCTCCGCCGGAATGACACACGAAGGAGCTCAACCTTCCTCTTAAAATATGGATGCTTATCTTTGTGCTGTATTTTTGTATTGTCATTCCGGCGGAAGCCGGAATCTAAGTCCTTGTTAATATATACATCTAAACAAAGAACCGCAAACCAGTTGACCAAACATCCAAAGCGTTCTATACTTGTTCTATAAACAAATAAGGAGCCTTATATCATGTCGCATTTAAATGTTCTAATCGTGTTCTAAATATAATCCAATGACAAAACCTCAAAAGCAAATCGTAGAGCTATATGAAAAGAACGGCGGAGTACTTCCTTCTTTTCGAGAGATTGCCCGCCAAATAGGGGTGGCTTCGACAAACACGGTTTCCTACCACATTGATCAATTACGCAAAAAGGGCTATCTCGATATCGGACGCTCCCCTCAAGGGATCGCAAACTTATCCCTAAAAACAGTCTTTGCCCTCGACGCAAAGCCAGGGGTCTATGTCATGCTCTGCGCCGGTAAGCCATTCACTATCGGGTCAACTACCAATATGCGCAAGCACATTCTTGAAACGGTTGTAGGAGTTAATACATCATCCCCTTTCCCAGAGGTACGCGCCAAGCTAGAACAAGTTACCATAGCATTCCACATTATAGAAAACGAGCAAGAAAGGGCTGACCTCAAGCAACATCTTTCGGACTACTATCGTACCAAAGGGATAGAAATATAAGGACCAAAAAACAGACCCCGAAGGGTCTGTTTTTTATCAATACAAGAACTTACTCAAAAAATACAGAATCAATCCAATGCCAGAGAACACTCCAGAAACCAACCAGAAGCGCATCGTGATTTGACTCTCACTCCAACCAAGTGCTTCGAAGTGATGATGGATGGGAGCAGCGATAAATACCTTTTTCCCATTGCGCAATTTTTTCGACACAAGCTGTATGATAACCGAGAGTGATTCAATTACGAGTACGATGCCGATAATAGGAAGGAAGAAAACTGAGTTCGTGAGAAACGCAATAACTGCGAGCACTGCCGTAAGGCCGAGGATACCCGTCTCTCCCATGTAAAATTTTGCGGGAGGTACGTTATACCAAAGATACGTAAACAGCACGCCCACAATAATAACGATAAAGGTGACTAGATCATAGAGTCCGCGCGAATATGCAATAATTCCAAACGCAGTGAAAATCGGAATCATAACTCCCGCAGCTAATCCATCCAATCCATCCACCACGCCACTCGAAAATGTAGCGAGCATAGTCAACACGAAGAGCACCATATACAATCCATCAATTTCAAGATTTCCGTAAAAAGGAATGTAGAGCGTGCTCCATCCAAGTTTAAAATGGAACCACCACGCACCCACAAGTGCGATCAAAGAAACAATCGCGAGCCGCCACTTAAATCGCAATCCTCCGCTCACATAATTTCCACTGTTGCGAACCGTCATAATATCATCCACGAGTCCAAGCAATGATGCAGCTATGAGTGTGAACAATGGAAGCCATGTTTGTGATCGACTCAAGAAATCAACTTGCTCGGATAACGGATGAGGCAGAATGCGCACAAGAATAAAATCGATTATTGCGATAACCAGCACGGTCCCCCAAATTAAGATACCGCCCATGCGCGGAGTAGAAACTTCTTTTTTTGCGTGAAACTTTTGAAACACGGGCGTATCATATCCACCAATAGATTTTTCCTTTGGCTTCTTTTTCCATGCTTTATATTTATACAAAAAATGGATGAGTATCGGAGCTAATAAAATAGCAACAAGAAATGATGCCATAAAAAAGCTGAGAATTTTTACAATAAGAAATGCGTGTGTTAAATACATTTGAGTAGTGTTCGTGTTTCACCAAATCGATCAGGGCTTCCGAGCACCACAATAACGAATGGTTGTTTATTATATGTGAATACGGTTAACAAATTTCCGTTCCCTTCTGCTTCAGCAATATAACCAGTTTTTCCTCCAACAAAAGTTACTCTGCCAGAATTAGCAAAAAGAGCTTGTCCTGCAAATTCATTAATGGTAGCGAGCACGCGCTTACGATTCGTAGCGAGATCAGTGATGGTCGCCTTTTTCTGTTGCGTAATCTTTAGCAAATCAGGATGTGCAGTATACAGATATCCCGCTAATGTATACAAATCATTTGGAGTCGATTGATTCATCGGGGATAATCCAGAGGGGTCAGTATAATGCGTATTGTGCATACGAAGCTCCTGTGCTTTTGTATTCATTCTTCGCACGAAGGCATCTCGGCCATACGTCTGTGCAAATGCTTCAGCAGCATCATTGCTTGACACTAATAGCATGCTCACAAGCAAATCGGTTCCACTAACACGCTCCCCTGTTTTAAAATTACCCGCCTCTCCTTCGGTTGCACGCATAGCTTCTGTAATTTCGATAGTCTGCTTTTCCATCTCCAATTCAGTAGCAACGATTGCTGTCATCAACTTAGTGATAGAAGCGATTGGCCAACGGCCCTCCGTTTTACGATCAAACAACGTAGTGTCGGTATTTAAGTAGCTCACCAACCCTTCGCGCGCACTCACTCCAAAGCCACATGCCTGCTTTTCGCTCGATGTTGCAGCTACTCCCCCTGTAGCGAAAGCGGGTTGCGAAACAACCTCAGAAACACTGCCCTCGGTAATAATGATTGGGGACCATTCGGGGACAGTATCGGAAAAACTATCTTTTACGATAGCGGTTTGATCAACAGTATATTGATTTCCCTCTTCTCCCATTGCTTGAAAAGCTGCGAAAGATAATGAAATAAATAACGTAAGTAAGATAATGCGACTCTTTCTCATACACAATTATAGACTAAGTAATAAGGGGGCACTTCCTACCCCACACTATGCCCATTCTAGCAAAAGAATCCCTGATAATCAAAACCCTGTAGTAAATATTCGCTCTGCAAAACAGGCATGTTTTGCGCTCGCCTACAAGCGAGCAAAGCGAATATCTACTACGGGGCAAAAAACCGCCTAAGCGGTTTTTATGTACAGAAACCTCAAAATCCACACTATTACGCCTCGGCGTCTGCAGTAATGGCTTTATATTTTTGATAATCAGGGAGGTCTTCGATTGAAGAAACTCCTAGATGCTTCAATAAATCAAAACTCACACGATATGCAACAACATGCGGTGTCTGCGGATCCGTAGATTTTTCAACAAGTCCTCGCATTAACAAATTGCGCACTGAATAGGATGAGTTAACGCCACGTAAATAATCCACGCGAGCGCGGGAGATAGGGCCAAGATACGCAATAAGAGAAAGTGTCTCCAGGGCAGCAGGGGTTAACTTTTCCTCAAATTCATCTTTTACTAAATATTCAACAAGCGAAGAAAAGGCGGGCTTCGTAGCAAGCTGCACACGAGACTCCTGTCGTACAAGCATCAAGCCACGCTCTGCCTGCTGTAAATATTCTATGAGTCCACTAATTGCAGCCTCAACCTCTTGCTCAGTAGTCTTAAGAACCGAAGCGATCTTTTTAACTTCCAATGGATCGCCATGCACAAACAATAACGCCTCGAGTGCGGCAACAAGCGGATGCGATTGATCGGAAGGGGTGGACATGGTTTATGTTGTTGTTATAACGATTATAGTATAATTATACTAAAGAAAAAAGGTCGACTTCATTATTAGCTCTAACACAACACATATGACGCTACTTCCATACCAGTCATTGTTTGATATAGATCGATTTTTTGAGGGAGAAGAACTCGAGTACGGTATAACACGCCCTTCAATGGATATGTACGAAAAGGGTGCTGCCATCGTCGCAGAAATGCATGTCCCGGGGATTGATGCGGATAAGATTGAGGTGTCGGTTAAAGACGGTATCTTGCATGTCTCAGGAACTTCGCAAAAACAAAAAGAGGAGAAAGATAAGGGGTATTGGAGAAAAGAAATCCGAAGGGGTTCATTCGAGCGAATGATTCGCCTACCGGCACCCGTGCAGGAGAATAAAATAGAAGCGACATGCGAAAATGGCATCCTTACGATTACCATGCCCAAAGCAAAGCACGTGGCACAAAAGACCGTAAAGGTGATCGCACGCAACAGAAAGCCAAGCAAGGTAAGTACTAAAAAATAACAGAAAAGCCTCCCTTCTTTATCGGGAGGTTTTTTTGTTGTACGATACACATATGACACGCGTATTACAGCATGATTTTCTTAATCGACCCGCTCCTGTTGTAGCGCAAGAGCTTCTGGGCAAATTTCTTATCCGAGAACATAACGGTCATCAATGGACGCTTATGATTACCGAAGTAGAAGCGTATGAAGGACCCGAGGATAAAGCATCTCGTGCATACGAAGGACGCGCGGAACATAACGAGCCCATGTTTGCAGAAGCAGGCATACTCCACACGCATCTTACCTATGACATGCGGTGGATGCTCCATATCGTAACCGGCCCTAAGGACTATCCCGCCGCAGTATTGATACGAAGCGCACTCGTACTTTTGCCAACCGGAGAGTTGGAGCATATTGATGGACCAGAAACAATTACGCAATTTCTTAAAATTGACGATTCATTCAATGCGTTACAAGCAATACAAGAAAACGGGTTATGGCTCGAGGATCGAGACATCGAAATTCCTGCGGAACACATCGAGAAAAAGAAGCGCGTTGGCGTAGACCATGCAGCGGAATGGAATGATATCCCTTACAATTTCAGTATTGCGGTTATACGTAATACCCCAGCAACAGATTAAAAAACGAACGCAGTGCGTTCGTTTTTAGCTCCATAAACCTCTCTTTATGCATTAGTAATTATGCAATCTGTTTTCCAAGTCCAAGTGTTCGATCTTGCTTTCTTTGATCAGCCTTAAGTTCATCGAATGTTTCGGGGATCCACTCTTTTGTTTTTATAATATCGGCAATCCAATCCCCTCCCACCATGTGCGGCATCATGACGTAATCGGCACCTGCTTGATAGAGAATATGCATATTTGCGTGTTGCTCCGCATTGGCGATTATCAATGCTGTACTTTTCGCATTGCGCAAATGATTGATAAGCACGATTTGATCGTCAGTAGATGGGATAGTGATTAATACTAATTTACTATTCACCAAAGGTAAGTCTTGTACAAATTCAATATCTGCAATGTCTCCAAAAAAAGATGGTATTTTTTGACGACGCAATGACTTTATTGCGGATGGATCAAAATCAACCACTGCAAAGGGAACCTTTTTCTCCGACAACGCATCACAAACTCTTCGTCCAATGCGGTGATACCCAACAATCCACGCATCGTATATCGCAGGAACTTGGTTCTCCTGCAAATATTTATCTTTACCAAATAACGCAAAGAATGGGAGTAGGAAATTATAAACTCGCTCACTATACATAATAAGATATGAGGAGAAAAAGATGGTAAGGAGCGCAACAATAGTAAAGACAGGAAGCTCTGTGCCAGAAAGATGCCCCATCTGTTCTCCAGTAAATAAGATAACAAACCCAAATTCACTCACCTGCGCCGCCGTTACTCCCGCTAAGAAACTATTCCTTCGCGTAAACTTAAGACTTCTAAAGAGTAGGAATAAGATAATAGGGTTCCCAATCAAGATAAAGAGTGAAAGGATAATTCCTGGAAGCCATATGGCACTTGTACTAGCAAAGGCCATCTCACCACCCAACACAACAAAAAATATAACAAGGAAAAAGTCCCGCAGCGGCTTAATACGACTTGCAATTTCCGGCTGATAGGGCGAGGCGCCGAGAGAAAGGCCTGCAGCAATTGCACCCATTTCAATGGAAAATCCAGAAAGAAAAACCAAGCTCGAAACACCAAAGCACCACGCGATTGTAAAAATAAACAGCAACTCACTAGAATAAGAAACTTGGTCTAATAATTTAGGCAGAAGATACTTTGCAGCGGCAACGATAAGTGCCCCGATAATAGCTATCTTAAAAATCAAAATCCCTAAAGAATCCATAAGTGCGCCCTCGTATCGTAAGAAGCCAATTGCAACCAATATAACTACCGCAACAACATCTTGGACCAGCATGAGGCCGATCGTATATTTTCCGTAAATAGTTTCTGTTTCTTTCTTATCGCTCAGCAACTTCATGATAATAATCGTACTCGAAAATGTTATAGCGATTGCTAAATAAAGCGCAGTTACGAGTGGCATATGCAGTGCCAACAAAATAAGCGTTCCGATAATGACCGTAAAAATAATCTGCCCCATTCCTGTTATAAACGAAACCTTCCCAATGCTTTTTAGATGACTAAAATTTAAGTTAAGTCCGATAATAAAAAGGAGGAGGATAACGCCAAATTGCGCAAAAACCTCATACAGCTCCTTACCCCCGTGCAATAAGTTAAAAAAGAGTGGCCCCGCTACAATACCGGCAATAATATACGCAACAATGAGTGGCTGTTTCAAAAGACGCACAAAAAACGCAATAGATACGGTCAATGCCAACAATGCGCTTATTTGTAAAAAAATATTTCCTTCCATAGGACTATAATTACTCTATGGTAACACACTTAAACCACTTTAAGAAACGCGTCGGTAATTAAGCGCATTATCGATAAGAAGCCCTGTTTTCTGCCCTAAAATCGACATATTCAAGACGATCCCAATCTCCTGATTGTTTTAACGCATTGATAGCGCTTAACGAAAATGTTGGGTCAGAGCGCAAGCTAAACATAATGCGCGGGTCGGAAAGTGAGCTCGTATCGACTTCTTCTAGCGCAATATCGCGAATAAAAACAGTTTTTGTATTTATTTGAGCAACATCGAGCAAGGTAAACACGCGCATTAAATTAGCAAGTAGCTTATCAGGGAGAATTGCGTCCCGCAATGTAAGTACGCGCCCCGTAGAATCATACACACGATTAAACAGCTCGCTTTGCACTTGAGGCGCCTTAGCAAACAACACCCCATCGCGATCAAACCAATAGCATTCATGTAAAGGCTCATCCTGAATAGTAACTTCGTTGGTTGTGGTTGCAATACCTTCTGCGGGAACAATATTCTCGTTGTCATCAGCGGCCCCGCACCAAACACCAAATTTTTCGCGACCATCAACCGTAATTGCAATTGCTCGATGGATATAATCTTTCTGAACATGCAATAGTCTAAATTGAGGATTTGCGGCAAGAAATTCTTTTGGATTACCATCCCATGCAAGTATATTTTCAACGCCCAAAAATTTCGCCAAAAATGAATGTTCGTAAGCAAAGGCTTCGAGAGCGCTCCGCACTTGTGCTCCATATGCCGAAGGAACACCTGAAATTGTTATTTCTTGTACGCGAAATAGTGATGATTGTTTCACAGTAACCACTAAGCCGATAGTCACCAGTAAAAAAGCAACACCGATACCAGCAGCGATGTATTTTTTTCTCGTATCGCGCTTGTCGCGCTTTTTTTGCAAATCGGTCGGCCGCCGAATATTCATATGGTGAAGTATACCTTGTTAAAAAGGTTATGCCAATATTAAAATATATATTCTCTGTTCCGAGTAAACTCACTTCATGCTACAATATATGCATATGGAACACACAGACAATTTCGTATCGGTGGTCAAAAAAGTCATACCAGCAACAGTAACAATCGTTGTATCGAAAAAATTCGGGGAAATCGAAAAAGAGGCTGAACAGTTTCCCAAAATCCCCCTATGGCTCAAGCGCCGCGAACTTGGCTTTTTGAAGCAACAGACCGATAAAAATGGCTTGCTTAAAGTTGGTAATGGCTCTGGCTTTATTGTTGATCCATCAGGCATTGTCGTAAGTAACCGACATATCGTTAGCGAAACAAAGAACTTCTATACCGTTATAACAAACGATGGGACAATATATCCCGCAACCATACTAGCGCGTGACCCCTTGAGTGACATTGCTATTTTAAAAATAAAGGGTCCAGGAGCCTTTCCGTTCCTTACATTAGGCGATTCAGCGCATCTTGAACTGGGTGAACCAGTTATCACCGTAGGAAATGCTTTAGGTATGTTTCAAAACACCGTTTCCAAGGGAATTATCTCTGGCCTTTCGCGTGCAATTACGGCACAAATAGACCTACACTCTCCTGTACAAGAAATTCACGGGCTTATTCAAACTGATGCAGCAATCAACCCTGGAAATTCCGGCGGACCATTAATCAATAGCGCAGGAAAAGTAATCGGTATTAACGTTGCTATTATTCAAGGCGCACAAAATATCGGGTTTGCGCTTCCCATTAATACGCTTATAAAGGATCTTGCCGACCTACAGTTGTACGGAAGAATTCGACAACCATTTCTTGGTGTGCATTACATTACTATCAACGAAAAGATCCAAGAAAAGCTAAAGCTTCCTGTCGATTATGGTGCGCTTGTTATTAGCCCCAATGCGTACATGAAAAGCATTATCGATAAAAGTCCTGCAGCAATTGCCGGCCTCAAAGATCACGATTTGATTCTCGAATGCAATGCAGAACAAATAACTCAAAAGAAGACGCTTGGAGAACTGTTAGAAAACTATACAGTCGGAGACACAATAAATCTCACGGTCATGCGTAAGAAAAAATTATACACGCTATCGCCAAAGTTAGCGGAAAAAAAGTAAGCAATAAAAAAGCGACCCCACGGTCGCTTTTTTATTGCTTACTTGAAGTATTTATCAAATATCCCTCCTGCGTTTATTGCATCCTGCGCAGTAGAAAACCCGCCAAGAAAATCTGCGTAGTGACGCACAATATAGAGTGCAATACCAAGGATAATGATCCATGCGATAATTACGCCGATATATTTTGTCATAATTCAACAACAAGATTAATCAATCGATCAGGCACAAAGATAACCTTTCGCACCTGCATACCTGGAGCAACGGCAAGTACTTTTTTCGAAGTAAGCGCAAGCTCACGTGCTCGCTCTTGCGTAATACCTTTCGGCACTCGAATAGTATCACGAACCTTGCCATTAATTTGGACAACAAGATCGAATTCATTTTCCACAGTAAAATGAGGATTGTATTTCGGATACAATGCCAAGTGAATCGATTTCTTTTGTCCCAACGCTTCTCGATATAACTCCTCTGCAGTATAAGGTGCAAATGGCGCTAACAATAAGAGGAACTGTTCGAGCACCTCACCATCAAGGTGTTCTCGATATTCATCCATCGTATTGAGTAAAATCATTAACGAACTTATTGCGGTATTAAAATGAAAATCAGCAATATCTTCGGTAACTTTCTTTATCGTCTGATGCATTACCTTCTTCAAAGGATTGACTGCGGTGCTTGGTTTTTTGCGCACACTATCTCTTGCATTCGTAGTGTACAGAGACTCTACGCGTTGCAAAAATCGAGCAATACCAACCATTCCCCCTGGCTGCCACGCTCCTCCTTGATCATACGGACCCATAAAACAAAGGTACATACGCACTGCGTCAGCACCAAATGTACCAACAAGCTCATCCGGATCAATCACATTACCTTTTGATTTCGACATCTTCTGCCCATCAGGTCCAAGAATCATCCCTTGGTGTCGCAACGCAGTAAACGGTTCTTTAAATGGCACATGCTTCAAATCATACAGTGCCTTAGTAAAAAAGCGTGCGTAGAGAAGATGCAAAACGGAATGTTCCGCTCCACCAACATACATATCGGCAGGCAGCCACGCTGCGAGTTTTTTCTTATCCGCAAATTGTTTTGCATTCTGCGGATCAGGATAGCGCAAATAATACCACGAGGAGCACACGAATGTATCCATGGTATCTGTTTCTCGTATACCTTTACCGCCACATTTTGAGCACGTAGCGCGCATAAACGACTTAGAATGTGCCAACGGCGACTTACCATCTTCAGTCGGTAAATATTCCTTCACTAATGGCAAAAGCACGGGAAGTGCTTCCGACGCAACACCAACCCATCCTGGATTAGATAACTCTCCTTGTGTAAATTCCCCTTTCTTATAATCACCGCTTACAATACGTTGTTTGCAATGTTCACAAAATACAAGCGGGATAGGCGATCCCCAATAGCGCTGACGAGAAATAAGCCAATCACGTAACTTATAATTAACTTTCCCTGCACCCATCTTCTGTTGTTCAAGCCATGCCGTCATCTGTGTACGCGCAGTAGCTGAATCCATGCCCGTAAATGCTTCCGAATCAACGAGCGTTCCATCGTCCGTCATGCAACCAGCAGACACATCTTTTTTTGCATTAACAATCGATGCTTTGATTGGTAATGAAAATTGTTTTGCAAATATAAAATCACGTTCATCGTGTGCAGGAACGGCCATGACCGCACCCGTTCCATATCCCCCCAACACATAGTCGGCAACAAACACAGGAACGCTTTCTCCCGTAAATGGATTGATTGCAGAAACGCCCTGCAGTCGAACGCCGGTCTTTTCTTTTTCTTCAATAATTCGCTCGCGCTCCAATTTTTTACGCGACTTAGCTACATACGCCGCAACCTCTTTATAATTTCCAATCTGATGTTTAAACGACTCAATCAATGCATGTTCCGGAGCAACAACAACATACGTACATCCATAAATAGTATCCACTCGAGTAGTAAACACTGCAACAGATTCAGGCATGCATTCGAACGTATACACCCAGACATCCGTAGTATTTGTAACCGGCTTCCCGTAGTACTTCGTATATGTTGTGTACATCGCTTTGCGACTTGCGAATTTTTCGCGTCCAACTTCTTGTTCGGATAGCTCACCCATGGTGCGCTTTTCCACTCCCGTAATGCGGGCAAGTGCAAACTGCTTTTTTGTCCCCGCGTGCACTAAGCCGCAAACATCCCCTACCTTTATATGTTTAGGTTCTAAGCGATAGGTAATATATTTTTCTCCCGAAAGTACCAAAGACACAAGCGATGGGTCAAACTTCATGGTATCGGCAACCGCAATTGCCTCGCTTGTTACAAGGGGGAAATTAATAGTAACGCCTTCGGATTTTCCAATCCAATTGCGTTGCATGGTCTTTGTTTTTTCAGGCCAATCCAGCCCTTCAAGATCTTGTAGTAATCGCTCTGCGTAGTCAGTAATTTTAAAAAGCCACTGATCAATATTTCGCTGTACAACTTCCGTACCACATCGGTCACACTTTCCATCAATAACTTGTTCATTTGCCAATACAGTATGATCTTTCGGACACCAATTTGCTTTCGCTTTTGTGCGATACGCAAGTCCTGCATGAAACAACTGCAAAAACATCCATTGCGTCCATTTATAATATTCGGGGTCAGCGGTAACAACACGTCGCTCCCAATCATACATCGTACCCATCTGCTCTAGTTGAGCAGTCATTGTTTTAATATTTTTATACGTCCACGTTTTTGGATGTATGCCATTTTTAATAGCCGCATTTTCTGCAGGCAATCCAAACGCATCAAATCCGATTGGAGAGAAGACGTTAAACCCTGTCATGCGCTTAAAACGCGCAAAAACATCCGCAGGGCCAAAGTTATACCAATGGCCAATATGCAGGTTGCCAGATGGATACGGAAACATGACCATACTATAAAAATTCTTCTTGCCAGGGACAGAATCTTTAACGGTGTATATTCCCTCTTTCTCCCAAACGGCTCTCCACTTTTTTTCAACGTTTTTGAATTGCATAATGATGTCGCTAGCTGGTTATATGATGTATATAACTATATCCCATTTTACCCCCAAAATAAATCCCCACACCAATTATCGATAATCATTTCGAAGTTATTATTACACACCCCAGCACCGTATAATAATAAAAACTGCCTTTCATAAGACGTCTTTAATACTGCTTCGCAATCGATGATTGGTGTGGGGATAAATCCCGCCTAGCGAGGCAGTCTGGGCGGGCTCAATAAGCCTACTCTATGTATATTTCTCGTCAAAACCCAAACTCGAGATGCAGCGAACGACTTGCTGTTCGTGCATACCCTTTTGCGTTGATACGGGAATCTACACCAGCAGAAATTGTTTCTGTTTCGTGATAAAAGCTTGGTGCATCCGCAACCGTTCCGTCAAACGTAAATGTATTTCGTTCAGTGCCAGGAGCGCAAAACCCGGGAGCATCCGCATTTTTAAAATGATTGTATGCTTCGCATCCAAGCCCCGCATCTGCAATATAAATTGCGCGCATCGTGTTGCCGATATCAGTACTTACTCGTAATCGAACCATCATTAAGTAGCCGCCAATAGCAGAGAGGGAAAGCACAATACTCGAAAGTACGAGCACGGTCAAAATCATAGCCTGCCCTGAGCGAAGTCGAAGGGCTCGTCCTGCATTGCCCGCCGTAGCGTTTCGCGAAGGCTGGGAGCGAAGCCGAAAGACTTGCCCTCGTTGATTCTTAAATTTTGAGTGGGATAATTTCATGGTTACGCATTACTATATCTGTCATTTAGTTATCCGCAGGACACGATTGCTTTCCGCAACGCGCACTAATTGTCGTTTGGATAGTGATTGGGGAAGTCATTGTTTTTACTAATGGGTCAGTACTTGTAATTGAAAAGCTTAGTACGATACGCGGCGGATAAAGCAAGCCAACTTCAACATCATTATGCAACACTTGGAAATTGGCCCCCATAACATCGGTATTTTCTGCGGTAATCGTTCGATAGCAAATGCCATCGACAGATTCTCCTTCCGCGCATACATCAATCGGCTCATCCTCCGCTACTCCAACACCTTTTTGAATACTTCCTTGCGCAGTTCTCCGATACCGCACAGGGACATCACCCTTTTTAAAAAATTGAATTTCCTGCCCGAGGATCATGGAGGCACATTGCGATTGCACAGTTGCGCTTAGCGTATTAGGGATAGACTCTGCCGTACAAAAATTATACCCGACACGCATCTCACGCATCATTTGTTCCATCGTAATTGCCATGTTGTCGTTAATAGCCATAAGCTGCAACGATACACGCTGAATACGCACCGACCGCACAAAACTTCCTGCGGCGACCGTGATAAAAATAGTAAAGATGCTAAAGGCAACAATCATCTCTACGAGCGTAAAGCCCTCCCTACGCACGGTATGCAATTGTTTGTTTTTATTGCTGTTCATATCAATTAGAGCCATGCATAAAATACATCTTCCAGTGCAAATGTTCGCGTTCCTCCTGCCCACGTAACAGTAGACGTTACCCGAACACCTATTTGCGTAGAGCCGTCCATAACTAAGGCAAGGTTAACTTTTCGCACAAACGAACTCGTGTCTCCCCCAACCGAGTATCCGTAGTTCGTTCCATTAAAGCTCAGTGGCATATCCGAGCACGAATCGGCAAGCACATTACTGGCATAATCAAGCGCATAACATCCATTCTGATGAAAGTTATTGTCAACATTCCATGCCGCAGGGTCAGCAACAACGCTTGCATCAAGAATATTCTTTGCAATCTCAATTCCTTCTCCCGCAAGATACGTTGCGACATATTGATCGTTCAAGGTGCGCGTCAGTTTAATTGATTGTGACATCAATATAAAAACGCCCATTACGCTCGTGAGTAGCACACTCATAGCAACCATGGCTTCGATAAGCAAAAATCCGCTTGTTTTTTTAATATGTTGTTGCTTCATGGTGTCGGTGTAAATTCAGTAATTTGCCCAAACGTATTTATTTTTACGCCACGAGAAAGATTTGTTACAACACCCGAAACCGTAACCGTAGCCGAACTATGCTCTAACCCTCCGTCAGAAATAATAACGTCACCAAAAGGAGGGATAAATACGATATTTGTAATATTGCTAGCCGTTACAGATACCAATGGGTCTAAAATAGTCTGGTCTATTTTTTCGGCATCCATCGTATATAGATGATCCGCTGAATCACATGCTCCGCCAAGCGTACCTAAATCTTTAAATAATGTTATCGCGCGCGTTGCGGCATCAATATGCACGCCATACGCACAAACAAGCTCAACGGTAGTATCAGTTTTAGGAATTGTAAGTCCGGCAGAACGTGCTCGAACAAAAAAAGCGACTACCTTTGCATGCTCTCGCGAAACAAGAATTTGTTGCGCAATTGATTTATTAAAAACAGTTGCAGCTATCGACAACGTAACAACAAGCCCGATTACAATCGTCATCTCGATAAGCGTAAACCCCCCATCGCTGTGAGATTTTCTCTTTCGAATATATTGCTTGACGAATAATACCATGCGTCCATTATACCACACCGAACAGGTCAAAATATAGGGACATCAATTGAAACCCGGAGAAGAAAACGGTTGTTGCCCCTAACACCAAAAACGGTCCAAACGGAACGGCATCTTTCATGGTCTTGCGACCACGCAACATAAGACCAATAGAAATAATCGAGCCAATAATAAACGAGAACATGAGGACAAGCACGATATCTGGCCACCCAAAGATAAGGCCCAGTGCACCCGCTAATTTAAAATCGCCCCACCCCATAGCACGCCCTTTACTCAACACGATAATACTTCCGAAAAATAAGAGTCCAATACATGCAGCGAATAGATGGTTCGTCCAAATAGATTCACGCAACCCGAAAATCATTGCGTAATGACGCAAAAATGATCCCTGAATAGCATCGAACCCATGTAGCCATTGTGTTACTCCGGCAATAGCGACTCCAATAAATGCCAACGCAATATTAATCGAATCAGGAATAATCATGTGCTTCAAATCAATAACTGCGAGAATAAGGAACAGTACAAACACAGCCGTCCACAGGGCAGCGAGTGCGAAAAATAACCATGAGCCGTACGAAAGATCAGCGCTCCAGAAAAACATACGCGAAAAGTGCGCAACATACAAAGGAACAGTAACAAAAATTGCCGATGTCAATAATTCAACAACAGGATATTGAAACGATATACGATGCCCGCAGTGCCGACACTTGCCAAGTAAAAAGAGAAAGCTAAAAACAGGCACAAGCTCGTACCACGTAAGTTGCTTGTGACAATGAGGGCAATGGGAGCGTCCGCCCAAGGAATAAATATTCGAAAACCCCTTGTCGGGGTTATATCGAATAGTTACAACGTTGAGAAAGCTTCCGAAGATTAGGCCGAAAACGGCTAAACAAAGATACAGGAAGTAATCCACGGTATATAAATAATGTTAGTTACCAATACAATATCCGAATGATTCATCAGCACACGTAATACCGGTAGAAGATGGATCGTCATCCAATTCACTTGCTTCATTCATTGCAGCAGTACCTCCTTCCATAATAGCTCCGAGAACATACTTTTGATTATTGGAGTAAGCACCATATGAATACGCAACATTCAAAGGATCATTGAAATTTGCATCCGTAGTAAACGTTGCGAATGCAGCCGTTGCAGGATATGCTCCATTTATTGAATAAAATACTTCAAGCTGCTGCTGAATCTTGCTAATATCAGAAACGCGCTTCGTATCACGTGCAGACTTACGCACGCCACCAACGCTAACCAACGAAACGGAAGCAAGAATTGCGATGATCGCAATAACGATCAACATTTCGACAAGCGTAAAACCTTTTTGAGAAAGCTGTGATTTCATAAACGATTATTTTTTTTAATTTTAAATATATCTATTAAATACATTTGGACTATCCGCCAAACGACTTAACTAAATTATATATCGGAACAAGGATAGAAGCAAACAAGAACCCAACAAACACACCAATGATTGCAATGATAAGAGGCTGTACCAACTCACCAAGTCGACTCATCATATCATCAACGTCACGGGTATAGAAAATAGCGATACGCCCTAACAGCTCTTCAAGTCGCCCTGTTGTTTCACCAATAGCAATCATCTGACTCACCAGCGAAGGGAAGTAGTACTCATAGCGTTCAAGCGCAGCAGAAAGCAGCTCTCCTCCTCGAACTCGATCACTTACATCATGGAGAATATCTTGAAACACACTACTCCCAATTGAACGCGACGTAATTTCGAGTGCTTGCGCAATAGGAATGCCACCTTTTACAAGGATGCCAAGCGACTCCGCAAAACGTGCGATATACATTTTTGAAAAAAGCGATCCAAATACCGGAGTGCGTAAAAGCACTTCATCAACAACCACTTTCCCCTCATCACTTCGGATATATTCAAGGAAAAACATGACCATCGGAAGTATGACGATAATAGCAACCCACCACCATGTCGTAATAAAATCACCTCCATTAAGCACCACGTCGGTGTACCAAGGAAGATCGCCTGCTTCTAATAAAATTGGCTTAATATTCGGCAAAATCATTGTGACCATAAGTATCACAATACCAAGAAACATAGCCACAAGAATTGCCGGGTAAATCAATGCATTAACAATACGGGAACGCCACAGCTTCTGCTTTTCAATATATTCAGCAAGATAAATAATAGCCTCTTCGAGCCGTCCTGTTATTTCCGCAGATCGAATCATACTGACATAGAATTCAGAAAAAACGTCCTTTTGTCGCTCAAGCGCTTGCGATAACGACAAGCCGCTATCAACGTCCGTACCGATTTCATAAATTACCTCTTTCATCATCGCACTACGCGTTTGCTTTTGGAGGTTTTTCATAGAGTCTCCAAGTGACACCTTTGCCTCCATAAGTGTTGCAAATTGTCGCGTAAAGATCATGAGATCGGTCAACGAAATATGCTTAAACATTGCCAAAAACTTATCAAAGAAATTATCCTTTGATTCATTTTCGAGACTCAATACATATAGGCCATGTGATACCAGAACATCCGCCGCACCGTTTTGCGAATATGACTCGACGAACCCAACTTGCAGTTCCCCGTCTTTATTTCTTGCTTGGTATTTAAATTTCATAAAGTAATCGCGAATATACAAATCTCATTTATATACAAATAGAAGGATAAACCGTTTGGATTTGAGTGGAATACGAGGCAAGACTTAATGCGAGCCAATATCTATCGTTTGTCATCCTGGATCCCGTTTTCAACGGGATGACATTCCGCTTGTTTTTGTATTTGCTTACGAGCTTCTTTTCTTACGAGCTACCGAGCTTTCTCACGTTACACGCTCGATAAGTATGCGCAACTCACTTGCATTCAATGAGTATAGTTCGGCTTCTTCCAGTGCTATCTGCCTACTACGCACCAATGTAGAAAGCGCCCTGTTTAAGGTTGTCATACCTTCCTGCATAGAGGTTTCGATGACAAGGTCGATCTGATACGCCTTTCGCTCGCGAATAAGGTTCCGGATAGCTGAGTTCACAATCATGATTTCACACGCAGGAACGCGTCCTCCATCAACACGTGGAACTAACCGCTGCGAAACAATACCTACCAGAGTAGCGGCTAACTGTGAAGCAACTTGGCTCTGTTGATCAGGCGGGAAACTATCAATGATACGGTCGATGGTTTGTGCTGCGGAGTTTGTGTGTAATGTAGAAAATACAAGATGTCCTGTTTCTGCCGCAGTCATGGCGATAGCAATAGATTCTTTATCGCGCATTTCTCCAATCATAACAACGTCAGGATCTTGTCGAAGTAGCGACTTCAGCGCGGTATGAAAATCGGGTGTGTCACTCAAAACTTCACGTTGAGAAACAATTGATTTATCCTGCACAAACATATACTCAACAGGATCTTCGATAGTAATAATATGCTCCGTGCGCGCATGGTTGATTTCATCAATAAGCGCAGCGAGTGTCGTAGATTTTCCATGTCCCGCAGGTCCTACCACTAACACAAACCCTTGTGACAGTTTCGTGAAATCATGCAAAATAGGTGGCAAGCCAAGATCTTCGATGGTTCGCGCATCCGCAGGAATCAAACGCAACGCAGCAGCCATAAAACCCCGTTGGTAAAAAACGTTTACACGAAATCGCGCCTTATCTTCGTAGGTATACGAAAAATCTATTTCTCGATTTTTATCAACAACTTCAAGTTGCTGCGGCGTTAACAATTCAGTAATTAAGCCAGTTGCAGCTTCGGGAGTAACTACTCCATCTTTTTGGAGCGGAATCAACAATCCATCAATACGAAGCATTGGATATTTACCAACACCAATATGAAGATCGGAAGCATTTTGTTTTGCGGTAGCGAGGAGTAAATCGTTTAACTGTTGTTTGTAATCGGCCATGATTGTATAAATTTTTGAGTCGTAGGCGAATAAAATATATCTAAAATCATTGCCGCCCCGCCCTCTACGCACATCGAATAATATTTTAATTAGTATACCATATTCGCCTTTTCCTACCAATTACCAATATCGCCATGCGCATAGAGGGCGGGGTAAAGGTTTTGCAATTCCGCTCATCGCGGAAGTAAAGCTCGTTTACATTTCAACGGTCTCTCGCAAAACTTCTTCAATTGAAACCAAACCTTCAAGCGCCTTAAGAATACCGTCTTGGTGCATCGTAACCATACCTTGTCGGCGCGCTTCCGCGAGAATCGAGGCTTCGGTTGCGCCTTCATTGATAACCTTTTCCAATTCAGGCGTCATGATCATAACCTCAAATACTGCGAGGCGCCCTGAAACTCCTTTCCCCTTACACGCTTCACATCCTGGAGAATGGAATACTGAATAGGGTCCTTGAGCAGGATACGCACTGCGAATCTCTGGAGATAACTGTGCGAGCTCACGGCTAATAACTTCTGTAACTTGTGGCGACGCAACGTCACTCACACGGCATTGTTGGCACAAACGCGTTATTAATCGCTGTGCAAGCATAATGTTAAGTGCTGCAGGAATAAGAAACGGCTGTACCTTCATATCCATAAGACGCGGAATAACGCCAACCGAATTGTTCGTGTGTAATGTGGAAAGCACAATATGTCCGGTCAACGCAGCCTGAATAGTAAGCCCCGCAGTTTCTTCATCGCGGATTTCTCCTACCATGATAACATCTGGATCTTGTCGAAGAATTTGTCGCAAACCAGAGGCGAAGTCATATCCGATTTCAGGCTTTACCTGCGATTGGTTTAATCCATCCATGTAATATTCAACTGGATCTTCAAGACTAACAATGTTGATGTCTTCTTTGTTTAGCAATTGCATCAATGCATACAGCGTTGTGCTTTTTCCAGATCCCGTAGGACCAGTAATCAAAATAACGCCGTATGGTTTTTCAATCCCTGTTTTTACGGTTTGTAAATTTTTACCGCGTAATCCAAGATCTTCAAGGCCTTTCAAACCAGTCGATGGGTCAAGCACACGGATAACAACCTTCTCCCCTACGGGAGTTGGAAACGTAGCAACACGATAATCGATATCGCGCCCAAAGAGCACGGTTCGAAAACGTCCGTCTTGCGGAATACGCGTTTCGTCTATCTTTAAGTTCGCAAGAATTTTAATGCGGGAAACAATCGATGCGTGCAGAACAAGCGGAAACGAAGAAACTTCCCGCAGCTCACCGTCAATACGAAAGCGAATACGTCCGCGATTGCGTTGTGGTTCTATGTGGATATCCGAAGCCTTTTCCCAAACTGCCTCTTTAAGTGTGGTCGATACAATACGAATAATAGGCGTTTCGTCAGCACTTGCTCCCTTATTTTCTTCGAGCCGCACAACTTGTGTTGGTCCAGTATTTTTCGATGCAAGTGATGTGCTCGCCTTCACCGCTTCGTCAATAAGACTTCGATACGGTGAGTAGCGACGTAACACAAGCTCCCACAATGCTTGAGTAATAATATATGCTCCCAAATTTAATCGGCGCTGCTTTGCAATAAATTTAAGCGCCTCCTGTGCCTGCGCATCATCTGGATTAATCATCCCCACCACTAACATGTCATCCTTAATACTGATCGGAATAACTTTATAGTTACGCACTGTTTCTTCTGGAAACAGTTTAAGCGTATCATCGAGAATTTCTTGTGGATCTATTTTTCGATAGGGCACATTCAAAAGCTTGCCCTTTTCCATGGCAAGCTGTTCTTCATCAACTAAACGCTGTTCGTAAATCAACTCATCTACTTGCCGACGCGCAAGCGCCGCTTCTTGCAGCACCTTACGCCCTTCGATTTCTCCGAGCAGTCCATCTTGAATTAATGCGTCAATGAGTGTTTTGTTGTCCATAAAGTTCGTTCGAAAATAAAGTTGAGAAATTTTTTACGGTTGAGTGCAATACAAGACGTGGGAGCATTAGCGAGGAAGATGCACGATAGTGCTTCGACCGAGGTAATGGGGACCCACAACGAAGGAGTGCGCCAGCCGTAGAAAATTTTAAGGAAGGAAAGGATTCACCTTCCCTACCTCCTCTTCCGTCGGGCTCGTAAGTGGCGCCACAGTTCTTAAATCTTGAAACGCAGCACTATTTAAAATTTCTTCAGGCTTAAAAGAAGTTTTTGAAAACTCGCTCAACGTGCGCTGTTCGGGAGTCGTGAGTTGTTGCACTGTTTCTGGGCTCACAAAAAACAAATAGATTATAGAGGCTCCAACGATACCAACTACAACCGTTGTCCCGAGCGCAAAACTCCAATCAATATTCTTTTTTTCTCCTTCAAGTACAATTGCCATAAGTAATAGTTATTTAGCCTGATAATACGTTTCTATTTCGACGTTTGCATTAAGCATTTCCGGTGTGGCAGAATTTACAGATCGAGTGAGTCGTACAAGCTTAATATTTGCTATACGCACACCCGTTTCAACGCCTTGCAAAAATGCTTTTATTTCTTCGTATGTTCCTGCTACAACAATAGCATTCTTAAGAACACCCGTTCCTTTTATAAAAGAAACGTCGCCAGCTTTTTTAGTAACAGTCGGAATAACAGGAGCACTCGTAATATCGATTGATGCAATAGTGAGTCCATTCGCTAAAGCAACTGCGGAAATTTGATTCATTGAATCAGAAACGTTTGCATCAAGTGGAAATGCCATCGAAACCCTATTTTGTAATTCCGGTGATTGTTGGAAATTAGTAGAAACTTGCTTTAAACGCGTAAAAACATTTGTATATTCACTATTCTTTTGCTGCGCAGCAATAAGCTTCCCCTGCTCCACCTTAATGTTATCGTAGGTTGGCTGAATTAAATTGGCATACACAACAAGCGAAGCCGCAAAAAAAGCAAATGAAAGGAGGATGCTAGCAAATCGTTTTGAGAGATATTTCATAAGGGATTATCGATCAAAGGTTATCTGGATAGAAAAATTAATGCCATCGGTTGGATTAACAAACCGAGCACCAAGCAGCTTTACATCAGAAACATCAGAAGCAGATTTAAACAACCCTAACTGTTGCACAATCGATGAGTATGTTGCCGTTCTGCCGACAATAACCGCGACAATAGCAGTATCACTTGTTTTAATATCTAAATTCGAGAATGTAATCGCGTTAAGCGTATTTTGCTCAATAATTACAGCGTACGGAGTAACCTTTCCCTGCTTTTTCAGCAATGTATCAATATTACTGAGTTGAGAATAGAAATCGAAAACCCTTTTTTGATCTTCAGGACTTACCGATTTAAACGTCGCTGTATACGCAGCTTCTTCATCGGCTAGAGCCCCTTTTAAATACGCCTCTTCAAACCCAAAACGCATACCCAGATATACGGCAACCACCGCAAGGAGCACGATAATCGATAGCGTCATTAATCGCCAAGGCCATCCGGCAGCAGCTTCGCGCTGTCGTGATAATTCAGTTTGTAGGGCTGATTGTGTATAAGGCATAATAATTAAGAGATAAGAGCTATGTAATACAAATGGTAGGCGAAATTATTTTGTGCGATACGATCTTACAACTCCGTTTAAAGAGAGCCGTCCGTAAATTCTTTAATTCCAAGACCGATAGCAGTAGCAAATGTTGGGCCAAGATCCCGAACAATAGGCTCAATTGACGGAGGATAATGTATTTTAAGAAACGGGTTACTAATCATAACCGGAAGTCCAAGCTGCTCCTGCGCATACGGAACAATCCCCGGCATCTTCGCGCCACCGCCCACAAGAATAACTTGCGTAATGACGTTGCCGAAACTTTGTTCATACTTTATTTTTGCACGCTTTACTTCATTAAGTATAGCATCAACAAACGGTATCATCAATGTGGATAGCTCCGATTCAGAGCCTCCAAGAATTCCGCGCTCTCGTTTTAATTTTTCCGCGCGGCGAATCTTTACACCAAGTCCTCCTGCCAATGCCTGCGTAATACCTGCGCTCGACATATCAGTCTGATAGTTATAGCGCAAGTTACCCTTATCAACGACGGCAATGTTTGTTGAGCGCGAACCAATATCCACAATCAGCGTTGGAGGCATTGATGCATCCGAAATAGCGCGCAACAACGACAAGCTTTCTATTTCAATGGCTCGCAAATTCAATCCGGCCGCAGAAAAAATACGTCGATACTTATCAACAGTTTCATTTGGAATAGAAACGAGTAATATTTGCTCTTTCACAAAGCCCTGCTCATCTTGACGCTCACCCACTTTAAGCCAATCGATAGAAACCTCGGTAATAGGAAGTGGAATATATTGCCCAATTTGAAACTGCATTGCTTTAGCAATGTCAGCATCTTTCATTTGCGGTATCTCAAATAACGTAATAAAAACAGCAAAAGAGGGAATGGAAGCGATAACTTCTTTTGATTTAAAATTCGAACGTGCGATAAGTGTCTTAAGAAGCTGGATTGTATCCGCTTCCATAATTTTAAGCGAGCTCGTTTGAATAGCGTTATTCACGCGCTCCAAGTGACCATAGCTCTCTAAAATACCGTAATTTTGTAATTCCGGGCCGGAACTCCCCTTCCCTATCTCAACAATTTTAATAGATGTCGTGCCGATATCGACACCAAGATATGAAGATGAGCCGAATAATTTCATTCCGAACATAATGACAATAAAATAAATGCGTTCTAAAACGCTATATCATATACTATACTATAGAATCATGAAAAATGGAAAATTAAACCATCTCTTTTCGCTCAGTACACGCATGTCGCGCATCGCACTCGACATTCTTTTCTCTCCGCTCTGCGCACAGTGCGAAGTATATCTCGATTCCGGAGCCGAACCAATTTGTAAACCATGTTATCAGACGATTATTAAAAATAGTGCACTCATATGCCCTATTTGTACCGCGCGCATCGCAAACAACAAGCGCACCTGTAATCATAGTGAAAAATTGTCTGCTCAATTCCCCTATCTCCTTGGCGCAGCAGCACAGTACAGCGACCCCATTGTCCGTAATTGTATTCATCAATGCAAATACGAAAAAGTACATGCCCTCACAAAAACGCTTTCACTTCTTCTTATTACGTATGCGCAAGGGCTCGATCCACAACCTCGCATATTCACTACCAATCCAATCATCGTCCCTATCCCCCTACACACAAGCAAGGAGCATGCACGGGGATTCAATCAATCGGCGTACATTGCACAAGCAGTTGCCCATGCCATGCATTTTCCATACGATGAGCTGCTCGTTAAATGCATTAATAACGACCCACAGGCAAAAGAAAAAACGCATGCCGAACGCTTTGCACGTATGCATGGCGCATTTGCAATTCCTCGCCCCGATGCTGTTCGTAATAAAAACATCATCTTAATAGATGATGTTTCAACCTCAGGAGCAACCCTTTCAGAAGCGGCACGTACGTTAAAACGTGCAGGGGCAAAGCAAATCCTTGCACTCGTTATTGCAAAAGCGTAATCGCTTGCGCATTAATTAATTGAGTAAATAATCACCATTAAAATAGCGAACAGTATTGCGAGTAACAGACTCGCGAAAGAAAGCACATACGCAAAAAATCGATCGCGTGTGTAAAGAAAATCGGCAAGTAAAAAGTTGAGTGCAATCATAATAAATCCGGAAAAAAGTATCCCGATCAAGTCAACGCGCCCACCCACAAAATCGATCCCCCGATATACATCAAAATGAAGCACAATCGATTCGCGCCGTGATAAAAACTTTACTAACATCAGCACGGTAATAACGCTGTGTAGTGCAAAGCTGACAGCGAGTACTACCCGTAAATATTTGTCTGCAATAATGTTTGGCACAATCATATTGATTTAAGGATTTCGAACCCCGAGCATCCAAAAAATGGCGGACAAAATGGTCGAGAAGAAATTGTCTCAGAAATCGAGCTGTCTGAGTCCGCCCTGGGCGGACGAGTTCTCGAGTTCGTAAACAATTTCCGAGACCATTCCGTCATTTTTGGCGCTCGAAGTTTTGCCTTTGGCGTTGCTAGCGATCCGCCAGTCGGCGGAGAGCGTGCAACGTGCCAGGCTGTCGGATTCGATTATTCCATTCCGAATCCGACGGACGTACTTTTTTGAAAAAGTACGGAAAGTTTATTTCAAAATAAAATCTTACTTATAGTCTGAGTCGTCGTAATATGTCCCCCTCAACCTCATCTCTATTTTTACCATATTTCAAACGAGAAAGCTCGCGCAATTTATCTACAAGTCCTCGGTCGCCCCACTGCACATTAAATAGCTGTATGTTAAACGGCCGCGCTACCTGCCCATTAATAAGCGGCTTCGCATATGCCTGTCCTGCTTTTAAGTTTACCAAATCATTTTTCGTAAACGTAGGCATAAGATCTTTTTCAAACACTTCTGCATCGTCCATACCAACGCGAAGAATAATTTTTGATCCAACGTTACCAAACACCGACGCCTTTATCTTATCTGTCATCTGCCCTACATATTGATGCGCAACCGTAAGGCTGAGTGCATATTTACGGGCTTCAGAAAATATCGTAGAAATTGCATCCGTAGAAAAATTTTGGAATTCGTCAAGATACAAATTAAACTCCCTTCGTTCATGCTCAGGAATATCCGTACGCGACAATGCAGCCATCAATATTTTTCCAACAATAATCATACCAAGCAATCCCATGTTGAAATCGCCGATTTTTCCTTTTGACAAACTCACCAACAAAATCTTCCCCTCATCCATTGCCTGTCGGAAATTAAACGACGATTGCGTTTGTCCGATAATCGGGCGCATGAAATCATTTGTCGTAAACACGTTGAACTTAGACGTAATGTAGGAAGACATGTTTGCTAATGAATGTTCTCCTGTCGACTTAGCAGCTTCCTTTTCCCAGAAATCAATAACCACAGGATTATGAATACGCGCAAGCTTTCGTTCACGGAACGCGTCATCGGTAAATAACCGTTGAATTTCCATGATCGTTGCTGGTTCATTACGCGCATCTTCCATAAGCAACAAAATGGCGTTTTTCATATACAACTCAAACATCGGACCACCCGACGTCTTCATGTCGTACAGCTTATCCATAATATTGTAGAGCTCATCAACAATAAAGGACTTTTGTTCGGGTCTATTAAAATCGTATTCGAGCATATTCAATCCCATCGGCGTTGCAATGTCGGCTGGGTCAAACACAATAACATCGTCGTATCGATGTTCAGGAATAAGACTTAACGTTTTATCAACAAGCTCTCCGTGTGGATCGATAATACAAACACCCTTGCCTTGTTTAATATCTTCAAGCGCCATTTGCACAAGCAAGGTCGATTTACCCGTACCCGTTTGACCGATAGCGTATACATGACGCATGCGGTCTTGTGGCGTAAGAAATATTTTCTTCACATCTCCACGGAAAGAGCTCTCCCCGATAAGCGTGCCCTCGTTTGGTAAATTCTCTGGAGGTGGCGATTCACGTGATTCCAACATTTTAATGCGCGGAACTTCGAGTGACGATGTAGGCATATGAAATAAGCTCGCAACTTCTTCTGTGTTCAAGCAAATAGCAGTGTCTTGGTCAAACTCGCGGAACGAATACTGCCGAAGAAACTTTTGTAATTGTTTTGGCTTAGCAATGCGCAACTCTTGTCGAAAAGGGGCGGCAAATTGTGCAAACCCATGCGTAATACCGCTTAACATATCTTCTGCCTGTAATGTATTTATAGCAGAAGTAACGACACGCACGTTTGCAAATACAAGCGGCTTAGAAATCTTTGATTCGAGCGCCTTTACGGCATCCTCATTCACCGTGCGTGGTTGCTCGGGAGTTCCCGCGGTTTCTTCTTTTTTACCCACGAGCGCTTTTTGTATATCGCCCAATGCGCTATCAGCCCGAAGCACGTCCTCGAATTTTTCACCTTGTCGCAGTTGTCCAATCATTTTGAACACTGTTTTTTTCGAAGATTCAGGGACAGGGCGCACGATAACTTGCAATGCAGCTCCCTCACCTATTTCACTTACTTTAGAAAATCCACTGAGAATGGACGAGAATGTATCGACATTTGCTTCTTGATACGTACGAATAGGAAGTGCATAGGGATAATGCTGTTTTACATACATACCCGCACTCACGCCCGTAGAGTTAAATATATTGTAATCGTCAGCCGGCTCAACTTGCACATCTTTAAACAAGCCCTCTATTTGTCGACGAACTGGATCAAGCGCACCCTTAGGTACGCCAACATAAAAATGAATTTCTTCTCCCACGTGATGTACTGCAGTTTCAAGCGCAAATGGAACTTTCAATCCAAGGAGTGTGCTGTACAACTGCGCAGAAAGATTAATTTCATCCTTAAAATCCTTCTTTTCCTGATCAGCACGCTGAATGCGCGGGAAGCGAAGCAACAATAGGTGTAAATCAAGCGCTTGTTGCATGCGCACTCTATTCGCCTTTCGTCGCACAAAAAAATACAGCACACCGATAACAATAAGGAGTGCAATGGCAATAGAAATGAGGATGACAAATATATTCATATAAATAAAGTGACTACGCGAGAATGTCTGTAATTTGATGAGGTGCAAGGCGCGGGAAAATCGACGAGTGAAACGTATTACTAATACGATGAACGAGTCGATAGGGCCCCGCAACACTGCAGCTCGCAGATTACAAACATTCTAATTAGACGAACTTTCGTTTTTTAAGCTCCTCATAAAACCGATCCGAAAGCGCATCATGCAATGCATCTACAACAAACGGTCCGAATGCTTGCGCAGCAATAGCAGCATGCTCAACGCCATTTGCAAAAGCATCTTCAACAAGCCGCTCAACACGATCTTTTATTTCCGGTGAAGCATCCTTTAGATATTCAGGGAGCATCGCGTCATCCGCTGCCGTGTGCGTCTGCTGCGTCGGAGCAGGAGTACTAGCTATATTAACCATGGGTTGCAACGACTGACGCACCAACGCGCGCTCCGTTACTTCGGGCGTTGCACTTCCTCCTGTTTGTTCATGCACAGCTTGCTTGACGCGATTAAGATCCGATTCGATTTGGCTTGTCTCTGGTGTTACTGCTTCAAAATTCTGATTATCCATAAATAGTACGGTGTGCGTTATACAAGACGGTCTTGAATGAGTTTAGCTACTTCAGCTGGTTTTTTAACCCCAGTAAATTGAATCGTCCCCTCCTCAAGCCCAGAGGTGATGAGTGTAATATCGCCAACTCCTAATATACGATTAATAGGACCTTGTGATACCGTTACCGTACGAATAGCATCATATCCCGTAAAAATATGGCGCGTCGAGAAAAGAGAAAAGTTGCGCGCAACGCCTTCATTCAAAATATAAAATGTATCGGCACGACGAAGCAGCTCACTCACAATCATTACGAGCAATCCCACCGCCGTATACAAATATCCATACCAATAAGAAACAAGAAATATAAATAATCCTCCAAGGTAATAGGTGATATATGCAAAAGGATGCGGATGCATTTTTGCAACTGTGTTTTCCGGAGAAATTAAAACTTGGTTTGTTGTTTCTTCTGCCATAAGAAATTGTGTTATGTTAAAAAACGATGACTTCCTATATACTTATATGTAACAACCTAACTATTCATAAGAGTACGCGCAATTACATGTAATGCAAACGTGAGTATTACTAAACTCATCATCAAGCAGTTCATTAATTACATCTACTCACCTGAAGTATGGCAACCTTATTTACAAATCCAAAACGGTTAGCTGCATTACTCCTATTCAGTATTATTATTATAGCCTCTTTCCTAAGGCTCTACAATATTAACGGAACACCTCCAGGGCTCTATCCCGACGAGGCAATGAATGGCAACAATGCACTTGAAGCATTATCCACAGGACAATTCAAAACATTTTATCCTGAGAATAATGGGCGCGAGGGATTCTTTATCAATATTCAAGCGATTTCAATTGCGCTGTTTGGTAATGTACCTGGAGCACTCCGCGGAGTAAGCGCACTCTTTGGAATTTTTACGGTTCTTGGAGTATATTTTCTCGCGCGAGAGCTCTTTCTCCCTGCAAGAAAAACACACAAGGAAGACGGATTTGAAACAACGTTGCAGCGCCACGAAAAGATTGCGCTTCTTGCCGCATTTCTTATTGCAACATCCTTTTGGCATATTAACTTCTCACGTATCGGCTTTCGTGCAATCATGGCTCCCTTCTTTATGACATGGGGCACGTATCTTACGCTCATGATTGCGCGCAAGCTCGACGAATTCAAGACACGCCAACAAGCAACCACCGTTAAGCTCGAACTAGGAGCTCCCTCTGTTTTTGCTATACCAAAAGAAAAAACCTATTGGGGATTAAATCTCTATACGCTACTCTTTACCGGTGCAGCTGGATTTATATTTGGACTTGGATTCAATAGTTATATTGCCTATCGCATCATGCCACTCATACCAGTCGCCATGTTTATGTATTGGTACATCGCTATGAAAGACGCACGGAAAGAATTGCTCCGTGCATTTGCCATCTTTGTTGTATGCGCACTGTTTGCAGTACTTCCACTTGCGTGGCACTTTATCGCAACTCCAGAAGATTTTCTTGGTCGCACGAGCCAGATTTCCATATTCAGTATGGAGCATCCTATTGTTGAACTCGTGCTGAACGTCGGAAAAACCATTGGCATGTTCTATGTACAAGGAGATATGAACTGGCGCCATAACCTTGCAGGACGCGCAGAATTGTTCTGGCCAGTAGGCATCATGTTCTTGTGCGGATTTATTGCCGCAGTGTATGTTGCGTGGATGTTCTTCCTTAATTTATTTAAAGGAACGGCGTTCAATGAGGATACGCCAATAGATACCACGGCACTTCCCTCTTCTGTCGAACGTCCATCCCCGCTTTCAAGACTCATCCCGCTTGCATGGCTATTAGTAGCAATGCTTCCAGTTGTCATTTCAAACGAAGGCATTCCACATGCACTACGCGCTATCCTTATGATTCCTCCCGTATTTATTCTTGCGGGCGCAGGAGGCATATGGATCTACGAAAAATTAGTAGCATTTGCAAAAGGAGCTGACCCTGAATCAACGTGGTCACATGTAAAAGAGATACTTGTCACAATATTTACAGTCATTCTCTTTGTACTCCTTCCTACAGAAGCATATTTCATCTATTTTCATAAATGGGCAAAGGATCCAAACACCTTCGGTGCATTTACACAAAAGTATGTCGACATTGGACACGAGCTCAACGAACTTCCTATCGAAACCCCTAAGTATGTGTTCGTCCGAGCGGGAGGAACAGACGTGCGCGGACTACCCATGTCAACGCAGACGGTTATGTTTATAACTGATTCGTTTACACCAGAAAAGCAACGCGCAAAAAATATTTTCTACGTTCTTTCCGAGCAAGAACAAAGCACTCCTCCGCAAGCACACGTAGTAATCATAGACTAATCAAGAATAACCGCCTTCAGGCGGTTATTTTTTTGACACCTATAAAAAAGTATTATATAAAGAAGCTAGCTATTATCCATTAACCCCAGAGCGAAAGGAGTCCAGATTGTGAACATTCAAATTGAGCAAGCCGTGGCACGCGCACTCGAAAGTCGCATGGCGCTACTCGAGCAGATCTTTAGCGAAGCAACCGATGAGGCGACGGCAACAGCGGCCGCAGTATGGATCGCGCTTGTCGGAACCGAAGCGTCTGCAACAAAACTCCTGGAATTGATCAAGCAGTGCGATTGCCATGATGATTTCGAAAGTAAGTGGATCATCATGGCAGCGTTTGTAGGGTTTTCGCCCTATCGGCATACCCGCAAACAAGAGCTGCTCGATTTATTTCAGCCCGAAGAACAAGACGGAATACTTCGAACATACGAGGAAGTGGACATGACGGACAAACGCATTCTCGACCTCCCTCCGCTACACAAAGCCATTCAGGAGGCCTACGAATGGAACGATGACGACTCCGGCGACTAGCCCCTCGCCACACATAAACCAAAAGCGGCCCCTTCTCGGGGTCGCCTTTTATTTCTTTGACACAAATACGTTTATGTGATTACATGCCTACAGAACACCAACCCATAGACGGAGGAAGGCCATGGTAAGAGTAAACGTTCAAGCGGTAGCCGATGAGGTTGTCAAAAAACGCATCGCCGCACTGGCGGAGATCATTGCGTCAAGTACGCACAAGGATTCAGTGATGGTTGCGGCTTTTAATCTTGCCGGCATCGGGACGAAGCAATCTTCCAATGCTTTGATGTACTTGATCGAGCAAACAAAAGATCCTGTGCTGCGAGAAGTGATGGCTGCCAGTTTAATAACGTTTTCCCCTCACCGCAACGATTACAAGGAGCGCCTGCACAGCAAATTCAGCGCAGCGTTTGTCATCGATGCATTCGCCGCAATCGAGGACATTGCGCCCGCCCTTCGAGAAACCCTCCTCTGGCAAGAGATTACCACCGCCATCGAGCAAAGTCTCGGCGGCCCTGGCGACTAGCCCCTCGCCACACATAAACCAAAAGCGGCCCCTTCTCGGGGTCGCCCTTTTTTATATCATTAAGATTGCGCCGACAACCATACAGACAATTCCTAAAATTGCTTTAGCAGTTAAATGTTCACCAAGAATAACAACAGCGAGCAATGCAACAAATACCAAGCTCGTACGATCAATCGCCGCAACGCGTGATGCATCAGCAGATCGCAACGCCATAAAATAAAATATCCATGATATTGCACCGCTAATTCCCGCGAGTACAATTAACCCCCACTCACGCCCTGTCCATGAAGTAGGCGTAAATCCATCGAACTTTCGTAACCACAAGCTCACACCGACAAGAAACACGGCCATAATAATCGAGCGCACGGTCGTCGCAAGGACAGTATCAATTTGTTTTAATCCAAGCTTTGCAAAAATAGCGACAAACGCCGCTGCAATAGCTGATAGTAGTGCGTAGACAATCCACATGTATATTTAGTATACAATTTCTATTTGTAGATTTCTAATAGCCTCTCCTGCCTTGTCATTCCCGCGGAGGCGGGAATCTATGAAATACCGTGGATTCCCGCCTCCGCGGGAATGACATATTTTACCCGCACAGCCCCTAGACAAATTTAGAGAACAAATGTATACTATTGTCAATGTTCGCAAAAGACTATCTAGAAACACTAAAGGCGCGGGGTAAGAAATCCCATGTATATAAGCAATTTCAAGATATCGGACTCCAGCTTGCTCAGATACTCGGAGATGCCAAGCATAAGGCGCTCTATATAAAGCTAGCGAAACAGCACGACGAATCAATTTTGATGTCGATTGCCAAAGATACGGCAGACCGCAAGGGCATAACGAACAAAGGTGCATATTTTATGAAGGTATTGCACGAGCGCTATCCCCTACCCAAAGCACCAAAAGAAATGAAGGCACGGACAAAAAAAGTATCCCCTATAAAAAAGGAAGTGAATCTCGAATAAAAACGATAACAATTGGATGAAGCGCAAGGCATGGGAAAATCAGCGAGGGAAGTGTACAGTAGTACTCTGACCGAACTGATAGGGGCCCATAACACAGCGATTCGCCAATCGTTAACGTTTTTAAAAAATAATGATAAAGAACGATAGTCAAATTTGGACGATAAGCAACAAGTCGGAGGAAAAGTTTCTCAGGAAACGGCCGGCTAATTTTGATTTCTCGAAATATACAGAGAAGGAAGTTCGCGAACTGGTAAATACCATGCGCTCAATTATGCGTCGTGCAAATGGCGTTGGGCTTAGCGCAAACCAAGTAGGACTCGACATGCAATTATTTGTCGCAGGAATCCCACAAAGAAATGGCCGCCCAAAGTGGTATGCGATATTCAATCCAAAAATTGAACGCCCTTCAAAAGAACAGTTTACCATGGAGGAAGGCTGCCTCAGCGTTCCTAATACGTATGGCACAGTAACCCGTCCAAAAGAAATCGTACTTACTGGATTTGATAAACACCAGCGTGCCGTAACCATACGCGCGACTGGATTAATTGCACGCGTGTTCCAACATGAAGTTGATCATCTCAACGGAATCGTATTTATCGACAAGGCACAGAACCTACACGAAGGAACAGTTGAATCTGACACGGAAGATACTGCATAAAAATACCGCCCCATTGGGCGGTATTTTTATGCAGTACATTTTATTTCGCAATAAACGAAAAATCTTTTAAGAACGAGCTGCTATCGAGATACACGTGATTAAACAATGTGTAGATGATTTCTGGTTTCTCAACTGGTCCGATTAACACCATTCGCTTTCCCATTCCATATCCGATACCCGCTTCCATGTGCGAGGAATCTCCCGCAGGGAGGAGCAGAATAACAATATCAGATTCTCGCAATGCCTGAATTTCAGACTGTGCAATTTTTCCAATGCGATCATCGATCTTCCAATTGGTTAATGCCTGACTAAATTCCTTCATTTCATCCTCAATAGGCTTTCCTGTTAACAGGTTAGATCCGCTCTGCACATAAGAATATGCAGTGTGCCCTAATTGCTCCAATTCCTGGGTAAGCTCCTCTACTTGCTCCTTATTTTTCCACGGTGACGCTATGAAAAATTTCATGGTATAATGATACCATACAATTAACAGAAAAGAACGCCATACATGGAAAACGCCTCCCAGCCTACATTTATATTTTTCGGAACTCCAGGATTTGCAGCCGATGCACTCGAAAAACTCCTCAACCGCGGCATCATTCCCGCAGCAATCGTGTGCAACCCCGATAGACCCGTGGGGCGTAAAAAAGTTATCACCCCTCCAGCAATAAAGCTTTTTGTGTTGGAGCACCAGCTCCAAGACCCAACACTTACCATTCCGCTCTTACAACCAGAAGTACTCGACGACGCATTTGCAGAACAACTAAAGGCATTTAATGCCGATGTTTTTGTAGTAGCCGCTTATGGAAAATTACTCAAGAAAAACATTCTTGATATTCCAAAACATGGCACGATTGGTATCCATCCATCACTCCTTCCTATATATCGAGGTGCATCTCCGCTACAAACTACACTCATCGACGGAGTCGATATTACCGGAGTATCTTTGTTTATGATAGATGAAAAAATGGATCACGGTCCAATCGTTGCACAAGAAACAGTGCAAATCGGGACAATGAATTATATCCAACTCGAAAAGAAGCTTTCCGAAATTGGTGGCGAACTCTTAGCTGCGGTACTCCCCGACTTTGTGGCAGGAAAAATAACGCCAAAGGAACAAGACCATGAAAAAGCAACGCTCACGAAAAAGTATACCGTTGAAGATGCGTTTATCGACATCCACGACATAGAGCGAGCAAGGACAGAAGGAGGTGATATTGCACTCAAGATTGAACGCAAGATTCGTGCCCTTAATCCAGAGCCAGGGACATGGACCATAGCATCATCGTTCTGCAACATGCACTTTGGACAAGAAAAACGGGTCAAAATCCTCGAAGCGGACGTTTCCATGGAAAACACCCTTATCATCAAACGAATCCAAATAGAGGGGAAAAAGCCAATGCATTTACACCTTTCAATCAAGAAAGTTGACAATTAATACGTTCCCTGCTATAGTAGATTCAATAACGAAAACAGCTCCCCAAGAGCCGTTTTTGTTTTTATATAAGCACCTTCACAACTACACACGGAAAGAGAGGTCAACGAAATGAAGATTTACATTGTCGTACTACTGTTGGCAATATTTTGCTATACAGATACGACAAGCACCGCAACGGCAGCACATTCCCCACGGCCCATTGTCGCAGACACAACCGCATATTATAAGCCCGTAAAGGGGCAGCGGAGGTATGTGACGGGTTCTTATCAAGGTGATATCCACCTCAACGGAACGGGTATCACCTATTCGGGGAAACGGGCGCGCATTGGGTACCTCGCGGCCGACTTAACCTACCATCCGGTAGGCACGAAGTTCCGAGTCTTCATAGACGGTAAATCCTTCGGCATTTGGACGGTCGAAGACAAGGGAGGCGCAATCAAGAACCGACACCGCTTTGACTTTTTTGTCGGAGAAAGCGATGCTGGGCGAATAGCTGCGGAGTCTTGGGGACGAGGCAGCGACAAAACTATTGTCATGTACAGGATTTAGTGGGATCGGGACCCCACGCATCGTAATGGGGCAGCTTCGGCTGCCCCTTTTTTAATTGGGCGTTGCTAGCGAAACGCTCTCCATTCGTTTATACGGAGAGCGGAAGAGCGTGCAACGCGCCAGAGCGTCGGTGACGTTTTATTTTCCACGGCACCGACGAAGCGTAACTTTATAGGTCGTACTTCGTTGTATAAAGGTATGCCTTATTTTCTCGAAGACGATCTCAAAATACTTGAGTCATATATCGAAGAAACTGTCGTGAAATTACAGGAAACGGGAGCAGAATTACGTAATGCCGTCACCCAGTCTTCTGAAACGTGGCACGATAACTTCCCTTTTGAAAATGCCCAGCAACAGGCACGATTATTAGAGCAGCGCTTGCAAGACCTTGAGCATATTCGCAGAAATGCCACGATAATCGCTATCCCCCAAACAAACGCCGCCGTAGCAATCGGCCATACCGTTACCGCGCGCGATAGCGAAACAGGAGAAGAAAAAACATTTCGCATCGGAAGTCATGTCACCTTTACAGAAAATACACTTTCATACGCATCACCGCTTGGAGCACTGTTTCTTGATAAAACAGTGGGGCAACACGCAAAAGGAATAGTTGGCACAAAAGAACGCGAATTTGAAATTTTAGAAATCGCATAACATAAAAAAACCGCATGAAGCGGTTTTTTTATGTTATCGTGTGAGCGCCAGCACAAGCCTCGGTTCCTCATCGCCATAATAATTATCTTTCCACGCTTCAATAATAAATCCATACGAAAGGTACATGCATATCACCTTGCTATTATGTGGATGGGTTACTAAATCGATTCGCTTCATATCCTTTAGTTGTTCAAGCTTAAACTCTATCGCTTTTCTCGCGATACCCTGCCCTTGAAAAGCAGGATCAATAATAAGTCCACTCATATACGCATGTCCGGGCTCTTTGATCTGGTATTCTGTACTTCCCACAATCACACCATCTTTTTTAATAAAATACACCTCGCAATCTTTTAGCTCTTTTTCAGCATCTTCCCTATCCGCGCAATTTGAATACATATACGAATGTGCAGATTTTTGTTCAATCGCGATAAAGGCATCAATATCCTCAATCGTCGCTTTTTGAAATGTTATTTCAGGCATAGTTGTAAATAATTAATTTGTTTTTGGAATAAAGCGCACAGAATCAAGTAATGGTTGGAAATCGTTTCGAAGGTCCGATTGTGCATCTAAAAATTGTCCGGTAAATACATAGGCATATTCTCCATGTATAACTACAGCAGTATCCGACGCATATAGTCCGTCAGCCATATAACGAATCGCCTGTATCCCATTAATGGTCGTTTCAACAACGTCAGTAGTTTTGAGATGAATATTACTAAATGCTATAGCCGACTCAGCCCACGTTCGGAGTGGTTGTTTTTTATCATTTTTAACAACCATCACACTAATCATAGGTGGTCCTTCACTGCCGATAGGTATATTTTTTATATTCACATAATCTTCACTGCGCATAAGCGTAACTGTCCGCACAACAATATCTTCAATGTCTAATGGATCACGTTCTTCTAATACATACCCGTTCGCTCCAGTCGGATACTCAAACGCAAAGCCAAGCTCGGCGTTGCCATACATATCTTGTTTTTTAATCACACCCTCATCTGTTTTATCGGGCAACAGTTGCACGATACCATAGCCAACAACAGCGACTACCGCGATGGTAAGAAAAATAGATACTTCTTTTTTCATAATAAAATAAGGATACCATAAAGGCTGTTTCGTTGCTTAATAGCAAAGGATAACAATAATAATATATTGACAAACGATAAATCAAGGATTACTGTATAGATAAATAACCTAGTAATACTATATAAAGCCATTTATGAAGCTCACAAAACGTGGATCAACAATTTTCCTACGAACCACCATCTTTCTTATGGGAATCGCAGTAGCCACCCTATGCATCTTTTTATTTCCGTGGCTCGCAAACGTAGGGTCAATACGGCCTGAGTTTGCTGACTTGCGCTATGTGTTGATTGGCGCGTATATAACGACAATTCCGTTTTTCATCGCCCTGTACCAAGCCTTAACGTTATTAGGGTTTATTGATAAAAACACAGCCTTTTCTGGATTGTCCGTAAAAGCTTTAACGAACATTAAGTATTGCGCATTAACTATTAGCGCGATATACACAGGCACACTCCCTTTCTTGTTCTCTCTCGCCGATGCAGATGATGCTCCAGGTCTCGTAGCAATTGGGTTGATTATTATTTTCGCTTCTCTTATTATTGCAACCTTTGCTGCAGTTCTGCAAAAGTTGTTACAAAGCGCGATAGATATAAAATCAGAAAACGACTTAACCGTTTAAACAATTATGGCAATTATAATAAACATTGATGTGGTGATGGCTAAAAGAAAAATGAGCGTCACCGAACTCGCAGAAAAAATAGGCATCACCATGGCAAATCTTTCCATATTAAAAAATGGCAAGGCAAAAGCAATCCGTCTCTCCACATTAGAAGCAATTTGCAAAGCCTTGGATTGTCAGCCAGGGGATATTTTGGAATATAAAACTAAATAAAAGCGTCTATGAAAAACATACTAAAATTACGCGCCATACTATCACTCATTGAGAGCCTACAAACCGCAGCTCGGCGGTTTCCTTTTTCATTTCTATTTTCGATAGCAACCGTCAGCGCAGGGCTCTTACTCGCCCATCAAGTTGGCAATACTGCAGTTTTGGCAAAAATACTTATTACATCCATATTAGGATTTTTGCTTTTTATCTCCATCACTCTCTTGTGCGAACAAAACAACTGGAGCAAGAAAATCCGATCCAGTATAAGCCTAGCAGGCTTTGGACTTTTAGCCGGATATTATTCTTACTTACCTGCCGATCTTAACACAGCGGAAGATGCGATTATTCTTCGCTCTGTTTTGTGGGGGCTGTGTCTTGTATTTTTAATTTCATTTGCACCATACATAAAGAAAAGAATCGAAAGTGCTTCAGATAAAATATGGTATTTTAATGCCTATCTCGTCATCTCAATAGCGTTAACCATCATTTGGCTAGCCTTAACACAAGCTGGTGTTTCTATTGCCCTATCAGCCATCGGTCATCTTTTTACTATAGCTATTAGCGAACATGCGTATCAAGACATGGCGATTGTTTTATTTAGTTTTTTCGGACCAGCATTCTTGTTATCCCGCATACCACAAAATGTTGGGCACACCATAGAATCCGCAGAATACCCGAAAGAACTGCGCTTACTTCTCCAGTATGTGTTTGTACCGCTTGTATCCCTGTACTTCCTTATTCTCTATGCATATGTAATTAGAATAGGCATAACGCAGGAATGGCCCGTGGGCACGCTCGCATATATGATTCTCGGATTTTCAGTGCTCGGCATGCTCGTATACATATGCTTGTATCCGCTAAGAAATGTCATTGCATGGATACGGAAAGCTGGTGATATATTTCACATGGTGCTTATCCCCCAGATAGGCATGCTTTTCTGGGCGCTATGGTTTCGCATTTCGCAGTACGGCATAACAGAAAATAGATATTATGTGTTAGTAGCCGGCTTTTGGCTCTTAGCCTTGTCTTCTTATTTTCTTATCAGTAAAAAGAAGGATCTACGAATAATCCCTGTTAGCTTGTTTCTTATTGCACTTGTATCATCCTTTGGCCCCCTCGGCGCGTTGGCTATTTCTGAAAAGAGCCAGCAAAACAGACTTGAGAATCTACTCGTGAAAAATAGGATTCTCGCTGACGACGGAATACATGCGGTTCGCGACGCAGACGTTTCTCTTAGTGATAAAAAAGAAATAGGAGCAATTACAAGCTATCTTATTACCACACACGGGAAAACCAGCCTTACACCAATATTCAGCAAAGAAGTATTGTCCAATCTCGCCACAAATCGTGAAGAGCAAAAGAAACAGGTTATGGAAAAGTTTGGCCTACCCTATCTCGAAAGTTGGGCATCGGGTCAGCAAAATTTCTACTATAATTCCGAAGTAAATACACAAGCCACGCAGATAGCACAGTTCGACTACGCTATCCCCAGCCAAGGCATGGAATCAACGCAAACAATTGCGGGCGTGCAATATCAGTTCAAAATAAACACAGCGAAAAATACATTTGAGATAACAAGAGACGGCACGCTTATCGCCGAAAAAAATCTCAACGCATTTCTCGATACATTAAGCAAAACCAATACCAGCAGCGTTCCAAAAGACCAGATGATTATAGTATTTGAAAACGATGCAATCGCATTCAAATATCATATCGAACGAATCGGCGGAGAGTTATCAGAAACAGGATATGCAATAAACCTTATTAAGGGGTTGCTGTTATTTACAATAAAATAGTAGCTTCGACATAACCAACAAAAGCCCGCGAAAGCGGGCTTTTTTAAATTCAAGATATCCGCCCTCTTTAATTCCACCCATAGGATAGACTCGTTACCTCTTTACAAACACACCATCCTTAAACACATGCTCTTCAATTTCAGGGACACGCACGCCGAGATCATCAAACTGAATTCTTCCCGAAGCTCCGTCGAACAATAGATGCTTTAAGACATTTACCCATGTTTCGTTATCTGTATCGTATGTATTTTTAATAATACGCACCGCATCAAATCCGTAATCAGTCGCAAATCCTGCATCAACCCCATACGCATTTTTATACGCAACTTTAAAACTATCTGCCATTCTGTCGGCGAACATAGCCGATTTACACCCCTCAAACACGCCCTGTGGCAGCACTTTTAGATATTCGCTTATCGTAACCTCCATATCAGCATTACATACCAACACAGAGCCGACTCCTTGCTCTTTTACCTGCTTAATAAATTGCACCCCTACGCTTGGCGTAGCAATAACCGTATATGCTATAACGCCATCGCGTTTCATTTTCGCAATAACGGTTCGATAATCTTTACTGTCATCAATGCGATATTCGTTAAATTTAACGCTTGGATTTTCGTACGTTTTTTTGAAATAATTCTTAGCTTTTTCAAAAGCCGCTCCTTCTTGATGCACAAAAGCAAAAGAAGCGTAGTCTTCTCGAGCCATCTCTCCCAATCGAGCATAGAGCGACGCACCGCTTGGCATAATTTGAAATATCGTATCATCCCCACTTAATTCAGGCTCTGCAATTTGTATAACGACAATGGGGTCAGCTTGCAACAACGGAGTAATTGTGTCAATAACTGTCGGCGTTGTATTGATAATCGCATCAACCTTATCCATAGTTCGCAATTTTTGATATGCAGCAATACCTTTCTTGCTATCAAACTGGTCGTCCTCGTAAATAACGCGCACATCGACATCTTTTGCAGACAACGCAATTGCATTTTTTATGCCTTCCCCAATTGCAGCATTCTCGCCAGTTAACGGACCAATAAATCCTATTGTAATTAGATCCTTTGAAACAACTCCTGCAGAATTACTCCATACTTGGTATCCTCCGATAGCGATAATAACAACCGTGGCAATCCATAGAGCCCATTTTTTAAATTGATTCATAGTGTATTGATTCGGGAACCGATCATTAATGTATATAATTGTATTGAACCATGGGTTGACGATACTGTAAAAATATGTACAATATTTGTACATATTTACCCTATGCGCAATAAGCCTTCTTTCCCCTATCTCGCCGTAACGCCAACCGAAGAAAAGGTTTTGCGTTATTTATTGTCCACAGAAAAACAGGCGTCTATTTCAGAAATAGCACGAGCCGTAAACCTTGCACGCACAAGTATTTATAACGCAATCACTTCCCTAAAAGCGAAGGGTCTTATAGCACAGCAGGGGTTCCTCTACTCAATAGTATCTTCACAACTGCAAAAATATTCCAAAAAATCTACGGCTCCCCGCGAACAAATTAAAGCGCTTCTTTCTGAAGTGCTTACATTGCAACGAGGAGAGGTTGTTTATTCCGTAGAATCAGACGAGGAAATAAAGTGGCTCCTTAAAAACGAACAGGGCCTCCCCGAATGGCAAAAGGCAATCGCAAAAAAAGGCGTTGTTCTAAAAAGTATTGGCAGTACAGGAATGCTTAAAGTTTTTCAATCAATTATTAGCAAAGAATTAGGTGCACACATTAAACAGCGCAGCGGCGCAGCGCGTTTTACAGGTGAACCGCTTCTCGGCACATGTACCCTCGTTGCATTTCGCGATTCAGTAATATTTTTTTCAAGAAAAAAAGCGTTTTTCTTTCGCATAGACAACCCCGATGCGGCCATACTCATAAAAAGCAGTCTCGAGCTGTTGTATGCCCAGCTTCGTTATTATCCCTTAATAGTTAGTAAATAAAAAATTGCAGAAGTTGACAATGTATAATTATGCGATGTATAACGTATTTAGAACACTCAATATCTCTTAAGGGAGCCACGAATGAATTCGAATCAAGTTAAGGAAGGCATCAGCATTAAGACAACAGCGCTCAAGAGTACGAAGGGGATGCTCGTCAAGCACGAATATCTTGCGGCTCGCAAGGCCGGAGCGACCGGCATCGTTATGGGGTTTGTTCCTGGACATGGAGGCGATGTCTGGTGGATCAAGCACGAGGATGGCTCAATCGGCGCATATTGTTTTAACGAATTTAAATCCAACTAGTTTTATCGTTCTTATGTAGCCACAAAGCCCGCTTCGCGCGGGCTTTTTTAAATTCTTATAAAATAACTAGCGCTGTAAAATTAAAATTTGACAGTTTCTCTTAATTAATTGTATAAATGAGGAAGAACTACAAACGCAGATCCACCCACATTGAAAGGAGCGGGCTATGCAGCAAAAACAATTACTGTTGAGTATCATCATCACAATGATGGAGGTCTATGCAAACACTGTCCGGTCGGATGCTCAAGCGGAAAATGCGATCATCAACCTCGGGGAAGCGATTAAAGTCTGCCGCGAGATGGGCGTTACCCATCAAAGGGAGCTGGCAATTAGGGGCCTCGAGAAAATCGAAGTGTCCATCGAGCTCAGCCGGGATACCACCAAAGTGAAGCAGTACTTGCAAGAGCTCGTTGTCACTCTCAAAACAGTGCGCCCCTAGCAGGCGCGCAAGCACTTCCCACAAGGGCCTTCGGGCCCTTATTTTTTAACTCCCAAAAAATATAAGTAGAGATTGACAATATTAGGCAATACATCGTATAAATGAGGCAGAACAAATAACCCGCCGACAGGCTTGTAAATTCAACCCCAACCGAGCACAAGGAGGCCCCATGTTTCAGGTAATTGTTGCAATGATAACAGTTGGCACTGAATGCGCAACGTTTCAGGAAGCGTTTAGACGTTTTCACGCAGAGGTTACCAAGATGGTCGTCAAAGGGACATCTCGGCAGGTACTGGAAACAGCGTGTTTTATACGCTACGTCTTTACCTCCGAAGGGGAGGAGCTCAACACGCAACTGTATTTTTACGCCTGTTGTGACCTCGCTCACGAAATAGGTTTACTGAGCGATGACGGAGAGCTCGAAGAGCTCGCCATAGCACCCAGCGTCGAAAGAATACAGGCTGTGTTTTACAGAAGCACGGTAATCGAAGTATCCGCGACGCTGAAGATGGCAGACAGGATCCAAAAAAGCGTCCTCACCCTACCAGAGGTACCCATGACAAAAGCACCGCGCTTAACATTTAAACCGTTGCGCAACGGGAAATTCCGCTGCAACCAGACGAATGAAATTGTGGGCCGTGGCCAAACAAAGGCTTATCGCCTGCGGGAGGAGAAAAAACTCCTCCGCAAATTCAACGAAAAGCACAATCGGCCCGTCGCTCCCCCAACCACCCGCCAATACAGCGCAGGACTTCGCAGGAGATAACCCTGGCTTCAAAAAGCAGCTTCGCAAAAGGCCCCTTGTCGGGGCCTTTTTTTATTATATTAATTTAAAAACATCCAACCCCTTTACCTCCGACTTTGCATCATTTTATTTCAAACGGAAGGACCATAACTAGCGTATTTCCAAGGTAAGCCTTATATTCATACTTCCCTACTTGAGCTGGGATGGATCCACAACCAGCGTTTAACATTGGATCAAACGTTCCAGGAAAAACGGTTTTTGGTTTTACATACGTTTTCGTATTAACATTATATATAGCCGAGGCATATGTTCCCGCTGAAATTATTTTTTTAGGTTCGACAACCGTACAAAATTGATCCCTACCAACCACAAACGATAACGATGCCTGAGGTATGGCGCTGTAATTCAAAACTTCGTTATTTGCTATTTTAGCCAGATAAAGAGCGTCAAAATATTCTTCGAACTTAGCTGTGTTAGGTTTTTCAGAAACAGCAATATTGGCATTACTACTGTCTGCACCAGGAACAACAGCGGCTTGATCGTTTTGTTCGACTGGAGCATTTTGATTCGCCTGTTCGTCTACCGGGGTCGATTGTAATGAAAAGAAAAGGATACCCGCAACGATAACTACTATAGCCACTATACCGATGATGAGATTTTTATGCATGATTGAAATTTATTTAACTTCTATTGTTCCTTCAACGCAATTATCAGTTTCGTTCGTTTCGTTAATCTTATTTGCTCCATCGGCGCAAATTCTCCACGCATGATTTCCAGCAACAGCCTTCCAACTAGAAGAATTTTTGATGGCAAAATGATCTACCATGTTTGGGTCGGTGGCGCGCAATTGAGCCATATCCCCTTTCATAGTGACGTCCCATGTATTATCACTGTTTAAATCGATTTGATAATATACGGTTGAATAACATCGCGTACCAATACCAATATTTTCCGACTTCCATTCACCCATATCATCTGGGCCAGTATTTATTATATTTGTGTACCATTTTATATCCGCTCCAACGGTTGCCGGAATTGGCCGATACTCGTAGCTCCCCGTCCTATTTCTTAGATTGACCGCCTGGCTCGGATTGGCCGACAAGCCACAGCTAAACGTTACCGCTTCGGCGCCTGAGCCACCCGTGGTCGCTGTTCCCGACCCAGTAGTAGTATTAGTGTTCACATTGGAAGCACTGCCCGTAGCAGTGGTCGAAGCAGCGCTGGCATTTGTATCTGTAGTTGCATTAGAACCAGTCGAATACCCGACTGACGTTTCTGAGTTCGAGCCCGAGGCTGAGCCAGTCGAAGAGCCTGTATTCGCTGGCGGTACGCACGCTGAACCATAGTTATAGGTAGCGCCTGCACTTTGCAACTCACAATAATTTCTATAGGTAACTCCATTTGTACCGCACATAGGCTGACCCGTATCTGGACATGCCGAGCTAGACTGTCCACCGCTCGATGAAGCTACATGGAACTCGGGCGTTTCATCATAGTATGTTGCATTCGAATTTGCATTCTGGCTATTGCTCCGACTACTATTATTCGAGCTGCCGGTATTATTCTGTTGTGGATAATCATTACCCGTAGCTACTTGATATTCGGGAGTACTGCTTGAAGATGACGCGTTTTTAAAACCAGAATCTTCCGTAGCTTGAGGCTGGGGCTTTTCCGGCGCCTTTTCTCTTTTAGGTATAATTTTGGAAACCAAAACTTTAAACCAGGAAACGGGATTCCACCAAGCAGCATAGGTAATTACGGGAGTCGTGAGGGTCATCACGATAAGGATAGCCACGCACACCATCAATGTCTTACTTTTTATTTTGTACATACCAGGTAGTAAAATTATTATTTGATTTTATAAACGGTCATTTTTATTTTTTATGACATTAATTAAAGTATACAAGACAATGTACTGTTTTAATAATAAGTTATCCACAAAAATAACCCACTATTCAAAGGATATAAGGTATATACTATACGTATGGACAAAAAAATACTTATCAGTGTCGTAGTTATTCTCTTGGGATTATACGGTCTTCGTGTATTCATCGCAAAAATAAACACACCCGAAGATACAAATACACCTCCTTCAACTGCAGTTACACAAGCAAACCCCGCATCAATCTTTTGTACAGAAAATGGAGGTACAATCCAAATAAAAAATACATCCGAAGGACAATTGGGTGAATGTCTGTTCCCTGGTGGAGCAATCTGTGAAGAATGGTCGCTTCTTCAAGGAGATTGTATTGTAGTAGGAGTTAATAATACTGGGGATTATTTTGATGGGAAAAATGAAGTACGCGTTGTATTTCGCATTAAAACAAGGACTGCAATTCTCAATGCGCCTTCCTTGGGATATGAAAATATTTTACTTGCACAAGCAATAAGCGCCAGTGGAGCGCGCTATCTCTCAACCGATGGCACAATCGAATTTTGGGAACATCAAAGCGAGGGTAGGCTAAGCGTCAACGGAAAACAAATTTTTCTAGGTCAATTGCGCTAACTACAATTCGCAAGCCAATAAAGCAGTCGCGTTTCAATACCATTCCAACAAATAGTACGGTATACTAAATAAGAAAGGTCGAGATAAAAAATACAATATCTATTTTGCTTTTATGAAAACACTTAATGGAATGGATTGGGTTGCCCTTATTCTCGTTATCATCGGTGCTTTGAATTGGGGGCTTGTTGGCGCATTCGGATTCAACTTGGTCGCCACGTTATTTGGAGACATGTCGGTATTATCTCGAATCGTATACGGATTAGTAGGACTTGCAGCAATCTATATGGCCGCAATCTCAATGCAGCTTGGAAGGAAATAAAAGGTATACAAAGCCTATTACAGAAAAATCGCCATGTGGCGATTTTTCTGTTCTTATTACATAATTATTAATGGTAGCTGACCCCATTAATTTCAAAAGTTTATGCTTTCTTCACAAATTCGGTCCGCAGTACAAGCCCCTTTACTGCATCAGAATTGCATTCAATCTCTGCTTCATCATCAGTAAGCCGGCCGAATGTTCTTGATCTTCGTACCTTTTTTCAGCGTCACAGTCGAGCCCTTCACCTTTAGGTCTTTGACCAAAATAACCGCATCACCGTTCGCAAGAACATTTCCATATGCATCTTTTATTATTATATCGTCTTCTTCGGTATCCATAGTGATGATTGTTATTATTTATTGATAAATAGTATAGCACAAATAATCACAATTAATGGTGGCTGACCCCTTTATACTAAGAATGAAACCCTCTATTAAATGACCTATAATCCCCCCCCTAGAGCCCCTTATTATTTCTTAAGCTCAAAAATAACAAATAGCGGTATCTTTTTTCTAACTTCCCAAAATACAGGGTCGACTGATTGAGCGCGGTCATCTACCCGAGGTTCTTCAAAATCAGTGAGTACAAACGGGGATTGTAAAATATCCCGCATAAGAGCGTCCATTGGCCGGTGAAAGTAAGAAATCTCCAAGTTCCCGAACCATATGTCATCTATCTTTCTCGGCGAATAATAATCTCCTAGTACGGTACACGTGCCAAGTTTTAGATGTTTAATATATCCCAAGAGCGATGCTCGCTCATCTTCTGTTCGTGTTCTTCCTGCTCCGTATACTACAGGATGGTGTGTAGAAAATAGGAACTTTCCGCCTTTTTTTAGAACACGATGTATAGATACCAATACATCATTCCATGAATCAATATAGTGAAGCACTAAGCTCGAATACACGAAATCAAAGGAGTCGTCAGGGAGATCAAGATGTTCCATGTCCATAACCATAAACTCGCAATCGGGATACGATTTTTTTGCCAACTCAATAAGACCCGAGGATATGTCGATGCCAATAACACGATAAGCCCCTAAGGAACGAAGGTGCTCGCATTCCTCGCCGGTACCACACCCCACACAAAGAACCGTGCTACCATGTAGGTTCGGCAACTTCTTGCACATCGCCGGTTTTTCGAGATACTCATGGGCGATATTTTTCCCGGCACGCATATATTCTGCCCATTGCTCCGCATAATTACTGTATGATTCAATTGTTTTTTTATCGGTTGCCATGCAATAAGGATATCACATAGCGCCCTTGTTCAAAAACGTTAAGGGGTCAGGAATTAATGGGGGTCAGCGCCACCATTTATTTATAGACACGCCACGTAAAACAAATTTGCGAAGCAAACTTGTTACGTGGCCCTCGTAAAATATCACAGAGCAATCCATCGAATGGCTTGCCCTGTGATAACGCAAAATCAGCCCCTTTCGGGGCTGATTTTGCGTTATTTTACGGGGCTGGCGCTATGGGACGAAGTTAGAACTTATTTACACACCAGGGACTGCTCTTATAATCCAAAGATTTTCAAAAATAGCTAATTTTTATCGATATCCTTAAGCCATGAGCGAATTAGTCGAACTCCAGCATACCTAGAAGAAGCGTATCCCAAGGGTTCATTACGAACTCCATCTATTTTAAAAATAGTGCGATAATGTTGCCCTGTTCCAAAAATTACAGAAAACTTCGTATAAAGAATATCGGTTATTTCTATGCGATGGCCGTTTACATTCCCTGATAGAGCTCGTGCCATCCCATGCCCAAAAAGAGAATCTAAAAAGGAGGGCTTTTCGTATACTAAATCAAATTCCTTTGCAATATTCTTAAGACGTCTTGTTCGAGAATTAAGAACAATAAGAAGAATAAGCAGAAGAACAAGAGCTAAGATTAAAAATAATATTTGCATAATTATATACTCTATCTTAAGAGCTAACTAAATGCAGAGTAGTAAATTCATTATCGAATTAGAATTGATGATTAATGAGGCATCTACAAGGATACCCATGATAAAGATGGGTATATTGTAATCATGCACTCGCTTTTGACGCTTTTAACGGAATTTTCCCGTCCTTTATCTTCTGTCGGAAGCTAATATAATTAGGAAGTGCTATGGGCCAAATTATTAAAGTAACCCATGCATAGCTAATTGGACCACGCCCGAATAGATTTGCTTTGTATTTACCAATTTCCAATTTTCGCGCATCAAGATATACCCATACTGCGCTCAATGGTATAATCCAACCCATTATTGTTTTAAAATTAGGAGTTAGCGATGCTATGAGGAACAACACCCCAAGGCCAAGCAAATTGATTTTCCAGGGTTTCATAAAAATGACTAGTATTAATTTAATTTATTATTGTAATAATACAATAAAACTACTCTTTTAGTAAATTATTTAAAACGCCCCATCATGGGGCGTTTTAGTTAGACATAATGACCTACGTTAAAGTGATAATGGGATCAGTCACCATTAATTTATAAATACGCCACGTAAAACAAATTTGCGAAGAAATTTGTCACGTAGCCCTCGTAAAATATCACGGGCAACCCATCAAATGGCTTGCCCCGTAAAATAACACAAAATAAGTCGCCCTTTAGGCGACTTATTTTGTGTTATTTTACGGGGCTGACCAAGTCGAGTTAGAACCACCACAGGCTAGGCTCCATAATGCTTTTTTTAACTATTTTAGTATACCATATCGACGCACCTTGAGCACTTAAAAAATGATGCGAGTAGTAGTAAACTATCTCCTATCATTTGTACGGATAAAAGGAGAATTTATACTCTCGTCAAGCAAAGGGCCATATGTTTTCGGCTTTCGATATGCATTCCCCCAAATCTCGCATTCGCGATATTTGCGAAGCGCGTCAAGGTCGAATTTTGCGATACAAATACCTTCCTCCTCTCCTGCCTCCACAAGTAGAGGATCGTGTTTAGTTCCTTTCACCCGCATGCCATCAAAAGCGATCGAATGCCCGTTTTGCCGCGGACTTGCATAATTTGTCATTGCCACCCCTACCATATTCTCGAATGCTCGTGTACGAAATTGCGCGATACGATTTTCCTCAAGCTCACATGCATTGGGGACCAAAATAATCTCAGCGCCTTTTAACATAAGGATTCTCGCAACCTCAGGAAATTCACGATCATAGCATATCATAACTCCAACCCTGACCATACCGCTAGCGGTATCAAGCGATGCAACGTAATAATCATCGCCAGGAGTAAAGATGACCTCCCATCGATCATCAACGGTATGTACCTTTCGATACGAAAATAGACTGTTACCAAAACGATCAATGAGCGTAGCGGTATTATAGAGACGCTCGCCGTCTCGCTCAAGATAAGTAACAACGATTGCCATCTTAAGTTCTATGGCCAATTTTTTAAAGCTTAGTACATAATCTTCATCGGTACTCGTTGCGAAATTTTTCCATTGAATTAAATCGTCTTCATCCTCGGGAGCGACACCGTACCCGATATTCCAAAGCTCAGGAAACAACGCAATGTCTGCCCCCTGCTTTTTTGCCTCTCGGCAAAAGCGTTCTGCTTTCGCGATATTTGCGGTGACATCACGGCCGCCGGTCATTTGTAATAATGCAACGTTAAGAAACATGAGTGTATTATATTAAAATTAGTACTCGTCTAAAAATCCTATGTATTAGTTTAATTCAATGGTAGCAAGTTTATTTACATAACTGCGCTCTGGTCCGGGATCAATCTCGTATAATGCTATTGTGTCAAACATAGCCCGTTCAAGTATCGGTGGTGTTACCTCCGCCCCGTAACCTCTCAATAAAGTGAGGTGTATTACATAGTTTTCCATCTCCCATTCAGGATTTTTGGTCAAAATTTTCCCTTGCAAATCTTCAACGATTCTATTATGAGCAATACTTAATTCAGAAGACTTGCCGACCAACACCAACGCATCGGCCAACATTTCAGCAGGAGCAAAATCGATCTCAAACTTTTTATACCGTAGCGTTTTAAAATAATGTATTAAATCCTCTTCTGAGAATTTATCATTTAAAACAAATCGGCGCTTGAGCGTCACATGGGGCGACATGCTATCAACCAACACCTGGCCAATCGTATTTATCCTAAATTCCTCTATTGCTCTGCGAGTATTATTATCGGGCAATAGCGAAATAGTATAATTTTTCATAAGGTATTTAGGCCCACTAATACTGTTCTCTTATTACTACCTAATATTGAACGCACCTCGGGCGCGATAACCGCGCTCAAATTGGCTGCCAGACCTGGATTCGAACCAAGATTGACGGATTCAGAGTCCGCTGTCCTACCATTAGACGATCTGGCAATACGCTTCTAATATTGCCTGAAATTAATCATTTTTGCAACCTTTTTACGCTAAAAGTAGGGTTTTCGAGAAGCTTAAAAAACGCTATACTACGAGTATGTTTAACCCTATTTTAAAAACTGGACACACTGAACTTCGCCAGGCAATAGAGAAGTTAATCGCTGGAAGCAGGACGGATATCGACTTCTATTTCATGCTCTCGATATCAACCCTAATTGTAACGCTTGGATTACTCGAGGGCAGCATCGTTATCTTAATTGGCGGAATGATTCTAGCCCCACTCCTCTCTCCACTCTTGGGAATTGGCCTTGCGATCACCACCGCAAGCGGTAAAAGTCTCAAGTGGATTATTACCCATCTCTTAAAAGCATTGGGCTTTGTTATTCTCATTGCACTTATCGTCGCATTCTTATTTGCAAGCGAAGACAACGAACTGATTAATTCGTTTCACCCGAACCTAAACCTATTTCTCATTGCCTTCGCTGCAGGAGCGGGAGCAGCGTATGCATGGGTGCGCCCGAATCTATCTCCCGCGATTCCAGGTATAGCCATTACCGTTTCACTCTTACCGCCGCTTGCGGCCACTGCGATTGGGATTAGAAATCTTTCGTCAGTTATTATATCGGAATCGTTTGCACTGTTTTTCATTAATCTACTCGGCATCATCCTTGCGAGTATTGTAATATTTCTCATGTTCGGCTTTGGAACACTCCAGGCGGAAGAGGAAAAAATTATACGAAAAGAAGAGGCGGAGGAACAACACACGCAAGAGGAGCAAAAAAACAACCCATGAGGGTTGTTTTTTATTTATTCGGTTATTCCGAGATGCTTTCTGATTTCCGTACGCAATTCACCGATATCTCCCCCCTTTTGAATAATTGGGGTTTGTTCAATTAGCGCAATAAGTTTTGGGTCGAGCTCCAACTTTTTGATATTGCCGAAGGCGGTGAGAAATACGACTTTAATATCTTTTGTTGTATCATCCTCTTTGAGCTTTGCGTAGGTTTCTGCGCCGTCCATATCGGGCATCTTAAAATCGAGCAAGATAAGGTCTGGCTTGTGCTCTTTAGCCATCGCAATCGCTTCTTGTCCGCTATTAGCAATAAGCGCTTCGATGTGATCGCGCTCAAGTACCGTAGCAATAACTTCGATTATTTCCGGCACATCATCGACAACAAGAACAACTTTTTTCGTTTCCATAAGTATGATTATTTATATGCTGTGTATATGTTTTATTATACCACGGGAATAGTTATTTCCCCATAGCCCATTGCTTCAACGTATCATAATCAGTTCCTCCGCAAATATGTTTCCCAGTTTCTGTGTTAAAGAAAAACGGCACCCCTCCGCATAACCCCTTATCATATTCTTTCATCTTTTCTGCATTCTCAGGGTTATGCCATGTTTCAAATGATTGTATTTCGACTTTTTCTTCGGCAATAAGCCGTTCAACGAGCGGCTTCATATGAATACAGTGCGAACATTCAGCTCCATAAAATTCTAACAGCATAGTTGTATAATAAGCCTCGTTAAATGAATACTATAATGAGTATACTCCTCTTAGGAAAAATATTCATTGCCTATCTCACCGCTACAAGCCGATCAATGGATTGCTGCACAACTGCTTCCGCATAACGACTAAACACGATTGCATGATGTCCTTGTACGGGAAGCACAATATTATCAAACGCTCCTGCGAGCCAACTTCCCTTTTCTGCCCATACATGATTATCAAATTCAGGAATTAAAGAAATAATTCGCCCATTTGCTTTTGTGTGCGAGCGCAATTGCGCAACGGCTTTACTATTTGGATCTAACTCTACAAACGCCTTATGTGGTACGATACGAGCCATAGCAGAACCTGTATAAGGCGTGGCAAGGCTCACCATTCCCACAACGCGTTCATCTTCGTTATAAAATTCCATGTACTGCTTTCCGATAAGACCTCCTTTACTATGTGCCACAATAATTGCGCCACGAATAGCATGCTCGTCAATAAGTGCGCGCACAATACGAGCAGATTCTTCTATATGCAATAGGTTATTTCCTAGCGCTGGCACAACATACACTGGATGGCCTGCGCGCGAAAGCGTATCGGCAAGCGGTTTCATAAAAGCCCATCGGCTCAAAATACCCGGGAGGATAATAATCGGGCATTTTCCCGCAACCACATAATCCATATACTGTTGCGGAGGTTTGGCATAAAAATACATAGCCAACCCATGCCGTGTCATATGCACATAGTCTTTTGCCCAATATAATAGCCGCTTCATATCTTTTAGTATACTGCCACTAATATAAAATAAAAACCGTCAGAAATAGGGTTCATGGATTCCCGCCTGCGCGGGAATGACAATACGGCAAAAAACCGTGCGCCCAAAGGCGCACGGTTTTTATTATTGTTCATCGTTTTCGATATGCAATCCACGGCGCGTGTGATGCTTTTTTGCAACACGGATACGCACCGCTTCTCGCTCGATTGCCGCAGCAACCTTTGCATATTCCATTTCGCTCACCGACACCTTTTCTTTCTTCAAATCTTCTGCTCGCTGTCGTGCTTCTTCTGCTCGCTTGATATCAATTGCTTCGGCACGTTCTGCCGTATCAGCGAGCACTACCAACGTATTATTTACAAATTCAACAAATCCACCAGAAACTGCAAGGTGAATTTCTTCGCCATTTTTTTTGAGCATTAATTCCCCCGCTTGCAATGCAGCGATATAAGAACGATGCCCTGGCAAAATCGTTACCTGTCCGCTAATACACGGCAACGTCGCTTGGTCTATCTCGTTTTCATACACCGTAGCTTCTGGCGTAACGATTTTGAATTGTATTTTTTGAGTCATAAGTAAAACAATGCTATGCAATAATGAGATAGTATATCACAGTCCAAGTAAGAACACCTCCGATAAATCCGAGTACTGCTGGCAGAGTCGCTACCTTGAAATAATAGCCGAATGTAAGGTCTTTGACCTGTCCCATTGCGGCAACACCCGCGGCAGAGCCCACGACGAGCATAGAACCTCCTGTGCCCGCGGTAAGTGCGAGCAATACCCAAATCGCAGGGATGATGTCGTCAGAGAACATCTTAATCGCGGCAGCGACAAGCGGCACGTTATCGAGTACCGAAGACGCAAAGCCAAGAATAGTGTTGCCCCCGATTAATCGTACGATTGAGGGGCTTTCTCCAAAGATCATGGTATTTAATTCCTTCAACAACCCAACATGCGACAATGCGCCGACCGCAAGCAAAATACCGATAAAGAACTTAAGTGTCGAAATGTCGACGTTCTGAATAACCTTTACCACCTGAGAATTTTTGTGATGTCCGACTTCATCCTTTTTAGCAAGGATATCGATAAACACCCACAAGGCGCCGACGCCAGCCAAAAGACCAAGAAACGGCGGTAAGCCCATCAAGTTAACCGCGACAGGTAATGTGAACGCAAGTCCGGCAACAACCACAATCGGCCAATACGGCTCGTGTATAGGCGTATCAACCGCTTGCGGAGTTTCCGTCACAGCTTCGATTTCCTTGTGCATATGGATCTTCTTACCCAATAGAAATTGTGGAATAATCCAAGTAACAATTGCCGGGAGGATACCTATCGTAATAACCTGCAACGCAGTGAACTTGTGTGCAAGCCACAACATAATAGTCGTCACGTCGCCAATCGGGCTCGCAACACCGCCAGCATTTGCCGCAATGACTGTATTAGCTGCAAAAATCAGGAAGTTGTCCCTGTGCTTATAAACCTTGCGCCCAATCTGAAGCATAACCAAGGTTGCCGTAAGGTTGTCCAAAAATGCGGAGAAGACAAATGTCATAACACCAAGTAACCAGAACAGCTGCACAGGAGCAAGCTTCTTGCGCATAATCTTTCTCTCTACCCAGTCAAAGAAGTGGTAGTGAACCAACACTTCAACAATCGTCATCGCGGCAAGTAGGAACACAACAATTCCAAAGATTTCTTGTGTTTCATGGCTCAGTGCGAGCCCAACTTCCGCGTTCCCTTTCTCAGCCCAGGAAACAAAAAGCCACGATAGCGCACCTAATGCAATTGCCGTTCCACTCTTATTGATATGTAATTTATGCTCCAATACAATCGCGATATAGCCGATAATAAAGAGCCCACCTAAAACGCTCCAGATAAGTTCGTGTGACATATAATTCGATTATTACTTTTTGATATCGTCGATTCCTCCCTTCATATAAAATTCTTGTTCGGAAACATCATCCATCGCTCCTTCAAGTAACATCTTGAATGCGCGAATTGTATCAGAAAGTTTTACATACTTTCCTGCAGAGCCGGTAAACTGTTCTGCAACGAAAAACGGCTGAGAAAGAAACTTTTGGATTTTGCGCGCGCGGGCAACAACAACTTTATCTTCATCAGAAAGTTCTTCCATACCCAAAATCGCAATGATGTCTTGCAAGTCCTTATAGCGCTGCAATACCTTTTGCACTCCGCGTGCAACGTCGTAATGTTCTTGACCTACGATGTTCGGGTCAAGAATAGTTGAGCTGGAGTCCAACGGGTCAACGGCTGGATAAATACCAAGCTCAGACAATCCACGCGAAAGCACAACGGTTGAATCCAAGTGTCCGAATGTCGTAGCCGGAGCAGGGTCGGTAAGGTCGTCAGCAGGCACGTATACCGCCTGTACGGACGTAATAGAGCCTGTTTTGGTTGAAGTAATACGTTCTTGCAACTTTCCCATTTCTTCGGCAAGGGTAGGCTGATATCCTACAGCCGACGGAATACGCCCGAGCAATGCGGATACTTCAGAACCTGCTTGCGTAAAGCGGAAAATGTTGTCTACGAATAAAAGAACGTCTTTATTCTCACGATCGCGGAAGTGCTCTGCCATAGTAAGTGCAGAAAGCGCAACGCGCTGTCGTGCTCCCGGTGGTTCGTTCATCTGTCCGAACACGAGTGTTGTTTTATCAAGCACGCCCGACTCTTTCATTTCATGGTACAAATCGTTTCCTTCACGAGTTCGCTCTCCCACACCCGCAAACACAGAAAATCCTCCATGTTCCTGTGCGATGTTGCGGATAAGTTCTTGGATAACAACAGTCTTTCCTACTCCCGCTCCACCAAACAAACCAACTTTACCACCCTTAATAAACGGACAGATAAGGTCGATAACTTTAATGCCGGTTTCAAAAATTTCTGCTTTCGTAGATTGATCCTTAAACTTCGGAGCTGCGCGATGGATTGGATCGTGCTGCTTTACCTGCACTGCTGGCTTGCCGTCAACTGGCTCTCCGAGCAAGTTAAACATGCGGCCAAGGGTTTCTTGTCCAACAGGCACTTTGATTGGTGCGCCGGTGTCGGTCACCACCATACCACGGCGTAATCCGTCGGTCGCTCCCATAGCCACGGCGCGTACTTTATTTGCACCGAGGTGTTGATGCGCCTCTAAAACGATTCGCGAATTCGAACCTTCGCTTGTTACTTCCAATGCGTTATAGATCTCCGGCAATGCATCGCCAAATTCTACATCGACAACGGGTCCTATGATTTGAATTATTTTTCCTGTGTTGCTCATATGTTTGGTTAGTTTCCGAGTGCGGCGCTTCCTGCGCTGATTTCGGCTATTTCTTGTGTTATCTTGCCTTGTCTAATTTGGTTATAACGCAATGTTAGATCTTCGGACATTTCTGCCGCCGCATCGGTTGCATTGCGCATCGCCACCATACGGGCAGCATGTTCAGATGCCTGCGATTCAAGTATTGCGTGAAACAGCTGCATCGCAATCAGTCGCGGGATAAGGAATTCCATAAGCTCCGCAGGGCTTGGCTCAACCTTATACTCCATCTTTGTTTCTTCAATGCCGTATTCCTTTGCAAGCATATCTATCTCGGCAATCTGTTCTTCGATATCTATTTTTGAAATTGGCAGTATTTGTCGAATGCGCGTTTGCTGGGTAACGGCCGATACATAATCCGTATACGCAACGACGACCTTGTCATAACGCTGCGCAGCATATTCTTCCATAACAATAGAAGATAGCGGTTTAATATCTCCTAGTACAGAGAATTGCGCACCATTAGGAAAAGCAGCGATGATTTCTTTTTTTAATTTGCGAACCATCAACTCCCCCTTCTTACCCACTGTGATAAAATCGATTGCAACCGCATCTTCGTGCACCGTCGATTCAACATGCTTTCTCCCTACGCGTCGCACGGTCAATTTATTCGGGTGCGCAACCATGTCACGAATCTTTTTTGCAATCTGTGTGTTAAACGATCCACAGAGGCCACGATCCGACGACACAACCACGATAAGCACTCGTTTCACATCGCGTACTACGAGATAGCGATTTTCTTGATAGGTTTCGAATGCGCGTGCTAAGTTGGTCAAGATATGCCATGCATTATGCGCATACGGGCGAACACCCAAGACACTCGAAACAGCGCGACGCATTTTTGCGGCACTTACCATTTCCATAGCACGAGTAATTTTCTTCGTGCTATTAATGGAACGTATTCGTCTTTTTATATCGAGTGAACTTGCCATAAATTAGGGAGTGGATTCCCGTTTTCACGGGAATGACACACACATTACTGAGTGTCTTTAAAATCTTTGATTGCTTTTTCGAGTGCCGTTACCACATCTTCAGAAAGTTCTTTCTTTATTGCGATAAGCGCAATAACATCTTTTGCTTGCTGGTCGAGATAGGTATGGAATGCTTTTTCCCAAACCATAACCTGCTCAACGGCAACGTCATCCATAAATCCATTGGTAAGCGCATACAGAATAGCAACTTGATGCTCCACAGCCATTGGCTCATATTGTCCCTGCTTCAACACTTCAACAGTGCGACGACCGCGCTCAATCTGTGCGCGTGTTTTTTCATCAAGGTCAGAGCCAAACTGTGCAAACGATTCAAGTTCGCGGAACTGCGCAAGGTCTAAGCGCAACTTTCCAGCAACTTTCTTCATTGCCTTAATTTGAGCGCTCGATCCAACACGAGATACCGAGATACCTACATTCAATGCCGGACGAATACCTTTGTAAAACAAATCGGATTCAAGGAAGATTTGTCCGTCGGTAATTGAGATAACGTTTGTTGGGATATATGCCGATACGTCGCCTGCCTGTGTTTCAATAATCGGAAGTGCGGTCATCGAACCTCCGCCAAAGTCTTCATTCAATTTTGCACTGCGCTCCAATAATCGGGAATGCAAATAGAACACATCTCCTGGATATGCTTCGCGTCCTGGTGGTCGCTTTAAAATAAGTGAAATTTGTCGGTATGCCCATGCGTGACGAGAAAGATCATCAAATACAACAAGTACGTCCTCGCCCTTGTCCATAAAATATTCTCCCAATGCGCATCCTGAGTACGGAGAAATAAACGAAAGCGCAGCGCTGTCAGAAGCACCTGCAACGACAACGGTGGTGTATTCCATTGCACCTCGCTTTTCAAGCTCGCCTACAATACGTGCGATCTTTGACTCCTTCTGTCCGATTGCAACATACACACACTTCATATTCTGCCCTTTCTGGTTGATGATTGTATCGATTGCAATAGCGGTCTTTCCTGTCTGACGATCGCCAATAATCAATTCGCGCTGTCCGCGGCCAATCGGTATCATGGCATCGATAGCCTTAATACCCGTTTGCACTGGCTGGTGTACAGATTTTCGTGTAATAACACCCGGGGCAATTTTTTCTACCGGATAATACGCATCGGCAACAATATCACCCTTGCCATCCACAGGGTTTCCAAGTGGATCGATAACGCGTCCAATCATGGAATCTGCAACGGGGATGGAAAGAATCTTTCCAGTCGCTTTAACGGTGTCTCCTTCTTTAATATGCAAATAATCGCCGAGAACCATGATACCAACGCGATCTTCTTCCAAGTTAAGCGCTACGCCTGTTTCGCCGTTCGCAAACTCAACCATCTCAGATGCCATAATATTCGCTAGTCCACTCACGCGTGCGATACCGTCTCCAACTTCAATAACCGTACCCACCTGCTCAACATCGGTACTTGTAGAGAATTCTCCAATCTGCTTTTTTAATTGTTCAATGATGTGATCTTTGTTCATACATGTGCGAGCGGTTATTTACCGGCAAGATTGTTTTTTAATTTCTTCAATTGCGTTGCAACGCTTCCGTCTATCAATTCATCTCCTACGCGAATTACTACGCCTCCGCCGATCGATGGGTCGATGGTGTTTGTGATAATCACCTCCTTCGATTCATACCGCTTAGCAATGAATTGCTTCAATGTGGTGAGCGCAGTTTCGTCTAACTGCTCTCGGCTTGTTACCTGCGCATCAGTTACGCCATGCGCTGTATTCCACAGCACAGAAAAGGCGCTACTAATGGCCGCGAGGCGCGAGCTTTGCCCGTCGCTACGCAAGCGTTTTGCAAAACGAGCAATAACATCGTTGGTTTCTTGCTCATTCTTGTGCTCCGTAGCCTCAAGCAATGCCTTTGCATATTGTACCGGTGTTGTCTTCATTCGTTGATCGCTTTGTTAATAATGGCTCGGTCTTTTTCGCTATCCATTTTTTCATCAATAACCTTGCCCGTTGCAGCTACTACTAAGTCGGCAACCTGCGTTCGGATTTCTTGCATCATCTGGTTCTTTTCCATTTCCATCTTCTTTGTGGCGTCTGCGAGCATTTTTTCTGCCTGCTTCTTTGATTCTGCCACGATTATTTCTTTGTTTTTTATCGCAGCTGCTTCCGCATGTGCAATAATTTCACCGGCCTGCTTTTTTGCTTCAACCAATACTTCTTTTTCTTTTTCAGTTATTTCTGCAAGACGTTTATGTGCGTGCTCTGCGTCTTTGATTCCCTTTTCGATCTTATCGCTGCGCTCGGTCATCATTTTAAGCACGGGACCATAGGCATAGCGCTTTAACACAAACAAAACAATCGCAAAGTTAATCAACTGCGCGATGATGAGTTTCCAATCGATGTGAAATGTTTTTATGAGTTCTTCCATTCGTGTAGTAATTTATCGTTGTTAAAACTTCTGTATTTAGATGAAATACGGAGGCTATCAGATTTGCGAAGCTGGATGAGATGCAAGGCGCCGACGAGGCTTGCGACCAAGATGGAGTAAACCTCCTTCGCGGAAGCACACGTAGTCGGCAACATAGCAGCTCGCCAGATTCACAAATTCTGATTATTTGATGGAGAAAGCGATGACAAGTGCATAGATTGAAATAGCTTCTGCAAATGCTGCGGTAAGCAACATAGGCACAAACAATTTTCCGGTTGCTTCTGGATTGCGTCCGATTGCTTCCATCGCTTTTGCACCGATCATACCGATTGCAAGTCCTGGTCCGAGTGATCCGAGACCAATTGCGATTGCTTTTGCTAACATTGTGAGATCAATTCCCTGTTCCATACTGTTTTTTGGACATCACACTAGTCATTACATATTTGGAATGGATAGTGCTTTTACGTCCCTATTTTTGTTTTATTTTTAATTATTAATTATTTTTTTAATTTACTATGGTTAATGTTCCTCTGCACTTGATGCAATGCCGAAGAACGCCAAAGTCAAAATAGAAAACACCAACGCCTGCACAATCCCTACAATAAGCTCCATAAACATAAAGGGCAAGGGCAAGATAAATGCGAATATTGCCATCATCGAAGCGAGCAATACTTCACCGGCAAAGATATTCCCGAATAATCGAAGCGAGAGTGATGCAACCTTTGCAAGCTCCCCCACCATTTCGATTAATCCTACAAATGCCTTTATCGGATTGACCAAAATAATCATCGGATCTTTACGCATCTTCTTCGGAATCTCCATAAATGCATGGAAGTTCACAAACTTGTTTAAGTGCTTCCAGATGCCCAGTGTGAGAACACCGAATAAATGGGACATGATAACTGCAAACAAGGAAATCGCGAGTGTCGTATTTACATCTGCCGTACCTCCGCGGAATAGTGGCACGAAGACAGAGTGCGTTCCCTCGGTTTCTATAAACCCGATAGTTCCAATCCCCGGAAGAAGACCGAGCCAGTTATTTACCAGAATGAATAAGAACAACGCAAGCACAATGGGAAGAAACTTTTCACTCTTATGACGACTCCCCGTCACCGTATCAGCCAGTGTAAACGCCTGCTCTAACAGAATTTCAAATATATTCTGCAAGCCATTCGGCACGTGCTTTATTTTTTTATAAATCAAGGCAAAACCAACAACAAGCATCACCACCGTCACCCAACTCATAATCAACGAGTTGGTAATCGTAAATGATCCGATATGCGCAATCGGCTCAGCAAAGAGCGTCGCTTCATGCGAAACTTCTTGTTGTGTTGTTAATTCAGGCTGTGTTGTCATTGTTCTGTGTTTTCGGACGCGTCGCAGACATTTCTGCATCAATGCGTTTCATTTCTTTAAGTCCATAGTGAATAATTGCAAACGTAGAAACAACGAATGCAATACCCACGCTTAATAAAAAAAGCCACGGGTCAGTGTGGTATCGCGCATCTAAGGCTTTACCGATAACCACCGCGATAAGAACCGGACCGCCAATCCAACCACTCAGCCGTAAAAACAGCTGTATTCCTGGTTGCCATGATGGCGAAGTTGAACGAGTCTCACTCTCTTTTTCTATAGCCACGGTATCTATTTTCACGTAATTACGAGGAAAAGTCAATTTTATGCGCATAAATAATAATAAAAATGCCCGAATATAATTCGGGCATTGCGAGGCATTACGGATCTACAGGTAAGAAGGTAACGATAACCCCTCGAGTTTTATCGTAGCGCACCCGCCAAAGAGTTTCGTTGTAAGAAATCTTCCACTCGGTTACTCGATTCGACTTTTTCTCGACAAATTCACCGTCCCCCTTTTGGATTTTATGCACGATTGCACGCAAATCCCTGTTACTCAGCGTTACGCCGTCGTAACGCTGGAAAGAGCGACTTTTTGCATGCCCTTTAAGGGCCTTTGTCTTGGAACACCGCCGACGTGCCACACCTACTCACCTCCTCTCTTCATAATATGCGCTCACAAAATACTATCAATAAAATGCACCTCTTAATGCACAATGTCAAGAAATATATGGAAATAAAAATCAGCCCCTCACAGGCTGATTTTTATATAAAACGATGTACCTTATCGGCTGATCTGGATAACTGCATCCAATTCAGCATTCGGTGCGCTTACGGTAACTCGACGAGTCGTTGTGCTATACGAAATGAAATATCCCGTATTCTCCAACGTTCCGCCGCTTGGATCTACCGGCATGGTCGCTACATACGTAGGTGAAATGCACGGTTCGATGTCGTAGCCAAGTGATCCCATTTCTGTGCTTGTTGCAGGCAATGCGCCATCTCCAAGACTACATTCAAAGGTTCCCTTGTTCTCCGCCATATTCTGTCCAACTGCGTTCAAAATTGTTTCGAGGTTGCTTGCGCGTGTCGTGTTATTAGCCAAGCCGAACTGTCGTCCTGGGTTTAATGCAACGATAACTACACCAGCCAAGATCGCGATGATGCCGATAACGACAAGCAATTCGATCAACGTAAAACCTCCTCGTTTTGATGATAATTTATTCATTGGTTTTGAAAATTATTGAAATAATCCTCGACCTTTTTAACTTACTGTTTATTATACGCTATGTCGTGTATATCAGCAATATCACTTATTTAATTTCATCCCATGAAATTATTTTATACGCATCGGTTGTGATAGGAAAGCTTGGCGGTGGACCATAGAGCAAATTACTATCATATGCTAAATTGCGCGTCACATATCCCGTGTTGTCGGTATAGGCAAATCCATACCGTTGGTTCGAACCGAGCATACCATACGAAGTAATAAGAGTACGCGCATGGTACGGCGAGCAACGGGCTCGTGTAGGACTCGTTGTTGGTCCTTGATAGTAATAGCGCCCCACACGTCCGTTTTGCGCCATCAAAGCAGCATCAATACGAATGGTATCCGCGCTTACTAAGCCAATATTAATATTTTTTTGCGCAATAAGCGCAATAACATCACTCCCCGTATAACTTGTGTAGAGCAGGTCGTTATTCACTGTAATACTTGGGCGTGTTGACGCATTATCCGGAAATCGCGCGGCGGCAATGGTAACGCGCGATCCATCGATAGTACCACTCACCCAAACATTGTCTTCAATAAATATCAAATTATTTGCTGGCATCGGATAATTACCCAGCAATGTCTTTGTATTAACACTCCATGTCCCCCACCCATCTTGATTATTTACGTTTGAACAATTACTCGGTACGGGTACGAGCGAATTCACTACATAGAAATCAAACGTGTCGTTTGTTTTCAGCACAATTTCATACCCCAAAGCAGTTGTTGATGTAGGCCGATAAAACCCACCCGCAACAGCATCGATTCGCATCTCAGAAAGATTTGATGTGATGCCAGCAAAATCAACTGCAGGCACGGGAAACTGACGCCCCACCAAAAACACATCCGAACGGCCTTGCATTACGTTAGGAGGAGATTCAAGAGGACGAGCTGTATCGGTAACGCCCGTTGCTGGTGGCACATTAACATGGGTATGCACACCAAATTCTTTCTGCCCAGTATGATCGGGATCATCATATTGATCTTGTGCACTGGTAACAAGATTATGCGCAATGCCATCAAACCGCACGCCACCGTTGGAATGGATCTCTCCAAACACTTCTGTTCCTTGTCCAAACCGCACATTTGCATTGAGCACTGCGGCATATTTTGCAAACGATGGAATACCCATACGTACCCGGATAACCTTTTCCAAATCGGGATTCGTAGTTAGCTTGCCCGCTGATTCGATCGTAATAATAGTAGAGCCAGACACAGGGGGTGTAATAGTAAGCGTATACGTACCGACCACTGTGCCAGATTTATCTGTATATTCATGCACATACGGCCCTGGCTGTCCTGTGCCATCTTGAAAATCTTGTGGTGCGTGCGCAAGGTGCCAACGATAATATTCAATACCCGCTTCTGCGATAGCAAGCGCTTGTGCGCGGTCAGATTCACGATACACCGAAGTAATAACTGCATCCGTCCATGTCAAAAACCCCGTAAGCGCAATGATGACAATTGATCCATACAGCAATACCTGCACAGAAAGCTGCCCACTGCGTCGCAATTGATTATAGAAGTAAGTGCTCATAAATTAGTTCTTAAGTTTCTTGGCACAATGTCGATACTCGCAGAAAGGGGCATAGTTTCATTCGGATCTTTTACGGTAAGCAATATCTTGATAAGACGAATATCGGAAATAACAACGGGACTCGTCATAGCAGGCTCACTGCCCGTATAATGTTCATCATAAAACGTAAAAACAGGGGCAGTCATAACAACATTACGGACAACGTCATTCACAATCTCATTGGCACTATTATATGAAAGTGGACTTCCACTTGGCCGTGTTATTCCTTTTTTCAATACTGTTCCGCTCAGAAAATACCGCACCTGATCAGAAATCGTGTCTCCATCAATATCTACAAAAAAAGTAATTGAACTTGTTGCCACTTGGCCAATAGGATAGCTACCTAACGCAGAGGGCACCATGGATCGCATTTCCGGCAACACCGTCGCAAACGTAGTCTCGATTTCTTGTTGTGCAGTGAGCTGTTGTGTAAACAAGAGCTCATAATCTAAAACGCTCTTGATAAAGGTTCCGATGATAAACGCGATACCGACAAAAAGAGTGATGCTAATAAGTACCTCCACTAACGTAAAGCCTGAATTGCGGTGCAATGGTTGCGGAATAATCATAATGCAGTTTTTACTTTACGTTGTCGGCGACTATAGACGAACAATCCTGCAATAAGCATAACAAAAAGGGTAGATGGAATATATACGATTGGTTTTTTAATCAATGCATAGGTATCAATAACCGGTTTTTTCACAACAACCGCAACAGGCTTGGCAATTTTTTCTAAAACACCGTCGTTATTTGCATACACAATTGCTTGATACGCTCCCCCCTCTAACTCATCAATTGCTACAGAATGATTGCCCGCAGCAACAGTAATTGAACGTACAAGATTTCCTTGCGCATCAATCACATCAACACGATATCCATTGCGAGGCTCGCCGAGTGATGAAGCTTGCCATGTGAGCACGGGGGCTTGTGTACCGTTTGCAGTCGAGGCAAAAACAACCACACCCGAGGAGGGCTGTTCAGAAATTATTTCCGTTGATGACGCTGGTATTAAAAATGAAAGCGCCTGCACTCCCAATACTGCTTGCGCATCCCGAGAAAGTACAGTCGCGTAATAATTTGCGTTCGCAACAAGTGCAACATTTGCAGTAAGCGTATGCACCAGCTCGTGAGTATCATCACGCACGGTAGCAATATCATTCACTCCTAATGAATCCGTACTAATAATCAAAACGCTATCCGCAGCACGGTTTGTTTCCCATGTAATCTTCGCAGAATGCGTATCCGTAGAAACTACTTGCGCCTGAGAAATCACAAGGGGCTCAACAATAGGCTCGGTTGGTGTTGCAGGAGAAGCGTCTTCTGGTACAGGTTCGTCGATTGGTGTTGGCGTCCCTGGTTTCCAGCTCATAAACGAACCATCGAAAAACGACTCGTTCCCCATACTATCCCGCACGGTTAATCGATAGGTATATACCGAATCACGTTGCGTAGGAATTGTGGTTGGACATGAGTACGTATCTTCGAAACAAATAGCATAATTCCCTGTAAAATCAACCGCAGAAACATCACCCGAACCCGTAAGCGTATACTCGATACGCTTATCAACAAGCTCGTTTGCATTAAACGAAATGCGTATTGCATCAGGGCCCGCGATGGTCGAAGTTGCATTCGTAATAATTGGCGGTTCGATATCATTTTCTTCATACAGTGCAAATTTAAACACGGCCACTTGCACCTCATCGTTTAATAATGACGCGCCAACCGAATCGCTTAACACATACGGAGCATTATGTTCAATAAACTCGACGCGCTTAACACCATACAGACGAAGTGAAGGCGTCGCACTGGTTATGCGTATCTTATATAATGCGCCAGAGGTAACCCCAATTGTTTTATTAAAATTTACGTGCAATCGCTCCCCCGCATAAAACGGATCTGCATGACTAACAGTAACTGTTCGCGAAGCAAGTACAGCATTTGTAGAGCTTAATAAGGCAACCGTAGCACTTCCTGATGAGCCTACATTATCAAACCACACGTCAACCGCGTGAATAGAATCGTTATGCACCGTAAATGCTTGCACCGCAACAGAGTTAGTTGGGACTGCGATAGGGACACCAACATCGGTCGCAAATTCAAAGAATTTTTCCTCAATTGCAAAAGAAAGCGATGGCATCGCACTAAGTATTCCTATTGCAAAAGCGAGGATTAATTTCTTCATTGCGTAAGCGTGGCTTTATACTGATGCCAATCGTTACTAATAGAAACGGCATCGTCGACAAGCGTTTGATATCCCGATTTACTGATCGTTATCGTATATGTTCCTGGTCCAAGATCATTAAACAACGCTTGTCCTGCGGGAACACAGCTCGAAGTAAAATCAATCGCAATATCCTTAAACGATGAGATGGTTGTGGTGCCATCGAGATAAAAATAAATCTTGTAGCGAAGGTATCGCTTTCCATCAAGCACGGTCGGCAAGAGCGTGTCGCTTGCAGTAAAGTAGGTGTTGTCAGTTCCATCAGGACCAACAAAATTCCACGTTGCATTATCATTGTTTGTCGCAACTTGAATACGCAATGCATCGGGGCTGGAATGTGCCGGTTGTAATTGTGCATCAAAACGAAGGTGATAAAACGTTGTATTCGTCACCCCCATATCATACGTATTCGAAATAACCCATTCGGTACTCGTTGCTCCATCCCCCGCTGTTTGTATTTGTAATTCTGTGGTCGGATTGTCGTACTTCACATTTCCACTTTGTGCATCATAATCAGCGCCGCCCCAATCAGTTTGGCCAATAGTGCGTCGTGACGTATAGCGCGTTTGATCATACGAACCTGTTTTTACTAATCGCACACTTGCACCATCAATCGGTTGCCCTGCGGAATCAATAACGTACGTTAAAAGCGATTTAGGAACTTTTGGTTCAAATAATAATTTTACCGCCATCGTTGCGTCTGGATTTAACACAAACGGAACAAACGGAACGGTTCCGGTAAATTCAAGCGCTCCAACGCTGGCAATATTGTAACTGTCCCATTCAAGGTTAGTGATAGTCTTTTCCCCTGCACTATTGGTTGTAAAATTAGTTGCGGGATATTTTACTACATCAGGATTAATTCCAATAAGTTTTGCGCCGCTCAGCGCAAAACCAAGCCCAACAATAGGGGCGCATTGCGGATCTTGTGCAGTAACGGTAAGCGTCCCCACCTTATCAATAAACAACGTAATCGACGTTACCTGTTGCGTTGCAACAGTTGCATGCGGCAAAAGTGGATTAGGATTTCCAGGGATATTTAAGTCGTACGTTTTGTCCGTAGAGTATCCAGTCTTACTAACAGTAACTTGATAGCCGTTAACACTCGGGGGGATATCCACCAGCTGTAGCACACCACTATTATTCGTTTCGTCGTTAATGGTAATAGATGGATTGAGTTTTGTATTTACAATTTGCACAGATGCCTCAGGAACCGGCGCGCCGCTCGCATCACGTACATTAATAAATAACGAACCGTTGGTACTTGCGCTTTCAAGACCTTTTGCGGAAATAGTTGTGGTCATGGCAATCGGAGTAAAGGGGCCACAGGTAGTGCAGTCGATTTCGTATTCTACTATTTTATAATCCGCAGGAGCAGTGTCGTTTGGCGTACCGCCCAACACCCCATCGAACACATCATCAATATTGCGCACCGTTGTAGTGAGCGAAAACGAATTTCCACCAAAAGAGAGTGTCTTGCTCGCCAACAATTTCCCCGCAGGATAGCCCCCTAAAATACCAACATCGGTATACGGCATGTTCCGCGCTGTTTCTATTTCTCCCTTGATCAGCGAAATGGCGTCGCTGCGTACCTGACTTTTTGAAATTGCCTCTAACACATTCTGGAATGCAAGATACGTCGACGTGCCAATAATCATAAAAAGCGCTGAGGAAATGAGAATTTCAACGATGGTGAAGCCCCTATTTCGTTGTGAATTTTTTTTACTCTTTATCATACATAACGATTAAATAATACGTGAGTTGGATGAAGCGGAAGGCGTGGGAACGTTGGCGAGTGAACTGTATATATGATACAGCGACCGAGCCAACGGGGACCCACAACACACCGATTCGCCAACTCACACATTATTTGTTAAGGCCCTGCGTAATCCCATATATCGGCGTAATAATAGCCAACGCAACAAACCCAACCGCAACACCCATAACAACCAAAAGAATCGGCTCGAGAATACCCGAGAGATTCTTTGTTACTTCATCAACTTCATTTTCATAAAATTCAGCAAGGTATGCGAGGTTGTTATCCAAGTTTCCTGTCTTCTCCCCTACCTCAATCATGCGCCCAACCGTAGGCGGAAATAATCGTTCATGTTCTTCAAAATACGCATAGAGTGTTTTCCCTTTTTGAATTTCAACAACAGCTTCTTGGAGTGCTTTTCGGTACACCATATTAGACGAAGCATCGGCGGTAATCGAAACAGCTTGTACAATCTTTTCTCCACTCTTTAAAAGCATCCCCAAAATGCGAGTCATGTTTGCCATATTAAACCCAACAGAAATAGAACCAAAGATGGGCAACGTAAGGAGTATGCGATGCAGAATATATTTTGTTACCGGAATACGCCGTAATAAAAGCAACGTACCCACAAGTGCAAGGAACGCAAGCCCAATAAGCAAGTAATGCGCGCGCAATGCATCAGACGACGCAATAAGAATACGAGTTGTAATAGGAAGCGTTACATTTAAATTAATGAAGATCGGTAAGATTTTCGGAAGTATAAAGAAAATCAACCCACCCACAACGCCTACTGTGGCGACAAGAATAACCGCCGGATAAATAAGTGCCCCACGAACCTTTGATCGCAACGACTGATTCTTTTTCATTTCCAATGCGAGATAATCAAGATTCTCGGACAACGTTCCGCTGATTTCTCCAATCTTAATAATATTGATAAAAAGATCGCCGAACACGCCGCGATACCGAGCGAGCGATGTGGAGAGTGCTTGTCCGTTTTCTACACCCACAATAACTTCATTGAGAATTTTCAAAAACCCTTTGCTTTTAATTTGGCTTTGAATAAGGCGCAGGCTCTCCACTTCGGTCATGCCCGAGTGGATCATCATGGACATATGCTTCACAAACATAATACGTTCAGCGAGCGAAACGCTCGTAAACATGGTTGCAAACTCCTGATTAATTGAGTCGATGATTTTAGCCATGAATAACGCGAAGAATTTCTTCTAATGTAGTAAGCCCTTGTGTTGCTTTGCGAATACCATCTTCGAGCATGGTAGTCATACCTTCGTGAACAGCGATCGCTTTTAAATCGGCCGCACTTGCGCGAGCAATGATGGCCTCGCGAATTGCATCAGACGCATCCATAATCTCATAGATAGGAAGACGTCCAAGATACCCTGTGTTATTACATGTTTTACATCCTTTTCCTTCATAGAAAGCAACGTCGGCGGTAATCGTCCCTGGGGGGAATGCGGAGCCCAATGTTTCCAAAGCAGAAACGGAATATTTTTTCTCTTCTTTACATACCGGACAGATCTTACGAACCAAGCGCTGACCAACTGCGATATTAACGGTTGATGCAATCAAAAATGGCTCGATACCCATATCCAGTAATCGAGGCAACGTTGTTGCTGCATCGTTGGTATGGAGCGTTGAGAGGAGTAAATGCCCTGTAAGCGCAGCGTTAACGGCGATAGCGGCTGTTTCTTCATCGCGGATTTCTCCTACCATGATAATGTTTGGGTCTTGTCGCAAAATAGCACGCAACCCCGTAGCAAACGTAAGCCCTGTTTGTTGGTTTACCTGTATCTGATCAACTCCCTCAAGCGAGAACTCAACGGGATCTTCAATAGTAATAATAGACACCTCCGGTTGATTTAATTTCTTCAGCAATGTATAAAGCGTTGTTGTTTTTCCTGAACCGGTCGGACCAGTAACCAACAACATGCCATACGGTTTTGCGATAGCATTTTTAACAACCTTAAGATCACGCTCTGAAAAACCCATGGTTTCGAGTTCACGAGCAGCCTGCCCTTCTTGAATCAACAGACGCATTACCGTGTTTTCTTCATGATACGTTGGCACGATAGAAACGCGAATATCAAACTTCACTGAATCTGAGGTAATGAATTGCAATCGTCCATCTTGCGGCACTTGATGTTCATCAGTGCGCAATCCTGAAAGGACCTTAATACGACTAATAACCTCCGGATGGATACTTTTCGGAATATGAAACGTATCGTGCATAACTCCATCGATACGAAATCGCACAACAAGCTTATCTTCGAACGGATCGAGGTGAATATCAGATGCGCGAGAAACATACGCAAACTCAATAATACCTTTTACAAGTTCAATAATAGAAACTTGGCCTTCCGGCTGTTTCAGTAATTTTTCAATCGATTCTTTATCTAGTGCGGCCATACTACAGTAGTATAGCATGAAATACAGCCGCATTCCATTGAGAAATTACACAATATTCCTGATATACTAACAGTATAACCCGCTATGATCCCTACTCCCTACTTTGTATACATTCTCGAATGCGCCGATGGCACACTGTATACCGGCATCGCAACAGACATTGCCCGTCGCTTTACTGAACACGCATCGGGCAAGGGATCTAAATATGTGTTTGCTCGTGGAGCAAAGCGCATTATCTATTCCGAACAATGCCCCGATAAGGGAACGGCACTTAAGCGGGAGATTGCCATAAAGCGTCTCCCACGAAATAAGAAACTAGAACTTGTGCGTGCACATGAATAACGTGCACGCTTTTTATTTTGCCTGCGGGGCACGGCGCACAAATCGCACAATCACTACGTGTTCGCGCTTATCATCAACAAGTAATATTTTGTTTTCAACAGCACGCACACCGTCAAGTACAACCCCAGGCGCTTCCACAGACCCAACATCAACAACTTCGTACCGAATATGATAGGACGTAGCTCCAAACGGAATTATTACAGAAGCCTCACTCCAGTCGGATGGGAACACAGGCACAAATGACAACCACTCCCCCGTGCGTCGCAGCCCCAACAATTGCTCAATTACAGTCCGATAAAACAATCCCGAAGAAGCAGTGTACCATGTCCATCCCGCGCGCCCTTCATAGGTAGGTTTGGCATAGATATCCGCAGCAACCGCATACGGCTCCCCGCGATACAGCGCGGCACGCTCTGGCGTTTCGCTTCGCTTAATAGGATTTACCGCATCGATAATCACCATAGCACTATCTGGATCCCCTGCCTCGAACAAGGCGCGAGCAAACCACAGTGCCGCATGATTATATTGGGCTCCATTTTCACGAATGCCAGGGGCATAGTCAGAAATAGTACCAAGATCAAGCTCGTCGCGTGTTGATGGTGGCCAAGCGAGCGAAACAATACCATCCCAAATGTGTAATTCTTCTTTTGCCGATTGCAGTGCCTGCAACACTTCAGGCGTATTGCCATCAATAAACTGCGCCCATGATTGCACAACGGAATCGATGCGAAATTCCTTAGCAGTTGCAGCTCCAATCGGAATGCCAGTATCAGTATACGCGCGGCGAAACCACTTTCCGTCCCATCCGTGTCGCATAATCGCATCGTGATACGCGCGCTCTTGTTTAGTATATCGCTCAGCACGATCATGATCGCCGAGGGCATCGGTCATTGCACGCATATCGCGTAATACTGCGATGGTAAACCACGCGAGCCATACACTTTCTCCGCGCCCCTCGAGACCTACATTATTCAACCCATCATTCCAATCCGCAGCACCCATCAACGGCAACCCGTTCGGACCAACTGTTAATGCATGCTCAATCGCTCGAACACAGTGATCATACAATGATTCACTGTTCGGTCCTGCAGAAAATATACCTACAACACTCTGCGTTCCAGCGTCAGGAATATCACCAACAAGATAAGGAATCTTTTCATCAAGAATAGACGTGTCTCCCGTAAATCGGATATAGCGCGCAACAACATACGGCAACCAAAGATGCGGATCGGACAATCGGGTTCTCGCACCAAAATTATTATGTGGGTGCCACCACGACAACACATCGCCTTCAATGAACTGGTGCGCAGCAGACGCAAGAATATGGCTTCTCACCCATTGCGAATCAATCCACAGTAATGCAAGTGCATCCTGCAGTTGGTCGCGAAATCCAAATGCACCGCCGATCTGTGCAAACCCAGTGCGTCCATAAATACGTGAAGTTAATGTCTGATAGGGAAGAAGACGATTACATAACAGCGCAAGAGATGCATCAGGAAGGTCAAACGAAACGCGTGGCAATTGATCCCAATGATTTCGACTTGCGTCAAACGCAGCAGACGCAGCGCCCGCTGTGTTCGCTCGTTCATATAATGCAGTAACGGAATTCTGATCCGTCTCGCCCATAAAGAAATCGACAGTCACTTCTTCTCCCGCTTGTACAAGAATTGAATGGGATAACGCAGCACATGGCTCACCGCTAAATAACACATCAGAAGAAAGCTGCGCGGACGCAATCGCATCGGGAGTACGGAGGTCATTGAACCGCCCAACAAACTCTTTTTTGCTTAACGTAAAATGATCAGCCCCTCCCGCAATGCCCACAACGGTACGAAGGTCTGGAAATGCATTCGAACGCGATTGTCGTGCAACGATACAGTTTCCCGACAGTAAAGAAAATGAAAGATGCTTCCCGGTTTCTTTAATCGTATTACCAAGAAGTAACTCGAAATAGCCAAGTACTGAAAGGTCACGATCGGTCGATGCAGTATTACGCACAGACAGCGAAAGATACTTAATCGGATGATCAGGATCAATGGTCATGCGCAAAGCAAGCACAAGCCCTCCTTGCAATGTGTTGTACAAAGAATAGCCTTGTCCGTGACGAACCTCATACGAAGCGGTACGATCTCCGATAACCTGCAACGGGCTCCAGAATTCTCCCGTACGATTATCACGCACGTAGATTGCCTCTCCGGTGAGTGAAGCAAGCGGATCATTGTAGGGTACGGTTAATTTGTTTTCAACACTATTAAGTCCCCACGTGAATGACATACCGCGATCGGTCGCAAGAAATCCGAAGTGCGGGTTGGCAACGACGTTCGTCCATGGCACAGGAGGACGTCGATCCTTAGTCATACGAATAACATAGTCATGCGTATCAACATCAAATCCACCAAATCCATTTTCAAACATAAGAGAACTAGGCGCATCTTCTACAAGGACAATATTCTTAATACGTTTTTGTGTCTGCTCGCTCGTAATAAGCTTAGAGGGAACTAGGGGTTCAGGCATACGCATCAATGCAGAAACAGCATCGGCAAGCGTCTGTTTACGCGCATCAATCCAAACCGGCGTAACGGATCGTAATAAAATTTGCTCATCGGGAGAAAATTGATCACCCCGCACATGCACAATATTACTCGTCTCAGAAACGGCACCATGCGTAGATGTATACAACAAGAAGTCGATCTCATCTTCAAATGTTTTTAAATATCCCCCCGCATGTTCATTAAAAATAACAATATCAGCCTTGATGCCTTTTTTAATAAAATAAGTATGGCACGAGATTACCTGTCGAATAATTGAGAGATGGGTAACCGCAGATACCGCAAGCACAAAAATAGGACGCGTTCCAGAAATGCCACACTTCCACACCGAGCCAATTGCAGGTATCTCTGGAGCCTCAACTGTACTCGTATACCGAGAACGGACACTTAACAACGATGCGAGTGCAGAAAATGTTTCAGCTTGCGAAGAGGAAATCGCAAGAGAATCGAGTAGATACCCTCCCGCCTTATCCGCATTGTGTATGAGTCGTTCAATCGCCGAATATGAGCGGAAGGGCTCGAGCGTGCGCTCTACAGACGTATTGGAATCTCCGGCTGCAAGAACAAACGCAACATTTTGTGTCTCCCCTGGCTTAATAGTCATTGTCCATACGAACCCAGCTGCACTGTCGAGTGTATACTGGGGAAGTTCAGTGGCTGCGCGGGACGGATCACGCATAATTGCAGGCTCGCGCTTGTACATAGGAGATCCGAAAAATACTTCTCGGCCTCGCACTGCCGCAAGCTCGCTAATCGAATCCGAAGACACAATCATAGCTCCAGCACTAACCGTTTTTTCGCGATCACGCGGATCGGGGCGAGAAAACAAGGAAGCCGCTCCATCAAATGCCGTCGTTGACGCAATAAATAATCGCTCATAATTTGGATGAGCCGCTTCTGCACTTCCGCGAGAAAGTGCAATGTCAGCACACACACCAATCGTAAGCGTTACTGGTTCGGTACGCCGATTTAGTAAAGAAAGTTCACGCACTTCGACCGGAGAATGAGGGTCAACGGCAACCGTCATGCGGCTCGTAATTCCTTCATATATTTTTTCGAACGAAATAACTTCTTCGCCCACAGAAACATTACTACGCGCACCAGGCGTCTTCGTTGGCATAAATGTTGGAGACCACAATGCGTTTCGCTTTTTATCGAAAAGGTAAAAGAATGTTCCCTGCGATTCTTCGAGCATGTTGTCGCATTTCTCGGTGATGCGCAAATTATCATATCGACTACTACCCGCACCAGTGCTCGTAATAGAAACGTGATATGAGCCGTTAGATAATACACGAAGCTGTGCCTCCTTTGTGCGCACAGGAATATACCGCCGCGGTGCATCTTGTTCTACTGACCGAAGAGAGACGCGCTCAACAGCAGGGGCAACAGCTGAAACCGGCTCCACCGTAGGAACATCCGGCATCTTTTCTTCAAACAGTTGCGTCGCAACTACCATAGCAGGATCTTCCGCAACCAAACGACGAACCCACCCATTCATCAATGCGTTAGCAATCGACGTTAAAATAAACCCTTGGTGATGTGCGAAATAGATACGCGCCGGTCGCCCGTGCATACGCTTATTTTTTTCGATGCCGGTATAATCAATCGCGTCATAAAATCCATATCCTCCAAATGCACCTGCACGCATCAATGCACGAAAATTATTAATCGCAAGCGAAGGATTAAACGGAAGTGCGAGCGCTGTCGCATAAGGCGCAACCACAGCAAATTCAGATAGTCCCCGTTTGTACCCAAGCGATGGATCGCCAAATGCCTGGTAATGATAGTTATGCTCGATATCGAGATCTGCAGAAGCCGACTCGCCCATTCCCCACGGAATACCAAGCCGGTGTGCAAAACGCCGATGCGAATCGATTGCACGACGCGCAGAAATGCCCCAAAAACTTTTACGGGGAACGTCGAAATAAATCAATGTGCCAAGATACTCAAATAACGAACCTGCCCACGAAGCAACCAGTGCCTTACCGCCCCTTCCTTTGATTAACTTCCGTCCAAGGTACGTCCAGTGACGTGCTGGTACAGCGCGCTTTGCAATACCAAAAATACTCGCCGAGTTCGCCTCCGATGCCAGGAGGTCGTAAAATGCATCATCAAGATGTTCGGTTGTAGCGTTAAATCCACTATGAAATAATCCTCGCTCAGCATCATACAAAAACGTGAAGTCCATCGTATCGACATACCCATCAGCTAAGCGTTTTGCCACAGAGAGTTGTCGCTGTACTGTGCGTGCAGCCTCTTCAGATCGCGCAAGTCGAGCCAAAAATTCATTATGCCACGCATACACCAATGCAATATCTTTAGTAGACGCATCAACAGTAGTAAGTATTTTTGCAAATCCAATACGATCAAGCTGTTCGCGTATTGTGCCATCTGACAATGTTTGAATAGTTGGAATATGAGCAATCGCTTCCAATAACTGTGCGTACGGAACACGTAATGAAGGGATTGAATCAACGCAAGAAATCACAGGGGCTACCATATAGCCACAATAGAGCTCAACAGCATCATGCATTGCAATAATAGATTCCATACTATGGCGCGCAGCAAAAAAAACATCACCGTACACATCACCTCTTCCGCGTGTGTGAAGCGTATCAACCATACTCCCAACAGAAGAAAGCTCTCTCGATACAGTAGCGAGCGTCTTTTCGCATAGTTGTACGGTCAATGGAAATGCGCCTGTGCGTGCAAGTGTTGCACGCGCTTCGACAGTAGTAGTACGGATTGCCAATATCATATTCTTATCTTCAATATCAAGACCGTTTACACGCAGGGCCTGTTGGCACGCATCAAAAAGAACCGCGAGGCTAGCATCAGCTCCTGTAATCATTTCGATCGAAACAAGCGGGGCACGAAGCGCCTCCCCAATAGCACCGCGCAACGCAACAAGCGACAACGCAAGATTAGCGCTATCAACACTAGAAACGTACTTTGGTCGCAACGCGGAAAGTCCTTTTAGTTCATACCAATTGAAAAAATGCCCCCTGTATCGTTCAAGACGATCAATACTACGAAATGCATTCTCAATGCGCTCCGCATAACGTTTCATATCGACGAACCCCATCGCGCGTCCAGCCGAAAGGGAGAGCAGGTACATACCAAGATTTGTCGGCGATAGCCCAAGTCCAAACATATGCCGCTTTGCAACCGGTTCTTCCTGAAAATGATCGGGCACAAGCCATTGGCTTTCCTTTGTCGCCATATCGGAAAAAAACCAATAGGTTCGCGCCGCGATGGTCCGTAAGTACTGCGCATCACTTGCGCGCAATCGAGTTGATCGAATAAATCGGTAGCTCATCAAGCGAGCAACAAAAGGTGCAGAAAGCCACGCAATCGCCCAGAGCAACGTAACCGGTTCAAGCACAGGATGCGGAGCAAACAATACGAGCATCATCAATACAAATGAAATAGCAGTGCTGCGCCACATAAACCCAATAAAATGCATAATACCTTTTCGTGCTCGAGCAGCAGTTTCGTAAGCCGTCTGCCACTCAAGCAATTTACGTTTCGAAATGAATAAACGCCACATACTCCGCGTGATTGCGTCGAGTGTAATAACTGTTGCGTGCAAAGCAAATACGCCCAACAAGATCGTCTTAATGAACGCGACACCAATTGCAGCCCCCGTGATTCGCAACCGATAATACAAACCAGTTCGTCGATCAAGCGAAGTTGCCGTTATGATTGCATGAATTAACGCCGGAAATAATTGTCCAAACCCAAGTGAACCGAGTGCAACAACACTCCATATAAATACATCTGCGTGAGAAAACAGCGTCGCCATAACTACAGCGACAAGTGCGATAGGAAGCATATTTCTGCGCAAATTATCAAAAATCTTCCATCGTCCAATTGCAGAAAATACACAACCACGGCGCGTGAACGCCCACTGCGCGATTTGCCAATCGCCGCGCGTCCACCGATGAGCACGCTTCATATATTCATGGTAGCCCTGAGGAAACCCTTCAAGAATATGTGCGCCGCTTGCAAGACCAACCCGTGCATAGAGCCCCTCTAATAAGTCATGGCTTAATATCGTGTTCTCCGGAATACGATCGTGCATCGTCGCTTCAACAGCGTCGATATCATAGATTCCTTTTCCATGAAAAATACCTTCGCCAAATAGGTCTTGATGTAAGTCGGATATGAAGGACGAATAAGCTTCAATGCCTGGAAAACCACCAAAAAGACGCGCAAACAGCGACGAGGTTCCTTCGCTAAATCGCACAGCAAGGCGTGGTTCGATAATGCCATATCCCTGAGTAACCACGCGTCGATCAGGATCGATAACCGGACGATTCAACGGATGGTCGATTGTACCAATAAGTATACTTGCACTATCACGCACGAGCTCGGTATCTTCATCGATTGTCACAATATACTGCACATGGCCAAACTGGGCTGCTCGTTCAAGCGACCCCTCCACGTACGACGTTTCTTTTCCGCGCAACAGCTCGTTAAACTCGCGCAGCTTCCCGCGCTTGCGCTCCCACCCCATATAAACTTTTTCCGCCACATTCCATTTGCGATAGCGATGAAACAGCGCGAAACGCGGAATGGTGGACGGGTATCGCGCATTAAGTTCCTCAATGCCCACTGCAAATTCAGCAACCAGTGCTGTGTCTGTCTCCGAAAATTCTTCAACCGAATCGCGAAAATCCATTAACGCAACAAAAAACACATCAGGATCGACATTGGCGATACAATTAGTTTCAAGTCTCCGTAATAACCGTTGCGTTGACTCCGAATTGCGCAACATCGATGGCATAACAACCAGTGTTCGTCGATCGGGCCCAACGCCTGATTCAAGATTAAGACAAGGAAGTACACGCGGCTCCAAGAGACGTACCGCAAGATAGTGCATACACACACTCCCCACTTCCGAAGCAAGCACTACTGTTGCAAGGAATAATAGTAGATCTACGAACCACGGTGTTCTCGCTCCTCCGCCCAATAGGAATACAATACATACAACCAATGCAGTAACGAACGCAATCCCTCCTAAATACAACTGTGTCGCATGCGCACGAACGAACCGCCGCAACCGTTCCCGTATCGTAGGACGATATCCGAATGCTCGTTCAAGCGCCATAACACCTTCGTCAATAAGAAAATACCCAACATGGGATTGTCGCTTTGGCTGCCCGCTATCCTCCTGTGCGAGCCGTGCAAAACGCACTGCTTCTCGAGCAACTTCAACATCATGCACGCCCGTTTTACCAGCAATACGCACAACGGCTCGTCGATACTGTCCAAGTGTTTCATCAGACAACTGCTCAAAACATTCCGCAGGGTCACGGCGCAACACTGCGTCGACAACATTCAATGGCGCGGAGACTCGATCCCATCGCATCTGTGCGAGCCAACGCAATGCACTAATAGCGGCGCTAAACGTAGCTGCCTGTTCACGATCAGTGCGGACAATTAAGTTTGAGAGACGCGCATATCCAAACCCACGCCGCGCAAGCGTTAACTTGAGCCACTTACTCATAATACGCAACTCCTTTTCTTTGCCAGACTGGGAGATACGTTGCAATAAATGAAAGCTGAAATGTAATGGGATAACGGTGTACTGTTTCGCGAGCATGATTGTGAGTTGCGTAAGCCGCTCATCACTTTCCCGCCGATCCACCGCATCAAGTACACGAATAAACCACTTTTCCGCATTAGCAATTTCCTGATACGCATCAAGAGTCGCTTGCATAACTCGTAGCGTCTCTTCGAGCAGAACAAATCGCAACATGTCCGGGAAAATATCGAGTTCACGAATGGAAAGCGGGGCCATTCGCTGATAACTATCAAGAAACGCAAGCACGGATTCGCGATTAATATTTGCATCGGTAGCACTCGTCAGCGCGTGTGCAATCAAATATGCACGCGGCCGTTTTTTACCATTGCGATCAACCATTTGTGGAATATGCATCGTCTCGCGATCTTGCCATCGCTCAAGCAACTCGGTAAGTGCGCTATCAATAACGTACGGAAAATTATCCAGGAGCAATTCAATACTCTGGGTAAAATAAATATTTTTTGAAAAATTATCCGTCAACGATCGATACATCGCCCGAATGCGGATGATGGTCACTTTTGCGTCTCGAGAAAAGGCATGCGCCGTTCGCCCATCGAACGAAAGTTGCGTAACTGATGAAAGTTCTTTAGCTAACCGATCGATCGTGCGAAGCTGTGATTGTTCAATACGCTTGCCGCTCATAGAACCATGATACCAAATAGCACTACACATACCAACTAGTCATAAAAACGAATTCACACATACTAATAAAAAGGCGCCTCATAAGGCGCTTGTTTTTTATTCTTGTGGTGGAGGTGATGTTGGTGGTGTCGTACGTGGTCCATCTGTCGGCAAAGCAAATGGTGTCGAACCTGCCATACCTGTTGGCGTTACAGTTGTCGATGCCTGCTCATTTAGCATTTCTTCTGTGCTCCCCTCATTATGCAGACCATACCAAACTGCTCCCGCTAACACTAATCCAATAATCAATCCAATGATAAATTTTTGCGTATTCATATGCATAGTATATCACAGCGCCCCCTAGCATATCCATAAAAGTCCTAAAATTTTTCAGGCATGGTATACTATATGCATCTATGGATACAAAAACATTCCCCAAAACAAGCTTATTCGATCAAATTAGTTTTCTTATGGTTGGAGCGATTGCAACTATTGTTATCGTATTCAACATGGTTTATTTTTTCACGATGCCCATCCCTACCGTAGACCTCGGCTCGGCGCTCGTGTGGCTCGTAATTTCTTATTTTCTCGGGCACGTTATCCATGGTATTTCAAACGCAATACGCGATATCCCGATAATCCCCCTGCTCGACTGGGAATCGAAGTTGGCATATCTTCCTCATGAAGCATTACTCTTAAAAGAAGCTGAGGCATATTTCGAACAACCGTATCAGGAAAAGAAGCCCGATCATCTATGGAGCCTTTGTTATATATTCGCAACAGCAAAAGATACAACAAGCCAAGTAGAAACATTTAGCGCATATTATAATCTCTACAGAGGATGGTTTACCACGCTTCTCATCGAAACACTCTTCTTAAGTTACTTCCTCGTATTTTCATATACACATGCAATGCTTGCGGTATGGATACTCTCAATCGCAATTGCCGTTCTTATGTATCGTCGTGCAAAACGGTTCTGGCAATATCTCCATGATAAAGTATTTGGAATATTTCTTATCACCCTTAAATTCCCTAAAAAAGAAACCGTATGAAGGCAGAAAAAATTAGCATAACAAATGCAAAGCAAGATAAACTTTTCTACTTCGTAGCAAACGTTGTTGTGTTTCGCGAAGCAGATGGTAAATGTCTTATTCTAAAACGTGACGAGCGAGAAAAAGTACATCCGGGAAAATATGCTGTCCCAGGAGGAAAGCTTGAGTGGAACGATCTCGACATAACCAACCCGACACGTATGAATGGGGATGTTATTGATTTTGAAAACTCTGTCGAAAGCTTACTGTGTCGAGAAGTATTTGAAGAAGCAGGCATTGAAATCGAACCGACCATCTCATATATCAACAGCGTTTCCTTTGTGCGTCCCGACGAGATACCCGTAGTATTAGTAAAATTCGCTGCAAAATACAAGAGTGGGGACGTAGTACTAGAAAAAGGCGCGTTTACCGATTACGCATGGGTCGACGAACAGGAGATACAAGCGTACAATTGTATCGAAGGCATTGCGGACGAGGTCGCAAAAACGATATCATTATTTAATAACACGTAGACGAATATAGGCATGTACAGTAACTCAAAAATAAACCCACTTCTCCTCGGCATTCTTGCCGCAATGATTATTCACAGCGCAGCCGTTTTAATACGGGAGCTTTCCCCTATTCAGGCAATCGCTCCGCTCGTTGATGTAATCGCATTCCATCCAACATGGGCATATATCATAACCATACTCTTTTTTGCGCTTATTAATTTTCGAACCATACGAGAACGAATTATCTGCTTGCCAAAACAGTTCACCCCAAGAACTGTTGAAACGCAAAAATTAATTCTTGCATACGAAGCAATCGCACTCGCATTTCTTTTAATTATATTTCCCGCTATTGCATATTTTTATGCAATAGTGCACAAATACACAGCAGTGGAATATCCTAGTATCGTTCGTTTTATGGATTACATGCCGATTGCTGATGTAATCACACAAACTATTTCATCATTCCCTCTTTTCATAACATTCTTCATTATAACGAGTGCTCTCTGTTTCAGTATGCCCCATTCGTATTTGACGTATAAGTATGAAAAGAAAGCCCCCGCTCCACTCCATTCAGCGATTAATTTCAGCATTCTTCTATCGATCGTTATTACACTACTTCTACTAACGATGCTCATCCTTAACCTCGAGCCATGGATATTGATTGCGCTTGTCTTTGTCGGACCGATAACACTGCTTGCGTTTATTACCATCAACATTATGATGTTGCGTTACCACGATAAATTTATTGAATGTAAGTAAACTGATCACTATATAAAAACCCGCACCAAATTGGTGCGGGTTTTTATATCTATTATTCCTTCATCCCGATCCCCTGCAAAAATGTTTGCAGTTCGGCGCCTTTTAATTGGCGAAACTCACCCGCACGTAAATCACGCAATCGGACATCCATAATGCGGATACGCAACAGATCCGTCACCTCGTATCCGAGTGCTTCGCACATACGACGAATTTGTCGTTTTTTTCCTTCTTTCAAGATAATGCGAAACTGCTTTGCACCCGTTGATTCAACAACACATTTTTTTGTTACATAGCCATCATCAAGCTTTACGCCTTTTCGCATAGCATCAATAAACTCTGGGTTAACCGTTTTATCAACGCGAATGATATATTCTTTCTCATGTCCACTATCAGGGTTTAACAACTTATCCGTAATACGTCCGTCATTCGTAAGAATAATCAACCCGCGAGAATCTTTGTCGAGACGACCGATTGGAAATATACGCTCACCAAAATCAAAGATATCGGCAATGCTTCGTTGTCCCCGTTCTGGACTATGTGTCACGATACCCTCCGGCTTACAAAAAGCGAGGTAGATGCGTTTTTTCGCAAGTGCCTTTGCGCCACTGCCGACCTCCACAGAATCTCCTTTTTGCACCTTATCACCTACAATAGCGACTTTGCCATTGATACGAATTTGCTTATCCTGAATAAGCCGGTCGGCTTCGCGCCTGCTGGCAATCTGCTTTAGTGCAAGATACTTATTGATACGAATGGGGTATTCAATGGATTCCATATACCGAAGCATACTGTATTTCTGTGGATTTGCAAGAAACTGAAGGTTATGGCATGGCTATTGTGCTTTTAAAAGGTATGTAGTATACTGTTCTCAGTAAGTTTTCTCAGTTTGCTTCCAATCCCGAACTGCTGTAGCGGATGTGGATAATGAAGGTAAAACGTTTTTGTTTTATGCGCTCTCGAGGCCTACGAGAAGGGTCGACTTACGGAATTAAATATACTATCTCAAAAAAATGGGCAAAAAATTATACGTAGGTGGGTTGCCGTACTCGACAACTCAGGACGCATTGAATGACTTGTTTTCACAGGCAGGAACCGTTGAATCAGCTATGATCATCATCGATAAGATGACTGGCCGCTCAAAGGGTTTCGGCTTCGTAGAAATGGCTTCAGATGATGAAGCTGAGAAAGCGATCGACATGTTTAACGGAAAGGACTTCGAAGGACGTTCTTTGACTGTAAACGTTGCTCGCCCGATGGAGGAACGCGCACCGCGCCGTGACTTCGATCGTGGTGGTGATCGTGGTGGACGAGGAGGCTTCGGCGGTGGAAACCGTGGAGGTTACTAAGTAAACCGGAAAGGTACCGATTCGCAAGAATCGGTATTTTTTTATTTAATTTCCCTGTATACTTGTTCCATATATAACAACGCATTCAAGCAACAACACATTTTATACTATGGTTCAGTTCCCCGATGAAATAATTCACGAAGCAGAGCAGCAAAAAGAACTAGGCACAACAGTCAAAAAGAAACGTCCAAAAAAGATTAGTCGCCTATTACGCCTCCTTGGACCAGGTATCGTGACTGGCGCAGCCGATGACGACCCATCGGGCATCGCGACCTACTCACAGGCAGGGGCACAGTTCGGATTTACCATTCCCTGGACAATGCTTTTTACGCTGCCGTTAATGACCGCGGTACAGGAAGCGTGTATGCGTATCGGTGCGGTCACCGGTAAAGGACTTGCTGCCGTAGTTCGGGAACACTATCCAAAAAAGATCCTCTATCCCGTAGTGTTTTTAGTTGTAGCGGCAAACACGCTCAACATTGGATCCGATATCGGCGCGATGGCTGCCAGTACTAAGTTAATCTTTCCCACACTTCCCTTTTCATTGTTGGCGGTAATCTTTGCGTTGCTCATCATCCTCCTGGAAGTGTTAATCTCCTATCGCACCTACATCCGTATTCTCAAGTGGCTATCCTTGGCGCTGTTCGCTTATTTTATCACAGCGTTCATGATCAATGTCCCCTGGTGGGAAGCGATTAAGGCAACTTTCACTCCCCGCATCGAGCTCAGCAAATCGTTCCTCTACATCATCGTTGCTATCTTCGGAACAACGATTTCTCCCTATCTATTTTTCTGGCAGACAAGCAACGTTGTAGAAGATGAGATTGCAAGCAAACGTTTGCCACAACGAGGTGGCGTTCCGAAAATATCAAAGGCCTATCTGAAGTACCTGCGTATCGACACATTTATTGGTATGCTGTTCTCCAACGTCACCGCATGGTTTATCATCGTGGTGGGTGCGGTTGTGTTTCATCAAGCAGGCACTCTGAATATCGAAACGGCAGCCGATGCGGCAAAGGCACTAGAGCCGCTCGTACAAACATTTCCCAATGCCGGCTTCTTAGCAAAAATGATCTTCGCCGTTGGCATTATCGGCATCGGTCTACAAAGCATTCCTGTGCTTGCCGGGTCATCAGCCTATGCGGTAGCAGAAACATTTAACTGGCGCGAAGGGCTATACCGCAAGTTTAAGCAATCGAGAAACTTTTACCTGGTCATTGTCTTTGGAACAATCGCGGGGCTCCTATTCAATTTTTTGGGATTCAACCCCATTAAGGCGCTTGTGTTCACCGCCGTGTTTAATGGCATCGCCGCGGTCCCACTCATTTTTCTTATTATGCGGATTGCAGGTCGCGAAGATGTTATGGGCGAATACAAAAGCGGCCCTCTCGCAAAAACATTACTCGGTATCGCATTTGTAGTTATGAGCGGTTTTGCCATCGCATTGCTCGCATCATTTATCTAAATAAAAAACAGCTTATCAATTGATAAGCTGTTTTTATTTAAACGGCATTAGTTATATAGAAGAATAAATCGGTAGATAATAGGCCGGATTCTGTGTCTCGACGATAATTTATCTGGACCCTGGATTACTCCAAGAGTTCGTGCGGTACCCACCAATATTGCTATTGGAGTACGACCTTGCACTCGGTAAGGATTTAGCCGTTTCACCTCCTATGTTTCCATAAGAGCTACTCCTTGCGGAGCTCGTAACCCTTTCGAATTACGACGTCTCTGCTCGCACCTCGGGGATTGCTCCCGACGGCTGTTAGCCGCTACCTTGTTAGACCTCCCACCAATTAAACCAACATCTCATAGCAACACGAAGCGGTAGCGCGGTTGCTTCAACCGTCACCACAAGACATTGATTTAATTGATGGGACGAATGAGTGTCCGGACCTTCCTCCCCTTTGCCGAAGCAAAAGAGTAATCGCCCCTCTACCGACTTATCACTCCACACAACTGCTACCAGTCATACACGAGAACAATGCCCGTGTCAAACAGTCTTACTTTTTTAGAACAACAGCACTCTTCTCCAAATAATCCTCAAAACTTTTTCTCGCTTTCCATAAAAGCAATAGTGCATCAAAATACGGCGCCGCTATTTGATTTGCATGAGCCCATCCGTTTATAATCCACTTATTCTTTGGCGCTACTAATAAATCACACACAGGGGAAAAGCAGAGTGCAAGAACATTAAAGTTTTCATTCAGCTCAGTGCTAAGCAGCTTAGGATCATTTTTCTGGGCAATAATACTGAAATAATGCGCATGAAGCAATTCATGGGCAATAATATAATTTCTCTCAATTAAAGGCACATTTTGTTGACAAGTAACTTCTCGCACATTACCATCCAAAGGATTACAAAATCCGTACATGTAATTAGTCATTACTACTCGGTAAGTCTTGTGTTTCCACTTGTGCCCAGTAATTGATTTAATTGCACTAAAATATTCTTTTTCAATTTTTCTCCACGCTGTCTCAAATGCTCTAAGCTTTTTCTGATTATACGTTTTTTCGATATACTCAATCGCCCTCTTTCTATCGCCAAAGATTTTCCGGAGGGGCTTAGGCAAGTTCACTTCCCCAAAATTTTCCTCAAAAAATTTAATGTAGTCGTATTCTTTTTTTGCATTAAATTCAAAAATTACCTTTGTCATATTTTCTCTTTCTTAACCTTTACCCAAGGGAACGTTACATTCACATCAAAAGCAAAGCCGGCCGCTGCTTTATGTCCTCCCCCACCGTATCGTTGCGCAAGCGCTGAAACATCTGTTTTCCCATCCGATCGTAAGGAAACTTTTACCCCCCCACCTTTGTATGCCCACATAATTGCAACTGCTTTTTTATGCTCTACGATCCAATTCCCAATCTCTGACTCAAGTAACGGCACATTTATCGCATAGGCATCTACACCCTCAAACACAACATGTTCAGCATGGCGAACTAATCGTTCAATAATTCGTTCATTATATTTCAAAATTGTCCTGCCTGCTTCAAGATATTTTTTGATTAACTCCTTATCTTCAAACGCTGCTGCTATTTTATTCCATACCTTAAAATCAAACTCATATTCATCAAGTGCTGACATCAACTCCTTTGTATGCGGAACGTTAAATTTCCAAAGATCTACATCTTGGATATGTTTTAGCAATTTAGGCACCGCTTCCTTCGGGAAAAAATATTGCCACGCAATAACAGACCCAGAACGATCATTATCATACACATGCTCAGTTGAAATTCCCACAACATCGCGTTGGCTAAAATGGTGGTCAAGTACGACCACCTTGTTATTAACTGCGAGCAAGGAGCTCATCACCTCCTCGTTATAGCAAAAATCAATACAATAGATATCTTTATCTACAAGCCCTGCAGGAATATCTTTCCCATGTTCAACGCCAACATAGAGCGCCTTGTTTTTAAATTTTTTCCACGCTGCCCATGCTCCACCAAACCCATCGTGGCAGCCATTATGATAGAGCACAACAATATCCTGCTCTATACTATTCTTACTTTGTTTTTCTTTTTTCATTTTTCTTTTCGTTTATGCGCAATGCGGTAATGCCTGGCAACTTAATACCGGAAAGATATTCCAACATAGCACCACCGCCTGTTGAAAGAAACGTATTTTTCTTTAACGGAATACCCGCAAAGGCAAGGGAAGTTTCTCCTCCACCCACAACAGAAAATGCCTTACTTTTTGCTATTGCCTTAGCAATGGCAATAGAACCTTTTGCAAATCGTTTGTCCTCGATAACGCCCAATGGCCCATTCCAAATAATCGTCTTTGCTGATTTAATAATTTCAATCCACTCATCAGTCGTCCCGACGCCATTATCAACAATTCTTCTTTCAGAAACCACCACATCAAACGGTACGATGACTTTATTTGATTTCATAATCTTCTTTGCAGTCGAAATCATATGCTTTTCATAAATCGAATCCCCGATCGGTAAGCCATCTGCAGCCATAAACGTATTTGCAACACCACCACCCGCAAGAAAATAATCTGCCTTCCCGATAAAGCCTTTAATCAAACCCATTTTATCGGTCATCTTTGCGCCACCAAGGATAACAACGAGCGGATGCTCGTGATTGTGCATCGCCCTATCAAGATGGAGCAACTCGCTTTCAAGTAATAATCCCGCACAAGAAGGAAGGAGTTTAGTAATAGCAACCATTGAGGCCGTCTTTCTATGACTAAATGCAAACGCATCGTTCACATAAAAAGTGCCCAGCTCGGCAAGCGGTTTAATAGTGCTCGTTTCATTCTTATCCTCGCCGGCCAAAAATCGCATGTTCTCTAATAAAAACACGGACCCTTTAGGAGCTTTCTTAATTTTTTCACCATCCTTTTCTGAAATAATCCTTTCGTTCTTCGCATCGAGCGGGATAAATTGAACAGGCTTTTTAAGCAATTTTCCAATGAGCAGAGCAAACGGCTTAAGTGTTAATTCTTTTACATCAGTATTAATTGCTTCGGGTCTTCCTCGATGGCTGACTAATACGACTTTTGCTCCTCGCTTTGTTAAAAATTGAATCGTAGGGATAATCGAGGTAACCCGTAAGTTAGCCTTTTTCTCTTTAAGGGTTTTGTTATTGATATTAAGATCAACGCGAACGATAACTATTTCTTCGGAAAGATTTCGATCGTATAATGCAGAAAGTTTTTTCATAATAGTATTCTCTTATTCAGTAGGTGCGGTCATGCCTCGTGCTTGGCGTAAGATATCGATATACGATCCAGTGCAGAGTTGTAGCAATTCCGTTTCATTAGATGCCTGCATTACTTTTAGCAGCTGATCCTTCGGAAGGTTACACTGAACGTTCAGGCCTTCGAGAATAGCATATTGTTCTGGCGCTGCGATAATTGTTGAGCGATACGGACACTCCCCCCCCACCAATCCATCAACAGTATGTTCTACGCGAACACCAGTGCCTTCATCTGAAAAAATCGCTTTCGCAGCAGTACACGAAGCAATATGATCAAACATACACGTTTCAGCGGTAGCCCCCTCTCCGCAATCAACAGGCTTACTCGGTACAATCTTTGGCGCAGTAGGAACGGGAACTTCTTTCTTTATTTCCGGAGCAGGTGTTGTAACTATTGGCTTAGTATTTGTTTGTGCAATAGGAACAGTACTACTTACCTCAACTGAAGTTGTAGCGATAATGTCGGTACTTGTGGCGATAGTATCAATCACTGCATCCATAACAGGCAAGGCGACATTTTCCACAGGACTTTTTTGTACGGTAAAATAAAGTCCACTTCCAACCGCAACAACGATAAGCGCGACAGCGACAATAAAAAATACAGGGGCAAACCCGCGACACCAAAACAAGTGAGCTACATGGGAACGATTACAATGTGGGTGTTTCATGTTTTTTATTTTAGCATTATGTTAAGCATTTTTCCCATACCTTAAACGTTACTAGATTCAAAAGCACCTCTTACTTCTCTTTTTTGTTCATAAAATCAATCAACGTACCCTGGCAATATACATTACTTATACCACCCTCAGATTGCACAACCTGAGAAAATTCAGCCCTAGGAACAAGACAGTTGATATACATCCCGCCGACTTCAAGAAAAGGCAGAGCGGTAACGCGGTAAGAACACAGATTATCCTTATTATAACCATCAACAATAAGTTCTAATTCCACATCAGAACTATATCGTGTAATAATTCCTTTTGCGGGAGAGCAAGTTTTTAAATTTTTCTCGCTGCAATCAATGGTTTCTGGGGATACCACTGAACCACAATCTATTACCTGTTCCATGTTTAAGGATTGAACCTCTTCCGCAGAAATACCCTCGATACTAGGTACATCGGCTTTATTCAAAAAATAAATGCCCAGCCCAATTAAAATACTGAATACAAAGGCTAATAGTATTAAAACGGTTTTAAAAACTTTTTTTCCCTCCATAAAAATAAATTTTAAATTAATGCCTTTATTTTAACATTTTCTTCATTTTCTCAACAGGCCATGCATTGATAATATCACTTGTCTCAGCCCAGCCCCTCCGCGCTTGCCCTATCCCCCACACAAGAAATGGCAGGTGCGCGACAGCATGTGCATCGGTATCAATAGATAATTTCACTCCTGCTTTTATACACTTACGTACATACTCATCTTTTAGATCAAGTCGATCAGGAAATGCATTGATCTCAAGCACGGTCTTTGTTCGCTTTGCTGCATCAATAATCGCATCTATATCAATGTCATATGCAGGACGTCGATTAATAACCCGCCCCGTTGGATGAAAAATAATATCCACATGGGGATTTTCCATCGCCGCAATAATGCGTTTTGTCTGCGCTTCGCGCGATAAATTAAAATACGAATGCACTGAAGCTCCCACAACATCAAGCTGTTTCAGTACCTCATCAGCGATATCAAGTGTTCCATCTTTTAAGATATCTACTTCGCTTCCTTTAAGAACGGTGAATTTCCTCCCTTCTTTCTTTAATTTTGCATTAACACCATCAATTGCTTTCATCTGCTCCAATAATCGCGTTTCATCCAGCCCGTTAGCAACGGTTAATCGTTTTGTATGGTCAGTTATAACGATGTATTCCAATCCAAGACGCATAGCTGCGTCGACATATTCTTCAATGGTATTTGCGCCATCACTCCAATTTGTTTGGATTTGCAAATCGCCCTTAATAGCATCGTATTGGATAAGTGAGGGTAGTTTATGATTTTGTGCGAGTTCCATTTCACCAACATCTTCACGCATCTCCGGCTCTATATATTCCAACCCTAATGTATTGTATATGCCCTCTTCTGTATCCCCTGCGACCATTTTCTCTTCCTTCCCGCCTTTCATTCTAAACAAACCGTATTCATTCAACTTTAATCCCTTTTTAATAGCCAATTGTCGCAGTAAAACATTATGTGCTTTTGACCCAGTAAAATAGACCAACGCAGCACCATAGGATTCTTTTGGTACAACGCGAATATCAACATCAATGCCACTCTTAATACGCACCGATGATTTTGTAGCTCCATGGGCATGTACGCGTATAACTTCGCGCATCTTTACAAAGAAATCCATAACAGGCTGAGCGTCTTTCGCAACAACAAGCAGATCAAAATCTCCTACGGTTTCTTTTTTGCGTCGCGCTGAACCAACGATCGTAACCTTTTCAACTCCCTTAATGCCTTCGAGTTCTGATTTAATGTGTGCGATTGCAGGGAATACATTTCCAAGCACAAGCCGCCCACCAGATGTCTTAACAAACTCGATTCCTTTTATAATATTTTCCGTGGATTTTGGACCAAACCCGTCAACCTTATTTAGTGCGCCAGAAAGAGCCGCTTGCTCTAGATCGGCAAGTGTTTTTATATCCAATTCCCAATACAACTTTTTAATTTTCTTTGGACCAAGCCCTTCCACCGCAGACAAGGTGCGCAAATCTACAGGAATCTTTTTCTTTAATTCTTCGTAATGCTGTATGCGCCCTGTTTTTATATATTCTTCAATTTTTTCTGCAATAGAAACGCCAACACCCGGAATCTTTTCGATTGCTTTTAGTCCACCTTTTTTATAAATCTCGACGACTTCTTCTTCGAGCGAGCCGATAACATCCGCAACCTTTTGATAGGCACGCGGCTTAAATGGCACATCGTCCATTTCAAGATATTCTGCTATTTCACCTAATATGGCTGCAATCTCCGCGTTGGTAATCCTCATGCCTATAGTATAACAGAAGCGGCCAACCTTTACACCTTCCCCTTTTCATGGTAAAAGCAAAGCAGCACCACACAACTCTATCAGGAGGAAAAACCGTGAAGACAATCAGAAGTGCACTGTTTAACCCAGATTTTCCGGTAGGTCATTTTCTTGACCCGTCGGAGCAAGAGCAACTCGTAGCGGCACTCGTCTACTACGAAATGCTCAAGATGGACAACACTCGAATGCTCCCGCTGGCAAGTGGAGGCAAGACAGACATCTATGTCAGCATTCGCGAAAGTCGCAACCATGCCGAAGCAGTTGCCTTTCTCTCGGACCGCTATGCCATGGCAATGCGGCGTCTCAAGGTAAACGGAATTGCGGATGTACCGCTCGCAGTAAGCAACCTTTCGGGATCAATTCAGGAGCGTCTCGGCATCCCTGCGATTACTATCAGGGAACAGGCAAAGCAGGGGCGCGCAACCCAGGGTCTCATCATCGGCACCACAAAGCCGGGTGAGATTATCGGCCTCTATGATGACGTCATAACCGACGGCGAATCGAAAGTGGTACCCTATCGGGCACTCACCGCAAAAGGGCTCCTGCCCTACCTCATCGTCATGGTTGACCGACAGCAAGGCTGGCGGGAAAAGTTCGCAAAGCTCGGTATCGCTATGCCCGTCTGGGCAGGCACAGACCTGCACACGGTTCGTCGCCACGCCATTCAAACCTTCGGCCTCATGGAACGCTGCGATCCGGAGATGGAGCAAAAAAATCCGTTCATCGTAGCCCTCGACGGCATGCCATGGGAAAAGGCTCAGCCGCTCATGGATATCCTGCGCCCCACCGGTGCAATCTTCAAGATGAACAATCTTCTCCATAACCAGGAGCGAAGCCATCTCGTCCGAGATGTCCACACCTACGGCCGCAGCATGATTGACTTCAAGGCAAGCGATACGCCCGACACCATCTACAACACGTGCATGGAGTATCGCAAAGATCCGCCATGGGCTGTCACCGTCCACGCCAACGCCGGCGGCGAAGCCGTCCGCGCCGCAGTTCGCGCATTCGAAGGAACGCCGACCAAAGTACTCGTTATCACAGCACTTACTTCGGTCACTAATGACGAATGCAAAACCATCTATCACCGCATTCGTTCAACCGAGGTGAAGATCCTGGCGGAAATCGGCATCATAGCTGGTTGCCACGGCTTCGTCTGCTCCGGCAACGAAGTTAAAGAGTTGTCCAAAAGTTATCCGGGAAAGGAATTCGTCGTCCCGGGCACGCGATCACTGGGAGCTGAAGTGCACGACCAAAAGAACGTAGTCTCCCACAAAGATGCCCTGGCAAACGGCGCAACGAAACTCGTCGCCGGTCGGCAATTTACAAAAGCGCCCGATCCCATAGTCGAGCTCAAGCGCGTTATGACCGACGAGCTCAACATCAAGTTGTAAATCTGTTCCTCCTGTTTTACCAAAGCCCCGCACTCGTAAGAGTAGTGGGGCTTTTTTGTTATTCATTATTGTTTTCATATTTGCGTCATCGTAAGACGCAAATATCATTCGTTTCGCGCAGTAGAACTATTTAACAATACAAGCGCCATTTTAAATGCTTCGTCAAAATTTTCAAAAACGGGAATTCCGTATTTTTCCGCTTCACTTTTATAGTAGGGTCGTTCAATAGTAAAGGTCATTTTCGCCTCTTGTTCTTGCAACTCTTTTGTATCTCCCCATCGCGGCTCTTCAATATTGCGCGCAAGTATTTCTTCGTATGATGCTCCAATCATACAAACACCGGGAAACGAAAGGTCCTTATGTGCAAGATGAGGAAGAATATTTACGCATTCGAAAATAACCGGCGATTCTTCATCTGCATAGGAATTAATTTGTTCCATAAAGGCAGGCCACACTGCCTCGGACTGCGCAACAAGATTTGCCCACATCTGCTCTGGGCTTGTTGTCTTAAGATATAACTCTTCGTCTTGATCTAAATAAAATTCAACCCATTTTTTATAGCGTTCATCAAATACAAGCGCTTCGCGAAAATCATCCAGAGATACTGCAATACTACCGACCTCTTCTGCAAGCTTCTGTGCAAGGTACGATTTCCCCGCAGTAGGAATGCCTGTTATATATAATCTTTTTCCTTTATGTTGGTTCATATTCACAAAATATCCTTTATACGTTCAATAACCTTACTAAAAACATCCTTTAGGTCATCAAAAGAAAGCACTTTTAAAACATCTTCTCTCGATTTCCACATAATATTCTTTAACTCCTCGGTGTATGGGATATTATTCAGCAAACCTCCATCGGATAAAAAAACTTGATAAAAGCCTCTTTCCCCATCCCGCTCTGGCTTATTTTCTCCAAAAATAAACTCGTGCGTTGTGTCTGTTGATGTAATAGTATATTCATTCGGCCTCAGCCCAAGCTCTTCTTTAATTTCCCGCTGAGCCGTTTCTGTTAAAGATTCCTCTCCTTCTTGAGCTCCACCAACAAAACCAATGTTCCCAGTTTCTGCATTCTGAACAAGTAGAAATTCTTGCCGTCCATTACGATATCGATAAAAAATGACTATTGCTCCGTTCATATGTTTATATCTCTCATTCGTTCCGCTCCATGAAGAGGATCGTGATGTGCTCGCGGATGATCAAACCAAATACGCGCACTCGCAACATCACACATATGACAAAATGCGGCCAAGGGCCCCATCACGCGTCGCTCATTAGTGTAGTCGTCAAACTCTCCTTCTATATATCGTATAGCGTTGTCCTGTTCTTCGGTTAGCTGAATGCCGTATTCGTGCAACTTCTGTGTGCGAAAAATACGTTGTGCCATTTTATCTTTTAGTTCCTCCCGATAATATAACTCCCCATTCTCACCCAGCTCATATTTCCATGGCTTCTCAATATCGTGAAAAAAATTGACTAGCAACGCGTCTGCGAGTGTAAAATGTAACGGTCGCAATGTATGCAGTGTTTCATATAAAACGATTGCAATATTCATCGTTTCTTGCACATGATCAAAATATCCTCCTGGCCATGCCTGGTGGTTATGGCTCGCTCCTTGTACGGTCTGAAATAATATTCGATTATCCGCAAGAATTCGCACACAAACTCCCCGATTCGGCTCGGGGATCATTTCGATCATTTCTTCAATTGTGCGGTAGGTTGGAGTCATGATTATGCTATTTTTTTAATTTCTTCAAATTTAAGAACTTCCGAATTTCTGATCAAAATAGTTCTGTGTGTATTATATGACAGCCCTTTATTAGGCTGCGTCTCGAAACCAAGATATACACAACTAACTCCTCTCTTTTTCACTTCATCTACCGCGGGCTGAAGATCCGAATCCGAACTGCCTAATATTATTTCTTTTAAACTCCCGTCACATGACCAACTAACCATATCAACGGCAATTTTTACATCAACGCCCTTTTCCTTAAATACAAGTATTGGTTTTCCTCCAAATCCGTTTTCCATATGTCCCCGCACCCTTCCGGAAATAACCACCTCAAATCCATATTTCTCCAAATGAGTTTTTAATTGCCGCTGTTCCTCAATAAGCATCTTTGATTTTTCCCTCGTTTGCGGGTCTTCCTTTATACGCGCAAAGTAAAAAATCTTCCGTTGTATGTCCATTCCATCAAGCGCCTTATTAAATAAGCCGTTAAAATCATAACGGTACCAAACCGGAAGAGGCTTCTCAAATTCCTTAAAGACACTCTTGATCTTGTTCTTAAAATTTTCCCCATCGATCAGTAGGACAGTTTCCATGCGCCTATTATACCTAACTACAACAAAAAACCCCAGCGGACCTTTCGGCTGGCTGGGGCGTTTATATAAATATAATATACTGGGTCGCCTGTGAAAGTCAATGGCTAATATTACCAGACATTATCTATGCACTAGCTAGGAAGCATAAATTTAATCCTATTTTCCACCAGTAAACTTTTTCATAAAATATCTACCTTTGTTTGTAAGGCCAATATTTTCACCGCTCGGCTTAATCTCAATAATCCCATTAACATCAAAATACGCCATCGCATCAGAAGATATTTTATATTCTTGACCAATTATATCTCTGTCATCTCTCCACTTTACACGCCCCGCATAGTTATAAATACTTTCCTTAATAAAAGAGAAATCTTTATAATATTTTGATGCCCTAAACATCAGATATTCTTCCTCCCATCGCCGCTCCTGAGACTTAGCAGACTGCATCCTTTCTATATTTTCTTCTTTTTTTAGAATTTCCTCCACTGTTTCTACCCTATTTCTCTCTTCATCCAGAAAAGCTTTTTCTTTTGTTACTCTTATTAATTTTTCTTCATTGCCATTATCAAGAGATTTCTCGTAAAATTTTATGGTTAATTTAGGCAACTGATAAACAATAAGTGAGCAAGAAATAAGCGGAAAGATAATAAGTTCTCCTATACTCCAAAAGAATCCTTGGTACGAATTAATAATATAATCTAATTTTAAAATATTATTTTTTTGAAATAATAACTCTGAGTCAATTAAAAACGTGATATAAAAAAATTTCCAATTCCATAAACACCACGAGATTATAAAGCTACTCCAAAAAGGGCTCGAAAATTTATCAACCAAATTATCTTTCATCGAATTTGTTACTTCACCAACAATACCATTATTTTCCGCCATAATATTGCTTCAAATTTTTAAACCTCCCCTCTCGGATTTATCCGCTTAACTACCCCGTACAACTCCTCCGGTGAATAAAAGTTGATGATAATTTTTCCACTTTCTCCGCGACGTTCAATTTTTACATCAGTACCTAGTACATCTTTTAGCCTCCCCTGTAGATCACGCGTTTCTGCATCTTCAGTCTGTTGCTGTCCGCCAAACGTCGGACGCTCCCGCATCTCCGGTGGGTTATGAATATTTTTAATCTTCGCCTTTAACTCACGTACGCTGAAACTTTTTGCAAGCAAGTCTCCGAACAGTTGCTTTTGTACGGTTACATTAGGAATAGACAATAGCAATCGCGCTTGGCTCTCATTGATCTGATTGTGGGACAACGAATCCTGTATCTCTACTGGCAAACTCAACAAACGCAACGCGTTACCGATTACTTCACGACTCTTACCCAGGCGTGCAGCAATCTCGCGTTGTGTCATACCAAATTCATCCTGCAGTCGCGCATACGAACGCGCCATTTCGATAGTATCAAGATCTTCGCGTTGTAAGTTTTCAATAATCGCAAGTTCAAGTTGTTCAGCACGTTCCGCAGCCTGACGGATAATAACCGGCACACGCTCTAACCCCGCACGCTTTGACGCCATTAATCGACGCTCTCCTGCAATAAGCTGATATTCTACTTTTGTTCCGCTTTCCGATTCGGTCTCTATTTTCGAAACAACGAGTGGCTGCAAAATACCAAACTCACGAATGGAATGTGCAAGGTCACGAAGCGCATCTTCGTCAAAATGTTTACGAGGCTGATATGGGTTCGGTTTAATTTTTTCTACTTCAATATGAAAAATGGCATCATGTAATGCTGTCTTTTTCGAGAACCCAACAGCGCGCTTCGTTGCGGCAAGCTCCACTTCATCATGCACAAATGAATGATATGCAACATCCCGCGCAATGTCAGCCCTATCCTGACTCGATATAGCAATACTAGCAACATCAGGCTGCTCGACGTCGTACGCAGAATCAACAACAATATTTGCGCGCCGCTCTTCTTGCATAAACGCTTCGCGTTCTTCGGGAGTAACTTGAATCCCCACAACATGGGGATGCTCTGTCGCTTCATTAATCGATTTAATAACGATTTCTGAATGTTCATCGCCACGCAGTTGTTCGCGATCTGCATGAATTACCTCAACAACCGAAGGCGCTTGCGGTGCAGGTTGAATAGGCGCTTGCGGTGCCTGATTAACCGTCTGTGGTTCTGCCGGTGCTGGCTTTTGCGGCTCGCGTGGCGGTATTAATGAGTTAAGTCCGTGTCCTATCATAGTTTAGAAATAAAAAGCGTCGTCGTGTATTGGCTCTTCCTGCTTGTCCTGAGCGGAGCCGAAGGGAGCTTGCTGAACGGGTTCTTCTCCGCTAGCTACAGGCTGTGGAGTAGGCACTTTGATATCGATAAGAATATCGGCTTCGTTTGGTAATGGATGTACTTGCTCGCTAGTCACATTATGTACCGCTTGCGCCGCAGGCATCATCTGGCTTGGCATTTGAAATTGTCTCGTTGTTTCCTGCGCAATCAATTCTTTTGCAAGGTGTTCATACGCACGTGCTCCGGTAGAATTTGGATCGTGCAAAATAACAGGACGTCCATAGCTCGGCGCCTCAGAAAGTGCAGCGGATCGCGGGATGCGTGTTTTAAAAATAGTATGCGGAAAATTAGTTGCAATATCATCAGCGATTTTATGGGACAGCGGTTCATTTTCATCGAACATTGTCATTACCGCCCCTGCAATCTTTAATCCCTTTTCTGAGATATTTTTATGGACCAATTCAATGATTTCAAGTAACTGGCTTAGCCCTTCCATACTAAAGTAATGGCTCTGTACGGGGATAACAATTTCATCAGCAGCAACAAGCCCATTAATCGTCAATAAACTTAATGACGGCGGCATATCGATAAAAATATAATCATATTTATCCCGAATCTTGTCGATAAACTGTTTTAACTTATATTCCCGTTCAGGAATATTCACTAATTCAATAAGCGCTCCCGCAAGATGCTGACTCGATGGAATAAGATGGAAGTTATAAAAAATAGTCGGCTTTGTAAGCGCCTCCGGTTCAGCAAGGCCGAACAATCCATGATAGATACTTCCTTCATTCAATTTTGCAGGGTGTCCGAGTCCAGAGCTCGCATTGGCTTGTGGATCAAAATCGATTAACAAAACCTTCTTTCCTTCTAAGGCTAAATAAGCGGACAAGTTAACGCACGTCGTCGTTTTAGCAACTCCCCCCTTCTGGTTGTACACCGCAATAACCCTGCTCATGCGCTTAGTATAGTGCATCCGCCCCAAAGAATAAAGTCCGCCAATTAAAACAAAAGCTCCTAAAATAGGGGCTTCGTACCGGGAAAAGGGCTTATAAGGTTAAATCCACAATTTCGCGCCTGACTTTTTCGAGATACTCTTTGGCGATCTGGTCGCTCGGAGAAATCAGCTCGCTAATTATGAGGTCGAGTTCGGCAACAACCATGGTTCGTATAGTACGATCATTCAGTTCTTCAGCCAAAAGCAAGTCACTACACAGTTCGCTAAGGCTCTGCGTCGAGCAAGCACAATGCGCCTTTTCGATAATGCGGTCCATAGTAAGACGTATGAGCGGCTTTCTAATTCTCATGCCCTTCTCCTATCTCCATAAAATAGTTGCTGCACACAAAATAACACTCAGAAAATAATTTTGCAACCGAGTAAAACAAATACCCCTCGAAAGGGGCATTGGAAACAAGGAGTACAGTACTACCCCCGTTGAATCTTTTCGAGTAAGGACTGCAATTGGTTAACGGCAGATTTATCCCGCACGGCGATAAAAATATTCTCCAGCTTATTTAAAATTCGCCCTCGATCATCCTCTAGAATCCCCACGAGCAGGAAGTCCTCAATCTCTTCTGTAAGCGACTTGATATCGCAAGCTTGAGCGTACCTCGTCATACGCTCAAGAGATGCATCGTGCCATGTAAAGCCATCTCGGACGTGAATACCGAGAAATTCAAGATATCCACGCACATCTGGTTCGCACTTATCCCAGGTATCACCTTTGCTGCGCCACTCATAAATCCTGAGTGCGACTGCGAAGCGTTCAGGATAAGTGGCTAAGGACTTTCGCAGATATTCACCCAGTTCCATAACTCTAGGAGTAGACCCCCTGTGCTCGGCCAACGCCAACATTCGGTTGGTTAGCACCTCCCTTTCGAGATCTCGCCTTGCCTGTGTATCTTCATCGTTCGTGCTCATACTTCCTCCCCTATGGGTTTATTTGTGAAGCGTCTGACTTACCTATACCACACGCAGTTAATTTATGTCAAGAATTTACTCGCGCCCTCTATATAAAACAAATGCCCCTCGGAAGGGGCATTGGAAAGAGGGTTGATGTTACTCATATCCGCGGATTTGCGAAAGTACCATTTCGAAATATTGCTCCGCAGCACACGAGTACATTTCTGAATCCTCGTGCAGCATACGCTCGAGCTCGGCGATAATTGACAACCGATCATTTTCATCGAGCTCAGACATTCTCAGGTCTTCGCCCGCCTCGATTACTGCTTGCATGGAGCCGCCACCGTGTGCATGGCATGCCATGCGTTTCAGTAGAAGCATGTACCACTGCTGCTGTTCGAGTTGCTTCTCAAGCGCCCTGAGATACGTAATGGCGCTCTGCTCGTAGTTGCCGGCATTGTCGCGCAGCAAGCAAGACAGTCCCGCAACAATTGCTTCGCGCTCCCGCTGCAGCAGGTCAGTAGACCGAAGGCCTTCACCCAGCTCCTGTAAAAATTCCAACGAGCACAGGCACCGAGCTTTTTGATCTATCCGCTCCAGCAACACTCTGTACCACTTCTTACTTCCAATCGACGCGGCTTCGTTCATGCTCGTGATCCTTCCCTATGAGTTTATTTGTGAAACGTCTGCCTTACCTATACCACGCAAAAAATACCGTGTCAATTATTGCCAGCCCTTATAACGTCAACTTCGAAGTAGCAAATATAAACAACAAACAAATGACGAGAATAGTAACGTTGTTCAACACAATCGGACGATCAAGGTCCCCTTTTAGGTGGTGATACACAAGATCCTCAAGAATAAAGACGATTAAAACAATGAGCGCAGCTGCATTTAAAAATCCAATCGGTAAGATGCTTACTACACTCAAAAATTCAATAACCAAAAGCGTTGACCCAACAACCAACAACTCTTTCTTTCGCTTTGGCGCATCCTCCATAAAGAAGTCAATCGATTCTTTTATGAGTAAATATAGCGCGAAAAAGGATAAGAGGAAGTATGAGAAAAATGCCCATGCGGAATCTTTATCGGCAATAAAAAACGTAATACTAATAAAGAAGTACAGTGAGCCTGAAATAAAATTAAAAATTGCCTGACGCCACAAAAATACATATTCCTTAATGCCAAGCAGAAGAAAGAATAGTACTCCAAACACAAGCGAGGCAATTACAACTGGGGTATTCCCCGACAACCCCCCAAGATCCGTTGCATGGTCAAGAAACGAAGTCGAAAGATATGCATACAACGTCAATACAAAAAACGAATACAAAAATGTATTCCACTCGAACATGGATCGGAAATACCAATAGAAGGCAACGCCAAAGAATATCAGCCCCCAAAAGAATCCGCCTTCGATAATCGCAATCGAAAGGGCGGCGGAGAATAAAAGTGCCTTTCCTACTGAAGGCATCAGCGCAGGAAGACGTAATCGTCGCGCAAGCTGGGTAGCTTCCACGACGATCTTTCTTCCAAGAAATCGACCCACCTTAAGCGCGAGTGGAAACGATGTTGAGATGCTGATCTTTAAAGCTGATTTTAATCTTTTTAACATTGTTGAATTCACCTTTAATGATTCTGTCTGCTAACTGATCTAAAATAGTTTTTTGGATCAATCGCTTAATAGGACGTGCGCCATAGTCAGGGTTAAATCCATGTTCAGCGATATACTTCTTCACAGAAGCATCTATCGTAACGTTCATGTTGCGCAAGGCAAGCCGTTGCAATACTTCGTTAATCTGAATCTCGATAATCTGCTCAATCTCTTTCGGTGTTAGTGGATTGAATACGATAATTTCATCCAATCGATTCAAGAACTCAGGGCGGAATGTTTCTTTCAATGAGGCGTTGACGCGCTCCTTGAAAAGTTCTTCCTGCTGCCCACTAATATCCTCTTCCTTCGTTGTCTCAAAGCCAAGCTTAGACATTTCGTGGAAGAATTCGCTACCCACGTTTGAAGTAAGAATGATGATCGAGTTTCTAAAGTTCACACTCTTTCCTTTGCTATCGGTCAATCGTCCGTTATCAAGCACCTGCAACAAAATGTTAAATACATCAGGATGCGCTTTTTCAATCTCATCGAACAGGATTAGGCTGTATGGTCGATGACGCATTGCTTCCGTCAGCTTTCCCCCCTCTTCGTGTCCGACATATCCCGGAGGAGAGCCGATCAATCGAGAGACGGAGTGTCGTTCCATGTATTCAGACATGTCCACGCGAATCAATGCCTTTTCATCGTTGAACATAATCTCAGCGAGTGCTTTCGCAAGCTCTGTCTTTCCAACACCCGTAGGTCCAAGGAACATAAAAGAGCCGAAGGGTCGTTTCTCGTCGGAAAGTCCCGTACGGGCACGCCTAAGGGCATTGGCAATGGCCTTAACCGCATCCTCCTGCCCAACAACGCGTGCACGAAGCTGGTCCTCAATCGTCGAAAGCTTATTCGCTTCAGACTCAATCATCTTTGTAACGGGAATATGTGTCCACTTGGAAACAACCGCTGCAACGTCGTGTTCGTCGATTGCTTCTTTGATAAATTTCTCATCCCCTGTTTTCTTTTTGCCTTTTGTTAAGCCGCCATCAATAAACTTCTTTTCGAAGATTTTAAGATCTTTTTCTGCCTGCGGCAATTCGCCGTACAAAATTTTAGCAACCTTATCAAGTGACCCTTCACGCTCTGCAAGTTCTGCTTGTCGCTTTAAGTCTTCGATTTTCTTTTTTAAATTATGAAATTCTTCGAAGGTAAGTTTCTCGGCATGCCACTTTGCAGATAATTCATCATTGCGATCTTTAAATGCATTGAGTTCTTTTTCAATTGCCTTAAGACGGTCTTTTGCCTTTTCCGCAGTCTCTGAAGAAAGCGCAGATTTTTCAATCTCCAATTTAATAATTTCGTGTCGTACTTTATCAATTTCAGATGGCAAGCTTTCCGATTCAAGTCTACGCGCGGCAGCCGCTTCATCGATTAAGTCGATTGCTTTATCCGGCAAAAAGCGATCCGTTAAATAGCGCGCAGACAAATTCACCGCAGACACGATAGCTTCGTCGCTAATGCGAATACCATGATGCAATTCGTATTTTCCTTTCAATCCACGAAGAATAGTGATGCTGTCGTCAATAGAAGGCTCTTCCACCATAATCGGCTGGAAGCGGCGCTCAAGTGCCATATCCTTTTCGATATGCTTTTGGTACTCACTAATTGTCGTTGCACCAATGGCATGCAACTCACCGCGTGCTAGTGGCGGTTTCAATAAATTCGAGGCATCAATAGCGCCCTCTGCAGCACCCGCACCGACGATCATGTGGATTTCATCGATAAATAAAATAATGCGTCCGGCAGAATTCTGCACCTCGCGCATAAAGGCTTTAAGGCGGTCTTCAAATTCACCACGGAATTTTGTACCCGCGATCAAGGAACCCAAATCAAGCATGATGATTTCCTTATCCTTCAATGGCTCCGGCACATCACCCGAAACAATCCTCTGTGCAAGTCCTTCAACAACCGCCGTCTTTCCAACACCTGGTTCACCAATCAATACAGGATTATTTTTTGTTCTTCGGCTCAATACCTGCATCACGCGACGCAATTCTTCATCACGCCCAATAACCGGATCCAGCTTGCCATCGCGCGCCATGTCCGTAAGGTTAATGCCATATTTTTCAAGCACCTGAAATTTCGTTTCTGGCGTTTCGTCCGTAACCCGTGATGAACCGCGAAGCTGCGCCAAGATACGAATTGCTGCATCGCGCTTTAAGCCAAGCTCAACAAGAATACGCGAAGCCTTCGAAGAGCCCGCTTCAAGAATGGCGAGTAATAAATGCTCACACGAAATATATTCGTCTTTCTGGTGCTGTGCAATTTTCCCTGCCTTATCAAGAATGTTCATTAATTCTTGAGATAAATAGAGTTGAGAAAGGCTTACACTCCCAGCGCTTTTTGGTTCATTCAATAGTTGCTCAGTAGCTGAAGAATGTATCTCGTCTGCACTGACCCCCGCTTTTGCAAGCAATGGACGCACAAGCGTACTTTCATCACTGACCAATGCAACCAACAAATGCAACGCCTTTAATTCGCCGTGATTTCCTCGTGCGGCGAGCTCTTGTGCGTTTTGCAGCGCTTCCTGTGCCTTAATTGTAAATCGGTTGAAATTATTCATTTAAAACAAAATATCAATAGAGTGTTATTACGTATATCTATACTATAGCACATCAGTGCTATGCCAAAAACAGCTTCGCAAACATACCACTGATTAGGCGGAACCGCAAGGCAACAAGTTTATTGCGCCGTCAGAACTACTCGCAATGCATCGATAGCCCCATCAATTTCGTCCTCCGTTGTATGTCGTCCCATACTAAAGCGTAAGCTTCCCCCAGCCCGGTCATCATCAAACCCAAGCGCCATAAGCACATGGGATGGCTTTGCAGAAAATGCTGCGCAAGCCGAACCACTCGAAACCGCAACCCCCTGCATGTCTAAAGCAATAAGTAAATCACCTCCTTTCCGCCCTGGGAAATATACGTTGAGTATATTAGGAAGCGTGGGTTTGTCATTCCCGCGAACGCGGGAATCCATTTCCTTTCCATTTACGATCGCTTTCGGACATACATCCTGAATTCCTTTCCACAAACGTTCGCGCAATAATTGCAATCGTTTATATTCGCTTTCTTTATGCTGCGCAATTAAGGTAACGGCTTTCGCAAAGCCCGCAATCGCGGCAACATTTTCTGTGCCCGAACGCATTCCAAATTCTTGCCCTCCACCAGAAACACGAGGACGAATTATACTCGTACGATCTCCTTGCGTATGCGCTACGCTATTCATAGTGCGCACATACAATGCACCAACTCCTTTAGGTCCATATAGTTTATGCGCCGAGAGCGTCATCAAATCAACGCCCAGTGCATCAACAGCACAATCTAAAAATTGAAATGCCTGCACCGCATCCGTATGAAACAACGGATAGTACGGCAATGCATTCTCACGTGCTCGAAATCTTTTAATACTATTCGCGATTTCTTTAATCGGCTGTATTGTTCCAATTTCATTATTCGCATACATAATCGAAACCAATACTGTCCGTTCATCGAGCGCGGCTTCTACTTGTCGCACATCAACAGTACCATCTGTAGCAACCGGAATGCGGACCACCTCCACGCCTTCCTTTTCCAAATCCCGCGCAGTCTCTAAAACAGAATCGTGCTCAATAGTACAAATAATAATTTTCATCGGCCGATCGCCATTAAGTGCGCTAAACGTATCTTTTGCAGATTGCACTGCACCGCGCAGCGCCAAGTTATTTGCCTCGGTCGCAGAGCCGGTAAAGACAACTTCTCGGAATCGTGCGCCGATTGCATTAGCAATCGTTTCTCGCGATGCATCAATTGCTGCACGTGCCTGCTGCCCAAACCAATGCAACGAACTTGGATTTCCATAGGTATCACCAAAATAAGGCTCCATGGCCTGTTTCACTTCCTTATCGAGCGGTGTAGTCGCCGCATTGTCCAAATAAATGCGCTGCATATGTATGTGTTATATAGCCATTATAGTACAAAAGGTCAAGGTAAGAAAAAGCCTCGGATAAACCGAGGCCTTCGAACAGCATGCGTGAGCAGACTGCTATTTGCACCCACCGCAGTTGGTGCAGGGATCGCAGGACCAAATTGCGCGTTCCATGTATGTTGCTCCTTTCTAAGCGTATAACGCTTGAAAATGAAAGAATGCTATTTGATTCATATGAACTTCGTCAATATTAGCAAGTTCTGTGAATACAACCCGTGCAAGTCGCTCGGCAGCCGAGACAATCTCGATGCGCGTAGCATCATCAGGCCAGTTAATTAGCCCGTTGGTAATCTCGTAAATACAAACCCGCGCAAGCTCGTTTGGGACCATTTCAGAGTCATCCAGTGCTTCGAGGAGCATATCGGCAACTTGCCATGCTGTCAACCCCTCCGGAGGAACTCCGAAAACAAGCTGATATGCCGCAATGAGTGGGCCAGCGATTACATCAGTATAGCCACCCACAAGACACCCCCCTTCCTATATGTTATTTGAAAGCTTCCTTTACTAGTGTATTGAATTTTCGCCCTCTGTCAAATTCATTTTTGAACTTTTCAAAGCTCGCAGCCCCCGGAGAGAGCACGATGGTCTTTATATTCTTACGCTCCGCGACCGCCCGCACAATATCGTCAAGTGATTCAAATAGTCGAACCCGTCCCTTAAAATACGTAAGCTTGCTTAAATCTGCTACCAATTTTTGCGTGGCGCTTCCATTAAGTAGATACAGATTCTTCTCGGGGAGTGTTTTTTTAATAACCTTTGCCAAACCTTTAAAATCAAGAACCTTGTCAGTACCCCCACAAATAAATACTGTTGCATTGATATCTTTTTTAAATCGTTCAATAGCGGCGACAGTCCCCTCAGGGCTCGTTGCGGCAGAATCATTAATAGCGGTAATTCGCTTATTCACAAACACTGTTTCTTGGCGGAACGGTATCGCCGGAAGCGTCACGATACGCTTTTCCAAAGACACCCAATCTTTCCCCGCAAGATAACTTGCCAATAAAGCGGCGAGAAGATTGTATTGTTGATGTGCAATCATTCCCGCAACCGTAGCAACTACATGACGCTCGCTATCTGACTGATAAATGATGGTATCGTTTTTAAAAAATATTCCATCAACGTCCAGCGGCAACGCCTGCAAAGAAACATACAGAATCTTTGCCTTCGGCTTCTCTTTCAAAAAGATAGCCTTATGGGGGTCATCAAAATTTAAAATCAAGAAATCATCCTTTGTTTGATATCGAATTAAATTCACCTTCATGTCGGCATACACGTCCAGCGTCTTATACCGATTCAAGTGGTCGTTATACAAATTTGTAACAACGGCAACATGTGCCGGCCGCAATCCTTTACGCATATATTCAAGTTGAAATGAAGAAAGCTCAAGTGCAACAGGTGCCGCCTTTTTCTTCGCAAGTATCTGCTTGATGATTTTAAGCAATCCTGCAGTCGGCATGTTTCCCCCCACAACAGCAGGGCGAAGCAAATGATGTATCCATGTTGTCACCGTTGTTTTACCTCTTGTTCCCGTTACGCCAATATAATCACGCGAAGGTGATTGCTCTAAGAGCTCTAAAAATAGCGTCAGGTCGCTCTCAACCTGTTTATGATGCTTCTGCGCAAACTGCACCCACTTACTTGCAAACGGCACTGCTTGGTTAAACACAATAACCTCATTATTTAAAAAATCTTCTTCTCGATGTTCTCCAAGAACAAACGAAATGTCATAGTCTTTTAGCTGATTGATTGTCTTTTTTAAATCAATCGCAGGCTTCATATCCGTAATAGTCAGCTTGGCCCCTTGTTCGGCCAAAAACTGAGCCGTTCGAATACCTCCTCCAAGCTGCCCCAATCCAACCAACAAAACCTTTTTCCCTTTAAAATACTGTTTCATTATAGGCTCATAATACCACGAACAAACCAAGCCCGAAACCTTTACAACCCCAAAGCAATGTGACATTATCACGACAGCAACCTACATCAACAACATACGAAAGGACAATCGCCATGCACCCATCAGAAGAAGGCATTCGCAGCTGGCACACGACCATGCAAACGATTCAAGCACTCGTAACACTCACAGGGGAGGATATGGAATATATAAATCCCCTCCTACAAGGGATTCTCCTCACGGCACTACGAAACCCGTTTCTCCGTATGATCACAATTGACGGAACGCAACGCATTGCCGGCGTACGGACATACATCGGGGATGGAGTTCTTTTCACATTCGCGGATAACCCGTTGGAAAACAACGCACCCGAACTAGCCTGCCGCGCACGCATAGAGCTGGGTCGCGATGATGAAATTATCATCGAGCAAAACATGGGCCCTCGTCAAAAGGACCATATCGAACGCACACTCGACGAAGCCTGCAGTACCGCAGGAAACGTTATGATGCGCTCAGGCGACTACACAGGAGAAGCTGGTCGGCGATTCTCAACCTTGCTACATATGACAACACGCGGCCATGGGGACAGGTTCGAGTGGGCAGAACGTGGACGACACAAGATATCCGAGTTCAAAGGGATTAGCATTATTGAACGCACAGAAGAGTGGCGGCACGGCAAAACAACCTTCGACTTAACCCTCACCTCTAAAATACCCAGAATGATGCGGGTAGAGTCTCCCTGACTCGCAGTTAAACAGCAAACGCCCACCGGATTTTCCGGTGGGCGCTTTTTTATTTCTTTTTCGCAATCGATGCTTTTACAAAAGCAACAAACAATGGATGGGGTGCCAACGGACGCGCGGTAAATTCAGGATGAAACTGAGCCGCAACGAAAAATGGATGTTTTGCTTTCGGCAATTCAACAATTTCCATTAAACGTCGATCGGGTGACATACCTGAGAACACAAGCCCTTTATCGATAAGCTTCTCAACATATACGGGGTTAACCTCATATCGATGTCGATGTCGCTCAAATACAACAAGCTCATCAGCGGGTATTTGTAACTTCTGCTCCTTCCTGCGCTTCGTTCCCTCGGTTTGGAAGTGGCTCCCTTTGTACGCCGCATATGCATGTGTTCCTTTATCCACAACCGCAGGATACGCTCCAAGTCGCATGGTTGCACCATAATCTTTCTGTGCCATTTTTTGACGCTGCTCTGGCAGAATATCGATAACTGGATGCGTAGCCTTTTTATCTACTTCGGTCGTATGTGCGCCTTTCAGACCTGCAACATTTCGTGCAAATTCTATGGTCGCCAATTGCATACCGTAGCACAATCCAAAGAATGGAATTTTATGTTCGCGTAAATATCCGATTACAGAGATCTTTCCCTCAACACCTCTATTTCCAAAACCTCCTGGTACGATAATACCGTCGTACCGTTTCAATAATTTTAAATTATCTTTTGCCGCTTTCGTTCCTACGCCTAACGGATCAAAATCTCCCGCATTCAGCCATGTAATTTCTGGAATACGCCCCGCTGCATAGGCAGCATGCTTTACCGCTTCAATAACAGAAATATATGAATCGGCAAGGACAAACTCTCCACTTGCAAAATACTTCCCCACAATGCCAACTTTCACTGGCTTAGAAACGGCATGTGTTTTTGCAACAAACGCTTTCCACTCTTTCAAGTCATGCTTCTTAGGCTTCAACTTTAAGCGCTTCATTAGGATACTACTCAAGTTATCCTGTTCAAAGTTCAAAGGTACATCGTAAATACTCTTCACATCAGGAGCGGATATAACGGCTTCATTATCAAGGTTACAATTAAACGCAATTTTTTCTTTTCGCGGTTTATCAAGCGCAATACCTGCACGTGCCAAAATAACATCCGGCTGCAACCCCGCAGAGTTAAGCGTGCGCACTGCGTACTGCGTTGGCTTTGTCTTTAATTCACCTTCAGCACCTTGCTGCGGCAAATAGCTTACCAGTACGAGTGCAACATCTTCGGGTCGCTTTGCCTTAATCATGCGCACTGCTTCAAGAAACAATACATTCTGATATTCTCCAACCGTTCCACCCACTTCAATAATAACGATATCTGCCTTTTCCTTTTTCGCAGCCGTATTAATACGATCGATAACTTCAAGCGGCACATGCGGCACAACTTCAACGCATTTTCCTTCAAATTCCAAACTACGCTCTCTATTGATAAGCGACAAGTATACACTTCCTGTAGTCATATAGTTGGCACTTGAGAGACTTCTATTCAAAAAACGCTCATAGTTTCCCATGTCTTGGTCGCACTCCATGCCGTCATCCAAAACAAAAACCTCACCATGCTCGGTGGGGTTCATTGTCCCCGCGTCTACGTTTACATACGGGTCAATCTTGATAGCGGTGACAGAAAAGCCCTTCGCTTGAAGAATCTTTGCAATGGATGCAGCAGCAACGCCCTTGCCAACTCCCGACATTACTCCTCCTGTTACAAAAATATATTTAAGGGATGCCATATCGATTTCATTATACACATCCGCAAGAAAGAGAGCAATAAATAATGTATCCCTTTTTCATCTCCGAACATGGAAATATTTCGGATTAAGGGCGCTGGAAAAATATCGGAAGAAGCTCGGTGTTTGAGCGCGCCTACCCTCGGCGTGCGAGTTCCGAGCTTCTGCCGTTTTGGAAGCGACCCCGTAATATTTTCGGTTCGAAGTTTTGCCTTTGGCGTTGCTAGCGAGTACTCGAGCGTGCAACGAGCCAGGCTGTCCGATTCGATTCTTCTGACACGAATCCGACGGATGTACTTTTTTGAAAAAGTACAAAAGGCTAGATTCCCGCCGGAGCTTTACCCTGAGCTTGACCCTCGGCATTGCTAGCGAGTACGCGAGCGTGTAATGTGCCGGGATACTCGGAGCGCATAAGGTTTGTGCGCTCTGGGTGCCGAATGGGCGGGAATAACAGAACTCAATAAAACCCCACACATTATGCGCGGGGTTTTAGTATACATATTTTATTCACTTGCCTCTCCTCCCTTCTCATCATGAGACGCTAAACCCATATCCGCAAGAAATGCTTTGTGATTTGGCGTACGCCCAAGGAAATCCTTTACTGATTCCATTTCGTCCCTACTTGAACCAACTTCGAGAATTTTCTTACGATATTCCATGCCGATTTTAGGGCTCATAACGCCTTCTGTGCGGAATCGAGTGAACATATCGGCAGCATACACTTCAGACCATAAATAGCCGTAATACCCCGCGTCATAGCCCATTAAATGGCCGAAGCCAGCAGGCCATAGCTGATCTTGCGCAGACTCAAGCTCAAACATCTGCTTATATAAATCCGAATACACTTGAGCAGGGTCGATTGGTTCCGTTGCCGTGTGAAATGTCATGTCTAACATACCAAGGAACAGCTGACGCAAGATAAAATATCCCTGTGCATGATTTTTTGAACGAATCATGCGGTCAATAAGCTCGTCCGGCAATGGCTCGCTAGTCACATAGTGCTTTGACATTTTTTTAAGGGTCTCTCGCTCCCAAACCCAATATTCAAACATTTGTGATGGAGCTTCAACAAAATCACGCGTCGTGCTCGTACCTGCCTGTGATGCATATGCCGCAGTTGTTACCAACGCATGCATGGCATGTCCAAATTCATGAAATAAAGTTTGTACTTCACTGTGACTTAATAATGCAGGCACATCTCCTGAAGCCGGGTTAAAGTTTGCGACCACTGCACACGTAGGCGTTACATACGCCGCATTCGTATCCAGTGAAACGCGACGACCCTGTATGAGTGTTTGTTTCATCGCATGGCCAAACTTCCCTTCTCGAGGGAAAAGATCGAGGGCAAAATAACCCACTATCGATTTGTCCGTATTGTTAACCCGATACCACTGTACACCTTCTGCCCACACTGGAAAATCTTCTCGTACAAACTGCAATCCCAAAACTGATGCATATAGATCAAACACCGTTTCAAGCACTCGATCGAGTGGAAAATATTCTCGAATCGCTTCATCATCAACCGCATATCCCTGCATCTTATCTCTTTGGATATAGTAATCAATATCATAATAGGCAAGACGCGCAGACGTATCACCCAACTCTTTCTTTTTCATTTCAGCGAGCAGTTGCAAATCCATCTTCGCAGGATTTGTTACCGTTTTCTGTAAATCCTTATAAAATTCCGTAACGGCTTCAACCGTCTTTGCCATACGGTCTTCCAGTTTAAATGCTGCGTGATTTGGATATCCTAACAACGTCGCATTTTCTGTACGCAACTCAAGTACTCGTTTGAGCCGTTCGATATTTGCCGGCCCTCCGCGTCGATTAAACTTATCGATCAATTCTTTTCTTCGTGGCGCGGAATCACATCGTTCACGAAATGGAAAGAAGTCAGGATAGGCAAGCGTAACAATATAATTCCCCTCTCCGTCTTGTTTTAATCCATTGATATATGCCTCTGGCAAGCCGCGCAGTTCTTCTTTGTGTACTACGATATGATCTTGGTGCTCAGCAATTGATTTTTCAAATCCAGTCGCAAGCTCAGCTATTTCTTTTAAATTATCTTTTAATAGTTGTTGTTTTTCCGGCTCAAGACCAAACCCCATTTGTTTATATATACGGACCATGTCATCAAACAATACCTTATCAGGTCCTTCGAGTGTTTCTTTCTTCGCTACATATTCTTGTGCCGCACGATACATATCGGCGTCATATTCAATATCCACCATCTCTTTCTGAAATGCATCCACCACCTCCTGCGCAGCATTACGTACTTCTGCGAGTGGGCTTACATGCAACAACAAAAAAATGTGTTCAATGTCATTAGCACATTCATATTCAGACGATTCAATCGCAAAAATAGTGTTTGCAAACGTTCTGTCTTCAGGAGCTACTGCTTTTATAGTTGCGTAGCGCGCTTTTTTAATTGCAATCGCTTCTTGTGCTTTTTGCTTGATAATCTCAGGAGTCCAGTTGACCCATGCGAAATCTTCAGATGTATAGGCTTTTCGGTTCATTGGTTAAGTATATAGGGCAAAGGAGTATAAAAAAAGGGGCGGGAAATGAATCCCGCCCCTTGGCCCTGCTGCACCCGCGCCTTATCTGGCCACGATCACAAACTTTTTCCGGGGATCAAAGTAAATCTTGTCCCCCGCCTTCGCCTCGGCAGGCAGCTCGATGGCCGTACCCCCAAAGGAGTCATCCATCGGGCGACCAAAGGATTTCTCAAGATTGTACGCCCGTTCAACCCCTTGATCGTCTTTGGCGACGCCAACGAGCCGAAGTTCGTAAATGACGTTGAGATGGGCCATCTTCATTCGCCCAAAGCTTTCGCTCCGACCAGTTTCAAATGCTTTCGCCTGTTCCTTTTTCATTATCGCCCCAGTAACGACGCCCGTGATCCAACACGAACAGGCAATAATGGCGAGTACGATGAGCAGATGACTTGTTTTCATTGGAACCTCCTGTTTAACGTCCTGTGGACGAATAATGATGCTGAATAAATAATAGCACAATAATATAAATCTGTCAATCCCCAAATAACACCCCTATCATTCCTCCGACTGTCATTCCCGCGCAGGCGGGAATCCAGTACTTTAAAGATGGATTCCCGCCTGCGCGGGAATGACAACACACAAAAATACTCCGCCAGACGGCGAAGTATTTTCTTGCTTACAAGCTCTTGTGCGGGGGATGAAGGAATCGGACCCTCGACTTCTCTTTTGGAGTAAGTATCGAAAGGAATTTCTTTTAATTTTCGATGAGCCCTAACGTATGCAGATTTTCGATAACCTTATCGTAGTCATACGCAAACACCAGCTGCTTTGCATCTCCATACGAAAACCAGCCATATTCAGATACCTCATCAAGAGCGGGAACAATATCGCCATCAGCAGTGCCGACAAATACAAAGGTAGTATGTTCCTGATACGCATGGTCAAGGAGCTGCTTTTCAATAGTGAATCGCATCGCTAGCTCTTCTTTAACGCCACGAACAACACCGTCCGCAGGACGCTCACCTTCCTTCAACGTCTCATTAGGAGCACACCATTTATTCGGCTCAGAATCCTCCTGATCCGAACGCTTAATAAGCAAGACTTTTTGATCACGAATTATAATGGCGGCAGCATGTCTTAAGCTCATATAATTAATGTTTATTATTTACTTTTACCAACTAATTGAATCTGCGGGGGATGAAGGAATCGGACCCTCGACTTCTCTTTTGGAGAGAGAAATTATACCATTTAACTAATCCCCCATTATGGTCTTATAAAAAATGCGCCAAAAGCATATACAGTATACTTGTGGCGCATTGTTTATGCAATAAATAAACTTACTTATTTTCTTGCTTCCTTGTGCGTCGTGTGGACTCTGCACCAATCACAGAACTTGTTCAGTTCGATCTTGCGGGAAACAGATTTCTTGTTCTTCCGAGTGTGATAATTAACGTGCTTACACGTTGCACAGCGCAGTCGGGTTAGTTGTTCTTTCAGCTTTGATTTCGCCATAGTCTTTATTATATATCACGGTTCTTTACATTTTGCAACCTTTGAGCCACCTCGCGGATTCGGACCGCGGACCTGATGCTTACAAAGCAACTGCTCTACCAACTGAGCTAAGGTGGCTTATTTCAGAAAAAAATGAGCCGATGAAAGGATTTGAACCTTCGACCTGCTCCTTCGCTTACACCTTCATTTCATCACGTTATGTGAATTATAGATGGGCTAGACTGTATCTTAAGCCTTTCGTTTATGCAACGAGAGAGGCTTCCCTTGTCAGTCGTTCGGGCGCAGAGCGCCACGGTCTTAACCATTTATAGGCCGTTAACCGTTATTCGGGATTCACTCTGATATTCCTATTAGAGTGGGCAGGGGTTTGCGACCCACCATGGAGCTGCTCTACCAACTGAGCTACATCGGCACTAATGCTATTAATTTGTTCCTCAGTTTAATATTTCCGTAGTAAATTGTCAAAACCCCATATTCACTCTTATGCCTATAGGTTCCTAGTTTACCGGTACGCGTAATGGTTGGCTTATAAAACTGCGTTTCTGCCATTCCAAGCTCATCCATCCAATATTTACGTGCTCTATTTATATCAATATCGGTAAAAATATGCAAATGATATCGAAAATCTTCTTCATTCACCGCAAAAAATGTGACCAAAAAATCCATAAACATTCGGATAAGCTTGGGGTCAGAATTACCTAAGCGGACTGTATTATTGTTTGCTTTTGTTCCTTCACCCCAATACAATCCGATTCCCATGCCAAAAAGAATCGCCTCTTCTTTTGTTTTTGGTAACCGAAAACGAAAAGGATCGCCTTCTGGATTCTTTTTTAAATAGATAGCCTCGCTAATAGAACGCTTAGGAATACCAAATTTTTTCAGCCAATACGTTATTTTATTTTCAGAGCAATGCAGTGCCTTAGCAATATCAGAGGTAGACTTCTGCTCTTTTAAATACAGATTTTCCAACACGTCAGCGGTAAATTGCGTATTCATTACACACAGTATATCAAAAATAAAGAGGATAGCAAAGCAAATCCTAATGGAGATGTATATCTACTAAATATAGCTAACTAAAAACCCCTTACGGGGTTCTTCGAATGGTGGGTGAGGTGAGAGTCGAACTCACGCGAGTACATGCCTGACAGATTTACAGTCTGCTCCCGGCCCCTACGGGACTACCCACCCAGTTTCCCAATAATGCCTTATTGGGAATTATTTTGCAATAGTTTACGCTTTCGCAACCTTATTTAGCAGGTTTCGAAAGATCCTCCTCTTCTTTCTTCACTATTTCAGGCATTTCCGTAGAACGCCCTTGCTCTTCTCCACCCTCAACAGCGCCTTCAGCGTTTTCAAACAATACAAACTTCTTTTGCTGTTTTTTATGCGTTCGATGCTTAACCTGCTTAAACTGCTCTAGGTGGTGCGTAAGATAGTTATCGAAACGCGCAAGCGTCAACTTCATCTTACGAATGTTCTTCTCCAGAAATTGGCTAATCGCGATATCAAACTTATCCAACGGCAAACGCCCAAGAATAAGTTCTATTTGATGCCAAAAACCCTTCGGCTGTCCAGTAGTATCTTCAGGGAGCGTATCGGAAATTTGAGGAATTTTTCGCGCTGCCAAGTACACAAGCACACCCAACGAAAGCATTATTAAAATTTGTAATACGAAGTGATACATAGTAAATGTATTGTTATTATACGGCTATTCTCGTCCAAAAAACAAATTCCGAGCGCCCTGGGCGCTCGGAATTTATCGTATCTCACATCTCTCACCTCTTGCCTCACATTTTAGATCTCAAATCGAGCAAACTTCTCCACCTTGATATTCTCTCCGATGGTGCCGATCGCGCTCTTAACCAAATCTTCAACGGTCATGGACGGATCTTTTACAAACTGTTGTCCGTACAAGTCCTCCACGGTCTCAGGGGCCATAGCTGCGATGTGCATAGCAACATCATGTGCCAAAGCCTGGAACTTTTCGTTGCGTGCAACGAAATCAGTTTCACAGCGCATTTCAACCATAACAGACACGCGTCCATTGTGGGAATATGTCTGCAATAATCCTGCACCAGTCGCACGATCTCCCTTTTTTTCAGCACGTGCGATTCCTCGCTCAAACAAAATGTCCTTTGCTTTATCAAAATCTCCTTCAGCTTCATCAAAAGCCTTTTTACACTCAACAACACCCGCACCAGTCATTTCACGCAATTTTGCGATATCTTCCATTGCCATACTAGTAAAAAATATTATGTGAATAGCCTATTTATTATATAACCTTTTATTGATTTTAAAAAATACGTGAGATTTGATGAAATACACGGCGCGGGAATGCCGGCAAGGAAGGTGTGCTATTCGCACATCGACCGCACCGGCAGGGGCCCGCAACAAAGTAGTTCGCAAATCTCACGTATTTTAACTTATGCGTCGAGTCTCTCGCCTAAATGCTTCATCAACCAGGTGATGCTCATCTTTGCGTGATCGTTCGCCGGAATCGGATAGGTTACAAGATCCGGATTGTCATCACTATCAATGATAGCAACAACAGGAATCTTCAACGTAGCAGCTTCCTTGATGGCAGTGATGTGATTGCGGAGTGAACCATCAATCACGAACATGACGTCCGGAGCTTTGGTCAAGGTGTCCATTCCCTCGAACATGAGCTTCATCTTTTCAAGCTTACGATTAATCGTGACGCGCTCTTTTTTGGTGTATTTTTCGAATTCGCCCTTTTCCATAGCTGCCATCGACGTTCGGAAGAAATCCAAGCGCTGTCCAACAACTTTGAAGTTAGTGACCAATCCTCCAATCCAACCATTTTTTACGTACGGCATTCCGAACTTTGTCGCAAATGCTTCAACCGCGTCCCAGCTTGCTGCCTGAGTCCCGACCACGAGTACGGTTTTCTTCTCTTTCAGTTGTGCGTTCAAAAACGCTACTGCTTCGTCGATTTTTTTCGACGTCTTTGCCAAATCGATGATCTCAACGCCGTTTCGAGTGGTGTAGATGAACTGCTTGAAACGCGGATGAGTCCGCTGCTTCTTGTGTCCATACAACAAACCATTGTCGGCCATCTCTTTAATAAGAGTTATGTCGACTTCGATTTCGTCGTTTTGAATCATTCCTTCGACTGATTCTGTGGTTATTTTGTTATCCATAATTAATAAAATTCCTTACTTCTTGAAGGAACGTGCAGATAGTGTACTGAAAACGGTATAAAAAAGCAAGGACCAAACGTCCCTGCCTTTATAGTGCTTTTCCATCTAAATATCCCCTCTTTTATATGCAAATTATTCAATTACTTCCATTCCAAACCAAGAAACAACCCCAGTCAATGCGGCAGTGCTGTTGTACACAACCGCCTCAAAATAATCCCCCGGAATAACATTAGTGACCGGAGATGACACCATAACAGATGGCCGATAGGTGGTCGCAAGTGGAAACGTTGCTTCCGCAGAATCCGTATTGTTTGTTGTCCCATTCTTTTTGATCTGCACACTAAGCGAACCTGCGCTAGTAGGGTTGCTACCTACCGCTAGTTTAAATACAAGACGCACCCTACTAACTCCAGCAGGGACGGTAAGTCTAGCCGGGTTAGTTACTGTGTTATGAATGGCATCCGTGTCATATTTTTCATACGCATACGGTATTGTTGTAAATGTTGCTGCACCTAATGTAGGCCATGGCGAACTCGTATATACTAGTGCGCCACGAAATGCCGCTGGCGCAGGCATCGGCCATGCGATTTGATTAACCCCTCCTAGCGTAATACCTCCCGTTCCCGCAGTAATAGCAGGGCCACCTCCCGTGTTATTGAAATAACCCGCCGGTTGCGTGTTCGCGCTCTCCGCCTTAACTCCCTTACCGCTAATCGTGAGTTTATAATTAGTGTCGGTAGATGCAGTGCCAATACCAACACTCCCATCCGTTGCCAATGTCATATGAGAACCTGTTGTATTATTCCCAGAAAACGTAATACCATTACTCGACGAAATACCAAAGCTGTTCGTGAGCGCTCCTGAAAGAAACGCGTTGGCGTTGCCAAGGAAATAATTATATGTTCCGTTACTTATTCTAACTCGAGGGTCAGATGCATTGTAAATATCGAGACTATACGCTGGAGTTGCTTTTGCAATGCCAATGTTTCCATTGGTTGTAGTAATAACAGGAGTAGCTACCGGTGGATTATCGGATGGATTCGTCCATGCAAATACAGTACCCACAACCACAGATCCAATTAATAAAATTCCGACACCGACTAACGGAAAGTATGTATTTTTAATGCTATTTTTCATATAAGTTTATATAGCTAGTATACAAGGGAGTACTCCGTAATACTATTAAATCTCCTTTTTACTAAGCATTTCGTAAATATTGAGCGTCGCTTTAATCGCCTCCCCGATTGCGGTATTAATTTGATTGTACGAACTATCAGTAATATCCCCCGCAGCCCAAACGCCCTTTTCCGATGTTTGAAATGTTGTTTTATCTACAATAATATTTCCTGCCGGCGTCATATGTACAAGCCCCTGCAATATATCAGAATTTGCTCGCATGCCAATCGCAACAAATACTCCCTCAGCTTGGAGCGTTTTTTCTTCCCCGCTTACTCGGTCGATATATTTCAACCCCTGCACAAATTCTCCCCCGAAAATTTCTTTCGTTTCTGCATTTGCAATAATTTCCACTTTCGCTTCCTTACGTAACATTTCTTGTGTCACCGTATCCCCTTTCAATTCCGCAGCATATTCCAAAATATATATTTTCGATGCGAACGGTAGCAAATCGCGCGCAGCTTCAAGCCCACTGTTCCCACCACCAACCACAATAGTAGCCTTGTCTTGCATCAACGGCGCATCGCACGTTGCGCAATAAAACACCCCTTTGCCGCTGAATTCCTGTTCTCCTGGCACGTGAAGATGTTTATACGTACTCCCTAGTGTCATAAGAACAGCCTTTGCCTGATACACAACGTTATTCCCATCTACAACCATAAAGCCATTGTCTCCTTTTGTAACATTCGTGATTGTAACACCGTCCTTAATCTCTATATGCTTTTGGTTACGCAATTGCGCCTCTAATGTTTTTGCAAGCTCAAGCCCAGAGATAGCCGTGTACCCAATAAAATTTTCGATTTTGGTTGAAGTCACCGATTGCCCACCAAAATCTTTTGTCAGCAATAATGCATTTAATTTTTTACGAGATGCGTAGATGCCTGCCGCAACACCCGCAGGCCCACCTCCGATAATGATAAGATCGTACATACCTATAGTATAAACCATTTTAATTAAAGAATCCTACACCCTCATTTGCGAGACTGTAAAAAAGCACCCCAATGCGAGTTATCCTGCTGACGAGCATGAGAATATTTCGGATTAAGGGCGCTGGAAAAATATCGGAAGAAGCTCGGTGTTTGAGTGCGCCTACCCTAGCGTGCGAGTTCCGAGCTTCAGCCGTTTTGGAGGCGACCCCGAAATATTTCTGGTTCGTGATTTTTTGGGTACTTTTTTCTAGAAAAAAGTACGTGACCAGAAATCTCAATCTTCTTAACACTAGAAAACCCAGCACGCATGAAACACGCAAAAAAATAACCCTTGTGGGTTACTTTCCAAGGGCCTTATTAATTGCTTCTCGATCAAATCCAATAACGATAGTTCCATTAATATCAATTACCGGTACGCCAAGTTGATGCGTTTTTTCTACCATTTCTTTTGCAGCCGCATGGTCTTCCTGCACGTTCTTCTCGATGAATTCGATACCTTCTTTTTCAAAATACTCTTTTGCCATTCCGCAATACGCACAGGTGTTAGTTGAATAGATAATTACCATATGAATAGTTGTATGTTAAGTGATAAGCGACTTTTATAATTATTTAACCTCTGATTTCTTGTTAAAAATGCTCCACAGCATGATAACAACGATTCCCGCTCCACTAAGGACATTACTCCAAAGGGCAAGTGGATATCCCGCAAACCCGAGCACCCAAGGAGAAAGGAACACCCAAAGTCCAAGGGCAAGCTTAGCCCAACTAAAATAGTTCATGTGTACAGTATACTCCGTTACGCCACTTAACGCTATATCCCGCGGAATATTAACGCAATTTAAAAAGGACCTTTCGGTCCTTTTTATGCGCACGCATTACTTAATCAATCCGTTGATAAGGGTCGTCAACGCTTGCTTATTGGACCAAACGCTTGGCTCAATCGATTTTCCATTGATATATATACTCGGAGTTGAAAGTCCTTGCCCCATAACATCTTGTCCGTCTTGCATATGCTGTGCAATTACAGCATCCTTGTCTCCTGAATTAAAGCACGTAGTAAATGCAGTTTGATCAAGTCCAAAACCCTTTCCAATCTTTTGGAACAATGCCAGATTCAAGTTTCCATTATGCTCGCTCGACGCAATAGTCCCTGCTATCATCTTTTCAACTTCTTTATATTCTTCGGCAAAGATACCGTCATGCATTTCCCAGAACTTTCCCTGATCGCGTGCGCACTCAACAGCAACAGCAGCGGCTTCAGACTCTGGTCCAAGGAAGGAAAGTGGCTTGTACACTATCTTTGCTTTTCCTGTATCAATAAATTCGCTGCGGATAAACGGCTCTATGTCGTTATAAAACTTACCACAGTACGGGCACTGAAAATCTCCGTAGTCGACAATAGTTACCTGTGCATTCGGATTACCCAATACGGTATCTCGTTCCGTGATTTCAGGAGCTTTTTCTTCAAGCGCCTGATTTACCGCAGCCGGGCCTGATGTTTCCATTCCGGACGCATAGATAAATGCAGCCGCAATAACAATTGCCGCAAACACAATGCTTGCCGGGAGCATCCACTCCTTTTTCTCCTCCTTTTTAATAACCTTTACTATTTCCTCAGCCTTCACTGGCTCAAGAACTTCTTGTTCATTTTTAATATCGTTTTGTTCCATAATTGTAAAATTATACAGTACCTTATTCTATTTGTCATTTCTCATTTACAAACAACGTTTTTACGGTTTTAAGCAATATCAAAACATCGAGCGCAAAAGACATGTTCTTTAGATAGTAGATATCAAACTCCAACTTTCGATAGGCATCCTCCACAGTCGAGCCATAACGATACCCAATCTGCGCCCATCCCGTAATCCCCGGCTTTACTAAGTGCCGCACCTCATAGTACGGAATTTTCTTTTTTAAATCAGCAACAAATTCAGGGCGTTCTGGCCGCGGACCAACAAACGATATTTCTCCTCGTAACACGTTCCATAGCTGTGGGAATTCATCAATATGCGTCGCACGCAAAAACTTGCCAACCTTCGTTACCCGAGCATCCCCTGGAGTTGACCACTGCGCCCCATGCTTTTCCGCATCTGCACGCATACTTCTAAACTTATAGATATAAAACGGCTCTTCATTTTTACCCACTCGCTCTTGTTTATAAATAATCGGTCCACGCGACGTAGTTTTTACCGCAATCGCGGCAAGGAGCATAATTGGCGATAAGAGAATCATAAATACAACCGCTTCTATACGCTCAAGGATACCGCGCATAAATAAATATAGTGCTCCGGTTGGTTTAATATTTTCAATAAACCAATTTTCCTCGATTTCCTTCAGCGGGATTTGCTTAAAAATCTGTTCATAAAAATCGACAAAATCGGTAATACGCACCCCCACAGGCAGTAATCGATATACGATTTTTGCAGTCGATGACTTCTTAATAATACTCGATTGGATAACAAGCGTATTAATATTTCTTTCCGCAACAATATCTTCAAGATCATCAAGCCCCCCATCAGTTCCATCGAGATGGAGTGCAACCGAATATCCAATCTGTGGATTCTGCTTGATATATTCCATGGTTGTAGACATCTCCGGAGATTCGCCCACAAATAACACATTGTTACGCATCCCTCGACGCACAAAAATATTTCCCATTACTAACCGGAATGCATAATCAGTAAGTGCAAACACCACTACGAAGATAAGTAGATTCGTCTTCGGAGAAATGCCAAAAATCGGGAAGAAAAAGTAAAAGATAGCAATCGCAAGCGCAACGTTAACGCCCAATGCCCGAGCAAACACAGCGAGCGTTTGACTATCTGGCTTAAAATTCTTTTCGCGATAGAGCTCAAACAAATAAAACCCTAATATCCACGGGATGAGCACAAATGAAAACGCCACGACATGCGCATATAAAAAACTGTACGCTGCACTAATATACTCCCCTTGATAGCGAATAAGGAGCGACAAAAACAAAGCGATATAGAACAATGCGATATCACCTAATAATATAGCGGTTATCTTTGTCCGAGAAATATTCATATCAGAACCAATCTTTTTTCGAGAAAATCCAGAACGCAATAAGCGAAACAAGTGCAATTAATCCCATAACCCCTGCGAATGCCATCGGGTTTTCTTGCAGTGGTAAATGCACATTCATTCCAAACACACTCGCAATCATCGTAGGCAAGGTAAGGAGAATCGTAATGCCGGCCAAAAACTTCATCGTCTTGTTCAAGTCATTCGTAAGAATGGTCGAGTACGCCACACGAATGTTCGAAATAGCTTTGATACTCGTATTACAAATATCGACAGCCTCTTCATTACTGAGCATAAGATCCTCAACGATGTCGTTGTCCTCTTTAATAAACGCAAGAAATTGTTTTCCGAGTAATGTCTTATAAATTTTCCCCGCAGGCACAAGTGCCGTAACAAAATCATTTAATACACGCTCACGGTCTACGAATGCGATAATATCTTCGTTTGTAATACGAGCCACGTTCGCCTGCTTTACACGCACATCTTTATTAATTGCATGCAAATAGCTTTGGTAGAGTACGTTGATTTTAATAAAGAAGAGCAAAAGAAACTTCTCTTTTTGCGTTGTAGTAAAATCAATCTTTTCCGAAAGAAAATCTTCAAACACACCCTTCCGTTCACGCGCAACCGTTACAATAAAATCTTCTGCAACAATAAACAAAATAGGCATTGTCTGAATAGCGCCTCGCTCTTCGTAGGGAAATCGCAAGAAGATATACATTGTACTCCCTTCAACTTCAAAACGCGGAACCTCAAAAGGGTCGAGTGCATCAGAAATATGCCCTCGTTCGAGCTTCAGGTCTTCAGTCAAAAATTCCATTTCATGGTCCGACGGATCGGTCACAAAAACCCAGCATCCTTTCTGCACCACACTTCCTTTTTGCAGATGGGAATCCTTTAACGATTTTCGATATATTTCAATCATAGTAGTTTTATCGTACTTTTTACGTATTTCATACCGCCATTTGAATTGTCATCCTAGGCTATGTAGTGAGCCTGTCAAACTACTGTCGACCGCGTGCCGCCTTAGCTTTAGCGGTGGCGCAAGAATCTGCCCCTCTCTCCGTGTCATTCCCGCGCATGCGGGAATCCAGAGCCCCCACACTCCTCTCGTCTCCCGCCTCAAACCTCTATCTTTCAATTGTTCCCGCTTTCACAAGCGAGCCGCGGGAACATCCAAAACGTATTTTATTATACCAATATGTAGCTAATAATTATACCTAGCAACTCTTTTATCTCGAATCACTCCTCTCTAAAATAGCAAACCCCTCCGTGACTGCGTCGCACAAAAAGTTTTCTAGCTGGCTTTGATCATCCTTTGTCTGAGCTTTATACAAATACGTATAGTAAAGCTGCCTTTGTTCTTGACGAATAATAGCTGGGGCAAAGTTAGCCTTCAGTAACATAGCAGTCATAAGAAGTCTGCCAATGCGCCCATTACCATCAGAGAAGGGATGGATTTGTTCAAAGCGACTATGTACTTCTGCGGAAATAGCTACTATGTCGCGTGTCTTTTTCACGGCTTTAGCAATAACCTCAGGAACAAAGTCCGGAACCCGAATATAGTTAGCCGTTGGTAAATTAACGCCCACAATACGAACAGCATGGCGTCGATACATTCCCGCATCGGGTCTGATTCCATTCATCAACATGCTGTGCAACTTTAAAATTAAGGCTTCATCAAGCGCACCCCCTTTGTCAATGTAATCAAATAGATAGTTTAAAGCGGTCTGATGATTTTTTGCTTCCATCTGCTCTATTAAACTTTTATCGGGCAAAGCAATATTATCAAAAAGAATAGCTGCCGTATCTGGCTCTGTTAGTGTACTTCCTTCAATACTATTACTATGATACGTCAATTTAAGAACAAATTGATCTCTAATATCAGGGTTTTTTAAAATTTCTGCAATGACATTTTTATGTTCTAGCGACTTTTCCTGTAATGCTTCCTTTTTCTCGCGAAGCAACTCAACAGGAATAATTTTCTGCCCCGTTACTTCGAGAAAAAGTTCTTCGATTATTGCTTGCATTTTTGGACGAGGCACAGACCTTCCAGTCCACCAGGCATTGAAAGCGGCAAAAGATACACCAAATCTTTCTGCGAGCTTAGTCTGCGTAAGATTTAGCCTATTTTTAATTATTTCTAATTTTTGACGTGTATTCATAATGGCGCTTATTTACAATGCGATTGTATCAAACTTTATAAAGTTAGTCAAAATACGGAAAACTTTATAAAGTTTAGCTTCCTTCTCAAAATCCCCTATTTTCTAGCACATTCCTTCCCCTGTCCTCATTTACCCTTTAATACTTCTCTTTTTTACGGTAACATTCAATCAATGTTACAGCGAGTAAAATCTCTCCTTCTTGAGAACAAGACAACCAAACAAACAATCGCTAAAAACACCTTTTGGCTCTTTTTTGGCAATATCAGTTCTCGTCTCATAAAAGCGGGTATTATTATTTACGCGGCCCGTGTTCTTGGTGCAGAAGATTGGGGTGTTTTCTCCTATGCGCTTTCCCTTGCTGCTTTCTTCACCGTGTTTACTGACTTTGGCTTAAGTACGGTTATTACGCGTGAATCAGCAAAGGATCTTTCTGTACAAGAAAAATATTTCTCCACGTCAATCGTCATCAAGCTAGCAATGACACTTATTGCGATTGCCACTTTTCTTATATTCGCTCCGTTCATCGTCACGCAACAGGCAGTCATAGCACTCCTTCCTATTATTATCCTTTTGGTGAGCCTCGATGGCATGCGCGACTTTGCCGCATCCCTCTCTCGCGCATGGGAAAAAATGGAAATCGAAGCAGCAATTCAAATTCTTACCAACATTGCTATTATTATTGGCGGTTTCATTGCACTCTACTATTACCGCACGGCCTATTCACTTTCCGTAGGGTACACCATCGGCGTAGGTGTCGGTATGCTTGCAGCGTTTTATCCATTTCGTCATTATTTCAAAAATCTTAGGCAAACATTTGATCGCACTCTTATCAAGCCGATTCTCTATGCCAGCTGGCCTATCGGAATGCTCGGCTTAATGACCGCAACCATGCTCAACACCGACTCTATTATGATTGGTTGGTTTAGTAATATGAGCGACGTTGGTTATTATTCCGCAGGACAGCGTATCGCTCAAATCATCTTCATGGTCCCGGCATTACTCACCACTGCGCTATTTCCATCGTTTGCAAAATTCGCACTCGATAAAGAGCGCTTTGCACGAGCAATAGAAAAATCGCTCTTAATGCTTTTAATGCTTGCGATTCCAATGGCTATTGGTGGAGCACTACTCGCAAAAGATATTATGTATCTCGTCTATGGCGACCAGTATCTCGCAGGCTCACTCGCCTTTGCAATTATGTGCCTCACCATCATCTCCGGCTTCATTGCTCCGGTACTCGGCAACGCAATTTTTGCGCTTAATAAGGAGAAGAAATTATTCACGTATGTCATTCTCGGCATCTCCGGAAACTTCTTATTCAACCTCTTGCTCATCCCTCGTTTTGGGATAGCTGGCGCAGCGCTTTCAACACTCATCAATCAAACAATCATCACGGTATACCTAACCTACAAACTTAAACAAGAAGTTGTGTTTTCTATCCGTAAAAAACTTTCCAATATTGGAATCGCTTCGTGCATCCTCTTTATTATAGTAATCGGCTTATCATTATTTGAACTTCCAGTCCTTATCACCATTCTCGCAGCAGCGGGAGCATATGGATACATACTCTACATCCTGCAAGAACCCGCATTTATGGAAATAGCCGACCCAATTATCCGACGTATTAAGAATGCCTGATTATGAAAATTCTCATCGTCGTAACAAAAGGAGAAATGGGCGGAGCACAAGTCTTCGTAGCAACACTCGCGAAAATGCTCTATAAAAAGGGTCACGATGTAACAGTCGCCTTTGGCGAAGGTTCATATCTCGAAAACGCACTAGAAAAATCAGGTATTCCCGTCATTGCATTTAAATGGCTTAAGCGCTCAAAAAATCCATTCTCAAATATCCTTTTTGCGCTCGAGTTAAAGCGCTTCCTTACGTTAAACCGTTTTGATGTGGTGCATGTTAATAGTACGAATGCACTCTTTGGGGCAATGGGCGCAAAAGCAGCACGCACCAAACCAAAAACGATTTTTACCGTCCACGGGCTCTCTATTCTCGATCCAAACTACAAAGCTTCGCGCCTTATAAAAAAGCTGTATTACTTCGTATTTAAATTCCTTCTCCACTCCATAGATAACGTCGCCTTCGTAAATAAAGCAAATTTAGCATACGCGCAAAAAATAAAGCTCGTTAAAAATGGAACGGTTATTTATAACGGCATCGATAGTGAAAACCTTCACTTCCTCCCGCGCCAAAATGCACGCAGCTTCTTCACAAACGCATTGCACGTGAATTTGCATGATGCATTTATACTAGGCTCAATCGGCCGCCTCGCGTATCCAAAAAATTACGAATTTCTTATCAACGCATTCCCAAACATTCTCAAAGAAATTCCAAACGCAATCTGCATTATTATCGGTGAAGGCCCAGAGCGCATAACATACGAGGCGCTTATCAAAAAAAATAACCTTACGAGTAAAGTGTTTTTAGCCGGCGAACACGCCGACGCATACACACTCATAAAAGCATTCGACGTATTTACACTCCCCTCTGAATATGAAGGTATGTCCATGACGCTCATTGAAGCACTCTTTGCCGAAGTGCCAATCCTCGCTTCCCGCGTTGGCGGTACGCCAGAAGTTCTAGAAAATCCTCGCACGTTTATGCTCAACGACACAGGCGATTTTATTACAAAACTACGCGCACTACACATGCAAAAAGACCACACCTATTCCGAAGCACAAAAAACCCACCGAGCTCAATTCGATGCTAAGTTGATGACAGAACAATACCTTACGATTTACGAGTCTTAAGCGTATGCGGTGAAGACAGCCCCAATACTCCGTACCACAGCAATCGCACAATCCCTCGAACTAACGCCCGCATAACATGCGGGTATTGTTTTCTATACAACCAAACCAATCGCAACGTGATCAAATTCATCTTCCATTTCTTATTCGCAGTTACAGACCCTTGTCGATACGTCCAGTTAATGCGAAACGTATCGAGGTTTGCGAATTTCCCCTCACCCCCCATACGGAGAAAAAGATCGTAGTCCTCTGCTAGTCGCATATCCCTATACCCATTTAATCGATCAAAAGCATTCTTTCGATACAAGACTCCTGAATGCGTAAAGCAATTTCTACTCAATAACCCGCTTCTAATTTCGTTATCATTTTTGGGATAGTGCTGCACAAACAATACATCGCCCGCCTCACTAACAATATCGACAATCGCAGCGCCAACCAAAACATACTCAGGATTCGCATCTAAGAAGTTCGCTTGATCGTGCAGCTTATGCACATCAGGCCATGCATCATCATCGTCAAGAATCGCAATGTACACTCCTCGTGCTTGTTCGATTCCAAAATTGCGTGCCTTGCCACCGCCTCCATTTTTTTCTCGGTAGAAGTATTTAACACGTGCATCCTCGCGTGCAACTCCCTGAACAATACCCGCCGTTCCATCGGTAGACGCATCGTCAACCACAACAACCTCAAGCTCTACCCTTTCTTGACGCAAAACACTGCGGATAGCCCGCTCTATAAATCGCTCCCCATTTTTAGTTGCAATGATAACTGATATTTTCGGCATACACTTATAATCGAATCCATGTACTCGGAATAATATCTGTAGTATCAATAGACGCCTCCTTAAACCATTGCTTTGGCGCAATAACTATCTTATTAGGATCGGAATTAAGCCATGCCCCCCACCAAGCAAATGTACTATTCGGTATAATATAATGCCGACATAAAGTCATTAACTGTAAATAAGCTTCGTACTTTTTGCCCGAGTAATCTTTCGTAACAAACGTCGTAGGATAATTAAATTTCAAATTCGCAGCGCACCAATCTACATCGTCAGAAAAGATAAAAAGATGCAATGGGCCAACTTTGCTCACTAATAAGTCAACGGCCTTCTGGTAATAATCGAGTCCAATAAACCCATGGAATTCTTGCGCTTTTTTACTCGTCACAAAATCTGCTCTTCGTACATTTAAACAGACGGCCCTATCTTCATTTTTTATTTGCGCAGCCATTTCAGCCGCCCTCCCCTCTAAAGGCTGCCTAAATTTAAAATCATCCCTAATACTATTTTCAATTTCCTTAAAATATTTTTCACTCTGCCAATACCCATCCAAATAAACATTATCCGAACTCTTTAAAATAGCTTCGGAGAAATGGAAGTGGGGCTCACTAATAACATATGGTCTTCCCAAGAGTCGCGGAAATATATTATAAATTTTTGTTAAATGAGAAATCCTAAACTGAGTAAAAGGCTTTAGATCAGTAGGGCCAGCAAATGCAACGTCGAGAGCAAAGATATCGAGATCATAATCTCTAAAAACAAAGTCCTTCCGAGGTGACCTATCAAGAAGAAAGGTGAGATCTAATCTCAATTGAGTGCCAAGCTTTGTAGCTAAATTACGCCCAATAGCATATTGAAACATTTGGTTCCCCATCCCGCCTTTCAATTTAACGATAATCATATGAGTTATTCAAAGTGGCCAGAGTGACAAATTTCCTCAAGAATCTGATCAATAGTGTATTTAAATTCCCAATTTGGATAATGCTTTTTAAATTTAGATACATCTGAAATATACCAAATATGATCGCCTATCCTGTTCTCGTCTGAATATTCATATACCGCCTTTTTTCCAAGAATTTTTTCAATCTTTTCAATTGCCTCAAGCATGGATATATTTGAATTTCGCGCACCTCCAGCATTATATACTTCTCCGCTTCGTGGATTTTGGTGGTACTCCCAGAACATATTGACCAAGTCGAAGCTATGGATGTTATCACGGACCTGCTTACCCTTATATCCAAAAATTGTATACGTTTTCCCTGTTGCTATGCATTTTACTAAATAAGACAAAAATCCGTGCAACTGAGTCCCGCTATGACTCGGCCCTGTCAAACACCCGCCTCGAAAAACACCTGTATGTAAATTAAAATATTTTCCATATTCCTGAACCATAATATCTGCAGCCAACTTTGAAGCACCAAAGATACTATGCTTTGACTGATCAATACTCATCGATTCATCGATACCATTTTTATAGAACGGATGTGAAGGGTCAATCTCGTATCGTTTTTCCAGCTCAACTAATGGCAAATAATTTGGCGTATCCCCATATACTTTATTAGTGGAGGTATAAATAAATGTTGCCGTAGGAGCATACTTGCGATAATTCTCCAACATCACTAATGTGCCATTCGCATTTACAGTAAAATCGGTAAAGGGCTCTTTTGCTGCCCAATCATGAGAAGGTTGTGCAGCCGTATGGATAACAATATCAAATTGATATTGTTGAAATATCTTTTCGATTTCTTCATTATTGCGTATATCGACAGAGTAATGAATATAGTCACCCTTGAACTGTTCTTCAAGCTGTTTTTCATTCCACGCAGTACTTGCCTCTTCGCCAAAAAAATACTTGCGCATATCATTATCAATGCCAACAACTCGATATCCCTTTCCAATAAAAAATTTTGTTGATTCAGATCCGATAAGTCCAGCAGACCCAGTAATAAGTGCGTATTTCATATATATAATAATAGTATAGGCAATCCTCTTGTTTAAAATAAGGGTTAGGCCTGGTAAATAAAAATTAGAGTCTCATTTTTCTGAAGCACCACGCTTCGCTTTCTTTTTTTGTTGCGTCCGAAATAATACTCTCCGCTCCCCTTACAATCAGTCAACGTAAGCCCTGCCTTATTCGCAATTAATTCAACTTCCCAAACAGGAAGGGGATTTATATGAAATGATAGGCTTCGTGGTTCAAACCATTTAAAATACCCTTTTACAAAAAATAATACCTTACTTAACCGAGACTGTATATTGGGCGTAGTTAAGAAAAGAATCCCGCTAGGCTTTAAATAAAGCTTTGCAAAGCGAAGTAGCTTCCATGGATTTTCAATATGCTCAATAATCTCCTGACAAATCACAACATCAAATGAGTGCGGAGGCACAGTAAGTCGATTGTCACTATTAAGATCGAATCGTATATTCTTTTCATCTTCTTTATCAAGCTCAATATCTACATTAACAACAGTAAACCCAAGTTGCTCGATGATGCGAGATACTTGTCCGTTACCGCCTCCTAAATTTAATACTCGCTTATTTTCTTTACCCCCGATCTTATCAAGTTCAAGTAATATTGTTTCGAAGGTCCCCGGGGATGCGTGACAATAGATAGCATCGACAACATACTTACGCAGACCATACCAAAAACTTCGGTCAGTATGCGCTGCATCCTTTTTTATCTTACGAATAAGCGCATCATCATTAGGCTTAATAAAGATAAACCCGATTATTTTTAATATATTTTTAATGCCGTGAATGTTCATAATGATTTCAAATGTCGAAGTATTCCCTTCGCAAAGCTTCTTATTGCAAGAGATATTTTATAGGACCATCGATTATTAATCCAGTCCCCACTAGCTAATAGCTGTTCGGATTTGCCAGCATTAAAACTCAAGCCATAATAAGTATCAAATACCTCAATTAACTCCTTAGCCTGTTTTTCTAACCCTAGTGTGTTGAGGATATAATTTCTAGGCTTAAAAGTTTGCCACTCTTTCTCCATACGCTCGATTGCACTATCAAGTTCATCCGCTTTTTTAATCTTAATTCCGCACGTATCATCAAAATACTCCGCCGACGTAGTATCCGTGAAATCATTCTCTTCCTGCGTAAAAAGACTCATTTCCTTGCCGATTGGCGTCCAATGTCCAAGCGATTTAACATCCCATACAAGCATCGGCACATTACAAGCCAACGCTTCCTCAAGAGCAATGCCCTGCGACTCGTGCCTACCCAACCAAACAACGTACCGAGCTTGAGATAGATATTTCTTATAATGAGCTTCCTGATATTCTCCGTAAACAACCTTCTCAAATGCAATATGTTTCTCACGCAATATATCTTCAAGCTGTTTTAATTCTTCTGGGAATCGTTGCTTAAAGTAGACAAGAACAATGTCTTTTTCCTCATCACTTTGCTTAAACTCATTAGTATCTATGCCTGCTGGCCACACTTCAATCGGGCCAGCAGTATAGCCAAAGTGCATCCAAAAGTTCTTTATCCACCGTGACGGATGTAGATAAACAACTCGAGAAAGGCTAATATTCTCGGGGATATGTCTCGGCAAAATAAATATATTCGGCCCCACAACAACGTTAATGTCCGACGGCAATGTCTTAAGTTTTTTCAACGCCGAAACATCATCATGAATCCATAATCTCTTACACGAATCCAATCGTTTATTTATAACATAAGGATATCCTAATAAATCCAACCCTTTGATTAGATTATCGACAACCTTCTTCGGTCCGGTTGCAGTTTTAGATAAATACGCTTTTGAGATAATGTTTATCATATACAAATCAATTGAAGCGTATTATTTTTTTAAGTTTTGTTCTCCACGATTGTGGCGTCAGCTTATGTATGGCCTTAAAAATTGGGTTTCGATACACTTCCCTCTTTTTCATCTTTGCCATTATTATCTTCTTAACTCTTTCATCAACAGAATCAGTGTCAAAAATAGGACACTCCTTTTGTAAATACAATGCATTTCCCTCTACTTCCTCCTGGTCCAGTCCTTGGGCAACTAACAAAAGATCTCGCTGCCGTACAAATGAATCCACCTCAGCAAATGTAGCAGCGCCTTTATAACTACCACCAAGAGAGTTAACCTCAATAAGCAAAGCACTTACATGCTTTAATAGCTGCTCAGCTCCTCCCAATACAGAAAGTTCAGCACCTTGAACATCGATCTGTAATAGATCAATTTTCTTGTCCGCAAGTTCGGAAAGCGAATCGAGCCGTATTGTCTTGACCTCAAACGACCCAGCCCCTTTAGCCGCTGGATGATCGCCAACCTCAAGTAATGAGCCATTTCCGTCAATAGTAGTCTCATGAAAAATAGCGGTCCCATCAGAATCCGAACAGGCATAGTTATAGCAATGTACGCGTTCCTCGTCCTTATACAGTTCAGCTAAAATAGAGTATGTTTTAGGGTTTGCCTCAAAACAATGTATGTTCGCATTGGGAAACCTAAGGAAGGCTCTTACCTCATCGCCTTGCCAAGCGCCAACAACAATAATCGTCTCAACCTCCTCCTTTTGCTTTCCCAGTAGTAGAGGCAAATTTACTTCGACATCATACTGTATTAAATCGGAAGCGTTGAAAAATATTTTATTATACGTTTGCTGCTGATATTTAAACATGCGTTAGATAGTAATTATTGAATAGACACCGTCATGCAAGATGCTCTCTGGCTTATAAGGTGCCATAAGATTTTGATCAACTTCTTGTAGTTTATCGGAAACAGAATGTCGAAGATATACGACGTTATTTTCCGCAACGTGAATCGGCTTCCCGCCCGAGCTAAGCCCATTGCCGTCCACCCTAAATATCCCAGCGCTTTCCTTTGATAGTACAAATTTGTTTGTCTTGTTCGCTGCACGAATACACCAGTCAAAATCTGCAACAATTTTAAACTGCTCATCAAAAGGACCAACGGCTTGATATAACGATTTTGTAAATAAGAAAAAAGGACCACAATGCATTGACCGAGTAAATTCTTTTTGATCATACAAGGGCGGCAATATAGTTCGTCGTTTTACAAAAATAGACCAATCAAGTACGTTAAGATACCACTTAATAAGAAAGGGGTGATAAACCAACTCAGCCCCCTCATTAATACGCCGAATGCCATCAATAATAGCCTTTGCGCTGCGGACATCATCAGCGTTCCAAAAACAAATAATATCACCCTTAGCCATTGCAACACCTCTATTCCAAGTAACGTAAAGGGGTTCGAGTTTAACCGCAGAAAATACAAACCACTTCTCTTTAGAAAAGACAGATTGCAAATTACGCTCCCGCTCAGTTACGTCATTGGCAATAACAATAACCTCAAATTCTACATTATTTCGTAAAAGCTCATCTGTAAATATTCTGAGCTGTTCCGTATATGTATTTAAATATCGGTCCGATTTATATAGTGAGGTTATAATACTAATCATAAAATATTAAGAAGTCTTAGGATAAATTCTGATAATATCACCCTTAATAGCTATTGTAAGATGCGGATATTCAGATCTAATCATTTTTTTAAGATGTCTCGAATGCGGGTAATCATTCTTACCGACAAAAAGGCGAGCATCATCGATTAATATACAAAGTGGCTGTTTGCAATTTTTTAATATACAATTTAATTCTTGCATAATCGGTGTATCGCTATCGCCCCTAGCAGTACGCCCGCCCGAAAAATGCGCATCAAGCCAGAAAAGAGTTGGGGCCGAAAGAAGCGGGACAATTTCTTTAATTACCTCTCCGCTATCTCCTTTGTATAGGTGAATGTGTTCATCCCCTACAAATCTCGAACTCGCCATGGCGTAAAAATCGTCACTCAACTCAACGGAATATATTTCTTTAAATTTATTCTTACAGCTCTCAACCATATCCCCTGTGTGGGTGCCAGTTTCAACAAAAACCGTCAGGCCGTATATATCGGCATACGCAAAGATAACCTCTTTTTTCTGCTCTTGCGTTGGGGGCTTAACCGGCAGTTGTCCTGTTACTAAGGCAGTTTTGACATATGTAAGCGGCTTAAATAAAGGCGTCTTTTTGATGATATTTTTTATATTTTGTACTAATTCCATATATACATTATTTTAAATTTTCCAACAAACGTTGCTTATCCACTCTATACTTTTCCTCAATACTATCCAGTGTAATACCATTTTCCAACTCATATAGCTGTGCGAACATCATGAAACGAAAGAACGCGTACGACAATGCGGAAATGAATCCAGCAGCCCCATTCTTGTATCCATATTTATAATATAGCACAAAATACCGAGTCATACTGATCACCATACGGATAGCGCTAAATTTTTTACCGTCCTGAAATCGCTCCGTGGCCTCAATCCGCGCATAATTCAAGTGCCCCGTAACAAATTTACTTATATTATACAGTCCGTAATGCCTAATGGCATACATATCACGCTTCGGCAAATGAAGAATCTCAGATTTCTTTCCTAAAAATGTACCCATTCCATGAATACGATTATCCGAGAAATCAACATAATCCCTCATAAAAAATCGAGGAGAATACCCTTTTTCTACGGGGTAGCGAGTGAGTCCATACGCATAGGTAAAAATAGGAACTTGCACATATTTATAGCTATCCTGCTTAGATATTTCAACCAACTTATCTATTAAACTTTTGGGCATTAAATTATCGCAAAATCCCCAAAATATCCAGCGGCTCGTCGTATTCTGCTTAATGAATTCAAACATTTCATCATTCTCAACAATGAATTTAGTTGTTTTAGGGCGCAAGACGTACCGCGCGCCAAGGCGCTCAGCAATTTCTCTCGTTCTATCGGTACTCCCGTCGTCTAACAACAAAACGTCCCCATATGGAATGAAATTTTTTATAGCATGCTCAATCCTATTCTCCTCATTGAGCGTGAACATGATGAATGTAATATTATTGTTCATATCTTTATTTTTAAATATCGTTTGTTTACGCCTCGTAAGAACTTAATAATGGGGTTAGGGATAAAATAGACCAAAGAAATCACTGGGAAATATACCAGCCACGACCTAAATTCGTGAACAATGGAGAATAAATTTTTAATTGAACATTCCAAGTCATGTCCCTTGGCGCGCAATAGAACAACACACAGTCGTTGCGGGGAAATATTGAAGGCGCTACGCACTATTTCTTTTTTATATCCAAACTTTGTAAGTTTATCTGCCAATCTCTTACAGTTTAAAAAAGCATTTAGCTCGGCGCCATTAACAACCCAGTCACAATCTTGTTTTGTATATACAATTGGATAATCGCAATATACGAGCTTTAAATCCGTAATTGATATCATCTTCAGAATTACTTCGTAGTATAACCACCCACTAGCATAGCCCGTCTTGTCAACATTTTCTAACCAAAGATCTCGATTAAAAATAAACACGCTTAATATCCCCGCACAGTTACCTTCCTTAAAAAATTCACCGTACGAGAGAAAGGAGCGAAATAGCCGAGAATGCAAAGCGATATTTTTCTTAATTACTTCTTCCAGCGAAGTAAATATTGTGGTGTCCACAGTCAATACAGCAATCTTGTTACCTTTGAGAAAATCTAGCATAAACTTTATTCCCCCATTACAAATTGCATCATCGTCCCCCATATACCAACAATACATCCCACTCGCTTTCTCGACAGAATTCACAACGTTAAGATCGAAACCGATATTTTCTTTATTTTTAAAATAGTTAATATTCTTAAACCTTCTTTGATATTCCTTAACTAATTCCTCTGTATTATCTTCACTAGCATTATCAGAAATAACAATCTCCACCTGTCTATAGACTTCTTCGTCGTCGAATTGGCAGACAACACTCTCTAGACAATCCTTCAGATAATGGGCTCGGTTATATGTAGGAATACAGATACTTAATAATGGCTTAGTCATAAGTTTATCATACTTCATTAGTAAAAAGCGGGGCAAATTTTACTTTAAATGGCCGCAAAAATAGGTCGACATCCTCCCGTTTAAGCAAACCAATATTCCAGATAACTATCATATCTAACAGTAATATAGAAGCCCCAAGAAAGGTATTGTTAAGCTGGCCAAATGCTTTCAACATGAGGCAGAGTACGGCATTGACAAGAGAGATGCCACCTATCTTAAAAATAAGCGAATAGTTTTTAGTCCAAGTGACAAAGTGCTGTATTACTAAAAGATTAACGATTTCGGCAATGACCGTTGCCCAAGCGGCGCCAAAGAGCGAATATCGTGGAATGAGCAAGAGATTAAGCACTACATTAAATACTGCAGAAAAAAGAATAACATACAGCCCAATTTTTTCTTTATGTTGAATAATGAGAATGTTATTAAATAGAAGGCTCAACGAGCCAATCAATTGAGCCAAAATCAATATCCGCAACGCTAATGCAGAAGGCCCAAACGAAGCGGGGAAAAAAGCTGCGATTACGAGCGGAGAGAAGAAAATAATTCCAAGAGTAATTATTAAACCAGATGAAAAAAGAATGCGCACTGTTTTGTCAAAAAAAGCTACAAATTTTTGTTTATCCGCTTGATTATAGAGCGCTGAAAGCGTCGTAAATACAGAGGGCATAAAAAGGGCTGCGGAAAAGATAGCGGCAAGGTCAATAAAACGATATGCAGTGCCATACCACCCCACAGATTCAAAACCATCCATAAACCGCAGCATTACAATATCAATACGCGCATACATCGTCAGTAATAACGTCGTAAAAACAAAGGGCAAGCCTTTGCGTCCTAGGCGTATTGTTTTTGGCCAATCAAAAATAAGTTTAAATTTAAATGGTAAGACGGTGGAATAATAATAAGCGAGAGAGGCAAGCTGCCCGATAATAGTGGCAACGAAAAGAAATTCGAGACTTGGCTTAAAATAGATAAGGGCACCTCCAACGATTATGATGACCAGCTTTTCAAGAATCTGCCGAATAGAAATACTCCTAAAGGCATTATTAGACTGCAAAAAACTATCGGTCAAATTTATAAAGATAGCAAAAAATGTTGAAATGTAGGCAAGTATCAGTGAAATTAATATCTCACTATTAATAAAGTAATTAACAACAATAAAGGGGACAAAAACGACACTTGCCATTACAAGGCGCAGCGTAAAGTTATGGTAAAAATCATCCTCAACTTCAGAGAAGGGTTTTTCTTTTTTTGCCCACTCCCTAAATAAATGCCCGCCAATACCAAAATCAGAAAAAATAAACCAGGGCACGATAAACGAACCTATAAATCCATACTTTCCCATGCCCGCTTCAAGTAATTGCGATGCTAGGTAAATATAAAAAACAAATCCCAAAATACGCAGAACAACCTGCCCGATTGCATTCCAGATAATATTTTTACCGGCTCGTAGTTCATAATCCGGCAATATCGTTTCGGTACTCATAATAATTTCGAAATATATTTCACCTCACCAATCCCTCGTTGTCTCCTTGGCTTTCGTCTTAACTTTTTGATATAGCACAGTAGCCTTACGATCCACTTGGGGAGATACCAAGCGAAGTAATTCATGCCCCAAAATGCGATAATGCCCACCAACCTTATTCGCACGAAGAAGCCCACCCTTTAAAAGGCGTTTCATGGTGCTATTGCTCACTTTCAACAATTCCTCCGCTTCGCCGGTTGTATATACCTCATTAGGCAATATCTCTGACATGCTTATATAGTATCAAAAGGTGTCAAAGGGTGTCAATTCTGACACATATAATAGCGCCGAAGCGCTATTATATTTTCGTCCTAAAGTATTCGATTGTCTTCGCTAATCCCTCATCAAGCGTGACGACAGGCTTCCAGCCAAGTTTTTCTTGTGCCAAGGAAATATCAGGCTGTCGCTGTTTTGGATCATCTTGGGGTAAATCCTTATATATTATTTTACTCGAACTCTCGGGGATTAAGAGCAAAACTCTTTCAGCCAATTCCTTTATAGTAAACTCGCTCGGATTCCCAATATTCACAGGACCAATAAAATTCTTTTCGTTATCCATCATTGCGACCATCCCATTAATAAGATCGTCAACGTACTGAAAGCTCCTCGTCTGACTTCCATCTCCATAGATAGTAATGTCTTCATTGCGAAGTGCTTGCATAATAAAATTAGAAACAACACGCCCATCATTTGGATGCATATTAGGCCCATAGGTGTTAAAAATTCTAATTACGCGTATAGCAACTTTGTGCTGACGCCAATAGTCAAAAAACAACGTCTCAGCGCACCGCTTACCCTCATCATAACAAGACCGTATACCAATTGGATTTACATTTCCCCAATAGCTTTCCGGCTGTGGATGCACTGACGGATCACCATATACCTCACTCGTCGAAGCCTGTAATATTTTTGCCTTCGTTCGCTTAGCAAGCCCAAGCATATTTATCGCACCGTGTACCGATGTTTTCGTAGTCTGCACAGGGTCACTCTGATAATGTATTGGCGATGCTGGACACGCCAAATTATAGATTTCATCAACTTCAATATAAAAAGGAAACGTTACATCATGGCGAATAAATTCAAAGTTTTTATTATCGAAAAGCTCCTGAATATTACCTTTCCCCCCAGTGTATAGATTATCCGCACAAATAACTTCATGCCCTTCGCTAAGAAGCCTCTTGCATAAGTGAGAACCAACAAACCCCGCGCCTCCAGTGACAAGAATTTTTTTCTGTTGCGTTTTCATAGCTCAAATAAAGATATCGTCTTTCTTAATTAGTTTCACTGAAAATTAACCTGCGGCCAAACACCTTTTTCAACATATTCAACCATCTTCTGTATATCCGCGCCCTGTTCTTCATCCAGCGATCCTAATCGTTTTGCGGCAATAATAAATGCCTCCTTATCGCGAGCCTGATACGTTTGTCGCAAGAGCGTACGATAAAAATCGCGCGCCATAGTATTTTTCGTTGTCGAAAACACAGGCGATTGCATCGCGATTTCCATCTCCTTTAACGCTTCTTCATATCCTTGCCCATCTCCTAATAAAAGCATAGCAAGATAATAATGCGTTTCAGGAGAAAGAGTGTCTGTTTCCAAAGATTTTCTTAGTAACGCAATACCCTCTTCAGAGCGCCTTTGGTACGCGTAATTAAGCGCAAGCACATAAACAACGTCTTGTCGCATCGGAGCAAGAGTAAACGCCTTTTGATACACATCTTCTGCTTTTTTAATATATTCCATATTGCCATCAGTCTTCCCTATACGTTCATATGCGTTTCCAAGTATCAACAAGTAACGCGGGTTGCTTGGCTCTTTCTCCACTAATTCTTCCATCTTTGATAGAGCAAGGTCAAACAAAGGCTTCATCTGCGCATTGCCGTAATATGACACTGAGGCATTTAAAAGATGGAGGCGAATATCCTGCTGCACAAATGTATACGGCTCAAAAATAGCATCCGGATTTTGTACAATAGCGCCAAGATTCTGCTCGCTAATTGCCCCAAGATAACTATTCATTTGGGACATCGGGACCAACGTCCAAAAAACAAATCCCCATAGGAAGAGGAGTGTTGAACCCCCGGCAATAGCATAGGCACTATAATCAACCGATGCTATTTCATCAGCCTTATGCGCCTTAGTTTTTTGCACACCATGCGCAATAGTAGCCTCTTTATCCTCAAGCCTACTTACAAACACGGCAAATCCAACAAATGCAAAAAACGGGAGGATGGTTGATATCTGATCGAACAAGAACAAAAGGTTAATGAAAAATGCAACGGCAAAAAACAAAATCGCCATCATGTCGAATGAAAACCCTTTCTTGCGGAACACTAACCAAACGGCAGCAATCCAAATACCCAAATACGCCAACAACCCGAGCACGCCATTCATAACAGTAACGTCCATCAGCTTATCGTGAGCGCGGTCAAACCACGTATGCTCTAAGTGGTAGTATTCAGGATTGTAATACTGGTTATATGCAATACTAAAGTTTTCCGGACCCCAGCCAAGCAAAAACTTTTGCACTCCATTTTGTGCCGGATCAATTGCATTAGCACTAACGCCAAGAGAAATCAAACGAGTCTGTACGGTAAAATCCTGCAACGTAAACCCCGCGACGCGATTAAACCCAGGTACATTTTTCCAAACCGGATTGCTTTTTGTGGCCAAGAACACTCCTCCAACTAAAATCATAGCGGCTAAGAAATACAGCGAAGCGGTTCGAAGTGAAATCCGCTTATATGCGAAGACTTCCTTTCCATGAAAAACTCCATACACAACAAGCGCTATCAAGCCAATAACTAGCCCGAGCATGGCACTACGGGTTTGCGTCATAAGTAGGCCGACAGTAGCAACAGGAATCATAAGCGCCGAGAACGCGCGCCAAATTGGCTCTTTTTTGCTGTAATAAAATGCAATAAGCGCAGCGAAAATCACGAACAAAAAGTATCCACCAAGAAACGCAGGGTTTCCGGTAAATGCCCCCGGACGCGCACCCCAGTTGCAAACAGTAACACCCGCTTCGCTCGTAGGACAAAGTTCAAATAACTGCTTCGTAACCAAGAAGAATCCGGTAATCAAATTCAATTTAAAGAACATCACCCAATCCTTTTTCTCAAACAAGAAGAGTGAGTAGATGAAGAATGCATAGAAATATAAGAACCCAAGCAGCCCTTCTCCGCGCTCAACATCACCAAAGAACGCGCGAAATGGATTCACCGCAAAAAGCGTGCTGATTGCAAAAATTGCCATAAAAGCCGAGGTCGTAATAAACACCGGGCTTTTTACAATTCGCTTTGCCTTGCCATATATTTCTTTACGAAACCCTTCGTCCGCAATAAGGTGCACGGTAAACAAAACTGACACAAGGGAAATGATTATGCGAATGAGCAACGTCTTTCCAAAAATAAATGGGAAGAAGACCGATGAGTTAATAACAAGCGGCACGAATGCCAAGGCCCAAAGGGCGAGTTTAATAAAAAATGCCATGGATTAGAAGTATAAAGTATGAGGCCTAAAGTATAAGGAGAAGGGTATAAAAATAAAAATACACACCCTCACAATCCTCTAAACTCTGCACTCGTAACTCGATTAATAATAGGTTTATTGTACGCCACCAACATAGCTAAAACAAGCCAAAGGCAACAAAAAAGGCCCCCTGTTAAACTGGGGGGCCTTGGCCAAGCTACCGACGAACATCAATGAACGCTGCTAAAGATATAACGATATAATCGAGCATCTCCCGAGTTAGCCCAGGATAAACGCCAACCCAGAACGTGTTATTCATAATAACGTCTGTCTGGATTAACGGCTCGGCAATGCGATGCTCAACCGCGTAATTCTTGAAGTACGGCTGTCGCGTAACGTTACCGGCAAATAACAGTCGAGTTCCGATTTTTTTACTTTCGAGAAACTTCAATAGCTCAGTTCTCGTAAAACCCGCTCCGTCGCGGATGGTTATCGGAAAGCCAAACCAACTAGGCTCAGCACATTCATCCCAAGCTGGCAAGAGAAGGGAGCGCCGACAAAGCGCGTGTAGCCTGTGGTACAAATACATAAAGTTTTCTTGCCGTTTCTGGATGAACTCGGGCAACCGATCAAGCTGAGCAAGACCGAGAGCCGCCTGAATATCAGTAGCTTTCAGATTGTACCCAATTTCACCGTAGACGTATTTATGGTCATACCCTTGCGGCAGATCGCCGAGTTGCCAGTCAAATCGACGGCCACAACAATTATCACAGCCAGTCGGACAAGAGCAATCCCGCCCCCAATCGCGAAGCGACCGGACAATCGAGTGCAGTAGCGGGTCATCCGTTAACACAGCCCCACCCTCGCCCATCGTAATATGGTGCGCAGGGTAAAAGCTGCACGTCGACAAATGCCCGAACGTGCCGGTAAACTTGCAGGCGTACTTCGATCCAAGAGCGTCACAGTTATCTTCGATCAACCAAAGACCGAACTCATCACACAACTGACGAACTGCTTCGACGTCGAACGGATTCCCGAGCGTGTGAGCAATACAAACGACTTTGGTCTTATCCGAAATAGCACCTCGAATAGCTTGTACCGATGGATTGTACGTTTGCATTTCAACATCAACGAACACCGGCACCAAACCATTCTGGATAATCGGATTTATCGTTGTGGGAAAACCGGCGGCGACCGTTATAACCTCGTCACCTTTTTTAACCCGATTCTCTTCCGGAATTCTGAACGACATCAACGCAGTTAACGCCAAAAGATTAGCGGAGGATCCGGAGTTAACGACGGAGCAAAACTGCAGGCCAAGAAACTCAGCCAACCGCTTTTCAAACTCTTTCGTATATTTTCCTTCAGTCCACCAGCCCTCCAGTACTGCATCAATCATGAGCGCCAGCTCGCGCTCACCGTACACCTTGCCGGAAACCGGCACAGGCGTTACTCCGGGGATAAATTGTTTGGGCTCATGCCCTTTTCCCGCAAAGTAGCACTTTAGAAAATCCGCAATCTTCTCCTGTCTGTCCATCGAACATCTCCTCTCTCTGTATGGGTAGTTGAATAAATTCCTATGCAATTGACAAAGCTTCTCTGGCCATAGAGTCGCTTATTTACATACTTTTGTCAATGTTCGGAAAAGTACATATCCTATTTTTTTTAATCACTTTTTGAACGTTCCTCCATAATATGCGGTGCTCAGGAATGATGTCTTTTGGCATTTTCTTAAAAAATGTTCCTGTTGTCGTTCTATCACTTTTACACAAAAAAACAAGGGAGATTCCACCGCTCCGAGCACTTTTCGTATAATTTATGGGAAACAAAAATTCGTATTTTTTTATTGCAAGCCCAATTTCACGCATTGCCATTTTTTTAAGTCGCTCATCAACGGTTTCGCGATATCGCATCAATCCTCCAGGAAAATGCCAGCCCTCCTAATATTGATCTTCCCTCCACGTAAGCAAAAACTCACCCTTTTTATTCATAACAACCAGCTCACATGCAACAAACGGCACAACGCCACAAAGTGCATCGAATACGGGCTGCGGCAAACCATCGTGCGGGTTATCGATTTTTCCTAGCAATGCAGCAAGTTTTTCCGTTTCTTTTTTTGTAATCATATACGATTTATTGATTTTATTATAAACAAAAAAAGTGAGGGGGTCGAACCCCCTCACCGTACAGTACAACTAAACCTTACATAAACTCGATCTTATTGTCGCGAAGCACTGCGACTTTCGCCCCGGTGTCCATCTGCTCGAGCGTTTTCAATACCTCACCAGGATAGAGTCCGGGGACCATGACAATTACAAGGTCGACTCTGTTTTCTGTTAAGTGGCTCGGAGGCACTATACTGAAATGCGTGACAGGGGTAAATTTCCCCTGCTTGAACTTTGCGGAATCGATCACATATGCGATATCGGTCACCCTGCTCAATGCCAGCAACGTCAATGTTCTGTGTCCCGCGCCCCAAACCGCCACTTTCCTGCCCTCTATCTTGTACGTAGCGACGAGGTGTCGTAGATCTTCAATGAGAGTATTCATGTGGCTGTCTTGCCCAGAAAAATCGAGTGGTTGTCTTTTTTTCACCACCGCTGCAATGTCATTTCCTTCATTGATAATCTGACACTCCAGCACATCAAACCCGTTCGCTTCGAAGGCATAAGTTAATGTTTTTGTCGTGAAGTACGAAATATGATCAGGGACAAACTCGTAGAAACATTTCGTCTTAAGCAAATATTCCAGATTGGGCACGGTTACGAACCCAACAGCGTCGATTGCCAGATGGCTGGATATGTTTTCGATGATTCTCCCTGGATCGGGCAAATGTTCAAGATAATTCAAGGAAATGAATGCGTCGAACGGGCTCCCTCCCATCATAACAACATCTCCAATGTATCCATGGAGCATTTTTCTGCCCGCTGCCTTCCCTATTTCCACTGATCTCCCTGAAGCCTCCAGTCCGAATGCATTCATACCAACTTCTGCAAGGACATCCAGCATCGCACCCTCGCCACAGCCAATATCCACGATCTTTTTACCTGCCAAATCGAATCGCTCGGCCAACTCTTGCATCTGACCCAGCCGAGACAGCCTAGCCTTCTCAGACAACGAAGCAGCCGTGATTACTTCTCTGAAGTAGCTCACCGGCTCCCCACCGTGTTGCACCAACCCGCAATGCGCGCATTGCTCGATTGTCAGGGTAATGCCGGCATCCTCAGTAAATTCATCGATTTCCGGATAATACTGGGCAGCCTTTGGCATACCACTTAACTGGAGGACTGGCTCGGGGAACAATTTATTCCCACACAAATGGCACGCGTCACGCTTGTTCGTTTTCATGTCTTATTCTCCCTATGAAATTGTTAGCATATCCTTCGGTATATAAAATATATACGAATAAATACGCTTTTGCGTTCTAACTATCGTATACTACTTTAGTAAAGCGTTGTCAATAAATTTTGGGGTACATTCAACCTTCAAGTGCAACACCCTGAAGTTGGGTGAATATTTCTAGCGGTGTTTTGTAACCATGCCGTTTGCGTGGCCGATTGTTCAGGGCGTCTTCGACGGCCCTGATCATGTCTTCTGATATCGTAGCAAAGTCAGTTCCTTTCGGAAAGTACCAACGGATCAATCCGTTGGTATTTTCATTGGTGCCTCGCTCCCATGAGTGATACGGATGGGCAAGGTAGTGTTCCAGATCGAGCATGCGCTCGATCTCTTTGCCGCCCGCATTCTCGCTGCCGTTGTCGACGGTCAGTGTTCTGCGCAGATGCGGAGCGAATCCTCTGAGTCGAGCGCAGACGGCCTTGCTCGTTTCGTATGCCGTTCCATTAGGGATTTTAGTAATACACACGAGCCCAGTCTTGCGTTCAACTAATGTATTGAGTCTGATTAGGCTTTTCTTTGAGACGACGGAATCACCCTCCCAATGACCAATTGTGAGGCGAGTTTCTACTTCTACTGGCCGATCATCAATCGATCTGCCCACAATGCGCCCAACTTTTTGGCATCCCCGCGTTCCCGTGGGGACGCGACGCTTGTGTCTACGTTTGAGATACATTCGCAGATCTTCCCGTCCTGGCTTGACCGTTCCGTACCCGCTCTGATGGATTTGTTCATAGATGAAGCGGTACACCGCTTCATGGGATATGGAGTTTCCTGGATGGTCATCTGGAAGGCGACCCGCGATTTGCTCGGGTGAATAACCATCTTTGAGCTTGGCGGATACATAGGTGCGAATCGTGTCATTCTTGAGACGCTCCGTGCGTCCACGAGATGACCGATTCTTTTCCGCGCACGACTGCGCGACTCGTGGCGTATACCTGCGGAGTACCGCAGGTGCGTGCCGATCGATCTCGCGGGAAATAGTCGATGGAGATCGACCTAATTCCTTGGAGATATCCCGAATCGACCTCTTTGCCCAAAGCCCGAGCTGTATTTTTTCACGTTCTTCAATTGAAAGTTGACGATATTGCATACACTTCTATTGTATCAAAGTGTTGCACTTACTTGTTGAACTTACTTGTAATACGCAAGGACATATGCCGGTTTTCCGAAATGCCACTACCCCACCCCTTTTACGGGTTGCCTACTATATTTCCCCACCTCCTCATTTAATGTCTTTTTTAAAATACGTATCACGAAGATCTTTTGCGTAATTCAAATACAAGTCCTGCCTGACTGCATCAATATCCAAGTCATCCTTGATGGCTTTGTAATATTCATATAGCTCAGCGATTGCAACCTTTAATGGGGTGAACTGAAAATCACCCATCTCAGAAAGAAGCTTTTTATTATCTCCGGAATATTCCACCCCAATTCCCTGGTTTAATACCTGTATTTCGGTGGTATTGCCGCTTAACTCATTGATACTATTTGCAATTGTTACCAGGTCAACGGATTCTGTTGGCGTAACATTAAATATCCTCTCGTCCGTATCATTATGTATAAAATATTCTACAATCTTATATAGGTCGTTAATGTATAGATAGTCGTAAACGACATTTTGATTAATTACGATAGGCATCCCCAACAAACTCTTTACTATCGCATTGGCTATAAATTTATACCGATAATCCTCATATTTCCCAAATATGCCAAATACCCTGAGGCTCGTTAACTGCTCGCTATTTATGTCGCGGATATACTTGGATACGAGATATTTTGAGTAGCTATGGCTATCTTCAGGAATATGCTCATCAAAATATTCTTCGGGCATTTTTTTATGCCAATAACTTCTTCCGTATTCGGAACCGCTACCAAAATTTATCAGTTTCATTGACGGCGTCATCTGCTTCTGCAAATTAAAGAACATGCGCAAGTTGTTCTCGCATACCTCTGGCGGATAGGTTTTGCCGACTAATGATGTTGTTGCGGAATGAATAATAACGTCTATATGATTTTTCACAAAAAATCTTTCAACTTCGCCAATATCAATCAAATTTAACTCGTCCTTTAATGGAGCCAGTACCGTATAATTATTCTGCAAAAATAATTCCGCCAAATTGCGGCCAACAAAACCATTCGAACCGGTTATCAAAATAGTTATAGTTTTTTTGTCCTTGTTCATTAATTTCAGAATCAAGCGGGTACGTAACCACAGCCACTAGTAATATTGTTTAATGTAGACCATGCCCATATAAAAATCAAATAAAAAAAGGTCCGGGCAATTACGCACCGGACCTTCGCAATCCATGGCTGGACTACGTTAACCGCTTCTCGAGCATCTCGATCCTCTTCTCGTCTTCTGCTTTGACACGAGAATAGTACCGACGCTTGCTCTTGAGCCACAGGAGCTCGAACTCAACCGCCTTCAAGATTGCGGCGTCGCCGTATTTCCACGAATCAGCCGGGAACACGACTTTACGCGTCTCGAACTTGTCCACGAGCCCTTCCTGCGCCAACCGTTTTATGACGGGGATTGTTTCTGTGGAGATACCACCGCCGATGCCGGTTTTTAAACCAGCGCGCTTCGCTTTTTCCATCGTACCCCTGCAGATGTCGTACACCTCCTCCGAAGTATTTATGACATCGCGATTCAGGCCCATGGACCCGACAAGATCGACGCGACCGATAGTAACCCCGCTCAGCCTGGATACATCCGGCAGCGAAAGCATCTGGTCGAGATTTCGATATGCCGTGATTGTCTCCATGTTGAAAGCGAACTCGATATCATTGGCGTTGTCTTCCGCAATCATGTCGCGGATGAGGATAAGGAACTTCGACAAAGCAAAGGGGGTTTCCGCCATCGGGGCGATCAGCCCTTTAACGCCGAGGCTCAGGGCATTGTACACATCAGTAACCGCTTCCACGCCGCCGATTTTCAGAATAATCGGCAAGCCGACGGCCGACGTAACGTCCTTGAGTCGCATCATTTCTTCCATGCGACTCCCCTCGGCCTCGAATTCAGCTTTGATTTCGAATACGCCGAAGTCGCCTTTCAACACCTTCAACACTTCCAACATTTCATACTCAAGTCTGTTCATACCTGTACCTCCATTTGAGTAATGTTCGGCTTGCGTTCTAAATCACCACTTGATATCTTTCCAGTTCGCCGGATACTGCTCCGATTGTTCGATCTGCGGAAGTATCGTTTGATAGAACTCAGAATCTCTGTTTCCACAGAGACAGCTTTGTTTGCAGTCGTACGAAAACCATTTCATTGCCAGCCCGCGTTTGACAATCGTCTCGAGATCTTCTTCGAAGATGTTCCCGATACTGATCGGAATCCACGGACAGGGCAACACGTCGCCATAGGCGGTGATTGAAAAATGTTTTTTGAAACACAGGCAACCGAATTCGTACCCATTATTGACCGACAAATGCGTTGAGGCATTATATATATCGGTCAACGACTGCACATATCGCAAATCTTCGGTGTCCAGGATCTCATCTTTACAGTCTTCAAACGCGCCGGTTGCCTTCGCATAAATCATGCTGACATGTTGATTGAACTGCTTGACGAATTCGAGTTGATCAATCAACTCTCCTGAACCGACAAGACTTTTGGTGACAACGATGTTAATGATGACGCCCAGGCCGTACTTTTTGCACAACTCCAGAGCATCAATGCATTTTTGCCAGGATCCTTCCACACCCCTGAATGCAGTGTGATTAGCTTCGAGTCCATCAATACTCAGATGGATTCGATCGACGCCGATGTCCACCAACCACTTAATCTTTGCTTCATCCAACTTTGAACCGTTCGTGTCAATACTGATCACAAACCGTTCGGGGCCGATTGCATCGACAATGTCCTTCAGGTTGGGGAAAATCAGAGGCTCGCCGCCGGAGATACAGATACTCGCCAAGCCCATTGCATCGGCTTGGTCCGCAATTCTCTTGATGTCAGCAACGGCCAAAGCTCTTCCATCCTTTTGCTTGAACTTCTCGATGGCGCAGTGCCTGCACTTGAAGTTACACCGATAATCGCACTGCAACTGGATCAAAGCGACACTTTCTTTGTTCGCGATCTTCTCCGGATGCTTGATGATCTTTTCGTATGCCAGCGGCTTCCGCTCCTTCAACTCTCCTCTTTTCTGCCGTTCTCTTTCCGTTTGCTTGTGCTTGTCCATTGGCTTACCTCTCCTTCTTGAGTAATGCGATTATCTCGCTAAGTTTTTTTACCTTTGTGTCCGCAAAATGCGGAAAATCGCCATTCGGATCGAACAATATGCCTTGACAGTTGAAGTTGTTAGCCATCTTGATATCGCTTTCGGGCATGTCGCCTATTACGCAAATTTTCTCGGACGAAAGCCCGTGGTCTCTGCATAATAATTCAAGCATGTACGTGTTTGGCTTTCCGACTTGAAAATCTGGAGCGTGACCCGTTGCACTGACAATCGCAGCCACCATAGCGCCACACCCTGGCAATCTACGGTTGTTTTCTACTGGATACGAAGAGTCAACATTGGCAACTATTAATTCAGCTCCTCTGTCTATCGCATCCAACGCCACTGCTATTTTTTCATAACTAAACAGTGGATCTATCCCTACGACTACCGCAGCAACAGCCGAGTTGTCCTTAACACTAATGTCATTAAGGAGTAGTTCGCTTCTCAAATCATGAGTGCCAATCAAATACACAGAACTGATTTTCTTCTCCTTTAGATAGAGTGAGATTCCATGAGAAACACAGTATGTATTCCTCATATTTGCCGAAAAACCAAACATGTTCAATTTCTCGACAATCTGTTGCCGCATCTTGCCGGAATTATTAGTCAGGTAAAATATCTGATACCGCTGCCTCTTTAAAGCAGCGACAGCATCCATCGCCCCTTCCATAATCCTTCCGCCCAAATAAAGCGTTCCATCTAAATCAAAAACGATACTATTAATCACTGTCACCACCACCTTTCTTCTGTTTTAAAAGACCTTTTGTACTAAAATCGGTATACAACAATTTTCAATTTAATGCAAGTTTTTTATAGTTCGTAATTTTAACCAATATCCCCTTCCGCTAAATGGCAGCGTTTAAAAAAGGGCCCCATGGAACATGGGGCCCTCAGCAAAATCTTACTCAGCATCCTTTTTGGAAATCATCATGATAGAATCAAATTCATCACGAGGAAGGAGTGGGGAAAGATCCTCGAGTGGGTTTGATACGATACGCCCATCTGGCTCTTTCTTGGATGCCAATCTCGGGGAAAATGAATAATTACTGCCTAAAATGACTTCGCACAGCACACCCCCCTCGCTCGATAGAACATCCCGTATAACTTGTTTCATTCGCACGGTCGAATCTATTTTGAAGTATTTCAAACCGTACAAATCCGCAAGCTTTGCATTGTCCGGGAAAGAGACGCCGAAATCTTCATCGCAACCAATGAGGTTACCGCCAAAGAATCCTTTTTGGGTCATTTTAATCGAGTGATACCCTTGGTTATTCAAAACGAATATCTTCACAGGCAGACCGTAATGCTTAATGGTTTGCAACTCCTGAAGATTCATTTGAATACTGCCGTCTCCCGCGAGGCAGACAACATCCCGATTTCCAGCCAACGCGGCACCGATAGCAGCAGGAAGATCATACCCCATTGCCGCACAACCAGAGTTCCAGAAAATTCTTTGCCCTGTTTTAACAACGCCAGCATGGAACAAACCAACACATGCCGTTCCGTTGCCCGCGACCATAATGGCGTCGCTATCCAATACACATGTCAACTCCTCGATGAAGTGGTACGGATGTACGGATTGTTCGCTCGGCTCCTTATATTCGTCCAGAACAACAGGATACCGCTTCTTGCACTTCTGACACCAATCAAGCCAAGCTTTATTACCCTGAAAATCTTTGGGAAGATTTTCTAAAAACCTGACTATAAAAGCTTTGGCATCAGAATGGACCAGAATGTCACCTTCGACTGTTGGCTTACGCAATTCAGCGTCGTCAATATCAACGATTATCTTCTTTGCGCGACTGGCAAACGAAGTCCAGTTATAGCTTACCTGCCGGATGTTATTTCTAGTCCCGAGACAAATGACGAGATCGGCGTTTTGTAGAGCGAAATTTCCCGCACGGCTTCCTAACGTTCCGATTCTCCCGATAAAGTTATCGGCCTCGGAAGCAATCAGGTCAAACCCGTTAAATGTAGTGACAACGGGAATATTCATCGAGCTAACCAGTGCAAGAAATTCTTTTTCTGCTTTGGAGATTCTGATGCCGTGTCCAGCGATAAGCAGAGGCCTCTTGGCTTTTAGTAATTCTTCGACAGCCGCAAGAATCTGCCCACCTTCCGGAGCAGTTGGTGAAGAATCATGAGTCTCACTTTCTAACTCCATTTCTTCAATTAACGCTCCCTGCACATTCAATGGGATATCCAGCCACACTGGCCCCGGTCTTCCTGAAGTTGCGATACGGATAGCTTTCTCCAATTCCGCTCGTATCGTCGTAGGGTCGGTTACCATCTTCGCATATTTGGTTATCGGCTTAACGATATCAATGATGTTAATCTCCTGATCTCCCAACTGCCTCAACCCGATTTCCGGACAGGACGCAATCGTGGTCTCGAGTTTTACCTGACCGGACAAATACAGCACCGGAACAGAATCAAGCCACTGCCCAAGAACTCCTGTTAATGCGTTGGTCCCTCCAGGACCAGATGTAACGCTAACAAGCGCCAAATCGCCCGACACCCGTGCGTACCCTTCCGCAGCGATTGCGGAGGCCTGCTCGTGATGGCTACAAATGTACGTGATGCGCTTCTCGTTTTTCAAAGCGTCATTCAAATGCATTGCCCCACCACCCGTAATTAGAAACACGTGCTTAACTCCGTAATCAGCCAGAAACTTAAAAATAAAATCGGCAACTCTCATCGGCACATCCTCCAAATAAAATTGTTGAGCGCAAAGTGCGCTGTTGTGTTCTGACTATGTTATAAAATTTTTTATCAAAGAAGTCAACCTATTTGGGTAATGTGCAAGGACATATGGCGGTTTTCCGATATACTCGGGAAACTGCTATATATTGTTACACCTCCCTGCTATACTAAATAAAAGAAAATAATATCATCAGAACATTATGGACCTACAGAAACTTTCCGAGGAAGCGCTGAGAATTAAAAATCTCTACTCTGAATACGAAAACAAAAAATTTGGCAGAAAATGGGGTAAGGAAGAATTATTCATCGGCCTCGTCTCAGATATTGGAGATTTAAGTAGACTCGTTCTTGCAAAGGAAGGAGTAATGCAAATTAATGATCTGGAAGAGAAAATTGGACACGAAATTTCCGATTGCTTGTGGGGAATCATAGTCCTCGCAAAGGAATACGACATAGACATTGAGAAGGTATTTTTAAAAAATATGAAGGAGCTCGAGCAAAGGATGCAGGACTGATCGTAAAAAAAGGGACGGATTACTCCGCCCCCTTTTATTTACTTTTTCATCTCCTGCTAAACTACGCCACAATGACGTTTCGTCAATACAGCATAAGCTTTAGCAAAAGCGAAGGATAACAGACAGAAAGAAAGCGTCAGCAGGAATAACGAAAAGCATAGTTTCGATAGTGTAACATTACTAGCTATCCAACCTGCAGTTACTCCCATAGAGATGTAGGCAATCCACCCGCAAACTCCACCCGCAAAGCCAGCCGTAGAATTGGCGGGTGTGCCGAAAGAGTATTCACCAAAAGGCCCGATGAATCTGGTGGTGGCTTCCTCTCCAAACCATGATCCGGTCATCATGCCAGACCAAATGCCCGCAAACATCCCGGCGATTCCGTTTGCATACATGCCAACGAGAATACCGACGATACAAGGAATAACCAATCCGCCATAAAAGAAAACCAGCTTCTTGTCACCGCGCCCTTCGCGCTGATTAATAATGCTAACGGTAAGGGTACTCCCAACAGCCAGGACAATCATAATGCCCAAAACGAGTGTATTCATCTTCGTCTCCTTCTTTCTGTAATAAATTTTGAGTTGCTATATATTTTATATAATAAATATAAAATAATGTCAATGCATTTTTAAAGCGCCAAACAAAAAAAACCCCGCAACTGCGTTGCGGGGCGTTTTAGCCGTAAGACTGTTACTGGTCAAAGTGCCGGCGATACCATTCGGACGTTTCCCGAATGCCCGTTTCGAATGAGCGAGTCGACTGCCAACCAAGGCGCTGAATTGCCTTGTCGAAATTCAGGCTTTGCGTCGGAATCTCATTCTCCTGGTTGTTGAGGATGGTGTAGTTACATTTCCTCCCGAGGGTGCCGCTGATTTGTTTAATCAACTCGAGAACGGGAAAATTGTATCCCGTACTAAAGTTAAACGCTTCTCCCCGTGCGATTTCCATCTGCTCCATCAGGGTGACATACCCATCCGCAACATCTTTAACGAATACGTAATCGCGGACAAATAATCCGTTACTGCGCAGCGCAAGAGTCTCTCCGCACCATATCGCCTTCATGATACCAGGGACAATACGGTTGAGGTTTAAGTCGCCTGGTCCGTAAATATTCCCGAACCGAGTAACCGCCACGGGCAAGCTGTACGTGCGGGCATAGGTACGGGCAATCAAGTCAGTGCACGACTTCGAAACATCGTACGGGTGATCGCCCGCCATCGGCGCATCCTCGGTCGCGTTGTCGCACTTCTTGCCATACGCCTTGTCACTTGAAGCGACAACGACCCCCTTGATCAACGGCGAACGCCGAGCTGCTTCGAGAACGTTTACCGTCCCCATGATGTTGGTTTCCAGCGTTTCCTGCGGATTGACGAATGCGGTGTTCACGATCGGCTGCGCAGCTGCGTGGAAAATATACTCGATCTCATACCGAGTAACCACATCCAGTACGCGTTGGGCGTCCTTGATGTCACAGATTGCGCTGAGCACCTTCTCGCCAAGCTTCCGGTCAGAAAAATAGGACCAGGGGGTAAACGAGCGTTGCGTAATATGTACATACGCACCCATAGCAATCAACTTTTCGGTCAAATGACCACCTACGAGCCCCGTTGCTCCCGTCACCAATACATTTTTCCCCTTTAGGGCATGCATCGTCAGTACCTCCACTATGTAGTTGTGTTAATGCGTTAAATACGCGTTAGTGTTCTGACTATGTTATAAAATCTTTATATGGAAAAGTCAAACAAATTTAGGTAATGTGGTTTTACGTGTCATTCCCGCGGAGGCGGGAATCCAGCACTTCATAGATTCCCGCCTCCGCGGGAATGACAAGAACTTAAAATTTTACACAAAAAAGGAGGGGCTAAGCCCCTCCTACAAACCACTTGCTCACCAGATTTTCCAGAACGGATCCCTCACCCACAGCTGGTTTAGCTCCTGGACCTCCTTGGGGGTATCCATACACTGCCACCGACCTTCGTGAGAAAAGACTGATAATTCACCACGAGCCGACAGCGGCACGAAGATCTGCTCAATCATCGAATCCGGTTCGATCAGATCAAAGACCTGATTCTTGAATACCATGAATCCACCATTCACGAAGTCGTGAAACCCAGTTCCTGTGAATTCCTGGACATCGGTCTGATGAAAATCCTTCGCTTTTCCGGAACCGTCCACGGAGATCAGCCCAAATCGGCTTTCCTTATGCACGCCAGTGATCGTAGCGATCGTATCCTGTCGCTGGTGGAATGCCACCAACTTTTGGATGTCGACGTTTCCGACCCCATCGCCATACGTGAGCATGAAATCTTCATCGCCGATATACTTGTGCAATCGACGTACGCGCTCTCCGGTCAAAGAATCAAGACCGGTCTCGGCGAATGTAACCTTGAAATCGTCACAGTCGTTGTTATGGAACGTCAGTTCGGCGGTCTTCGTGTCGAGCGTGAAATCGTTCAGAAACGTACGCCAGTGGAGAAAATACTCCTTGATCATGTCGCCCCGATATCCCAAAGCAAGAATGAAGTCCTTGTACCCGTAATGGGCATAGATCTTCATGATGTGCCAGAGAATCGGTTTGCCGCCGATGAGCACCAGCGGTTTCGGTTTAAATTCCGTTTCCTCTTTCATGCGAGTTCCTTGCCCACCACACAAAATGACGGTCTTCATGGCTTCACCTCCTATTCGGTTATATATGCGTTAAATAAATTAGCCTCGTGTTCTGCTTTCTGTATACGGATTTCAACAAAAAAAGTCAAATTGTTCGAAGGCAATTTCTAGAGCCTATCCCGTTAAATCTTCGTAACTTTGATGTAATCAAAATTCATAATGCCGTCCCCTAAGCTATAGTTCACCATAAACAGGGGGCGAATGAACTGAACTTTTGCATGCACCTTGCAAGGAGCGGCAATGCTTGTACACGTTCCCGAAGTGCCGTTAACACCCGTCGCAGCATGGCCCTTCGTATAGCCAGAGGCCGTAGTCCACGAAGGGCTCATTGCTAATGTAGTATTACTGAATGCGCGATAATGCGCAGAGTAACTACTCCCCCCAGAAGTGCTAACTCCTGTTATTCCATTTGCTGCTATACCAAAAAATCCACAATATGCGCTACGCCCTCCCGTTATCGGAAGCGTCTCTTGCTGCGCCCTGCATTCTATTTTATACACCGAGTCAGGATTGAAAGGAATATTTTGTTGCCATCCGTACAAGACCGGACCACTTACTTGCAAATAATGCGGATTTTGCGCATCTCCCGTAGCAAGGGTTGTTCCTGTGCCGGAATGTTTGTACCACCCTGGAAGGTTGCTATTCAACGCTACGACAGGAAACCCGGTAAATTCAAAGCTCCACGGGGCAATTACAAGATTACTCCCCAATTCATAACTCGTAGGATTGTCGCCTCCATCACTTGATGTTTTATCGGTAGCACCTCCCGTAGTATTAGTGCTCGCCTCCATTGAAACCGCTAGTTCATATCCGTCCCCATCGGTAACAAAAGAATAGTATTGGGCATTTGCAATGCTGTTGTTAGGATCTATTGGCAACGTATGTAATGGCGAGCCTCCGGTCAAGGCGGAAAAATCAACTGGCATCCAGCCCGTTCCATCATTTTTTTTAAAATCTGCATCGCTCGCGCAATGATATTGCCACGGCGCAGGCAAGGCAGGGAGTGCATAGCTTCCGCACGTAGAAGATGCCGTATCGGGAAGTGATATATACACAGTAGAAATTGCGCCTAATGTAGTTGCCGCTTTATTATCGAAAGAAAGCAACTGGATAGCCTTGTACATAGAAGCACTATCTGCAATCCGTTTGGCATCACGCGATTGTCGTAGATATTCTAAAGGGTTTACAACCAATGCAGCTGTGGTCGCAAGTACCGAGAGAATACCAACGACAATAAGAAGTTCGAGGAGTGTGAAGCCGCGGCGAGACATAATACTATATTGTACCACATTTCACACAACGGCCGCATCAAACGGGATAAAAAACAGCATGTTAATCGTTGTTCGAAATAGTATTCGCCAAAATATCAAAAAGGCAATTTTAGGGGGAAGATACCCACGAATTCTGTCATTCCCGCGGAGGCGGGAATCTATGGAGTACTGGGTTCCCGCCTCCGCGGGAATGACAATACTAACTGTCATTTTTCAAACACTCTCTAATATACTGTTACTTAGTTTTTAACAGCTGCAAAATAAGGCTAATAGTACGGTCTTTGCTTTTTGACTCACTCTCCGCAACTAAAAGCGTTAGTGCAGTTAATGCGGGCGGCGTTATTCTTGTTTTATTTAAAATACCCGCTTTTTGCAGATACCAAATAAAAGCATAAGCACCGCTTCTTTTGTTACCGTCTGTAAATGGGTGGTTTTTAACAATAAAATACAAGAGGTGAGCTGCTCGCTCCTCTACCGTTACGTATACGGGCTTGCCCCCAAAAGATTGCATAACATCACCAACAATTCCCGCGATACTATCTTTATACCTATCAGCTCCAAATATATCAGTTGCTTCACCCTTACTTACCAGCTCTGACTTTAAATTACCGAGCGCCTTAGCTAAAGCAACGGCGGTTAATGTAACTTCCTTTTTAGTAGACCCGTTAGTAGCTAAACGATCTGTGTCGTACGCTTCAAGTGATAACCACGTATCGGAAAAGAGTGTGATTAATTCCAAAACACTTTCATTATCAATTATTGTCCCAGACGGCAAAAGGGCCTTCACATCCGCAATCGCTTGCAAGAAAGAATCGTAGTTATTCTGAACTCGTGAACGATTAATCGCATATCCATCCACAATATATGAACGTAGTGTTTTGGTCGCCCATTGGCGAAAAGCTATTGCCTTGGCTGAATTTGTTCGATAGCCAACGGCCAATACCATATCAAGGCTATAATAAATAACCGGCTTATCTATATTTGTAATATGCATTTTATGCATATTACTTTTTTTATCGATTTCTCCAGACCTTAGGATACTTGCTATATGCCGCGATACAACTGACTGACTTTTCCCAAATAAATTACTAATATCGGCCTGAGTAGCCCAGATAGTTTCGTTTTTAATATCACTCTGCAATTCAAGAGCTCCTTTTTGTGTTTGATAAATTGCTATTTTATTTTGAGGTACAATATTTTTTGCCATAGTAATTACTTAATGATAAGCGATTGGCAATATTAATCAATTATTCTAGATTCCCGCCTCCGCGGGAATGACACTCACAAAAATACAATTTATTTAATCCCAAAAACCACCACCCCAAACGCTACTCCAACATTCAAGGATTCCTTTTGCCCAAACATGGGGATTTCTAAAATAACGTCTGTACGGGCAAGAATTGTTTTAGGCAAACCTTCGACCTCACTGCCCATAATCAGGGCTATTTTAGCCCCTTTTGGGGCTTTAAATGCCATATAGGAGGTAGATTTCGGTGATTGTTCCACTGCGCAAATCATATATCCTTCTTTTTTCAGCCTCCCAATTAAACGCGCTACTGATTGCACATATTCCCACGGAATATAGTCCTCTGCTCCAAGGGCAACCTTAGCAATATCAGGGCGCTTGCGTCCAAACTGGTCAATCGGTTGCGGCGTAATGCCGCACAAAAAAACTTTCTTTACTCCCGCCGCATCAGCCGTGCGAAATATAGATCCAACATTATGCGTGCTCCGAATGTCAGGTAAGACTACTACTATTTCCATACAATTATTGTTTTGTTATTTTAATGTAATCAAGGTCTGCGATACCATCTCCAACGGAATAATTTAACAAAAACATTGGCCGAATATACCGGACGTTTGCATGTACAACGCAGGGAGCAGCGGGATTTGTACATGTGCCACTCGTTCCATTTGGCGCTCCGTAGCCGCTTGTATATCCAGTAGCAACCGTCCACCCTGCGGCAACTGTAAGCGATGTGCCAGAAAAAGCTCGATAGTGTTGAGAGCCATAAGAATTAGATCCCGAAACGCTTACAAGTGTGACTCCATCTGCTGCAACTCCATTGAATCCACAGTAGGTGCTTTTCCCACCCACAGTAGGATCGAGTATTTGGCGCGCTCGACACTCAAGCTTATATATTGAATTTGGGTCATAGGGAATATTTTCTTGCCACCCATACCACACCTGCCCATTAGCCTGAATAAAGTGCGGTGTTTGCGCATCGCCCTGCACCGTAACCGTTCCCGGACCCGCATTCTTATACCACCCCGGCTGCTTACTATTATTTGCAACAATAGGAAAAGCGGTAAATTCAAAGCTCCACGGAGCTAATGTGAGATTAGTCCCAACTTCATACCGTGTAAAATCGTCCCCACTGTCTTTTGAAGTCTTGTCAGTTCTTCCCCCTAATACATTGTCATTCGACTCCATAATGGAAAACAATTCATATTTTTGTCCGTCGGTTACAAATGCATAATACTGTGCGTTTGTAGCTATATTCGCAGGTTCAGTTGGTAAAGTGGCGAGTGGTGAGCCACCATATAAGCTCGTAAAATCAACTGGCAGCCAGCCGGTTCCATCAACTTTTTTTACATTCGCACTCGTTGCACATTGATATTGCCACGGCGCAGGCAAAGTTGGGAGCGTATGGCTTCCACACGTAGAAGAAGTATCGGGAAGTGATATGTATACGATAGAAGCTGCTCCCAGTGGAGTTGCTCCCATATTTTGCACAGTAAATAATTGGAGCGCCTTATGCAACGTATCGAGATCCCCTACCCGTTTTGTGTCTCTCGACTGCTTTAGATACTCTACTGGGTTTATAATCAAAACAGCCGTCGTCGCGAGTACTGCGAGAATACCAATAGTGATAAGAAGTTCAAGAAGGGTAAAACCGCGACGATGCATAATAATAAATTATATCACATCCGATTTTTCTTTGGCGCGTCTGTCACGCGTCTACCCCTAAACCCCTTATACTGTCATTCCCGCGCAGGCGGGAATCTATGCATTAAAATGCACTAAGATCCTGGATTCCCGCATCCGCGGGAATGACAATGCAATAAAAGGTCCTCATGTGAGGACCTTTTATGAAAAATTATTGTATCTCAAAATACATATCTTTTATCCCTGGATATCCATCTAAGCCAAAACCCATGCTTCGCAAGCCACCATCTAAATACACGTCATCAACAGAGCCATACACACCAGAATACTGTTTCAGTAATTCTGGTGTAAACGGAGGCTCAAGGAAGATATAATATTTGGTATCTGCATCTAGGGTAATAGCATCACTGAAATTAAACGTAAGTAACGTTTTTACCCCAGGCTCCGTTACAGTCTCTTGCGAATACACTAAATGTTTCGGCTTCGTCGTGTCACATTGAGACGTACTAGTCGATTGACAAATCCCTCCCTTCCACTGGCCAAGCGCACCTTCTCCATATACCTTAATTGTTTTAACCGCGCTCATTTTATTCATGCCAATCCCCTGTAAATACGATTTTATTTTATCGCTCGCAGATCGCGTTTCACTATTAGATTGTGTGAGCGTAGTAATCGGTTGCGGCGTTGTATCTACAGGTTCAGTAGACGTGGTTGTTTCTCCTGGAGTAGTTGTGGAGGTGCTTGTAGCTTCTTCCGTCACAATAACAATCGGCTGCACAATATTTATCGCTCCAGGGGTTGTCGATGCCCCACTCCACCCATCGTTAAATCGTTGCAACGACATACCTGTTCCGTCAGAGATCGTAGCGCTTGTATACGTAACTGAATCAATTGCTAGATTGCCGTTTTTTAGCACGAGCGCCTCGCCCGTATTATTTAAGGAGAACGAGCTATCAAACAGCGTTCCAGTATAATTAGTATTATCTCCAAGAAACCCCGTGGAGCTTGCCGCAATAATTGCATACCCACCGGACGCAATTGCCGAACTCCCTTGTACTACAGTTAACCCATGATTTGTATCTCCCTCAAAAAATTTCCAATCTGCGATATCTATTGAAGATGTTCCCGTATTATATACTTCGATCCATTCTCGATTATCATCAGACCCATCCACATCGTACATAATTTCATTTATCACAACTGGATAAAATTGCGGAGTTGCTTCGCCCGCCGTAGCATCTGGCGAAGGCTGGGTAGTTGTTGCAGTACTTGTAGCAGCTGTTGTGGTTGCAGTTTCTGTAGTTGAAGTCGCACTCGAAGTAGTGGCGGCTTCTGCAGTCCACGTATTAATTCGCATACTCACGTCATCTCCAATACCACAAGCCGGAATGTTGCCACTCGCATACACTGCTTTGGCACATAGATTATCCTTATATCCTTTCCTGATTCCGATATAACCCGACACAAGGCGAGAACCCACGAAGTAATTACCAGCGACAAGATGTAATGGTTCTGTTAATACATGCGTAACATACCCACCATATCGTATCGTCGGCACGGCAAGCGTAGTCACAAAACGCTCTCCGCCCGTAGCAGAAAAGATTTTCACTTCCGTAGACCCAGCACCATAATCGTTATAATACCCAAACTCAAGAGAACCAACGGTAACAGCGTTGGCAAAGCTTACCCGTTGGCCAACAAAATCAGTTGTAAGTAAATCAAACACGACGCCCGATTGCGAGCCACCGTCCCATAGCAATGTTGATGTAGACGCTGCTGTTGATTCCGTAGTTGTTGCAACTGTCTCTTCGATTTCCGCAGCAATAGCAGTATTTTTTATATTCCCACTTCCTGGAGTAGTAGAAGCAGCAAACCACCCATCCCTAAATCGTTGCAATGACATCCCATCCCCATCTGCACCCGTACTTGATGCATACGTATACGTATCAATAGTCAACGTACTATTTTTAAGCGCAAGCGATTCACCGCTATCGCTTAGTGAGAACGTACTATCAAAAATAGTCCCCGAAAAGCCTGCGTTATCAACTAAAAAAGAGGCCTTATCGTCAACAACAACAGCATACCCACCTGCAGGTATTGTTCCCGATCCTTGCGCAACGGTAAGTCCATGATTGGTATCGTTCTCAAACAGTTTCCAACCACTAATATCAACGGCGGTTGTGCCACTATTATAGAGCTCTACCCATTCACGTCCGCTATCAGTGCCATTAAGGCTGTACATGATTTCATTAATAACAATCGGATAAAACTGGGGTGCGGCAGATAGTGGATCGCCGCCTTGTCCCGTGCTTTGCGTAGCAATCGAGGAGCCACCGCCACCCGAATATACAACGCCTGAAGAATTTTCTTTCTTCGGCGTTCCTCCCGAGGAAGCTGATGTATGCCAGCTGTTTCCACTACGCTCCATCGTTTGCTTCATGTCGTTATTTCCAGCGGACCACTTTGCAGTAACGGCAATGGAATCAACAATGACACACGATGCGCTGAGTAACTGTAGCCCATCATTCGTATTACCAAGTGCGCCCGAATAAATTAAATCTGCCGTCGCACCTACTGCAGAATTATTATCCGTTCGTTCTAACAAAACAAATTCCCCTGGTTTAATAAGTGTGGATTTTAAATCGCCGAGGCGAATTTTAATGCCTCCTCCTTTATTTAAGAGTTGCCACTCGGATACATCAACAACGCTTCCTGAAACATTTTTTAATTCAATCCACTCATCGCTTGCGCTACGCACGCCACCCATCCAGGCAACTTCGTTAATAACAATGGATTTTGTTCCGACACCACTTCCCACGCTATACGCACAAAAAGGAGCATCTACAGCAACTTTCTTAACCACAACTACATCTTCAACAACTTCTTTTTCCAAAACAGGCTCAACCTGCTTTTTCGTAAGGCTCAACACTTCCGCATCTTGCAGCTGTGCCTCTTTTTTCAGCGCCGCAAGCTGCATCTCTAACGCAGCGATTTCATCGTTCTTCTTTGCCACTGCATCTTTCTTTACCGCTGCAGCAGTTGGCGCTTTAGCAGTTGAAGATTCACTTCCTGAATTCACATCAAAGCTAGCACCTTCATTTACATCAACGCCCTCTACGCTCAGTAAGTCGTTATCGTTTACAAATAACCCGCCGATAAAACTCCCCGCAGAAGATAACCCACTTCCAATAGCGCTAAACACATTTCCGAAAAACGTTCCTGTTTTTACAGCAACACTTTTCATACCACTCCACAGTGAGCTCGTCAGCGTCGATACACTTCCTAAAATAGTTGTGTTTGTTTGCTTTTCCTCTAAAAAGCTCGCGTCGCCACTTCTTCGCTCCACATCTCTAAAAAACAAATCAATCACTCCTGCACTATAGCGCACTGTACGGACAGAAAGGAGATTCCAATAAGCCTCCTTAATAGGAATTTCAACAACAGATACATCAAAATTCCCCATCGCAATGTTTGCGATATTTTTCTTTGCAGCAACGTAGTATTTTATACCCTCATCGTCTTTATTAGAAATAAAATATTTCCCATCTTTTGATACTGCAGTGCGATAATCTAATTCGGGAAATCCATACGTACCAATAGACCCTGGGCTATAAAAATATTTATTCGAATATTTTGCCAAGCCATTGAAATAATCGTCAAGTGAGTCCTCAATAAAAAAGGGCTTATCGCCTATTCGTGTTCGCAACTGCTCATCCGGAGTGTTCGCGTTGTACCGAGAAGCGTACTCCTCATACTCACTCCCGTCCGAATGACTATCGTTACGCGTATGTTCCGGCACACCCATGTCTTCCACTAAATGCAGTATATGCCCCAGCACCACCATAGCCATCTCCTTGTCGCCATTGAGCCAATAGCGAATACTCGCATCCCACGTAAAGTCCGACGTCGGATAAAACTGTTCAATCTTTTGCTTATCAACCGACGCAAGCAATGAGTCAGAGAGCAGCGTATATCCCAACTTCCCTTGATGTTCGCTATCATTTGCCCACTCTTTTACCGACTGCCCGCCAAACAGCCCATCATCAAGCCCCTCGTTATTAATAGGATCATAGAAATGATTCAAGTAACGCGGGTCATTATCTTCATTAATAGCCCCATCAATAATAAATCGCTTCCAATCGCCTGTCATTTTTTCTCCCTTCCCAGTCTTGTTGTAGAGTTCAATCGCTTCGCTCGTAAGATACGCATGCGTGTTTACCTCGTATGCGTTGGCGGGAAGTACGCCAAAAAGAAACGCTGCAATAAATGCAGCGCTTAAAACATAAGTCCGTATATTTTCCATACAGTAGAATATTTTCCTTTAGTTATTTCTATGGTTAAATCAGACATCCCTTCTTTATTAAGCGCGTCGAAAACAAATACATGCTCATCGGAACTATTTGACATATATTTAATCTTCTCCACATATCCAACAAATTCATCAAACTTTCCCGAATCTTTAATTTCTTTCAAGATATTAATCAAGCCCTCCTGTCGATCTTTTGGCTCAATAACAAAATATTTATTTGCTTGCTCAATATCTCCTTTTTTAAGCGCAGCTGTAAATAACGCCAACGTTTCCTGTGCGGTTGCGCCACCATCAGTATCGTTTTTCAAACGCTCTTGCATCTCCTGCATATACTGCACACCAGCGGCAAACTTTTCTTCTTGTGCCTTATCTTCTTGCTCCTGCACATAGTTTCCAATAAACGGTATGCCGATAAACCCAACAAGTAATAGCGCAAAAAACCCACCAACAAATTTCCAATACTTACTTTTTATCACTCCTCCTCCTTGCTCACCATTATCTTTCGGGTGTACGCCGTTATCTCCTAAAATCTCCGCATCTTTCTCAAGATATTGTTGAGCAATATCGTTTTTTTCTAATTCTTCCATATCAGTTTTTATAAAAATAAAAACGGGTGTCAAAGACCCGCTCGTAAGAATATGATGTATATTATGCTATGTAATTATTGTCGATCATATTCATCATCATATCGAAACAAAGTGAACATAACGCGACGCAAGTGAATTTAGTATAGCATAAATTATTTTTAGTACAAAATATTTTACTCGTCCAAAACATAAGACACAAAAGAGAGGTGCGTCATTCCCGCGCAGGCGGGAATCCATTCAATACTGGATTCCCGTTTTCACGGGAATGACAATGCGCTAGAATTCATTTCATATCATTGCAAACAAATCATTCCATTCTTTATTCTCTTGTTCAATTAAATCTATCTTCCATCGTCTATTCCATTTCTTTATAGCCTTCTCACGCGCTATAGCACTTCGTACGTCTGTTGTTTGCTCAAAATATACCAATCTATTTACGCCGTAATCATTTGTAAATCCTCCAACCCATCCATCCTTATGTTCAGCTATTCTTCTTTTTAAATTATTAGTAACCCCTACGTAAAGAGTTCCATTTTCCCTGCTCGCCAATAAATACACATAGTAATATCGGTCCATTATTTTATTGTACTGGATTCCCGCCTGCGCGGGAATGACAATACATGAGGGGGGTGCCCGCCGTACGGCGGGCACCCCCAAAAAACACAAACCATCCTACGCACAAAGCTACGGACTGGTGAAACAAAAGCCCCGCACTTAGTGCGGGGCTTTTGAAAGTATTTTATTGATCATGGTCATCATTCACATGAGCCTGCCTACGCAGTCATGAAAATGTCTTGCGTCGACCATGAAATTTTTTCGTTTTCCATCCGCCTTGGGCGGATGTAATACATGGGATTTGATTGGTTTATCGTGATTCCCCTTTCGGGCTTGCGTGAATCAACAGACCAATAATTTTTATTCTTTTATCCTTTTCGATAAAAGATTCAATGTTTTTGTTATTGCATCAGCTTTTCTCGGACCACCCTCCCCTGCCTGTCCGCCTTGGGCGGAAAGACGAGAGGAGGCTAGCCGAGTCACACACACCTATTACAGGAGTAGTGAGACCGATACAAAAATTTTATGTTTTCCCTTGAGCCACCGAAGTGTCTCAAGGGTAGAGAATTCAATCAAACAGTAAGCGTTAGCTTATTGTCGTACTGAGTAGCTCTGTGTTGGGAAGTTGTAGATGTTAGCAGCGGTCAAACCGAGCCCACCTCCGTTTACATCATCCCACTTAAACAATGCAGCACCTTGCACCTGTGCAGAAACTGCAGCAGTTGCACCTGAAGATACTACGCCACCAGTGTTGGTTGCGAAGAGGCTAAAGGTCTTCGAGGTTCCAGCTGGGATAGAGTATCCATCGCTGCTGGTTGCGGCATCACCGAAGTCAACAGTAATAACTGGTGAGGTCGTTGACGTTGTTGTCGTAGCAGTTGTTCCGCTGATAGTTGTTGAACCATCTGCGATGCGAACACCTGAAAGAGCTGGACCAGTTGAGAATCCTGAGTATCCAATATTGAATGTCAAGAGATTCAACTTGATGTCACCCTTTGCATCTGCAATAACGGTAACTTCACCAATCTTATTCTCAGAACCAAGCAACAATCCACCCTGCTGTGTTCCATTAACGGTCAAGCTTGGCTTAGAAGCAACAAGCTGCATAGCGTTAGAAACAAGCGTAGTAGAAGCTGTGGTCACGGTATCAGTAGTGTTTCCACTGGTGTACTTAACGGCAGTAAGCGTAATAGTGTCGACCGCAGTAGGCTGCGAAGCGATTCCACCATTTGTGTTTACAGTTCCAAAAGTAACATCAACTGGAATGTTCAATCCTGACGCACCAGCTGGAACAGCAATGTTCAAACCAGTGACAACGTTTCCAGTCAAAGCAGTGATTGTCTTTGTAACACCACCAACCTTAATAGCAGTGATTGCATCGGTTGAAGTAGCGGCGTCAAAGGTCAATTCCGTGATTGTTACTGGAGCAGTTGATGACTTTACGTTATAAATAACGGTTGGCATAACAGTTCCTCCAACAACAAGTTGAGAAGGAGCTGATGAAGACAACTTGGTAACATCTGCTGCTACAAGAGTAGCGGTGTTAGCTGTCATAGCTACACCAGCTGCACCTGCAGTTGTAGAAACTCCTGAACTTACGCCACGGTATGAAGAGGTTGCATTTGCGGTAACAGTTGCCGTTGTAGAGGCAGTTGAACCGAGGTCAGCAGTGATCTCGAATACCTTAGTTGAGTTCATAGGAACAACAACATCCATAGAGAAGTTGCTGTCTGCGGTTGGCTGAGCAACGATAGTTGCTGAGTCAGATACGCGAAGGTTTGAAACGTTGGTGATGGTCATACCTGCACCAAAGAGCAAGCCAACAGACAAGTTCGTTACGCGTACATCCTCATAGTTTGAGTTTGAAAGTGTAAATGAACCAATCTTTGCGTTTGCATTTGGAGTAACAGTTGAACCCAAGAATCCACCAGTCTTTGAGAAGCTAACTGTGGCTGAACCAATGGTCAAGTTTCGTCCTGTTGCAGAGGCGCTTGTAACAGTTGCCTGTGACTGCTGTCCTCGTCCAACAAAGGAAGTTACGTCAACCTGTACGGTTCCTCCAGTGTAGTTCACACCAGCTCCATCGCGGAGATCTCCACGTACTTCAAGAGTAGAAACTCCTGCAGCTGGAATGATCATGTTTGCACCTGGATTGAAAGTAAGTGTTGCTGAAGTGGTTGGGCTCCAGTTCTGTGAAGAACCAACAGCTGCACCATTTACATACAAGGTTACATTCTGGATATTTGCACCAGAAGTCCATCCAGTGAAAGTTCCTGACGGGGTCAAGACCAAGGTTTCGATTTTTACATCTTCACCATATGCCTTGAAGGTAAACTTACCAAGGTTAACGTTTGAAGATCCACCAACTACCTGAGTAGCTGAGTAGGTTTGATCCTGATTTACAACGATAGATCCTGACTGGATGTTAAAGTTGTAACCATAGACGTTTGCTCCGCTGGTTGGGGAAATAAATGCTCCCATAACCTGCGTATCTTCAATCATGTAGTCAGCCAAGTTCTGTACGTAGAACTGAGCAGATCGGTTCGAACCCTTTACGAAGTCACCGCGCAACTGAATAGTGCGTGCTCCTGTCGTAAGAGTTACTGGGGCTGCAGTAAAGTCAAAGGCAACAAGGCCCATGGCATTTACGGTTGCAGTTGAACCAACCTTTACTCCGTCAACGTAAACGCCAAGGTTTCCTACTGCATCAGATGAAGCTGATCCTACATATTTAAATGTAAGTCCCTTCAACGATACTGCACGAGTTCCGACGTTCAAGGTTACATCCCAAACGTTCTGGTTAACTGTACCAGCATTAACGCTCAAGGAAGTAGTGTTGTTCGGATTTTGGTTATTGGTCTGCATAGTAACCGTGGCCAAAGCTGCGGTTGACATCTGCATCGTGTTTCCAACTATGCCGGTAACTGCAGTCGCAGTTCCACCTGACATAGTGTATGAAGAAACTTCAATTGCAACTGTGGTCTGTCCAGTAGCGGTCGAGGTTACATCTGCACGAACTTCAACGGTCTTAGGAGCTGTGAACAGCCCTGAAGGATTGTTGAAAGTGATTACGCCTTCTGCATTGATAGAAGCTGCATCGGTGATGCGAGTATTTCCATCATACAAGTAGACATTGGTCAATACGTCATTGGTCGAAAGACCAGTGCGCTTAAGAACAAGGCTGGTTACTGATCCTGCTCCTGAGAACTGGATAGCTGCCAAACGTGCTCCTGCCTGTCCTGCTACGATGTATCCTGCTGCTGGGTTAGTAGAAGCAAGAGATACTGCGCCAGACGTTACAACTGGAGTTACTGGAGTTACTGGAGTTACTGGAGTAACTGGAGTTACTGGAGTTACTGGGGTCATCATTCCGTTCACTGAAGTACGGGTGAGTGGTCCGAAGTATCCAACTGCTGGCGAAATGCCATTAGCTGCCTGGAACTTTGCCAACGCTGCCTTGGTCATGTTACCAAAATAGTTGGTTGGATTTGCAAGGACCAAGTGCCCTGAGGAAACGAGGAACTTCTGGAGTTCCATAACATCTGCACCAGTTGACCCAACAGTGAGGTTGCGGGTAAACGTGTATGAAGACATTGCTGGGGTTGTTGCTACTGTCGCCGGAGTTCCAGCAAGCTGAGCGAGGAGGGCATTGATCTGCGCTGTCATAGCAGAGATCTGTGCCTGTAATTCCTCGTTCGTAGCGCCGTTTGCAACCGGAGTTGAAACAACGCCTGCCAAAAGGGCGAGCGAGAGAGCAACGATAGAAAGCTTTTTAAATACTATGCTCATTTTAATTTTTTTCGTTTTCAGCGGCAACGAGATTCATGGGGATGAATCCCCGCTTTCACGGGAATACCAATCCAATCATTCATTGTTCGCTTTTCGTTTTTTCAGTAATTCTGAATAGTTAATTTCAATTTTTGTTTGTTCGGTCTCAGAAAGTCATCGGCTCCATCAATCGACCAACAGCCGAACCGGTGTGAGGTAAGGTGGCGGTTTGATTAAAGGACGACTCTGATCTTTCCTCGCATCTACTAGAAGTTCATCTAGTAAGTACGCGAAAGCCTCGCCGGAGCGAGGCTAAACAAAATTCCAAAGAAGAGACACAAGGGCAAAAAATGACCTTGTGTCTGCCTGCGATAGGCAGGGTGTTAGAATCTTGGTTTAGCCTCACTCCAAACCAGTTATACTTATTGTAAAGTATGTATGCACTTTGTCAACAACTGAGACCAGTTTGTGACTAGTATGCATCCATACTACAAGATAACGTGGGTATTTGCGGATTGTTTCACAATATTAGGTGGGTAGTAGGTATACAGTAGCAAGTATTAGGAGGGCCAACCAAAAAGCCAGCATAATCGCTGGCTTTTTGACTCATATAAGATACCTTCATCTTCATACCGTATACCGTCTGCTTTATACCCTCTACCTACTATTCCTTAGCTCGATATGCTGCTCCTGGACCAGTTGAACCAATACGATCTATTGCCTGGTTATCAACAAGCTTTTGCAGATAGAAACGAATAGTTCGTTCGCTGATTTCTGGGAAGCTGGCAGTTAACTCTTTTGTTGTTGTTTGGCCGAGCTCCTTCACTTTTTGCAAAATGACATGTTGCCATGAACCTACTTGTGGTGAGCTCGCCGAACCGACTTGCACTGGGTTTGCCGAAGTAGCTTGCACAGGAGCAATTGCCGGATTGGCTTGTCGAACAACTGTTGTAGTTGTTGCCGAGATTGGCTGCCGAGAATTCTGGATTCCCGCCTCCGCGGGAATGACAGGCGAGGAAGCGGCGCTTGCCGGATTTGCCGGAACGTCTTGCCGCAAAAACGCATTAAGCGTTTCGTGTACAGGAACCGTTGCCGGATTAACAGGAGCTGCTAAGGCTTCCATTGCCTGACTCGATTGGACCGCTGCAGAAAGCAGGGATTCAATATTGCCGAACTGAGTATCGCTTAATTTTTGTTTTGCCGAATTATCTAGGGCGCTCTTATTTGTCATTCCGAGCGAAGCAGTACTCTGCGGAGCCGAGGAATCTGCTGCCGATCCCTCGACAGGCTCGGGATGACCCCCCGAGGAAGAGAGCTTCTTTGCATATTCGGAATTTGTGAACATCTGTTCCAAAGATGCCGTGATGTTTTTCCGTTCGCGGCGGTCAACAACTTCTAACCGAATCGCCTTAGTAAGGTTATCAAGTTCTCGATACAGTACGTTCGCATTAATGGATGCAATTTGTCCGGTAGATTCCGCTAATCGGATAAGTGCAATCAACTTCTCGATACGAGGAAATTCATCCCCTATTGTGCTGTGTATCGTTTCATAATCTGCGACCATATCAACTGCAGCAGCTTCAATTTCTGCGCGCAATTTGTCTTGAGAAAATAATTCGGTACACCGAAATAGTGCAGACGAAACTTCGAATGCCTGCGTCTTGATAAACTCGTAGTTACTAATCATGGGGGTATGATACAGGGTAATTCGGCAAGGTGTCAACCATAGGTTCGGCAGGGAAAAAACGTAGTCGCTGTACCTCTAGAATAAGGCGATAAAAAAAGGCTGACGTATGTCAGCCCCACTCTTTTCCAGTAGTACTTATAGGGGAAAGCTATTCGGGAATATGCTCGGTATCCATATCGTGCAAGTCCCATATCTCTTCCAAAATAGCGGTCGTACTCGTTGCCCATCGTTCATCGAAACGCTGCAATTCGCTAGCAAGCCAGCAGTAAAGAGCTGCCCTAGAACGATCAAAGGCAGCAATCAAATTGCGACGAGTAATGCGACCATCCTTAAGGAGGAAGCCGATTTTCCCATCCTTTTCGTACAACGCATTGACTAAGGATTGGTTAAGTTTTTCACCAATCCATCGCGGAGCAACCTGGTCAGTTGCAATAATGTTTTCGCTGTCGTAATCGATACGACAAATAGAAATCAGACCATTGAGCTCTGTGACCAGGTACGCGACTTTTTTCTGCTCTGCCATGACGCCTCACTTTCTCAGTAAGAGATTAGTAGTAAAATATCTGCCCACAGAGTAGTACAGATATATAACATCGTCAATAGAATACTAGATGCGAGTTCGGCAACACAATGATTGCCGAACTAAATAATACCGCATGAATACTAGATTGCCGAATTAAAAAGGGGCGCAATAAGCGCCCCATACCCCGCCTTACAAGCAACCGGCCTGTCCACAATTTCCGCGGCATTGCCCCGCTTGCGGAAAAGGCTTCTGCATGGTTGCAACGTAGTGCATCGTCTCCTCGAGCCACCGCATATCGAGCACTTCGAGCTGTTCGGCTTCAAAGCACGGGATTGCCTGTTCAAGTGAGGTAAAGATGCCTGCAACAGGACTTTCGACGATTTCGCTACTCAGGTAAAAAAATACCCGCCCCCGATCAAATGCAACCAAGCTAAGCGGAACCTTTGTTCCCAAGAGACCAGCAGGATTCCGCCCCTTCGCCATCTTCTCGCTCAGGGTTATGCACCCGCCGATATCCTCGACAGCATATACAGCCCGTCGATTTTGATCCGCCATTGCGAATGCAACGAAAAACAGTGTGTTCATAGATTACCTCCCGTTCGCTGGTTGTGAATAACTACTGTTTCTACTATACCTACGAGCCCATATAAAAGTAAAGAGAGCATAAAAAAATGGCACCCGTATTGGGTGCCATTATGTACTCACTTGTTTCCATCTCCATTCTTCAAGAAAAGAAAAATGGGGATGGCAACGATCAACAAAAGGCCGGAAGTCATCCAAGAAGTGGCGATGGACCAATGTTTCGCAATAAGCCCACTACCAAGTAATCCGAGAAAAGCTCCGCTATGCGCAACCATCGAATCGAACGATAAAATGGTTGCGCGTGTCGCACTCGGAATACGTTCGTTCATGTACGCACGTTTGAGTGGTGCGAACATACCCCTCCCCATCTCGTGCACATAAAATGCAATCAAGACGGGAGCGACTGATGTAAACCAACCGGCGGCAATAATGCCTCCTGCGGTAAAGCATTGTGATAGCACAATCGCTCGCCGACCCTTTCCAAATCGTGAGGAGAGTTTCGTCGAAAGCCGATTGCCAATCATGATAAAGAGGGAGATGCCAACAAAGGTCCATCCAAGGTGACGAGGGGTAAAAGAAAAATCCTGCATGAAGCGTATTTGCCATTGCATGTTCATTGTCTGAACACAGAGTGCGCAAACACTACCAAATAAAATAATGTACAAGACGCCTTTGTGTCGCACACCGTAGGTAATGCTATCTCGAGCAACGTGCCCTATAGATGCAAAACCAGACAGAGTCTTTCGTGCAGTTATGGGAGTTTCTTGCATAGCATACGATGCAAAGATACCAACTAAAATCATCGATACCCCCGCAACAAGCCATGGAAGCGAGAGATCATATTGGGCAATATATGCACCCAGTAGGCTTCCTCCCACAATACCGACTTGCGATACGTAATGCTCTCTGCGAAAAAGGGTTCGCAATCCTCCGCGATGCCCTGCGATGCGCATTGAATCGACGATCCAAGCTTCCATAGCCCCCGAGTGTAGCGCCGCCCCAAGAGCAGCAAACAATTCTGCAACAATACAGATCCAGAATGAATCAGCTTGCCAATAGATAATCATAGCAAGCCCATACACGAAGCAGCTTGTCACAAACGAACGCTTGCGACCAAACAAGTCAGCGTATGCTCCCGTTGGAATTTCCAACAAGAATACCGAGGCCATGAATACGCAGTTAACGACGTTGATCTGTAACAAGTCCAGCCCCTTACTCATAAGGTAGATGGAGTAGGTGGAGAAGAAAAATGCGTGGCCAAACCCAAACGTAAACGTGATGGAAAAATACAGCCACATCAATCGACAAACCCGCTTCTTCAGTTCACTTCCTTTCATGGTTACGCCTCCTTTTGAGTTATGCTGCCATTAAATGAATCTTACCCGTACCCGAATCCCCTCTCTTCCTATATAGTTATCAATGTGCTATCCCCAAATAGATTACGTACAAAAAATCTCGGCTTTCTATTTGGCCGAGATCGTCTTCGCACAATACACGCACGTACTATATAGGAAGATAGTGTGCACAATATCGAGAAACACAGCCTTGGCCAACCAGTAAGCAAAAAGTATTACCTTTTGCAAAGAAGGTAATAGGCTGGTTATTGCCGAGCACATAAGATTGTCGTGATTGCATATGTTTCATAGTGAATATAGTGCTAATACTAGATATAACGATATATTTGACAATTTGTTCCACATTGGGGTATTGAAAAATACATTCAACAGGAGTATACATGAAATTAGTACCCCACAATTATGCAGACGAAAGGAACTAGCTATGAAGAAGATAAGTACCCCTACGTCTCAAATCGACAAGCAATTGCGCGAGATTGTAACGCAGGCGCATCCAGAATGCGCACAACACGCGGTAAATGCCCTTGAGCAGGCACGCGAACGAGCAATGTGGCTGGTCGAGCTAAAGAAGATTACTTGCCTTAATACCTCGGATCGCCTCTTGGGGATCATGCGAACGGCGCTCCCCATGAAAAAATCTGTAGGCCCGCAGGAGCTGCAGGACATCGCGAATGCGATGGGAATCGATGAGTGCAAAGCGCTGCTTGTTGGTATCAGCATCCTGTGTGCATCACACGAGTATCCAAATACGAAAATCCTTGGCGCAAAATGCTGTGCCATGGCTGTTATCTCACGCATCATGGCTCGTCAGATGCAGTTACCGCCGGAAGATGTCTGGAAAGCAGAGGTTAGCGGATTATTCCTGCCCATCGGGCGCCTCGTCGGAGCACTCTATCAGCACAAGGCAGATACCAAGCTACGGAGTCGTTTCATTAGTCTCCACCATCACCGGCTCGGAGCGATCATTGCGGAGCAACACGGATTACCGCAATACCTCCTTCTCGACGACGATCGAAACTTGCAGTTCAGTTTTAAGTCGCTATCGATTCCATCATTAAGCCGAATGGTTGCGGCGGCGGTCAACAGAAATTTTGCCACCGGCAATATACTTACCATCGACGCATATATGCCATATGCACATCAGATGTGTCTGTCAGCAGCCGGAACGGAAATCCAGAACTACTTCGAAGCCTTGGGCTTTGAGCAATTTCTCTCAATCACTCCGGTTACGCACCCCTCGGACGCGCTCGAAGGTTAATTTCACCGCCCCGCATCACACGATGCGGGGCGTTTTTGTTATTTTGACAAACAAAATAAAATCTATACAATATAAATACAAATAAGTAGGCCCGGGTGGCGGAATCGGCAGACGCACACGACTCAAAATCGTGCGAGAAATCGTGGGAGTTCAAGTCTCCCCCTGGGCACCACAAAAAGAAACGATTCACTGAGTGGGTCGTTTTCTTATATATGAAGCCAATGTCGAAAGATAAAAACCTACAAGCCTATGTTATCGGATTAGCAATTGGCGATGGCAATCTTTCAAAATTTCCCAGGACAACACGTTTGCGAATCACATGTGATGATAAGTATCCAAATTTAATGCATAAAATATGCGAGGCATTACAAAAATTGTTTCCTACTAATAAAATTTCTTTATCACACCAACCAAAACATTGCACAGATGTTATATGTTATTCAAATAGTTGGGAAGATATTCTTGGGTGGAGTTCTACGAAGGGTAGTAAAACAAAGCAGTGTATACGTGTTCCGCAATGGATTAAAAACGACACCGAGTATACTAAACAATGCTTAAAAGGTTTATTTGAAACAGACGGTTCCGTATACATGGATCGTACATATCTAATGGCTAATTTCACTACCGCACTTGAAGGACTCGCAATTGACACAATGGAAATGGCAACGCTATTGGGATATAAGCCGAACATACAAAAGAATACTCGAGATGACAGGACAAAATACACCGTTCGCATATCAAAACGTACACAGGAATTTGTTGATTTAATTGATTTGCATAAAAATTAAGGAGCCTGGATTCCCGACGGAGTTTGTCCTCGCGAAGGCGGGGACCCAAATTTGGGAATGACCCCGTAAAATTCTCCCTAGGCGAATCCCGGGGCACGCACTATTAAAAAACCGACATACGTCGGTTTTTAAATCGTTCTTATTCAAATCTCACCTTCACCTTCTTCATCTTTTGTTTATTCACCTTAGGCAAGGTAATACGCAAAACGCCATTTTTGAATGTTGCGGTTGCATGATCAGGATTGATTTCTTGTGGAAGAATAATTGATCGAGAAAACTTACCCCAATAACATTCCTGATAGAGATAATCGTTATCTGCTATTTTTTCGCGTTGATCTCGTTTTCCACGAATTGCAACAGACTCGGGCGATATTTCAAGATCGAGGTCGTCCATACCAACTCCTGCAACAGGGGCTTCAATAATAATATCATTTCCCATTTGGTACACGTCGATTGCAAGCTGTCCTTCTCCTTCTTCGAAATCCCCTTCTTGCTCTTCATCTTCCCCTTCCTCATCCTCTTCTTGTGTTGGGGTTACCGCAGCAACCTTTGCCAATCGAGGTTCAAATTCCTCCTGTTCGGATACTCCCGCCAGTTTCTCAAAGAATTTTTTAGTATCATTGTTCATACGGTAATAGTATCATTTTTCTTAAGCTTTTCAAAATCATAAAATACAAAGAATGCGGCAAGAATTAACACGCCAATAGCATATAAAATACCAGCGTCAAATACAACAATAAGATAATTGAAGATGGTATGTAATAACGTTGCCATAATAAGACCCCACATAAGATAGATGGCAGTATGCTTTTTAATAATGCCTCTGCCCCAATAATATCCCATCACGAGTGAACTTAATGCATGTAAAAGCGTTGCTCCAAGAAAACGAAACATAAGCGAACCAACCGTAATCGCCGCAATGCCCGTATCAAATGCGATTGCAATATTTTCAACAGCAGCAAGGCCCATTGCAGCCGTCATCATATACACCATTGCATCGATTGGCTCATCAAAATAGGCACTTCGCCAAATAACGGTATATGTGGCTAGAAATTTAACAAACTCTTCCACTCCTGCAAATGCAGCAATATAGAATAAGGAATGCGTAAACTCGCTGCCCACAGGGAAATAACCACTTAGCCATAACTGAATAAAATATGCACCCAGCGCTGCAAGTGCTCCGGTAATAAACACGGCAAAAATCATCTTTCGTGGCTCAGGATGAATATCTTCCTGCAAGAAAAAACTAAGCCAAATAAAGCTAGGAATTAACCCGAGAAGAAGTACCAGAAAGTTCATGCGTTTAGTATACCAAAATTAGCATATATTGCGATATATGGATTCCCGTTTTCCTGCCTTCGCGTAAAGCTACGACAAGGCAATGCACGGGAATGACAACGGTAGCGCATTCTATGTACGAACATGGAAATATTTCGGATTAAGGGCGCTGGAAAAATATCGGAAGAAGCTCGGTGTTTGAGTGCGCCTACCCTCGGCGCGCGAGTTCCGAGCTTCTGCCATTTTGGAAGCGGCCCCGAAATATTTTCGGTTCATGACTTTTTGGGTACTTTTTTCTAGAAAAAAGTACATCTAGAAATTCTGGATTCCCGCCTGCGCGGGAATGACAATGCAAAAATATAACAACAAAGGAGCGCATACGCGCTCCTTTGTGCTTTCCTTACGAGCTAGCGAGCTCTCTCTTATATCTCCATATACCCCTTCACAATATATTCCTTCATCATTTCTTCCATTTCTTCTTGTCCGAAATATTCCAAAAATATTTTGTTCCACATGGATTCTTGGTGGTGATACAGGTATTTAACCATCTCTTTCTGCTGTACCAATGCCATAGCAGTATCAACAAGGTTAAAACTTACCAATACATCAATGCCGGCATCACTCTTGAAGTAATCACCAACCCAGTTTAAATTCTTCCAAAATGCGAGGTCGGTAGAAAATCCATCAATTGAACGAGCAACTGCCATAAGCTGATGTTCAGCCTTTTCCCAATGCAATGCTTCTGGATTGATATGGGGGGCAAACAAGCGCCAGTCAAATTCATCATCTTTTGCAAGGTATCGTTGCACAACCATCCACGGCATTTTATCCCCTTCTGCTACTGGTTGTACGTCAAGCACATCTCCGCGTAGTAATGACTTTAAATTATCTACAAACGTTTCCGAATTGCCTGAAAACTTCTTGATAATACTTGTATAGAAAGGAATTTCGTTAAAGTAGTGCAATAGCAACGCGAGGTTGCGCAATGTTTCCCCAGAGATTTCAAGCGGCAATGGGATAACATAAATAATACCCATTTCCTTTAAGTGACTGATGTTGTGGTACTTCTTTTTCATGAAGCCTTCGGCAAGCACTCCCCACTTCTTTTGCAATGCAATAGGAGTAATGTCGCGCTCTTCGAAGTCTTCGGGAGTTACTTTTTCGTATTGTTTGAAGAATACGGTATTAAGCCATTCACCTCCCTGCAAAAATCGCAACGCACAATATATTTCCATGAGGTCTTCCTGCTCAATCAATTGATCTACGTTGTCATAGCCGAGTGCCTCAATAACCTTCGTCGGAGGCTCGGCGCGCAAAAACTCTATCGCTTTTTCTTTTTTCAAGAAAAATCCCTTAGGCGGCTTGATGGCCTCGACAATAATGTTCAAAACACGCTGCCAATCATCCGGCTCAGTTACCTGCGGCTTGCCAAGCGCATTATAAAAGCTCGCGTCATCGGCTTCTATCTTACTAATAAGCGCATCATAAATTTCTTTTGCAGAAGACTCGCGCGTGAGTCCAAGAATATTCAACCTTCCCTGGATTGCAGTCCAGTTTTCTTCCATGACTTTATCAAGCACACCAACCTTCCCCGTTAAAGCGGAGAGGCGCTCTTCCACGACGCGGATTGTGTCCTGATCGGTGCGCAATATTTTTGCTATCTTTTCGTATGATTTCATAATAATTCATTATACAGTAGATGGCCTCAGTTGGCCAAATATCACCTATATTGATTTTATTAAATAGATTCCCGCCTCCGCGGGAATGACAAAGATAGGGACTTCCCCCTTCGTACGAACATGGAAATATTTCGGATCAAGGGCGCTGGAAAAATATCGAAAGAAGCTCGGTGTTTGAGCGAGCCTACTCTTGGCGTGCGAGTTCCGAGCTTCAGCCGTTTTGGAGGCGACCCCAAAATATTTTCGGTTCGTGATTTTTGGTTCTTTTTTAAAAAAGAACAAGGAAATAGATCCCCGTATTCACGAAAATAACAAAAGGGACGCATATGCGTCCCTTTTGTTTTCTATTTCATTTTCACACCTCACTCTTATCCCCACAATGCGGACAAAACGGCAATCCAATATAGCGATCTTTACTGCAATGTGCACAGGTGGTGCGAATATGGGCTCCACAATTCGGACAGTATTCAGCAGACAAATCAAGATTTGTCTGACACTGTGGACATTCCTTAGAACGGAATCGACGAATCGTCACACGACGAGGGTCAAATATTTTCTTTTGCAAGAAATACACAGCGCCACCGAAAATCGCAAAGGAGAAGAACATGCCAAAGTAGAATAGTAGTGATCGGAAAATGTTGTATTTCCCAAACCACACAACAAGGACACGTAATATTTCTTCAAGGAACAATCCCCAGAACCAGAAGAGGATCGTTTTTAAAAGAAGCAATCCTAGCACCGCAACAATCGTGGTAAGAATAACGGTATACGGACTGTTCTTGCGATGCAATTCGAGATATTTACGAAGTGCAAGAAAGAAGAACGGGATGAGTAATAAGAATTGTAGTAAGAATACTTTAAATTCATACCATCGCATTGCGCGTTCAAATGCTTTGAATACTGGTTTGTATGTGGTAACTAATTCAGCATCAACTGCATCAAGCGAAGGCTTTAACGCATCCACCTGCCCCTTCAACACACTCATGCGCGCAAGCATCGGCGCTTCTTGTTTTCGCAGCTCAACAATTGACTGCTGTGATGGAGCTGTCGGGAATACTGGCTCTGTAATTCCCGCTTCTTTTTCCTGCAACCCAACGCCATACTCTCCTGTTGCACGTTGAATCTGACTTTGAATCTTGTTTACTTGCTGTTGTAGATCAACATATTCAGATGCAATCGGGTCGATTTTTGCTTCGATTGCAATGCGCTTAGTGAAGAGCGCACTGACACCCGCAGTATCTTCAAGTGGGCTCAATTGAACAGCACAATTTTTTGAATTTTCATATGCCAGCGAATTAATAACATCCTCTTCGTAATATGTTGGATATTTTGCGTCATATATTGTGCGCCCGGTTATGTCCGTTTGATATTTATACGAACAGCTTGATAGCGACGCTGGTCTATCAGGAATATTTGCAATATCGCTCATTGCAAACAAGCCAAAATAAATACCTGCGATAAACATAAGGATGAGTAGGATAATACCTACCGTTGGCGTGCGTCGCTCTGCTTCTTCGAATCCAGGAGTAGTGCGCGATATGGTTTCGGGATTTTTTTTGAATAAGTTGAACATGATTTTTTATTTTTTAGAGTGTCATTCCGAGTTTACCGAGGAATCTGCTTTATAACTCCTCGTATAAGTCGGTCCAATTTGGGTTTATTATATTAATAAGGTCTATCTTCTTTTCCCTTCTCCATCCCTTAAGTTGCTTTTCTCTTGCGATAGCGCTGCGCACGTCATTGGTTTGTTCAAAATAAATCAGCCTGCCAATAGTATATTACTCCGTAAATCCTTTCTCAATGTTATATTTATGCTCCCAAACCCTTCTCTTTAAGTCATTTGTGACACCAATATATAGTGTTCCGGAATTGTTAGTGAGTATGTAAACGTAATATTGCTTCATGCTACTGCAGATTCTTCGACTTCGTTTCACTCCGCTCAGAATGACAATACAGGCACTGTCATTCCGAGTTTACCGAGGAATCTGGTTTGTATACCACAGGTCCTTGTGCCACCGCTAAAGCTAAGGCGACACGCGGTCGACAAGCTCAGGATGACAATATGGGAATGACATGCCCCGCATTTTTCATGTCTCTTTTAACATGCTACTTATTGCTCATATTAATCATGTTCGGCACGTATCTTCCCCCACAGTGTTCGCAACTCTCGAATAGCAGCCGTAGCCTGTTCTTTATTGGGCGGCATGCCATGCCAAACATAATTGTTTTCCATAAAGCTCACTCCCTTCCCTGGGATCGTATGGGCAATGATAACCGTCGGTCGCTCATGAATTGCCTGCGCTTCCATAACCGCTCCAGCAATCGCCATATAATTATGCCCACTCACATCAATAACATGCCAATTAAATGCTTCATATTTATCGCGCAACGGTTCAAGTGGCATCGTGTCTTCCGTAAATCCATCAATCTGAATATTGTTTCGATCGATAATAGCAGTGACGTTACTCATCTTATTTTTCCCTGCATACAAAATAGCTTCCCATGTATTGCCTTCGTTGTGTTCACCATCTGACATCAAACAATAGATGCGATGTTTTTTTCCATCAAGCTTTGCTGCTTGCGCCATACCGATAGCTTGTGACAAGCCAGAGCCAAGTGGTCCAGACGTTGTTTCAACGCCAGGCAATGGACCACGATGCGGATGCCCTTGCAATCGAGAGCCAAGTTTGCGTAATGTTTTTAATTCTTCAACAGGAAAATAGCCTGCGCGTGCAAGTGTGGCATACAAAACAGGACAAATATGTCCGTTAGAAAGTACGACGCGGTCGCGATCAGCCCAATTGGGATTCTTTGGGTCGTGGCTCAATAAATGAAAATATAATGTCGTAAAAATATCCGCCATGCCTAGTGGCCCCGCGCTGTGTCCTGAGCCAGCATGTTCAAGCATTTCAACAATATCTTGTCGAATCAAATTTGCCGTCTCTTCTAAAACTTTTAACTTCCGTGCGTGCAATTGCTCCATATGAATTAAGTATAGCATATCAAACCCCCTTCTTGTCATCCCCGCGAAGGCGGGGATCTATCTCTATAGATACTGGATTCCCGCCTTGACTTGGCGTTGCTAGCGAGTGGAGCGAGCGTGCAACGCGCCGAAATGCCTGCGAAGTATTTATTCTTACACGAAGCAGGCCGCGGGAATGACACACAACGCGGGGTAGCAAAAGGGACGCATATGCGTCCCTTTGTGTTTTACTTGCGAACTCCTCTTATTATCCCTTCTTCTCCATTTCAATCGGAGTCTTTGCTCTCATAAATCCCGGGAAGCGAAACGGGATTGTAATCGTTGCTTTTGGCATAACAAGATCAGGAACCATAAGTAATAGCATTGCACTAAAGAACGAAAACACGCTCGCGAGGATGAATACAACATCAAATCCAAATGCATTCGCTAGCGCACCCCCCGCAAACGCCGCAACACCAGAAGCCATACCAATACTTGTACTATCCAGCGACCAATCAAACGCATAATGCTCTTTGTCTAGGTGACGTGAAAAAATACCAGCCCATGATGGTACATACAAGCCAAATGAAAGTCCTTGTAAAAAGGCAACAAGGTACAGCGTCACAATATCCTCTACAAGAAGATAAGAGAGGGCGGTAAAACCAGCAAGGAGCAGCGCAAAGATTAACGTATAGAAGTCATCTCGTTCGCCTTCATGCCTATCTAATGCAACCGCAACTGGAAGCTGTACCAATGACTTTGTAATCCAGTAGGTCGCAACAACGCCGCCAACAGTTGCGACAGTTGCGCCTTCAATCGTATTAATCAAAAAGATAGAGAAAATTGGTCCGACCAAACCCCACCCGCCCCACACCATGAGGTCAGAAAGGACAAAGAACTTTATGATTCGATTTATTTTAAGCCCAGTTGTATCGATATTTACTTTAATGCGCATGATATTTTTTTAATGTTATTCTTCTTCCTTTATTACGAATCGCACATCGTCGCCCTCCATGCTCAACTGCAAATGACTTCCTTGGGTAATCTCTCTCCGCAAAATCATTTCGGCAAGCTGGCTCTTGATGCGGTCATTGATTACGGTGCGCAATGGACGGGCACCAAATACCGGGTCATGTCCGATGCGTGCAAGATGTTGCACAACGGCATCGTCAATCACAAGGTTAATCCCCTGGTCTTCTCCGAGCGTCTTTGCCAACTTCTTTATTTGCATGCGCGCAATTGCAATCGTATCATCAACGGACAAATTTTTAAACAAGATAACGTCCGAAAATCGATTCAACAATTCAGGACGAAAATGTGCGGTCAGCTTTTTCTTAAATTCGTCTTTGATATCCTCGATACTACGTCCCGATTCAATTGCATCTTTGATAAATTCCGAATTTGCATTCGAAGTGGCGATGACAATCGTATTATGAAAATCAACAACACGACCCACGTTATCAGTAATGCGTCCATCATCAAGCACCTGTAAGAATAGGTTGAGCACATCCGGATGCGCTTTTTCAAATTCATCCAACAAAATAAGGCTATACGGTTTTTGAATAACCGATTCCGTAAGCGTGCCGCTCATTTTCCCGTCCGGCGTCCCGATAAATCGAAAAATGCTTTGCTTATCTTGATATTCCGACATATCAAAGCGCAATAACATCTGTTCAGAGCCAAACTGTGTTGTTGCTAAAATCTTTGCCAATTCTGTTTTACCGACACCCGTTGGCCCAACAAACAAAAACGTGGCAATTGGTCCGCTTGACCGTGCAAGTCCACTGCGATATTGACGCAACGCGCGCGCAACCGCGCTCACTGCTTGCTCTTGATCAACCATGTTTATATGAATGATGTCTTCAAGATTAAGGAGTTTATCCGCCTCTTCTTTTGTTGTTTTATGAATTGGAATATTTACCTTACGCTCTGCAACAGCAATAACCAACTCATCAGTTAGCATTTTTTCTCCTCGCTGCGTTGCATCGGCAAGTGCTTCTTTTAATAAATCCTCTGCGCTTGAAGGTAATAATTTTTGTTTGAAATATTTATGCGCAATAGAAACAGATGCTTTAATAGCCTCAAAACTAACTACGATATTGTATTGTTTTTCCAAGATAATAACCGCGTACGTAAGTAATCGAATTGCATCGTCTTCGGATATTTCTTCAACACGTACCGTTTCAAAAACACTCAAAAAATCGGAGTGTGTTTCTATCTCCACTTTCATTTCTCGAGGATAGGTCGAACCAATCACCTGAAACGCATCCCCTGCAATAGCCGGCAACATAAGCGTTGCGACATTCATAAATCCTTCGCCTGCTGTTTTAAACAAATTATGAATATCGGGAATGTACAGAATAATATTCTTTGCTCCAATAAGTTCATTCGTTACAACGCGTACGCGCTCGGAAATTTCTTCCGGCCCTGCACCAGAAACCAGTTCTCCGATTGAAAGGGATACGAGCCGTTTATCAAACAACGCATCCGGCACTTTATCTTTTACAATATTGTGTGCAAGGTGGCTAATGATAGCTTCTTTTCCACTCCCCGGTTCGCCAATAAGCATCACGTTTTGCTTTGCACCGCGGGAAAGAATATTTACTATTGTTCCATATTCTTGTTGGTGTCCCACAAGAAATCCCACGCGCTGCTCGCGAGCAAGGTCCGTTAAATCATCGCTATACATATCAAGCGTCGGCGTTGGTCGTGCGGTCCATGCACGATTCATGACACGATGGCGCGGCCCTTTATGCGCAAACCCTCCGATTGTCTCCGGGATAAGCTTCATCCAAGAGAACTTCTGTCGATAACGGCTAAAGATAAGTGCTTTTTGCAAGTCATTTGCATCGAGTGAGAACAAATAAAATACTCGGCGCACTGCAGCATCATCAACTGTACGCAATGCGGCAAATATGTCATTTGGCGCAATATATTTATCGCCGTTTGCATATGCATCAAGGAATGCTGTTTTTACAAGCATATGGATACGCGAAAGCAATTCTTCATGCGCATAGGGATTATTACTTTTAAACTTTTCAATCTCTTCGTCAATTTTATGTTCAAACTCTTCTGGAGATATCTCTAATCGATAGAGTGCGCCACGAATACCCGCATCGCGAATCAACGTTTTCATAAGGTGCAGATAAAAATTTCCTCCCGCGATACCTGTCTTATCGAGCGCGCGAATAATAGAACGAAATGTTTTTGGAAGTAGGAATTCGGTAATATTGACGCCAGCAACTCCTTCCGGTTTCAACGAGGTGATCATATGCAATGGCGTATTAATATGAAGTGCGCGATCAATTAATACGAACGTACACAAAATACCGAACCAACGTAGCCATTCAATATCAGAAATAACAGCAAGAATAGTGCCGATAGTAAAAATGCTATAAAACGAATAAGTAACCAACCCCCACAAAAAACGAAGGGAGGCAGAAAACTCAAGTCGTGGGTCAGAAAACAGCAATTTTTCTACAGATAGGTTTGATTCCATAGGAGTAACAATTCGCTCTGTCATAGTGTTGATTTATAAATCAGCCCAGCGGGTGTCTGCCCAGCAATTTTTAGCAAGATGTAAGGGATAATACCAGCCCATACCAAGAAGAGTGCGGCGGCTATAATAATCACGACCGTATAAATAACTCCCCCCATAACCAATCGTATGGATCGAAAAATAAATCCGAGAAGATACCCTGCAACGTTACGCTCTTGGTACAATGGCTGGAATATATTTCGCCATGTAACTTTTAATGCAATTGTTTGATCCATATCTTCCAAGCGCGCAATAACAAATCGGCTGTAATGCACAAAACTATCCACATACCAGTGGCGCATGAAATGCGAGATGCGGTAGATAAAACGATCGAAGAGGTAGATAAGGAAGATATCCATACGAAAAATGGTAGTTCGTATACCGTATACTGTATACCGTATACCTAATACTAATCAGTATATAGTATTTCAGTCCACCAAACAAAAAGCACCGCATTTGCGGTGCTTTTTGTAAATCAATAATGATTTTTATTCTGCGGTGTCCTTTCGCAATTTTTCTATCAAAGAAGCGGCATAATCCTTTCCGCCAAGGCCGAAAGCGATGCCACCTGCGATTGCAAGCATTGCAACAACACCTGTGATAACTGTCTGCAAGACATATACATTAATTCCAAGCTGCATCAACGAAGTGATGAGTCCGAAAACAACGATAATCCACCAAACAAAAGATCCGAGGAAATTTGCTGCGTGCAATTTTGCAGTTGCAACAGAAGCTACTACCAATGTCTTAGAAAATCGTGCGACTACCAAAGTAGCAAGCATGATCAATGCTGCAACAACGATATTCGGAACATACAATAGTACTTGCTTCAAGAAATCAGAGAACACGTCCAATCCCAAGATATTAGATACCGCCAAGATTGAAACGATAGCAAAGAACCAGTATACGATACGACCCAAGAATCTTCCTGAATCAAGACGTACGCCAGAACGATCGATGTATTGTGATACGCCAATCTTCTTCAACAATCCATCCAACTTAACAGACTTGATGATCTGTTCGATAACCGATCCAAAAACGGAAGCGATGACCAAACCAATAATCAACACGATAAGTGCTCCAATAAATTTAGGCATGAATGCCATTACTCCGAGCCACACACTCGCCAGAGAACCGTAAAGTGTGCTAGTTAAATTTTGTACAAACATTTTTTTATTGCCATGCACTATCCAAAAACAGTGAATGACATATTATGTTTTCGACCTTTCAATTAGGAACAGTATACCAAAAATGGGCCGTTCTCGCAAAATACGTAAAAAAGTGGAACGAAAAGATATTTTTAAAAATGGAAATGGACTCCCGCCTTGACTTGGCGTTGCTAGCGAGTAGAGCGAGCGTGCAACGTGCCGAAATGCCTGCGGAGTATTTATTCTTACACGAAGCAGGCCGCGGGAATGACAGCCCATTCGTTTACGCGCTTACGCGCTTTTATGGTATACTATATCCATATGAAATTCCTATCCCGAATCATTTTTTCACTATTTTCAAACCTTCTTGCATTCATTGTTGCAGAAAAGTTTATCACTGGCTTCCTTGTGTCTGGCGACCTTAAAGAATTACTCATCGTCGTAGCGATTTTCACAGCCATCAACACCCTTATTCGGCCTATTTTGAAGCTCATTCTCACCCCTTTCATCATCCTTACGATGGGCCTCGGTTTACTGATTGTAAACGCATTAATGCTGTATCTACTTGATTATTTCTCGGAAAATGTTACGATACAGGGACTTGAGCCTCTCGCCTATGCGACACTCATTATAAGTGCCGTTAACGTTATTATTACTGTAACAGCGCGTAAAACGTACGCGGATTAACCTTTACCTTTATGAACTATTTATCCCTAGCCCAAGTCATTCTATCGATTGTATTGATCGTCCTCATCTTATTGCAGGAACGCTCATCCGGCCTCTCAGGCGCATTTGGTGGAGGAGCAGACGGTGGCACATACCAGACTCGTCGTGGATTTGAACGCATTATTTTCGGAGCAACTGTTGTTATTGCAGTAGCATTTGCAGTGTTATCGCTCATCAGCCTATCTCAATAAGCTTCGCCTCATTCTTTTCCCCCTCTGCCCACCAGCAAGGGGGAAAAATGTTTATACCCACTGGATTCAAGTCAAAGTCCTTCTCCAAGCCTGTCGAAAGGCTCGAATAACAATCCGTATATTACTTACGGTTTACTACCTTGTTAAAAGCGATTTTCAATCTTTTTACACTATTTTCCCGCAAAGAACGTATTACGTTTATTGCGGCGTTTTTTATTCTCGTAATTACATCACTCCTCCTGTTGATAAGTATTATTCAGTTAAACACAATCCTCTCCCCCGTAGCAGGCGGTGAATATGTCGAGGGTATCGTAGGGCAACCGATTTTTATCAACCCGCTCTTTGCAGAAAGTAACAACCCAGACAATGATTTGTCACAACTTTTATTTGCAAATATACGCGCAATGGCAGAAACAATAACGCTCGCAGATGACGGCAAGGTATTCGACATTCGCATTAAAGGCGATATCGTTTGGCAAGATAATCAACCTATTACAACAGACGATATTATTTTTACCATTCAGCTTATCCAAGACCAGGCTATCGCTTCACCGCTTGCACCACTATGGAAAGGCGTTCAAGTAGAGCGCATTAGCGAACGCGAGCTAAAAATAATTACCCCTGTTACGTATTCGTTCTTCGAAAACGCAGTATTATCACTCCAGCCAGTACCAAAACATTTGTTTGCAAGCGTTCCTACGGCAAACATTCGTTTGTCCGATTACAACCGAGAACCTATCGGGAGTGGCCCATACATATTTGAATCATTTGAAAAACGCCGCGACGGATTTGTTACGCAAATTTTATTAAAGCGAAATGAACGCTATTTTGGACCAAAGGCATATATCGACACCTTAATGGTGCGCTTTTATCAGAACGAGTCAGATGCCGTAGAAGCACTGAATGACGGAGATATTGACGGCATGGCTATTGTCGAACCAAGTGTACTCGAGTCTATCTCAATCCCCCATCAAGTGCGCAAGATAACAATGCCTCGCTACTATGCTGTTTTCTCAAATCCATTTGCGAATGAAACCCTGCGGACTGACAGTATGAAAAAGGCGCTTTCTTTAGCAACAGACAACGCAGCAATAACGAAGGCAATCTTTGGTGATAATGCAGTTGCAATCACAAGCCCTATCCCTGCATTCACTCCAGAAGTACAAGGCATACCCGAATATTCTCTCGAGCGCGCAATCGCATGGTTAGAAGAGAATGATTGGGTGATGACCGATTCCGGTATTAGAGAGCGCGATGGCAAAAAACTTGAATTTGTTCTTACGGTATATCCAACACCGTTTCTCCAAGAAACCGCAAAGATGCTCGAAGCCCAGTGGAAAGCCGCTGGTATTGGCGTTCGAATTCATATTGCTTCAATAAGCGACTTTAGCAAAACAGTTATCAAACCACGCGATTATGAATTGCTTCTTTTTGGCAACAGTTACGGAAAAAATCTTGATCCGTTTTCTTTCTGGGAATCAAGCCAAAAACTTGACCCAGGGCTAAACCTTTCTCTCTACGAAAACAAAGACGTTGATAAGCTCATCAATTACGTACGTACCGATTTCAATGCAGAGAGTCGTGAAAATGGCCTCAATCAATTACGCGATATAATTCGAGAAGATAGGCCAGCAGTATTTCTCTACTCCCCGTATTATCTCTACGTAAGTAATAAATCGTTAAAGGGCTTTACTGCGCAATCACTTTCTGTTCCGAGCGATCGCTTTACTGCAATCGACACATGGTACATAAAAACTGTGCGAACATTTAAAGACTAACTATGAAAAATCTTAAGAAACAAAGCGGCTTAGGGATCACCTTCGACACCGATACTATTTCTCTTGGAAAGGGTGTTGTGTCCGAGCCCATGCATGCACGTTCATTGGAAGACGCGCGTCCATACCTAATGGACAAAAAGGCGACATCCCGCAGAAAAAACCTCTATCTCATGTACCGCGATGTACATCAGCAGAAGGACGAGCAGATTTTTCGAACCAATAAAATTCGGTATGATATCACAGTAATTTTCCCTGGCACAATTGGCGGGAAAGATGGGGAATATATTCGAACGATTGGGCACACGCATCCAGCAGCAGAAGTCTATGAGGTCTTAAGCGGAAATGCATTATTTGCATTACAACAAACAGGAAAGAAAACAAACGATGTTTTCTATATCGCAGCAAATAAAGGGGAGAAAGTGTTGATCCCATCGCAATATACGCACATCACTATTAACATAGGAAGTGAGCCTCTTATTCTTGCGGATCTTTTTGCAGACTTCGTACAGTCTGATTATTCTGATACGAAGAAGAACCGTGGCGTAGCGTATTGGGTTCTCCCTCCAGCGTGGGAACAAACTGGCTTTACACTTGCAGAAAACACAGCGTATAAAAATGTCGGAGAAACGTCTTTTGGCGTTCCTGCGGAATTATCTTCACTTAATATTCCGTTCAACACTCCGCTGTATACGCTTTTTGTAGAAGATCCAAAGCGCTTCAGCTTTCTCACAAAAAAGAAGGACGAAGTAAGCATTGTTAAGAAAACTCCATTATTTGAGGTGAATTGGCAGGGAAAACTTGCATAATAAGAGGAAAGTATGTAGGATACAGGAGTTAGTTGAGGCATTGCTTCAACTCCCCCGCTCACAGTAGCGAGGGATATATCTCAGCCGAGATGGCGAAATTGGTAGACGCACTAGATTCAGGTTCTAGCGCTGGCAACAGTGTGGAGGTTCGAGTCCTCTTCTCGGCACATCTTTCAGTAGTGTTACATAAGAGAGTTGTGATACTGTCGAAGAACATAACAAACGACGGGATATTCCGTCGGTAAAACACAATAGAACAATAACCATACGAACAGCGTATCGGCAAAACATGTTTTTTAAAATCCCTTTTGGGGAACGTAAGGCATTTTTTGTTTAGTGCATACCGTATCGGGCCGGATGAAGTACAACATGCGCATAGTAATTCCCCGACCCGACATGGTATGCCGAAATAACTGATCAAATAATTTATATATATATAATTATGGAAAATAAAAACAACACACCGTCTTCCCAACCAGGAGGACAACGAAGACCGGCCTTTAGGCCACAAGGAGCACCGCAAAACGGAGTTCCAAAAACACACAGCATCGGACAACGCCCTACGCGTCCAGTAGCTCCAGCAAAATCGCCGAGTGAAGGGCCTGCTTCACGTCCAGTAAGTCGTCCGAGCACACCATCGCAGCGCCCTACACGTCCTTTTGGCGCGGGACAACGCCCATCAGCGCATCCAGCACAGCGATCCACGCAAGGTCCACGAACAGATAGACCACAATATGGATCAGATCGTCCACAGCGACCGCGCACACAAAGCATCGGTGGACAATACGTTCCACGCAGAGGACGTGAGAAGCACGAACACGACCCCGCAATGCTTCCAACGACAACTGATCAGCCACTAAAGCCAGAACGCCCAATGGGAACCGTTCGACGAGCTGAGCATGGCAAGAAAGCAGGCTTCCGCGAAGCAAACAAAGAAATCGTTCGTTTTTGCGGACTCGGTGGACTTGAAGAAATCGGCAGAAACATGTCGTTCTTTGAATACGGAGATGAGATTGTCATCTTTGATGCTGGCCTTGAATTTGCCGGTGAAGAAAACCCAGGAGTTGATTATATCATCCCGAACGTAACCTACCTCGAACAGAACAAGCACAAAATCCGTGGTATGGTTGTTACCCACGCACACTACGATCACATCGGGGCTATTCCACATATCATGGAAAAGCTCGGCAATCCGACTATTTACACAACACCGCTCGCAAAAGAAATTATTAGCAAGCGTCAGAGCGAATATCCAAACACCCCGAAGCTTGATTTTGAAATCGTAAAGAATCGCGATGTTATTAAAGTATCCGACAACCTTACGCTTGAGTTCTTCAACATCATCCATAGTATTCCAGATTCCATAAGCATCCTTATAAAAACTCCGGTTGGAAATTTCGTATACGCAACTGACGTAAAAGTTGAGTACGATGCGAAAGGAGTAGAACATGGACTCGATGAGTTTAAGCGCATTTCTGAACAAGGTATCCTTGGGCTCTGCTTAGAAAGTACTAACGCGGAGGTAGAAGGAAAATCATTGTCCGGTGAAATCATCATGGACAATATTGAACAAATATTTCTCAAGACAAAGGGGCGTATGGTTATTGCCATGTTCGCATCCATGCTTACCCGCGTCGGTGAAGTAATTGCCCTCGCAGAAAAGCATGGCAAGAAAATTGCCTTCTCTGGTTTATCCATGAAAACAAACGTGCAAATTGCACAGAACTTGGGCTACATAAAAATAAAGCAGGGCACCGTTATCCCACTCGACGATATTCATAAGTACAAAGACGATCAGATTATCGTCCTCTCTACAGGAGCACAGGGTGAATCGAATGCAAGCCTTATGAAGATCTCAACGGGTGAAAACCGCTCGTTCCAAGTGCGCCCAGGAGATACGATCATGTTCTCCTCATCCATCATTCCTGGAAACGAACGCGCCGTGCAAACCGTTAAGGATGCACTTGCTCGACAGGGTGCTATCATTTATCACTCTAAAAATTCTGATATTTATTCAAGTGGTCACGCAACATCAGATGAATTAAAGGCTATTATTCGAGCAGTAAAGCCGAAATACTTTATGCCGATTCATGGATATTATTTCATGCGCTCAACGAACGCAATCCTTGCACAAGAAGCAGGCGTGTTGAAAGAAAATACCATCGTATTAGACAACGGACTTCCTGTTGAATTTTCAAAGACGGGATATCAGGTTGATATGGATCACCAACTTCCAGCACACTACGTTATGGTTGACGGATTGGGCGTTGGTGATGTAGGAGAAATTGTTATGCGCGATCGTAAGATGCTTGCCGAAGAAGGTATGGTTGTTATTGTTGCAACGATCGATAAAAAGACTGGTTCGATCATTAAGAACCCAGATATTATTTCTCGTGGATTTATTTACCTCAAGGAGAATACGAATATCGTTGAAGAAATGCGCAAAAAGATAAAGGGGATATTGGTCCAAATGCCAGTACATAAAGAAGTGGATATGGATTATCTTAAATCCCTTATGCGTGACCAGATAGGACAATTCCTATATACTAAGACAAAGAGAAGGCCGATGATCCTTCCTGTAATCATTTACGTCTGATGTTTGCACGATACTGAGTCCCATCAGAAATTAAGAATTAGTAATTTATGTCTAAACCCGTCCTCTTCTCCGGAATGCAGCCAACCGGAAAACTGCATATTGGAAATTATTTTGGTGCGTTGAAAAATTGGGTTGAATTACAAAATTCAGGCCGTTATCAATGTTATTTCTTTGTAGCAGATTTGCATTCTATTACCGCCGAGTTTGACCCAGCGCAAAAATACAAGCAAACCGTTGAAGTTGTTGCGGATTATATTGCCGCAGGTATCAGTCCAGAGAAATCGGTTATCTTTGTACAGTCACAAATACCTGAGCATAGCGAACTTGCATGGGTACTCAACTGCATCACACCGTTTGGAGAATTGCGTCGTATGACACAGTTCAAAGATAAATCGGCCAGCCAATCAGAAAATATCAACATTGGCTTGTTCGATTATCCTGTCCTTATGGCAGCCGATGTATTACTCTACGACACAAGCTTTGTCCCCGTAGGCGACGACCAGCTACAACATCTTGAGCTTACCCGCACGATTGCACGAAAGTTCAATAGTCAGTTTAAGAAGATCATGCAAGAGCCCGAGCCACTACTTACCGAAGTGCCTCGACTCATGAGTTTGAGCGATCCACTACGAAAAATGTCCAAGTCGATGCCCGAGGGATGTTTATTCCTTGATGACGCGCCAGACATTATTCGCGACAAGGTAAAGCGCGCGGTGACCGATTCGGAAGCAAAGGTGGTATATAATCCAACAAAGAAGCCAGGCGTTGCAAACCTTATTCGCATCTACCGTGGCTTTACTAATCTTTCCGTAAAAGAAATCGAACGAAAATACGCAGATGCAAATTATGGCGTATTTAAGCGAGAGCTCGCGGAGGTGATTGTAGAGGGCTTGCGACCGTTTCAGGTACGCAAGAAATTGCTCATGAAAAAGTCAGGAGAAATTGATCGCATTATAGAAAAGGGTCGTAAGAAAGCACAGAAGAAGGCAACTGAAAAAATGAACCAGGTAAAAGAAACGATGGGACTTTCAAAAAAAGTTACCAAAAAGTTACCAAAATAATTACAAAAATATCTCTCCTCACCAGGAGAGATATTTTATTTGATATAAAAAAGGCCCCTCGATCGCTCGAGGGGCCGTACGCATTGAGTGGGGGTGCGTAATTTACCCCTTACCCCCAAGGTAGGGGTCATAAAAGAAAGTGGGGCTGCCAAGGGCTTCCCCGCGAACTTCGAGCAGCTCTCCGCTCGAAGCCCCACGGATAATGATATGGTCGCCGATGCCGCCAGCGAACATTCCACTTCCCGCATTGGGGAGCGTGGTCGTAAGCTGGTAACTCCAGGACCAGCCCGTGTCGGCAACGATTCGGAAGGTCCGCATCGTACCCTTAGTAATAACGGCCTCAGAAGGAATAGCGGTGTACGTCGTGTCCTTCCAGCCGTTCTCAGGAGCCGCCGGCCGTTGCATCAGCATCGTCGCGACAATTCCGACTTGAGTGTTATCTTCCGCGATAAGGGTAATGTTTTGCAACAACCCCGTCGGAAGTAACTCTTGGTACGAGTAGGCGTAGAATTCTGGAAGAACCATCTTCAGAATGCCATCCTCCTTACCATCCATCGCGACGATGAAAGTAAGCAGCGTCACCTTCGTCGACCAGAACGGTACGACCTGTGACAAATTGCCACCGCCGACCATCGAAACGTACGCCGTTCCCGCCACAATCGGCGGGGGCTGCTCTTCTGTGGGTGGCTGGATAGCCGCGGCCGGCGCCTCAATATAGACATCGCCGGCACAACCAGCCAAACCAATCGTCAACGCCAGCGCCGCCAAAACCAGAAATCTCTTCATCCTTGCTACTCCTCTTCTTTCCTACAGATTTTATGGTGCTGGATACTTTATATACTATATATAAAATAATGTCAAATAATGCACCTCTCTGTCCTACCCTCATCTCTCTACAAAAAATGCCTCGATAGTTACTCGAGGCATTTCTTATTATCCAACTTTTTCGTCTTCTTCAGTTACAGGTTCAGTTTCTTCCTCGGGTGCTTCCTCTCCAACAGAGCCAATCTCAAGCTCAGTTATCATGTCGATTCTTCGTTGATGATTTTCCGCTCCATCATACGGTGTTTCAATGAAGGCAGTTGCGATATTTTTTGCAGTTTCTTCTTCGATAAAATCAGCAGCAAGCGCAAGCACATTTACATCATCATCTGTGCGAGCCGCCTTTATTTGCTCAACGCTCGCAGTGAGTGCGCAGCGCAAGTCAATAAATTTATTCGCAACAATATCAACACCAACACCCGAGCCGCAGATAAGAATCCCACGATCTTCAAAAGGATTATCTGAAACAGCATCTGCAACGGCAGTTGCAAATACAGGGTAGTCATCACCCTCTTCTAAGATATCGTTCCCCATATCAACCACCTCTTGTCCGGCATCAATTAAATGCCCTTTTAGTACTTCTTTTAATGCAAATCCTCGATGATCTGCTCCGATATAAATAATCATATACTATATTATGCAAGTAAAATTGATTTTGTGACATGCTTTTCAAGCATAGCAACATATCCCCATTCATTGTCATACCAGGAAAGAACTTTTACAAGATCTCCAGCCACCACTTTTGTCATACGCAAGTCAACGAGCGCACCCGTTTCTTGTCGCAAGACATCGCTGGAAACAATTTGTTCGTCAGTCACTGTTAAAATTCCTTTCCACTGCTCCGTCTGCGCAGCTTCGGTCAAAATAGCATTCACTTCTTCAACAGTAGTTGGACGTGCCGCGAGAAACGTAATATCAGCAACCGATCCAGATGGCACGGGAATACGCAATGCAATGCCATCAAATTTCCCTTCTAGCTCCTTAAATGCTCGCGTTACTGCAATTGCTGCGCCCGTTGTAGAAGGAACAATATTCTGCGCACCTGCCCGTCCTCGGCGAAAATCAGCTCCCTTTACTGGGCTATCTACCATTGTCTGTGTGTTCGTATATGCATGCGCAGTCGTCATCATCGCCTTTACAATACCAAGCTTCTCAGAAAGCACCGCCACCACCGGAGAAATGCCATTTGTTGTACACGACGCGTTTGAAGTGATTGGGCATACACTCATCTTATCTTCGTTAATCCCCATCAACACCGTTTGCCCAATTGCACCATCAGCATCTTTTGCAGGAGCAGAAATAACAACGCGCTTCGCACCCGCAGTAATGTGTGCCTGATTTTTCTCAAATGATTCATAGACTCCCGTAGACTCGACAACTAAATCAATTCCCATCGTTCCCCAGGGCAACAAGGTTGGATCTTTTTCAGAAATAAATGCGATTTCCTTTCCGTCCACGACGATAGCATTCTTTCCCTCTGTCTTAATAAAGGAAACTTCTTTTTCATACCGCCCATACACCGTGTCGTACTTTAATAGATAGGCAAGATTCTCAACATCTCCTAAGTCGTTAATAGCGACTATTTCAAAATTCGGATTTCCTAATGTTTTTCTAAGAAAGAGTCGTCCGATACGACCAAATCCATTGATGGCAACTTTTTTCATAAATATATAGTAACTAGTGAATACTGGTATTATAGCAATAATTGATTAATTTAATAAATGTTTCAGAAAATTGACATTCCATAGCGCCTAGTATATACATTAATCAGAACCATACAGGGCATTCTCGCCCTCACTCTCTAGAGAAAGGAATTTTAAAAATGAAAAGAATTCTTGTTGTTGGGATTCCCAGAATTTCAGCAGGGAGTTCCTCGCTGGCGGTATATCTACTTAACTGTGGGCTCATCGTTCATCATCGTCCAGTAGCCGGTTCTCCCGAAGAATTCGCGGGAGTACTCGCGGTATTTCAGCCAGAGGCAGTCATTTTTGCAGAAGCCTCAGACCCCGCACAAAAGGAGCTCCGCCGGACATTAACTGGCCTCGTCGGGGAAGTAACCCCAATGCTTCTATTTGGCTCAGTGCACTGGGAAGGGCACGCTGACTTGCGCGCGAGCAATAAGTTCTTCTCAAGCGTGCCTATATTCAATGAGAGTGTCGAGGAGTGGATCAAATTCGTCCTCACCAAACCCGCCGAGTAATGCGAACTACCCACGCAATATAAAACCCCGCTTCTTTCGAAGCGGGGTTTGTTTTCCTTATCTCACATCTCTAATCTCATATCTCATGCCTTCGCCACTGGAATCGGACACTTCGCAACTCCCTGTCCAATAAACTCCTGAATGTTACAGATATCTGTATCAAGAATACGTTGTAATGCTTCTTGTGTATTGAACGCGTTATGCGGTGTTACCAACACATTCGGCAAATCAATCAGCACATGATTTTCCAAAACTGTTTTTAGATTATGCTCTTCTGGATGTCCATACAATACCAATGTTTTTTCATCCGCAAGCACGCCTTCTTCTTCCAATACATCAAGCCCTGCGCCCCCCAAGATTCCATCTGCAAGCGCTTTTACCAACGCAGCGGTATCCACAACTGCTCCGCGAGCAGTGTTTACCAACAATGCCCCTTTCTTAATCTTTGCAATATTTTCCATATTGATAAGATGATGCGTTGATGGAAGATACGGTACGTGCAATGTAATGACATCGGATTTTCCAAGCAGCTCATCAAACGTGGCGTAGGTGAATCCAAGTTCTGTTGCAAGCTCTGGTTTTGGGAATGCATCATATGCAATAACATTCATACTAAACCCTTTTGCAATACGAATAACGTGCTGCCCAATACGTCCTGTACCCACAACGCCGAGTGTTTTCCCTTGTAGGTCAAATCCACGCAATCCGACGTACGAGTACACCCCAGTTTCTTTTAGCCGATCGACTGACTCATAAATTTTACGAGAAAGCGCGAGAATTAAGCCGAATGCAAATTCAGCAACAGTATTTTCACCATACCCTGGCACATAGCCAGTAGCAATATTCATGCTTTGCGCTAATGCAAGGTCGATATGATCAAACCCGGTTGAACGCGTCGTAACGAGCTTAAGATTCGGTAAGGCCGCAAGAACCGCCTGGTCTACTTTTGAACCAACAAACACGGACACAATATCAAAATCACGATCCGCAGGAAGGGCTTCCGCAGACAACTTATCCTTTGTAAAAAATAATTCATGCCCCGCGAGCTGCTCTTTAATGTGTTCTATTTCCCAGTCTTCTATTTGAAAGAATGCTATTTTCATAAGTAATCGCGAATATACAAATTAAGCTAATATACAAACATGGTAACAAAAAACTCGTTAAATTCCCACTCCAACATCCTTATAAGAATTTAAAACTCTTCTAAACTTAACCCCTTCTTCAGTAAAATAGATCAATATTGCGAGTTTATAATTTCCAGCCTTCAAATACCCCATAACCTGTTTAATGTGAGCGTACCCGAGAGCATGCCGCACTTTTAACTCCACAACGATTTTCTCATCCACTATGAAATCAAGCCGATATTTTCCGAGTATAACATTATCGTACTTCACTTCTATTTCTTTCTCATTTTCAAAATTATAATTTCGTTTTTTTAATTCTTGTGCAAATGCTTTTTGATAAACAACTTCCTTAAACCCATATCCAAGCTCGTTAAAAATAGCGTACGCAGCGCCGACAATATCATAGCTTTCCTCTGGATAGATAACTTGATTATTATTCACTTTGTTAAGTATACCAAAAACTGCGCCATATGGCGCAGTTTTATTTGTATATTTATCTGATTTGTATATTCGCGATTACTCTTTATTTCTTCACTGTCTTCATTACCTCATCAATCAACCCATATTCTTTTGCCTCTGCAGCAGACAAGTAAAAATCTCTATCTGAGTCTTTTTCAACGCGGTTCATTGGTTGCCCAGTCGCTTTTGCAAGGAATTGGTTCAACTTTTCTTTTGTTTTAAGGATATGCTTCGCATTGATTTCAATGTCCGAGGCCTGCCCTTCATATCCACCCATAACTTGATGCAACATAACTTCGGAGTTAGGAAGTGCAAAACGCTTTCCTTTCTTCCCTCCCGCAAGCAGTACTGCACCCATCGAAGCGGCGATACCTACACAGATAGTCGATACATCGGGCTTAATGTAGTTCATTGTATCAAGAATGGCGAGTCCTGCAGTCACTGATCCCCCTGGAGAATTCAAATATATTTGAATATCTTTCTTTGGGTCTTCATGTGCAAGAAACAAGAGCTGCGCAATTACCGTATTAGCAACATTATCATCGATAATACCACCAAGAAATATAATGCGATCACGCAACAAACGAGAGTAAATATCGTATGCCCGCTCTCCATACGTGCTTTTTTCAATTACCGTTGGAATTAAATTCATAACAAATGAGAGATAGGAGATAAGAGACGGGAGATAAGATTTCCATGCATTTCTCTAATCTCCAACCTCTGTTCTCACATCTCGATTATTTATAAGCCTTTTGAGACTTTTCAATTTCCGCAATTGCTGCGGCCTTATTTTCCCATCCTTGAATGTGTACTTCTTTTCCTTGAAGATCCTTATAGACCTTAAAGAAGTGAGAAATTTCTTTCAGCAAGTGAGGGCTATGCAACTCCACATCTGCTAAGTCCTTAATAGAATCGAAGCGAGGATTGTTTGCCTGTACCCCAAGAATTTTTGCGTCAGCTTCTCCAGAATCCACCATATGAAATACAGCGATTGGTCGCATGTTCACAACGCATCCGGTAAATACAGGGTCGCTGCCGATAATCAAGGCATCTAAATGATCGCCATCTTCCGATCGAGTCTGCGGAATAAATCCGTAGTCGAGCGGATAGTGCATTGGAGAATACAAAACGCGGTCAAGCTTGAATACGCCTGTTTCTTCGTCGTATTCATATTTATTATGACTTCCTTTTGGGATTTCAACGACAACGGTAACGATTTCAGGGGCTTTTTCGCCCGCTCCTAGTGCTTCAAAGTTCATAGTGTGAAATAACTAATTTCTAATTATTAATGCAGTGCATTGGTAATTAGAAATATGTTATTAGAAATTATTTTTAAATTATTCTTCAGTAGAAACAGTTGGTTCAGTACCTCCGAAATCAACACCTTCTTCGTCTTCTGATTTTCCAAACACACCGCCGGCCTGTGGGGCGTCTGGCTGTGCCTGTGATCGTATATCGATCTTCCAACCCGTCAAACGAGCTGCAAGGCGTGCATTCTGTCCATCCTTACCAATAGCAAGGCTCAACTGATCTTCTGGCACAAGTACCTTTGCTTCACGACGATCACGAATTTCGACATGGGTTACCTTTGCGGGCGAAAGTGCTGCAGCGATAAACTGAGCAGGATCTTCGTACCACTGAATGATGTCGATTTTTTCATTTCCCAATTCCGTAGTAACGGTCATGACACGCGTTCCGCGCTGTCCGACACATGCACCAATCGGGTCAATACCTTCTTCTGTGCTATGTACGGCCATCTTTGTGCGGCTCCCCGGTTCACGAGCAATTGATTTTATTTCAACAAGTCCTTCTAAAATTTCAGGAACTTCGATCTCAAACAACTTTGCTACAAACTTAGGGTGTGAGCGAGACAAGATAATTCCAGGGCGTTTGCCTTCTTCGTCTTGCACAGCAACAACGTAAAAGCGCATACGCTCTCCGATGTTGTAGTGTTCTCCGCGAATGACTTCGTTATATAACATAACACCCATCGCGCGACCAAGATCGATAAAGGTATTACCTCGTTCAACACGCTGGATAATACCGCTTACGATTTCACCTTCTTTTCCTTGATATTCTTTTCGCACAGAATCACGTTCTGCTTCGCGAATTTTTTGTAATACAACTTGCTTTGCAGTCTGCGCAGCAATGCGACCGAAATCTTGTCGCTCTTCAAGCGGGAACGAAAGTTCTTCGCCTAATTCCGCATTCTTTTTTATTGCACGAGCTTCATCGATTAAAATGTGTCGGTCTGGATTGTAACGAGGGAGCAAATCTTCGTCTTCCTCTTCAATAACAACTTCTTCTTTTTTCACAGGAGCTCCTGGCTCAGATTCAACAATTTCTTCCTCTTCAATTATGCGCACCGTTGATTCATCAACGACGGTCTTTGTTTTCCAGAACGTAAATTGACCGCTATTGGTATCGATCTTTGCGTGCACTATTTCTCCTCGTTCACAGTACTCCTTTTTATAAGCAGCTGCGATTGCCGACTCTACGGCCGACAAAATCTGTTCCTCCGGAAGAGATTTCTCTTCGGAGATCTGTTTAATTGCGTAATTTAATGATTTTAAATCTAACATGTTATTTAATTGTTATTTAATTATTACTTTATTATACGCTTTTATCCGTATAATAGAAAAACCGCACAAGTGCGGAATTTCTATAACTACTATACCACACTCCGTAGAAGAGTCAACCTTTTATAAGTCCTTACTTGGCAAAGATGACAATAGAATGGGCTGGGGTTGTTTCCGTTATTTCCTCCCCTTCTTTTGCTTCAAAAGAAACAACGTATGTCTCAGGATTTTCAGCTATAGCAAATTGAGCAAATTCGACTCCCACTATTTTCGGGATTCCCGCTCCTTCTACTACGCGACGCAATATTGTATCGGTATTGATAACAACTTTTCTCTTCACAGTATCTGTATTAGGCACATCTTCGTATGCCTTATTTGTATTTTCCGTAGCATGCCCCCTCAGTTCTATGACCTTCTCTCCTAATTCATTGATTGTAATTACTGCTAGTGGCCGTCCAACAAACCCTCCAAGTTTTGTGATGGTTTCAGGAGCGACAACCGGCGAACCCGTTAATTCACTATTGGTTGTTTCCAGCGCCTCGAGCTCCTTAACTTTTTGATTTAGCGTAAGCACAAATATTGCAGCGCCTATCAAGGCAGTACAACATACGGCAACGCTAATTATGAGAATCCTATTTATTGATTTTTGTTCCATGTGCATATGATTAAGTAGCTGTATTTTTATTAAAGACCATACTGTAGATCCATTGAACAGTTTAGGTACCCGTTCTCAAATCCATTCACATATCGTCCTTTCAACGTTACCGTTGCTCCAGCAGGAATAGTTACATCCTCCGTAACAGTAGTCATCCCCCCAGAATCAAAATGCGTTGCACATAGCTGTGCATTTCCTTCATTATCAAATGTTCCATTGCCAAATGGGCAGGCACTATACCATCTCCCATCAGCTGTCGAAATTCCAACGCGCCCAATATTTCTGCCTGTTTTTGCATGTCCAGTACCCCAATACACATAGCAAAATCCACCATCATCCGAAGCACCTTTTATCCGAATCTTGTTAATTGGAAATTCAGTAACAAAAGATACTTTCTTTGCAGGGGACCAAGACCCTCCTTCATAATTTCTTGTCCACGGATACGAAACCGCAAGCTCGCTTACTTTCCAGACTCCCGGCGTATATCGTATATTCGGATTAAGTGGGCAACAAGTCGACACGCCATTCATATAATACCCAGCAAGACAATTATTACCTACCATTGGGTAACATCCTTCTCCGATACTCCATCCTGTAAACGCAGTCTTTTGAATAGTTCCGTCAGGAAATTTAACACCTCCGTTAGGCGTGGCTGTAGTAATAAGGTTTTCTACTGTGAATGGGCCTTTTTTCGTTTGCGCATTTGCCCCTACATTAATCGGTACGGGGGTATTGCCGGCTACAGGTTCTAATAGAGGAGGTGTCCAGTTTGCGGCAACTGCAATCGCAGCGCCAATTCCAACCGTAAGCACAATCGCTATAAAATACGTAATGAGTTTTGATTTTTGCATATATTAGTAACTTTAGATTACGGCTGTGTTTCGAAAAGAATCTTACTGCCCAGGGCGCACTTCGATAATCTTTGTTTTTGTTATAGTAACTGGCAAATTCTTTATCACTGGACCACCAAATCCTTGGCATGTTAACACGTAAGGAGTTGTTTCAGTTGGACGCATAACAACGTTTCCCGATGTTGGTAAATTAGATCCACCACCATTATCAATACTGCACGAATTTTGCCGCGTAGCATCATTACAAATCCATTCCAATTTAACTGATTGTGGAGGTATTATCGAAGGAGGCGTTGCTCTAAATGCACAATCTGCAACAGGGAACGAAGTCCCAATAGTTCCAATAATATCAGAGGTTTTTACCCAACCAACAACATCTCCACCCCATAACCATCCACCATCATCTCCTGCCCTGTTGGTGATATATCCTGCAGTAGAAACTTTTGCGTCTCGTATTTGAATCCATCCATCCCATCCGTCCACGGCAGCTCCCGAGCAATTAGCATTTGCCGCTCCCGCGCACGCACGTATCCATCCAGACAACTCACCCGTATCCATATTTGCTTGCAATCCATGGCTTGGTGCTGCGGGGTATGGTCCCGTTGGATTCATTTTGATCCACCCGATATTTGAAGACCATGCATATCCAGATACTACCCCGGTAGTAAGGTTAACGGGAGACGAATAATTCGCTTGCCCAGCTCCAGTCCCACACCTGCCACCATCGCGACAATCAAGACTGATCCATCCGATATTTGAAGACCACATCCATCCACGCACAGAAGGGTCGGTTGGAGGAACTGCAAACGGGGCTTCTTGTGCAGAAGCAAGAGGTCCATTGTTACGTGCTTCAAAACCACCAAATGCTATTATGTATGCCGCAAAAAGTGTGACACCACAAGCAAATCCGAATAAAAGATAACTATGTTTTCGGATATCAATTTTTTTCATAAGTAATAAATACGGTATGTGATTATTATGTTTATTTTACCACATTGTTAATACAAACAAAAACACCAGCGCGCGCTGGTGTTTTAATATATTTCGCTTTAATTACAATATTGTCCGTAGAGTGTGTACGAGTGATTATCTCCTCCATCCCCCAATGCATGTGCCGAATATACCGTTGCCGCTGCTCCCTTTGCCTGATTTACAGTAAATTCTGTCGCTCCTGCGCTACCCGATCCATTCGCATGCCTCCACATTACATAACCACACCATTTTAGTATCCCTCCATCCATATGTGGCAATGTGGATGTATATAGGGTCTGCGCAGACTCACCTTCGCCAACTACCGCGCCTCCACAAACCTGGTTATTTTGATCTTTTACGGTAGAAGAAAAGCCTATATCGGTGTTGTCCAATGAAAAAGCCCGCTCCCAAAAGGCAAGCCTCGTCACACCACTAAAAACAGTAATAAATCCGCCATCATTAAAACTCGAAGTCGTCTTTAACTTACATGTCTTTACAGGAAATGTGATTTGCTTTGTTATCAAGGATGACCAATTTCTATTTGGATCGGTTTGATTATTCGAATCATTGTCTAAAGGAATCCACATACCTGGCGTATAAATAGTACCATCTTGGCAGTATGCATTATCTGCATCATATGCAACTCCTGCGCAATACGCTGTTGGCGCCACCTCTGGAGCAGGCCCTGTTGAAAGCTCCGAAGCCCATTTATTAAGACTTCTAATATACACATCATTTACGCTAATATTCCCTCCAACAGATCCGTTAGGTGCAGCGTGCACCCCAGAAAGTATCCCGACAACTAAATTTCCTGTAGGAACAATAAGCGCAGTCTGTCCAGCAGTAAGTCCAGCACCTACGATAAGGCCTCCAGACTTTGATTGCGCATTTCCTCCGACGTTAATAGGAGCATCTACATTTCCTGCTGGTGGTTCACTTAAAGGACCTGCCCAATCAGCAGAAACACCGAGAAACACTACGAGTGTAGTGACGATAATTGATAATACGAGAGAAAGTAGTTTTGGTGATTTCATAGATGTGTAATAATTACTTCGCACTCATCGAATCGAGGAGGCTCTGTACTGTGTCGTTAGAAATTGGTGGGGTTCTTTTAGGATCAACGGACATTTCTTTTTTAATTTCCTCTATTTTATTTTTTGATATTTGAACTTCTGTTGTCGTAGGAACACTCATCTCCTTGATTAATACTTTTGTTAATTCAGGAGTGAGAATAATGGGTTCAGAAGATTGAGGGGGCTCCTCTACAGGTAGCATAACAGTGCGTTCCATCATCGCGTATATACCTAAAACAGTAAGAGTGACCACGACTACAGCTATTACAATAGCAATACGATATTTTAGAATACTTTCCTTAAAATTCATTACGATTATTTTATCACACTGTTACTATAAATAAAAACACCAGTACGAGCTGGTGTTTTTATTTTGTCATAAGACGCTTCTATCTAGTTACTATTGCAAGATAATTTTTCCAGCTGAGCCTTTTCCGTCAATACCTTTTTTAAAGCCACCGGCTTCATTAGAAACACCGTTTCCTACGGTGCTACTGCACCGCCCCAAGTAACAATTACTTTACCTTTTGCACCGGGACCCCCTATATTATAACTATATGTAGGAGCAACCCATTCTTGGTTGTAGTACCCAGGGACATCGACATTCTCTACAGAATTATAATAGCCGGCCGTCAAAACAGTTAGTGCTCCTCCTCCTCCGCCTCCTCCTGGAACAAAGCCCGCAGATCCTACGCCAGTTGACCTCGATGTTTTAGCGCCTCCGTTTGGAGAAGATCCGCCGTATGCGCCCTCTGGTAATCCATCAGCATCTGCTCCTTTTTCTCCGGCCAAAGATTCGCCGTCCCCGACAGTAGCAGCCCCTCCCGCTCCACCCCTCAGGATGTCATTGTTTGGACCCCCATCATAAGATGCAGCACCTCCTCCTTTTACGACGAGCAAATCAGCGCCGAATGAACTATTTTTTCCAGAACCCCCCGTAGCACAACCCCGATCTCCTCCTCTTATTCCTCCTGCTCCTCCTTCGCCAACTACTACATCATACGTATTTGTAGGCGTAACAGCGATAACCTTTTTTGCCCACGCCCCACCGCCCCCTCCAGACCCCCCCGTAGAGCGCGGATTCCGATCTGATTCGAAACAGGCAGCTAACCCTCCTCCTCCTCCTCCCCAAGCGGTTACCTCAACTGAGTATACGCCTTCAGGAACAGTAAATGTTCCAGTCTCATTAAACACCTGTGTTCCCTGCGGAAAAGGTGCATTAGCAGAGAGCTGACTCACCCATTTACCGATACTTGTAATATAGAAATCATTTGCAACCACATTTCCACCCCCTCCATTAGGAGCCGTTTGCCCATTAATCGTCCCCACAAGCACATTCCCCGTAGGAACAATCAATGCATTTTGCGAAGCAGAAAGTCCAGCCCCCACAATAAGCCCTCCTGACTTAGATTGGGCATTCCCTCCAACATGAATAGGCGCAGGTGTGTTATTTGCCGTAGGCTCTCCAGTAGGTGGAGTCCAATTGTCCGCAGATACAATAAAGACAACAGTAAGTGTAGTAACAATAGCGGATAGGAGTATTGAGAGTGATTTTGATGATTTCATAGGGGTGTAGTAATTACTGGGCACTCATCGAATCGAGGAGGCTATTTACTGTGTCGTTAGAAAAGCGGCTACTAGAGTAAGGATACTTATTTTACCACATTTATTTTACCACACTGTTGCTATAAATAAAAAACTACATATGCCTTCGCTGCAACTAAAATATACCACCCAAAATTAAACGGAAAACTTCCGATAATTTGCCCCTACAATAGCAATAGCGATGGCATCTGTTACGTCGTCAGGCCCAGTGATAATCTTAAGCCCCGTAATACGTTTTACCATTGTTGCTACCGCTTGCTTGTCAGCGGAGCCGTTGCCCGCTATATGCAATTTAATTTCTGAAGGAGACAATTCAAGAAACGGAATCCCCGCTTCAGCAGTGACGAGTAGTAGCACTCCGCGTGCCTGGGCAACGTCCATGCCCGTCTTTACATTTTTCGCAAAAAATAACTTTTCAAAAGCAACGAGTTCGGGATTTGTTTTTCGAAGTAGCTCACGATATGAATTCGCAAGCTCAACAAGGCGCTGCGCTGTTTCTTTTGCAGTTACCGATAATAGACCACTATCGAGCAATGTTATAGAATTGCCTTGCGATTCTATAATGCCATACCCTGCACGCGTTGTTCCTGGATCAATTCCTAATATTTTCATACATATATATTTCTTCTATTAAAGAATTGTCATTTCTTATGCCCCATCTCTCACTCCTCCCCTTCTGACATATTACAATTCACGTAAATATCATCAACATCATCATGATCATCAAGTGCCTCGATAAGTGTTTCTAATTTTTCCATTCCTTCTGCAGAAATAGCTTGCGGAAACTTTGCGTTCCATTCATCCCCATCTTTTTCAAACGCCCAAAGCACGCTCCCTGGGTCAGCCCACTTAGCATCCTGTTTTTTAAGAATCAACTTCACCTCACTTACTGTTCTGTTTTTGTTATCAGTAATCGCAGTAATAATAAGCGCAGAACCTTCTGGTCCATAGGCTTCCATTGTAAGTTCTTCAAGTTCTTCCCCCGGCTCAGATGCTTTCTTAATTGCACGATCGATATTTTCTTTTGGAACTTGGCTTTCGACAGCAGTATCAATAGCAGTACGAAGCCTTGGATTAAACTGAGGATTTGCCTCGTCACGGGCAGCTATAGAGATAGCCTTAATAAGCTTGGAAAATACTTTTGCCCGCTTTTTATCGTTTGCTGCCTTTTTATGTTTTACGTTTGCTGCGTGGGAATGTCCTGCCATACTATTGTTCGTTATAGTGAGTACCGTATACGTACATACTAGCGAGGAATCTATCAAGGGTCAATAAATGGCGTTGATTATTCTTCAACAGTAAATACACCGCGATACATCCCCATAGAACAGGCAAATTTTAATGGCCCAGCCTCCGTAGGGGTAAATTCAATAACCGTCTCCCCTGGTTTCAACACTTCAGCAATACCGTACTTCGACATAACAAGATAATTGGCGCATGAATATTGACTTGTTGAATTAATAATCCAACGCACAGGAACTCCTTTTTTAATAGTAAATTTATTTGGGCTATATCCTTTATCTCCTTGTGTCATACGAATCTCTTGCACTTGTTCATTTAAAATGCTTTCGGTCGTTTTTGGTGTTTGTTGAGTGAATAAAGAAATAGTTTGCCCCGCATTACTAATAGTGGTAATACCCAATATAATTATCGCGAGCCCAGCGGTTGTGAAAAATATGCGTGCTCGCGTTCCTTTAAATAACGATGATAATCCTCCAATTCCCAAAAGTCCTGGCGCAGTGCCAAGCGCAAATAAGAACATCACGAGCGCACCTTTACTAAAACTACCCGTACTTATTGCATACAATTGCATCGCTTGCGTAAAACCGCATGGTAAGAAAAAGGTAAGTGCACCCGCAGTAAACGCGCTCGTATGATTATATTCTTTCTCTGTTTCTCGTAATCCAAAAAAGTTCGATACTGCCTTTGGGAGCGTTATTGTTTTATTTTTTAATAGAGGAAAAATTTCAATCAACGTAAAACCGAGGAGCATCATAGCAGTACCCACAACAATCGTCACAAAACTAAGCACCGACGATGATGGGCTAATAGTCTCTCCAATAAGCCCGATGAGGCCGCCCAGCACGGCATAACCAATCAATCTCCCTGCGTTAAAAAATAAATGCGGTCGAAACTTTTCTAACGCTGTTGCTTCTGGATGCAATTCAGCATGACGCGCAGAGAATCCGAGGATAAGGCCTCCAATAAGCGCCATACACGAAGAAACGCCAGCTGCGAGTCCCACGAGTAATGCAACCCAAATTTGTTCGCCCGTTGTATCAAATTGTAAATCAAACAAACCCGCCATGCGTGCCAATAAATAGAGCGTAAATAAAATGGCACCACCCATGAGGAGATATAAATAATCTTTGCTATTTTTTGATACCCAAAGCAACGATTCCGTATCACCAATAGAATAACCCGTTGCCTGAATAACTTTTTCTATTTGCGCATACGAAGGGGCTTTCCCATCAAACGTAATAACCGCTTCGCCTTTTTCTTGGTTCACGGAAACGCCCGCAACACCATCAAGGGTTTTTAACGCATCCTCCACGCGAATCTCGCAGGACTTACAATGCATCCCTCGTATTAATACTTTTATTTTCTGCATGTTCATATATCTGTATCGAGAAGAGTACCCAAAAAGAAGTTTTTTGTCACTAGTACTTATTATTTACTGATCATTTCGCTCAATTACAATTTGATCCCCTTCCTGTATCGTGTATCTATTTAGAAATCCGGCATTTACCTCAAGCACATACATCGCATTTTCTGTTGAAGCATATTGAGGGCAAAGTAGCGTTGTGCATGGCTGCACATTTTTATACATAGTCACTATTTTTTTATCTGCATTGATAAATAGGATATCAAGCGGTATGAGTGTATTTTTCATCCAAAACGAGCGTATTTCTTCATTCGGAAATACAAAGAGCATCCCCGCTCCCGAAGCAAGTTCTTCGCGAAACATAAGCCCCTTACTCCATTGATAGGGCGTTACGGCAAGCTCAACTGAAACAGTACTATTTTTCTCAGGGAAAGAAACGCTATTGCCAATCTGTTTGCGACTTAAAAAGAAGTTTGAGTGTAATAGAAAAATAACCACAGATAGTAGTATCGAGCCTAAAAACAATACTGATAAAATAACCCCCTTCTTTATTTTCATATACATATATCTCTTTTAAGTATACACCAAAACGGCTTGCCAGTTGGCAAGCCGTTGTATCTTTATATTATTCAGTAACCACAATCGATCCGTATTGAGTGGCATTCATATGGTTATGATATTTCCATGTGCCAATCTTATTAAAGGTGAACGAGTAAGACTCCCCTGGCATGATCGCTTTCATTGCATCAAATTCCGGATAGTCAGTGTGCGCTGGATGCGGCGCAGATGCAACCCACATTGGATTCTCGCTTTCATTTTTAAACATAACCGTTCCGCCGACTTTCACCGTAAGCGGTGCAGGAGAAAACCCGGTAGCGGTATAAGTCACAGTTGATTGCGCTACGCCACCTTCCACGTCCACAGTCTCTCCCGTTGGGCATCCTCCGAAACACTCATCTTCTCCTCGTTCAGGATATGCGTTTTTCTGATATGCAGTTCGATACGCAACAGCGCCAACCACAAGCATTGCAATGAGGATGACGCCCATCAATGTGTACTTTTCTTTCATAATTAATAATTAATTATTTACGATGAATACTTCTTTAAGTATACGCCTGATGCACAACCAAAGAAAGACAGGTCAGCTCGCACCACCACCTCCCCCGCCGCCTCCTCCGCCCGCAGATCCACCACCTCCCCCGACGCCTCCTGCCGACGCAAAGGCACTTGAAAAAGAAGACGAGAAACTTGAACTAAAACCAACTGGGGAAAAGGACGCACCAGAAGAAATCCCCGCAGCCATACCAACAGAAGAAGATCCGTACCAACTCGGAGGTTGCATATGCATGCCTTCAAATGATTTTGCCCATTTTTTCTCAATACCAAAGATTATGGCGTACGGAAGATATTTTTCAAAAATATCCGGCGTAAGATTCTGCATGCGATATTTTTCTGCCGTTTCTAAATACAGCTTAAACCCAAGCCAATCTTCTTTTAAGAGATATCCTTCATGTGAAAGGCGCGGTTCAAATTTAATAAATGCAATAATGCCAACGAGCACAACTACGCAAGTCACGAAAAATGCATCGAGCTGATTTTGCAAATTAATTATTTGCATACTCGCAAGTATGGCGAATACGAAGGGCAACATAAACAGCACTACAAGAAAATATTTTCCCCCACTTACTTTATTATCAAATGCCTTCGTGTCCTTATCCGTCTCTGCATATAAATCCTGCTTTAATTCGCTTAATGCCTTAGTGAGTATTTGCCTTTTCATCGCACTCCCTTTAATTTCCTTAAGCGAGAAGGTGCTTCCCCAAGTGAACATAATTTTTAAAAAATTCTGTTCATACTCCTCAAGATTAGGTTCATTTTCGTATTCCTTTATTTTTTCTAGTACATAGCTCTTTGGTATAAGCGGCTCAATAAAGCCGCTTTTTTTACGCCCCAGTTTCACTATAACCACTACGGTAAAAAGAGTTACGGGGAGCAGTACTGGGTAAAGCATTTCATAATAGCCGGACCAAAATGCAAATATAGTAAACAATACAAATCCAGCAACACCGAGCAAAATAACCACCCTTAGTACAGCCGCAATTGCATCAAGTTTGTCGAGAGGCTCTTCCTTTATTGAAATGTACCCTCGCACCGCGAGATCAATAACGGTAGCGGGCCACGCCTTTTCCGTAATCCTTTCCTTAACCAACACTTCGGCCATCGCTGGGCGGAGCTGTTGCGGCGGTTCATATTGCGCAATAATAACCCCACGCCCTTTTCCGTAGCGCTCCGTGCGATACCAATAAAATACAAGAAATACTATTCCAAACACTGCGGCAAGGGCAGAGCCTGCATACCCCCAATAAGCAGCCAGCCATTCTTTCCAAAATGCAGATTCACTTATAATTCCTTTTGGAAAAGCGATGTCTATGGTAAACGCTTCGTATGGCTGAATAAACGGAGTTTCAAAATAGATGCTATTATTCCCCTGTACTATTTTATTTATCGCATAACTATCTTCTCGATACGCATCAAACTGCATAGAAGATAGATCTGCATTCTCAGGGAATAAGACTTTTACAGAAGCGAGCCTAATAGGACTACTATAGTCAGTTAATGCGTTCCAATATAATCGATCGTTTTCTTTGTAGAACGAGAACCCGCCGTGCACCACATACCGCAATACCCACAAGTGCTTTGTATTAGCAAGATCGTAATACCATTCGATGTTTACATTCCCATCCTGTCTATACTCTGTATATTTTCCCCAACTATCAGGATCGGTTTTATTAAGCCGTTGGCTACTGTGTTGTAATGGTTGTCCTGTTGCACCGTCAATAACCTGCACATCCGTAATGCGGCTTATTTTATCAAGCGAAATAGCGCGCCACCCTTGATGAAACGTTCCTGCTTCGTAATTAAACAATTGCTGCTCTTCAACCGTAAACGTTGCATCGGCGTTAACAGTAATTGTCGTATTGATTGCATCATACGAATAGACCTGCTGCTGCGCAAAAGAATTATTCGGTAGTAATAAAAAGAGAAAGAGGGCGGTAATTATAGAGAGTTTTTTCATATAGATATTATGAGATAGTACTGAGCGGACATTGCGCATGATTATGTGCTCGAGCGGGACAATAAGCTCTTCCGTAATCGATTAGCCGGTAGGTAAATTCCAGCCACTCTTTTTTCGGTAAAATCTCCATCAAATCGCGCTCTATTTTTACGGGGTTCGATTCGCTTGTAAGCCCTAACAATCGCGTGAGTCGTATCACATGTGTATCAACCGCGATTCCTTCTACAACTCCATATGCGCTTCCCAGCACAACATTAGCCGTCTTGCGCGCTACCCCGGGGATCTCCAACATTTCCTGCATCGTCTTTGGCACAACTCCTCCAAATCGTTCCTGCACCATCTTTGCCGCAGCAAGAATATTTTTTGTTTTATTACGATAGAACCCTGTCGCGTGAATATCTTTTTCAAATGCACGCGGATCAGCATGCACGTAATCGTTCAATGTTTTATATTTTTTAAACAACGCTTCCGTAACTTCATTCACTTTTTTGTCAGTGCATTGTGCCGACAGTTCAACCGCAACGAGCAACTCCCAGTTATTCGAATAGTTCAGCGCAATTTTTGATTGCGGAAAAAGCTCCTTGAGTTTTTTAATAATCTTGAGTGCTTTCTTTTTCCGTTCTTCTAAAAGAATAGGGTCCATGGAGTAATTGTAGCACACCCCTATTTATGCAAAGAAATAAAGCGAAGCGCTTCATCCCACGAGAAAACCCTGTGCACGTTCTCCGACAGCTCACCTTGATTCCAAGGGCAATCTAATAAAATAACTTTTATTCCATTTTCAGCACAGTCTACCGCATGGTCAATATCATCTTCTATTATTATGCCAATATTTAAGCTTTTACATATAGATGATTTCTTTTCTTTTATACCTTCGTTTCCATATGTATTGCCAAATTTAATAGCGGAAAATATATCTGGGAAATATAATCCAATCCATTCCTCTGTTTGTTTCATCACGTGAAGTGGCCTTGCCGTCACGGCAAATAACTCATATCCGCTATTTTTTAACGAAGTAAGCGCACGCAATGCACCATCTATCGGACAAGTAGTTACCCCGCACCCCTCCTCATTAAAAATTTGCATCTTCTTGATCGCCTCCTCTTTTGATCCACCCCACGTTTCCCAGAACTTATAGCTTAAAAAATCATCCCTTTTAAGACACGTTCCATACGTTTCATTATGAAATGCACAAACGGCATTCACTGTATCGGCTAATACATCATCTATATCTATTCCAATACGCATATGTCCTTAGTATACCATTATGCAATCACGATGGTATTCTTTTTTACGACAATTAATCCATCTTTTTCCAACCCCTTAATCGCTTCTTCAATCCGCTCTTTTGTTTCCTTTAAAGATTTCTGCAATTCTTTTTTTGATGTTTGTTTCTTGGTGCTTGTTATTTGTTTTAATATCTTCCCCCTAACTTGTCGCAATGAACCCTCAAATTTTGATTGCTTTACGTAGTGGGCGCTACGCTTATTTGCGTTATCTTCTTTGAGTCCCAGCATAGATCCATAATCCATAAGCGCCGAATACCATTCTCGTGCATTCTCTTTATCTAATGTCGCCTCAATATAGGGAATAAGTTCTGCATCAGTAATTCCTTCCTTATCGTTAAAAAAATGATGGATGTAGATGCGTCGTACATTCGTATCAATAAAAACGACGGGCTTGTTAAATGCGAAAGCGCACACAGCGCCCGCAGTATAGATACCAATCCCCGGCAATTTCATAAGAAGTTCCGGCGTATCAGGAAGCTTTCCTTTGTATTCGCTCACCACAACCTCGGCAGCTTTTTTCAAATACAGCGCGCGTCGGTTATAGCCCAGCCCCTGCCACACCGTAAGCACATCCGCATTCGATGCCTTTACGAGACTAGAAAATGTCGGGAACACTTTTAAAAACTCCTTATATTTAATAATGCCGCGCGAAACCTGCGTCTGTTGCAGCATGATTTCGGAAACCAGGACCCGATACGGATTAATATTTTTCCTCCACGGAAAATCACGCCGATTAGCGTGATAATAATCCCAAACCGTTTTTTTAAACTCGTCACGTGAAGGCTCTGCCTTTTTACGTGATTTTTCTAGCTGCCGCTTACTCGTCATCCTCAAACTGTATCACATGCAAGCCATGTTCTTCCAGCGCTTCACGCTGGCCAAATGCGTCGAGCGAAAAGGTACCAACATACCCTACTTTTTTACTAATGCTCCGCCCAGTATATTCCTTTGTTTCTGGATTCCATTCTTCTAGCACAAGAGTATCCCCCGCAACAACAGGGAAATCAGCAACGCGCATATCAAACTTCTTTTCTCCACTCACTACCTGCTCGTAATAACCCTGCCAAGCTTTCTTTTTGATAATTGCCATGATTATTTTTTCTTTTGCTGATATGTATACCAAATAATTAAATACACGATAGAAAGCGCTGCGATATCCAAAACCATAAACCATGGCTGACCCCATGAGAATCCGTTAAATTTCCATTCTGAAAGTGGCCACAGTATTGGCGTTGGATAAAACGCATACGAATGTGTTGGCACATCAATAATCATATGTAACAACCATCCGCCCATTTCCCAAATCGGCCTCTTTGCAATAAACCAGACCAACCCAAATACGATACAAAAAATGATAAGACTATGGCTGAGGTCATACAGTGTACTTGTTAGCTGCGAAATAAAATGTCCATTCCCTCCGAACGGCTCCGCATTTTTTGCATCAAATCGTACTCCGGCAACAAGCATCCAAACAAACGCGATAGTAAACGAAAAAAGATCGGGGAACATACCCCATCCAAATGTTTTTAAAACAGAAACTTTTGTTTTTGTTTTAAGATTCACCGCGTGAGCCGCAGCCCCCGCCCAAAGCCCATGGGAAAAAATATCCATATGGATAAGTATAGCAGTTCCGTAAATTCCAAACAAAAAAAGCCGGCTATGAGAGCCGGCCTGGTACGGTATGGTGGAACTAATCGATCTTAAAGTTTTTAGCAACAACCGTGACGCCATCCTTTGCAAGCTGGTCATTGAGCCACGGTTCAATAAGAGCCCGAAAATCCTGTTGCTGCTTACTATCGAGCGGGTTATAGAACCCGACGAGCTGCTTCGAAAACCGGTTATTGAATTCGAATAGTTGTGTGATGACCAGCGCTTCAACCTCCTCCTTCACTGAACGTCCAGGGGAATACGTGAAGCTTGCCGCATCCGCGCCATGTTCACTATCCACGTCTGACGCATTAATACGTCGAAGCGGGTCCGAATAAAAGGCTTCTGGGTTTGAGATGCCGGCATTAAGCGAATACCGCAAATGCCTGACCTTTGGATTTTCCGTAAGGAACGTCACGCCGCTTGAAATCGCCATATCGCCAGTAGGAAGATTGGAAAATTCTCCCCATTCCCAGCAAAACTTGCCAAGCCGATGTTCGATAACATGGTCCCTATCGAACGTCACCACCACCGAAGTGTGCGATGGAAATTCGTAGTACAGCGGCGAAAGTACGGCGACCCCCCACAGGGTCCATAAAGCGCCTTTACCGATAGCCACAACCTTCGCATGCCTTCCCTTCCAGAAATTCCCAATCTTGCCAGAACCACACGCAGACGGATACAAATTGATACAGACTACGCCAACAACGCACAGGAACACAAACCAAAGAATAAGCGCCATGACAACCTCCACTAAGATATTTTTTATATGTAGTACTGATGTGATGTAACCATTTCTTACAAAGAATGTCAATGGAAATTTATCGCTTGCCTTAGAAGCTCCTTAAACCCCAGAGTGGCAATTTCATTGTTATAAAAAGTTTATAAATTAAAACAAATTTGTGTGCCCGCTACGACCCACAATCCATGGGAAAAAATATCCATACAATAATTGTATGCTCTTCATCAATGGGATGCAAAAGCAAGAATAACCAAAGAAATTACTCCAAATCCAACTCCAACGGCTTGTATACCGGTTAATGTTTCCTTAAAAATAAGCAATCCAATAACCATAAACCCTACAATTGATAGGAGGCTCCAAATAATTGAAGTAACTACAAGTCCTTCGCGCAAAAGCGTAGGAAGATAAAAGAATCCCGATCCAAAATAGCCTAAAAACGCGATTACCAAAAACAATGGCCTTTGCTGTGTGGACCATAATTTTCCAAAATAATCTCCTGCAATAACCGAACTAGCGGCTAGCGTTAAAAGCACGCCCACAGGAAATTTTGCCAAAATTGCAAGATATAATTGCATACTGTGCACCCACTTGGACTCGAACCAAGGACCGCGGAGGTATAAGCTCCGTGCTCTAACCAACTGAGCTATGGGTGCGTTTCTTATTTATACTGTAATAGAGGCCAATCTTCAAGTACCTTATATTACAGAGCAGGGCGTAATAAAAACAGTTCGCCTAGGCGAACTGTTTTTGATTTTTTTCACTCAAGCTTTCTTCACCTTCAGCTCCTTTAACATAACATCGAATTCTTCTTTCTCAAGTGTCTCTTTTTCAATAAGGCGTTTTGCAATTGCTTCGAGGGCATCCTTCCGTGAAGCGACAATCTTTTTTGCAACTAGATACGAACGATCGATAAAGCCTTTTACTTCCGCGTCGATATCTGTTGCAGTTTTTTCGGAATAATTCTTTTCATTGCCAACTTCTTTTCCGAGATACATCAACTCATGCGTTTTCCCGAATGTTTGCGGACCAAGCTTATCACTCATCCCGTATTTCGTAACCAATCGGCGCGCCATATCTGATGCACGCTGCAAATCGTTTGACGCACCGGTTGAGTTGTCACCAAACATAACTTGTTCAGCAACATAGCCGCCGAACAACGTTGCGATTTCCGCTAAGAATTGCTGTCGCGTTTTTAAGAACATTTCCTCGGTAGGCAACTTCAATGTATATCCCCCCGCATGTCCACGAGCAATAATTGATATTTTATGTACCGGATCTGCATGCTTCAACGAAGACCCCACAAGTGCATGTCCCGCTTCATGATATGCAGTAATTTCTTTTTCTCGCTGTGAAATAACTTTGCTCTTTCGTTCAGGTCCAAGCAAAACTTTTTCAACTGCCTCATACAAATCAAGTTGAATAATCGTCTTCTCTCCTTTTCGTGCCGCAAGAATAGCAGCTTCATTCATGATATTTTCTAAGTCTGCTCCAGAGAATCCTGGTGTTCTCGTAGCGATTTGTTTTAGATCAACATCTTTTGCGAGTGGCTTTCCTCGCCCATGAATTGCTAAGATGGCTTCCCGGTCTTCAATCGTCGGGAGATCTACAACAACACGTCGATCGAATCGCCCAGCGCGGAGTAATGCTGCATCAAGAATATCTGGTCGGTTAGTGGCCGCAAGCACAATGACATTGGTGTCCTTTTCAAACCCATCCATTTCTACAAGAATCTGGTTGAGTGTCTGTTCTCGCTCATCATGTCCTCCGCCCATGCCCGAACCACGCTCTCGCCCTATTGCATCAATTTCATCAATAAACAAAATAGAAGGGGCGGCTTTCTTTGCCGTTTCAAAAGCATCACGTGTACGCGAAGCTCCAACACCAACAAACATTTCCACAAACTCAGAAGCAGATATATGGAAAAATGGTACGCCCGCTTGTCCAGCAACGGCTCGTGCTAATAATGTTTTTCCACATCCTGGTGCACCGAGCAACAAAACTCCTCGAGGAATCTTCGCCCCCATTGCAAGATATTTTTTTGGATTTTTTAAGAAATCCACAACTTCCATCAACTCCTGTTTTGCTTCTTTCAATCCAGCAACATCTTCAAACGAAACCGTCCCCTTAAACGGTGTGAACATTTTCAGCTTTGCTTTTCCAAACATAAACGCTTGGTTCGCACCACCTTTTGCTTGGCGAAATACAAAGAAGAAGATTACGCCAATAATAAGTATCGGGAGTAAGATTGGAAGCAACGCAGCCATCCAGAATTTAAATCCAGATTCATCTTTTACCGAGAAGCTAATCTGTTGCAGCGCTTCAGGAGTAACGCCGTAATTTGTGAGCGTTTCTGTAAGTCCTGCTTCTGCTTCTTTTTTCGAGACTCCCTTATCGCCATTTTTTAATTCAATTTCAAGCGCGTCTCCACTGACCACAAGTTGTGAAACTTCACTTGCATTAATTTTCGTTGCAACCTGATCGAGCGTCATCTGTATCGGCTCTTTTGTTTCTTTGTATGCAAGCGAAAATAACATCGCAATTACAAAAAAGATTCCCACAGCCCATAGTATATTCTTGGTTAAAAATTTCATCATAGTTGTTTCATTATAAACTGAGTGGCGGTATTAATAAAGCAGCAAAAAAGGCCCCACGCTGTGGGGCCGTTGTACAAAACAGAGGCTCATCGCTCATCTCGCCGAACATCTTCGGCACGCTCACACCCCAGGGCCGAGAGAAACACATTGCGATCCCATTCGCTGAAACCTTCCTCTTCGTGTATTCTTTTCGTGCAGATAGCGTACGCTACATCCGCCCTCGAAACATCCCACTCATTGGACAGCCGCTTCATGAGCAGTACTCGATGCCAGATAACATACGCAACTGAGCACGGCGCACACAGCGAGAGCACAAGCCATAGCTCAAGAAAGAGCGCATCGTACAGAAGGCTCGAGTGAAGCGGAATAATTGAGGCACAAAGCCAGAATATCCCCGTAGAAAAAAGTGCTGCGACGACAACGATTACCTCGGCAATCACCAGTTTAAGCAAGAAGGCTCTTACCACAATCCGAACCCAGCTCTGTCTCATAGATCCCTCCCATAGTCGTTATGAAGCTGATTAGTTACTAATACATATATAGGATTATCGGAAGCTAATGTCAATTTCATTTTTTATTGACACCCGTCAATGAAGTTGCTATACAATAATCAGCATCATTATTCTACAATCGAGGAGTCCAACATGGCAAAGTGTAAAGAAAAGGAGTTCCACTCTTCCGTCCTTCTGCAATGCGCGGTATGCCCTGAGTCACCTCGGGGAACTGGCAAACAATGCTCCAAGGGCCATCTCTTTTGCAAGGAATGCGCAGCAAAGCATCCGACATGCCCTATCTGTGGAGAGCCACTCAGCGATATTCTACCGAGCAATGGAGGATTCACATGAAGATTATTCGCACGCGAGCAGCATTCAGTACGGCGCTTCTCGCAAAAACGGCCATACGCCCCGGAGATGTCATTAAACACAACATCGGCGGAGTGTACATTTGGCGGCAAGGAGATAGCTATCTCGAAACGATTCTCGGGAAGCAAAAATACATCTTCACAAACTCTGACACAATGAGCATTGTTCAAATGCAACACAGTGCGCTGGAAGTGGCGAATTTTATCGGCCTCCTCACGGGAATGTCGGTTACCGAAATTGACCTTCATGATGGGGTAACCTCTTATCAGCTCGGGGACCCTCACCAATAATTCCCCTCAACAAAAAGCCGGCGCTTGCGCCGGCCTTTTTTATCTCACATCTCGCACCTCTAACCTCTCACCCTTTATTTCTTCAACCACATCTGTATTCCGTTTGCAGCGATTGCTCCTTCAGAAGCGGCAGTGACAATTTGCTTAAACTTATTAGACCCTGTCGTAATATCGCCAGCAGCCCACACGCCATCAGCCGAAGTCATACAACCGTTATCCACAACAACGTATCCTTCGTTATCAATCTGTAGATGCAGCGCCTCTGCAAATTCGATTTTAGGGTCAGCCCCTATCTCGATAAACACACCGTCAACAGCAACTGTTGCGTTTCCGTTATATTCGCGATCAAGCGTGATTTTATTCACCACCACATCTCCCTGTATTGCGGTGATATTTGTATTATAGATAACTTCTATTTTTTCATTTTCTGCTATGCGCTTTTTCCAAAACGGTTCCGCCCGCAGTTCTTCTCCGCGATAAATTACGTACACTTTTTTAGCAATATCGGCGAGATACAACGCAGAAATAGCAGCGCTGTCACTTCCTCCAACAACCGCAACTGTTTTATCTCCAAAGAAAAACCCGTCACACGTTGCACAAAAAGAAACGCCTTTCCCTGAAAATTCTTGCTCTCCTGGAATATTCAAATGTCTATGCTCTGTGCCAGTAGCAAGCAAAACAGATCGAGCATGCACTATTGTTCCATTATCTAACTCGAGTGCGAATAAAAGATCCTCTTTCTCAACTCCGCGCACACGAGCGACTTCAAACGGAACACCGTAGCTCTTTGCATGTTCAATAGCCTTTTTTGCAAAATCAAATCCAGCTATTTTTTCATCCCCCAGCCAGTTTCCTATTTCATGCGATTTCGTGGCAGTACCGCCAAATAACTCACCAATAACAATTGGCTTTAACGCGTAGCGAGAAAGGTACACTGCGGCAGAAAGCCCAGCAGGACCAGCGCCAACAATAGCCGTATCAAATATCTGTGGTTCTTGTTTCGTAATTTCCATATAGTGATTTTACATCATTCCCTATTACCTGTCGCTAGCGAGCGCTTCTCGCAACTCTTCTGCAAGCACTTCCTTTGGTCGATATCCCACAAAACTTTTTACCGACTTTCCACCCTTAAACAAATGCATATTGGGAATGCTTTGAATATGGTACTCTGATGCAATCTCATGCGCAGTCGCGTCATCCACATTCAGCTTTGCGATTTTTACCTGATCTCCCATCTCAGTAGAAAGTGCATCAAGTACGGGAATCATCATAACACACGGCCCGCACCATGGTGCCCAAAAATCTACCAGCACTGGCATATCTGACTCAAGCACTTCTTCCTTAAAATTTTCAAATGTAACTTCGATTGGTTTTTTCATAATATTATTTTTGCTTTTACTTTTTCCTGTCATTCCCGCGGAGGCGGGAATCTATGAGAATGCTGGATTCCCGCCTCCGCGGGAATGACAAACCTTAATTAATCTTAAATAATGCTTTTAAATAATCTGCATCTAAATTTTTACACTGCGCATCTTCTTTTAGTAATTCTATTCCCGTACTCGACAATGACTGACGAATGGCTGATATTTGCGTAATAACGTCCACGCATCCTCTCTCCTCCTCAATCATATTGCGAACACCACGCAATTGCCCCTCGATACGGGCAATCCGATCAAGAATATCTTTTTTATTTGTCGCCCCTTTTTGCTGTACCATAGCACCATATTACATACCCCATGGGGGTATGTCAACACCCTGTTTTCATTGACTAAACACCTCTCTCTACTATACAATAGTGTCACTGTGTAAACAGAGTGCACTCGTAGCTCAATTGGTTAGAGCACCCGCCTGTCACGCGGGAGGTTACCGGTTCGAGCCCGGCCGAGTGCGCAGATAAAAAAAGAGGCTTCCCGCAAGGGCAAGCCTCTTTGTTTTCCTACCCCTCAGCGCTACGGCTTCTTCGCCTCCATAAGCGCATACGCATCAATGCATCGCGCAATCGAATGGTCCGGCAAAAGGATATCAATGGCATCTAGCCCATAATTACAGGCAAAATCCATATCTTTGACCGAAGTGACTACGAACACGTATGGAACTAAAACTGGAACCCGGCTTCTTTCCAGTATCACTTCTTTAAGCCTTCCTGCAATATAGTTAATATCCTTAAGTGATCGCCCTTGTTCTTCGAAAAAGACAACAGTATCAAATTCGATCCTTTCTAAGCCCTCGGCGACATTTCTTTCGTCCGGCACATGCATATGGCCGTGCCCCGCGCGGGCAAGTTGGATGCCCATTACAACAGCTTTTGTGCCACTTCCAGCAAGAAGTACTTTCATCCGTGTATTCCCCTTTCCAAGATATCGCTCCAAGAGCGTATGTTCTGCATTCTTATTACTCCTTTCTTGTATTCGTGTCAACATAACCATATTCGCTTACACTAGAACACCACCCTCCTCTTCGAAAAGTACGCAAGTCTTGAATGGCAATTCCCCTTTCCTATATACTATATCCATGGAACCACAAAATCGAGAAGATCATCGCATAACTTCTACAGCCATTATTTATAAGGATGACAAGTTTTTAATAACAAAGCGTAGTCCACATAAAAAAGCATTCCCAAACAAGTGGACTGTTCCAGGAGGTGGGCTCGAAACAGACGACTACACAAAAACACCTAAAACAACCGCCGACCATTGGTACTTTGCAATTGAAAATTCCCTGCGGCGTGAAATCCGAGAAGAAGTGGGGCTAGAGGTGGGGAAAGTTGAATATCTCCTCGACATGGCGTTTATTCGTCCTGACGGCACCCCTGCTATCATTCTTAGCTATTATTGCCCATACGCCTCAGGAGAGGTAGTCCTCGACGCAGATGCCGTTGAATTTGCTTGGGTTACGTACGAAGAAGCAAGGGAATACGATCTTGTTGATGGCATTCTCGGAGAAATAGAGATGGTGGATAAAATTCTCAAAGGAGAAGACCCACGCACAGTATCGTTTAACCACGCTGCGTAACTATACGCAAAAAAGACCGTGCGCCCAGGCGCACGGTCTTTGGTTTTAAACCCCATCAGGAAACCGGCCCTTGTCGGTAACAGTAGTCTTGTTGATATTCTTTTGCATCGCCCCCTCAAACGTACACCCTACGCGCTCAGCAAGGTGATCGAGGGTACGAAGAATGTTTCCGATTCTTATTTCAATGTGCTCATTAGAAATAAGACCATCCTCACCCTCGATTTCATACTGTCCAATCACCTCATCACAGAAGGAGCCAACGCGGCTAGCAAGCTCTGCAACAAGGATAAGGGGATCGGTCTGCATATACTCGCAACGCCCCGATGTTCCCTTTTGAAACGCAATGCTCAAGTAATATCCCTTACTGTTCGAAAAGCAGGCAAGTGCAAGGAGAACATCTCCGATTTCTTCTTCTATATCCCCGTCTTTTTCTCCTTTCCTTTTTTTCTTGGAGCCGTACAAGAAGTGCGCTTCTCGCGCAACCTCCCCCTTCTCTTCGAGTAACTGACTAACCATCTCGAACGTTTCCCAGTAGCGCCAGCCGTTTGTCAAAAATATAACCCGAACCTTTTGCTGAAATAAGAATAGCAGCTCATACATGACGCACCTCCGCAAGGGGTTAGTGTTGCTAAAAATTCTACCCCTAACATACACCCCCGCTTTTAAAATTGCAAACAAAAAGAGCCACTTTCGTGGCTCTTTTTGTTCTCAAATGAGTTAATTACGGTATATGTTTTACCTCCTTACAAGATCTCCATTTGCGCCGGGAGCGTTCCAAAACGGATCGCATCCGACTTCTCCGCAAACCAAATATCTACATAGTTGGTTCCGTTATATCGGGCATTCATCCGGTCTTCGACGGTGAATACCTTGTCACCGAAAAGTTTCGGCAACTTGAATTTGGTACCGAATGGCATGAAGTTGCTAGCAGCAACTCCGTCCCGTACATACGAACCAGAGGCCGTAAGAAACGGGGTGCTATCGGTTTCATCCTCACTACTTGAATATCCGGTGGCAGTCACACTGCGGAACTTCTGTTCGCTCGTGCTTGTGTCATTCGAATAAACGATCGGTTCTCGTTGAGGCATTGCTGCCTGCGCGACAACCGCTCCTTCAAGTGCCAAAATGTCTTGTACCGGATTAAATCCGATAGGATTGGCCGCTTGGGTAGCGAATGAAAGATCTTTCATTGCAAAGAGGGCATTGGCGCCCAGAAGGGCGAATACGATTAAAAATCGTTTACTACTGCTCATGTTGCAATACAAAATCCCCTTATCGAGGATCTTGATATAAGGCTAACAGGGGTTCCAAACCCTGTCAAGCGAGCTCAATCATACCCAAAACCATTTGTCAAGTATTTCTAAATGGGGTATAAAAATGGCCCCGAGGGGCCATGGGCGGTTATTCGCCGCAGCGATACTGTGGGTTGAAGTTCTTTTGGATCGCAGCCCCACTCTTCAAGACAATACCTCTCGTGCAAGAACTGCCATAATCCAGTATCTTCAGCTTTCCTCCGTCAATACAGAAGTTAGTCCCTTTAGAGAAGTGGTGGTAGTCCTCGTAAAACACCTCCGACCCTATTAAATTCTCCATCTGGACTCTGAAGTGGAGATGTTCCATTCCAACGGGAATCCCCTTTTTCTGAATATTGATAAAGCCAAGAAGCGAAAAGTATGTAGGCTGCAAGAAGGAGTTTTGGGTTGTCACATAACACCAAAATTCCATCCAATTAGCCCATATCCCTGAAAACAACCGCCACCGCATGCTTAGCTTCGAGCCAAAGGGCCTTTTTATGCAATACCAAGCGGCTCGCCACTCAGCAGCATCTCTCAGGCTAGCAAATGTACGCGGGAGCACGCTCAGCCTAATAAGCGGAAGCTTAATAACAAAAGGCAATCGTTCCGAGATAAGGACTGCGCGGCTTGTGCCTTTTACAATAACAACGGTAAGCCCTTTTATTTGCATGCCCCTCTCCTCTCTTATGGGTTTAGACTACTATGAGCTACTCTCGATATACCACATTAAAAATAATTTGACAACACAAATAAAATATACTGTAATGGAGCAGGACTTTCCCAGCCACCCTTTAACAGAAAGGAATTATCGCATGCCCAGACACAGATTGAGGAATGTCGTATTTTTAACCCACGGAGATTACAATTCGAATTTTTACCTCAGCAGAGCAGGCATCATTCAAATGTCCAATGCTGCAGAAGAAGTCGCTAAGCTCCTCGGTACTCAGTCAGCAAAAGTTGTAACCTCGCCGGCAGAAAGAGCCTTCCAAGGTGCAGAGATTGTGGGCCGGCGGTTTAACGTACAGCCCGAAAAAGTCAACGCCCTCTGGATTGCTGGCCCGCGCAAAGGGTCGGTACATCAAGCTGTCGACGCACTCCTTCCCCATATGGGCACCGTCGCAACGCTCATTGTCGTCACGCACCCATCGCTCGTCAAAGATCTTCCGAAGGAATTCGCGCGAGCCGCACTCGGCTTCTCGATTTCTTCCGGAAATCGTGACTACGGCAAAGGCTGGCTCATTAACGTTGCTAAGCAAGTGGCTCTACCCATTTAACGCTCTCGGTAGTCAGTTTTCTCTCCCGTTCACCACTTAGGTGAACGGGATTTTTTAATCGCTCAAAGCCACTCATAAAAATCGGGGCCTTTCATTGACAAAGTCTTGCTACGCGTATTAAATACAAACTAGCTATTTAATCTTTTTGCGGGGAGACGTTCAATGAGCCTGAAAAAGCTAGTTGTTATTCGAAATGCCAATTTTATGACAGAAGGGTCTGTCGGCGAAAAGCAAGCAGAAGCGCTCGTCGAACGCCTCGCGCTTATTATCGGGTCAGCATCACCGATCATCCTGACTTCTCCGAGAGAAAATGCACGAAAAACTGCGAAGCCTATTTGCAAAAAGTTTAGGGTTCGTTGGTTTGATACATCCGACACTCTCTGGTGTACGCGCGAAGAACTCGCAAGTAAGGCTCCCCAATCACTCACACTTATCGAGGAACACTGGGACGATAGTGAGATAATCATTATCATAACCCACGCCAATTACATGGATTGGCTTCCTAAAGCATTTGCTGAAAAATTTCTTGCCGTCGATCTTGACGGAGGAAACATCGGCTATGCCCGCGGGTGGGTCATTGATTGCGTAGACAAGACCATTGCGCAGGTTTAATACCTCCCCGCTAAGTACCAAAAGCCCCCGAAGTCGGGGGCTTTTTTATAATGTGAACCTGTCCAGATTCGAACTGGAGACCTCTACAATGTCAATGTAGCGCTCTAACCAACTGAGCTACAGGTCCAAAGCTACTCTCGGTGGGCGTGGAAGGAATCGGACCTTCGACCCCTGCCTGCCGGCAGGCAGGTCTGTCTTACGAATACAAGCGAGAGGCAATGGGGGAAATTTTATTTCCACATATTGCTCGAGTGCCGTATTCGGATGCAAGGATGCATCTGAACGCAAGTGAGAGGTAAAATTAGAAAATTTCTTTATCTGCTGTGCTCTGTGGGCGTGGAAGGAATCGGACCTTCGACCTCTGTCTTATCAGGACAGCGTTCTACCACTGAACTACACGCCCACACAGGACACCAGATATTTCCTTATTTTACTCGAACGAAGCATTCGGATGCAACAAGCATCTCAGGAAAGCGTTCCCCGCCTACCGGCAGGCAGGTACCACTGAACTACACGCCCATGCAACACTTTTACATCGCAAGTGCTTTTATATATACCTTACTTTAACTTATTTTTCAACCCCGTAGTGAATTTTGGCAGTGCGTAGCTTGCCGAAGGCAATATGCCAAAATCTACTACAGGGTCAACCCCAATAGCTCGCCAAGTGTTCTAAGAAAGCGCTCTTTCTAATTTACTCAATTATAATCCCTAATTCTGCAGCTTTTTGAAAATTAAATCGCACCCCTCCTTCCCCACTCGTCCCCGCATCACCTACAGCACTTATTAAACCATCTCGTATAAACGTAAGTGAAAAAGAAACAACACTCACAAGAGCAATGAGAATAGTAATAGCAATTACCGGGGCTATTATTTTCTTTTTTTCAAAATTTATTTGCATATCAATAAAAAGTCTGTATTCCCCTCTTCCTATTAGAAAGCAATTACATACCCCTCAAGCGCAACGCGTAAGATGGCGTCGTCACGAGAAGTATCTATTCTTGTAAATCGCACAAAGTAATTACTTTTTTCAACGGAAGCAAGGAATGCACCCAGATCAGAAAGTTTTTTCTGTCCTTCAAGTGTTAGTGAGAAATTTGTTTTTTGCAGATCACCCGCAGTAGGTGCAGTTTCTTCTTTAAACTTAGGCGACCCCGAAAAGCCAGTCTGCTGCACAAGCAATCCAATATCAGAAGAAAATCCAAGGAGCTGTTCTTTTGACGTAAGTAACGCGTCGATTTGCGCAGCATATCCTTTTGCTTTTTCCGACTCCCTTTGTAGCGCTGTTAATGCATCCAGAGAATCTTCCCTATTTTGTATGTTCGCGCGCGATTGAATAATTGCTGCAGACCGTGCATCAATATCAGCCTTTACATACCAAACACCCCCAATCAAAACGAGGCTAATCCCAACACCGATACCGAGCGTACGTATAAAAATTCTCTTGGGGTTCATACAATAGTCAGTATACCTCGTTAGAAAATTTATGTCGATATGAATTATCATCACCGCATACAATAATTTTATTCCACTTTGCCTGATGTTAATTTTCCCATCGAAGTGTATAATACACCTAGCATGGAAAGAAAATTTTTATCTATCTCCATTAATAGCGAAGCGTATCCAGCGCTCTTGAAAGAAATTCCTGATGCACCAACAAGTTTATTTTGTGTCGGGCAACTTCCTGCCCTCGATACTCTCTGCATTGCAATCGTGGGAACGCGCAAAGCAACAACGCAAGGCAAAGCGCTTGCAAAACGCATTGCGTATGATCTTACACAACATGGTATCGTTGTAGTGAGTGGCCTTGCTATGGGCATTGATACCGCGGCGCACGAAGGAGCTGTAGAAGCAGGCGGTAAAACCATTGCCGTCCTCGCTGGCGGACTTGATACAATCTATCCCTCCCAAAATACTGCACTAGCAGACAAGATTATAGCGCTCAAGGGCGCAATACTATCCGAATATCCATTACAAACCCCTTCCTATCCAAACCAATTTCTTGCCCGCAACCGCATCGTAAGTGGCCTGTGCGTTGCCACGATCGTTATTGAAGCTCCGGAACGTTCAGGGACACAGGCAACAGCCCGATTCGCACTCGAACAAGGACGAGAGGTGTTTGTCTTCCCCGGCCCAGTGGACCATCAAAATTATATGGGCTCGCATCGCCTTATTCGCGATGGTGCACGTCTTATTACAAAGGCGGAGGATATATATGAAGACCTCAACATCCCGGCCACAGCAACGCAACAACAAAATCTGTTCCAAGCAAGCACACCACAAGAGCACGCTCTATTGGTTATGCTTAAAGAAGCAGGAAAGCCGCTCTCGGTTGACAAACTAAGCGAACTCACTACACTAGAGGCACACGTAATAAACTCCGCACTCGCCACGCTCGTCCTATCAGGGGCAATACAAGAAACAGAACGAGGCTTTACTATATAATATGAAACTTGTCATTGTAGAATCTCCAACAAAAGCCAAAACGATTAGTAAATTTCTCGGAAAGGGGTACCAAGTCGAATCTTCATTCGGCCATATTCGCGATCTTCCTAAGAGTAAGCTTGCCATTGATATAGAACACGACTTCGAACCGAGCTACATTATTCCGGTTAAGGCAAAGAAACGTGTCACGCAAATGAAAAAAGATGCGGCAAAAGCCGACATCGTTATTCTCGCATCCGACGAAGACCGAGAAGGGGAAGCAATCGCCTACCACTTAACCGAAGCGCTTAAATTAAAGGATCGCCCTGAAGCAGAGGTGCAGCGCATCACCTTTCACGAAATCACCAAAACCGCAATCGAAGAAGCGCTTAAGCATCCTCGCAAGATCAACGACGCGCTCGTGCATGCGCAACAAGCGCGCCGCGTACTCGATCGGCTTGTGGGCTATAAGCTTTCTCCGTTCCTCTGGGAAAAAGTTATGAAGCGTCTTTCCGCTGGGCGCGTACAATCCGTCGCACTCCGTATTATTTGCGACCGAGAGGCAGAAATAAAAAAGTTTATCGCCGAAGAATATTGGACCATGTCTGCCCTGTTTAAAGAAAAGGGCTCCGATATCGTAATCGACGCAAACCTTGTTTCTATTAACAATGAAGCACTTGGAAAGTTTGGGCTTCCTACTGAAAAAATTGCACAGGAAACAAAAGAACAACTTACTGCATCGACCTATGCAATAGGAAAAATAGAGGAGCGTGAATCAAAAAAGAATCCGCTTGCCCCATTCACCACAAGTACGCTGCAGCAAGAGGGAAGCAAAAAGCTTCGCTATTCAGCAAAGCAAACCATGGCAATAGCGCAGGGCCTGTATGAAAAAGGGCTTATTACCTATATGCGTACCGACTCGGTAAACCTCTCTAAGGAGTCTCTTGAAGCTGCAAAAAAATGGATTGTTGAAAATCTTGGCGAACAATACGCCACAGATACACCGCGCGTATTTAAAACAAAGTCCAAGCTTGCACAAGAAGCGCACGAAGCAATCCGTCCAACAAACCCGGCTATTTCTCCAGAGCTGTTTACTATTGATGACGATCCAAAGGCGAAAAAATTATACGAATTAATTTGGCGTCGCTTTATCGCATCACAGCTTCCTCAAGCAACACACAAAACCACAACGATTGAAGTTGTCGGCACGAACGCCACAGCAAACAAAACATTTGAATTTCGTGCGAGTGGTACGGTTACTGTCTTTGATGGATTCCAAAAAATAATGCCAACGAGTGGCGAAGAAAAGGTAATGCCTCGTATGACAGTCGGAGATATTTTGCATGCAGAAAAAATAATCCCGGTGCAACACTTTACAGAACCTCCAGCGCGCTACGACGAAGCAGGCCTTATTAAGATACTCGAAGAGTATGGCATCGGTCGGCCATCTACCTATGCACCGACCATCTCGACTATTCAAACGCGCAATTATGTAGAGAAGACTGATCAGCGTAGATTTAAGCCAACCGAGATCGGCGAAGCGGTTAACGAGATGCTCTGCGCGCACTTCCCGCAAATTGTGGATGTGCAATTCACCGCGAAGATGGAAGATGAATTCGACGAAATTGCTGAAGGCAACAAGCGCTGGCAAGATGTTATCGGAACATTTTATGGGCCGTTCGAAAAAAATCTCGAAGCAAAAATGAAGGAGGTACCGAAGATTGAACGCGCACTCGAAGTTTCCGACGAAGTATGCCCACTCTGTGGAAAACAAATGCTTATCAAGTATAGCCGCTTTGGAAAGTTTCTCGCATGCTCTGGATTCCCAGAATGTAGGCACACGAAAAAGATTTTAACTGAAGAAGAGAAGGCACTCGGCAAGTGTCCGACATGCAAAGAAGGAGACATTATTAAAAAGAAATCGAAGCGCGGACGCGGCTTCTATAGCTGCTCGCGATACCCTGATTGCGATTATGCATCGTGGAAAAAACCCGAAACAAAGGAGGGTAGCGAAGGGGAAGAGGGTGGAGAAAATACTAGTGACGAATAATAAAAATGCGCGGTTCTATTAATAGAACCGCGCATTTTTATTTTAGCTTTTCATTCCCGCGAACACGGGAATATATTTAATACTGGATTCCCGCCTGCGCGGGAATGACAGAGGTAGGGCATTTTCCTTACGAACATGGGAATATTTCGGATAAAGGGCGCTGGAAAAAGATCGGAAGAAGCTCGGTGTTTGAGCGCTCTTTTTTAGTGCGCGAGTTCCGAGCTTCAACCGTTTTGGAAGCGACCCCGAAATATTTTCGGTTCGTTGTTTTTGACATACTTTTTCAAAAAAGTATAACGAACCTTTTTAATTCAACTCCGTCGACTTTTAAAAAACGTGCAAAGAAACCTTTGATTTCTTTTTTATTCTTGCTATACTTTTCTCACATGTTACAAAAAGCAAACAAGTCTATGTTTTCCTTTAGCTTTTACTGGTTTACCAACGGACCAGCTTTTTGTCGTGCATGTAGTTAATTTGATTAACTAAACTCATTCATCGAAACAAAAGCTGGCCCCTAGGGACCAGCTTTTTTTGTTTTTTGAAGAGCTCATTTACAACTAAAGGAAGGAGTAGCTATATGGACAACTATCGAGAAGAGTCCGAGCGATTAATGCGTGAAAGCCTCGCGCTTCGCGAAGAAGCGCTCGATCGATGGTGCTTTGGAACGCCAGAGGCAAAAACATGTCCTCGTTGTTTCGGAGCGACTATCACCGTGCTCTACACAAGAGGGAACGAACATCTCAAGTGTGAAGAGTGTGGGGCAAGAGGTCCAATATATGCGCCTTACGCCGCATGATTGCGCACAAAAAAGGCGACCGAATAGGTCGCCTTTGTTTTTTGCAAACAGGATTAGTGACACTCACAGCAATGGCAATCTCCAAAATCCCACGACCGATCCACAGGCTTCTTCGGGCACCCTTTTTTGTGTGCCTCAAACATCATTTCAGTGTGGTTGAATTGTCGTCTGCAATATGGACATTGCCGCATTTCCTTTTCGCCAACTTCAGCAAGAGCCATACACTTGGCAATGTGTACAGCGGCAATCCTTTGTTTAAAAAGCGGCTCCCTGCAAATAGGGCATCGATACACTTCGAACATCTTTCGAATCCTTTCATCTGCGGGTTAAGATACTACCGAAAAACTACCACACCCAATTTAAAATAGCAATAAAAAAAGTGGCCTCCCTGGGGAGGTCACTGGGTTAACATTGCACACCAAGGAAAAGGCTCGGCCATTGAGGAGGCAGTACCAACCTCATACCTTTGTTCCGCTAATCCTATCTGTCTCCAGCTAGATAGAGTTGGAACTACTAAGCCTTCCCACAAGGTGCACAAATTTGATTTCCGCTGTTGTTCGGAATTGATTCACGTCCCCTGCGCAGACCTATAAGGTCTTTACAAGTATTGCAAATCGACAACTCGTCCTTGGGGGTAACCCAAGGTGTGGCCCTTGCCACCAAGCGGAAATTCGAAACTGTTGGTCGGGAGGAGTGGATTTGAACCACCGGCCTCTTGCTGGTGACAAGCGCGCTACCAGGCTGCGCCACCTCCCGACACATTTTTACCAAAGTTTAATGTGGCGTGCATAACGGGATTCGAACCCGCGACCTCCGCATACATCTGTCAGAAGACAGGTCCGGTGCTCTACCTACTGAGCTATATGCACACACACTTGGCGGCCTAGAGTGGATTTACACCACCGCCTGCCGGAACATCGTCCGACCGCTCTCCGCTCACAGTCACACCCTTGCGCCTCTTAAAAAGAGGTGCGAGTTGTAATAGTCGCTCAAAGCTACTAGACCAAACAGGTTAGGGTGGAAGGAATTCCGCCTCCATCAAATCCGATAAGGATTTAATTAATTATTACACCCACTTAACTTTGGAAATTTATTTCAATGACTGGCTGGAGTGACGGGATTCGAACCCGCGACCTCCTCTTGATTACCGCGCGGGCCTTTGTGGGCCAATTGTTCTATTTTTCAGAAACAGGTCGCGATAAAACCAAGAGACGCTCTACCTACTGAGCTACACCCCAACACTTGTCATCGATTTTTATGTAAAGAGCTACTTCCGTAACATGGAGGAGGGAGGCCTCGTTGGCCGACAATCTCGAGAGACCGCGCCGGTGAGCACACTCCTACTCCTCCATGTCTTGGAAAGTAATACCATACTCTATCATTACCTTTTTGTCAAACCCTGTAGTAGATATGGTATACTAGGAGTAAATTTGTCATTCCCGCGGAGGCGGGAATCCAGAGTTACATAGATTCCCGCCTCCGCGGGAATGACACCGTAAAAAATCCATGACAATAGACCAGGCACAATCACGCATAGAGCAACTTCGCAAAACGATTAACCATCATCGTTATTTGTATCACGTGCTCGACACGCAGGAAATTTCCGACGCAGCACTCGATTCACTTAAGAAAGAGTTGTTTGACCTTGAACAACAATATCCTGAGCTAATTACTTCCGACTCTCCTACGCAGCGCGTAGGAGGAAAACCGCTCAAAGCATTTAAAAAAGTTGCGCACGAAGCACAGATGCTTTCTTTTAATGATGCATTTTCAGAAGATGATATGCGTGACTGGGCACAACGCAACGAAAATTATCTTTCTTCTACATCCTCTTTCTCATCTCTCACCTCTCATCTCCCACCTCTCTTTTATGGCGAGCTAAAAATCGATGGCTTTGCAATCGAACTTGTGTATGAAAACGGCACACTTGTGCAAGCCTCCACACGTGGCGATGGTTTTATCGGCGAAGACGTGACGCAAAATATAAAAACGGTCGAAGCTATTCCGCTTACTATTCTTTCACCAGAAGAAGCCCGGGATAATGCAAAGAAGCTTAATCTCAACATTACTACATTTAATTTTAATGTACCGCGCATTGTTGTTCGAGGAGAAGTATTTTTAACAAAGAAAGAATTTGAGCGTATCAATAAAGAACAGGAGGCAAAAGGGCAGAAAGTATTTGCAAATCCACGTAATATCGCAGCAGGTTCAGTGCGCCAACTCGATGCAAAAGTAATCGCTTCGCGCAAGCTTGATTCATATCAATACGCACTCGTTACCGACCTTGGCCAAACAACACATGAAGAAGAACATCTTTTATTAAAGGCGTTTGGTTTTAAAACAAATCCGCATAACAAACCGCTTACTTCTCTGGAAGACGTTTTTGCATTTCGTAATTATTGGGACACGCATCGAGAAAAAATCGATTATGAAATTGATGGCATTGTCGTTATGACAAATGACAACGCAACATGGAATGCACTTGGTATTGTTGGCAAAGCACCTCGGGGAGGTATTGCGTATAAATTCTCACCCGTAGAGGCCACAACTGTTGTGGAAGATATTAAAGTACAAATCGGACGCACAGGCACACTTACCCCTGTCGCTGTTATGCGCCCAGTCACAGTTGGAGGTGTCACTATATCACATGCGACACTACATAACGCAGATCAAATCGAACGGCTTGGGTTACGTATCGGTGACACTGTTGTCATTAGCCGAGCTGGTGATGTTATCCCTCAAATTACCGAGGTGCTTACGGATATGCGCACAGGTAAAGAAAAGGCTTTTGTTATGCCAACACACTGCCCTGCCGATGGTTCGCCGGTTGTTCGTGATGGCGTGGCATATCGTTGCTCAAATAAAAAATGCGGTGCTCGCAACAGCGAGAATATTCGCCATTTTGTTTCTCGCTCTGCGTTTGATATTCGTGGCCTTGGTCCAAAAATCATCGACCGCTTTATTGATGAGGGGTTAATCTCTGATGTTGCTGATATTTTTACACTCACTGAAGGCGATATTAAAACGATGGAAGGCTTTGGTGAAAAGTCCGCAGAAAATATTATTCGTGAAGTGAGCGAACATAAAAAAATACCCCTCGCTCGTTTTATATACAGCTTAGGCATTATTCATATTGGAGAAGAGACAAGTCGTGCATTAGTAAATGCGCTCCCAATTCCTAATACTCAATTCCAAATTTCTGATGTTATTGAAGAATTTCAAAAATTAACAATCGAAACCTTGCAAGAAATTCCCGACGTTGGCCCGTCTGTTGCAAATAGTATTCATGAATGGTTTAACGACAAACACAATATCGAACTTTTACATCGCTTAGAAGATCTCGGCGTTACGGTCTTTATTGAACAAAAGGTTGCGGGCACAAAACTTGCAGGAAAAACATTTGTTCTTACCGGCACGCTCGAAACAATGTCGCGCGACGAGGCAAAAGAAAAAATCCGAGAACTTGGCGGAGAAACAGCTGAGTCGGTAAGTAAAAAAACTTCGTACGTGGTAGTGGGCGCTGACCCGGGGAGTAAAGCGAAGAAAGCAGAGGAATTGGGCGTTACTATTCTTAATGAGCAAGCGTTCATGAAATTAATTGGATAAAAAAAGGCCCATCCGCTAGCGGATGGGCCTTGTGCATTTTAACCAGATCAAGAGGTTCACAGAATAAAGTGCGTATCATTCTGAAACTTGGGTTTAACCATTGAGCACCCGAGACCGTGCGTAGCAAGCTGTCGTTGAAGATGCGCCTCAGCAAGAGGGGTTGTTGCCACGCAGACAAATTCCTCAGAACACCCACTGTCGTAGTACATCTTTCCGAAGAAGAAATATCCCTTAAGAAAACTCCTCAGAGACAATTCGGCCACTTCTTTTGGCGTTCGTGCAGTCTGACACTCACCCTGACGCAAGAACGCATCATAAAAGTTCTGCCAGTTTACGACACCTATGAAGCATTCCAGCTCAAAAGAAGCGACCCCTTGGCCAGCCGTAAAGAAGACTTTTTTCGAAACACTGAAGGCGTCCATAGGCACCGAGACAAGCTGCACACCACCCAACTCCTTCAGCTTGTAGTAAAAGGGTTCTGCATGGTGTGTAACAACCTTCCCATCCAACACCTCGAGTACGCTTCCCTCGCACCGCTTGAAACGGGACCCGACATAGGTCATTAGAGCGAGCCCGAAAACCGCTAGGAGCACCCCTGCGCACACCCACGGAATAGATTGGGGCTTAGGTAGAGATAAATCAGCAAGTAAGATGATGATCGCACCAACCATTGTCACGGCAAGCGCTTTATTACACGCTTTTCCTCTTTGCCCATAAGTGTATGTCCTCATTCCTCTTCTCCCTTCAAAATTGATAATGAATCTGTCCTTATTAAACAATATATTTAATGCGTTGTCAATCAAAATTAATAGGATAAAAAAAGGCCCATCCGCTAGCGGATGGGCCTGTATTATTTTCGTCCTGTTTAGGAAATGAACAGGGCTTCTATTTTACATATGGGGACTGCTTTGGTGCAGTGCAACCCATATTCATCCAGCGCTCGCGCAAGTTGCTGCTCGGCAGCTGTTTGAGTCATGTCGAGGACATACTGTTCGCCCCCTCGATAATAGAACAGCCTGATTTCCTCGGCATTTTCAGCCAGGAATTCTTCGATTCGTCTACCGATCGTATCTTCCGGCGTAAGCTCCCCATCCTCATTGGGCCTTAGAAATGCGTTGTAAAACAGTTGAGGATTAAGGGGTATTGCTGCGCATACGACCTGATATAAGAGAATCTCTCCTCGCCGTACCCCAGTACGCAATGTTCGCGTCACCGTAATCGGTTTAAACGTAATAGGCACAAGCTGCACGCCCGCCAGCTCCTTAACTTTGTAGCAAAAAGGTCCCGCGTGATACGTGACAATCTTTCCGTCCAGCGCCTCAAGAATACCCCCTGCACACCATGCAAATTTCGTAGCAACAAAGTACGCGTACAAAATGCAGGAGAGTGCGACTAAAAACATGCCGATTATCCCGAGCCAAAAAATAGGCCCCATCCCTTTTGTCGCTCCTATGTAGGCGGGGATCATACCTACAAATAAACCAACAAAGATTCCGTGCAATGCTCTTCTCGCCCTTTTTTCCTTGTAATCATCTGGATACATCCTCATCTCGCCACACTCCTTTTCAAATTGATAATGAATCTGCCCCTATTCAACGCTATATTAAAAGGGTTGTCAAGAAAATTTCTAAAAAATAAGGCCTAGCTCGTTTGCCTATTGGCAAACGAGCTAGGCCCCTTACGCAGTCTCTTCCGTAAATTATGAAATACTGGACGTTTCAACATCAACCTTACACCCGACGCCATCGAGTTGGAGGGCGCTTGACGCGAGTTCGTCAAGCAAATACCCCGCAAGGAGATCTCCGACAAGGAGCTCCATTACAAGACAGCTGTCTTGCCCTTGTGTGTCGTACATCCCTGGAAGCGCAGATTCATTTTGCCGCAGAAAAACGGCAAGCAGGTTGCCGACAATCTCATTAGGCGTTGGCGCCGCACCACGAACAGACCGCAAGAACTTGTCAAAATACAGTTGATGCTTCTTTGCGTGACAGAATACTCTAGCACGCACGCAAACCGTCATAATCTTTCCGTCGACAACAGCCCGGAGCTGTCGCTTCTCATCGATAGGACCGAGCTTATGGGGAATGATCTTCCCTCCCCCTTCCTTCAGTTCTCTCTTCCGGACATACCCTCCCTCCGGATAGTACCCGAGCACGTTTTGTTTGGCGTCGACGATAAACGCCGGCCCAAAAGCCCGAAATGTATCTAGCCGGTTTACTGCCAACACCGCGATACCCCCCGCAAACATAAGTGAACCAACAAATACTTCAATCCACCCAGTGCGAAGCCCCCATAACGCGAGCACTCCGAAAATAAACACGCATACAATGCTAAGCGTGGCAATTCCTTGCTTCGCCTTCATCCCTTCTTCCCACGTATAAATCTTCATTTCCAGCTCTCCATTTCTTTTTTAAGTTGTTTGTGTCCTGAGTAGTCAATACCACAAATTTTGCAGGGCTGTCAACTCAAGAGCATTTAATCAGCTCGCAAGGGTTATCTCTTCTTAATCAAAATAAAAAATACCCTACTGTAAAATATGTCTGTTTTTTATGTCTATCATAGCCTCCCAAGTGTCTATAACTCTTGCTATAGCAAGAGTTATAGACACTTTTAAAAAGAAGGTGAGAAGGAAAAATGCACGTTGTATATATCATTAGACGTACGAGGGATCTCGTATTTACTTTTTACATACATAAAAAATGGCCCGCTTTTTAAGCGGGCCCCTTATTACATAAGTTCACTTTTCCTAACGCATCCTTTCTTACTCTCAAGGAACGGCCACACGCCGACCGAGCAATCACTCGCGTGATAGAGCAACAACCCGTGACTTCTCAATTCTTTTGCAAGCAAATCCCGCATTGAGGAGGTTAGTGTATATACACCCTCTCCTTTTTGCGTTCGCGCGCTTATTTCAGGAAATGGCCACTCTTGGGATGCACTCTGTAAGATAAACGTCCCGAGAACTTTCCCCGTGATGAATTCAACGCCGTGACACGCACCTTCATAGTACTCCTGCAGATGATGCGGGTTTGGGCCCACGGTTATTACAACTGTGTACGTCGTGATCAACCCTGGCATCCATGCAACCGCCATCATCCTCGTCACAGTCATTCGCTCTATAGAGAACGGAACGAGTGTCCGCTCACCCAGCTCAGAAAACTTGTAGAGAAGCGGTCCTTGGTGGTAGCCAACGACCTCACCCTCAACCACCTCCATGACCGCGCCGCTAATGTGTCCAAACTTTGCCTTTTCGCGCGCCTCCGAAAAATGCGTGACCATAATCACGAGCAACAGGTACACAATAAGGCCACCCCCTATCCGCGCATCGAGCTTCCCCGTAAAAAATCCGCAATAATAGGAAACAAGTACTCCAAAAATCCCAGCGACTGTTAGCCAAGCGGCCGACTTTCGTGCCGCGTACTCAAGCTGATCTACAGAATATGTCTGCAACATAGTCCAACTCCTCTCTATTAAATTATTAAGAATATGATTCTGCCCCTAGTAAACCAATTCGCACAAAAGCTGTCAACTAATACAAAAGGCCCGTCTCGAAAGACGGGCCACTGCAAACAGGTTATACGAAAATACCGAACAACGAGAGCTGCCTGCCAAGAAGTTGCCACTCGCGCTTGATGTAGCGCGGCTGTCCAACGGCAGCAGACCACAATAGGTGGTACACATTTTTCGCTGGCGCATTTACCATCGCGCCGGAAAGCAATCGTTCGTCCGCAGAGAAAATCTCGACACTCACCCCGCGATTTCGCAGGATGATTTGCAAGCGCATCCATGCTTCTTGGTTGTGCGAGTTACTCGTTGCTTGGGAGCTCTTCTCCCACAAATAATGAAGGAGCATCTCCATTTCTTGGACAGAGAATTTTTTGTTTGTAAAAATGCCTGTTGAAAGGAGCGCATGAATTAGATTTGCGGATCTTAGTGTCACCCGGATCCCCTTGCGCCTACAATCTCCATAAAAATATGGCATACACAGTACCCTTCCTCTCTCTTCTGAAGTTTAATTTGCTACCCCGATTTAATCATGGATATACGCGCGCGTCAAGAAACGGCTTGTTTGCATATTCGTTATAATTACTACATAGTATCTATACTATAATTATGCAGAAATCTTCACTAGAAACGCTTTTGCAAGTAATAGAAAAGCGGAGAAAATTATCCGACGCCGAAGTTGAGCTTTTAAAAAAGGCCTACTTAACTTCGCAAAAAGCGCACGAAAACCAAAAACGGAATTCTGGAGAGCCATACTTTAACCACGTGTTCCAAACAGCGCTCACCCTCGCAAGCTGGGATCTTGATACAGCGACAATTGCCGCGGGGTTGCTTCATGACACTGTTGAAGACACCTCATATAAACTCGAGACGTTACAGAAAGACTTTGGAGAAGAAATCGCCTTTTTAGTAAACGGCGTAACAAAGCTTGGACATCTTAAATATCGTACCTCTGTAAAAACAGAGCATGAGCGTATGGAGCATTTAGCGGAGAATCTGCGTAAGATGATTCTCGCAATCAGCGAAGACCTTCGTGTTGTTTTTGTGAAGCTCGCAGACCGCTTACATAACATGACCACCCTTGGGTCTGTCCCTTCCCTAAAACAAAAGCGTATCGCGCTGGAAACGCTGGAAATATACGCTCCACTCGCCTACCGCCTTGGTATGCAAAATCTTTCGGGTGAGCTGGAGGATCTTACGTTTATGTATCTCCATCCGGAAGAATATGAATGGATGAAGAAAAATGTAAGCGAACAGTATGAAGAGCGCGTACAATATCTTGAACGCGTTGAGCCTCTTTTGCGTACTGCACTTAAGAAAGCAAACATAGAGCCGATAAAAATAGATTACCGCGCAAAACGCCTTTCGAGTTTATATAAAAAATTACTCAGGTCCGACATGAACCTCGAGCAAATTTATGACTTTGTTGCGCTTCGCGTTATCGTAAACACCGTCGAAGAATGTTATAGCGCGCTCGGCATGGTGCACCAACTATGGCCGCCGATGCCCGGTCGTATTAAGGATTATATAGCGCTTCCAAAACCAAACGGATATAAGAGTCTTCACACGACCGTCTTTTGCGAAGACAAGCGAGTGACCGAAATACAAATTCGAACACTACAAATGCATGAGGAAGCGGAGAACGGTATCGCCGCTCACTGGGCATACAGCCAAGCAAAGACGTCTAAAGAATTTATCGCAGGAGATAAATCCTTCTCCGTAAAGCAGGCTGATCTCAACTGGGTTAATCAGCTCCGTAATTGGCAAAAAGATTTTACCGGACCAGACGAATTTGTGCAGTCGCTAAAAATAGACTTCTTTAAGCATCGCGTTTTTGCCATCACACCGAAAGGCGAAGTTATCGACCTACCTACCGGCTCAACCCCTATCGACTTTGCGTACCAAATTCATAGCGAAATTGGCGACCATTGCGTAGGAGCAAAGGTGAATAACAAAATGGTTCCGCTTGATTACCAGATTGAATCAGGCGACCTCGTAGACATCTTGGTGCAGAAAAATAAAAAGCCTTCTGAGTCGTGGCTTAAGATAGCAAAAACATCTGCTGCAAAGCAGCATATTCGCAGTGTTATTCGTAAAGAAACATCGGTATTGCGCAAGGGGCCACAGCTTGAAATACGCATCACTGCAAGTGACCGTTTGGGATTAATAAAGGATATCTCAAGTGTTATTTCTCGTGCCCGAGTAAACATTCTTAATCTGACCAATATTCACCCTCCCTCAAAAACTGCGTTTCCTATTATTAAAATCTTATGTGATATAGATAGCAAGGAAAAGGCTGAGAAACTTATTTTTAAGCTAAAGGCAGTTAATGGGGTAAAGGAAATTAATTATCAACTGATCTAAGCTAAAAACCTACCCACACTGGGTAGGTTTTTTGTACTTTACATCAATTCCGCTAGGCCGCATTATATAGGTATTAACTTTTAATACATTCCTTTATGCAAAAATCGTCAAAATGTCTTTACTGGCTTCTTGGAATATACGCTATCGAATTCTTAGTACTCGCAATTAATCCAGTCGACATGGCAACATGGTTTGTGGAAAATCTAACCGTCTGGCTTATTATCGCCGCCATCGTAGCCTTGTATGCCTTAAAAATTCGCTTCTCAAACATGGCGTACGTTCTTATGTTTGTACTTATTTATTTACACACCATAGGTGGGCATTATACCTTTGCGAATGTTCCGTTTGGATGGATAACGAATATGTTTGATTTCTCTCGTAACCACTTTGATCGCATTGCGCATTTCTCGGTTGGCTTTTATGCATTCGCAATCGCCGAATGGCTCTTTGTACGCAAATTAGTTTCCAGTAAATTTATTTTATTCACCTACCCCGTTTTTGTTATCGCCTCGCTCGCGATGAGCTATGAGCTTATCGAATGGATTTATGCAGCAACCGCAAACCCAGAAGCGGGCATAGCCTACCTCGGGTCACAGGGAGATATTTGGGACGCACAAAAAGACATGCTTGCCGACACACTCGGAGCGCTCGTAGCCACAACCACATTCTTTTCAATTAAAGGATTGTGGAAAAATAAGTTAGCTAAATAAGCATGAAAATTATTTATATACATCCAAGTAAAAGGCTTAGTATTGTTTTAAAACAATGCAACACTCTTTATTCTTAATAAGTGTCTATAGCTATTGCTATAGCAATAGTTATAGACATTTTTGATACATAGACAGACATGAGTGAGGTTGGTATGCTAAGAAATATACCTTACCCCAATGCATTATTTTCCTTACCTACTACTCTTTCTTGGCGGATGCACCCTTACGGTGGGTGATATCATTATGAAAAAATGGGTTCTTAATAATGACCGCCTTTTATTTATATTCGGATTACTCGTCTATCTTGTTGGTTTAGTTTTCCTTTCGTATAGTTTTAAATATAAAAATATAGCTGTCGCTTCTACTATTTTTGTTATTGTAAATATCGCCACGCTTTCTCTTATTAGTTGGGCTTATTTTAAAGAACCGCTCTCTCCTCTACAAATGGTTGGCATAACCCTTGGAGTTAGTTCGATATTATTTTTAGAATTAGCATGATAAGTACCCAGCCACATAGTACTTCTAACAATAGCGTGCGTTCTTATTCGGGGCTATTTGGTCAATTATTTTTGAAGAACTGAAGAATTTCAAAGTAACTAATAAATATGACTATGACAATTGATTACGACCATCAAGCAACAAAATGGCACAGAGATGAGCCTAAACATAAGAGTGATTTCTGTGGTCGCCCAGAAACTTATGCAATCATTGAATCCCTCGGAGCTGACCAGATTGTTTTAGATATCGGATGCGGGGAGGGTTATTTTACGAGAAAAATTGCGCGCATCGCAAAGCATGTTATAGGAGTTGACCTATCCGAAGAAATGATCAAACTTGCCATAGCAAGAGAACAAATCGATACATTAGGCATCGACTATCGAGTCGGTAATGCGGTTGACCTAATTAGTATTAAAGATTCGGAAATTGACCTGTGCGTTGGAACATATATTACTAATTATTTGAATCAAGAAGATTTGCTGAAATTTTATAAAGAGATTTCAAGAGTTACAAAAAGTAGGGGAAAATTTATTTTATTAATGCCACATCCTATTTTAGAGCTGATAACTGATTTTGGTGATGCGGCTAAATACGAAATCGATACATACGACTATATTAAAAGTAGGGGTAAGCAATTCAAGGCAAAGCTTAAAACCGTGCAAGGTGATTTTTTTGAAGTGGGTGTTATACATACCACATTACAAGATCACTTTACGGCAATTCTAAATGCGGGGTTAAAAGTACTAAACATCAAAGAACCTGTGTTCCCTGAAGAAATAGCAGACCAATACGCACTTTTTAATAAGATAAGGGGAAAGGTTGCTTGTATGATAATAATAGGAGAAAAATGAGTTAACCTAGGGGGGGGACGATGTGGATACTCAAAATAAACACTCGGCCTCATTAATAAGACCGAGCGTTTATTTTACAAATACAAATTCTCTTACAATTTTTACTATTTCTTCTTGGGAGAGTTTTTTGATCTCAGGGAACACTCCGATCATAATATCTTGCCCGGGAGTCATGACAAGATTTCTTTCTCGAATAATACGGTAGAACATTCTGCGGATTTTATTGCGCTCCGTTGCCCGTTTATCTACCTTTTTCCCTATCACCACACCAAAACGGCTGTAGGAAAGTCCATTTCCTATTATTTTTACTGCAAAAAAAGGGCCTTTCTTTACAAAAGTAGGCCTTTTTTCGATAAATTCTCCGATATTCAACTTGTAACGCTTTGCGAGCATTCCGTAAGAATTATTAAACGCTTTAATTTGGATGAGTTGCGAGAAGCCGACGAGGCTTGCGACCAAGATGGAGTAAACTCCTTCGCGGGAACAAACGAGGAAGGCGACAACGCAAATCGCCAAATTTAATCGTTTAACAGGCCTTTTTAACGGTCAACTGCTTCCGTCCCTTCCGGCGTCGTGCAATAAGAACCCGTCGTCCACCTGGAGTCGAAGTTCGCTCCAAAAACCCGTGTGTTCGAGCTCGTTTTCGCTTGTTTGGTTGGTATGTGACTGACATAATGGTCTACTATATCGGAATTGTTAAGAAAATGCAAGAGCAGAAGCTAGGCCTTCTCCTTGCTTTACCTACGAACATGGGAATATTTCGGATCAAGGGTGCTGGAAAAATATCGGAAGAAGCTTTACCCTGAGCTTGCCGAATGGGCTCGGTGTTTGAGCGCGCCTACCCTTGGCGTGCGAGTTCCGAGCTTCTGCTGTTTTGGAGGCGACCCCGAAATATTTCTGGTTCGTGACTTGAGCCTTGGCGTTGCTAGCGAGTAGAGCAAGTGTGCAACGTGCCGGCATGCCGGCGAAGTATTTGTTCCCACACGAAGCCGGCGAGGGTACTTTTTTCTAGAAAAAAGTACATTTAAAAACCCTAGATTCCCGTCTTCACGGGAATGACAGGAGCTGAGGAACGACGTTACATCATTCCATTATTTTTGTTTATTACTTCTTGATTATTGCCTATTTTCCTTATGTGGATAACTCACGGGACAACTTCTAAAACCTTTTTATAAGCCAATTTTTTGAATATATATGTCAATAGTAAAAGCGGTTTAAGCCAGTATTAATGCGGGGCATACGAGTTATCCACACCTATTCCCCATTTATAAAGTTTTCCACACTATTAGCATTACTTTTAGAAATATGTATAATGCATGTATTAACCCACGAGAAGTGAGTTTTAGTTATTTCTTACACCAATGGAACTTGATCAACTCTGGAAATCCGCTTTAGCGGAGCTCGAAGTACAAATGACCCAGCCAAATTTTTTGACTTGGTTTAAAAACAGCCGCCTTATTGACCGATCTCCAGAAGGGGAACTTGTTGTCTCCCTTGCTAATAACTTTGCAAAGGAATGGGTGGAAAATAAGTACCATAAATCCATCCTAGAAATCCTTATTTCTCTTGATGATTCCGTACGAAAAGTGCGCTATATTGTGGCAATTATGCCTGTAGAACCTCAGAAAACAACAGGGGAAGCAAAGAAATCACACTCCTCAATACCTCAACAGGCCACATTTGACGAGTTTAAAATAGACGCTGAGACAAATTTACACCCTAAATATACCTTTAAATCCTATGTTGTAGGATCTTCAAATGAACTCGCCTATGCAGCTTCCCTTGCCGTTATTAAAGACATGGGAAAGAAATACAACCCACTATTCATTTATGGCGGTTCCGGCCTTGGAAAGACCCATTTGATGCAGTCTATTGGCAATCAGATACGCCAAACCCATGGGAATACTATTAAAGTAAAGTATATTCCATCGGAAAAGTTCGTGAATGACATCGTATTTTCTATTAAAAACAAGCGAATGGAGGATATGAAGCGAATATATCGCTCAGTAGACGTACTTATTATCGACGATATTCAATTTATCGCCGGTAAAGCTGCGAGTGAGGAAGAATTTTTCCACACATTCAACGCGCTATACGACAACGATAAGCAGATTATTCTTTCCTCGGATCGTCCTCCACACGAAACCTCTATTCTTGAGGAACGCCTACGCTCTCGCTTTAGTAGTGGAATGATTGTGGATATATCGTATCCGGACTATGAAATGCGCCTCGCTATCATTAAACAGAAGCTTGAACAGGAACATATTTCAATCCCAGACTCAGTTACTGAGTTTATCGCTGAAAAAATGCAGCGAAATATTAGAGAAATTGAAGGTGTTTTGAAAAAGATTATGTTTTATCAAGACGTAAAAGGCGTAGAAGTTACGCGCTCGATTGTAGAAGATATTATTGATAAAACAACAAAACATTCGTTTAAGAATGTAACCCCGAATCAGGTTATGCAAGTTGTTTCTAACTTCTTCGAACTCACCGAAAAGGATTTAACTGATCAAGGAAGACGAAAAGAAATTGTTGAGCCTCGTCAAATTGCTATGTTTCTCATGAAGGATCTCCTTGGGATGTCCTACTCAGATATCGGGCATAAGATGGGGAAAAGAGACCACTCAACTGTTATGCACGCATGTGATAAAATCGGGAAGTTACTTACCTCTGATCAAAAAATAGCAAATAAGATATCTTCTATTAAAGAAGTTATCAACAGTAAGTGATTTATTACTCCCCTGTTATCCACAAAAATAATTCTTAAAAAATCCGCTCCGTTACTCCTTTATATCCACTTATCCACACTGTCCACACCCCTACTACTCCTACTACTATTTTTAATATAATATAGTAATAGATATAGTATGAATGCACTGAGTATAAAATTTTACCTATGGAACTAATTGTACTGAAAACAAATTTACGTGAAGGGATCGCTTCCCTTGGGAAGATTGGGTCTGAAAATGCATCACTCCCAATCTTAAAAAATTGTCTTATTGAAACACACGAAAATAAAATAAAGTTTTCAGTAACAAATTTAGAAATGGCGATAGCAAGTGTTATCCCTGCAAAAGTGATACAGGATGGGAGTATTACCGTTCCGCTAAGTGTCCTCTCTTCGATTATTAATAATCTCGAGAGCGAGCGCGTTAGTTTGGAAACAAAAGCGAATAACTTGATTATTAAAACAGAGAATTATCAGGCTAAAATACAAGGAACAAAGAAAGAAGAGTTTCCAATTATTCCGAAAATAGAAAACGAAAAGGAATATATCGAAATAGAAAGTGGATTACTAAAAGATTCATTCCTCTCGATTATTACCGCAAGCCAAGGATCAGCGATTCGTCCTGAACTTGGAGGAATACTCTTTGATTATCAAGTAAATTTCGTGAAGTTTGCTGCAACCGATAGTTTCCGTCTTGCGGAAAAAACGATTAATGAAAATAGATATAAAGCGAATATCGAACAGAAAGTGAAGATGATTGTTCCACTAAAGACGATTCAAGAGCTTGTGCGGATAATGTCGGAAAAGGATGATGAAAAGATAAAGATCTATTTTGATCAAAGCCAAATATTATTTAGAACTGAAAAATTCGAACTCGTTTCTCGTGTAATTAACGGAGATTTTCCTGATTATCAGCAGATTATCCCGAAAGAAACATCAATCGAAGTAATTGTAAATAGAGATCAGCTAGTTAATGCACTTAAATTAACAGGAGCATTCTCGGATAAGATGAATGAAATTCGGGTTATTATTAAAGAGGGTGTAAAGAATATTGAATTATTCTCATCAAACCCGATTTTAGGAGAAAACCAGTATCTTATTCCTGCAAAAATAAAAGGAGATTCGATGGAGATTGTGTTTAACTGGAAATTCTTATTCGATGGTATGAAAAGTATTACCACAGAAAATGTGACTATTGGATTAAATGGGGATAACAAACCAGCGATTATAAAGCCAATGAATGTAACTGATTATTTTTATATAATCATGCCGATAAAGTCGGAGTGAAAAAATATAACACCCTAAAAAATAAAGTTTGTAAAAAATTGCTTCGTCAGACGACGAAGCAATTTTTTTGATGTGTTATCCGTTGTTGATTGCCCACGTGCGTACAGGGGCTTCCCAGAGCGGGTACTGGGGGTCTTGAGAAGGATTCCCAGGGATAGATCCAGTAGGATCTGCACGATCAACGTAATGGAGTATGGAATGTATCTCTCCGTTAGAAAGATAATTGCCATCGAACATTGGTTTTGCGACAGAAACGGGCTCAGGACGAGTAAATGTTTCCGTCGGTTGCGTTAATAATGCTTCAGCCATAAAACCGTTCCAAATAGGAACTGCCGCAAGGATACTACCACCACTGCGTTGCATTGGTGTATTGTCGTTATTCCCCGCCCAAACACCTACTACAAGCGAAGGAGTATAACCAAAAACCCAAGCATCCCGATAATCGTTTGTTGTTCCTGTTTTTAAGGCAATATCACGATCAGGGAATACCGTTAAATCAAAGCTGTTTTGAAAAAGAGGGCGTCGAGCTTCCGGATCCGAAAGAACATCATTAATCATACGAGGATATTGAGCCTCAATAACTTGTGTTGAACGATCGAGATATTTCTCTAACAGATTTCCTCGGGCATCTTCAACACTTAAAATAAGGGATTGCTGATGTTTAATGCCATCTTGTGCAAGAACAGAATAGGCGCCAACCATATCGAACAACCGAATCTCTCCTCCTCCAAGAACAAATGAAAGGCCGTATCGCTTTGGGTCGGTTAACGTAGAAAGACCAAAATCAAAAGCATTTTTAATTGTATCATCAAGACCCGCGAGATAGAGTGCTTTAACAGCGGTCACGTTTATTGATTGTGCCAATGAATCGCGCAAATTAATTGGGCCGCGATAGGTATGATCGTAGTTTTCAGGACGATAACTCACTGTTCCACTCGTATCGAACTCAGTAGAAACGTCAAAAAGGATAGTTTCAGGCGTGTATCCTTTTTGGAATGCAGTCATATACGCAAACGGTTTAATGGATGATCCTGGCTGTCGCAACCCCTGAATAGCAACGTTAAAATTACCATCAATTGTTTCGTCAAAATAATCAGCAGACCCAACAAGAGAAAGAATTTGTCCTGTTTTAGTGTCTTGCGCAACAAGGGAAGCATTATGTCCCTTATATAATTCGGCATTGTTTGCAGCCCCCTCTTTTACAACACGTTCTGCAACTTGTTGGAGGTTGTAATCAAGCGTAGTAATAACTTTCAAACCGCCTTTATTAATAACATCTTCCCCATACTTGTTAAGAAGATAGTCGCGAACCGCCATGGAAAAATGAGGTGCCTTAATAGAACCGATACTTTGTTCAAGAAAACGAGGAGATATTTTTAAGTTGTCATCGCGTTGCTTCTGGGAGATATGCCCCGCAGCGTACATTTCTTCCAAGACACGATCCTTGCGCTTAATAAGGTCTGCTTTATGAGAGCCCCAAGGGGAATAATAGCTTGGGCGCTGAATAATAGCCGCGAGCGTTGTAGCTTCAAGAAGTGTTAAGTCTTTAGCAGATTTTCCAAAATAAGTTTGCGACCCTGCTTCAATGCCGTTAGCACCGGCGCCGTACGCAATCTGATTAAGATAGAGATTTAAAATTTCATCCTTACTGTAATACCGTTCAATCCAAAATGCGAGAATAATTTCGTTAATCTTTCGCGCATACGTGCGTTCTGGCGTAAGGAATGCATTTTTTGCCAACTGCTGCGTGATAGTGGATGCTCCTTGCGTAATTTCGCCACTCATAAGGTTAATAAACACTGCGCGAAAAATACCGATAAGGTCAATTGCAGAGTGGCTGTAAAACCCTGCATCCTCGATGGAAACAGTTGCATTCTTTGCATTTGTTGGAATCTGGTCAAATGGAATAACAGTGCGTTTTCCTTGTGCGTTTACCTCATACAAAAGAATCTCCCCCGTTCGGTCATACAGCTTGGTCGATTCCTGCATTTGCCAACTGCCCGATTTTTGTGGGTCAGGCAAATTCTTAGCGATACGCGCTACGTGTATAACACCAGCGATACCAAGTGCAACGATAAGAACAATAGATATGGAGATAATCTTAATAATAAGATTGCGCCTTTTGTGGTCAGCTCGTTTATGGGGATGAGTAGATGTGGTCATAGGAGAATGAGTAAATGGGAATTACACGATAAAAATTACGGAAAGTCAATATAATACAAAAAGGAGTATCTATATAGTGTACTAAAATTATGAAAAACTAACAAAAAAGACCGTATTACTACAGTCTTTTTTTCGAATACTTATTCAGCGGGCTCTTCCTCGTCGTCCCAGTCAAAATCAGAGAATTCGTCAAGGATGTCATCATCCTCTTCGACAATATCAGATTCCTCATCCGGCTCAACTTCATGACCGTATCCAACACGGTCATCGTTTGCAGATTTCTTGGTTGTTGTAGGCTCTTCATCCCCTATCTCAAAGATAAGGTCTTCACTTTCTGAATAGTTCAGTATAGGAGTGGCAATGCGTTCTTGTGTCATTTAAAATTTCTAATTGGTAAAAGTAATAAATATGACCTTTATTTGTGATACATAGTAATGGATTTTAGAAAGCTGTCAATAGGGAGAAAAGAATAAATATTTTTTGTTTACAAACCTGATTCTTCTCGTATAATGGGGGTAACACCGCCAACCTCTTCTGCTATGAAATTCGTCCACCTCCACACCCACTCACACTATTCCCTGCTCGACGGCCTTGCAAAGATCGATGATCTTGTAGATCGAGCAAAAGAACTCGGCATGGAGGCACTTGCGCTCACCGATCACGGCAACCTATATGGAGCGGTAGAATTTTATTCAAAGGCAAAAAAGGCAGGAATAAAGCCCCTTTTAGGGCTTGAAGCCTATGTAGCAAAGGGCAGCCGACATGACCGACAACTTGTAAAAGATGAAAGCTCTGGCGTCGGGAAAAAAGCAAAAGAAAACTATAACCACCTCACCTTAATTTGTGAAAATGAAACCGGGTGGAAGAATTTATTAAAGTTATCTTCCAGCTCGCACTTGGAGGGGTTTTATTATAAGCCACGGATCGATCAAGAGATTTTAGAAAAGTGGCATGAAGGACTCATCGCATTATCAGGGTGCCTCGGTGGAGAAATAGCACAATTTTGTTTGCACGGACGAATGGAGGAGGCAGAAGCAAAAGCAAAAGAATATGTAAATTTATTCGGGAAAGGAAATTTCTTTATTGAGCTATGGCACTTACCAAATATTCCTGACGCGGCAATCGCAGTAAAAGGGTTACGGGAAATTGCAAAAAAGTTAGACATCCCTGTGGTTGCAACAAAAGATATTCACTATGCCAGACCCGAAGACGCAGAGTACCAAGATATTCTTCTTGCAGTACAAACCGGCAACACGGTAAATGATACAGGGCGTATGTCGATGATGACGGAAAATTATGCAATGAATTCGGCAGAAGAAATGGCCGAATGGTTTGCGGATATTCCCGAGGCAATCGAGAACACAAATAAGATTGCCGAACGATGCAATGTAGAGCTTGAACTCGACGTTGTGCGCTTGCCGAAGTTCGAAACACCAGGAGGAATGGACAGTATGGACTATCTCGAAAAGATTATTCGAGAAGGGCTTTCTTCACGGTACAAAGAAATTACACAAGAAGTGCAGGACCGAATGGAGTACGAAATCCGTGTTATTCGTAACACGGGCTATGCCGATTACTTTCTTATCGTGCAAGATTTTATTAAATGGGCACGCGACCATGGAGTAGTAGTAGGGCCAGGGCGTGGTTCGGCAGCAGGAAGTCTTGTTGCATATGTGTTAACAATCACCGACGTAGATCCAATAAAATACGATTTACTTTTTGAGCGATTTTTAAATCCAGATCGTATTCAGATGCCGGATATTGATATCGACTTTGCCGATAAGCGACGCGACGAAGTGGTAAATTATGTGCGAGAAAAATACGGAGCTGATCGTGTTGCGCAAATTATTACATTCGGAACAATGGCGGCACGCGCTGCTATTCGTGATGCAGGACGTGCGCTTGGATTGCCGTACGCATTTTGCGATCAGGTTGCAAAACTTGTCCCCGCTCCCCCAACACCAGTAAAGAATCTTGCGCAGGCGCTTGATGCAGTGGAAGAGATGCGAACACTGTACAATACAAACCCTGATGCAAAAAAATTAATTGACGCTGCAAAGAAATTAGAAGGAGTTGCCCGACACGCATCAGTACACGCTTGTGGAATCATTATCGCGGCAGAGCCACTAACGAACGTTGTGGCATTACAACGATCGCCACAAAATGAAAATTCAGTCATAACGCAATTTGAGCAAGGCATTATAGAAAAGCTCGGGCTGCTTAAGATGGACTTTCTTGGATTGCGAAACCTTACTATTATAGAAGAGGCATTGCGCTTATTGCAGGAAAGTACGGGCGAGTTAATAAACATTTCGGAGATTCCGCTCGATGACCCAAAAACGTTTGAAGTATTGCAAAACGGAGATACGGTGGGCGTGTTCCAATTTGAGTCAGCGGGTATGCGGCGCTACTTAAAAGAGTTGAAGCCTACTGAATTTGAAGACGTGGTCGCTATGGTTGCGCTCTATCGCCCGGGGCCGATGGAACTTATCCCCGACTATATTAATAGAAAGTATGGTCGCGAAGAGGTGAAGCTATTGCATCCATTGCTACAACCGATTCTTGGTAAGACATACGGTATTGGTATCTACCAAGAACAGATGATGCGCATTGCGCGCGACCTTGCAGGGTACACACTTGCAGAGGCAGACACATTGCGCAAGGCAATCGGTAAAAAAATTCAGGCGTTGCTCGACGAACAGGAGTTTAAGCTGATTGACGGAATGATTGCTAATGGCATCAACGAAAAGACCGCGCGAAAGATTTGGGAATTGTTTCCACCGTTTGCAAAGTACGGATTCAACCGATCGCACAGTGTCTGTTATGGATTAATAGGATACCAAACAGCATATCTAAAAGCGCACCATCCGATTGAGTTTATGACCGCACTCTTTAATTCGGAGAGTGACGACATTGAGCGTATTGCATTCTTGATTGATGAAGCGAAAAAGCACGGCATTACCGTGGCTCCACCCGACATCAATGAAAGTGCAGTAAACTTTGCACCGCAAGATAATAATATCCGCTTTGGATTGCTCGCTATTAAAAACGTCGGATCCGCAGTAGTTGAAGCTATTATCGAAGAGAGAAAGCAAAACGGACCGTACGAAAGCCTCGAGGATGTGTTGACGCGCGTAAAGCACAAAGACATTAACAAGAAGTCGATTGAGAGTTTAACGAAAGCAGGAGTATTCGATTCATTCAAGCTTGAGCGAGGAAAAATTCTCGCAAACATGGATGAAATATTGCGCTATTCACAAACAATCAAAAAGAACGAAACAAATAATCAGAACAATTTATTCGGGACAGTATATTCGAAGAGTGTTTTGAATCTTAGAGATGCAGAGCCAATTTCGAAAAAGGATAAGTTGAATTGGGAAAAAGAATTGTTGGGATTATATATTTCCGATCATCCTCTGTCCGAACATAAGGCGCAGCTGATGCAATATAAAGTAAAGACGATTCGCGATTTATTATTGATCGATCAAAAAGATCAAAATAAGCATCGCATCGCTGGAGTAGTGACGGGAGTTAAAAAAATTACAACCAAGAATGGAAAGGCAATGGCGTTTGCGCGCATAGAAGACGCAAACGAAAGTATTGAAGCAATTGTGTTTACGGAAACACTCGCACGCAATCCAAATCTGTGGACTGAAAATAAGCTTATCGTTGCCGAAGGAAAACTTTCTGCGAAAGACTCAGAAATGAAATTCATTTGCGAAGGAGCGGTAGAGCTTGTGTAATAAAAAAGGCCGGCGCATGCGCCGGCTTTTTACGACGAAAGCATTAAACGGCAAAAGTTTGACAGCGCATAAGGAAAATGATTTGCTTAAAGCAGTATATTATCAACAAGACGAAAGGCTGAGGCTATGGAAATCTTGAAGATGACGGGATGTTGGCAAACGGAGGCTACATTAGCGATGGTTGTTGGGAGTGCTGGAGGGCTTCTTTACGCAATTGTCAGTGGCTCACGAGGTGCGAAGAAAGTGGAGGCTGTCGCCGAGGTGCAGGAAAAACACGTCTCCTATATTCAGGTAGAGGAAGGGTCAACTAAAACAACATGCGAACGCAGGCTCACGGTGGGTTGGGGCGGAAAAGAAAAAGTGACCGTGGCGGTTGATGCAAAGCTCTATAATTTGGTGAGACACGCAGGAAAAGTGTTAGTGACGTATGAAGAAAACAGGATAACAAAAGGAAAGAAGAATTTTGCAGTCACAGAAATAAAACTGCCGTAAAACATGTTTCAAGCCCCGAGCAACCGGGGCCTTTTTTACTATACAATGTACGCCTTGCGAAGGCGTACATTGAAAGCGTGCACCATGGTTTTGCAATTTTACTCGCTTTGGCGTTTAATAAAGATACTAGTATTCGCCACTTATACACCCCCGCCTGTCATTCCCGTGGAGGCGGGAATCCAGTATTTAAAAATTATGAAAGCAACTAAAAAGACCGTGAAAAAAGCAGCATCAAATAATAACATCGAAAAGGTACGGCACTCACTTTCTCACCTATTAGCGGAGGCAGTGTTAAAAAAGTTTCCAGGAACAAAGCTTGGTATTGGCCCAGTAATAGAAAATGGGTTCTATTACGATTTTGATTTTGGAACCGCAAAAGTAACTGATAAGGATTTGCAGGTTCTTGAGAATCGTATGCGCGGACTGATGAATAAGGAGTTGGTGTTTAAAAAAGAAAAGACGACCTACGATGATACTAAAAAGTTTTTTAAAGCACAGCCATATAAGCTTGAACTGATAAAAGACTTAAAGAAAGACGGGAAAGAGCCAACTATGTACGCGACTAAGGATGGTAAAGAAGTTATCTTTGCCGATCTTTGCGCAGGGCCGCACGTTGCTTCTACAAAAGAAATAAATCCAGAAGCATTTAAATTACAAAAGCTTGCGGGAGCGTATTGGAAAGGATCAGAAAAAAATCCGATGCTTACCCGTATTTACGGACTCGCATTCGAAACAAAAGAAGAGCTCGAAGCGCACTTGCACATGTTAGAAGAAGCAGAGCGCAGAGATCATCGCGTACTCGCTGAAAAGTTGGAGTTGTTTATGATGGATGAAAAGATTGGAAAAGGACTTCCGCTATGGTTGCCAAACGGATACCTTATTCGTCATCTCATCGAGAGTTATATGTATGAAAAGGAGCAAAAGGCTGGATATAAGCACGTATTAACGCCGATTCTTGCAAAAGAAGGGCTCTATAAAACGTCAGGACATCTTGCGCATTACAAGGACGATATGTATGCGCCGATTGAAATCGAAGGCGAGCGATATTATTTGCGCCCGATGAATTGTCCGCATCACCACTCAATTTATAACCATAAATTAATGAGTTATCGTGACCTTCCGTTGCGCATGGCTGAGTTTGGAACAGTGTTTCGTTTTGAACGATCAGGAACATTGAACGGTATGATTCGCACACGCGGATTTACACAAAACGATTCGCACATCTATGCATCGCAAGATCAATTAGAAAAAGAAATCATCGGCATCCTCGACTTATTTAAAAAGGTCTACGACGATTTTAATATTAGTGGCTATTGGTTCCGTCTCTCACTCCCCGACTTTAAGAACAAAGAAAAGTTTGGCGACGTGAAGAATAAAAAAATCTGGGACGAAGGGGCAAATGTATTAAAGAATGTTTTGAAAAAGCTCAAGCTCGATTTTGTGGAAGGAGTTGGAGAAGCTTCATTCTATGGACCGAAAATAGATATTCAGATCAAGAATATTTATGGCAAAGAAGATACGATTGCAACGATACAGGTAGATTATTACTCTGCGCAAAAGTTTAACTTGAACTACATCGACAACGAAGGCAAAGAACAACCAGTTGTTGTTATCCATCGAGCAATCCTTGGATCGTTCGAACGATTCTTCTCGTTTCTACTCGAATCAACCGCAGGCGACTTGCCAACATGGCTCTCACCAGTGCAAGTAAAAGTGATTAATGTAGGTGAAGGACATCTTGCGTATGCAAAAGAAGTAGCAGCGCAACTCGAAGCCCTCGGTGCCCGCGTTGAAGTAGCTGACTATGACGGAAGTGTCGGTAAAAAGATTCGCGAAGCGGAAATGAAGCGCATTCCCTACCTCTTAGTAGTTGGTGATAAAGAAATAGAAGCAAAGAGTGTGGCTGTGAGAAAGCGTGGAGATGGAGACCTAGGAGTAAAGAAAGTAAGCGCATTCTTGAAAGAAATTGAGCCAGAATTAAAGAAATAATAAAAATGCACGGCGATTGTCGTGCATTTTTATTACAACAAAAAAGCCCGCAGTACTGCGGGCTGAATCCTTTATGGACTTTGAGGCGCTTTAGTCGTTGGGCGCGTGGTGTGCCAGCGCCCAGAGTTATCAACAAGGATAAGATCCCCTACGCGAAGCATGGTGTCTGTAAGGCGAAGCTGAAAATAAACTCGCCGATTTGTAGATGTCTGCGTTAGAAGAAGCGAATCCTCTACCGTTGCATCCACACGGTATGGTTCGCCCGCGATTAACGTTTGCGTTGGGGTTCCCGCAGCAGCTACTTTCCCTGAATTGTGACCAATGTAAATAGCAAAGCCAAGGGAAAGGAAGGTGAGGGCGACTCCCAAAACGCAGCCAACAAAGATCCCCAGCGGGTTGGCATCGCTCATGAAGCGAGTGATGCCTAACGATGTATCGAGATTGAGGAAAACGGTTACTGCGATGAGTAAGGCGAAGGTAGTTAACAATTCGGGTCCACTGCCGGTAAAAAACTGAAGCATGGCGATCCTCCTAAACGTAGGTTGTGAATGTTAGTAGCTGACTATTGTATACCGCAAAAGTAAGGAGGTGTAAAGGTTTCGATTGACAATTAAAACAAAGTATTGCACTATAATGCCAGTACAAAAGGCGTTTTATCCCCCTTAACCCGTGAGTGGAGGCAGCGATGGGAAAGTTAGTGGTTGTGATAATTCTGACGGCTTTAATGGGAATTCTGGCTGGTTGCAGCGGCATGCAGCTCGTGATCACTCCCCCTGTCCCGCTCGAAGGGAAGATGGATTATAGCCGGAAATACTCTCCTAACGGAGAAGACAAGTTCTACCTCAACTCCCATATTTACCTCGTCAACGCATCGCAATACAAAGTGCGATACGTGAAAAACGGGATAGAGCTCCCCGGGGCATATCTTCCAGCAACCGAGACCGAGCTCTTAGTCAAGAACCAAGCGCAAGGCAATGTGGTCGTAAACATTGTCGCGGTCGCCTACGATCGGCGGGAAAGAGTTGTGGGGACGGCCTCAAAAGTCCTTCTCCTCAGCGGGGACGGAGAGATAATGGTCGAGCAGTGGGTGCTGCGCGACTGGACGTTTCAATAGCGCCCGAAGCGGATGTATCCCGCCTGTGGAAACAGGCGGGTTTTTTGTTAAATAATGCAAAACGATGGTATACTCTACGGACGAAACACATATATGGTAGAGCAATTACTCACAAATTTTTCTGAAATTGGGCAGTACGCAACATATGCGATTATTTTTGCGGGTATGTTTATCGAAGGTGAAGCTTTTCTTATATTAGCGGGTATATTAATAAACGGAGAGGCAATTGACTATATGAATACGATTCTCATAGCTTTTGTCGGAGTAACAATCCATGATGTTGGCTATTGGTATATCGGGAAAATGATACATAAAACAGGAAAAGAGCGTTTTTGGTTCATAAATATCAAAAAAATGGAAAAATTCTTCATAAAAATGAAGAAAAGAGAGGGAATTTACATTTTTGCATCAAAATTTGCATGGGGCATGAATCGAGTAACGCTACTTTCTAGTGGATACTCTAAAACTCCCCTAAAAAAACTCCTTACCTATAGCCTCCCAGCGGCGTTCATTTGGGCAACAACCTTCGTTTCCTTAGGATATATGTTCGCAGATAGGGTGCATTTGCTCAAAAAAGACGTAAAAACGTTCATGTTTGGGGCTGCTTTGTTCTTAATTATCGTCTTTACCGTAGAATATTGCATTACAAAGACTATAAAAGAAGATGTGGAGTTTCCTAAGGAGGACTAGGGTTGGGAGGTCAATAAAGGAGGTTTACGTGATTTTAAAAGTTGACTAAGAAGTTCTTTCATGGTAAACAAGCGGTAGTCCCTACTAAATTTAGAGCACTTGGAGGATTTATGAATTGGGAAAGGTTTTTCATGTTCATGACTGCAGTCGCCGTTTTTGCATTCGTATTCAGGGAATACATCCATTTCGGGAGGAATATTATAACCGTCCCCGACAAGATCATGGAAGAAATGCATCGCATCGGTAAAGAGCGTGGAGAGGGCTATCGAACGCTCATGATAAAGTTTTTCAAACTCGGCATTCTGGTTGCGAATATCGACAAGGACCCGAAAGCAAAAATAATAATCGAAGAGGAGGGGAAGAAGCCCGTACATCTTCTTCTCTAATAGCGGCTATTGTTTAGCATAGACGGCTTACGGCCGTCTTTTTTTATTCGAATTTAGCTATCTCGAGCTTCCTTTGGGTTATGATAAACATTGACTATTTATATAAGTAGCGGTATTATAGATGCACTTAAGAAGTGGGAGCGTTTACCGTTTTTATGGTGAATAAGCGTTCGCGATTCTTCTGTTTGGATGCTTAGCTCAGTTGGTTAGAGCACCTCGTTTACACCGAGGGGGTCGAGGGTTCGAATCCCCCAGCATCCACCCTTTTCTAGGTTTTACCTAGATTTGGAATAGTCATCGTTATATAGTATTTATCTGGCACTGATCCAAATAAAGAAAATATAGCGGGGGACAAACTTCATCGGGAAACATACGGCACTACGAGTAAAAAAGAAGTAGTGGCGCAGGTACTGATAAAGACGTTCGAAACCCTTTTGGATTAAGTGTATGATGGCGGAATCGCTCCCTCGATTCGTTCATTATGCGCAGAAATCCGTTAGAAGGGATGTTATTAGATATATATTAACAAAAAGAACGCATGAGTTTAGACGAAATGCGAGGCGCCGGCGAGCACGTAACCGAGATGGAGAAACCCTCCTTCGAGGGCGCGCGCAAAGACGGCAACAAAGCAGTTCGCTAAAGGCATACGTTCTTAAAGAGGATGCCTACTATAAGACAGTTGATTAAGAAAGGACGACAGAGCAAAGCTCAGAAGTCTAAGTCGCCAGCAATGGGATTGTATTTCAATACAATCTTGAATCGCCCGGTGAACTCGACGTCTCCGTTTAAACGAGGCGTATGTTTGAAGGTGTTCACCACCACTCCGAAGAAGCCGAACTCGGCACTTCGAAAGGTCGCTCGTGTTCGTTTGACCAACGGCATGGAAGTTTCTGCATATATTCCAGGAATGGGACACAACTTGCAGGAGCACTCAGTAGTTATGATCCGTGGAGGACGCGTAAAGGATTTACCAGGTGTACGATATCACATCGTCCGTGGAGTTCTCGATACGACAGGCTGTGTAAAAATGAACCAGAGCCGAAGTAAGTATGGAGCAAAGAAAGCAAAGACAGCTAAATAAATAGAACACATCTATGCGAAGAAACAGAAAATTCAAAAAATATCACACTCCGGACGTAAAGCACGGATCAATCGCACTGTCTCGCTTCACCAATTACTTAATGTACGATGGAGAAAAGACAGTTGCAGAACGAGTAGTATACGGAGCATTTGACATCATCGAAAAGGAATTGCAAATGAGCCCGTTGGAGGTGTTTGAGAAAGCATTGGAAAATGCTTCCCCCCTTCTCGAAGTTGTTAGTAAGCGCGTTGGTGGTGCAAACTACCAGGTTCCCCGCGAAGTACGAGCAGAACGAAAGTTCTTCCTCGGTTGTAAGTGGATGATTGACGCAGCACGAGCCAAAAAGGGCAAGGCTATGTCAGAGCGTCTCGCTGAAGAGCTCATCGCAGCCTATAAGGGCGAAGGAACTGCGATCAAGAAGAAACAGAACGTGCATAAGATGGCCGAAGCAAACCGCGCCTTCGCACACTTTGCTCGATAATCACAACACATAAATCGTAGTATATGAGACAATATCCAATAGAAAGATATCGCGACATCGGAATCATTGCCCACATCGATGCGGGTAAGACCACGATCAGCGAACGTATTTTGTTCTACACGGGTATCTCCCATCGTATTGGTGAGGTACACGAAGGAGAAGCAATCATGGACTGGATGGAGCAAGAGCGAGAGCGAGGTATTACCATCACATCTGCTGCAACAAACTGTTTCTGGACTTCAAGCCGCAAGACACGTCACTTAAAAGATGACGCAGCACGACAAGAAGCAAAGAAGCTTGGAGAGCATCGTATTAACATCATCGATACGCCAGGGCACGTAGACTTCACCGTTGAAGTTGAGCGTTCATTGCGCGTACTCGACGGTGGCGTAGTTGCTTTCGACGGCGTTGCAGGCGTTGAGCCACAATCGGAAACGGTTTGGCATCAAGCTGATAAGTACCGAGTTCCCCGCATGTGTTTCATCAACAAGATGGACCGCACGGGAGCAAGCTTTGAAAATTCATTTCGTTCTATCCACGAGCGATTAACCACCAATGCGGTGGCAATCCAGTGGCCAATCGGGTCAGAAGCTGCCTTTGAAGGTGTTGTAGACCTTATGACCATGAAAGCAATTCGCTTCCAGGGTGATCACGGTGAAAACATTATCGAAGGAGATATTCCTGCTGATATCGCAGGTAAGGTTGAGGAAATGCGAGGCATCCTCGTAGAAAAGATTGTCGAAACCGACGAGGCTCTTATGGAGAAATACCTTGCTGGTGAAGAAATCGCTGAAGACGAGTTGCGCGCAGGATTGCGCAGAGCAACAATCGACAACAAGATTGTGCCTGTGTTAACCGGGTCAGCATTGAAGAACAAGGGCGTACAGCTTTTGCTCGATGCAATTCTTGACTACTTGCCTTCCCCAATCGATATCGATGAGTTGAAGCCAATCAAAGGAACAGACGTACGTGATGAATCAATCGTGATGACGCGCAAGCCGAATGACGACGAACCATTCACCGGTCTTGCGTTCAAGATTGCAACCGATCCGTTCGTAGGTTCACTCACCTACTTCCGTGTATATGCAGGTGTTCTTAAAAAGGGTAGCTACATCTTAAACGCAAGCAAGGGAAACCAAGAGCGCATCAGCCGTATCGTACGTATGCACTCAAACAAGCGTGAAGAAGTTGACGAAATGTATGCAGGAGACCTTGGCGCAATCGTCGGGTTGAAGAATACATCAACAGGAGACACCTTGTGCGATCCGGAGAAGCCAATCATGCTCGAAAAGATCACCTTCCCAGAGCCAGTTATCTCCGTTCGTATCGAACCGAAGACAAAGGCTGACCAGGAAAAGATGGGTATCGCTATGCGACGCCTTGCTGAAGAAGATCCAACATTCCGAATCTCGAGCGATCAAGAAACGGGCGAAACGATCATTGCAGGTATGGGAGAACTTCACCTTGAAATTCTTATCGACCGCATGAAGCGAGAGTTTAACGTAGAAGCAAACACCGGACGTCCTCAGGTTGCATATCGCGAAGCTATCAAAGGCGAAGCGGATGCCGAAGGAAAGTATGTAAAGCAGTCGGGTGGTAAGGGTCAATACGGTCACGTAAAGATCAAGATGAAGCCAGCTGAACAAGGAAAAGGATTTGTCTTTAACAACCAAATTAAGGGTGGTACAATTCCTCAGGAATTTATCTCCCCGGTTGAAAAGGGACTTAGAGAATGTATGGATAAGGGAACGATTGCAGGATTCCCAATGACTGACGTTGAGGTAACGTTGTACGATGGATCGTACCACGAAGTCGACTCGTCGGAAATCGCATTCAAACTCGCAGCAGGTATGGCGTTTGCCGATGCCGCAAAGCGATGTAAGCCAGTATTGATGGAACCGTTCATGAAGGTGCAGGTATTAATACCTACTGAATTCATGGGAGACATCACCGGCGATATCAGCGCAAAGCGAGGAAGAATCGAAGAGATGAATGATCGCTCAAACATAAAGGTGATCGACGCTCAAGTGCCGTTGTCTGAAATGTTCGGATACGCAACGAGGCTGCGGTCAATGACACAAGGTCGAGGAAGCTTCTCAATGGTGTTCAGCCATTATGAAGAAGTGCCAAACAACATCACTCAACAGGTTGTTGAAGGCCGAAAATAATACTACCTAAACAGGCTAGTAGAAGCACAGTGTAAAGAAATAACACTGTGTAAGTAATTTGACTAGCGACTTAGTTTGTGGCAGGATAAGTTTATTGGTAAATACTACCTCTAAACTCATAAGCCATCGAGCGGACGAGCTACAGAACAATGGATTATATATTAGACGCAAAAAATAAAAACATGGGACGCCTTGCAACGGAAATCTCGACGATCTTACAGGGTAAAAAGAGCCCAAACTATGAGCCACGGCTTGCAGGAGAAGATCGAGCAATCGTAAAGAACATTGAAGGCATGACAATCAGTGGACGGAAAGAGACCGACAAGATCTACTACCGACACACCGGATTCATGGGTGGAATAAAACAGGAAACCTATGAGGAAGTGGTTGCAAAGAAAGGAAAGCAGGAGGTGTTGCGACGAGCGGTTATGCGCATGTTGCCAAAAAACCGATTGCAAATTATCCGCATTAAGCGGTTGGTCATCGAATAATAAAAACCTATGACGGAAACAACGAAAAAAATTAAAACCGAAAAAGTCCCAACCAAGGCAAAGACAGAAGTAGTTGCCGATACGGAGACCGTCGAAGAGGTTGCTGATGTGACCGCCGAAGTCTCGGTAGAGGAAGAGGTTGAAGCCACTGAAGGAAAGGCAAAGCGCAGCGGAAAGAAGGATAAGTATTTCGAAGCCGTAGGGCGACGAAAGACAGCTGTTGCTCGCGTACGCCTCTTCACAAAGATGGAAGGTATCGTGATAAACAACAAAACGCTTAAGGAATACTTTGGAGTAGAGCGTTATGAAAAAGATGTTGAGAGCCCGCTTGAAAAGATGAAAATCGTAGACAAGCTTGGCGCAATCATCAAGGTAAAGGGAGGAGGCCCTATGGCTCAATCCCAAGCAGCTCGCCTTGGAATCGCCCGTGCGTTGATTGAGTTCAACCCGGTATTCCAGAAGCGCTTGCGCCGACTCGATCTACTTACTCGTGATCCACGAGCAGTAGAACGAAAGAAGCCAGGTCTTCGAAAGGCACGACGTGCGCCACAGTGGAAGAAACGATAAAAGTATCACTTCCCCAACAAAAAACAACCCATACGGGTTGTTTTTTGTTGGGGCACCGCAGTTGCAATTCCATGGAATATTTTGCATCATACAAACAATGAAGTATAAGACGAAGTCAGCAACAGAGACAAAGCTTGTGGCGAAAATATTTGCCGAGGAGCTTATAGTAATAACACCAAGAAAGCGCGCGCTGGTAGTGCTCCTTAAGGGTGACCTTGGCGCTGGGAAGACTACGTTTACACAGGGGTTAATGCGTGCATTGGGCGTAAAGAAAAGAATCCTTAGTCCGACGTTTGCTCTCCTTCGGTCGTATACGGTGCGAGCGGGTAATTTTTCAAAAGTGCATCACTTCGATTGCTATCGAATTGGCGAAGCGAAAGAGATGAATGATTTGGGATTTAGTGACCTGCTGAAAGATCCTAAAAATATTATTCTTATAGAGTGGCCGGAGCGAATACGCACAATACTCCCCCGAGAAAAAGTGACTGTAGCGTTGGCGCACGGCGACACAGCAAAAGAACGAACGATAGAAGTTAAATAAATATTCGTATTGTCATTCCCGCGTAGGCGGGAATCCAGTATTCCATAGATTCCCGCCTACGCGGGAATGACGCAGGACAAAAAAGGAATCGCCTAGGCGATTCCTTTTTTAGTAGGTGCGATGCTCGTGATAAAAAACTTCATCTGTCATCATGCGCAAAGGGCGTAATAGCGTCGTACATATCTTGCCAACGTAAAACGGCCTCCTTGCCATACTTGTCAAACATGTATGCTCTGCTGCGAATACCTCCTTGTTCAGGCCGCTTGGGCGCAGGCTGGTTCTTGAGCATATACAAAGGATGCTCCTGAATTCTCCAAACAAGAGGAGAGGTATTCATATACAGCAACGAGTAGTGGCTTCGTATCGGGTACACATAGACAGGAAGAGACGTCGGCGTTGATTGGTTACTTGAAACACGTTCATCAATAAAATTATCAAAATGAAAATATGTCTTATTAGCGAGCAAATAAAAATCAGACATGCGCTCTCGCTGCTCGGCGTATCGATGGAGTAAAAGATTTTGTATGGGGTCAGTATTCGGATGGTTGATAGCTAGCATACCATACGCATATCCATACCAATTTCCAAGGTAATCGAGTTCACGAACAGAAGGAGAGGAACTTTGAAAGAATAAACGCTCTGCCTCAGCCCCTCTTTGCATGGACTGTTTTTCAGAGTCACTAAGATTCTCCAGAGAGAGTATTTGTGGGAAAATTGCTTCGTTTGCATAGGTACGAACAAAAGAGTGTATTGTCGCGAGCTCCATTTGGTATTCAAGGTCAATACAATCGTACGGAGTGGTTGCGCTCTGCGGAACAGCTTGAATTCCTTGATTGTAGAATTTTTCGTATGAACTCCCTGGGGTAGCTTCTACGTAATATGCAGCATCCGTTATGAACGATTTTTGGAAACAGTAACTAAGAGAATCGGGGCATTCTGTGCCGACAAGCATTGATTGTTCGGTAGATTCCTTCCAGCACTGGCCTTCGACGCGATACGGGCCATCATACCGCGTGCCCTTGCGGAGGTGGAGTTCTTTTGCGCTTAAAACAGGGTATGTTTTTTGAGACCATTCTATGGATGATGGTTCTTTTGTAGAGGGCAACGAAAGGGAGCATGTACCTGCATCTTTTGTGAGGCATTGTTCACGTAGAGTAATTGCATCTTTTATTGCGATAGCATTGCGAAGCATGATATCTAAGTCGGCAGAAATTCGCGCGTAGTCAGAGATTCCTTGTCCATCAAGAAAAACGAGCTTATGGGGTTGCGTTACAAGCGGCGCTATGACCTTTTGTAAATTGCGGATGTCCTGTTCGTAAGCGTCGCGAGCCTTTTTTATGTGTGCAAGGAGTGTATAAGCAGCCTGCTCGGAGTATGTCTTTTCGAAATCTTTAAGAGACGCAGATGCAGTAAGAAAAGAAGTAAGAAATGCAATTGGGTATATATCGCTTGTTTCACGGAGTTCATTTTTAAAACGATCTTGCGTTTTTTGCAGGCCAATAATCGTTTTTTGCGTCTGGGGAATATCTATATACGCTGATGCGAAAAGAGGGTCGAGTTCCATCCATGTAGCAAAATAGGCAACGCGTTGTGCGCGTTCTCCCTGCTCCCCGTATGAACCTGGCACGCCATCGCGATAGACGGCAAGGCCTTCAACGTCATACACGGCAGTGTCTCCGTTTATACGTACGCCCTGCTTCTTGGGCCAACGAGAGGTAGGACTGATAACAACCTCTTCCCCAGTTTGTATAAGGGTAGGGTTTTGGGAATGCTCACCCGTCTCGTTTTTAAAAAAAAGTATTAATGATACAATAAGGAGCATAAGCACGGCGCCTATCCCTAAAAAGAAAGCAGTTTTTCTCATATCCCAATAATACCCTATTCCATGGAATCCACAAATTTTGACTCAATCCCGTTAGAAGAACTTAATAAAGCGCTTTCATTCGCTCTGCATAATGACTACTCTTCGTTTTACAATCAGCTACACGGAGAGCCGCGTCTTCCAGTTACCTCGTATGAGGAGTTCACTCGCATTCCCTTTCTTGAAAAGGCGGATATTCTCGCCGTGCCGCTTACCGCTCGCATATTTATTCCGGAGGAAGACGTCGCATATTATTCCATGTCGAGCGGGACAACGCAGGCAAAGAAACCTACTATTATTCCCCATGCTACATTTTATCTAGACGTATTTAGTAAGTATTGGTTTATCGAAGAGGAGCTAAGAGAATTTGGCGCTCGAAAATTAATGTTATTGCTCCCACCGCTTGCCCCGGTGTTTATCCGGTCATTTCTTGTTGAAAAAAAATACCCTTCGGTAATCGGAGGAGATATCAATAAGCTGAACCCAATGGCGATGATGGCAAAAGAAGTTGGAACACAAGGGCTTATTACGACTGCGACTATTTTAGAAGCATTTATACATGAGTTGCGTGCCTGCGAGTTCGATTGTGCGGGCGTTACGTGGATATCATTAGGAAGCGAATATTGCTCGGAAGCGAAGCTCGCTCATTTTAAGAGTGTATTTCCTAACGCATTTTTCAACTTTCGTTTCGGAACGTCTGAGATTGGTTTTGGGAGAGGATATCGATGCAGGCATTTGGCAAACGAAAAGAGTCCGAGCACATTCCATCCGTTTGAGGGAGCACTTCTGGAAATATGCGCCCCCGATGGAACGCTTACGCCATGGGGCGTCCCCGGTGAGATTGTGCACACTGACCTGACTAAAAAGGCATTTCCCATGATTCGATATAAGACCGGAGATATCGGTTCACTTGAGCGCATCGCGTGCCCATGTGGAAATCCATTTACCCTTGTGCTTGGCGGAAGGGCTGGCTTTGATGTATTACATGCATTTGGCGTTATCTTGCACACAGAGGCAATCGCTAACGCAGTTGCAACAGTCAAGGATAGTATCGAGCAGACATTTCAGATGCACGTATTTGAAGAGCAAACGCCTCGAGGTGTCTTGCCTCGTCTTGAGCTACATCTTCGCCCACAAGTGGGACAATTAAATCTTAAAAATGACCCGACATTCACAGCACTTATCAATAAGAAAATAAGCGCATCATTGCACCTTTCCGCAAAATCGACGCTACAGGACCTTGTTGAGAAGGGCGTATTTCTCCCCCTCACTATTGTATTTGTAGATGCGTGGAAGTCGGACACAAAAACAAAGCACATTATTTCACACCTGCAGTAACGGCATCACGTGCAAACGCTTCATAGATAAATTCCCCCAAACCCCGCTCGGGGTTGGTTGGTTTAAATTTATCCTTAATAGTGGCAAGCGTATTTTCGAGAAGGCTAATAGAGGGAACAAAGTTCACGCCAGTATATGCAGCGATAAATCGGCCGTATGACTGGCTCGCTTGTTCATCGGAATATCGATAAGCCTCACGCATGTATTGCTTAACCTCTTCTGGGTTCGCCTTAATATATTCCATGGATTGATAGATTGATGCAACGAAGCGCTTTACTGCCTCGGGGTTTTCTTGGAGCACCTTTCCGGTCGTCATAATGCCGCGATAGAGAGAAGATCCGGCAAAGAGTTCTTCAGGAGACACGACTGTATAGCGTGTATCCAGTTTTGATTCATATATAAACTGCTCCGAGTTTACGATAATAAGGTCTAAATCGCCCTTATCAAGAAGTTCCTTCCTCGCTGCGTTAGTAGGGATTGCTACGAGCTTAACATTGGCAGGGTCAAGGTGCATTGCGCTAAGAACAGCGTCGGTAATAAGTGCTGGCTCTCCCCCAAAACGAATAACGCCAACCGTTCTTATGTTGTTAAAATCGTTTCGCTCAAATCGGCTTACTGCAAAAAAGCTAAACGGCGTAAACGTTTGCGCAATCCAACGTACGTCGGCGTTATTTAAATAGACGGCAAATTCTCCCATTATCCCCGTCATAAGGACGTCCGCTTCTCCACTAAGCAGTACCGTGTTTACGTTTCTCGTATCCGATATTTTTTCCAAGACAACAGGCTCCACAGGCACGCCATTTTTTTCAAAAAAGCCCTTTTTTGTCGCTATCTCTTGTACCAAGTTAACATCACCTAAATCGCGAACAACAATCATCTTAAGGGGTTGCGTGCTAACTAGCTGTTCTGCAGTGCGGTTTGTAAATGCCCAGATGGATATGGCGGCAAGTGTGATTACGGGAATAATAAATAAGGGTTTTTTATACATGATGTTATTTCCAGTTAATAGTTTTTTTCTCAAGGAAGGTAATGAGCTTTACGAGCAAAACATTACAAGCAAGGAGAAAGATGATAGTAAACATCAACAACGCCGTCTGGTAGTTCGAGCTATAGAGGGCAATGAGATAGCCTAAGCCCTTATTATAACCAAAGATTTCTGCGATAACTAGGCCAATAAAGGATCTCCCTACTGCGACGCGCATGCCTGAATAAATAAAGGGCGCAGCATGATAGAAGACAATTGAGCGAAGGATGGTTGAGTCACTTGCCTTGTAAAGGCGGGCCATAGTAATAAAGTTGGTATCAACACTTTTTGCACCATCCATTGCCGCGATAATAACAGGGATTACTGCCATGAGGAATATAATAAGTATCTTAGCGCCCATACCAAAGCCAAACCAAAGAATAAAGAGGGGTGTTACTGCGACGATAGGCAGTGAGTTAAGGGTGAATAGGTAGGGACTAATTACATCGCCCACTTTTGGGTAAAACCCCGCAAGAATACCAAGGGAAACCCCGATGATAAGCGCCAGAAGCAATGCAATAAATACCGCGCCCATGCTCGTTATAATGTGAGGGGTCATGTCTCCCGATGCAAGTGCCGCAAAACCGCTTGTAAGAATAGCGCTTGGACTACTGATAAAAAACGGATTCGCAAATTCTGTTCGAACAAGAAGCTCCCATAGTGCAAGCAAAAGGGCAAAAGGGATAATAGTAATATATCGTTTTAAGGGGTTACTCCTCATCATTGTCTATGTATTGATATTCTGGTATTGAGTGCTGCCCGGGCTTATTTACCATAATAGTTTGCACCGTTCCTGGGCCTGCCGAGAGAATCACAATACGGTCAGCTAAAAATGTCGCTTCACTTAAACTATGGGTAACAAAAAGAGTCGTTACGCGGGTTTTTTCTAGGATAGCCTTAAATTCATCCTGAATAGATTTCTTAGTCGCAATATCAAGGCCAGAAAAGGGTTCATCCATAAGAAGGAGATCGGGTTGGATAGAAAGTGCCCTTGCAAAGTTAACGCGTTGTTGCATTCCCAAAGAAAGTTGTTCGGGGTAATACTGCTTAAATTTTTGCAAACCGATCATCTGTAAAAGTGCATCGTCTGTTGATGAGGTGGTTGGTTTTCCCGCAGTAACGCTTCCGTACGCTATGTTTTGTGCGACAGTTTTCCACGGTAATAAAGTTGGGTGCTGGAAAACCATACCAATACGGGCTTGTCCTGCTATTGTAATAGATCCTTTCTGGATTATTGTAGGGCTCTGTAATAGGCCCGCAATCGCATGAAGAATTGTAGTTTTTCCGCATCCGGATGGACCTAAAATAGCAACACGCTCGCCTTGCCGTACGTCGAATGAAATATCCCGTAATGCTTCGTGTCCTGTGTTTGCGTACGCTATATGCAGATTTTTGACTGTTATCATAGTATTTAAAAATCCCGTTTCCGGGATTTTTAGTGGTTGTATATGCGCCTCAGAAAAATCCATTGCATCCTACAAACAAATAGTCATTCTCATCAGTTTGAGAGCACTCGCTCTGTGCTATGGCGGTGTTTGTGGAGCCGTCTCTTGCCGCATTTTTACGGGAATCCTCGCCACCACAATCAGTAGTAATAACTTCCTTGTATGCAGTCACTAAGCCAACAATACCAGCAACGCATGAAAGGGTGATGAGAGCTACCTTACTTTTTTTGTATGCTGTAATTTTCATAGTCAGTGCTTTATTAAGATAATGATACTTGTTTTAAGAAAAGAACACAATCCCCTGTAAAGGTGGCGTCTATTATCAAAGAGGAACCGCCTAGGCGATTCCTCTTTGTGTCCCTCGAGTCTCTCAACTCTCATCTCACATCTCTATTGTCACTGCCCCGCTCCTCTCAAGAACTTGAATGTCTCTTCGAAGTTCTTGAAGATGACGTCGAAGATCGATTCACCTTTTTGTGGAGTAATGATAGTTCGTGGGCCAAATGTTCCCTTGTTCCCTGCAGCGTCAACCGACTCTACCTTCATCTGGTAAATGGTCCCTGGCTTTAAGCTGGAAAGTAAAATGGTATGGTTTTGGGTAAGAGTATCAGTGATGGCTGTCTTGTTAGCAAACTCAGTTACTGCCCCAGAACCTTCTTGGTAGTAAATAGTTGAGTCAGAGGCTTCGTCCGTAGTCCACGTGATAACCGTCTGAATTCGATCGGTTCTCCCTGGAACTAATGCCCCATCAACTTTGAAGTTAGATATTTTCGGAGCTATGACGTCGCGCGAGGTAGTGATGGTGATTGGCATACCTCCTTCAATCAAGTTTCCACCTTCAGTGTATCCGAATACAGAAACTTCATAGCCCGTTGCAGGGATAAGGCGATCAACAAGTACGTCATGATCAAGCTTTCGATTATTGTCGATCTTGCGTTGTATCTCGCCTGTTCTCATATTCTTATATTCAACGATAGTCGAGGCAGGCGTCTCTGTATTCCATACCACGGTGAATGACGTATTCTTTACGTTGATAACACGAGCCGAGACTTTAGCCGCCTTCGTGGTAAATGTCATATCTTGGCTTCGACCAACTACCTGCGGAAGCGAGAATGAGCGAACCATGAAGTGGTATGTAGTGTTTGGCTTTAAGCCGACAAGCGTAATGGTGTGTTCCTTCTCCTTTGTCGTTGCTTGAGAAAGCTCATCAGTGTATGGATTTGTAGATGAAGCGCTATATGCAGTTGCCTCTGAATAAAGAATACCTGCATACGCGTTAATGTTTGTTCTCCATCGGATAGTCGCTGTATTTTCTGTTGTTTCAACGACGCGCGGCTCTTCGATGAACGGCGGGCGAATGCTCGGCAAGATTGATTCAAGGGCTTCGTCAGACACCTGTTCATATGCAGTAACGTCTTCGAGCGTCTGTAGGTCATCCCCTGGCTCAGAAAGAAACTTGGTTGAGAATGTCTGGTCTGTGCCTACAGATTCATTAAATGCCTTATCAATAGCTTTGAGCTGGTAATGATATTCAGTTCCCATGCGCAATCCAGAGATAGTAAGGCTATGTTGTGTGGCAAGATTCTTGCTCCCTAATGACGATCCATAAGTTGCGTCCTTACCATAGTCGATAAAGGCAACAGTTGGCTCATTGGTTATAAACGTAATCGTCGCTCCAAACGCGGTTGTTGCGGCGACCGTAACGGCTGAAATGATAGGAGCTGTTGTATCCTTCACCTCTGGCGGTGTGGTAAATTGCCCTGCACCTGATCCGCCTCCGATAGTGACGATACGTACTTCACCCTCCTTTGCCGTTGTTGCACTGGTAGATGTAGATATTGCCTCATTTCCAAATGCATCTCGTGAACGGACGCGATAATTGTAAGTCGTATTTGCAGTAAGATCCGGAACCACTATCGAATGATAAATCGAAAGCGTAGAATCGAGTGTTGTGCTTCGTGCAAAGGTCGAAGTACTTGTCTGGTCATACTCAACTTGTGACGTAGCGAGCTCGTCGGTCTTCCAGAAAATAATCAACGACTGCGGTGTGCTGAGCGGAACGGTGATGCCGGTAATGACTGGGGCATAGGTATCACTCAGTGTTCGGAATGTGTAGTACACTCCATTGTTGTCATCAACTGATTCGTTTCCGCTGCTGTCAGTCGAGCTCACCTTGTAGTAGAAGGTTGATCCGGAATCAAGTCCGGTAATCGAAACTTCATGCGTGAATACATCCGTGGTTGAAGCATCTCCCACAGGGGTGACTGTGCCCACGATTGCATTGAAGCCATTGAAGTTTGAGCTCTTTGAATAGGTGACAATTGAATCAGAATCTTTGTTGGTATTCCATGTGATTGTCGCAGCCTTGTCGGCGGGAGTTGCAACGATGTCGGTAATAATCGGACCTCCTGTTGTAGTGAAGGCAATTGAATCAGAGAATGCAGAAGCATTTCCTGTTGGGTCGGTTGACTGTACGATAAACGTATAATCCGTATTCGGAATAAGGTCAGTCAATGTAACGGAATGGTCAGTAACAAGTCCGGTTGATGAGGCGGTGCGATATGATCCTGCATCTGATGCAAGGGAATAACGAACGATGGAATCTGCAATTTCATCCGTAGTCCATGTGACGATTGCAGAAGTATTGCGGACCGTTGCTGCGGTAACGACGGAGATGATTGGAGGAACAAGGTCTGTTTGACCCTGTCCATCAGGAGTATCGGTTACAGTCTCCGAATACTCAGAAACATTTCCCGCGGTATCGGTGATGGTCATCTTGTACGTATAGGCGCTGGACGATGCAAGACCTGCGTCAACGATGAAGTTGTCATCGATATCAGACTTTGCAAGGAGTAGCGCGAAGTCAGCGCCATCAACTGAGCGATAGATGTCATAGGATGCAAACGGCGCACTCGATGTGGAAACATACGGCAACCAGCTGATAAGCTCCTTGAAGAGCGAACTCTTTACGTCAGATATATCGGTAAAGGCAAAGTTCTGTGGCTTTGTTGGGATAGTAATCTGACGTGTTGCTGCGTTGCCAAGGGCATCCTGTACCTGCAAGTAAATGCTTGGGTAATCACCCGATGCGACAATCCATGTCTCTGTTGAGGAGAGCGTGCCTGCTGGAGTTGCTGTACTAATACCACTTGTTGCGTTGACGCCATCCGCAGAAAGGTCTGCGTTGTTGGAAACGACATAGGTGAATGAAGCTGCGTCGGTTATGGCAATGGTAAGAATGCCGGTACGTGCATCAAACTTGAACTGTCCGATTTGTGGTGCTTGGCGATCGAAGGCAAACGAAGTGCTTGTGCCTTGACCGATACCATTGAGTGGCTCGTTATCATTTGCGCTGACGCGAATTTCTACGGCTGGCAATGAAACAGATCCGAGCTGTGCTTGCGCATCCCATAGTGCAGTGTATGGCGCAAAGACATCTTCTGCTACAGATTTGTTTGCGATGTCTTCTGCTTGCAGCGTGGTAATCGCATTCCATCCAAGACCCGAATTGTATTCGAACGAAGGGGTTATGAATGTTGGGTTCACTGTTCCGCTATTTGTATTGGTGTCGCGAACGGTGTAGAAAATCTCCACCTTTCCAAAGTTTGCTTCAGTTGAAGATGCAACCTGTGCCGCAGAAACTGATGCGACTTCCGGAGCGGTGTTATCTACTTCGGTGATAAGAAGCGTGTAGGTAGTAGATGCTCCCAAGGTCATCCCATCAACACTGCCCAAGGAAAGGGTAAGCGTCTTGTCTGGGCCGTAGGTTGTATCATGGAGCGCTATGATCGTAAACGATGCAGTCGTATCTCCCGCAGGAACGGTAACTGAAGATACCGGAAGGGTATAGTTGGTTTCCGCTACGGCAGTTGATGCGGGATCTGCCACAACAGGGATAGTAATGTCCTGGTTGGATGGATAGGAAAGCATTACCGTTGCCGTGGTTGTGCCGGTAAGTTCATCTACGTTCAAAGAATCTACAGAGAAGTTTGCTTCTGGAGTAAGATCCGTTTCAGTAATCGTATACACAAAGGATGTTGTTTCTCCAAGCGTTGCATTGGTTGGGTTAGTAAGAGCTACCGTCACTGAAGTATCCGCACCAAACAAGTTGTCATGAATGACTGTGAGTGGAATGGATGCAGTGAGCTCCCCTGCTGGAATAGTGATTGTTCCTGCGGCAAGTGAGAAGTTTATTCCATCAAGCGCAGTTGAGGTCGACACGGCATAGGCGACAGTAGTTGTTGCAGCTGTTGTCGTAGAAAGACGCACAACGATATCGTAAGACGGTGTGGTTTCCGGTCCAGATGCCGATGCGACATCAAACTGAATTGTAGGAAGGACATCTGCTTCAACAATGGTAAGGGTGTATGCATTCGGAGCACTCACCGTCGCATTGGTTGGAGAAGAAAGCGTTACAATCGCGGTCTTATCTACTCCAAACACATGGTCAGAGATTGGCTGAATCGAGAGTGTGGTTGATGTTGCTCCTGCAGGAATGGTAAGCGTTCCTTCGGTTTCCGCTATATAGTCAACCGTACTTACGGCAGTTCCCGTAATGGTATAGCCGACGGAAGCATCAACGGGCGCAATCTTCGAAAGAACAGCGGTTAGTGTGGTTGAAGTCGTTGCATTCTCGAAGGCGCTGGAAGCAGTAGTAGCAAAGCTCACCGTCGGCGCACTCATATCAAGCAACGACAATGTTCCATCATTGGACTGGTCATTCTGTGAAGAAAGTGGACCGGTTGTTGCGGACTGGTTGTCATGCACAAGAACTCTGACAGCTACATTACTGTATGTTGCTCCTGCAAGTGTTGGTTCATTTTGTGTGTTCCATACGATGGTTCCCGATTGTCCTGTTGCAATCGTCGAATTGACGATAGTCGTGTTTGTTGAAGCTGCTTGAATCCAAACGGGAGTACCAGCAACAATAGTTGTGTTCTGTCGTGTTGTGCGAGTACCTGCAGTTGGCCATGCCCCACGGGTCAATCCGGAAAGAACGTTGCCCGTCTTTGTGGTATAGGAGATAACTTCATTGTTGATTTGGATTGCTCCTGCAGTTGGCAAATGCGTTGCATCAGAAACAGTGATGGTTGTTGCATCTGCAGAAGATACCGTCGTACCGATATTGTAGAAGACATAGCCTTCATACGATGGCGATACCTTGTTGGCAGCTGCTTCATCAGTGATGGTATATGCAACAGATACTGTTCCGTTCGCAGTGCTTTGTGTCGGAATGATATTGCTCATCACCGGAGCAGTTGTCGTGATGATGTCCTGAATTGTGTACGTGTAGGTGGTTGCTGCCCCGAGTGTTGCTCCGGCTGGAGTTCCGAGCGTAACGATGAGGGACTTGTCCAGTTCACGCACAGGATTGTTGAGAATGGATGCCGTAATTGTTGTTGACGTTTCACCTGCTGCGATAGTTGCCGTTCCATTTGCAAGAACATAGTTTGTGCTGCTGACTGCAGTTGATGATGCAGATACCGTATACGGCACAGTGATTGCTTGCGTGGAAGGCCCTGTAATAGAAACAGGAATAGCGATCGAAGCAATATTCTCAAGTCCTGAAGCAGAAGTGCTGGTAAATCCAATTGCTGGATCTGCAGTTACTTCGTTGATGGTCAATGTATATGTGGTTGTCGCATTTGTCGTTGTTGCATTGACTGGATCTGCGAGAGAGATAATAACAGTCGTTGTAACAGGGCCACTGATGGCATCATCGAGCAATGGAATTGTTAGATTGGTTGTTGTTGCGCCGCTTGCAATAGATACTGTACCACTTGAAGCGAAGCTTGCGTTGTAGTGGAGGCCCGAGACCGCAGTTCCTGTCACGGTATAGGCCACAGAAGCATCTTGGTTCATTGCAGAAGACAAGCTCACAGGAATAGTGATTGTTGATACAACTCCATCAACGGTTGAACCAGTAGAAGCAAAGCCAATCGTTGGAATGACATTGTTGTCTTGGATGGAATAGGTATATGTCGATGCACCTGCATTGACGGTTGCGTTTGTTGGGCTTGTCAATGTAAGGACAGCGGAAAGCAATGGATCACGCACGCCGTTATTGAGCGTTGTCATGATAAACGATGTCGAAGTAGCTCCGGCAGGAATGGTAATCGTTGTTGCAGGGATTGTATAGTTGACCCCGCTGACCGCAGTTCCTGACTGTGTAATAGTTGCCGTTATGTCAAAGACAGACGGATAGGCGATTGATGCAGTAACCGTTGTTGTAGCGGCTTCAAGGCCTGTGCCAGTTGATGCGGTAAACCCAATCGCAGGAAGTGCGCTTGATTCAGTGATGGTATAGGTAAAGGTGCTTGTTGCTCCAATAGTTGCATTGGTAGAAGTGGAGAGAACAAGTTTGTATTCGCGATCCCCTTCATATGTACCATAGTTGATGATGGTTGGTGTAATGGTTGCCGATGTTTGTCCTGCTGGAATAGTCACCGTTCCGACTGCAGGAAGGGTATCGATACCTGCTGCATAGTGGGCCTTAACCTCCGCTGCCGAAAGGGCGCGGTTGTAGATGGCGGTGTTGTCGAGGCGTCCTGTAAAATTCCATTGAGTTCCATAAGGATACCCTCGTCCAATAGTACCTATGGCAAATTGACTTGGGGATGTAATTAAGCCATAAGAAACTCCATCAATTAATAATTCAATGGTGTTATCACCTCTCGCGACCCAAGTAAAGTGATGCCACGCATTTTTATAATTAAATCCAGTATTCCAGCTTTGATAGGCGGTGGTCCTATCTCTAAACTGCACAACACCGGTGGCATCATCCAAGTTTATAGCTACTGAAGATGTAATGCCATCTCCTATCCAAAATTCATACGTTTTTGTTCCTGTCTGGTAAATCCACGAGGAAAGCGTCCAAGGCTGAGTATCAGAGAATTGAATTTTACTTGCCAAGGGTGCATAGGCGCTTGCGCCGCCATCAAAGATTCCAGCTTGTGTGCCAAATTTTCCACTGCCATCGCTTGTGAATGCAACACCCGACAGAGGCGTTCCATTATTCCCATTCCCGCTCGTATCATTCGCATTCCCCTCAAACTGCCATAAACCAACCAAGCCATTGGCTGAGTTGTCGCTCGAAGTAGTTGCCGTATAGGTAACAGTTACTGCAGATGCAGATGGGTTTGAAAGTGAAATACCGATTGTTGGATTTGCAGTTGCTTCAGACCCTGATCCACTTGCTGTAGTGAAGTACACCGTCGGTGTGATACTGCTGTCTTTGATGGTATGCGTATGCGTTGATGTCGCAAGCGTTGCATTCGTTGGTGCAGACAAAGTGATCAAGACCGTAAGGTCAGAATCCTTTTGCGCACTTTGTTTGATGGCAAAGGTAACGCTTGTGGATGTTGCACCTGCAGGGATAGTTACTGTTCCACTTGTAGATGTTGCGGAATAGTTTGTTCCGATAAGGGCCGTACCTCCACTAATGGAATAGCTTGCTGACGTAGTAACGGCAGATGCAGTTGAAAGAACAACGGGTACGGTAACGATAGTTTCGGCTTCGGTTGTCGATGCAGTTGCACTCAAGAACCCGATAGTCGGATTTGGAGTTACTTCAGTGATTGTATAGGTATGCGTTGTGTTTGCCCCAAGTGTTGCATTGGTTGGGCTCGACAAAGTTATGGTCAAACTCTTGTCGATGCCTGAGAGATTATCGTTGATACTGGTCGCAACAATTGCAGTAGATGTCGAACCTGCTGGAATTGTGAGTGACCCTGTAGGTGTGCTCGTTGAAAGCTTAAGAGCGCCAATGCCTGAAGCATAGTGGGCTGCAATTTCTGCAGAAGTGAGTGCGCGGTTGTAGATGGCGGTGTTGTCGAGGGAGCCGTTGAATGCGTATTGAGATGTCCCTGCATACGAACCTAACTTCAAGGAAGAAAATGTAGAAGAATTAATTCCTGTAAACGCACTTGTCATTGTTTGAAGCGCGCCATTTACATATAAATATTGGTTGACGCCATCATTAGTTCCTACAAGATGATACCACTGCCCCATAGTAACGGGACTATTCGAATACAATCCGCGCTGTGCTGAACCACCATCCTTAAAGCTGAAATGTAGCTTATTTTGGTAGGAGCCAGTGCCTCCGTAAAGGTCTAAATAGCTGTCCACTCCAAATGACTTTACAAATATATTGTAAGTTGGGTTAATCGTTGTTGGCTTAACCCATGTTTCAAATGTAAATGCGGTGACGTTCGAAGTAAGTGTCGTCGGAACGTTTATGTAGTCGCTGACACCGTTAAAAGTAGCTGCGTTGGTATACTTGCCTGCTACATATCTATCAGTGGAAGTCCCATACCATGTCCCATTATTTCCCATTCCCGACGTATCATTCGCATTCCCCTCAAACTGCCAATATCCTACAAGGCCATCAGTCGTTGTTGCAGTTCCAGCGGTGGCATAATTTGTGACTACGCTCAACGGGTATGGCTTAGAAAGCGCAACAGTTGTTGTTGTGGTTTGGGTTGCCTCAGTAATACTCGTGGCAGCGCTTGTGAACTGCACCGTCGGCGCACTCATATCAAGTGTTGCCAATGTTCCATCGTTTGACTGGTCGCTCTGCGTAGTAATAGGGCCTGACTCTGCGGCTTGATTGTCATGCACCAATACACGCACGCCTGTGTTGGCATACGTTGCTCCCGCAAGTGCCGGTTCATTCTGCGTGCTCCATACAATAGTCCCCGCTTGGCCGGTCGCAATAGTGCTATTGGTAATCGTTGTTTTTGTCGAGCTTGCTTGCACCCATACTGGCGTGTTGCTCAAAATCAACGCATTTTGTCGGGTTGCTCGTGTGGTTGCAGGAGTTGGCCATGTTGCGCGCGTGATGCCATTCAAAACATTCCCAGTCTTGGATGTATATCCGATGATTTCATTGTTAACCTGAATAAATCCGCTAGCTGGAAGATGTGAAGCATCGGACAACGTAATTGTCGTTGCGTCAGATGTTGAAACAGTTGTTCCTATATTATAGAAGACATATCCTTCGTACGACGGATTTGTTTTGCTTGTGATCGATGTATCGACGAGGGTATATGCAACGGTAACCGTGCCTGCGGAAGTAGTTTGCACAGGAGAAACGGTTGTGATTGATGCTGCAGATGCAGTAGTCCCTCCCCCACCTTCGCCGAGGTTCTGTATACCATCAGGGCGTGCGTTAATATACGCATTCGATCGAACAGACGTATTACCTTGAGTGTTTTTAACGGCAAGACGATATCGATAATACAATGCGTTGTTAAGATTGATGTGAACTAAGTAGTTTGTCGCAACATCAGTGATAAGGGCGGCATCGGAATATGTCCCGAACGTTGTGTTGTCTGTTGACGTCGCGTACTCGAGTTTATACGAACCAAAGTTGACGGCCGACGACGTCGCCCATCCTATATAAAGGCGATAATCCGCAGTGCCAACCTTCGAAACGTCTTGGATAAGAAATCCGCTTGGGTCAGAAGGTATTGGAGTCGTGTATGTTGTAGTTGCTGCAGTATTGCCAAAAGCATCCCTAAATTGAAGGGATAGTGTCTTTGCATTAATAGTGGAGCTAAATGTCCACGGAATAGTGACTGTAGTAGAAATTGAAGCCCAGTCGCTTGTGGTTGTGCCGTCAGAAATTGTATACTGGCGCGCGTTTGTATCGGTTGCCGGAACAATGACAATTGAACCACTGTCTGTTTGCCCAGCAATGCCTGCGTCAAAGGTAAGAGAACCTCCGGTAGGGGCAACAGTATCGATTGAAAATGCAGTACTCGATGCCGAAGCAGTTGCATTGCCAAGCGCGCCGTCATTAAGCGTAACGCGAATTTGCGTAGAGGTGGCCACCGAGCCGAGCTGTGCAGCCGCATTCCATATAACGGAATACGAAGTAAATGCGGTGGTTGACGCAACGAGTGGACTCGTCACAGGATTGCTTAATGCGTTATAAATTGTAGCGTTCGTCAAAGGAACCCAACTTGCGCCATTTTTGTATTCGAGTGTTGTGGTGGCAAGGCCTGTTTCAGAGTCAGTGTCCTTTACTGAAAAGGCAATAGCAACTTTACCGTAGTTTGCGTCGGTCGAGGTGGGAATTTGGTATGCAGTAACGCCAGCAGCTCCAACCTGCGGTGGGCTGTTTACTAAATACGTAGTGGTTACGCTACCAAGAGATGCGGTATTGATGCCAGTAGAATCAAAGTATGCCTTATATTGGAACCACTGCGAGTTAGCAGTAAACATGCTTGGGATAGAATCCGTTCCAGCGGCAGTGGTAAAGTACGAACTGGTTTGCCCGTCCGGACCAACCCAGTTACTCCACACTCCTGGAGCGCCTGCTGCGTCCGGAGCACTGCGGAGTTGAAACTTGATAGACGTGCCCGAAGGTGTGCTGTTTGCAACCCACTGAAGTTTTCCAATAATATTACTGATATCCCCTGTGTTATATGGAGAAGAAATTATATAGGAAGCAGACGCATAGCTATCGTAATTAAATGTTACCGAAAGAACTTCGGGGGTTAGTGTAACGTCTCCCGTTTGTAACGTAACTGTATACTTAAAGTAGCGCGCTCCATTATGGATTGCGTTGAGGATAGTCCCTGTTTTTGTGGTGTAGACATCGCTTGCAGCCGTTGTTCCCGCCGGCCCGTAAAATGTCCATGGACCGCTTGCGCTGTTACTGCTTGCAACTTGCAGTCCGACTGGCGTTGCAGTGTTGATAGATGCGGAGATGGAATCAGTCCAGCTCAAAGAAACAGAACCAGCTCGGGTATTCACCCCCGCATCGATAACGGAAGATGTGTATGCCCCAGCTGAAACATAGGCAATCATTGGGTCGCCGGAGGTGAAGGAATAGACTGCGTTAGTAGGGCTCGAAACTGCGTATACGCGCGCATTAACGGTATCAACAAAGACGCCGTACGGGTCTGTTGATACAGGCGCAGTTTGCCACGATGTGCTCGTCGACATACTATCAGCTCCGCCTGAGGCGAACTTCGCAATGCGATCGTTTCCCGTGTCGGCAACGTACACGTAGTTGTTAACGGGGTCAATAAATATTCCCTTCGCATTTGTAAATTGGCCAACCCCAACCCCTGTTCCGCCGAGCGTTTGCCATGTGTCCGTAGTCATGACACCCGCACCGCCAGAAGGAAATTTTACAACAAGATTTGACGCAATTACATAGACATAGTTGTTTGTTGTATCAATGGAGAGACTTTCAGGGGTTGTAAATTTACCAACACCCGTGCCGGTTGATCCTAACGTATTCCATCCAGTCGTAGACATTGCACCTGCTCCACCGGAAGAAAACTTTACAACTTTGTGGTTGAGACTATCAGAAACGTACACGAAGTTATTAACTGTGTCGACAAAAACGTCGGTAGGAGTTTGGAACTGACCAACACCCGTGCCGGATGATCCTAACGTATTCCACCCAGTCGTAGACATTGCACCTGCTCCACCGGAAGAAAACTTTACAATACGATTATTACCATCATCGCCAACGTACACGAAGTTATTAACTGTGTCGACAAATAGGCCAATAGGGCTATTGAATTGCCCAGTGCCTGAGCCAGCTGTAGGCCCTCCAAGAGTCTGTCGGTTATTCCCTAGCGTAGTACCGCCAGTACCGGAATCCATCTTTACGATACGGTTGTTGATTCTGTCAGCCACATACACCTTATTATTAACGCGATCGATGGATATTTTATAAGGTTGACTTAGTTGCATTAATCCAGATCCTGAGCTGCCTAAGGCATCCCACCCAGTCGTAGACATCGCTCCCGCTCCACCCGAAGCAAAGGTAACTACGCGATCATGTTCATAATCAGTGACAAATAAACGTCCGTTAAGTGTATTAACATCAACATCGTATGCCTGTCCAAACTGCCCAATGCCCGTCCCACTCGCGCCCAAGGTAGACCACCCAGTCGTAGACATCGCTCCCGCTCCACCTGAAGCAAACTTAATAATAGTGTCTGTTTGCATGTTCGCAACATACACAAAATTATTAGTTGTATCGATATCGATACCCTGAGGCACATAAAATTGCCCAACACCCGAGCCACCGGTAGGCCCTCCAAGATTTTGTCGGGCGGTTCCAAACTCGGTTCCTCCGCCACCAGAGTTAAATTTAGATACGCGATTATTAGAAGATTCGGTTACATATACCTTATTAGCTGACGCATCAACTGCAACACTAGAAGGACTACGTAGCTCGTGGATCCCTGCTCCTAGGGAAGCAATTGAATCCCACCCAGTCGTAGACATCGCTCCCGCTCCACCGGAAGAAAATTGTACGACACCGCTACGTCCATTGTCGATAACATACACAACATTATTAGTGGCGTCGACAGTAATGCCGGTTAAGTCATCAAATTGTCCAACGCTTATACTCCCACTTGTTCCAAGTGTTGTCCAGCCTGTAGTCGTAAGCGCACCAGCTCCATTAGTGGGTAATTTTACTACACGGCTAGCATCTGCGGCATATAGAAAATTATTTACGCTATCTAGCGCAATATCCTCCAGCCCAGTAAATTGACCAGCGCCAGAACCAAAAGTACCGAGTGTAAACCATGTGCTTGTCGACATCGCTCCCGCTCCACCGGAAGAAAATTTCGCAATGCGTGGGCCTGTTAAGTCTGCGACATACACCATTGCATTTGTAACATCGACAGTAATTCCAAAAGGATTTCCAAATTGGCCAATACCCGTTCCATTTGCACCAAGGGTATTCCATCCAGTCGTAGTTATAGCACCCGTTCCATTGGAGGAAAACTTAACAATGCGATCATTTGCTACGTCGGCAACATAGACGAAGCTATTTACGGTGTCGACAAAAATTCCTCGTGGAGAGGCGAACTTACCCGCCGTTGATCCAGAAGCGGTTCCTCCTAGTGTATACCATGTGCTTGTAGACATTGCGCCCGCTCCACCGGAAGCAAGTTTAGTAATACGATGATTGCCGGTATCAGAGACATAAAGCATATTGTTCACAGAATCAAGTGCCAAACTTTTTGGGGCATTGAATTGTCCAGTACCGCTTCCAGATGTAGGGCCACCCAATGTTTGACGGTTCGCTCCAAATTCTGTCCCTCCTGTTCCCGAATCCATTTTGACAATTCGGTTATTGTTTGTGTCAGCAACGTAAATTTTGTTGTAAACAGAATCAATAACAGCACCCACTGGGGCGTAAAATTGGTGTGCTCCGGTACCAGTACTTCCCATAGCATCCATACGCACCATGGTTGCGGTATTAAATAGAACGACTTCGTTACTGGCGGTGACTACATACCCCAAATTTTCAGAGACATCAAGAGCAACTGCGTTAGGATTAGTAACTGCAATAGAAGTCCAGGTGCTCGTTGCCATAAGTCCAGCACCACCGGAGGAAAATTTAATAACGTTATCCGTGGTAGCGCTTGTGACATATACGAGATTATTAATCGGGTCTACGGTAATACCAGTAGGTGAAGAAAACTGTCCAACGCCAGTTCCAGCCGTAGGTCCTCCGAGGGTCTGCGCATTATTGCCAAATGTAGTGCCGCCAGTTCCCGAATCCATTTTAACAATTCGGTGATTATTAGTATCCGCGATATAAATTTTGTTGTTTACAGTATCAAGTGCAGAAGCATTCGGTGTGTTAAGAGAAATGGTTTTTTGTGCATCCCCTCCAAACGTCGTTGGGGTTGTAAGACGTTGCAATGCAAGTGAAGCATCGGGAGTTCCGTTAATATCCACTGAGCTCGTAGCGCCACCAGTAAAATCCGCAAACGTTGTTTGTGTTGTTGAGCTTGCGACTACTGCGGAGGTGACGGCACTTCCCGCAACGGCTTGAGAGGTAGTTGAAAAGTTTGTCCATCCAGTTGCGTTGGTTGGGTGACTTGCGTTGGCTGATGAAGCTCCCCCAGTCCAACTCGATTGTGTCACCGTATACGTCGCGGCGAACGCTGGTGCGAGTGGTGCAACGACAGTCATGATTGCCAGTACAATTACAAGCCCACGTGTTAGCGTACGTCGTTGTGATTGGATAAGTGATGCGATTGTTCTGGTAAGTCGTTGCATTGTTATAGTAGGAAGAGTTGAGTTTTGGATAGTGAGTGTGTTGAGTCGGCGGTAGTTGTATCGAGGGGTGAGTTGTAAGACTTGCTCCCCAACTCCCCTGCGTCTCAGGAGCGAGCGCCGTAGATATTTTAAAATAGAGAAGGACTGATTTCGAAATGATTTTGTAAAAATATGTACACTCATTTCCCTACTTCTAACGAGCCGTTGCGCAAGGATAGTAAGGCGAGTAAAACGCAAAAAAGTCTTTTTCAAAAAAGACAAAATAAAACGATAAAGAGTGAATGACAAACGCAAGAGTGTCATGTGATATGTAAAATGTGTAGCCTATATTTCCAACGCAAGAAGGATCAAGACTGAGGTTGTGTTTCCGATGTATATCTGAGTACAGTATACAAAATATTCGGCAATAAGTACAAGGGGTAAAACAAATCTCGCTCGCACTATGCGAGCGAGATATTTTTGTAATGCGATATGGCAAAATTATTTTTGCCGTATTGAAATAGGTGAGCGTCTGGGGTGGTTGAGTAAGGAGGGTTTACGACTATGGCGACAAGGTCGATACGCCATCCGAGTTGGGAATCAACAAGCTCGGGATGAGCATTCGCATAAGCCAGACAAGTGCGGGAAAGTTTCTTAAACTTAGCTCGGGTCAAGTTGTCCTCGGGGAACAAGAATTCGGGAGAGCTAAGTGTCTTCACTTCGACGAAGACAAGAATACCATCGGGATCTTTTGCGATGATATCGATTTCCCCAAACTTTTCCCGAGCATTGCGTGAAAGAATGGTATAGCCGATGGATGAGAGATACGCGCAAGCGACGTCTTCACCGAGTGAACCTGTTTGAAGATGGTCGGTCATATAGAGAAAGTATACGGCGGAAGACTGAGTATGTAAAAGCGAAGGTGTGTCATTCCCGCGGAGGAGGGAATCCAGCACCTAATAGATTCCCGCCTCCGCGGGAATGACAAGGCACTTGATTAATCGAATCCCCAGTATTACTTGCCCCGTGGTCAGCATCGGAATGACAGCCAAGAAAAGAGAACAAAAAGGCTTGGCAATAGTTTTGCCGAGTTATCCACAAAGAATTGTGGATAACCTTGGGGGTAATGCCAAATAGATAGGCAGGGCTTAAGGTTAAAATGAGCACTTTTGTTTCACGTGAAACAAATATTGCGAAAAACATGGTGTGAAACGAAACAAAATGTTTCACGTGAAACAAATCTTTCAAAGGTGAATTTAAAAATGTTTCACGTGAAACAAAATAATCGGTGTGAAACAAAAATGTTTCACACCTGGGAAGCAAAAGCGTGACAAAATGTTTCACGTGAAACAAAAGTTTCGAAATGCGGGGCGTAAAACGTGACAAAGTGTTTCACGTGAAACAAATATCGGCAGTTTGGGCCGTGTGAAACATTTTTGTTTCACACTAGGAAAACAGGAAGTTAGGCAAAAAAGCTTTCTGGGAAGCCCGCCACCCCGCCTCCTGTTGGAGGCGGGGTGGCCTTTGCTTTTGCATTGCTCGCCCCGTGATGAGTGGAGCGAATTTTACGGGGTCATCCTGAGTGTGCCGAAGGGCTCGGAATGCCAGAGCCTCTTTCGCATTGTCATTCCCGCGCAGGCGGGAATCCAGTATTTTGTATTGTCATTCCGACCGCAGTGAAACGAAGTGGAGGAATCTGCAGTAAGAATATAGTGAGAGCAGATTCCTCGACAGAGTTTATCCTGAGCGTGCTGAAGGGCTCGGAATGCCAGAGCCTCTTTCGCATTGTCATTCCCGCGCAGGCGGGAATCCAGTATTTTTATGGATCCCCGCCGGAGTTTATCCTCGCGTATGCGGGGACCTGAGTGCGGGGATGACATCGTTTCTAGATCTAATTAGTCTGTCGTAAAACATTTTGGTATACTATACACAATGGACGTTAACGTATTGCTAAAAGAATATATCGACTACCTCGAGATCGAAAAGAACCGTGCGCAAAAGACGGGGGAGAATTATCAACGATATTTAAAAAAGTTCTTCGAAGTGGAGAATATCAAAAATGAGACCGATATAACCGTGGAGCGCGTGCGAGATTTTCGCCTACACTTAGCACGTTCTTCGAATGGGCGAGGGGAGCAATATAACAAGTCGACACAGAGCTACTATATAATAGCGTTGAGGAACTTCCTGAAGTACTTGATTAAGAATGATTACAAGGTATTGTCACCCGATAAAATTGAACTTCCTAAAGTGCCAACAAGGCAAATAGAAGTTATTGAGTATGATGAACTAGAACGCTTATTGAACATAGTGGACGGAGGGAGTGTAAAAGGGTTACGAGATCGTGCAATTCTCGAAGTATTGTTCTCGACCGGGTTGCGAATATCCGAGCTGTGTAGCTTAAACAGGTATATCGACTTTAATCGTGGAGAGGTGACGGTTCGGGGTAAGGGTAATAAGTTACGGGTGGTGTTTCTTGATGAACGGTCTGTAAGGAGAATAAAAGAATATCTAGACCGTCGAGGTGACGCAGAGGAGGCAATGTTCGTGAGTTATACAAAAGCAACGAGCCCGAAAGTGATTGGGCGGATTATCCCTCGGACAGTGCAACGCCTCGTAGATTTTTATTCACGCAAGGCGGGCATCGCAAAACATGTGCATCCGCATATGTTACGTCACGGGTTCGCCACTGACTTATTAATCAACGGTGCAGATATTCGGTCGGTACAAGAAATGCTGGGGCATGCAAACATAGCGACGACGCAAATTTATACACACATCACAAACAAGGAGCTAAAAGAAATACACCAAACATTTCACGGGCGCAGAAGAAAAAAATAAACACCGACATCGGTGTTTATTTTTTTAAAATATGCTTGCGTTGTAATAACAAGAAGCATATAATAAAAGCATGTTACATGGGTAACAAAAAATAAGTTGTCGAACATTCTTCTTGCGTTGAATAATCGATACATCACTACGAAATAAATGACACTCTTGCGTGCGTCATTAAGCATATATAAAGAAATGAAATCCTTTAGCAAAAAGGAAATTTTGTGTTTCAAAAATTCTGCCATCTTAAGCGTCGGCTGTGTCATTCCCGCGCAGGCGGGAATCCAGAAGTGCGTAGATTCTAGTCTTCGCAGAGACAACAAACAGTGCAGTAATAAAAACAAGTTGAGTAAAAAAGGTTGGAAGCAGAATGTGCTTCAGCGAGTGGAAAGAAGTTTATTCGAAAGCACTTGGTATAAACAGAAAGAACGAGTTGGTGAAGAAATATATTATCATCAAAACGATGCAACGCTCGATAGCAAGTTGCATCGATACGAACAAAGAAAACAGAAGACAAGACATAAAAAAGAATTTGATTTAAAAAAAGCAGTAAAATATATTTTCCAAACAACTCAACTAAACATGCAACTCCTCACAAACTACAAACATATTTTTAAAAAAGCCTTCGGAACCGCTCTTGCGTTTATTACGCTTGCGACGATGGTTATCGGACAAGCACAAGCAGCAACAACCGCATCGTTCGATCAAACGTCATGGGTCGGCGGCGCAACAACCGCTGTACCTGTTGAGCCAACGAACCGTACTGCATGGACACAGTACTCGGTGTCGACAGCACAAACTGCAACAACAATAACATTGCCGATTGCGACCACAACGGTTACACAAACAAGCGATGCCACTGCAGTGGCGACTGGTTTTAAATATGGTGCGTATGCAACTGCAACAACAACGGTTACGGGTACAGGAACGAGTACATCTGTATTGCTTGGTTCACAATCTGCAACACAGACGATTACCACAACCAACAATACGGCCACTGTTGCCACACCAGCGCAACAAGGAGGATGGGCATATGGAACGAATGCCTCTACTGTGCAAAACGGCTTAACGGGCGATAGTGCAAGCGTAGTGCTCGGAAGCGCAATTGCTACGCCAGCACTCTCCGCAAAATACAACCATTCCCTCGCTCTTAAAAGCGACGGAACGGTGTGGGCATGGGGGCATAATACAACCGGGCAGCTAGGCGACGGATCAACAACGCAACGCACTACTCCGGTGCAAGTTTCAACCCTAACTGGAGTAACCTCAATTGCTGCGGGAGCTGCCCACTCCCTCGCTCTCAAGAGCGATGGAACAGTATGGGCGTGGGGGGTTAATACAAGTGGCCAGCTAGGCGACGGATCAACAACGCAACGCACTACTCCGGTACAAGTAAAGGGAGTAGGAGGTACTGGATTCTTAACTGGAGTCATTGCGATTGCTGCAGGACAAAGTAGCTCCCTCGCTCTCAAGAGCGACGGAACAGTATGGGCGTGGGGAAGCAATACAAACGGGCAGCTAGGCGACGGATCACTAATTCAACGCACTACTCCGGTACAAGTAAAGGGAGTAGGAGGTACTGGGTATTTAACTGACATTACTGCCATTGCCGGGGGAGGTATTCACTCTCTCGCTCTTAGAGACGACGGAACAGTATGGGCATGGGGATATGCGACGTATGGGCAAACAGGGGATGGAGTGCCAAGCGGGTGGAGAACTACTCCGGTACAAGTAAAGGGAGTAGGAGGTACTGGATTTTTAACCGGAGTCACTGCGATTGCCGCAGGATACCACCACTCCCTCGCTCTCAAAAGCGACGGCACAGTATGGGCGTGGGGGTGGAATCAATATAAGCAATTAGGAGATGGAACGCAGGTAAGTCGCAGCACTCCGGTGCAAGTGGTAAGTATAACTGGAGTAACTGCAATCTTCGCGGGACAATATCACGCACTCGCTCTCAAAAGCGACGAAACAGTATGGGCGTGGGGGGCTAACGGAAGCCTCGATACTGACGACAAAAGTCCTACGTACCTTCAATATTTTTCTGATGGGCGACTTGGGAGTATTACAGCTGGAGATCAAGGCACCCCAATACAAACTCCTGGTTTAGTCGGGGTAGCTACAATTGGCGCAGGAGAGCAGCACTCCCTCGCTCTCAAGAGCGACGGAACAGTATGGGCGTGGGGGGTGAATTGGAATGGGCAATTAGGAGATGGAACACAAACGGACCGCACCGCTCCAGTACAAAGCGCGATTAATTTAGGGGCTGGTGTATACACTTCCTACCTCGATGCAGGTGGAGCAGCATCCTATACCTGGAACTCACTTACATATACAGGACAATATCCATCCGGCTCAACCCTCTCTATTAAGGTAAAGGGCAGCACGACTGCAAGTGCTCCAAGCTTTGCATCTGGGACATGTGACTCGGGAGCCGTTGCAACCAATGGATCTATAACACTCAACACGACATGCGCTCCGACCAATAGCCGATATCTTTGGTATCAGGTTACGTTGGCAAACGGTGGCAATACGGCAATTACCCCCTCACTTGATAGCGTGACGGGTTCGGTTACACCCTCTGCCGCTTACTATACTTCCGGTACGTTTACTTCCGGTGTTATTGATACAGGAGTACCAGTTGCGAACTGGGGCAATATATCGTGGACAAACTCGGGTGGACAAACTGTTTCCATGAAGGTACGTACTGGCGCTTCATCTGCCGCAGCCACGAGTGCTGCATGGGGGGCTCCGACCACAGTAAGCGGTACTTCTTTTGTAGCTCTCGGCGCAACCGCAGGACATCAGTATATTCAATATCAAGCAACGCTTTCTACTGCGAACACAGCACAAAGTCCATCGCTTGATGATGTGACAATAACCTACGGCCTGTATGCTACTACGGGTTCGGTAACATCTTCTGCATATAACTCCACTAGCGCATATAACGTCATGACGGGGTTGGTATGGAAAGAAACAGCAAGTCTTCCGTCAGGGACAACGGTCACTGTTTCTCTTCGCACAGGCACCGCAACATCAACACTAGGGTCATGGACTGCGTTTACGAATGCAACTGCAGGATGCACTAAGTCAACAGACACAGTTACCTGTGCTTCTTCAGCGATTCCCGCTGCAATGAAAGATGGCTCAGGCGATCAATATTTTCAATATAAAGTCGACTTAACTTCTACCGGACAAAATACTCCAACTGTTTCTGAAGTAAAGCCTTCCTATATATACAACGTTCCGCCCGCAATTGCATCAATAACTGCATCTCAAATTACCTCAAGTGCCGATGCAAATTACGGCAAGATGAAAATAGACTTCTCATTACGAGACGCTGATTCAACAACGCTAACGGCGACAACAACATTTGAATACAGCACGAGCAGTACGTGGACAACGATACCAACAGCGCAACTAACAACCGTAGCAGGAGCCGCGTTTAATAACGTGGGCACTGTTGCAACGGGAAGCGACACTGCGTATTCGGCTTATTGGAACGTGCAGCAATATTTAACCAATGCAGATTCGGCGACATTCAAGGTGCGTATAACCGCCGTAGATGGCGATGTGCTTAATGGCACGGCAAGTTCAACTTCAGTAAACGCAACAGTTGATACTGTTGCCCCAACGGGCGGTATAGTAGCGATTAACGCAGGAACAACATATGCATCTTCAACATCGGTCACCTTGAATGTAACCGTACCAACCGATACAAATGGTCCGATACAAATGGCATATGGTAACACCGCAAGTCCAACCAATTGGACAACTGCGGCTACATCAATTACACACACACTCGCAACTGGAGACGGCACAAAAACCGTCTACATGCGATTCAAGGATGCAGTAGGTAACACAACTACAGATACTACAGATACTATTATCCTCGATACTACTGACCCAGCTTCAGGAGGTGTCTTAATTAATGCGGGTGCGCCTCTCGCATCTTCGACTATAGTTACGCTCAATATAACAATGGCAACGGATGTAAACGGCCCTGTTGAAGTTGCGTATGGCAATGCCGATTTTCCCACTAACTGGACGGCTTCGACGACGAGCGTGTCGCATACAATGACCACGGGTGACGGTACGAAAACAATTCGCGTGCGATTTAGAGATGCAGCGGGAAATATAACGAGCCAATATACTGATACGATTGTCCTCGACACCACAGCCCCAATCGGTGGGTCGTTCAAAGTGAACGCAGATGCAGCAAACGCATCGACTACGGCAGTTACCTTGAATGTGACCGTGCCGACCGATGCTAGTCAGATAGCATATGGCAACACCGCAAGTCCAGCCAACTGGACAGCTACGAGCACATCAATTGCACATACACTCGCAACAGGTGACGGAACAAAAACCGTATACATGCGATTTATAGATGCGGCAGGGAACGCAACCACTGACACGACGGATACCATCACCCTCGACACCACTGCCCCAACTGGCGGAGGGGTTTCGATTAACGCAGGAGCGGCTAATGCATCTTCAACGACCGTCACGCTAAACATCACAGCACCAACTGATGCGTGGACTCCATTGCAGATGGCATATGGCAATACTTTTTCTCCAACCAACTGGACAGCCGTAACAACAAGCAAAGCCCATACCCTCGACATAGGGGATGGAACGAAGACCGTTTACATAAAGTTCCGTGACGCAGGAGGGAACACAGCAAATTACTCAACGGACAGTATCACCCTCGACACCACTGCCCCAACTGGTGGATCGTTCAAGGTCAACGCAGATGCAACTACTGCTTCTTCTACGTCAGTCACGTTGAACGTGACTGTGCCGACTGACGCAAACGGTCCGGTGCAAATGGCATATGGCAACACCGCAAGTCCAACCAACTGGACAACTACGGCGACTACTAAGGCTCACACACTTACTACGGGGGATGGCACAAAAACCGTCTACATGCGATTCAAGGATGCAGTAGGAAATACAACCACTGACGTTACGGATACGATTGCACTCGATACAACCGCACCAACCGGTTCAATTGTAATTAACGCAGGAGCGGCCAACGCATCTTCGACAAGTGCAACGTTAACATTGGCGGCAACTGATGCGGGAACAGCTGCTACAACCGTTTCTTTCCTTACCCCAATTTCAACAGTATGGGATGTGCCAACTGGGGTGACTTCAGTAACTGTTTCAGTAGCTGGAGGAGGGGGGGAAGGAGGATATGCAGAAGAGAGTTATAGTGGCGACGCGGGCTCTCCTAGCAGTGTTACTTACGACGGACAAGTAAAAGCAACGGCGCAAGGCGGTGGAGGGGGGAGCGGAAGCTGCCAAGTAGTTTTAGCCGGAACTGCTTCTAATACAATAGGAGGCTCAAATATTACCGGAGGGGGTGGAGCAGGAGGAGAAGGGGGCGAGGCCAATAATTGTGATGGCGGAGCAAATGGAGGCCTCGTTTCTGGAGGAACACTCACCGTTTCCGCAGGGCAACAGCTTGGCATTATTGTTGGAGCTGGAGGAGGAGGCGATGCAGGCAATGGCTGGGTAACAATTTCATATACAGCTCCATCCGCAGTAACGCAGATGGCATTTTCGACTGACGGCACAAATTATTCTGCCTATGAATCCTATGCAACAAGTAAGGCATATACATTGCCGTCGACACAGGGAACATCTACGGTTTATGTAAAATACACAGATGCTATTGGAAATATTTCAACAGCGTATTCGGATGGCATATTTCTCGACACCGCAGCCCCATCCATTGCATCCTTTACCACAGCGGCATATGCCACATCAACAACAGTTTCGTTGACGATGTCCGCAAGTGATGCAGGCACCGGCATTGCAAATATCTTGTTGTCCAATGATGGCGTATCATACACCTCGACAACATACGCAACCACAAAATCATGGACCGTCACAGAAGGTGATGGCACAAAGACTGTATATCTCCAAGTTGTCGACAATGCAGGCAATACCACTACTGCATCCACTGCAACCGTGACGCTTGATACAGCAAACCCGACTGGATCAATTTCCATTCCAACGTATTCGACAACAAATGCAGACCTCACCCTTTCTGGTGCGGATGCAAACACCGTAACGCAGATGCAATTC